>Ga0082335_1000086_pt1 | contig 249551 bp, 248 predicted proteins | sample Subgrocontami58m_FD_72375 | JGI IMG/M metagenome (GOLD analysis project Ga0082335, IMG submission 72375) | Subsurface groundwater microbial communities from S. Glens Falls, New York, USA - GMW37 contaminated, 5.8 m (SPADES assembly) (version 2) ... | reverse complement strand
ATATGCCACAGAATGAAGAGCGTTGCAACGAAAAAGAGAATTTCAGTCAGAAACACCGGATGGAGTTTAAAGTAGATATTTTCGAGCCAGTTTGTATCATTGTATTCATCAATGAGGGTATCGATATGCTCCCGCTCCCATCGGTAGAGCATCTGTGACGGAAGTTTTTTCTCCGGTGCGGTGTAGCGATAGAAGAATGTGTAGTTTCGTTCGGTAAACGGCCAAAGCCAGGGAATCCCCCATCCAATGCCGATTGAGTCGTGAATGAAGTGGCCGAGAGATGCGAAAAGAAAAAGGAGAGAATATGCGGGGCCAAATGAGAGGGCGATAAGCCCGCCGAGAGGGAGGTAGATCAGTGGGTAGTGGACAAGGTCGCGATGTTTTATGATCGCTCGCTCGTTACTGCTCTCATTATTTCGCCAATGCCGCGCGACCGAGTAGATAAAATCAATGTCGGGAAGGAGTGCGAAGGCAATGCCGAGCCCTATGAGGAGCGGCGTGATATCGAGTGAATAGAGTTCTCCTACAAGAATTGCCGAAACAATGCCGAGTCCAATGTCGAGCAGCATAGAGTTATTTTACAATACTTCCCGGCGGAACGTTTTTATCGGGCGAAAAGAGCACAGGTTCGCCGTTTGCATCCGCCGCAAGAAGCATGCCTTGTGATTCGACTCCGCGAAGCATGCGCGGTTCAAGATTCACGAGAATAGGAACTTCGCGTCCGATGAGTTTTTCTGGCTCATAGAATGCCGCAATGCCGGCAACGATCTGGCGTTTTTCATTTCCCAAATCTATTTCAAGCCGCAAAAGTTTGTCAGAATCCAGAATTCGCTCGGCGTGCATAATTTTGCCGATACGAATGTCGAGTTTTTTGAATTCTTCAAAGGAAATCATATGGAATCAATGCTCCCACGGGGAGTCGAACCCCGGTTAGCGGATTGAAAACCCGCTGTCCTAACCGTTAGACGATGGGAGCCCTACTCTGCTCCGGCTGTTACCAGAGCTTCGAAGCGCGAGCAACGCTGGAATATTAGCAGAAACATTGAAAAATCGCAATAAATTGTTATGATGGGCGGCATGCGAATTTTCGAAATCGAGTCCCCAATACCAAAGCTTCGCTCGGTGCGGGGCGAGAGTCGGCGTTTATAGTGATGTAAGCTGTTCCATATCAGAGATAATCTCCATGGTTATTCTAGGTATTGAGTCGAGTTGCGATGAAACTGCGGTTTCTATTATTGAAGTTGGCGGTACCAAAAATGCGCCACACGTTCGCGTGCTCGCGAATGTGGTTTCCTCGCAGGTGAAGTTGCATGCGAAATTCGGCGGAGTAGTACCAAACTTAGCAAAAAGAGAACACCAGAAGAACTTTGTCCCTGTGTTACTGCGAGCCTTGCGCGAAAGTGGGATCATGAAGTGCGAGTCAAGAATCAAAAAGGAAACAACGATTCTAGATTCTAGATTCAAGATTCTAGATTCTATTCTTGATCGCGAACCTGAACTTCTTTCTCGGATGGGAAAAATTATCACGATGTCTCCGCCTGACATCGACGCTATTGCGGTGACTGTAGGACCCGGGCTCGCACCTGCACTTTGGGTCGGCGTGAATTTTGCGCGAGCTCTTTCTTTTTTTTGGAAAAAGCAAATTATTCCCGTGAATCATTTGGAGGGACATATCGCCACTAACTTGCTGAAGCAAGTTAGTGAGAGAGTAGAGAATAGAGATGAGAGAACAGGTCGTCGTGGCTCTATCCTCTATCCCCTATCCACTATTCTCTTCCCCGCGCTCTGTCTCATTGTTTCCGGTGGCCATACCGAGCTTGTACTCATGCGGCGGTATGGCAATTATCGGGTACTCGGAGAAACGCTTGATGATGCGGCGGGTGAAGCATTTGATAAAGTTGCGAAAATGATGAAACTCGGATTCCCCGGAGGCCCAATCATTTCGAAGCTCGCAGAATCTGGAAATGAAAAACGCTTCTCGTTTCCTCGCCCCATGATGTATGTGCCTAATTTTGATTTTAGTTTTTCCGGCTTGAAAACTTCTGTTCTCTATACGCTTCGTGATCTCAAAAAACTTGATATAAAAGCGAAACGCGATATTGCCGCAAGTTTCCAGTCTGCAGTGGTTGATGTACTCGTCGCAAAAACTATTCGCGCGGCAAAGCGGCATCAGGTAAAAACGGTTATGATTGGCGGCGGAGTTGCCGCAAACAAAAAACTCCGTCACGACCTTGGAGTTGCACTCAAAAAACTATCCCCCACCCCCTACACCCTATTCCCTCAAATTTCGTTAACTGGCGATAACGCTCTCATGATTGCCCTTGCCGGATACTTTAATCGCAGGCATCGTGCAGATTGGAGAAAGCTCGATGCGAGACCGAACCTTCGTTTAGACGATTGAGAGGACCCCGCACCAAAGTTCGAATAGAAGTTTTCATATACCAGGGCTGTTTCACGGAATCCGCCTTCGGCTTTTAACTGGGTTGAATCCTGTTTCTCGCAAACTTGATGCGGGGTTATTTGTTTGTCGCCGCTCTCCGCCAGCCGGCGGATCGCGGACAAATAAATAAAAAAGCCTGGAGATCTCTCCAGGCTCGGCCGAATCTTCGGCTTAACCGCCTCTAGGGCTTCTTCGGCGTTGGCTCCTTTGCTTTGGTGAGGTCCTTGCCCTTGGCGATTTTGAAGAGTCGTGCGTACTCTTCGGGACTCCTCGCGCCCGCAAGTCGATCGGCAAGGATGATGAGGTCCTCGGGCTTCCGATCAGTCGCGTACCGGTTCGCTGCTGCCGCACCATCGGTTACCGGATCACTAGCCATGGAAGATTCCCCCTTTTGGCTGCTTTGTTGGGCAGGCTTTGTCAGTGCACTCTCGGATAGTCGCCTTTACGAAGTACCAGCCAGGTTTTGGCTTCTCCCTTGTTGGTTGCCCGCACGAGGCGCACGGCGTTGGATCGTTGGCTCTTGGCTCTGCCGGCACACTTGTGCCAGTTCCCATAACGTCTTCCCTCCAGTGAAATGTGCACTGCGCTTGTATTCTTTGTTGTGAAGAACTAAAACAACCCCGACGGACCGTCGGGGCTGCTGCGTCGGAATCGAGGTTACCTCATCACGCAAGAACAGCCGACCGCGGTCGGAAGAAAAACCCTGTAAAATACCACGAAGCTGATCGATGCATGACATACCTTTCATAGCAAATTCAGCCTCGTGACGTCAAGAGTCTTTTCCACACCCCGTTAGAAAAATGGAGCATCCTTTTTAATTCAATTTTCACCCTTTGAGGAATTTTTTCGTCATTTGTATTCGCCGAGATTATTTTTCTAACGGGGCACAAAAGAAAAAGCCCCATGCGATGTTCGTTTCGCATGGGGCGTGTCGCCTAGTTTCCGCTCGGCTCATCTCCTTCGAGGAGCTTGAGCTCTTTCTCGGAGAGCTGATATGGTTCAGGCGGCCGCTCCGGTTGACGGGAGAGATTTGAGTTCACCAGATCTCCGTCGGGGAGCTCGGGGAGCGGGAAACGAGGAGTCTCGATCCCAGCTGGTTGATCGGGATTCTCGCACATACATTCCTCCTTTCAGTTCGTACCCCAAAGGCTGCCTCTACGCGGCGGTTTGCCCGTGACTTCTGGACGCATCCGTGGATGAGCAGGTGTGATGGCTTCCTACTTCTGCCGGATCTGGTGGTTGTATACAGCGCAACCCTCGACGACTTCGGCGCGTGTGAGCTTCTGGTGTGAGAGTCCGAGAGATCCGGAGACGATGAATTCATCCGCATTGAGTTCCTCTGGTGGAGGAACCGGTCTGCCGAGGAGATAGACTTCCTGGCACACGAAGAGCGATTTCGGGTCGCCTGGGTTCTCGGGTACGAACTTGAAGGGTATTGGCATGGTCCCTCCTAGTATGTTGTGGCTGATTCAGCGAGCGCAGCTGATGCCCGGACGATTTCGGGGATGATCCTCTTCTCGAGGTCCTTGAGGCGCTTCTTCCGGGCAATCTGCCGCGTAGGACTGGGACGATCTCCGTTCATCATGTCCGCGCCTGCAGTTCTGGCTGGACGAGCGAGACTCCTTTGGAGAGATTCAACCTCAATCTCATACCGGCGGAGTTGCATTTCTGGATCAGCTGGCCGTGCCATGTCCCCTCCTTTCCTTCAGTCGCTTGCGATGATGGTTTCTTCGAACGGGATGGCAGACTTCCGCGCTTCGATGTTCTGCCGGATAAATGGTCCCACATCTTGCCGGGTGAACACCTCATCATTTGACCATATGGATTTCTCCGGTCTGACTGCGAGTTCCTGCGAACCCGCAAATATCACGCGTGCATTGCTCGGAAGCGATTCGTAGTCCGTCCACTTCTCTCGGATGTCCCGCACCAACCACCAGCCGGGTCTGCGGCGATGCGGGAGTAATGCAAGATGTGCCATAGATCACCTCGTGGTGGAAGGCACTGCATCTGCTTCTCTTTTGAAAAGAACAACGAATCAGCCTCTCACTGATTTGGTGAAAGGCTGGAGGTGATACACGTTCAGGGGGATTCTACGTCATCGGAACCCGCACCGTCTCCAGATTTTCACTCGCTCGCTTCCACGTAAGACAAATGGCAATCGAAAGGACGAGGACTGTAAGTCCCATTCTTGATGCCTTCTCGAAGGACGTGAAAATTGAGGCGAATTCGTAGGATGACATACCAAGACGTACCGTAGCGCATCTTCTCCAAGTCCGTCAAGAGAACTTTCCACAGCAAACCCCGTTAGAGAATGCGCCCACACGAGCGACGGGATATGGAGGTTCGAACGATCGCTCGGCCAGATGCCACGTTTGAATTCTCTAATGGGGTAAAAAATACACACGGAGTCTTTCCGTGTGTTAGTCCGCGAAGGCCGGCGGAATCCTCCGAGGGCAATCGAGAATGTCTTCACATGCGTTCGGGGTGTGGAGCGCTTCTTGGGGCACAGGACAACCCTCCGGCCTCGCACATGGTCCGGTGCGGTTAAGGGTGAGAGCCCGTCCAAAGGCTAGACCAACAGGAATCTGCTCATCAGATCCGGTCGAAGCGTCTGCGAGATCGCGCTCTTCCATATCCATCCTCCTTCCAAAGAAAACGTGGATAAAGGCCGACATTCGCGCTAAGCTACAAAGAGTGTAACAAGAATGGCATTCATGGCAAAGGAGTTAGCGAAAACATACGAGCCGAAAGAAGTTGAAGACAAAATCTACCGCTCCTGGGAAGAGTCGGGGTTTTTTGCGCCCGAGGCGCATCAGCCTCGGGCTGATAATCTTAAGAGCGCGAAACCCTTCACCATCATCATGCCGCCTCCAAATGCAAACGGTGCGCTTCATATTGGGCATGCCGTATTCGTAACCTTGCAGGATATTATGGTGCGATTCGAGCGCATGCGCGGGCGGAAAACGCTCTGGCTTCCCGGTGCGGATCATGCCGGATTCGAGACCCAGGTGGTGTTTGATAAAAAACTTGAGAAGGAGGGACGGAATCGTTTTCAGATTCCACGCGATCAGCTATTTCGGGAGATGTGGGATTTTACGCAGGCAAATAAGAGGGTCATGGAAAATCAACTGCGCAAACTCGGTGCATCCTGCGATTGGTCACGCGAAAAATTTACCCTTGATCCGGAAATTGTCGAGACGGTGAAAGATACCTTTCATGCGCTCTACGAGGATGGGTTGTTGTATCGCGGCGAACGGATTGTGAACTGGTGCGTGAAGCATCAAACAACGCTCTCTGACCTTGAGGTGAAGTATGAAGAGCGATCCGACCCGCTCTACTATATTAAGTACGGCCCGTTTGAACTCGCGACCGTCCGTCCGGAAACCAAATTCGGGGATACCGCGGTTGCTGTGCATCCCACCGACAAGCGCTTTAAAAAATACATTGGAAAAGAACTTGAAATAGAAACTCTTCTCGGCCCCGCAAAAATCAAAGTTATTGGAGATTCTGCAGTTGATCCGAAATTCGGAACGGGGGTTATTAAAGTCACGCCCGCGCATGATCCTACGGACTTTGAAATCGGAAAGCGCCACAAACTCGAAGTGCGATCAGTGATTGGAAAGGACGGAAAGCTTAATGAGAAGACTGGCCCCTATGCGGGATTAAAAGTTGCCGAAGCGCGCAAAAAAGTTGCAGAAGATATGCAAGCACGCGGTCTCATCATAAAAATTGACGAGCAGTACACGCATAATGTTTCGGTGTGTTACAAATGCGGAAATGTGGTTGAGCCAATGGTTATGCCGCAGTGGTTTGTCAAAATGGAGCCGCTTGCGAAGAAAGCCATTGCGGCGGTTGAAACAAAACAGATTCAGTTTATTCCAGAGCGAACAAAAAAAGTTTATTTCCACTGGTTGAAAAACATCCGCGATTGGAATATTTCACGCCAAATTTCCTGGGGTATCCGGATTCCCGCATGGTATTGCATTGGGTGCGGCGATATTCGCATGAAGCCGAAAATCAAAGGGAATTGGTATTTTGTGCGGCATGGCGAGACGGATTGGAATGCCGAGCGCAGGATTCAGGGGCAGAGCGCGGATGCACCGGGCCTTAACGAGAAAGGTAGGGCGCAGGCAAAGGAAGCGGCGGAGCAGCTGAAAACCTATAATATTGATTTGATCCTCGCTTCGGATCTTCGACGAACGCGCGAGACTGCAGAAATCGTTGGGCACGCACTGAACAAAGAAGTGTTTATTGATTCAGCGCTGCGTGAACGGAATTACGGCGAATACGAGGGAAAAACGCGAGACGAATTGCGGATCATATATCCAGATTTCGAAACCGAGCACGGCGGAAATCCGCCCGGACCCGGTGGTGAGTCATATGAAGAACTCGAGAAGAGGGTATTTGTTGCGCTTGCGCACCACAGAAATAATCACGCGGAGCGGAATGTCGCGATCGTGACACACGGCGCGTGGTTGCGAGCACTTCTTCGGAAAGTGAGGAATTTGTCGCATCAAGCAGTGCGAGAGATACCGGTTCATAATGCCGCTGTGTTTCATGTTGCGATTTCTGATCCATGCGGAAAATGCGGCAGCGATTTTGTGGAGCAGGATCCCGATGTGCTTGATACTTGGTTCTCATCGGGCCAGTGGCCATATGCGACCCTCCTCGCGTCAGGTCGCAAGAAACAAGAAACAAGAAACAGTGAACAGCAAACTAAAACCAAAAACCAAGGACTAAAAACCGATTTCGGCACCTTCTATCCGACTGATGTGATGGAAACGGGCTATGATATTCTCTTTTTCTGGGTAGCACGAATGATTATGCTCGGGCTGTATCGCACGGGAAAAGTTCCATTTAAAACTGTCTATCTCCACGGCCTCGTGCGCGACAAAGATCGCCAAAAAATGTCAAAATCAAAAGGGAATGTGATTGATCCCCTTGGCGTTGCCGAGCAATATGGCACTGACGCGGTACGAATGGCGCTCACCGTGGGGAATCTTCCCGGGAACGACATTATTATTTCGGAAGAAAAAATTCGGGGGTATCGCAATTTCGCAAATAAACTCTGGAACATTCATCGGTTTATTGTGACAAAAAGTGAGAGCATAGAGAACATAAAGAATATAAAGATCGTTCGTTCTTCAGACGATAAAAAGCGGCTGAAAGAACTTTCGTTCCTCACAAAAATTGTGACGCAGCATCTCGAGAAATTCGAATTTCATCACGCCGCCGAGAAACTCTACCACTACACCTGGCACACATTTGCCGACAAAATTATCGAAGAAACAAAACCGCGACTCCAAAGTTCGGATGCGCGAGAGCGAGCGAGGGCAGAATCACTGCTCCTTGAGATCCACAGAACGGTCCTGAAACTATTACATCCCTTTATGCCATTTGTGACCGAAGCGCTTTGGCAGGATCTGCAAAAGAGCGTAGAGCATAGAGAAAAGAGAGGAGAGAAAAGGTTGTTGATGGTTGAGCCTTGGCCAAGTTCAAAATGATTATTTCATATATGCCTATTCCCTATCCCCTATTCTCTAACCCCTTGTTTCTATGGCCGCAATCATAACTGCATACTCCGGGTTCATACTGCTCTCATTTCTGCCGCCAATCGTTTGGCTCATCTTTTATTTGCACGAGGATCGGCATCCCGAGCCGAAAGAATTGATTCTTTTTACGTTCGCCGCCGGTATCCTTGCCGCGTTCGTAACTGTTGCAATTGAACTCGTGGTGTTTGGTTCTTCGTCTCAAGATGCACCGAACCTCCCCTGCGGGCTCATCTGCCAGACCGCGCCAAGCCTTCTCGGGATGCTTCCCTTTGTTCTTTTCGGGGTAGCACTCATTGAAGAGACATTGAAGTACGCGGCGGTGCGTTTCACGGTCCTCAAGCGCTCCGAACTCGATGAACCGGTAGATGCGATGATTTACATGGTGACCGCCGCCCTTGGATTTGCCGCAATTGAGAACGTGCTGTTCCTCATTCCTGCGTTCGAAGGGGGATTTGGGCATGGAATCGGGCTCACTGCATCGCGATTTATGGGCGCAAACCTGCTTCACGCCTTATCCTCGGCTATTGTGGGCTACGCACTTGCGCGCCACCTTTTCTCGCCGTGGAGGCGACATGCCGTTTTTGTTGCACTAATTGCGGCATCCGTCTTGCATGCACTCTTCAATTATTTTATTATTATCAAAGACACGATTCCGGGCGCTCTCATCTTTGTGGTTCTCCTTTTGATTCTCATGGCGATCGCCGTATTCGTGGATTTCGAGCGTCTGAAGTCGCGCGAAGCGCGCGCACCAACTCAAGCGATATAATATAGAAAAACCTATGGCAAAATCTTTTTTTGAACGACTTACGGGGAGTGTTCGTGTACATGACGAACCAGCAGGAGAGCGAGACCCTGAAAAATCAGCCTCATCATTCTCGGTGAGACCACCGATGGGCCGCGAGAGGCGAAGCACGCAAGCTCCCGCTCCGGCAAAGATCCTTCATCCCGCGATCACTGAGGAGTCACGTCCCGTGGAAATCGCCGAGGAAGAAGCGCCGGAAGAGGGCCAGCTGATCGTTGATATTTATGATGACGGTCCGATGATTGTCATTCAATCCATGGTTGCCGGGGTGAAGCCCGATGATATTGATATATCACTCCAGGAAGAAACGCTCACCATTCGGGGTTCACGCCGTCGCACCCAGGAAGTCGCTGATGATAATTTTTACCATCGGGAACTCTACTGGGGTATGTTCAGCCGCTCCGTCGTGCTTCCCGAAGAGGTGGATTTCCAAAAAGCGCAGGCCGTTATTAAGAACGGATTGCTCACCATAAAACTTCCCAAGAAAGATAAAGGAGAGAAAAAAATTACCGTCAAAGTTGGCGACTAGCGATTCTGTATATTTAGGATCAGCCCTCCGACCGCGGTCGGAGGGCTGATGTTTATTCTTCCGGTTCGCTCATGAGGTACGTAAGCAAACTCGTTCCCGTCATTTCCTCGGGTTTGGGAATGTGCATGAGTTCAAGAATCGTCGGGGCAACATCGGTGAGAATGCCTCCCGTAGTCTCATGTTTCTTTCGTATGGTATCAGGACTTCGATCGCTTGAGCGCTCAAGGGATTTTTGGACAAGATACAGCGGCACGGGATTTGAGGTGTGCTCGGTGATCGGTTCCCCGGAAAAGGGATGAATCTTCTGCTCGGCATTACCGTGATCTCCCGTGATGATGAGGATCCCCTCTTTCGCGAACACAGCCTCACGAAGTCGGCCAATCGCTTTATCAATCGCTTCAACCGCCTTCACCACCGCCTGAAAATTACCGGTATGCCCCACCATATCGGCGTTCGCAAAATTTGCGAGTATAAAATCATATCCCTCGAGATGTTCGATAATGCGATCGGTAATTTCCGGTGTTTTCATTTCCGGTTTCTCGTCAAAGTGCGGGACTGATTGCGAAGTGACGAGAATCCGATCTTCTTCCGGGAACGGCTTCTCGATGCCGCCGTTAAAGAAGTAGGTCACGTGCGCATATTTTTCGGTTTCCGCAATGTGGAGCTGTGACTTGCCTACTTGGGAGAGCACGCGCGCAAGGGGCCAATGGATCTCGAGAGGCGGAAATGCCGCAGCAACGCCTGTTAAATTTTTATCGTATTCCGTGAGCGTTGCAATCGAAAGATTTTGAATTTTTCCGCGAGGGAATCCCGAAAATCCGTCCTTTGCAAACGCCCCTGTAATCTCGCGGACAGAATCTTCGCGAAAATTGAAAATAATGAGGCCGTCCCCCGGTGCGATCCGTCCGATTACTTTACCCTCCCGAGCGAAGTAGGCAGGTTCAATAGATTCGTCCGCGGTACCCTTTGCATATGATTCGGTAAGAAAGGCGGATGCGTCTGAAAACGGTACGCCGATTCCATTCACCAGAAGGCCATAGGCTCTTTGGATTCGCTCCCATTGTTCATCTCGGTCCATCGCCCAGTAGCGTCCGATGAGGGATGCGATCACCACCGAAGGATATTGCTCGCGTATGGTATCCTCGAGTTTTTTAATGAACGAAGCTCCTTCGTCGCGCGGGGCATCTTTACCATCGGTAATCACGTGGAGAAACACTTTTTCAAGTCTTGATCGCTTCGCAAGCTCCATCAGGGCGTGTAGGTGATTAATATAGCTATGGACCGATCCTGATGAGACAAGCCCAAGAAAGTGGAGGGACGAATCGTTCTTTTTTACATGATTAATAACATTGAGAAAGGCAGGATTCTCGTAGAAGGAGCCATCATGAATGGCGCTGATGACTCTCGTGAGATGCTGGTAAATGATGCGCCCCGCACCCATGGTGAGGTGTCCCACTTCTGAATTGCCTGCTTCTCCCCAAGGCAATCCCACAGCAACGCCGGATGCCTGGAGCGTGGTGAACGGAAAGCGCCGCTCGATTGCGTCTAGGTTTGGTGTGGAGGCCTCAAGAATCGCGTTGCCCCGATGTTCAAGTGAAATGCCGAAGCCATCCATCACGATAAGAACGAAGGGTGTATGCGGAGAATTTAAGTATTCAGACATATAGTTAGTGTAGCAACTGTCGTATGAAATCCGAAATCCTAATTTTTAAATCCCCGCCTGCGCTGAGGCTTCGGCGGGCAGGCGAAACAAATGAAAAGCTCCAAGCACAAATTCCGAAACACGTTTGGGTATTTGGATTTTGAACTTGGATATTGTTGAGAACTTCGTATTTTGTGCTTAGGATTTTTGCAACACATAGGAAAAAATATCATTTTAGGCTAAATTGGGGGTAATCATGGCAATCAAATTAGATAACCCGAGGATGTTGTTGGACAAAAAGATTCTGGCCAAGGACACACTTTCCATAAGGCAGGCTGAATTTTCGCGATGGATACGTCGCCGTGTCCCTTTTTTCATGGATGGCTATCGGTACGCTGCTGCTGCAGTGAAGCGTCGGTGGGGAATTGATGTCGTATTTTTTGAAGCTGGCAAAGGAGTTATGCCGGTGTATCTTTCCGGCAGTCTCAATAAAAAAGGGGCGGAAGTATGGTGGAAAATGATGAGGGAGGACAAAAATTTCGCAAAGAGTTTAGTGAAAGAGGTTTCGAATATAGTAACGGTTGAAAAGAATTTAGCCAGATCTGTTCCCAAGCGAGGACTTACCTCGAAAGAGATTGAAAAATTTCTTTTAAAGCATCTTGAGTGGTGGATTCAATTTTTTGAGGCCGCTTATCTTTGGTTTGGGGTAGAGAATATAAAAGAGAAAATTGATGCAGAAATCAAAGATAAGTGGAAGGGCTCTGATAGGGATCTTAAGAATTTTCTTGATACGGTGTATCGTCCGATGCGATTTCCGCTTTCAAGCCGCGAACAAAGAGATCTTTTGAGGGTTAGTAGCTTGAGCGGGAAGGCACTTGATCAATCTTTAGCAGTGCACGTTAAAAAGTATCGGCATTTATCTCTACATAATATAGACGATGAGTACTTTGATAAATCCTACTATCTGGGGAGAATTAAACTTTTAAAGAAACCGTCGGAGTATCTTAAGCAGAAAAAACTTCTAGAAACCGCTGATCGAGAAGTAGCAGCAGCAAACGCCACAATCAGAGCGGCAAAACTTCCGACCTATCTGAAAGAGCGGATAAACTTTGTACGCTGGTTCATGTATATTCGCACCGAAACAGTCGATCACTTTATGCTTGTTCATGGTGCATACAAATCCGTTTTTAACTCAATGTCGAAACTTCTGGCTCTGCCCGTTGAGGCCCTGCTCCATATGACTTACAAAGAATTGATAGATAGTGTTCGCAAAGGCGATCTAACTGTTTCTCGTGATCTTGTATTCGAAAGAACTAAACGAGGGTATGCATATTTAATTGCACCACATAGTTCTTTTCTAGTGATTGGAAAAGAAGCGAATTGGTTGCATAACTTTGTTATGCCGAAGAAAAAAGAAGAGAAGGTTAAGCAATTATCTGGTCAGATTGCTTTTCCCGGGAAAATAACTGGCCTAGCTCGGGTTATCTTAGATCGAAGAAAAGCGCACGAGTTAAAGAAGGGAGAGATATTGGTTACAACCATGACTTCGCCTGAATTTGTACCATCGATGAAGATTGCGGGAGGAATTATTACCAATGAAGGGGGAATTTTGTGCCACGCAGCTATTATGTCTCGAGAGTTCAGAAAGCCATGCGTAATAGGAACTAAAATAGCAACGGATGTCATAAAAACAGGACAGATTATTACACTCGACGCGGATAATGGGATTGTCAATCTCAAATGACATGCAATTTAGTATTATTCATTAAATATTTCATAATTTATGAGCGAGAAAACACCTTCGGAGGCCGAGCCATCAACGGAATATTGGCTTACGCGTCATTCTAAATCCGGGGAAGGAGTCGAATCTTCCCCCGGCTTATCGGAACAAGGAGTTGAATTAGCGAAGGAGCGGGCAAAAACAATTGCTGAGCTTGTTAAATCATCAGAAAATGGAACTGTAATTTTTTACGGAGGTGTTTCAAGCACTGATAGAACCAGATCAACAATGGAGCTTTATACGGATGAGGTAGAGAAAATTCTTAAAGAAAGCGGAGAAAACGTCAGTTTCATTAAAAAGGAAGAAATTAAAGAGCAGGCTGATCAGTCCGGCTATCTAAAAACAGCAAATGAGATTGCTTCAAGAATTAATAACGCTCCCAACGACAAGGTGGTTATTGAATTGCCTTTGTTTCTTAAAGAGTTTTCCATGGAAGGATATCTTTATGAAGAGGATGGGATAACGGTAAAGCCTGAATGGCAGAAACTGTTGGACAAACACGGGAAGAACTATTCAGCTGCAATTAAGGAGTGGTTCGGTAATTCGGAAGTAAACATAGCAGTTGATCCGGGAGAAATGGCGAAGAAATATCTTTCGGGAATACAAAGGCTGGCAGATTTTTCAAGGAGATTTTTTCCAGACCGTCCCATGAAAATAGGCCTGATGGGCCACAGTTTTCTTATTGACGCACTTCTTACCTACATAGCGAACAACAAGAACGTATCGCCAGAGGGATTCGATAAAATTGGAGGAAACGCAGTACAAGAAACCGAGCTTTCAACAATAGAATTCGATAAAAACAATAACCCAGTTCTCGGCTACAGGGGGAAGAAGTTTTCTCAAGAATTGAGCGAAGAATGATCACGCGATAAGAAATGCAGCTGGTAAAACATTTCAAGCACATTGGAAGCACTGATGTAGTCGCGGTGGAGGCAAGGGCGCTTTTAGGGAGTGGTCGATTCATAGCTTGAAACGTGCACTCGTTTCTGCTACGTATATATCATTAGAACTTCTGTTCCCCAATGCTAAGAGAACGCATCACCATAGACGAACCAGATGCTCCGGACGCAATCGCCGCGATTCCGGACGAGGTAATTCTCCGATCGAGCCAAGAACGCCCGGCGCTTTTTGGTGTTCTTATTGATCGGTATCAAGCACCCTTCTTGCGCCTTGCGATGAGGGTGGTGCGCGATCGAACCGAAGCCGAGGATGTAGTACAGGATGCATTTATCAAGATATATCGCTACGCAAAGAAGTTTCGGGAGGGTGAAGATCGAAAATTCAGTTCCTGGGCCTATAAGATCGTGTTGAATACTTCGATTACGCACTATCACAAGGTGAAAAAGAAGGAATGGCTCTTACCCGAGGGTGTGGATCCTACGATTGGCGAGGCTCACATCCAGTTTAAGGAGGTCATGCTTGACCGAGAAACCGAGGAGGTAGTGCGATCAGTACTAGAATTGATGCCCGAAGATCTGGGGCAACTCCTCAAGGCATACTATATAGAGGATAAATCCTATAAAACCATAGCGGCATCCGAGGGAATCTCATCGGGAGCTCTCAAAATGAAGCTCTTCCGGGCCCGCAAACTCTTTAAGAAATTTCTTACATCCTAACTATGGAACCGATTCCATCCACATTTACGTCACCCGAGTTAAAAAAGCGCATTATGCGCCGAGTGTATGCTACGTGGTTTTGGCGCAGTATCGCACCACTTCTTGCAGTTGAGCTTATTCTCCTTGGGGGTGTTGCCGTCGGAGTGCTCACGCATATTTCCCTCAAGAGCATCCTCATGAATGCGCTTGCGGCAAGCGGAAATATCCAGGCATTCTTTATGTTCTTCGTGAATAATTTCTTTGTAAAAAGTATTCAATCGCGCCTTCTCGTGGTTGCGTATCTTGCCGTGGTTTTCTTCTTCGGTCGCGATCTTCGAAATGCATTTCGTCGCTTCAAGGGTGCTTCGGGAGATTTCCTGGCTATGCTTGCAGTCCCGGAAACTGCACGCGACCGGATCAAGTAATCCGCCTAAGTTTTTGGCGGTTACTTCAATTTAGGCGCCAAAAATTTTGGCGGGGAAAGGTCGTATTTCCAATATAGTTCAAACGCCTCGGTCATGCCGAGGCGTTTGGTATTGAAGTTCAGCGGTTTGACATGGGTCGCCAAAGGTCGTAGAGTGGAATTGTCTACTTTGTTAACCACATCCGGAAGATACCACTAACGAGACAAGCCTAGAACCGCGGGTATTTTCGCACGACTGTTCGCGAGCATCTCTCTTCAGTGTTCCTCTCGTCGGGTCCTCGACACGTGTTTCTTTCTTTGTTCGACTATTACACGAATAGCGGATCTTGCATTGCTGATACAGTAGTGTAGTTTTCTCGTTTACGATCTCCCGGATATAAAAAATTATGTCACTTCCCTTGATGGGAGGAGTACTTCTCGCACTTCTGATCGGCGGTGCTCTTGGATATTTCGTTCGTCAGGAACTCGGACGGCGTCGTAAGGATTCGATAGAGGAAAAAATAAGGAAGCTTCTCGATGATTCGCGCCAAGAAGCAAAGGAACTTCTGCTTGAAGCGAAATCAAAAGCCGTCAAAGTTGTCGAGGAAGGAGCTTCGGAGATTAAGGAGCGGGAGCGGGAATTCAAGAAGGTTGAAGATCGCCTGCGAGAGCGCGAATCATTGGTTGATAAGCGAAGTGTGCAGCTCGATACGCGGGATCAAGAATTAAGCACAAAAATCGAGAAGGTGCGCGAGATCAAGACCGAAATCGAGGGTGCACGGGCCAATATTGAAGTAGAGCTCGCAAAAGTTGCCGGATTGTCGAGGGATGAGGCACGAGAACTTCTGGTTCGCCGCATTGAAAAAGAGGCAGAAGAAGATTTGATGACACGGATCCGAAAACTCGAGACCACCGGTCTTGAGGAACTCGAACGCAAAGCAAAGTCCATTCTCGCAACCATTATTCAGCGTGTCGCAACCGCAACAACGTCCGAAGTCACCACTACCACGGTCTCAATTCCGAACGAGGAAATTAAAGGGAAAATTATTGGGAGAGAAGGGCGCAACATTCGAGCGCTTGAGCGCGCGGCTGGAGTTGAAATTATTGTTGATGATACGCCTGGTGCTGTGGTTATTTCTGGATTCGATCCGGTGCGACGTCACATCGCAAAGAATGCTCTTGAGAATTTAATTGCTGACGGCCGGATTCAGCCCGCGCGAATTGAGGAGTCGGTTGATAAGGCGCGAACAGAGATTGAAAAGCAGATTAAAGAGGCGGGGCAAACTGCGGCATTTGAGATTGGGGCATTTGACCTTGATGATCGTCTGGTGAGTCTCTTGGGGCGTCTTAAATTCCGTACCTCCTACGGGCAGAATGTACTCCAACATTCTATTGAAATGGCGCATATTTCCGGCATGCTTGCCGAGGAGCTCGGCGGCGATGTACAGATCGCAAAGAAGGGCGCATTGGTTCACGACATCGGCAAAGCCGTTGACCATGAAGTGCAAGGAACGCACGTTGAAATTGGGAGGCGCATTCTCCAGAAATTCGGCTCTGATCAGCGCATTATCCAGGCGATGCAGTCACATCATGAGGAATTCCCTTATGAGACGCTTGAATCCATCATTGTGCAGACTGCCGATGCAATTTCCGCATCTCGTCCCGGCGCGCGTCGAGATTCTGTTGAAAATTACCTAAAGCGCCTTGGCGATCTTGAGGCCATCGCGAATTCATTCCCTGGTGTTGAGAAATCCTACGCGATTCAGGCGGGACGCGAGATTCGTATCTTTGTGACACCTGAAAAAGTGAGCGATCTTGAGGCCCGCGACCTGGCTCGCACAGTCGCTTTGAGGATAGAGAACGAACTGAAGTACCCGGGAGAAATCAAAGTACATGTGATTCGCGAAAACCGAGTTGTGGAATATGCGAGGTAGTTGAAATCACTCAAAAAATGGCTCTATAGAGCCATTTTTTGATTGAGACTGCCATTTCTAGCTGTATCCGCCCTCGCTTTTTGCACAGGATACTCAATACTCTTTGATTTACGCGGTTTCACGTGGTAGAGTGATTTTGCGTATCAGGTAGTAAACCACACGTAGGCTTTCTCCGCGCCATATACATGCGGAGGCAAACCCCGTTACAAAATTTACATCACGTCCTGAAATTCCCACGTTTCTCTTAAAAAAGATTCGCGGGCGCATGTATGATGGAATGCGGTAAATTTTGTAACGGAGTAAAGGTCGGCCCAATGAGTTAATCAGAACAATATCATGGCAAAACCAGACAAGAAGTGGCTTGCAGAGCTCGTCACCAATCACATCGGTGGTACCAAAAAGCAAGGACAGGAAGTGGTAGACTTGGTTTTTGATAACATTGCGAAGATGATGACGAAAGGCGAGCAAGTGAAGGTTGCAGGATTCGGCGTCTTCAAAGTATCAAGGCGTGCCGCAAGAGAGGGTATCAACCCACGAACAGGCGAGAAAATTCAGATTGCGGCAAAGGTTGCACCGAAATTCCGCGCAGCAAAACAGCTGAAGGAAATGGTGGCGTAACTTGTTTCCAAAATTCAAAACCCGCTCCGAGAATCGGGGCGGGTTTTTGATATGAGATATAACAGTTATATACCCACTGCCTTCATAACTTCATCGGCTGTCTGGTATGTGCCTTCTGGAAGTTTTTCCGTGAACTCTGTTTTGTCAGCCTCAGAAAAATCAGAGAGTTTATTGCAGGATTCAACCAAATCAGCTTTCGTGGCAGGATACGTCTGATGCATTTTCAGATGATCCATTGCTCCTTGTACGTTTTGCATTGTTGTGGGAAACAGGAGAGAGGCAAAGTGTTGCCTCAATTCTGTTCAAGTTAGTTTATTTTGTTTGTTCTTCGTGAGTCATCTTCGCCATGGACTCGACCATTTTCCCCATAGCAACTCAATCCGAAGTACCAACATAGCATAAAAAATAAAAACAATCAAAACAATAGGGGGCCTGCCTGTCGGCAGGGATCGCCTGCCCAGCCGAGCTCGGCCCGCTGTCCGTAGCGGGGTTGCATCTCGGCTATAGAGTCTTTATCGCTTTCGACAGATCTTTAAATGAAGAAACGCAGATATCAGCTTCACTAAACTGATTTTTTGAATAGATGATTATTTTCATCCCGGCCGCCCTCGCCGCCTTAATATCGTTTTCTACATCAGCAATATAAATACACTCGTTCGGTTTTACTGCCAACTTTTCAGCTGCGAATAGTAATGGTTCTGGGTCAGGTTTGTGATGTATGGTGTCCTCATAACAGACCGCGACTTGGAAGTATGCTTGAAGCTTTGCGAGGCGGGGCGCTTCATATACGCTATTTTGTTGACGACTCGTGACAATTCCGAGTGCAAATTCTTTACTTAGTTCTTCTAAAACCTCTTTTGTACCTTCGGGCATGGAGAGGAGCTCGACATCATAGGGAACTTCTCTGCTCCGGCCTATCTCCCATATGTTCTTTATTTCTTCTGCATTACTTGATTTCGTGAGAGCTTTTATCGCGTCCATCATGCTCAAATGGAACATTGGAGGAAATTCTTCTCGGGTAGGCGGCGGATACCCTGCGTGAATCATGAGGTCTTGAAAAAATTTCAAGTTCGCTTCGAACGAATTAAGGAGAACCCCATCAATGTCGAAAAGGACAGCTTTTGTCATTTCATTTTGTTTTATTCAATAATTGTACCGTACCATTCAATCCACTATTTCGGAATTAAAAAAACCACCCGATACTCTGGGTGGTCTTCCTGAAACGGTCTTCTTGCCGATCAGGATCTAGTCCTGGTCGAGGACGGGGATGCCGATTTTCTCCAATTCCGCGATGCGCTGGGCGCGGGTCTTGCCGTCGTACTTCCAGTATCCACAGTCCTGCCTGCAGGTCGCGATCGAGTCCGAGAACGCGGGGCAGTTCGGGTTGTGCCAGTCTCTTGGCAATGAGTTTCTCCTTTCGGCGTGCCCGTGGGTGCGCTTCTCAAAACAGTGGATCGCCCAGCCGAGCGGATTTCCCTGGTCCCAGTGGTTCCATGCGTGTTTCCATTTACGGAATCCATCGGGGATGGACTGCCGGCCGAGCCACTCCTCGTACGTGCGATCCTTCTGTCCGTCCAATCGCGTGGTATTCATGTTTCTCCTTATCGCCGCTTCCCCATTCCGTAGCTTCCTGGAACTCGCCGGATTGGTCGATCGTCTACACCACAACCAGGGTGATGAAGAGTGAACGTCGGCGGACTAGCCAAGACACAGTCGGTTCCATCCCGCGATGCCCCAGTTTCCGTCTCCGCGATGACTCGCGGGTTCGGATCAAAGATAACCTTCACTTCCGTTTCCGCCATTTCGTCTGACCAGCCGCTGACAAACGTGTGACCGTCTGACGGGAATCGATATTCTTCCACCCACCGCACGAGAAGTATGACCTTCTTGCCGGGATGGATTGGCTTCGTGCATTCGCTACAAGTGAGCGTAGTTTTGGCTACGCTATCGAACCGTGCTAAGCCGCGAGGTTTGACTCGCATCTCGTTTCCTCCTTTACCCGGTTCGAAGTAGGTTGTTGATCCGTTCCTTCGCCTCGGCTAGCATCTTCGACTTACGAACGAGCTTCACGATTTCATCGAGCTTTTCTTGTCCTCTCCCTTCGGGGATCGGAATCCCATTCTCGCGAAGGATATACTCGATAGCGTCGTATGCGTCGCCACTGATCATGGGATCTCCTCTCTCGTGGGTCGGTATAGAAGTGCGTCGTAAGTGATGTTGTAAGCGGCGACTCAGTTTTTTGGATCGAAAGGGTCCTCTGGCCGAGTCTCATGTTCCTTAACGAATCGTGCCCTTGCCAACTCGGCGACTTGGTAAGACTCTGACTTAACGTGGCTCTCTGGGTCTTCCATCCCGCTGAGCACCCAGATTTTTCTGTCCCTAATGCATGGACAGTTAAGACCAAGAGCCCCTGCCAAAGCGTCAAGATCTCTCCAAAAGAACGTTTCGTCCCTTCTTCCAGTGAAGGTCATAAGACCGCGGTTCAGGAGAAGGAACTCAACATACCCAACAATCCTTCTTGCCCTGTATTCACTATTGCTCTCTTCGGGTCGTTGCGGTTCGTCGAAGTCACCGTATGCCATGTTTATCCCCTCTTACGGCGAATTTAAACCTAGGTCACCACTGCAGAAAATAACTCTCACAATAAGAGCTATTTTCTACAGTGGAGAGTATATCAAAGAACAAAACTAAAATAGCACAATCGTGCTATTTCGTCAAGCATGCGAATGGTTCAATAGTTTTGTATCACCTCCGCTCGTAAATTGAGTGGTCCCCTACTGAGTGAAACCAAATTTCTTCTTTCTTTGCGAATTCAAAAATGATTCGATACTTTTGTTCAAGAGAAAAAGCCCAGAACCCGGCAAGGGCACCAGTTAACTTATGGGTATGGAGCCGCGGATCAAACGGGTCTTTCCGGAAAATGTGTTCTTTCTCTTCGGCAATTCGCTTGATGCTCCTCGGAAGCCGTTTATACTCCCGTGCGAATTTGGAAGAGTAGTAAATCCGCATACTCTCGCTATCGGAGATTTTTAAGGGAACGCAGGAGTTTTCCCTTGCCTCCTCGGAGTTCCTTTCTACTTTCTCCGAGATCTTCTGCGAGTTTTCCTTCTAGCCACAGTCGGATGAGCATTCTGAAAAATTCACTTTTCGTTGCAAAGTGTTTCTCTTTAATACTCTTTTCAACTGTCTCGACCATACTCGAGGGGAGTGAGATGTTGATGATATTACGCATAGAAAATTGTAACAATTTATATTACAAGTATATCCTCTGCCGAATCGTTGTCAAATCGTGAGCGGGATTGCCTGCTCCGAGTTGGGTCGAAGGGTGGATGCCTGCCCGTCCGGCTTGTCCGCCACAGCCTTGGCGTCGGCGGAAGCTTTAGCGTAGGAGGAGAACTTATTTTCTTACCAATTTCAGAATTTCGGTTACTGTTTTTGTGGGGTCGTTGTGAGTGTTATCTATTTTATATTCGTGTGGCAGTGAAGGCCCAGATCTTAAGTTTTCATTCCATTCAATAGCCCTTTCTACATTCTTAAATCCACTATCGCGTTCTCCGAGTACTCGATTTTTCAACTCCTCATCATTCGTAATAACGAGTGAGACTATAATATAGTCGGAATTTTTAAATGTTTCTGCCAGAATAGCAATCCGTTTTTCCAGAAGATCAGTCACGATAATATTTTTGTATCCATGCTTCCAGTAGTTTTTGACAATAAAAATAAGATTCTCATACGTCATTTCCTCTTCTTCCGAAGTTGCATTCGACCATTTATTATTGAGATGTCCTTGCCGTAACCATCCGAAGTCAATTAAAACAAAACCCTCCTGTTCTCGGAGTAACTCTCCAATTGTTGATTTGCCGCTTCCTGGCGCGCCAGCAAGGATAATTAAGTCTTTCATGGAGAAAGTATAGCAGGTTCATTTTACCTGTTAAATAAAACAGTCGCCAATTAAGCGATGTTTTTGTCGAAGCGGGCTCTCCCACCATCGAACAAACAAGAGCTGTTCAGTCTATAATTTAAAGAGGATATAGGTTATTTAACTTTCTCACTTTGTACAGTGGTGGGAGAGCGGGATCGCCTGCCCCGAGTCGGGTCGAGGGGTGGATGCCTGCCTGCCGGCAGGTCTGGAAGGACATCAGAATTTGTTTCATGTATTTGAATACATGTTTTTATAGGCGTTATTTTATCACTCCTTCCTGCATTTTGATATTTTTATGATTAACGTTATACTCTAACTCTATGGAATCAAAGACTATAAACATGGAGATTTTGAAGCCCTACAAAGATAAATGGGTTGCCTTGACTCCGGATTTTTTGCAAGTTTCTGCAAGCGGCGATTCATTAGAAGAGACCAGATCAAAACTAGACGAGAAAGCGAAGAGCGAATCATTTTTTATGAGAGTGGTTGCTCTGGATACGGCATACGAGCCAGCCGCTGTATGAAATTTGATTACACCTCATTCCTACCGCCACTGCCTAGTTTAAAGTTCAGTAAAAGACCTTTGATACCAATCGAGGTCTTTTATAACAGCGAGAAAATAAGAGCCGTCGGTCTCATCGATTCAGGGGCCGATTACACGTTGCTCAATATTGAATATGCGCAAGCGTTAAAAATAAATCTCGGTACCGCTTTAAAGTTTCCAATGAGAGGCATAGCAGGGAGTTCGGAAGCTCTCTTGATGCCTGAGGTAGATATTGAAATTAAAGATGTTGGGCGAGTAACTATACCCATAGCCTTTATCGACAGTCCCAATGTCGGAGCCCTTCTTGGGCAACAAGGCTTCTTCGACTCGTTTAAAGTCACATTCGAAAAGTACAACAATACTTTTGAAATTAAACTAAGGTAAGTCCGTTCCCCGTCATCATTAACAAAAATTAGCAGCTCACAAGTTTGCTAATTTCTTAAAGTGGGATCGTCTGCGGTGAGCTTGTCGAACTGTGGATGCCTGCCCGTCCGAAGCTTTAGTGGAGGCGGGACGTTATCTTGTCCCGAGCGAAGTCGAGGGAGAACCTATTTCAGTCAATTAAATACCAAAACCTACGTATTTGTGAAATGAGAAAACCGCACGGCGTACCATGCGGCTTCTCGGTGGACGTTCTTGTCGCCGAGTTCTGACTCACCGCCCCTTGGCGACGAGTTCCTTGAGCGCCCTGTCCCAGCGATCCGGACGCGGCCGTGCGACGAGCGCCATGGCCATGAGCCCGAATGCGCCGAAAATCCACGGCATCGCCGACTCCACGCGGGAGAACGGTTGGCCGTTGGCCATCACCATCGGCGGGAACGGATGGACCCCGAGGAGGTCCGCGACGCCCGAAAGCGTAGCCAGTGCCGCTGCTAGATAGGCCAGAAAGATGAGGCGCTTCATGGTTGCTCCTTTCGGCTCGGATTGGACTACGGGTCGTGATTGAGTTGGCAATAAGAAAAACACAAAAATGCGTTCCTAATTGCCAACTCAAGCATGAAAAGAGCAATACTAATATTATACTACTAAATAGTAGTAATTGTCAAGCGCAAGCGGGTGACGGGAATCGAACCCGTAGCTCGACCTTGGAAGGGTCGCGTATTACCATTATACAACACCCGCAACTTTTCAATTGATAACTTAGAAATAATGAAATTGCGAGGCTCGCCTCGCCCGAAGGCATGCGGCCCGCAGTTCTGAATTATCAGTCCTATTGTAAAGAAATGACCCCGGAATGCAACGGAGACGACAGGAGTGTATGGCAATCGAATAAACACTGAATAAATTGTTCATTTATTCCGAATTTCTGTGGAAATACTGTGTGTTTCTCGAAAATTTCTGTTTGACATTTTCTCGCCCGGAACTATGCTGAAGTGGCATAAGTCATCCTTGAAAATATTCTATGTTTCATTCTGATCTCCCATTCCTTTCAGGGGCAGAATGAGCACTTAGGTCAAGTTGCATTAACACTACAACCGTGCTGGTCGGTCTGCCTTAGGGCTTGCCACAGCACCTATATTTGTTACAAACGCTAAGCTTTGCTCCTTTCGGCCCCTGAAATCAAGTCAAAAACCGTTGGTTCGCCAGCGGTTTTTGATGTTGCATCACATTCGCGTTTTTCTCTGTTTGGGGTGTAAGGTAAGAAAAGATAGCCTAAATCGTCGTATATATTGAACCGAAAATGAGCGAAGCAGAATTCATGCGCTGTTATGACGAATTTTCTGATGCCCTCTTTCGGCATTGCTACTTTCGAGTGTTCGAGCGTGAGCGCGCAAAGGATTTGGTGCAGGAGACCTTCACGCGCACGTGGGATTATGCTCGGGAGGAAAAGAAAATAGAAAACCCGCGCGCATTCCTGTATCGAGTGCTCAACAATCTCATTATTGATGAGAGCCGGAAGAGCCGGCCGCTCTCGCTTGATGCACTCAACGAAGAGGGATTTGATCCCGGCGAAGATACCCGCGAGCAACTAGCAGATCATATGGAAGTGCAGGAGATGCTCCGCGTGCTCGAAGGCATGCCGGATGAACAGCGTCGTGTAATCGTCATGCGCCACATCGACGGATTTGGACCGAAGGAAATCGCCGAAGCACTCGATATTACCGAGAATGTTGTCTCGGTGCGACTACATCGCGCGGTCGGGCAACTTCGCAAGTTACGTAACCACCATGGACGATAGAGAAAAAAAGAACATATTCGATGCCGCGGTGAGTGTCACGCTCACCGAGAAAGAACGCGCAGTGCTCCGTCGCGCTGTTTCGGCATATGTTCTCGAACACCCGAAGCGATTCGAGGATGAACGCGAACCGGAACATCGCGCATGGCTTGTATCTTGGAGCGTGCTTAGCCGTCCATTGCCTGCGGCCTTACTCGCAACTTTTTTGGTCAGTGCAGGAACCAGCATTTCATTTGCGGCGGAACGTTCTTTGCCCGGAGATACGCTCTGGCCTGTGAAAGTTTCGATCAATGAAAACGTGCGCCTCGCGGTTGCATTTTCTCCTGAAGCGAAAGCCGCATGGGAAGCAAAGCGCGTTCTACGACGATTAGAGGAGGCTGAAGAAATGGTAAGGGAGGCTTCATTTGATACAGAAGCCCGGGTGTCGGTTGAATCCCACCTTGATGATCATGCCGAACGTGTTCGTTTGCGCATCGCTGAACTCACGACGAAGGGAAAGGTTCAGGCCGCGGCGGAACTTTCTTCGAACTTTGAGGCGGCACTTCGAGCCCATGGCAGTATTCTCGCGAATCTTGCCATCGTCGCCTCAACCACGCATACAGGCAAACAGGATGACATCGAAGAATTGAGAAAGTCAGTGAATGCTCATAAAGAGGATGCCTCCGCCAAGCGGAATGCGACCGAAGAAGAACTTTCGACCAATGTCGACGCAAGTCGCATTGCCGCAGAGGCTCGAATGCAATCTGCGCTGAAAAAGATTAGCGAGGTACGGAGTTTTATCGCTCGTCGAGAGCCGGCATTCACGCCAAATTCCATCCTTGATGCCGAAGCGCGTCTTGTGGTTGCCTCAAGTATGGTTGCTCATGGTAAAGCGAAGCTTGATGAGGGTAACACCAAAGAAGCATTCCGGCTGTTCCAACAAGCACACCGCATTGCCGAAGAAGCCAAGCTCCTTATGAATGCACGGCAAAATTTGAATATTGATATTCGACTTGATTCCGCATCCGACGATGAAGAGGGTCGAAGCGATGACAAGAACGATACGGAAAAATCTGGCGGAAACGAGCTAGAGAGTGAAATACATAATGATGACAATAAAATGCGTGATTCATCCGGTTTATTGCAGTTCAAGAATTCCACGATGAGCCGGGTTGAATTGAAGAGGCGAGGTATTTTGAGAAATTTTCGAACAAGTATGAATCCGTAATTGGGTTTTGCTATCGTATCAAGTTTCCGGATTCCTGTATGAATTGTTCGGCCTTCGGGATATCTTCGGGAGTCGCGAGCGGGAACCATCGGTTCGTCTTTACGGCATATACCGGATACTCTTTGAGCATTTTATTTAACTCGACTGTATAATAAAATTCGCCGTTTGAATGTGGCTCCGGTTCGTACTTAAAAATGTTGCGATCGAGTACGGCGACACCCGTTGAAATGAGATTCGAGGCAGGATGTTCCGGCTTTTCGATAATGCTCTCAAGTGTGCCGTCAGGACGCACGGAAACAACTCCGAATCGCCTGGCTTCTGGGTGTTCGGCAATGAGGAGCGACCTCTCGCGCGTGAGCAAGGCGCGGATCGAGGTTGCGTCAAGCAAGTCATCGGCGAACATCACAAGAAAGCGCTCACCTTTCAAGAGCGGGAGAGCCGTTCGCAGGGCATCCGATGTTCCGCGCGGTTCCTTTTGAATCACATATTGAATAGGGCGCCCCGCAAATCGTGAGCCGCAGAATTTTCTTATTTGATCTCCCCGATATCCAATGACGATGATGAGTTCGTCAATTTCCGGGGGGAGTGCCAGAATCGCGTGTTCCAAGAGTGTTTTTCCCGCGACGACAACAAGGGGTTTTGGGCGATCCTCGGTGAGTGGCCGCATGCGCCTACCCTCACCTCCTGCGAGTATGACTGCTTGCATTGCTAAGTTATGTATGTGTTACGAGTTTCATTATACCCGCTTGAACTTTTCTATTCGGGATGCTGGCCTGCCTTCCGCAGGCAAGGAATCCCCGCCTGCCCGGCGGGCAGGGAACCTTCACCCGCCCAAATTTTTTCATCGGGGTGCCGGGAATCGAACCCGGCCTTCGCACTCCCGAAGCGCGCGTACTGCCGATATACTACACCCCGGTAAAAAAATTTAGGCGGGCAGGTACTACATCCCGTTTTTCTTCGGCGTTGATCAGCGTACCCATCCGCGCGTATCAGCTTCTACTTCACATAATACTTTTTCTTAATTTCCTGTTCTCGTTGGTCTTCGAGAAGTTCGACGCGCGCCTCGGCCTGTTCGCGAAGCTGCACCAGCTCTTCATCACTCAACGTTCCTAGATTCTTGATTCTTGATTCAAGATTCTCTCGCGTATTCTTTTTCTGATCGTCCAGCACCTCTTCGAGAAGCGCATTCAGGATGTGTCCAATCTTCGGACCTGGAGCAATGCCTAGGATTTTCATAACATCTTCGCCGTTTACCTGCAACATGGTGACCTTCACGGCTTCGTGCTCTCTCAAAACCTTTTCAACCCGGAATTGGAAATGGCGCAACCGGTAGGGCACGGCCTTTGGCACTCCTGACCCCACGCGATCACACATGCGAACGCGTACGAGATCTTCGATATTTTCGACTTCGATATTCCGAATAAGACGGCGGATGGATGAATCGGTTGTCTCAACCGCGTCACCCTCGAAATCATATCGGAAAAGATGCCAGCGAATGAGTTTTTGAACTTTATCAATGAGCGCATCGGGATAGCGCAGACGCGAGAGAATTTCGATTGCCATTTTGCCGCCGAGTACATCATGCCCATAGAACGTAGAATCCGGACCTTCTCCACGTTTGGCTTTGGGTTTCGCAATATCATGGAAGAGTGCACCAATTCGAACCGCAAGAGTCCAGCCCTGTTTTGCCGCGTAATCGAGGGATCGCATATTGTGCTCCCATACGGTATAGGTATGGTGTTTATTTTGCCCACAACCAATTCCCTCTTCAAGTTCGGGAATGATTTCTTTTAAGAGTTTTAACTCTTGCAGGAGCTCGAGCCCTTGCCAGGCCTTGCCGCCACCCACATCGCTCACATGCGAAAGGCGCGATCCCGCAAGGGGCGTATCTGTGAGATTCCCGTAGCGCGGAGGAAATTTTACTTCCCCACTTGGTTCGTCGTGGCGATCAGCCATTACGATTTTTGAAAATTCATCGCGAATTCGTTCCTTTGAAATTGCTCGGAGCCATTGATGATTTTGCATGATTGCATCTTTTGTCATCGGTTCAATCGTAAATTCAAGCTGGCTTGCAATGCGAACAGCCCGAAGCATACGAAGCGCATCTTCTTCGAACCGCCGTTCAGGATTTCCGACTGCTCGGATGAGCTTAGCCGTAAGGTCTTTTTCCCCACCATAGGGATCAATCAACGAGAATTTCGAATTTGTTTCGGATTTCGGATTTTGTACTTCGGATTTCATTCCCAACGCCATGGCGTTCACGGTAAAATCGCGACGCGAAAGATCATCCTCGAGCGATTTTGCAGGTCGGATATCGGCCGGGTGCCGCTTATCCTCGTAGCGACCTTCTTCACGAAACGTGGTCACTTCAATTTCTTTCAAAACAGGATCAGCTGACCCTGTTTTGACGGTCACTGTAAAAAATTTGTTTTCATAAAAACTCTCCGGAAAAATTTTCTGGATTTCTTCCGGCCTGGCATTCGTGGTGACGTCCCAGTCATCTGGTGTTCGGCCAATCAAAAGATCGCGCACGCATCCTCCGACGGCATATGCTTCAAAACCGGCGTTCGTGAGTTTTTCCAACACCTCAAGAACTTCGGCTGGGATTGCGAGGTTTGATTTTGCAGGCGGAAGTACCATAGTTCTTAATGGTAGCGTTTTTTGTGGTCCTTGACAAATAACTTTCTTTGTATTACATATAAATCCCGCCATCAGTAGCGGCGGGATAAATTCCGATTCTCACCAGAAAGGGGTGATAGCGATGACGGCAGATGTGTTTCGTCTCGAGTTTCTTGATATCAAACGTGACGGCGGTAGGAGTCGAGACCAGGTGCTCCTCTACCCAACGCCGGAGCTCGCGGCTAAGGCCTGCGGCCTCGTGCTGTGCACTGACGAGTGCGGCAAAACCAAGTCAATCGGCCGGCATGCTCATACGCCGAAGCTCGTATTCGAGGCGCCCGAGGAGTACCAAGACGTCGCGAGGGGTGGACTCAAGTACCGGCGTTGCATGGTCCACAGGGGAGAGGTCACCATCTGGTGGCACCTCTGGACGGAGAAGAGCGACCCACCGGTCGTGTACTTTGTGCCGGTCGACATGATCACGCCGATTACGGCACCCGGGACTGCATGAGCACACGCAGTCCTTTTTCTTTGAGAGTTGAATAATATAGAAATAGCGGGCAGTGAACTATACTGGAAAGTAATGAAATGGCGTGCTATGTTTTATAAATCTTTGGAATAATTGTTGGCAATTTTTCTGCCCTCGTGGTGAAACCTGCCCGCCTAAATTCCTGCGCCCATAGCTCAATTGGATAGAGTACACGCCTTCGAAGCGTGGGGTTCCAGGTTCGAGTCCTGGTGGGCGCGTAGGAATTTGGGCGGGTGAAGATATCACGCAGCGCTTCGGACGCTGTATTCCAGGTTCCCTGGCCGACCGCTGAGGCAGTCAGCGGGCTAGGCGAATCCTGGCGAGGGCGAGCCACTTTATGAGTTACGACCGATATGATCAACATTTTGATCCCAGTACTAGGCTCGACTCTGCAATTGAGGCACCGGCTCTTTTTGGTTCTTTGGAAATAAGTGAAACTGCCCAAGAATCATTTGAGGCGTATCGCAAAATGCTTGCGAGTGAATTGCCTCAATTGCGAACAAAAGATCTTGACGATAATCGTTGGCAGCGATTACTTGGTGAGGGATTTAAAAAGATAGAAAACGGAGTGGCCGATGGTTCTATAAAGATAGTACGGGGGCGAGTACTTGAGGATCTTGAGGGAGAGGTGAGGATGGCCCTTGAGGTACCGAAGAGGAAACGAGGATTTGCCATCTATCCTACTCGGGGAACTCCACTTGAGGCGCTCGGGTTTGAAGGATTCGTTGCACACGGGAAAGTTCGTGTTCCGTTTGAAGGGAAAATTCGGGGTGAGCCCGAGAAAGGCTTTGCAAAGGTTGTGCTTCCCGAGATGCCTTCGCCGGATATTGATCCCTCAAAATATCAGGAAGCAATACGCAAAGGTGGGAGAGATACGTTTTACGAAATTCTGCGTCAACAGCAACTCTTGAAAGCCCGACATTAATATATGGAGCCTATAGTGTAATGGTTCACACGGCACTCTGTGGCAGTGCAATTCCGGGTCCGATTCCCGGTAGGCTCCCCACAAAATAAAATATTAAGCCATACCCGTTGTCAACACGATTATTTTTGACGTACGCTCAAATCGCCACACCCTCGCATTGTTGCCGTTGCGTTTTTGCGGTAATATTGAACTGTAGTATTAAGATAAGTTAGAGAAAATCTATGAATCAAAATTTTACAAAATGGGCACTGGCGATCGTTGGTATCGTTTCGATAATAGCTTTGTTTGTTGCAGTAAAGCCCGGCAAGCAGGAAGCCATTGAATCCTCAAACGTCATTGATAAAGTTCTCCAGTCTCAAACGCTAAGAGCAAGCTACATAGTCTACTCTCCGTACTTCATCAAAGATCCAAATTCAGGGAAACTATCAGGAATATTTTATGATGTAACGGAGTTGGTAGGTAAAAAACTTGGCTTGAAAGTAGATTGGACGGGGGAAGTTGGTTATGAGGATATTTATGCCGGATTGGATAGTGGGCGATATGACGTATATGCGGGTGGACTATGGCCAGGAGCGACGCGCGCGAAAGTAGGATATTTTTCAACTCCTGTCTTTTATAGTGTCATCAAAGCGTGGGGGCGAACTGATGATCATAGATTCGACAATAACCTGTCGGCGATAAATTCACCTGATGTGCGTATCGCAACAATTGATGGCGCGATGGAGGATATAATTGCAAAAGCGGATTTTGAGAATGCAGAACGAGTATCGCTACCCCAATTGAGTCCTTTTTCTCAAAATTTTCTGAACATCACATCAGGCAAGGCTGATGTTACTTTTGCGGAGCCATCGGGCGTTCATCTGTTCTTAAAAACAAATCCTGGCACGTTGCGAGAAATTGCTCCCAACCAACCTTTGCGAATATTCGGAAATAGTCTTGTTCTGAAGCGCGGAGAAGACGAATTTAAACAAATGATCGATACCGCCCTCAATGAAGCTCTCTTCAGCGGCGAGATTGATAAAATACTTAAGAAATACGAGGCTTCTCCTGATGAATTCCCGAGGCCAGCACTGCCCTACGCCAATTGATAGATGAGTGTTCTTGATATTATCGTCCAATATCGGCAAGCGATTCTCGGTGGATTGTGGGTGACTGCGCAAATGTGCTTTATCATCTGGACTTTGGGCATCGCGCTTGGATGTTTCATCGGAGTACTCGCATCATACGTCAAGGATTGGATTGGAATTCCCGCAAGAGTCATATCATATGTCCTTATCTCTATTCCCGCGCTCGCACTGCTCTTTTGGTTCCACTATCCGCTCCAAACGTTTTTTCACGTAGTCATCAATCCGTTTTATACGGCGGTATTCGTCATAAGTCTTATTAACGTATTTGCGGTTTCGGAACTCGTGCGAGGAATCATGGACGATTTCCCGCAACAATACATCATTGCCGCAAAAGTTTGCGGTATGTCTAATGCCGATATCATACGAAAAATTCAATTTCCGATTATTTTCCGGCAGATCATCCCGGGGTTGCTTACTATCCAAGTTAATATGCTTCAGCTCACACTTTTTGCCAGTCTTATTTCTGTCGGTGAAATTTTTCGCGTAGCGCAGGAACTCAATGCAACTGTATATTTGCCGGTTCAGATATATACAGCACTTGCGATTTTTTTCCTTATCATATGTCTTCCACTTAACGGGTTGGCTTTATTTTTAAAACATAGGTACACGCGCAACCTTTCGGAAAAGTAATATGCTTGCGGTCTCAAGTGTTTCTAAAAAATTTGGGAAAACGACCGCTTTGAGCGATGTAAGTTTTGGTATTGAACCGGGTACAATTACTTCTATTATTGGGCCGAGTGGAAGCGGCAAGACAACGCTTTTAAAGACCATGGCCCTGTTAGAAAACCCCGATACAGGATCTGTACGTGTGGATGAAAAAACTTTCACTTTTCCTAAGGATAATCTTGTTAAGAAAGAGGAAATATGGCCACTCGTGACAGTCATGTTTCAGCAACTGTTTATATGGCCGCACCTTACGCTTCGGGAGAATATTCTATTGCCCAAGGGTAGATCGCTAACGGACACAGACAAAAATTATTTGGATGCACTGGTTGAGATGTTCCAGATGGAAAGTTTTCTCAACCGCTATCCAAATGAAGCGTCTCTCGGTCAAAAGCAAAGAACAGCTCTTGTTCGAGCCCTTCTCCTTCGTCCTAAGTATCTCCTCCTTGATGAAGTAACAGCCTCACTTGATACCGAACAATCGTCGATCATTCTTTCGCATCTTACGGAAATTAAAAATCAAGGAATTGGCGTGGTTGCCGTGGCACACAATATTGATTTTGCTTTCTCTCTGTCGGATAGAATTGTTTTTCTCGATGAAGGCAGAATCGTGAAGGAAGGGAAGCCGTACGAATTTTTACTTGAAACACAAAATCAAAAAATTGCTTCGTTCGTCAAGGGCGCATACATTGGTGTACCTAATATCCGGTTTTTTTCAGGGCAGGAGCAATTCCAAGCATATCACTTGAATCTTATCGATCGTCTTCCACCCAAGAGCACAATTTATGTTATTGGCGCGCTTGCAGATACATGGTATCTCTCCATGGGAAATCGACTTTCGGAATACACCAAGATACGCGAGGCGAAAAATATTGTTTGGAAGGCGCTTATGTACGAGTTTGGTGAAACGGATAGAGGATTCATGAAAAAACGTCCCGATATCACTGATTTTTATGTCTTACCCTCAAGCCTCAAAAATATGGCGAACGTGAATGTCATGAGTGACGGCACGTCAATCATTCAAATCTTTCATCCAGAACCTATGATTATAGAAATTAAGAACGAAGCCACTGCCGAAGCGTATTTGGCGTTCTTCAACGATCTTCTAAAATCAAGTACACGAGCAATTTTTTGATCAAACATGGAGAATCGATACGGCACACAGTTACGAGATTCAATTAAGGAAATTCGGGCACTTGTCCCGGCTTCTGAAACCCTGGGATTTGTTATGGCCTTTGAGTTTCAAAAGCTGTATAGGAAAGGCGATAAAGTGCTCGAAATTGGTTGCGGTAAGGGAGATTCGGCAAGGCTTTTATTGCATTATACGCAAGCAAAATTGGACCTGTTAGATATCTCCCCGCAGATGATTCTTTCGTGTAAGAAGAATTTATCGGAGTACAAGAAGAGAATACATTATATTTGTGCCGACGCACTCTTGTATTTGAGAAAAAGTGAACCATATAACATCATTCTTTCTTCGTGGACGATTCATAATTTCAGTAAGAAGGAACAGAAGGATCTACTTATGGCGATGTATGCCAAACTGACGACTGGCGGATCAGTGATGTTTATGGAAAAAGTATATCCCAATAAAAGTGCCGTAAAATTACTCGATGAACAGCAGTTCAAAAGATATAAATATCTCAGTCCGGACATTTGCCGAGAAGTTACTACTCATGACAAAAACGATACCTCCGACAAATTCCGAATGGACGAGCGTCCGTTGATGAAAATGTTGAAAGATGTCGGATTTCATAGGGTTTCGATTGTTGATCGTGTAGAAAGAGATATTGTAGTGATTGCACGCAAATAGTTTTTCTAAATAGAACATTGGGCTACGTCCGTTGCCAATGTTACTGATTTTGACGTACGCTCATGAGTATGACTGCGCGAATATATGCGAATAGGTTGCGAGCGCTCCGGAATGCTTTGAGACAAAAGAAGGTTCATGCCTTTGTTTTATTCACGCACGAAAACGACAATAAAAATGTTCTGTATTTAAGCGGCTTCAGCGGGACGAGTGCGATTGTTCTTATTACGAAGAACGCCGCATTCATAGGAGTTGATTCGCGCTACACCGAGCGCGCAAGAATCGAAGCCCCTCATTTTACGCTTGTCGACATCAAGTCGAAGCAAAGTTTTTCTGACGTAATAAACGAGGCTCTCAAGGGATCTTCCGACAAGGGCATTCGAAAAATCGGATATGAAGGATTCCGAGTGTCGGTTTTCACGGTAAAAGCATGGGATAAGAAAATTTCGCAAAAGCTTGTCCCGCTTGAAGATATTGTCGGAAAACTCCGGCAATACAAAAGCGAAGACGAGATTCGAGCGATTCGAGCGGCGTGCCACGCGACGGACAAAGCGTTTCAGGAAATTCGGCGCCGCATAAGAGCGGGCATGCGGGAAATCGAAGTTGCGCATGATATTGACGCCACCCTGCGGAGGCATGGCGCGATTGAAAATGGGTTTTCAACCATTGTTGCGAGCGGCCCAAACGCCGCAATCCCCCATCACAACACCGGGGATCGAAGGCTACGGCCGGGTGAACCGGTTGTCATGGATTTTGGGGGGCGTTTCAAAGGCGGGTATTGTTCAGACCTTACTCGGACAATATTTGTTCCCGGGAAAAAACCGGATCCCGAAATGAAACATATCTATGAAATTGTGCTTGGGGCGAATCGAGCCGCATTTCGGGCCCTGCGGCCGGGGATTACATGGAAAGCATATGATGGAGTTGCGCGTTCTTATATTGAAGCTCAGGGTTACGGGGAATTCTTCGCGCATGGCCTCGGGCATAGCTTGGGACTTGAAGCACATGACCCCTACGATTACCGAAACGACTCAATTCGCGTGGGAACAGTATTCACGAATGAGCCCGGGATTTATCTTCCCGGACGGGGTGGAGTTCGCATCGAAGATGATCTCGTTCTTACGCGAGACGGTGTCAAAAAACTCACCATGGCACCGTACGAAGAGATCTAACATTCCAACATTCTGCAGAATGTTGGAATAATGTGTATGACAAATAATCTTCAGAAGAAAAAGAAACAAGGCATTAGGCTTTCCGGATACGTCAGGCCCCATCGCTATTCAATTACTCTCAAACCCGATTTTGAGCGTTTTACGTTTGAGGGCAAGGAGACTATTCGTCTTGCGCTCGCAAAACCAACACGAGAAATCACCCTTCATTCAAAAGAGTTATCAATCGAAGTTGCCGAGGCTATCAAGGGCAGTGAAAAGATATTTGCACTAAAAACTCGCTATGATGCGAAACGCGAAACCGCGACATTTATATTTCCCAAGATTCTCCCGAAGGGTGAACTCACATTGCGGCTTGTATTCACAGGAATTTTGAACGACAAAATGCGCGGGTTCTATCGCAGTGCGTATACCATTGACGGCAAGCAGGAGCACCTCGCAACCACCCAGTTTGAAGCCACTGATGCGAGGAGAGCGTTTCCCTGTTTTGACGAGCCAAGTCAAAAAGCAATCTTCGATGTAAATCTCATTGTTCCGGAAGAACACGTCGCAATTTCAAATACCATTCCTACCGAAACACGGGAGCACGAATCAGGATATAAAATTGTTACCTTTGCCCCAACTCCGAAAATGTCGACCTATCTTCTTGCATTCATTGTGGGTAAGTTTGAATACATTGAAAAAAAGACATCGGACGGAGTTCTTGTGCGGGTTTTTGTGACTCCAGGGAAAAAACATCAAGCCGTATTCGCGCTTGAATGCGCCGTAAAGATTCTCCCATTTTTCGCAAAATATTTTGGCATTCCCTATCCTCTGCCCGTGCTCGACTTGATTGCGATTCCTGATTTTGCCGCAGGAGCCATGGAAAACTGGGGTGCGGTGACGTATCGCGAATCAATGCTGCTCGTAGACTCTGATCATACCTCTGCCGCAACAAAGCAGTGGGTCGCACTCGTCGTTGCCCATGAGCTTGCTCACCAATGGTTCGGGAATCTCGTTACCATGGAGTGGTGGACTCATTTGTGGCTGAACGAAGGATTTGCCTCATACATCGAATATCTTGCGGTTGATCATCTGTTTCCGAAATGGGACATCTGGACGCAATTTGCGTATCAGGATTTGGGGAGAGCGCTTGAGCTCGACGCATTGAAGCACACTCACCCGATTGAAGTGGACGTACATGATCCGAATGAAATCAGTGAAATTTTCGATGCAGTGAGTTATTCCAAAGGTGCTTCCGTCATCCGCATGCTCGCGGATTACATCGGTGAAAAGAATTTTCGCGATGGCCTTCGCTACTATCTGAAAAAACATAGCTACAAAAATACCTCGACGATTCATTTGTGGCAGGCTTTTGAAAGAGTGTCGGGAAAACCGGTATCGGAAATAATGAGGCACTGGACCCGCAAGCCCGGGTATCCTCTTCTTTCGGTCGAAGAGCGCGGGGATATGATTGAGGTGCGTCAGAAGCGATTTTTTTCGAGTCCGATTTCTGCGCGCGCAAAGGAGGGCACAGTTTGGCCGATTCCGATTCGCATGAAGAGAGATGCGTCTCGACAAAGCAGTCAATTTCTCATGGGCGGGAAACGCCTCACGCTCCCGCGCCGAGGCAAGTGGTTGAAGTTGAATAGTGGCGAATATGGAGTATATCGGACGAAATATAGCCCGAGCCTTAGAGCCGCATTCGAAGAACCAATTCGGCGAAAAGCACTTGAGCCGAGAGACCGCCTTGGACTTATCCGAGATGCGTTTGCCGTTTCCGAAGCCGCCGAGCTTCCCGTATCCGAGGCCTTGCGACTTGCCGCGAATTACAAAAAAGAAACAGATTACACGGTATGGGTCGAAGTTGCGTCCGGGTTAGGTGATATCTACGCTCTGATTGCGCACGAACGATTTTTAGAGCGGTATAAAAAATTCTGCCGAGATGTATTTACGGATATCGCCGGGCAAGTTGGCTGGCAGAAACGCCGAGGAGAACGTCACACCCAAACGTTGTTGCGATCCCTCGCTTTAAGCAGTTTTGGAATTTACGGCGATCCTGCGACTATTGCACGAGCGAAAAAAATGTTCTCCTCAATAACTACGAAAAAAAATACTGTCCCCGCGGATCTTCGAAGCGCGGTGTATGGCATAACAGCGCATTATGGGAGCGGGCGTGAGTACGAAAAAATGGTGGCTCTCTACAAAAAAGCAACTCTCCACGAGGAAAAAAATAGAATCGGGAGGGCTATTGCGCATTTTCCTGATCAAAAACTTTTGAAGCAGACACTTTTGTTTTCGTTGTCAAAGCATGTGCGCAATCAAGATACGATGAGTATGGTTGCGTCGGTGTGGATGAATCCGCAGGGGCGGGAGCTTGCATGGAAATTTGTGCGCACACATTGGAAAATATTTTTAAACCGATATGGCGGCCAGCATGCTTTTTCATCGCTTCTTTCTCCAGCCGGTTCATTCACGACGCGCGCCAAAGCCGATGAGCTTCGTCGTTTTTTTAAAACGCACGCAGCCCCTGGGGCAGAGAGGACCGTGAAGCAATGTATTGAAAAAATCCATGCGAACGCCGCGTGGCTTGCGCGTGAGGCAAATGCGCTCGATAGGTTTTTGATGTAGTTTTGTCAAATGAGGGAGATTACGAGCGCGTTGTTTCCTGTTATCTGTTTTCTGTTACTTATTTCCTACTACTTGTTGTCTGTTACCTACTCCTTGTTACTTGTTTCTTAATGAGCGTTCTCGTATAGTGTAAAGACTCTATGGAATCCGCACGAAAAATTCCCCTGTGGCTCTGGTGGATAGTTGGGCTCGCGATTCTTGTCGCACTCGTTTTGTTTGGCGTGTCTACATTTCGCATCCGCGAACCAACGATACCGCCGGGACTCGTCGAGAGGCGACTGGAGGTTGGAGAAATTTTACTGCGTTCGGCTGATGCCGATGACATTGATATTCGTCCGCTCGTCGAACTCGAATCGAAGAAAGAGTATGGCGCCGCGGTATCACTCATGGATCGCGCTCTAGCCGCAAACACTATTAAGAAAGAATTGAATGCATCCCTCGTTACGGTCGCGGGTGAACTCGCAGGTCTTGCGGTTCAAGTAGAGCCGGATGATGCGGGCGCGAAAGCAGTTGAAGCATTTAGTCTTCTCCAGCAGTTTGCCGAGTCTGATCGCATGTACTACCACGATCGTGAGACGCTCTATCAAATGACGCGTGATTATTACGCCGCCCTCCTTGCGAAGCAAAGCCCTCCGATTCCCGAAAACCTCGGGAGTGTGGTGGAGGCGGTGAACGCCGATCTTGCCAAGACCAATGCCCTGAACGAGCAATTCGCATCAGCCATTCAAGCGTTTGACGCATTTGTCGCGGTGAAATGAGCGGCACACAGTGAGCAGTGAACAACGAGGAGAAAATAGCGAACGTTATCTAGCTTCATCTCTACAATATCGCTATGATTTCCCCCGCCCTCAAAGAATGGGTGCTCGATCTCCTCTTCCCAAAGCACTGCGCCGGCTGCGGTACCGAGGGCTCATTTCTTTGTGATTCATGCCGACCAAGCCTTCTCTTCGGAACGCCTTCGTGCCTGAGATGTTCCAGGCGCAATTTCGATGGAATTCTCTGCGGTGGATGCACTGAGGCTACCGGAATTCGGAGATTCCTCGCCCCATTTTCATACCGCGACCCCCTCGCCCGAAAACTTATTCATATGTATAAGTACGAGGGTGCCCAAGAGCTTGCCGAACTCCTTGCGGATGAGATAACCGCATTCCTTCAGTTCTATGCAATTCGCCTTCCGCGATCGAGTATTCTCGTACCGATCCCGCTTCATAGGTCTCGCCTCGCCAAACGCGGATTTAACCAGGCAGAACTTTTGGCGGAGGGCATCGGGAAGAGATTGGACATCCAGGTTGCTCACCCCCTCCGGAGAACCAAACGAACAGAACAACAGGTTGAAATGTCGTCCCCGAAGGAGCGGAAATCGAATGTAGCCGGTGCATTTGCCATTCGGGATGTTGATGCCGTTCGCGGACAAACCGTCATACTCGTAGATGATGTCTCAACTTCGGGAGCAACCATGATTGAAGCCGCGCGAGTAATACGCGAAGTTGGTTGTAGAACTGTGTGGGCGATTACGATTGCGAAGGGGTAAAGGGCAAGGAATTAGGGACTTGGTACTAGACACTGGAAATGACTGAAAAATATTGCTACATTGATGAACTAGCGCCGAGTGCCTGATCACAAGTTCCTGCAAAAATGGAGAGGTGGCTGAATGAGTGAGGAGTGGCATCATTAAGTACGAAAATCCCAAGTGGGCTGAATGTGCGGTCGGCGCATTCAGCGGGCGCCACTGCAATGGATTCAGAGCGGAGGTGTGGCAGAGCGGATAAAATGCAAAGGTCTTTGCATTTTATGGACGCTCTTTGAATGAATATCCAAACCGGAGAGGTGGCTGAGCGGCCGAAAGCGGCACCGTGCTAAGGTGTTAGGGATGAAAGTCCCTCGTGGGTTCGAATCCCACCCTCTCCGGTTTGGATATTAAGGATGCGTCCCGGCTTTTCGGGAGATCCCCGAAAAGATTGCAGCGTCCTGCTAAGACGCTAAGGGAGCAATCCCTTCGGAGGTTCGAATCCTCCCGCCTCCGCTCTGAATCTCTAAATGCATTCTTGGTTTCCTAAGTTTTCGCAAGCGGCGACAAAAACCGCCTGCCCGTCCGTAGCCTTGGCGAAGGCGGGAATCCCACCACAACGTATAACCAACTCTTTTCCCCAAGTGAGAAACCATTACCCGATTTCGAAGCCATGACCCAATCCGAAGCCCTCACCATTCTGAAAACCGGCGCAAATGTCTTTCTCACGGGAGAGCCGGGAAGCGGGAAAACTCACGCCGTCAATCAATATGTTTCCTATCTCCGCTCCTGCGGCATCGAGCCTGCGGTTACCGCATCCACCGGTATTGCGGCAACGCACTTGAACGGCATGACGATTCATTCTTGGAGCGGTATTGGCGTAAAGCGCACACTTGATGCATACGATCTTGACTTCATTGCCGCAAATGAAAAGAGAGTCAAGCGTATAAGGGGCGCCAAAGTCCTCATCATTGATGAAATCTCCATGCTCTCCGCCCAAGCCCTCAATATGGTTGATGTGGTGCTCCGAACACTCCGCCATTCGAGTGACGCATTCGGAGGCCTGCAGACGGTGCTCGTCGGAGATTTTTTCCAACTGCCGCCGGTTGTTGGGGATCGCGCATCCGGATCAACCGAGCGCCTTCCCTTCGCGAATGCGGGGGGCGACCCTTCTCGCCAATTTTGCTTTACGTCAAGCACGTGGGAAAGATTGAAACCCGTTACGTGTTATCTTTCCGAACAATACCGCCAGGAAGATCAAGCATTCCTTGGCCTGCTTTCGTCTCTCCGCTCGGGCCGCATAACGTCCGAACATCGCGAACTTCTTCACACGCGTTTCCTCGCCACGGGAGACGCAGGGGCAAAAACAGGTATCACAAAACTGTTTTCACATAACGCCGATGTTGATCGCATCAACGAAACAGAACTTGCGAAACTTCCTGCTCACCCTCGAAACTTTCCGATGGTCTCCCGCGGTCAAAAACCTCTCATCGAACAATTAAAACGCGGATGCCTCTCGCCCGAACTTCTCAAATTAAAAACTGGGGCGCGCGTAATGTTTACAAAGAATAATTTTGAAGAGGGATTTGTAAACGGCACCACGGGTGAGGTCATTGGCTTTCGCTCACACGACGGCTATCCCGTGGTGCGAACAAAAAACGGCGATATTACGGTTGAACCCGAGAGTTGGGTGATCGAAGCTGATCGAAAAGCCCTTGCAGAAATCACCCAACTCCCCCTTCGACTCGCCTGGGCCATTACTGTGCATAAAAGCCAGGGTATGTCGCTCGATAGTGCGGTCATTGATCTCGGGGATGCATTCGAATATGGGCAGGGTTACGTCGCACTCTCGCGTCTACGCACCCTCGCTGGCATGCATCTTTTGGGGTTGAATACACGTGCGCTTGAAGTACATCCGGCGATAGTTGAGAAAGACCAATCATTCCAAAGCGATTCGGACGAGGCCAAGCGAGTTTTTGGCGAACTTCCCGGGCACGAGCTCTCGCGCATGCACGAAAACTTCATCCGCGCCTGCGGCGGCCATCGAGAAACAACAACACCACCCAAGCGGACGCACGTCCCAAAAACAGAAAAGAAGTATTCGGTTGAGAATATTCGAAAAACCCACACCAATGCGTATCGCCCCTGGAATGAAGTTGAAGACACGAGTCTCCGAATGCGCTTCAAATCCGGCCACGCTGTCCCAGTAATTGCGGCCGAACTTGGCCGCAAGCCCGGAGCAATTCGTTCGCGCTTAGAAAAACTCGGGTTGTCGTAAATCCGTACGACAGAGCAGTAGTTCTTTCTTGAGAGAATGTGGTATACTGGATGGGTGATTGAGTATATAAGACATCCTAATACTCAGTGTACTACCTGCAATAAAGCCATATATAGGAGGCCTTGCGAGATAGAGCGAAGCCAAGGTCGAGTTTACTGTAGTATGGTGTGCTATGGCAGGGCCTGCAGGAAAGAAACTCCTTGTCTTGTATGTGGTACACCTATCTTGGCGGGGTTCAACAAAAAAACATGTAGTCGAAGTTGTGCAAACAAAAATCGAGTTGGTATATACTACGGAATACATCGCCCAAGAGACAAAGTAATATCACAACGGGCGCTCAAGATACGACTACTCACAGAACGAGGTCAGAACTGCGAACGATGCGGATATGCAAAATACGAAGTTTTGCAAGTTCATCATAAGGATAGAAATCGAGATAATAACGCCTTGAGTAACCTGGAACTCATATGTCCGAATTGTCATTTCGAGGAACATTACCTTGGAAAAAGCTGGTTAAGGAATACGGAGGGTTGGCAGAATGGCTAATGCGCTGGTCTTGAAAACCAGTGGGCGAAAGCCCTTGCAGGTTCGAGTCCTGCACCCTCCGATGACAACATTTTTTATCGAGAGACCACCTTAGTCGAGGCGGTAGTACGACCGAATTACCATAATCATTTAAAATAGTAATGAAAAAATTATTGTCTCCATCTACAATCGCGGTTATCGGCATGATATTATTTGGAATCGGATTTATCACTATGGGGGTCTTACCAGATCTTTTAAGAATTTTAGGAATAGCTCTTATAATTATCGGCGCCATCGGCATATTTAGGAAAAAACCTACCACTGGTGCTTAATTATGAGGTTGCTTCTTTCTAATTATCAACAAACGATCAATATCATTCTTCCTATTGTTATCACGGCTACAATTTTTTATTCTGGCAGTTTGGAGCAAAGAATTTCAGAAATCCAATCTAATTATATTGTTGATACAAATACTCTCAACAATTCATTCATTACCCTTAGTATTATCTTGCACGCTGAAGACGTGGAGGTACACCAGAAAACAAAAAGCGATTTGAATACTCAAATGAGTATGTTCAATGAAAAATATGAGCAAGAAGAAAAAGAGAGAAAAACAAAAAAGTTACTTCAAAAGTGGACCGATAGAGCTATCTATGCTTTAACTTTTTCACTTTTAATGTTTAATGTGTTGGTTCCATCACAAAACACTCACCCCGGCCGGGATGCCTGAATTGAGCCATTAAGATAAGCCCCCTGAAAGACCTCTTAATGGTCTCGCGTTAAAAAATCCGAATCCTCGTACACCGCTGTTCTACGGCGGTGTTTCTGGTATAATAGATGCAGTATGGCAAACGAGACTATAGACCTCAAAAAACTTCGGAATGAGCTAAAAGGAAACGGCGCACCCGAACACGAATCCGTGCCCAAACCCGAACCAGACATTCTCCTGTTTGAAGCCTCCCCGCACCCACAAGATCATCATGGATATGGCCTGCCGCTTTTGAGTTGGGAGACGCTTGAGTTTGAACTTGATATGTCGAAGAGTGTGAGTTTGGCACTCCTCGGAATCGTACTCATTCTTGCCGGCATCATTATTTTCTTTGCGTGGAATTATCTCTTCGGGCTATTCCTCGTAGTTGCAGGCGGCTTAACACTCTCGCATGCCTTTCGCGTTCCGCGAATGGTATTCTGTGCCGTTACCTCCATGGGAGTCCGCATGGGAGATCGTATTTACGAATTTGAAAGCTTGAAATCATTTTGGGTTGATTATAATCCCCCGCACGCGCGAGATCTCATGATCGAATCAAAGCGCGCGCTCATGCCGCACCTCAAAATTCCGCTCGGCGACGTGGATCCCTTGCACCTCCGCGAAATTCTGCTACGCTTCCTCCGGGAAGAACAACACGAAACATCGCTCACAGATACTATCTCGAAACGAATTGGGTTTTGAAAACGAGCGAGATAAGTAAATAAGCGAGGTAGGCTTATAAGCTTATCAGCTTAATTTGCTTACTAGTTCATATATGTGCCCGTAGCTCAGCCCGGATAGAGCGCTTCCCTGCGAAGGAAGAGGTCGCCGGTTCAAATCCAGCCGGGCACGCAAAATTAAATTTTAGTGCGGGCATGGCCACGCTTCCCTGCCTGCCCCGTAGTCAGCTTTGCTGTACTACGGGGCGAAGGAAGAGGTCAGAGGTTCAAATCCTCTCGGGCACGCCAATGAATCCAATCATTCCAAACGTCAGAGATTTTATCACCTCCCTTGAGCCAGGGTGGACGATTGTATTCGTTCCGATCTGGCAAGAGATTGTATTTCGATACCTTCCTTTTCGGTTCTGGTATATCCCGGGCGGGAATTTTTTGCTTGTCGGGATTGCGAGTAACATTGCCTTCGCTGCAATCCATTGGTACTTCGGAATTTGGTTCGTGCTCTGGGCATTCGTGGCTGGAATGTTCCAGTGGTGGGTCATGACGAAATTTGGTTTGCTAGCGGCGATAATCATTCATGCTATTGTGAATGTCGTTGATCTGACATTCGGACTTAGAAACTTACTCACGAGATAGGCCCAAATATCTTCCTCTCGGGCACGCCCCCAATATCTTGTTCCCAAGACCGAGATGACTAAGAATGAAACGATTTTTTGCGAATCTAAAAATTAAGAACCTGATACTGTGCTTCGCCCTCTCACTGGGATTCACGGTTTGGCTGTATTGGCCCCTCTATCAAAGGATAGACCTTGAAAATTCAATTTCTAAACAAGAAATAGAAAGAATCAGCCTTCCAATCAACGAAGAAATCTCACGCATCTTGGAAGATCGTGGGGTATACTTTCCTTTCAGCACCCATCAGCTGTGCCTATTAAATAGAAACCGCGTATACCTCGTACACGCCGATAGCCCACTTTTCAGAACCCAGGACGTCAGTAGAGCAGAGAACATACAGGAAACTCAAGCTGGCGCAATGGCTATCTGGCTATACTACTCAAATACCCGAAAACCCGATGATCTTTATAAAAAAGTGCGGCAAAACCTTCTCCCGTGCTTGGCGCTCAATAACGAGCATCTAAAGAACTTTGCTAGCTCAACTATCGAATACCGCCATATAGGATTACGTGAAGTTGCAGAAATTGATTTTGAAAATCAAGGGAAAATCTTGATGACAAGAGATGTGGCAAAATCAGAAATCGATACAAATCATTCTTGGGTAGCGCTTATCGCCATCCCGTTTAATTTCATTTTAACTTTCGTAACGGCCTTAATATCATTGGTCCTCCTTTTTGGAGCACTAAGTTGGCTTAGAAAGAACCCAACCGAGAAACTTCGCATGATAGAGTGAAAACATCCATTGAAATCCGCCTAAACCCGCGATACCAAAATCCTATACTCTTCCCCTTGACGGGAACGATTAACTTAAGGTAACCTTCATACATGACAAATATAATCGGCCTCAAGCAACTCCGTGAAAATGCCGAAAACTACATTGCCGAAGTAAAACGCGGCAAAAGTTTTATGGTGGTACGAAAATCTAAGCCCATTTTCATGCTTGTCTCCCCCGAAGAGCATGAATCGCAATGGGAGACGGTGATTGATTTCACCGAATTCTATCGCGAGGGCATCCCCGCGCGCCTTCTCTTAAAGAAACTTCGCGCCCTCCATGGGAAAACTTGAAAAACAACTTGCGAAGATTCCTCGCAAGGATCGTCTGGAGATCGAACGAATCATCGAAAGAATTATCGGACGAGATCTTGTGGGGCTCGATGTCAAAAAATTAAAGGGTCTCAAGAATATTTTTCGCGTGCGCAAAGGAAATTATCGCATCATCTTTGAATCTGACAAATCAAAATCCAATATTCTTGCCATTGAGCGGCGGAGCGAATATACCTACGATTTTTAACCCCGCGAGGACATCAAAAAAAGGGCCCCAACCGAGGTCGCAGGTAATATACTATGTATCCATGGACACCAACGAAGCAGACACACATCGGCTCCGCCAGCAAATAGACCAGGGGAAAATACAACTTATCGGCAAAGAACGGCGGCGCGATAGCGTGAAGAACGAAATAACTCGCGCGCGACAAGACCTCGCACGGCGCGAATTAGAATTGAAGAAAATTGAAATAGAGATTATGGCGTTGCGCCAAGCGGCAGAGCACGATGCGCATCAACTACTCGAACTCGAACGACAGCGTCGAAACATTATGTGGAAGAAAAGATAGGAGAGGTATTCAGCAAAACCGTTCCGATAGCCATAGGAACGGTTTTGTATTAGGGTCTTGGTATGGACCTCAAAGGCGAGCTCGAAACAATCCTTCACTTAACCCCACGCCAAAAATCCGCGTTACGAAAGCTTGGAATCCAAACCGTGCGCGATCTTCTGTTTCATTTCCCCGCGCGCTACGAAGACATTGGCGGACTAAAACAAATCCGCGAATGTGTTGAGGGTGAGAAGGCAAGTGTCATAGCCGAAGTGGTAGGCATCAAGCCGGAGAAAACCTGGAAGAAAAGACTTCGAATCGCCGAAGGAATTGTACGCGACCACACCGGGCTCCTCCAGGTGGTCTGGTTCAATCAACCCTATATTGCAAATATCCTGAAGCCAAAAACGCAAGCACGATTTTCGGGAAAAGTAACGAGAAATAAAACCGGACTCGTGATGACAAACCCATCATTCGACCCGGTTGAGAATTATTCACAACTCACCTATCAAAATTCACTCCTCCCAGTCTACCCCGAAACCTATGGCATTACCTCACGCTGGTTCCGCTACCAAATCCAGCGCCTACTCCCGACTCTTTCCTCGCTCACTGATGCCATTCCCCAGGATATTCTCACAAAATACCACCTGCCGAACGTGGATCGCGCAATCCGCGCAATCCATTCTCCGAAATCCCTTGGAGAAGCCGAAGCCGCTCGCAAGCGTTTCGCATTCGAAGAAATTTTTATCATCCAACTTGAGCGACAACGCGAGCGGAAAAAACTCGAAGGAGAAAAAGCCTTCGTGATCGCGCCGTCTCTCGAGCTTATATCGCGATTTCGAGAATCCCTCCCTTTCTCCCTCACCGGCGCCCAAGAGCGGGCTATCCAGCAGATTCTGCAGGACTTCGAAAAGGCGCGTCCCATGGCGCGACTCCTTGAGGGCGATGTCGGATCAGGCAAAACCATCGTTGCGGCCGCATCAGCCCTCAATGTGATCGCCGCAGGCTATCAGGTCGCCTACATGGCCCCGACCGAAATTCTTGCGCGCCAGCATTTTGAAGAATTCATAAAACGTCTGGCGCCATTCAAAATCAGGATCGGCCTCCTCACCGGATCCGAGGCACGAAAATTTCCCTCGAAAATTAACCCAAAGAATGCAACCCATATTTCAAAGTCGCAACTTTTGAAGTGGTGCACGAACGGCGAGATGCAAATCGTTATCGGAACACATGCCTTAATCGAGGATCGCGTAAAATTCAAGAAACTCGCCTTTGCAATCGTCGACGAACAACACCGCTTTGGCGTTGCACAACGGAAAGGTGTCACAAAGGGAATCCGACCCCATTTTCTTTCGATGTCTGCAACGCCAATTCCGCGCACGCTTGCCCTCACCATCTACGGTGATCTTGATCTCACCCTTCTCGACGAAATGCCTCCTGGCCGCATGCCGGTTGAAACAAGAATCGTTCATCCGAGAGATCGCGAAAAAACGTATGAATTCATCCGCGAAGAAGTAAAGCGCGGAGGGCAAGTATTTGTCATCTGTCCTAAAATCGAAGACAAAAAGAAGGAAGATCTATCTCTACTCTCTGCCCCCTACTCTCTATCCCCTTCCTCACAAGCCAAGCTCGAATGGTCGGAGGTAAAATCCGTGAAAGCCGAATTTAAAAGGCTTTCCGAAGATATTTTCCCTGAACTTCGCATCGGCATGGTGCACGGAAAATTAAAACCAAAAGAAAAAGAGGATGTCATGCGCAAATTCTCCGCCAAAGGCGGATCCCTGCCTGCCGGCAGGCAGGCGCCGGGCGGAAAAAACCACGAGATCGATATCCTCGTCTCGACATCTGTTGTGGAGGTCGGCGTTGATGTGCCAAACGCCTCCATTATGATGATTGAGGGTGGGGAACGCTTCGGCCTTGCTCAACTCCACCAATTCCGCGGCCGCGTAGGAAGAGGAACAAGGCAGTCATATTGTTTCGTTTTCACCACAAGTCAGGATCATGCCGGAAATCGCAGATTGAAAGCACTCCAAGATGTAAAGACTGGATTCGAACTTGCGGAATATGATCTTCAATTCCGCGGCCCCGGAGAACTCTCAGGTAAAAAACAATGGGGTATTTCAGATGTTGGCATGGAAGCATTAAAAAATATCAAAATGGTAGAAGCCGCGCGTTTTGAAGCCCAGGCCATCATTGCAGAAGATTTTGAACTCGCACAGTATCCATTGCTTCGCGCACGCGTTGATGAATTCGGCACGGAAAGTCATTTTGAATAAATCCCGCACCACTTTCCATAAAAGTGGTGCGGGATAAAAAAACCAGCGCCTATGGGAGCGCTGGGAGTTATGCCCCCTCTTTTTCGAGGCCGAGAACATATGCATGCTCGATTGCCGCGATCGGATTTTTCTGGTAGTAATCGCGAATCTGTCGTCTGATTTTCGCGACCTCACCGCGACGATATGTCTTTTTCAATAGCAACAGCTCTCCGTAGCCGTAGAAATCCTCATAGTGTGGACCTTGGGAATCAACCCCTAAGGCCTTCAACTCTTGATATACTCTCGGAAGCGCTTCGGAACCTAATTCGGAATGAGGGGTGAGCATGACGCGGTATCTCACCACGTAGAGTTTCGTTTTCTCCAGACCTTCTATCGCGCCGCAATGCTTGACTGCCACATTGTATCCATGAGCGTTCACTTCGTTGAAACCGAGTGCGACGAGAAGTCCTTCCCAGGCTCCCTGATTTGACATGTCGGGCCTCGGCAAAAACTTGCCTCCCCAACCGATGTCGAGAAGTGGTCCGGGAAAATAGCACGTTGAATCACCGTGTCCAGTTTCGCGAGTGAAACGACCCTTGTCGAGAAGGCCGTCGAAATGGGCTGACCATGCCTTACCCCGCAGGTAGAGCAAGTAATGCTGCTTTGCCAAGAGAGCTTGATAGGCCGCGATCCCTTTCATCATACTCCTCCTTTGCGAGTGCCAGGATTGGCTACCTGGCTAGTGCGCGGAGAAGGTTTTGCGTGGATCTATGGCCCCACGCTGCCAACAAAGAACCACTCTATCTGTGCCACGCATTTCGATTGTTTTCAAGGAATCACCTTGCGCAACTTATTTTTTGCCACAAAAACTAATCAAAATTTATCTTAACAAAACAATAGCGATCGCGTATAAATTGTTAAGATAAAATCCTCCACTATTAGCGAGCCTCTTAAATAATCAGCGATTTACCAGTCGTGACTTGCTCCACTCGGTATTCGGCGCGCCCTAACTCCGCCGTCCTTCAGCGGGGCGATCCCTATGTGAAAACTTTTACATTGGTCTCGCCCGTTTTTGAATTACTCCTATATTTCGGCGTAACCCAAAAACCCATATATCGCCCGAGCATGAGGCGAGTTTGGGCTTCAAGCCCGGGGAGAGCTCCGAACACCGTAATGGTAATTGGCAGGAGAATCCACTGCAGTACCATCCACACGTAAATACGCATGGGTTTATCCTTTGGCCGCGGCGGGAGAAGGCGCATGGAGATATACGCCGAGGTCACAAGACCAATCATCGTCAGTGTCATGATGCCGCGCGTGAGGCGCGGAAGATTATATGCAAGCACAGTCGTGTTGAACACATCCGATCCTATAAGGATAGGCAGCCAGCCGAGGAGAAAAATAATAAATGCATTCGTGCCCCAAGACCAAAACCCTTCAAGTTGAATGAATGAATAATAAACCCTTCGTCGAAGCGGAATTTTTTTATTATTGAAAAATCCAAAGAGAAAATAGGGAACATTTTCAACGCCCCAGCCCCACCTCCGCTGTTGTTTATAGATATTTTTCGCAGTTTGCGTGATGGTCAGGCCTTCGCTCGCATCCATGTATACGGGGTAGTAGAGCGGCACCACGCGATAATCGCCGTCAAACGCGAGAATTGCCTTCCAAAAAATGCGCGAATCTTCGGAAACATTTGCGACATTCCAGTAATCCATCTCGATGAGTGGCGACAACGGAATCGAATGCGAAGAAAATGTGGCAAGTCGCTCGGGTCGCGCTTGCTGCATGGTTTGCCAAAATGTTCCCGAAACCGCAACCACCCGAGAGAACGCCGGCACCTTCCAAATATTGTTGTTATAGACCGGAATCGGCATAAAGGATGACCGAAGGGGTCGCTCGCAAGTAAGATACGCATGGGTCAGAATCGCAAAGTACTGAGGGGGAGTTACGGTATCAATATCGAGCGACGAGACCATCACCTGTTCGTTCCGTAAGCCAAGCGGTCGAATGAGTTCTTTTACGGCAATGCGGGCCGCGTACGTTTCGTTCGACCCTTTTCCCGCGAGTTCCCCGGGAACGTCGCTCGGGTGCCGAGTCACAAGAAACTTCAAAAAATGCCCTCCGTATTCGTGCTCAATTCGCTCGGCAGTAACTGTCGCGATCTCCCCTGCTCTCGCTTCGCTTGCAAGCACCACTATCATCCGATCTTTTGGATACGTGTTGCCCAAAATTGCCTCGATACTTTCGCGAAGTACCTCATACGGCTCATTGTAAAATGGCAGAATGATGAGGTGGTGGATGTCTCTCCAGTTTTTAGTTTCAAGTTTTCGGTTATAGTTCTCGGTTTTCAGTTGATCCAGTTTCTCCATCCAATTCACCTTGAGCCGCCTCTGCATCTCGGCGTATCCGGCTCGAAGATGTAGTGAAAGAAATACTGTTTTGAGAAGCCAATAAATATCAAATGCAATAACAAAAAAAGTCGCAAAGACCGGAGCGTATCGGCTTGCGGCAAAAATACCGAGGATCGTGAACCAGGCGAGTGTACCCGGAAGTATTTCGAATGTGCGATAGAGTAATCGGCTCGCGACAGTAGGCAGATCAGAAGCACGGCTGATCGCAAGGTAATCTGATTTCGCAATATTCATAGGAAGTCTTTTCTCGTGACCATGAGATGGGTGTGCTTGGATTCCCGCCTCCGTCTTTCGCCCTACTCAAGACTACGGACGGGCAGGCGAACCAGGAACCGCCGAGGTATATTTCATATCATTGGCTCGTGCTATCGGCCCGGAGGGATTCGAACCCCCAACCAAGCGAATATAAGTCGCCTGCTCTACCGTTGAGCTACGGGCCGTATTACTACCCTATCACTAATTATTTTGAGTTTCGAGAACGACTCCGGCGCGCCTTCAGGCGCGCCGGCAACTCGATCCAATGACATAGTAACTTAATGTCTAATGACTCGCCTACGCCGCCGCCATGAGCGTCTCAAACTCTTCGCGCTCCATGGTTTCCTTTTCCATAAGGTACTTTGCAATGGCCTCGAGCTTCGCTCTGCGCTTCAAGATAATGTCCTTTGCCCGTTTCAAACCATTGTTGATAATAGCCCGAACTTCCCGATCAATGAGGCGCGCTATCTCCTCCGAATACACTTTCTGGGATCCTATATCTTTGCCGAGAAATACCATTTCTTCGCGCTCCCCAAACACGGTTGGCCCAATCTTATCGGACATACCGTAGCGCGTGACAAGGTCGCGCGCAAGATCGGATGCTCGCTCAAGGTCGTTATGCGGGCCCGTGGTAATTTCATGATAAATTGTTTTCTCTGCAACATATCCACCCATCGCAACCGCGATCTCATCAAGAAAATATGATTTTGAGAAAAGGTGCCGATCCTCGGAAGGAATCTTCCATGTATGCCCTCCCGCTCTCCCTCTCGCCACGATCGAAATTTTGTGCACGGGGTCGGTATGCTTGAGAGATGCGGCAACGAGCGCGTGCCCTGCTTCGTGGTAGGCAACAATTTCTTTTTCCTTTGGCGACAAAATATGCGATTTCCGTTCAGGGCCAAGCATCACCTTCTCGATTGAGGAAACAAGATCTGGCTGGCCAATAGATTTTCGGGCATTGCGAGCCGCGAGAATTGCGGCCTCATTCACCAGGTTCGAAAGATCAGCGCCCGAGAACCCTGGCGTTCGCTCCGCGATTACGCGAAAGTTCACATCCTTCTCCCAGATCTTATTTTTCGAATGAATCTTCAAAATTTCTTCGCGATCATTAATATCAGGAAGATCAAGCACAACTCTTCGGTCAAACCGGCCGGGCCGGAGGAGGGCTGGATCAAGCACATCAGGACGATTTGTTGCCGCAATGATAATAACCGATTCGTTCGTCTCAAAACCATCCATCTCAACGAGGATTTGATTCAGCGTTTGCTCTCTTTCGTCATGCCCCCCGCCGAGGCCCGCACCCCGGTGGCGTCCGACCGCATCAATTTCGTCAATGAAGATAATGGCGGGAGCTGACTTCTTCGCAACCTTGAATAAATCCCGCACTCGCGACGCTCCCACACCCACAAACATCTCCACGAACTCCGATCCGGAAATATGGAAGAACGGCACGTTCGCCTCGCCTGCGACAGCCCGAGCCAACATCGTTTTTCCGGTACCGGGCGCACCCATCAAGAGGACACCGCGTGGAATTCTTGCACCAATCTCAAAAAATTTCTTCGGGCTCTTCAGAAAGTCAACGATCTCGCGAAGCTCTTCTTTCGCTTCCTTCGCACCCGCAACATCGCGAAAGAGAATTTTCTCTCTCGCATTCTCCGGCGTGACCAATCGCGCCCTCGACTGTCCAAAAGAGAAAGCTTGCCCCGCCCCGCGTTGGACTTGACGCGCGGTCCACCAAATAAAGAATCCAATCAAAATGAGCGGTGCTAAAAACGGCAGTACCACACCAAACCAATACCCAGCGCCGGAAACAGGTTTAATTTCGAATTGAACACCCGCGAGTTTCGCGGGATCAACGCCGTAATTCTTGAGCGTTTCCGAAAGACCGGCTTCGGCCTCTTTCCGAGATGCGGCCTCACTCCCATCCTTCATCTTGATCGCAAGAGTATCCTCTTCGACCGTGATGCGGTCTACCTTGCCCTCATTAATATTCAACACAAGCTCGGAGAGGGTAACCTCGGGTTTCTCCTTAAACTGGCCTTGGAGGAGCGCGTACGTCCCCGAAATCAGAACAAAGATAATGAGCGCGTATACGAATGTTTTGGAAAAATTTTTCATAATTTATCTGCCTAGCCGAGCTGGGTCTGCGAGTGCGATGGCGTGTGGATTCATGACAAGGTTTTCACTCTATCAAAATTTTGCCGTGAGATCAAGTATTAGGTTCGAGACTGATTGATGTCGGGCTTCCAAATTTTTTCCGCAAGCCCAAGCTCGAGAATTTTACGGAAATCGGATTTCGAAATCAGTGTGGCCTTTATTTCCGTTGGATTAATACCGCCATTTTGAATGGAATTGGTGGCAGGATCGTAATACCACTCGGGAATCTCGGCCATTCGTCCTGAATTTGAAAGATCCTTTGGGCTCATATTGAGTTCAATTCCCGCTCGATTTGCCTCTTCCATGCGAAGCAATACTGCGAGTGAGCGGAGGTCAACTCGCTTTGCGGGTCGAGTGAGAATATTAACGTGGCCGGATGGCAACCACTGCGCAACAACGTCAAAGCGTCCGCCTTGTTGAGAACGAAGATACCCAGGCAAACTTGCGTTTTCAGATACGAGTACGGCCACTTTAAGTTTTTTATCCCTTTGATCCACCTGGAACTCATCAACTTCTCCTGCGTTTTGTTTTGTCTTGAATTCTTCTGGGAGCTCTTTTGTTCGCCGAACTTCCTCTCTATAGTGCACATCAATAAGCGGAAGAACCAACTCAACCACCTTTCCCGGATCGCCTACATACGTTTTGTTGAGTGCGGCAACAAGACCCGAAAGCCCGAATGCGCGATCAAGCGGATCGTTTGAAAGCGTACCTTTGCCATAGAAATCGTCACGCCTTGCATATTCAAGCAACTTCGTAATCGCAGTATCGCTCTTTATCCCAAGTTCTTCAGCAACGAGATCAGAAGCTGTAATTTTTTCAGCTCGCCCATGGTGGTCAAATTTCCCATGGCCAATATCAAGAAGGAGGTTGCCTTCCTGTTCGAGCTCGTCCACACTTTTTTTCTCTGGCACGATTTGCCACGACTCAACTTCTGCTTCAGAAATTCCAGGAAAAAAATCCTCCCCAAAGTGTTTCAGAAGAAAGATAGCGACAATGGTATCGGGTTGTGGTCGCGTGGGTAGAATAATTTTTTTAATCTGTGACGCCATGTGTATCTCTTGCCCTCGGAGCGGAAACGCTTGAATGAGGGTATAGCGACCCATACCATTCTCGCTAGGTTCACTTCTGTAGAGACCGAGTGAATTAAGTGTAAATTGATACTGCTCTGGATTAACTGAGATTCGTCCGAGTTGAAACTCATGAGTCGGACGGCCGAGTGTCACATGGGGAACAAAGGGCCGAGGATCAATTTTCCCAATTGAATACGCCTTGAGCTGATTAGTGCAAATTCGATAAAGATTAGTTAAATCGCGATGAGAGGAAAGTTCGAGACGCAGGCGATCATCCGCTACAATAAATCGTTTCCCCTTGAGAGAAATTGGTCCCAGGTGTCCAACCAGCTCTTCGCCAAGTGCAACGAGTTTTTCAAGGTCTTCGGGCGTAACCTCGCCCATAAACTTGAGGGTCATATGTAAATTTTCAATCGGATATCGGCCGAACCCACTCTGATCTCCGAGGTCAGAAAGCAAACGCACCCCGAGTTCATCGGGGACGTGAAAGGAATAGAAGACACGAATTTTTTCTTGATTTTCTATCATCTCTGTAGAAATTGTATCACGTCAAAGAGTAGCCAGAAACAAAATCAGGGTTCGCAGGAAAGAGGAGTGCTTCCCTCTTCCCACGAACCCTTCATACCTCCTCTCGTTGCGCGCCACGTGGCGCGGCTAGTCGGTCTTTGCCTCGCGCATGCGCCTGAACGCCGCTGCGATCATCTTGGCGAAGCCGTCGTTGTCGCGGCGCATCCCGGACGACGGAATCTGCGCGGCGATGTCGGCCTCGGTGGAGACCCGCGCCGGATCGAGCTTGCACTCGAACCGGTTGTGGATCACCACCCACCTGTAGTTCATCTCCTTCCCGTCGCGACTGACGGCGTGGTGCCCCGCGATGGGCTGCTGCCTGATGCCGATCACGTAGATCTGCACACGGCCATCGGCGTGGGCGACGCAGATGTACGATCCGAGGCCGATCCCATCATAATCCTCCTTCTGTACCTTCCGCGGATTCTTCTGGCCGTCTGCGAGGACAACCACCAGATCCCCCGTCGGCTCGGGCAGGGTGAGATCGAAACCCTCGAGGGCGTCCTTCTCGCCGTATCCGCCGAAGTACGCTCGCACATACCCGTCCGCATACGCACCCGGCCTGATCGCCCTACCGTCGGTCGCGACCATGCGGCCGAGGGCGTCGATCCTGAGATCCACGAAACCGTCCTTCTCATCGAGCTTGAGCTCGGGCGCCGTGAGGTCGTGGATCATGCCGGTCCCCTCGACGAGCTTGAGAGAACCATCCTTCACCTTCCAGCCACCGCGGCCGCCCTGCGATCTCACCGGCACGAAGGAGATCTTCTTTCCTGGCACAATCGCCTGAAATAGCTTGCTGCCGATCGGCAGCTGCCTTGCGTGGAAGAAGATGTCGTTACCGTCCTGGTCGAGCACCATGCCCGTCCCGGAAACCGCCTGACAAAACCGCACATTGCACGTCATCGTCTGGTCGGCCATTTCTGGCCTCCTTTCATTACTGCGGGTGAATGGATACTACTTGGTTTGTCTTCCCAGAGGTACAGTCCTGGTTGAAAAACGTTACCTCAGGGAAGACAAAACGTCAAAGAACACACACTATATATTAGCATTTCTTTTGAATAAAGTCAAGCCCTACCGCAGGCCATAAAAATAAGTCTTTAAGCGCGTTTTTGATATAAAAACACCGAGGTGTTACTCGGTGGTGTTTCCTGCTTTCTTCGCCGCCCGCTCCTTTTTCTTGATGTTCCACGGCGATTCGCGGAACTCATAGGGCATTGAAGATACAGCGCGCGCGATCGCGACGATGTTGAGAGATCCGAAGTTCCTCTCGACATCTTCGGCAAGCCGGAGCGTGTACTCGACGTACTTGGCATGCCGATCTGGCGGCATCCAACTCCCGTCCATGAGGTTTGAGGTCTTGTCGAAGAGTTTAAAGAGGCGCGTGAGCGTGCTACGTTCCCACACATCTCTCATTTCTTCCCTGATGCCGCTGAAGGTCATCTCCTTGATCAAGCGCTTCGCATGCCTGGGACAGTTCTTGAGCGGCTTTGCTGTTGTGTCCTCAAGCACGTCATGTCCTGAAAGCACCCAGAAACCCAAGACCCGGACTTCCTCCGTGAGTCTTTCCTCGGCAAGAATGCTGAAGGCGCACCAGAGAGGGTGAATGCCGTAGGGCGTCTTCCCGTCAATGAACCTGATGCGTTTGTGAGGCCTGGTTGCCTGTTTGTCGTGAACTCGAAGGACAAACTCGACTACTCGCGCTATAGTCTTAGCAGTTAGCACGTTTTCCCCCATGCTCTTACTGCGAGTAATTGCACTATGTGGCGACTGCCACATGGAATTCGCGTGTCTAGTATTCTAAGCTATTTTCAAGAAAAGTCAATAGCAGTAAAATCTAGCATTTTCTATCGGACATATAGGACATTCTATCGGACATGTTTCACGTGGAATGTTTCACACATGTTTCACAAGAGCAGATGTTTGTTGCTAAACGTTTCACAAGATGTTTCACAAAATTTGAGTATTTGTTTCACGACAAACAATTGATCAAATTTGAGCAAAAATTCAAAAAGAGCCACATTGGCTCTTTTTGCAATTCTTGGTGCCGACCTGCCTGTGCAGATAGGAAATTGAACTCGGTCTCCGTGCTCCTTCACCCGCCCACCTTTCAAATTCGGGGTGCCGAGAATTGAACTCGGTCTCCGTGCTCCCAAAGCACGTGTACTGCCGGTATACTACACCCCGGCGATAAGGTGGGCGGGCAAGAAGCAGGCGTATTTACCCCGTACGATCCAGCCAGGCTGGACTCGTTCGGGGCTGCCGGTATATCCCGACGTTTAGTCGGAACTCCGACTTCCTTAAAGTTTAGTTTAAATGGAGCGTCGGAGCTACACCCCGTTCTCCCGATGTTTCACAAGAGCAGAAGTTTCACGACAAACTTTTGCGTGAAACATGTGAAACGTTTCACATGTTTCACAAGCCTGTGAAACATCTTGTGAAACATTTCACGACAAACATTTGATCAAATTGTTAATAATTCTTCTCAAAAACCGCGTTTTCAAAGAATTCGAATGACTTTACTTGGTTATCCTCTCCTAGGAGCACGGCCGCAACATCTATTTGCCAGGGAATTTCGTCAGGAACAGCTAGCTCCTGAATATAGATTTTGCAGATATTCCTCAACTTCCTGGCCTTTTTCCAATTGACCCTAATCTCGGGAAGGAATGCCGAGTCAGCGACAAATCGACTTGCCTTCACCTCAACAAAATGGAGGATCCCTTGCTTCTTTGCGATAATGTCGATCTCTCCAAATTTTTTGCGGTAATTTCGCCCCAAAATCTCGTAGCCTCGATTGGCTAGCCAATCTTCTGCGACTTTTTCGCCAACTTGGCCAATACTAGCATTTTCAGACATATTTTAGTATTGCGGCCTTTGTGAAACATGTTTCACAAAATGTTTCACAAACTTTGAACGGTGCTGGGATCCCCGCCTGACCGGCGAGCAGGGAACCGCGGCCTTTCGCAACTTGCCCGCCTAAGTTTGGACTAATGGGCGCACCTGGACTCGAACCAGGGACCTTTGCAATGTGAATGCAACGCTCTAACCAGCTGAGCTATGCGCCCAAATTTAGGCGGGTGAATGAATGCAGCGTTCTACCACTGAACTAGGGGTGCGTGAAATTTGTAACTGGATGATGTTGAGCCTATCACAGAAATTGTATATTTCAAGAGAAAACAAAACATCGCTCGCTAAAGAGCGAGCGATGTTTAAAAATCTCTCTGTTTACGGAATTTTTACGCCGACTCCGAGCTTGTTAATGACTGCCTCGTGCGGGGATTCGAGAATGTCACGCAAAAAGCGATCATACATATCCATACGATACCGGAATTCCTGCGAAGACATGGCCACATAATTCAATTGCTTCCCGAATTCCACCTCAAGCCAGCGGATGAACGCGTTCATTCTGGTTCGACGAAATCCATCACCGACGAGCAGCAGATCCACACGCGCATTTGGGTTGTCGATAAAAATACCGGAGAGGAGTGCTAACTTTATATTCCCGAGACGTTTAATTTTTTCCGCGAGCTGGCCTTTCGCATGCGGGGCCGATTTCAGCATGAGCGTCCGGAGTTCGGAGTACAGCGGAAAATCTTGATTTACAAAAAATACTTTCGTGCGGACAAGTCGGATACTCTTTGATGACTTTTGCTTTTGTAGCTGGGGGAGGCGGACATATGCCGTTCTCACGAGGCGCATCTGCATGAGGCGCGTAACTTCAGCTCTAAACTGACCAGCACGAACCCCACTCTGACGGCAAGCCGCTTCAAACGAAAACTGCGATTCGGGATTCATCAAAAACAGCTTCAAGAGTTTCAATCTCGACGCTGATCCGAAAAGTTTCTCGAGAGTGTCCATCCCGTGAGAATTAAAATCTACTCATTTACCTTGATGTGTAACCTTTCCCGTCGCCTTGTAGGGCTCCGTGCACCCAAAATTCTCACGGGATCCGTCGATGGGAACCGTAACAAATATATCGAACAGAGGCAAGAAATCGAACGCTCGTAACACACACTCGTGGACAAATAGAATTCAATGCCTCACAATTTCGAATATATGAATAATCGGCATCCAAGTCATCCTACGCACACTGCCGGAGTTGAGCACACCATACTCGCTCTCTTTGTCCTTGGTGTTGCCGCATCAACGACCGTGTTTGTTCATGCAATGAATGGCATTTCACTTTCAATCCCAATGGAGAGACCAGAATATCAACAATCTCCCCAAACCCTCTCGGCCAATCTCACCGAAGGAACCAAGCAACCACACCAATCTCTCGAACCTCTTCCGGTGAACACTACTCCGGAAAATGAATTGCCGCTCAATCTGCCAAGTCACGTATTTCTGAAAGCGCCATTCACCACGCAAGCACCCTTGGGAGTATGGACAACGCCTTGGGATGAAGCGTGCGAAGAGGCATCGGTCTTCATGGCCATGCAGTGGGCGACTCATGCAGATCCGGTAAGTGCAAAAACAGCGAGCGTCGAAATTCTCAAAATCATCGCCTTCGAAAACGCAACATTCGGATACCACAACGACACAACCCTTCGCGAAACCGCAAAACTATTTACCCGTTTCTACCACTACGACAACATTAAACTTTCCTACGACATCGGTATCGATGATATTCGACGAGAGCTTGCATCGGGTAATGTAGTGCTCCTCCCAGCCGCAGGGTCCCTCCTCAAGAATCCTTACTTCATATCACCTCCGCCATATCATATGGTAGTTGCCGTCGGTTACGACGATGTAAGCCGCGAATTCATAGTCCAAGAGCCAGGCACAAGAAGGGGAGAGAACTACCGCTACTCATACGACACACTATGGAATGCAGTCCACGACTGGACCGGCAGTGATACCACAATGACAACCGGCCGAAAGGGCATGATTGTGGTTCGCCCTGTTGTAGAGAATCCGTAAAAAGAGAAGTGATATGATATTTTTTCGCAACGGAGTGACGCCGTTTGCCGTTAGTATTGCGATTGTCGGTGCCGCAAGTGTATTCCTTGCGGCAGATTATCTATGGCCGGGTAAGCTCATTACGAACGATCCAATCCGAGCCGAAACAGCAAAACAAAACGGCAAGAGCATGGCAGAACGTATCCGCGAGGCGAACGAACGCTCCTCAAATGTAAAAGGTGTGTACATGACTTCCATTGTCGCAAGTGATAATGGAAGAGCGGCGACGAAGCTCCGAGGCGACATCGTGTCATTGCTCGATGAAACGGAATTGAATGGTGTCGTGATTGACGTAAAAGAAACAGAGGGCGGATTTGTTCTCACGGATCAACTTCATGAGTTTATCCGATTGCTTCACGAAAAAAACGTATGGGTCATTGCGCGCATTGCGGTATTCAAAGACAGTTCACAGGAAAAAATACATCCTGAATGGTACCTTTCAAAAAAGGATGGGAAAATTTGGCGCGACTATCGCGGCGGTTCGTGGCTTGATCCCGCGGACCCGAATGTATGGGAATATCAGGTTGGACTTTCGAAACAGGCGAGTGATGCCGGATTTGATGAAATTCAATTCGATTATGTTCGGTTTCCCTCAGACGGCGATATTAAAAATGCTCTCTACCCTGTCTACGATGGAAAACGAGCCAAGTATGAAGTGCTTCGTGAATTTTTTTCCTACGCCAACCAAAATCTCAAGAGATATCGGCCGGAATTAATTCTCTCGGCGGATCTCTTTGGCTACGTGGCGATCCAGCAAGCCGATCTTGGAATAGGACAACGCCTTGAAGATATTGGCAAAAACTTTGATTACATTTCACTTATGGTATACCCCTCGCATTACTATTCCGGCTTTGAGGTTCCGAAAGATCCTTCGAGAAACCTTGCCGCACTCTTTTATCCATACCGATCCACAAATGCGGCATCAATTGCGGTAAATCAGCCGTTTGATATCGTGTACCGATCGCTCCTCCTTGCGGAGGACACACTCTCTGGACGCGCCACATCAACATTCCATACAGCCACGTCAACTCCTGCCTCAGCACCGAATCTCGCGCATGCGCGCCTTCGCCCATGGCTCCAAGATTTTGATCTTGGCGTTGATTCGAGCCGCGGAATCTATTACGATGCCGCAAAAGTCCGCGCCCAAATTGACGGGGCCGAGAAAGCCGGGGCTTCGGGCTGGCTTCTTTGGAATCCGAATAATGTGTATACCAAAGCGGCACTCAAACCCGAATAGCTTAGTTCTTTCGCAGTAGCGCGGTATCGTGATATAGTTTTTGGACGCCGGAGTAGCTCAGTGGTAGACCTGCCTGCCGGCAGGGCAACCTGTTTCGCTCCGATATTGCCCACATCAAAGATGTGGCGGCAATATCGAGAGTCCTCGATGTTCTATGAAATTTTGCCAGCGTAGCTCAGTCGGTAGAGCAGCACTTTCGTAAAGTGAAGGTCGTCGGTTCGATTCCGACCGCTGGCTTCACAAAATTTTAGAACATCGGGATACACAGTAGGCCGGGAGTTCAATCCTCCCCTCCGGCTTCGACAAAAATGATCGCCTTAATGGCGAATATTTTTAATGAGAAACAAACGGAAACCAAACCTGTTACACTCAATCTTGTGAACGTACTCAATACGTCTCAATTCACAGTTACGAGCTGGAACGCTCAAGGCACAAGCCGGTGGAACCTTGATTTTAAGAAGGCCGTCAATTTTCTCGGCACCATCGAGTCTGATTTTTATTGCCTCCAAGAAATACCGAATGCTAAGGGAAAACTTCCGATCATGGAGCGGTTGCGGCTGCCTCATTCGGTCATCCCGGACGAGGACAATGCACATAGTTTCAACAACAGTATAATCTTGAGCAAAATTCCTATTGTTAAATCTGGAGAAATTGTATTTCCGTACAATCCGCACCCGTATGAGAGAGTTCTATGGACTGATATTCAAATCGCTGATCATACAATCCGCATCTATAATTGCCACTTCAAGATACACCGCGCGGGAATTGCGGAACGTTTACATCAGCTCGAGATCGTTCTCCAACACGCAAAAAACGCTCCGAGCCGGGCAATCATTTGCGGCGATATGAATACTACAATACCCGCGTCGGGGTGGCGCAGGCGGGTTGTTGAATGGTTTCACGAAGAACCTGATACCTCGATGATCGTACAAGGAAAATATATAGGCGAAGACGAGCGGTATTTGTTTCTCTCGAAAGCTGCTGCGGCCGGATTCAAAGAAGCTGATACATCGCTTTCTGCGACCTGGAGGATCTACAACACGCCATGGGAACTTTTCAACCTAAAACTTGACTGGCTCTTATACCGTAATTTAGAAATCCAAGATTTCAAACTAGGACCGTACTTTTCTGATCATCGGCCACTTATCGCCACCTGCAGAATATAAATACGAGAACGTGTAGATCTGAGAAATAAATCCTAGCGTCGCCCACAATTCCGCTCAACAAAAATCCAGTAGCACTGCTACTGGACAAGTCTCACAAGAACTCCGAATCGGCTCTCTGGTTCCCCGGTATCCTTCGCGTGTCTGTGCGAAGAAAACATCGGCGTTCCTTTTGGTGTCATCGCGCGATACGTATCGTGCGGTGCAACAAAGATATTCTCACGGGGCACACTCGCCTCCTCGGTAAGCAACATAATATTGTAACCGAGAAGATCGACGAGAACTCCGCCGTTTGATGCGCGAATGAAACTGCGAGCTTCCCAGCGCGGATCATCGGCTGATGCCGCGAAATACTTGAGCTTGTAGGAATCCTGCCGAATGCCCGGGCCGAATGCCACGATGAGATCCGTGGGATCGGTGCCATAGATGCTCCGCATCGCTTGAACGGTCTTTGCCGCAATACCGCGCACGGTTGACTCGCGTCCGCCGTGCACGAGTGCAAGTTTCGTCCGCCCCCCACCCATATCAACGAGGATAATGGGGTAGCAATCCCCGACTGCAAGATAGAGCGGGTAGTCGCCATCCGTCATGATCGCTTCTGCAAACGGACCACTGTTGCGGGACGTCATACCGCGTCCTACATACGATTCGTCAGCAAGAACGATGGTTTCTTCAAAACCGGGCCGCATGGGAACAAGGCTCACCCCGCGCTCAAATGGCATGGGGGCGCCAAAGTAAGAACGCACGTGATCGAAGAGAAACCTCCGATTCTCAATGACGACGGCGTCGGAATCCCCGAATCCGAACCCCTGGTTACCCTCCTCATTGGTGGAGAAGGCATGAAGAACGCCTGCGATTTTTTCAAGTTGCGGCAGTATGTACATGGGTCCCTCCTCGAAGATTCTGTCTTTGCTCGAAATGTATCACATGAACATCTTTTTTAAAATGCATCCATATGCTCTCCATACATAAATATTCAAATGGATCCAGCCGCATTTATACTCGCGAATGCTTACCTATATTCCGGAAAATCGTTGAGCATTCCTATCGTGTATGCTATACTCATCGCATGGACGAGTTGAAGGAACGAATTTCGCTCCTCGAAAATAAAATCCGCGGCCTCGCGGACCGTCTTTGATATACCTACACTGAAGAAGAACATCCTCGCACTCGAAGGCGAGATGCAGGATCCGAACTTCTGGCAGGATCGGGAACGTGCCAGGTCTGCGGGAGAAGAGTTATCAGTCCTCAAAAAGGGGCTTTCGCGCTGGGATACGCTCACAGGCGATTTTGAGACTCTCCGAGAGCTTACAACTCTCTCCAAAAGTGAGGAAACAGGAATTGAAGAGCTTGCGGCAAATGTAGCAACGCTCGAAAAAACCGCACAAGAAATCGAAATTGAAACGCTCTTCTCGGGAAAGTATGATCGCGGGGATGCCGTGCTCTCCATTTTTTCCGGAGCCGGCGGTAAAGATGCCGAAGATTGGGTCGCCTTGCTCCGTCGTATGTATGAGCGCTGGGCCGAAGGAAAAAAATACAAAATTCGAACACTGCATGAACACTGGGGCGAACTCGAAGGACCATCAGGGTGGGGCATCAAAAATGTCTCAATAGAAATTGCGGGTCCTTATGCGTACGGATATCTGCGAAAAGAAAACGGTGTCCACCGACTTGTCCGAATCTCACCGTTTGATGCGGGAAGTCGCCGCCATACTTCCTTTGCGCTCGTTGAAGTTATGCCGGAGTTTGTTGCCCCCGACGAGGTTGAAATCAAACCCGACGACTTAAAGACTGATTTTTTCAGATCCTCCGGACCGGGCGGCCAGAATGTGAATAAGCGCGAAACCGCAGTTCGCATCACGCATACCCCGACAAAACTCCAGGTCGCAGTCCAGATCGAACGAAGCCAGGAGCGAAACCGCGAAGTGGCGCTCGAACTTCTCCGGGCAAAACTCTATCAGCTCAAGCTAAAGGAGCAGGAAGTTGAAGCCGCTCGGGTGAAAGGAGAGACAGTTTCGATCGAATGGGGGAGTCAGATCCGCTCCTACGTCTTGCACCCCTATCAACTGGTGAAGGATCATCGCACCGGATACGAAACAGGAAACATTAAAGCCGTGCTCGAAGGCGACCTCGATGGATTTATTCAAGCTGAACTTGGCACGAATACAAACCCATAATGGACTACATGATCAAATTCGATAATGTTTCAAAAATTTATTCAGCAACCTCAAGCGCACTCGAGGCGGTATCGCTCGAAGTGATGCCAAAAGAGTTTGTTTCAATTGTTGGACCCTCAGGTGCTGGCAAATCAACTCTTCTAAAATTACTGATCGCCGAAGAGGAACCATCGGACGGCCGGGTGTACTTCGACGGCCTTGAAGTCACTAATTTGGAGCCGCGCCAGTTGCCGGAGTTGAGACGACGCATCGGCATGGTCTTCCAGGATTACAAGCTCCTACCCTCAAAAACAACCTATGAAAACGTCGCATTTGCGATGGAGGCGGCAGGACGCCCTGACGCTGAAATTCGGGAAAATGTGCCGGAGGTGCTCGAACTTGTTGACCTCGCGGATAAACGCGAACATTTTCCGAGTGAATTATCCGGAGGGGAGAAACAACGCGTTGCGATTGCGCGCGCCATCATCAATCAGCCGGATGTCTTGATGGCTGATGAGCCCACCGGGAATCTCGACCCGGTGAATACGTGGGAAATCGTGCGCCTGCTCGAAAAAATTAATGAACTCGGCACCACGGTTCTTCTTGCCACACATGACAAACAAATTGTGGATCATTTGGGAAGACGCGTTGTCTCAATGGAAAAGGGGAAAGTAATTCGCGACGAAAAGAAAGGCAAATATATCATTAACGACAACGGCAAAGATCATGGCTAAAACCGTTACATTGAAACGCATCATCACCTACGGTTGGATCTCGTTCAGAAGGAACGGCTGGTTATCAACCGCGACCATTCTTGTCATGATGCTGACTCTCTTTGTCATCGGAGGGTTGCTTCTCACCTCTGTCGTCGCGAATACGATTTTGCGCGATCTTGAGGGGAAAATTGATATTTCGATGTCATTTAAAAAGGGGACTACGGAAACAGTTATTGCCGGAGTGAAGAGCGAAATTCAAACGCTCCCGGAGGTACGCGAAGTAACGTATGTATCGGCCCAAGAAGCCCTTTCGAACTTCAAAGAGCGCCACAAGGATGACTCAACGATCCTCGCATCCCTCGAGGAACTCGGTGAAGAAAACCCACTACTTGCAACGCTGAATATCAAAGCTGAAGATCCTTTGCAGTTCGCATCAATCGCAGATTTTCTTCAGAAAAAAAATTATCCGAACGTTGAGAAAATAAATTATTTCGAAAACCAAAAAATCATTGATCGCCTCTCGAGCGTGGTGCGAGGAGTGAGGAGTCTTGGTATCGCGATCGTGCTCATTCTCGGATTCGTCGCGGTCCTTGTCGCTTTCAATACCGTGCGCCTTGCCATTTACACGGCGCGCGAAGAAATCAACATTATGAAGCTCGTCGGTGCCACAAACTGGTACATTCGCGGACCGTTCATGGTGGAAGGAGTGCTCCACGGCGTGTTTGCGGCAATCGCAACGTCACTTCTCTACTTTCCCATTATCTGGGTTGCCTCCCCGAAATTACTGTTCTTTCTTCCGAATATCAATTTGCAAACGTACTTCACTGAAAATTTTGTACAATTTCTCGTAATTCTCCTTACGATCGGCATCGTTCTCGGCGTGGGATCAAGCCTCCTCGCAGTTCGACGGTATCTCAAGATTTAGAGCAACAGCAAAAACAGCTCCGACTCCGCCATCCGTCAACTGACGGAGGCGGACGTCGGAGCTGTTTTATAATAATTCCAGAATCCAAGAAAAGAGCGCCGGCCGCCCTGCTGACTTTGTTCAGCAATGAATGGCGGCGGCGCCTTGATGCCTTAGAGAACTGTTACCGGAGGATCATCCCCCGGAGATTGGCCTTTCGGCCAGGATCACCTCCCTAGGAATGACTCTTCTGGGGAAACCGCTTCGACCACTTCGACCTCAACTGCTTCACGGAGAACCTCCTGTAGGTCGGCATCCGGATTACCTCCTGTAGTCGAAAATTTCGACGGTACCCCAACGATCCCTCCCTTCCACTCGAGGTGACTTCTTAATCTCATCTTACCGATGCCAAAAATATTTGCACTGTGGAAAACATATTGCTTCTTGCAGAAGTGAAGTATCTTTGCTACGACAGGCATACACCAACCCCAAAAGGAGGCCCTCCAAATGAATAGAGACCCACTTCGGGACCCGCTTCGGTTGAAAATCGGGGATGCTCTTTGGCAACACGTAGTCCGCCCCCATTTATTCCGGAAGGACGCCGAAGCCGCTCATGAAGCAACCATAGCCTGGCTCGGCCATATGCACGGCCTAAACTTCCCTCTCGAACTTCTCCGGATCCTCTACCGGAGCCCCTACTTCGAGATGCCGATCAGTGTCTTCGGCACCCCGTGGCGAAATCCGGTCGGCATTGCCGCGGGGTTTGTGAAGCAGGCCGAGATCGGAGCTATTCGCGCCCTCGAAGCGATGGGTGTCGGATCAATCGAGATCGGAACATTCACGCCGCGTCCACAGCGAGGCAATGATCCGCCGCGCGTCTGGAGATTTCCGGAATCCAAGGCCATTGTGAACGCCTACGGTTTCAATTCGGTCGGAGCCGAAGTCGGAGTAGGGCGTCTGCGCTACCTTCACGAACACTTCAAGCTTTCGATCCCCCTCGGCATCTCGATTGGGAAAAACTGGTACACGCCAAATGAAGATGCCCTGAAGGACTACCTTCGAGCACTCCGCTACTTCCTCCCGGTCCTCCGCAACAATATGGACTGGGTCCAGATCAACATCTCTTCGCCAAACACTCCTGGCCTGCGCCAGATCTTCGATCATCTCGACGAATTCCTTGATGAGTTTACGCTTCAGGCGAAGGACCTCGCGCAGAAATTCGGTTGGCACACGCCGCGCTTTGTCCTCAAGGTATCGCCCGACGACATGAAGAGAGAGGAAGCTGATCGCATCACTGGTCTTGCCGCAAAGTACGGATTTGCCGGAATCGAGGGAACAAACACCACGATCCGCGATGACATCAAGATGCACTGCGGTATGGTGGGACTGAACGGGAAGATCCTCCATGGCGGCATATCGGGTGAGCCGCTCCGCGAGCTCTCAACCAGAACCCTCGCGATGTTTACAAGGCCGACCCGGCGCAATGAGGTGGATCTTGTCGGCGTTGGCGGGATATTAAAGGGGGAACACGCAATCGAGAAGCGCGAAGTCGGTGCCAAAGCCGTCCAGATTTACACCGGCCTTGTCTATCGAGGTCCGCTCCTCATCCACGAGATTCTCCAGGCGTGGTATCGAGAAGACCACGCCCACGGTCTCCGTTAACGAAAACCCGCCCGAGGCAGAGCCACGCGCGGATTTTTTTGTTTCTCCCGATTTTGTCTCCAGCCAAACCGGAGTTACAAAATCGAGGATCCCCGATGTCGTAACCGCGCTCACGCGCGGACGACATCGGGACTTCACTATTTAATTTCAACAGACGCGCCAGCGGCTTCTAATTTGGCTTTCATCTCATCGGCCGTCGCCTTATCTACTCCTTCCTTCACTACTTTCGGTGCCGCATCTACAAGATCCTTCGCCTCCTTAAGTCCGAGCTGGGTGAGTTCGCGAAGCGCTTTAATCACCTGGATCTTTTGCGCGCCACCTTCTTTCAACTCGACAGTGAACGAAGTCTTCTCTTCCTTGGCCGCACCCTCCTCTCCTCCTGCCGCGGGAAGAGCACCCATCATCATGGGGGCCTGAGCACTTACGCCGAATTTCTCCTCAATCGCCTTTACGAGTTCTGAGAGCTCAAGCACCGACATTTTCTCAATCGCCTCCAACATTTTTTCTTTTTCCATAGATGAAATGAACAATGAGCAGTGATCAGTGAGCAACATCGGCTCACCGTCTCCTGTTCACTGTTTCTTGTTCACTGCTACTTGATTTAGTACGATTGCAATACTTCGAATGTTCGCCTGCAAAACCACGGCAAGATTTCGAATGGGCGCCTGAAGAACGGCGGCAACGGTGGCAAGTAATTGTTCGCGCGATGGCAGTTTCGCAAGTGCGATTGCCGCTTTTCCTTCAATAATCTTCCCATCAAGAATTCCCTTTAATATCTTGAACGTTTCGTTTGTTTTCCCAAACTTTACCGCAAGCTTCGCCGGTGCCACCTGATCTTCATACCCGAAAATCACGCCGATTTCACCCTCAAGTTCCTTTGGCAGAAGGACAATCTTAGCCCCGTCGAGTGCTCGCTTCAAAAGCGTCTTCTTCGCGACCTTGAATTCTGCCCCGAGTTTCTTTAATTCTCTCCGGAACTGCGAAAGCTTGACCACAGAAACCCCCCGGATATCCGTAAAAAGGGAAATTCGCTGTCGCGTAAAGCGATCCTGGAGTTCGGTGACAATTGTGCTCTTCTGATCTCGAGTAAGCATAAAAAAATGGCCATTCGGGCCCAGAGACAAAGTGAAAACAAGTGTTTCCGCCCTCGGTAGGACTTATGGTGAGTTGGTGAGTTTAATCAGTCAAATGAGTCTTTCGGACGACGCCGATCGGAACTCAACAACTCATTAACTCACAAACTGGCACACGCCTACGGTCTTTGGACTTCATGGGAAGGATAGCAAAGGCATTTTTCGCCGTCAAGAGCCCCCCGATTTCCTCAAAACGCGAATAAATTAGACAATGTTTAGCACTTGACGTCAAGCTCAACATATGCTAGGATATACAGGTACCGCGTGAAATCGCGGTATTTACATGAGTACCGGCTTCAAGGCTGGGGTTATCACCCCTTTCTTGCTGGCGGCAGCTCTTACGGCTCCGGCCTTAAGACCTGTCGAGTCCGGCTTTGAAAAAATAGAATATAAACTTCCTCTAGGAGTCATTATCGTCAATGCAAATTCGATTCTCCAGGCGAAATCCCCGACCACAAATGAGCAGGCACCCCTATTCCTCATGCATATAACGGCCTACTCAAGTTCGGTGGACGAAACCGACAGCACGCCGTGGATCACGGCGTCGGGAACTCGAACGCGCGACGGTGTAGTGGCCTCCAATGCGTTCCCTCTCGGAACGAAGGTCAAGATCCCAGAGCTCTTCGGTGATAAGGTTCTCGTCATTGAGGACCGGATGCACCAGCGCTTCTCGGATCGGATCGATGTGTGGATGCCCTCTAAGTGGCGCGCCATACAATTCGGAAAGAAGCAGGCGGAAGTTGAAATCGTTGCGCTCTAACTGTTACAAAACCCCTCCGATGGACATCGGAGGGGTTTTGAGTTTTTTGTTTGGCTTCTAGTTCAGACAGCGATGAGATGACCATGACGATCAAGAATTACCTTCATGCCGCTATGAAGCGGACTCGGCAGTGCATCCAACCGGAACCAAGCAATTTCTGCCATGGCAATGGGATCGCCACGAATCACGCCCTCGCGCGGCACCCGAATAACAAACGGAAAGGTAATCCAGTGGGTTTTTATTCCCTGATGTTCGCGCAGAAGCGATACGGGCGGCAATTCTTTTTCAATAATACCGGAGACGCCATATTCTTCTTCTACCTCCCGAAGCACCGCATCGCTCGGATGCTCTCCATATTCAAGCTTCCCGCCCCCAACCTCCCAAGTGCTATGTTCATCACGACATTGCTCGCTTCGTTTGGTTAATACAAAATTTCCCTCACCATCATGGCAGAAAAACGAAACCGAAATGCCTGTGTAATCAATGCCGGGTGACATAGTCAGTGAACAGAGAACAGTGAGCAGTGAACAATATTGTTATTGGAGTTTTGCACGACTTGTCCTCGGGAGGAATTTCACTCAACCAGTGCAAGGTGAAAAAACTCCAGACCCCACGCGGCTCCGCCGCGCTGATGACAATTTAAAAACTCTTCTTTCGCTACAAATCCTTTAGGAACTTTTTCGTATCACCTTAATTTCTCTTTCTAAAGAATTGGGGTAGTCCTTGAATTCACCGACTCTGTAATCTTCCTCTGGCTCCTTTACTCTTTTATTTTGGAACGCGTGGTGTGGGATATATTTCATAGTACCGAGGGCAAGAAAAATCTGCTGAGTGTTTTCGTAGGCAAGCTTTTCCTCTAAAAATACATTGCTGTCTACTTCATGGAGAAGCACTAACACAAGGTAGGTGGCCACAGAAAGACTTCCTACTATCGAAGAAAGAAACCAGTGACCGTCGCGTATGGAAAAGAGGAGTGAGATCAATAATATGGCGAGCAGCACGAGAATGATCCAATGTCGCAGAGTCACAATTCTTCTCGCTACGAAAGTAATTTCTTGCCGTATTCTCACTAGCTGACTTTTTTTATCGTGTAGATTCCCGAAAAGTTCAAGCCCTTTTTCATCCTGGGGGGAAAGAGTATCTATGCTTGAAAGAAGATCACGGAATTCCTTTTGAGTCTTCTCAACGTATTCTGTAAGTTCAAAATCAAGTGCGGCAGTTGCGTAGCGATCAATAATCTCCTTCATCTTCGGAACTTCAGAAAGTTGAACTATCTTACTGAGATCAAAAATACTTATTAATGAACTGTCTTCATCGGCAATAAGCGACTGAAGTCGTAAATAATTCGTTGTTGCGGTGGCTATAAAAAATCCTATAAGAATAGCGAAGATAAGAGATACAACAGTAAGTAAGGTTGATATATCAAATGTGAAGTAATAGAGAGGCAGAAAAAATGGAATCGCAAGCAGGACGATGGGTATGCCAATTTCTAGGACAAATTTTCGGACATTCCTATTCATAAAAAATTCTCCTCTCTTTTCCCAGACTTATCCTTTCTTCCATTATACCCTCGGGAGGAATTTCACCCCCACACTCATCCCCTCGGGAAGCCTGCCTGCGCAGGCAGGGAATCCCTGTCCGCCTGTGGCGGAGAACCCTTCAGCGGCTTTCCGCCAAAGGCGGATCAGCCTCAGGTTGAAGAACTGTCTTCACCCTCCCACCTTTATTTCTCCCCACGAGGAATCGAACCTCGATTTGCTCCTTAGAAGGGAGCCGTTCTATCCGTTGAACTATGGGGAGATATAAAGGTGGGAGGGCAAGTTGAACTACAGGGGGATGAGTGTGGGGGCGGGCCCCTATCAACGCCTTTCCGCCAGAGGCGGATCAGCCTCAGGCTGAAGAAAAACGCTACAACTCTCACTTCTTAACATAAACAAACAGTTTTTCAAAATCGGGCTTCTCGGGGTGCGGCGAGATAACCTCGACGGGAACCCACGTTGGCAACGTACTGGTGTTTGCCACCACCAAAGCGCCTGATTTCAATTCGCGATTGAATTTTTCTTCAAGCTTCGGCAAAAGATCGTACCAAAGATAGGTATAGACTGCGTCCGCATTGCGGAGATCAACATCAAATATATTTGATCTCAGAGAGACAACGCCGCGTCCAAGAAACCAAGAACGAATCCTCGTCACAGTTATTCGGACGACATTTTTTTCAACGGCATGAACAACTACATCTGGCAATTCCTTTTTGAGTGCGAGCACAAGACTGCCGTGAGCTGAACCAAGGTCATAGAACTGAATTCGTCCAGGTTTATATCGTCGAATAACGGCAATCAGAGCCAGACGCGCCGGGCGACTCGTGGGAAGATCGTGCCTGTATACCAAGGAATCAAGCAAGATAAGCATAAATACGGACGTTGAAAAAAGAACACCCACGAGCAAAGCAAGCGAAAAAATTTCAAAAACAATGTTCATACGTAATATTTTAACAAAAGATCAGCGCACGCGCCCGCAATATCCTGCGCATCACCCGATGAGGGGAAGTGGTGAAGTTCGATATTCGGGACGCTATTTAATTCAAGAACGGCGAACTCCTGCTCATCCCACGGCCGCGCAATATCTTCGACTAAGACATCAATGCCCACAAGCCGCATATCAAAATATTCCGCAACGCGCCGGATGAGATTGGTTGTCTCGGGATGAACACGCGATGTTTCTTCAACCAGATCCCCGCCGAGTCGCAAAAATGGATCACGCGCGAGCCAAATACGTTCTCCTACTTTCGGGATACTTGTGATGGTATGTTCTTGCTCCTGCAGAAACGACATCGCGTCATCACCAAGAGACAGGGGATACAATACGCGATCTGTTCCTTTTCTATTGCGCGCGGGATCCGAATTTTTCTTCAAAACAAGTTCGCGGATGGTTGCTGTTCCATCCCCAACCACATGAGCCGGATCCTGACGGACAGAGGCAAGAACCTTAAAATCAACGACCGTGATGCGATATACTGCCGCTTCGGCCATATAGCACTCAATCATGAATTCCGGGGCATAACGAATTGCACTTGCAATCGCGCGTTCCAGTTCCTCGGGGTTCTGAATATTCGTGGTCACGTGACGCGCCACAGAACCGCATCGAGGTTTCACCACCAAAGGAAAGCCAAGCTCACGCACTGCGTAGTCAATGGCTTTTCTTTTTTGGAAAAACCAAAATGATGCGCCATCGGGCGTGGGAAACCCTCCCTGCCGGAGCATGCGTTTTGTACGTTCCTTATCATCACTCACATATTCGTTGAAACGCGCATGTGCTCCTGCCGTCGGAAGACCTTCGAATCGCGTGGTTTTCCCGTTGAATCTAACTCGGAATTGATTGGTGTATCCCGATGGCCCTTTGAGTACGGCAAATTTCATTCCTCGGCGTTCTCCTGCATCAATAAGAAGGCGAGAACGAAGGGGAATTTTTGCGTGATCGAAATCGTTTTTGAATGAAGCAAGGCCGAGTAAAATGAGCAGTCTCTCAAATACTCGTGCGAGCAGGCGATCAAATCCAAAGAGGCGCGGGGAAGGCAGGCGCACGAACACATCATCAATCCATGTGCGAATATGGTGAACTGCAGGGGCAGCGCAATCATTGCAATAATTCAACTTGAATGTATACATGTTGTATCAAGCATACATGCTCTAGGGAAATCAAGAAAAAGGAGCGTCGCTTGACGCTCCATTGCACGACCTAAGCCTCAACTGCCTGATCGCGATACCATCGCGGCGACTTCTTGAGCGACTGTAGCCCATCGCGAACGACAGCTACCTTGACTGGGCTTAGTGTGAGCTTGCCCGTGATGCGTTTGAGAAACCGAAGCGCCTCTTCCGAGCCTCTCGGAAGCTTGCCGAGATCTCCCAAGAAAGAGTGTTCCTCGAGCACCTCGAGCATCTCTGCAATGTCTTCTGAGGATTTGCCGTAGTCATCGCGCACACCGCGGAGGAGATGGCTCCCCAAATACTCCGACAGCTCCTTCGAAGTCATTCGTTCCCTCACCTCCTTTCGACTGCGGGGTTGGAGTGAATGTACATGATGGAAAGTACGTCGTCAATAACAAACAATCAGCCACGTTCGTGGCTGATTGTTTTACTTGGACCTACCGGGAATCGAACCCGGGACTCCTCCATGCCATGGAGGCGTTCTACCACTGGACTATAGGCCCGTATGAATATGTTTCACGATTTTGTTGATCTGGGGTTCTAGCGGCAAATCATTTTGAACTGTAAAATTCGCGCGGATGTGAGAAAATTTCTTACGAAATTTATTACGCTGAAAATAGACGCGAATAGCCTGCTCGGCGTTCCGGAATAAATCCCTTGGAGTATACGTTTTTCTCCGTAATCGCACAATAATAAGGCGCTCCGAAGTTCTAACTTCAATACGATATAATCGAGCATTCGCTAACTGAGCAAGTTCTCGAAACTCACGATCACGATCGGGGTTTATTGCATCAAAATCAAGAATAACCGATTGCCCCCGGCGAAGACACGTTTCCGCTCGCTGTCGTGTGATGGTTGGGGCGGAATCATACGACTCGCCGCGTTCTCGCAGCGCAACTCGAATGTCATCCGTTGTAATTCGTTTTGCGCGAAGCCGACGCGCAAGAATTTTGGCAAGATATGTTTTGCCCGAACCGACCACGCCCACAAACGCAATAATAAATGGACTCCTTCTCGCATACATATGACCATCGTACTACTAAGATTCTATATTCCTAAAAACAAAAAGGGGCGAACCCCTGCTTGGGCCGCCCCAAAGGACGGAAAAAAACTTATAGATGAAGGAGCTAGAGGGCTGTCTCGCCTTTAGGCGGAGCGTTCACCCAACGTAATCCCGTATTTTGTAAAACACGGTTGCATCTAGTATAGCACACATTGAAAAAAGTAAACACAAGTGTCGAGCCGATTGCATCAAAAAAATCGCCCTGCAGGCGACATTCTTGGACATACCAAAAAATTATGCACAGGAGCGTATGTACTCCGAAAAAAATTAGGCCTCAAGCAAAGAGACAATCGCGCCCTCGTTTACCTTCTCTCGGACTTTGATGCCGACCGCATCCCCCTTCTTTGCGGCCTCAACGGGCGTGCGATCCACCTCCATCGAGTCCACTGTCTGTTCGAACTCGGTGAGATTCCCCGCGACTTTGATTTTGTCGCCCACTCTAAGAGACCCAGAAAGCTCGACGATCGCAACGCCGATCTTCCCGTAGTAGTGGGTTACTTTACCAACTTCGTTCATGGTCCCTCAAGTATACCACCGTTTGAGGTGGGAAAAACTTTATAAGGGGATATGCTGTGCAATGCCCTCGAGAGGAGTCGGACCCCTATCCGCGCATTAGGACTGCGCTGTTCTATCCGTTGAACTACGAGGGCGTATGTATCCAATGTTGAATCCCGACGCTCTTCAGAGGTCGGGCCCCCGACTTTGCGTCGGGGCTACGAGGGCGAAATGTTGAATTATGGTATCATAAAATTACTATTTCGTCATAGTTTCTCCACTCTCTATTCCCTAACCCCTAATCTCTACCCCCTACGCAATGACCTACGAAGAACAAGTAATCGCGGTTGTCCAAAAATCCATTCCTGCCGTCGTCTCGATTATTGTGGGACAAGATCTTACAGCGCTTGAAGCCAAAGGCTTTCCCTTCTACGGCGAACTGCCTCTTTCCGGAGAAACCGAGGAAGAAATCGTAGATCGCCTGCCTAAAACCGATGATGGCAAAATTCGGGTAGGCGGCGGATCGGGATTCATTGTGGATCCTGCCGGTTTTGTTCTCACCAACAAGCACGTGGTCGCTGACCCAAATGCGGAATACACGATCGTCACACCGGATGAGGAAAAATATCCGGCGATAGTCCTTGCCCGCGACCCTATTAATGACGTTGCCATCTTAAAAATTGAACCACCTTCAAAAATGGAGATGCCTTGGATTGAGCTTGGCAACTCAAACAAGATTCTGCTCGGGCAAACCGTGGTTGCGGTCGGAAATGCGCTCGGTGAATTCAAGAATACAGTCTCAACCGGCATTGTCTCGGGACTCTCGCGCTTTATTACCGCGATGACGGACATGGACGGACATGCCGAGAGATTACGCGGCCTTATTCAGACTGACGCCGCGATCAACCCCGGCAACTCCGGCGGGCCATTAATGAACCTCAAGGGAGAAGTCATCGGCATTAATTCCGCAGTCGTGTTCGGCGCCCAAAACATTGGATTTGCGATCCCCATCAACAGGGCAAAAAAGGATTTAGAGGACGTGAAAAAATTCGGGCGCATCAAAAAGCCATTCCTCGGCCTGCGCTATATTCTCGTCACGAAAGAGATGCAGAAAAAATTGGGAGCTCCGGTTGATCACGGAGCGCTCGTGCTCTCCGAAACCGGGGGACATGCCGTGGTGCAAGGATCGGGTGCCTCGAAAGCAGGACTTCATGAACGCGATATTGTCCTCACTGTCAATGGAACTGATATCACTGAAGCACACACGCTCGAGGATGTACTTGATAAATGCTCAATCGGTGACACGCTCCGAGTGAAATATCTCCGAGGACAAAGGGAGCACGAGTGCACGATTACACTTGGCGAGCGGCATGAAGTTGCCTAAAGTAGAACTTGTAACCGTCGGGAATTGGAGACAGTATCATAGAAAGCGAGACTACTCGCACACATACCTTCGAGGCAAATATTTTCCATGAACATCCCCAAGCACGTTGGAATCATCATTGACGGCAATCGGCGTTGGGCAGTCAACCGAGGACTCTCAAGACTTGAAGGTCATCGCCACGGCTTCGAGACGCTGAAAAAATTGCTTCCGGTTGTCATTGCGCGCGGCATTCCTGTCGTCTCGATTTTTACGTTCTCAACCGAAAACTGGAAAAGGGCCGAAGAGGAAGTGTCCATGTTGATGCGCCTCATTGGAGATATATTCCGAGATCACTTCGCCTGGTTAAAAGAGCAAGGAGTGAAAGTCTTGATCTCGGGACGTATGTCGGATTTTTCTCCGGAATTACAGAAGATTTTCCGGGAGGCCGTCGAAGATACGAAAGTGAACACAAAACTCATCGGAAATTTCTGCCTGTCCTACGGAGGCCGCGAAGAATTGACACAGGCCATGCGCCGAATCGCAACCGAAACAAAGGGAGACCCTATCGCGATTGCCGCGATTAACGAAGCAATAATTCAAAAAAATCTCTATATTGCGGATCTCCCCGACGTTGATCTCATCATACGAACCGGCGGAGAAAAAAGGCTTTCGGGGTTTTTGCCATGGCAATCGATATATGCCGAACTCTACTTTACCGAAACGCTCTGGCCGGATTTTAACGAAGCCGAACTCGATCAAGCGCTCGAATTTTTTGAGACACGGAAAAGGAACTTCGGAAAATAGTTTGAAATTTGAAAGCAAAATAAATCACGGCGCGCCAAAGGCGCGCCGTGATTTTAGATCCACAGCTTAATTTCGCCCCAGAATCTGTTTTGCCTTCATTACGACTTCGGGAATTTGCACATTTGCTTTGATGAGGTACGCCTTCACCCCGAGTTGTTGCGCCTCCGTTACATAACTTGCGTCTTCAATGTTTGAAAGAATAATGACCGGAAGTTTTGCGCCAGTCGGAGTTTTCCGAATTTCCCGAATGGCTTCGATGCCATTTTTCTTGGGAAGAAGGATATCAAAAATGGCGATATCGAAATTCTGATCTTGTGCGGCTTTCACGGCATCTTCGCCGTCTACGGATAACACAACAAGAAACCCTTCCTTGGTGAAGGTTTCGGTCATAAGGGATGCCATAAACGGATCATCCTCAACAAGGAGAAGTTTCGGAGCGGTATCAGCCATGTGTGAAGTATAGCACATGCGAACAAATTCGGGGTTCACAAATTCCACTCGCACCGCTACAATCAGCTCATGCCCAGTAGTGAAATTTCGAATAGCATATGTCCGATCACTGCGCGCAAATTCCCTCTTTGTTCACCATTTTTAAAACGTTTGAAATTCTACTACTGGGCATGCCGATGATGTTTGCGCGCGACATCGCGAAGCCGTGGATCAGAAACGAATCGGCCGTCGAAAAACGCCTGAGGGCGAGAAAAATTTTGTCACGCCTCGCCAAAGCATATCCGGATGCAAAAATTGCATTGAAATTCGGAAATCCAATGCAGCTTCTTGCCGCAGTCATTCTGTCCGCGCAGTGCACCGACAAAAAAGTAAATGAGGTAACACGAACTCTTTTCAAAAAATATCGGACTGTATCTGATTTTGCAAAAGCTGACCTAAAAACATTTGCGAATGAAATTCATCAGACAGGATTCTACCGCGCAAAAGCCCTTGCAATTATCACGTCTGCAAAAATAATCCGCGATGAATTTGCGGGAAAGGTTCCCAAAACCATGGTTGAGATACTGCGCCTCCGCGGTGTTGCAAGAAAAACTGCAAATGTCGTGCTCGGAAATGCGTACGGCGTTGTTGAGGGAATTGCGGTTGATACCCATGTACGCAGGCTTTCCCAGCGCATGGGGTTCTCGACACATGATGATCCGGTCAAGATCGAGCAGGACTTAATGAAACTCTTTCCGAAAGAAGATTGGTTCCGATTTACCTATACGTTGATTGACCATGGTCGCGCAATCTGCATGGCGAGAGGCCGCACGTGCTCGCTTTGTCCGCTGAAGGATGTATGTCCGGCGTCGCTCGTGTAGAGCGTAGAGAATAGAGAGTAGGGGATAGAAAACGCGATCCGATGTACATCGGACCGCATTTTATTATCGCCTCAAACCCCCAGGGAAAAGATTGCCCTAATCCCGCTGTGCGGGACGGGCAAGGAGAGAAATTCTTCCCTGGAGATCTCAAGCGACAACGACTACGAAACCACTTCATCTATTCCTATATTCCTAGGAACTTGAGAATAGATTTCCCACGGTCTGGGTTCACGAAAATTATTTCTCATGAATCCAGAGATGGGCGGGAGAGCAGGATCGTCGTCTGACGATTCCCTGCTCTCCCGACCGAGGAACTTCGCGCTACTCGCGCGTCACAGCCCGGAACGAAACCGAGCCGTCGTTGTTGAGCTCGAGCTCCGTGATGTCACGGACCCTCTGCAGCGCGAGATTCGCGATGCAAGCCGCGACCGCATGATCGCCGTGAACCGCCGGTGCAGGTGCCGGAACTTGCTCAGGATTCGGCACTGGAGGCACAACTGGCGCTTGAGCTGGCGCAATCGGCGGCGGCGCTTGTGGCACCGCCGTGGGAACAGGAGGGACGGGCGCGATCGGTGCTGGCTGCGGATCGGGAGCTGGCGGCACAGGCGCAAACAGCGGATGAGCCGGACGAGTGCGCGCGGGCGGACCGGGAGCAGGCGCTTGCGCATGAGCGGGCACTGGTGTAGGTGGCGCAGGCGGCGGGAAAAGGCGATGATACGCGCGAATCAACAGCCACGCCGAGGCAAGAAGCAGCAGAGCGAGAAGCGCAAGCAACACCAGCAACCAGAACAACCAGATGAAGAAGTCTGACAGTTGCCCAAGGTCGAACCACGACGAGGACGTAGAGGAGCTGATACCTCCCTGCGCTGAACCCGAAGGACCAACAGTCAGTGGAACGGGCAACGGCTTGATAACTGCCGCGGCCGGCATGCACTCCGGACACTTCGCCGGCACATACAGCCGGTTCGAACAGTCACCCTTATACCAGGGGCGACCGGTCGCATCCACCGCGACCACGGTGCCCGCCCGAAGCGTTTCGTACTTCCACGCTCCGGTCTTGCCGAGCCCGCGATAGAAATTCCACGCGGCGAGGTCGGACTGCAGAACCTCGAGCTTGAGTGCGAGACGCTTCGCCTCCTCTGTGCTCATCGCCTTGTTTTCAGCGACGAGAGGGAAGCGGTCCAACGCCACGTCGGCGCTGAACTGGGTGAACTGCGGCGCGGACGCTTCAACGGCGCTCGCGATCTGCGGGGCAAACCCGCAGATAAGGGAGAGCATCAGACCGACCGTGACGAGAAATTGCATGACTCCTCCTTGGGCGCATTCGCCCATACCTGCAGGCACGGCAACTTACTTCTTTTTATAGAACTTTCCACTTACCGGAATCACCAGCGTTCGCCGCAATGGCGAACTGATGACCCCAGAGATGGATGGGAGGAAGATGAGATGACGGTACTTAGTCACTCATCCTCCTCCCCGCCGAGCCGAGCTCGACGCACAGTTTTATCGAACTGTGAAACGAAAGGTACTACGGGCTACGCCTGAAACATTTTCACGCAGCCGATTGCGCCGATGATGACCCCGAAGATCGCCATCAGCGTGCTCGCGGACGTCATGGCCCAGAAGTGGACCCTAGCCGTCGCTTCCACTGTTGCCCCTGGGGGGAGTAGAGGAAGACGAACCTCCATCACGAATCCCACCAGGACCAGAGCCGCGCCGACCGCGGCCAACGCGATTCCCGCCTTCATGTGATCACCTTCTTTCGGTATCGGGTTAAACTACCCAGGCAGAAGCTCGATCGCGCTCGCCATGAGCGCATCCCGAACGATCCGGTGATATGTGCAGAGCTTGGGGCCATAGAATTCCAGGCCCCAGAGGTCACACCCTCCAAGTTTCATCGCGCGGAGAAAAGCACCATCCCCGAAGTCCCATCGAAACATGGCTTGGGCCTCGGTGTACCCGAACAGCCAGCTACCACGGCGGCGGTCGAATACAGTGTCAACCGCAACGCCGCTCGTCGAGACCTGAATTCCTTCGCGGATGTAGACGAGATCATCTCGAATCTCGCCTCGATAATCCGCGATCGCAGTGGACACAGCGCAAAGCATATCCCACCGCACACTACCGAAGGTTTCCGAAGGCATACACCCTCCTTGCCGGTTTACTCAACCGGCGGTTGAAGGTCTACTTCAGAAAACGGACGAGTTGCCAGCAGGGTCGAAGCAACTTCGGTGTGTCCGCGGCGAATGCTGCGATCTCCGTTTCGGGGAGCATAGCGAGCATTCCCGCCCCGCAGAGCGCAAAGACGGGACCAAATACCATCGTGGCAATCGCGAACTCCATGATTTGTTCCTTCCTCGGGCTTGACCCGATGAACTTCGTTAAGGTGCTTTCCTCGGCCGAGCAGACTTTCTGCTTTAGGCCACGCTTCCCATCTGAATCCCCGAGAATATTGTATTACTTTATTCGGGGACTCGGATGGGAATGGGAGGAATGACGCACGATGCTTCGATTGTCACCCTCCCACTTTATTTTCCTCCTTTCTTTCGTGCCAGCGCCGACTTGACGCTGACGGCTAGTGCTTCTGCTTCTTCTGCGAACCGCCGCGCATCGCGCGCTCGCGGTTCTCCGCGGCCTGCCGCCTACGATTCTGTTCGTAGCGGTTGCGAGCCTTGTCGCGGATCTCGTTGCGAGCCGCTTCATTAGCGGCGCGCAGATCGCGAAGCCGGTGCTCGGCATCCGCGATAAGCTGCTGCGAGGAGAAGTCGCCGCCGTAGCAGCGCTTCACTGCCTCGAGGTCGGTCGCGATCGTCGAGATCGCGACCTGCCGCGGGAGCGTACCCGCGACGAACTTCTTGAGGCGCTCGAGTATCGGCGCGCACTTCGCACGCTCACGCTCGAGTCTTACCTCGCGCTCGGCACGCTCGCGCTTCTCCTTGCGCTCGGCAATAATCCGCTTCGCCGCCGCGACAATCCTTGCGACAGCAGGATCAAACCCCTGAACAGCCTCGAGCGCGCGGACATCAGAAGCGAGATTCGCCGGTATGACTTCCGGCTTCTCCGACACGAAATCGGAGACTCGCTCGCGCTCCACGGCGACAGCCTCAACCAAGCGCTGTCCCTCGATCCTTTCCTCGCGCTCGACGCGCACGGCCTCGGCGAGCGCCTCTTCCTCACGGAGCACCGTGAGCTCGTATTCCGCCTCGGCGACGCGGTACTCCCAGAACACGCCTCCCTCCTGAAGCTTGACTGCAGTGATAGCGGCTTGGAGCTCATCCGAGGAAACGTCCTCGATCAACTCGCCCTTCGCGAGTGCAAGCACTCGCTCGCAGGCCAACTTGAGGAGAAGATTCTGCTCCTCTCCGACGAGGAGCTTGATGCGCGCATCCACGATGCGAGACGGCCAGAACGTATCCCCCTTCGGCATGAGCAACTCGGTGAGCACGATGTCGCGCTCTGTCACGGCGCCATCAATAACACGCAACTGACATGGAAGCATCGGTAGGTCGGTCATCACCAGCTCCTTTCAGACTGAGGGTTGGACTGCTTGGATTCTTCAATGAACTTGCCTCTCAAGACCTCTGAATCATTCTCAGATTCCGAGATCTAGTTGAAGCGTCATCTAATTTGTGATACACTTTCGTGGTATGCAAAAACTTCAATATCACATTATCTTTCGTCCAGAACCTGAATGTGGGTTTACTGTTGTTGTGCCGGCACTTCCCGGCTGCATCACCTATGGACGAACAATCTCTGAAGCAAAGCGTATGGCATCTGATGCTATCCGCGGCTACATCGCGAGTTTACGCAAACACGGCGAACGGATTCCCTCTGACAACGATAGTTTCATCGCAGCGATCGACTTTCCTCTGACACGCCGCTCCTCGGTGCATGCCTAAGCTTCCCCGTCTCACTCCACGCAAAGTCATCCAAATCTTGAAACAGCACGGCTTCCTTGTAGATCACACAACGGGAAGCCATTTTACGCTATTCCATCCAGGGACAAAGCGCCGAGTTACGGTCGCGTATCATTCAAAAGACATCCCGCTCGGCACACTCATATCAATCCTGAAACAGGCCGACATACATCTGGAAGATTTATAATTTTCAAACTACTTCCCCCATCTGAACTCACAAGAGTGTGGAGTGATTAATGAGCAGTGAGCAAGATGTGCTCGTCGCCACGCTGTTCACTGTTCTCTGTTTCTTGTTCACTCTTATGTGCTCGGATAGGGAGGGGAGATACGATGTTCTGTTCGTCCTCCCCCTATTACCGATGGCATCCTGAACGACGCTGTCGTTCATGGCGCTTTATATGTGTCGGCTCACACTTTACTACTAGTACGCGGTGACCGCGGAGAGTATCCGCTCGTCGTCTTTCTATCGCTACGGGCGAAACTTGCCCGCGAATTTCTGGGACGGGGGCCCGAGGCCCCCGTCGGACGCCGGTGTGGGCCTACTTGATCTGCGGCCAGGGGTCCTTCTCGTGCGGCGACGGCCGCGGCACCGTACACTCGGACCTCGTCTTCTTCGGTACCAGCTGAAGCATCGTCGGGGACTGCTGCTGACTGGCCATATACCCTCCTACTCTTGAAAAAAGATTCCGGCTCCGGAGCATAGATCCCATTGACCTACGCGCCGGAGGAGAACCCCTTTGTATAGAATCCTTCGACTTCGCTCAGAACAAGCAAAGCGGCCGGGAGGAATCCCGGCCGCTTGCTAATTTCATAGTGTTGTCCCGACGAATTGTCGGAACTACTATTTGCTTCTCCTCACGCATCGCCTTCGGAGGCAAATAGTTAGCAAACGACGTAATTCTCTCCACTTACGTCACCTGTATAGCTTGGAAAAGTGCTGATTTCAGCCTTTCACTTTATATTCATATGATACTACCATTTGACTTAATTGTCAAGTACTTATATAGAAAATCTACTTGAGCAACCAAAAATCGGCCACAATAGCCGATTTTCTACATTCTCTAAACACCTCTTTCTTCTTGCTATTTTCCCATGCCGATTTTTCGCTCAAATCGTTCCGGCCGCTTATCATGCTCGCGAAGGAGCCAATCATAATACGCAGAAGCCTAAATGAAGGGTCCGAGCGTCCGTTTTATATCCTGAATATCGTCCCGCATCAGGTCGTAGTTATCGGTGAGAACTTGAAGTTGCTACTTATTAGCCATGTTCAAGGTTACATCATCAAAACCCTCCTTGACCATTCTCGCGAGCAACTCAATCTGAACTTTAGTTGTTCTTTTCTTTGCGGCCATGATAGCTCATTTTAGTACAATACATACTTCCGCGCTTTAGATAAGCAAATAAGCAAGAAAAGCTTGATACGCGAGGTAAGCCACGTGCCTCCAGTTCGACTGGGGCTTATCAGCGTATTTACTTATCTCGCTTACTTGCTCGTGGTATACTTATTGAAAACGCGTGGCAACTTTTGATTTCCTCAAAAAATTAGAGCTCCCCAAGTTTTCTCTTCACCTCGGAAGTGCATCTCAGAGTTTTGTTGGCATTGATATTGGTAGTGATTCCGTCAAGGTGGTACAATTACGCAAGGAAAGAGAGCGTGCGGTCCTTGAAACGTACGGCGAATTGAAGACAGCGCGTTATTTCCAGAACGAAATCACAACTGGGGTTGGGGGTTTCCTCGGATATCGCGACCAAACGTTGGTTGAGCTTCTCACGGATGTGCTCCGGGAATCGAATGTGACCGCACGGAAAGTCGTGTTCTCACTGCCGTCAAGCGCAAGCTTCATCACGGTTGTCCGATTTCCCCTTATTCGACGGGATGAAATTGAGGCAGCACTTCCGTTTGAGGCAAAAAAATACATTCCCATTCCCGTGAACGAAGTGCTCCTTGACTGGCAGATCCTCGAGGAAGATGAAGTCGAAAAATACGTCGCAGTACTGCTTGTCGCAGTGCCGAAGAGTATTGTGACCAAGTACCAGCGTATTGCCGAGCTTGTCAAACTTGAACTCCAAGCCGTTGAAATCGAGAGTTTTAGTCTGGTGAGATCCCTCCTTGGTACTGATCGAGGTATTACCGCCCTTATCCATTGGGGAGCAATTGCGACTACGGTCACGATTGTCTCGATGCATCATATTTATACAAATCATAACTTCGGGCATGGAGCAGGCGAGATAACGTTAGCTCTTTCACAATCGCTCGGGGTAAGCGTCGAGAGGGCTGAGGCGGTAAAGAGGGAAGTGGGACTTTCTGAAAAATCTGAGGAGCGCGAGACAGCGGATATTATTATGCCTATGGTGGAAAGTACTCTTGCGGATATCGAACGGGTCATGGTGGCTTACAACCGTACGGCAAGACGCAAGATCGAGAGAATTGTTCTTGCGGGAGGAGGCGCGAGTTTACCCGGGCTCGTAGATCATGTGGCGCGCCGCTTTGGGCTCGAAACTGCGATCGGAAATCCATTTGCCCAAACCGTGTTCCCGGCGTTTCTCCAGCCAGTGTTAAAGGATGTTGCTCCGAATTTCGGGATTGCGGTAGGCCTCGCACTCCGGCAAATCACCCTCATTTGAAAATGCAAAACGTAAAATGTAAAAATCAAAATAAGAGTCGGTTGCCTTCGGCAACTTCATCAATTTTGATGTTCGCCGTTTCATCTTTGATATTTAATTTAGTTCATGGCTGAAACCCTCCAGCCGCTGATCACAAAAGATAGATCAATCCGACCGCACTTCCAAACCGAAGCCGGCGCTTGGATTTTTAATATTTCACTCGTGCTGTTTCTCGCAAGCCTTGTTTTTTTCGGCGGGCTGTTCCTGTATCATCGTTCGCTCGCGAACAATCAGGCGGATTGGGAGAAGCAAGTCGAGACGCAAGAGGCTGACCTCCGTCCGGATCTTCTCGCCCAATTGATTGAACTGTCGAGCGAGATGAGCGCAACAAAGGGGCTTCTTTCAAGCCATACCTTCACTTCAAACGTGTTTACATTTCTCGAACAAACAACGCATCCGAAAGTTCGCTACACCACATTCGGTTTTTCGGCATCAGCACTCAAGATTGATGTATCAGCCGTTGCGGCTTCCTATCAAATAGTTGCTGATCAAATTCAGATCCTCGAAGCTCATCCGCAGGTCACCAAGGTCGAATTCGGCGGCCTTTCACTCGGCGGAGAAGGGCTTGTGAATTTTCGACTGACGATTATTGTGAAGCCAAGTTTGCTTAAACTTCAGCCCTAGAAATTTTCACACACATGTCTCGTCTCACCATCGGCATTATTCTTCTCTTCACGACTGCGGTGATCGTGTTTCTTCTCATTGTCCCGCAGTGGAAAGAAGTGGGGGCAACGCGCACGGAAATTGCACGTCTCCAGGCATTGAATGACGAACTGACGAAACTTGCCGAGCAACGCGATCTCCTCACGCGCGAATATAATGCCATTTCAGAAAGCGATCTCACTAAGTTACATGGCATTGTCCCTCGAGGACAGGATACAGGAACTGCGTTAGTTGATTTTGAATCATTAACGGTAAAAGACGGACTGTTTCTTTCTCGAATTGATTTTAGCGGGGAGGCCGCACAAAGAGGAGGGCTTGTTCCGTCCGAAGCGCGCCTCGTGACTCCCATGCCCGTTTCTTTGGCGATACGCGCCAATTATGGGTCTTTGAAAGCGTTCCTCGGAGATCTTGAGAATATGCTTCGTATCTTTGACGTGTCTGATATTAGTTTCGGCGGCGGGCAAGCAACATCCGATCAGTTTGAGGTTTCCCTCAAAGGTAAAATGTACTACCGACCCTAGCATATGCGCCAAACCATTCTCACGGCTCTTCTTATTTTACTCGTCGTTGCGACTATCTATGTATGGTATGCGTATCTTCGCACGCCTTCAGAAGAGGTGGGGATACCCGTGGGTTCGGTCACAGACGATCGACTTCTCCAGTATCGTCAATTGAAAGATCTAAAACCCGATACCAGTCTTTTCAGCGATCCTCTGTTTCAATTGCTGAATCGCTATCGCCCTCCAAACGTTCCCCCAACCATCCCCCCGGGTCGTATGAATCCGTTCTCCGCGTTTTGAAGTGTTCGGCCTGTGGCAGTCTGCCGCAGTTGCCGAACCTTCACCCCCACCTTCAATCCATCAGACATGTTCAAGATCTAGAAAAATTTCTCATTATCCTATGCCAGTTTTGTTTCGTATGTCTCACGTTATGAAGGTGGGGGTTCTCAAATTTGTAGTTACTCGCTTAAGCTCGTAAACAAATTTGGAATGCCCAAACACGTCACTGACATTCTTGTCTTAAAAGGGCTTCTTTCTCCTGAACTTGCCCAGGAGGGCAGGAGAAGAGCGAGACAAGAAAAAAAATCCCTTGATGATGTGCTCTACGAGCTCGGGGTGACCGAGCGCGATTTAGTGATGGCAAAGTCCGATGTTCTTTCGATTCCGGTGCGGTTCCTTGAGGGCAAGAGAATTCCTTTTGATATTCTAAAGAATATTCCCGAAGAATCAGCGAAGTTCTACCAGGTAGCACCCCTAGATCTCAAAGACGGCATGCTTGAGGTCGGCATGGTGAATCCCGATGATGTGAATGCTCAGGAGGCATTGAAGTTTATCGCATCGCGCCTCTCGATGCCGTTTAAAATTTTTCTCATCACGCCAAGCGATCTAAAATTCGTGCTCGGGGAGTATGGAAGCCTCGGGGGTGAGGTCACAAGAGCGCTTTCGGATTTCGAACAGGAACTTGAATCAGAGGCATCGAAAATAGCGGGCAAGAGTGATAAAGAAGTGGAGCAGATTGTCGAGGAAGCTCCTATCACTAAAATGGTGGCCGTGATTTTGCGTCACGCGGTTGAGGGCAGAGCATCTGACATTCATATCGAACCGGGGGAGACGAAATTACGAGTGCGATTCCGGGTTGATGGCGTTCTCTATACGAGTCTTCTTCTGCCGGCTGATGTCACCAATGCAGTCGTCTCGCGCATCAAGATCATGTCGAATCTCAAGATTGATGAGACGCGTATGCCGCAGGATGGCCGTTTTCGCGTTCGGATTTTGAATAAGGATATTGATTTTCGAGTGGCAACCTTCCCCATGACGTTCGGCGAGAAGGTGGCACTGCGTATTCTTGATCCCGAAGCCGGAATTAAAACCATTGTTGATCTCGGGATTGTGGGTAGGAATCAAGCAACGCTTGAAGCGGGAATGAAAAAGCCCTATGGCATGATTGTGATTTCTGGGCCAACCGGATCAGGAAAATCAACTACCCTTTATGCAATGTTAACCGCCTTGAATGATGATACACGAAACATTGTCTCACTTGAGGATCCAATCGAGTATTACATCCCCGGAGTAAACCAATCACAAGTTCGGCCTGAAATTGGATATGACTTTGCGTCCGGTCTTCGTCAAATTTTGCGGCAAGACCCAGACATCATCATGGTGGGCGAGATTCGCGACAAGGAAACCGCGCAACTTGCGGTTCATGCAGCTCTCACCGGGCACCTTGTCCTCACCACCCTTCACACCAATAATGCCATGGGTATTATTCCGCGACTCCTGGATATGGGTGTCGATCCGTTCCTGTTGCCCTCAACCCTCATTCTCGGCCTTGCCCAGCGCTTAGTTCGACGCCTGTGTGAAGAATCACGCTCCCCACTTACGCCGAATCCCCGCATTCGCGGAATCCTGGAAGAAGAAACGAGCTCATTCCCGGAAGCGTCGCGCGATGAGCTCGAAGGGTTGAATCTCGATCAGATTTGGGAGGGGAAGATATCAGCCTCGTGTCCCAAAGGTTCGCGGGGCCGGCTCGGCATTTTTGAAGTGCTTGCGATGACGCCTGAACTTGAGCGGATCATTCTTGAAGGACCGTCGGAGTCAAAACTCATGGCCGAAGCCAAGAGGCAAGGCATGACCACGATGCGACAAGATGGCGTTCTCAAAGTGTTGCGGGGCGCCATTGGCATGCGGGAACTTTTGGAAGTAGTATAGAGATGATGCCGAGCTACAAATCTCATGCCAATAATGCAAATTGCGAATCAGGCCGACGACACGATTCGCAATTGGTAGATTGGCATTATATTCGCACATCAGAATCACGGAGAGGGTTTACGATCATTGAGCTCCTTGTGGTTGTTGCGGTTATTGCCTTGATCGCGGCCGCAGTGCTTGCGACACTCTCGAGTGCCCGTACAAAATCGCGCGATGCAAGACGCCTCGCCGACATCAAGTCCATTCAGACTGCACTCGATTTGTACGTCACGAATGCACGTGTCTTCCCGAATCCGACGGCACCAGAAGGGCTTTGTCTTACTGGTTCAGATGCGGTTTCAACCCAGCTCATCAACACAAGTTCCATTGCCGCGATGCCACAAGATCCTCTTCAGAATTGCTCGGATAATTTTCACTATCACTACGCATCTACCGACGGCAGCACATATACAATTTCTTTTTATGTTGAAGGCGGGAATGTTCCTGGCATCACGAATTTGCCTCCCGCTTGTGCTTCGTACCCATGTCAAAAAATCTTAAATCCCTAGCCATGAATGTGCTCATTATCGATGACGATCCATTCATTTCAGATATGTACTCCTTGAAGCTGAAGGAGGCAGGCTTCACCGTTGAAGTGGCTCAAGACGGCCGTCAGGGGCTTGAGAAGATTCGTGCCGGCGGATACGATATGGTGCTTCTCGATATCGTGCTCCCTATGAAAGATGGCTTTGAAGTACTGGGGGCGCTCAAGAACGACGGAACGAAGCATCCGCCGATTATCCTTTTAACAAATCTTGGGCAGAAGGAAGATATCGATCGCGGGCTCTCCCTCGGTGCTGCAGATTACATTGTGAAAGCTCATTTTACGCCGAGCGAAGTTGTGGGAAAAATTCAGGATCTCATAAAGGCAAAGGATTCTACCCCTAAATAAAATTCTCTGTATGGCAATGCAAGAACAATTCGAGGAACTCATTCAGACGGTGTTAAAAGAGAATGCTTCTGATCTTCATCTCACCGTGGGTCGCCACCCATCCATACGGGTTGCGGGAAGCTTGATTGAACTCGTTCGGTTTCCGGTCATTACTGCCGCCTCGGCGAAAGATCTTATTTTCGTCATGCTTGCGAAGGACCAGCAGGAGCACTACCTTCGCAATAAAGAGCTCGATCTATCCTATGCCTATAAGGATAAAGCGCGCTTTCGCGTGAATGTTTTTTACCAGCGCGGATTCATGGGAGGGGCACTTCGTCTCATTCCGACGAAAATTCGCGGGTTTGAAGAATTGAACATTCCTCCCATTGTTGCCGAATTTTGCGAACGGCAACAGGGATTTCTCCTTGTCGTGGGTCCGACGGGTCACGGCAAGACCACTACACTCGCCGCTATGGTCGACTACATTAATCACAAACGCAATGACCACATTATCACCGTGGAAGATCCGATTGAATATCTCTTTACCTCGGATCGCGCCATCATTGATCAGCGGGAAGTCGGTTCTGACACCGAGAGTTTCCATCGTGCGCTTCGGTCAATGTTTCGCGAAGACGTGGATGTCGCCATGATCGGAGAGATGAGAGACCCGGAGACAATTTCAACCGCAGTCACCGCAGCCGAGACCGGACATCTCGTGTTTTCTTCTCTCCATACGAATAATGCCGCGCAAACTATTGACCGTATTATTGACAGTTTTAGCGCTGAACAGCAGGGTCAGATCAGAGCCCAGCTTTCCGGCACTCTTATTGCGATTATTTCACAGCGCCTCATCCCGCGAATTTCTGGCGGTCTCATACCCGCGGTTGAAGTGATGATTGCATCCCCGGCCGTTCGCACACTCATTCGCGAAAATAAGGTCCACGAAATTGACCTTGTTATTGAGACGAGTTCGGATCAGGGCATGGTCAGTCTCAACCGCTCGCTGGTTGACCTTGTGAGGAGAGGTGAAATTACGCTTGAGCAAGCTTCGCTCTATTCATTGAATCCATCAGAACTCGCTTCATTACTTCAGATCTAAAGGCTATAGGCTAAAACGGGAATGGCACAGTTCAACTACAAAGCACGCACCCCGGCAGGAGAACCTCGGAGCGGCGTCATAGACGCCGCAACAATGGATGTTGCGGTTGGATCGTTACAGCGCGCAAAACTTATTGTCACTGAAATTCAGCCGGTTGACGCCGGGCCGATTTTTTCTCGCCGTATTCGATTTTTCGAGCGGGTCTCGCAACGCGACATCGTAATTTTTTCTCGGCAGATCTCCACACTCTTCCAGGCAAAAGTTCCCATCACGCAGTCTTTAAAAACGCTTGGAGCAGAAACTGAACGCGAGGTGTTTCGTGCAGTTATCAGCGAAATCCTGGATGATGTCTCGGGGGGCTCTTCGCTCTCTCAGGCGATGGCCAAACAGCCCCAAGCCTTTTCTCATTTCTATGTGAGTATGGTGCATGCGGGGGAGGAATCAGGAAAACTTGAAGAGGTATTTATTTACCTTGCCGATTATCTTGAGCGATCCTATACACTCACCTCAAAGGCAAGAAACGCCCTTATGTATCCTGCGTTTGTCCTTGCGGCATTCGTGGGAGTCATTGTGGTGATGCTCATTGTCGTGATTCCTAAACTCACTGCAATCTTTGCCGATCTTGGTCAAAATGTGCCGTTCTATACCAGGATGATTATCGGTCTCGCGCACTTTCTCCAACAATGGGGGTTACTGCTCCTCGGGCTCATCATCATTGGCGGCATTCTCCTCTGGCGTTTTTCGAAAACTGATCGCGGCGCGTACGTGCTCGATGAGATAAAATTGCGCACCCCGATTGTCGGAGGGTTGTTGAAGAAAATTTATTTGACGCGTCTTACCGACAACCTCTCAACCCTCATCATTGCGGGCATTCCCATTATTCGAGCGCTTGAAATTACCGCTGATGTTGTCTCAAACCGTGTGTACACTGCGATTATTCTTGATGCGGCAAACGCCGTAAAAGCGGGAAACACGATCAGCGCTTCATTTGATAAGTACCGTGAGATCCCTCCCTTGATTTCTCAGATGATTCGAGTGGGGGAGGAATCCGGACGACTCGATTTCATCCTCAAGAGTGCGGCCGGGTTCTATCAGCGCGATGTGGATAACCTCCTTGAGAATTTCGTCTCTCTCATTGAGCCCGCACTCATTATCTTTCTTGGCGTTGGCGTAGGGGTGCTTGTCGCCGCAGTGCTTGTTCCGCTCTACAATTTGTCTGCTTTGTTGTAGGCGGGGATTTCGTAGTTATCCACATCCCTTCTCGGCGCCATTGTGGCTGGTGCTATACTGTAACCAGTGAATATAATAAGGAAACTGGTCGACTTTATTCCATAAATTACGAATAACTCAATGTTAAAATTTTTCAGTATGAACCATCGTCGAGTCCGTGCGGGGTTTACCCTCATTGAACTCCTCGTGGTGATCGCTATTATCGGAATCCTCGCGTCAATCGTGGTTGCATCCCTCAACACAGCTCGAAAGAAATCCCGTGATGCGCGTCGAATTGCTGACGTGAAACAGCTTCAGCTCGCACTTGAGCTCTATTTTGATGCGGCAAAAGGTCCGAGTGGAAGTGGCACCACTGCGTCATATCCGGGGGACGCCATTGCGAACCTGACCACAACATTGGTTTCGAGTTATATCCCCAAGGTCCCTGTGGACCCTACAAATTCAGGGATTTACATCTACGCCTATGCGGGCTTGCAAACGAGTACGGGTACGGCATGTACGGCCGCAGGCGCAGTAGCGTGTCTCTACTATCAGCTTGGGGGAGTACTTGAGGATTCGAACAATCCTGCGGTTACCCAGAGCGACTCTGACAAAGATCTTTCTGCGGCTGGCGGACTTGATGGCAATGATGCGAACTGCGATACCACTGCGGGGGCAGCTACTGATGCCTGTTACGATGTGACACCGTAGTCATCTTCCTTTGGTACGAAAAACAACCCCGACGGATCGTCGGGGTTGTTTTTGTCGTCACTCATGCAGAATCCTTGTATAGTGGGTCTATATGATCTTTGCGTTCGTTATGGTTATTCTCGGGTTCATCGGGCTTGCCGTCGGGAGCTTTCTTACGGTTGTTACTGATCGACTGGCCACTGGGGAACAAATTATCTGGGGACGTTCGCACTGCCCGCATTGTCGGAAGCTTCTTCGCTGGTTCGAGCTTCTGCCGGTCGCAAGTTTTCTTCTGCAACATGGACGATGTCGCTCCTGCAGTGGGTCGATTCCAAAGAGTTATCTTGTGATAGAGGTTGTGACCGCCGTGATTTTTGCCTCACTCGGCGCGGGTGTTCTCTTTGGAGTAGTTCCCACGTTGGATTTTCTTTCTCAAACTCTTCTTTTCCAAACAGAGCCAGCTCTCGGAATCGGAACACTTGCGGCAAGTTTCATATACTACGCGTTTTTTGCCTCTTTTGCCGTTGCGATTTCTGCCTTTGATTTCAAACACCGATTGATCCCGCGATCTCTCGTGACCCCTCTCATTTTCATTGGCTCCCTCAAACTACTTGTTACATGGGTGCGATTTTCTGATCACGGGCATTTGTTGTTCTCTCTCATCGTCGCGGGAGCTTCTTTTTCCCTCTTTTGGAGTCTCTGGTTTTTTTCAAAGGGAAGAGCGATGGGGCGGGGAGATGCGGATATTGCCCTTGCGATTGCACTCTATCTCGGGCCGTATCTTGCAATCGCTGGGCTTCTCCTCGCGTTTTGGTCTGGTTCAATTTGGGGTATACTGTGGATAGCGACGGGGAAGCTGCATTTCAAGAGTGAGATTCCGTTTGCGCCGTTTTTGTTTGGGGGTGCTATACTTGCATTGTTTCTCGCGGAGCCGATTATCGGATATCTTTCTTTGTTCGGGTAATGCTCTATTCTATGGAACCAGAAATAAAGCCTTTTTTTCGGAGCGGCCTTGCGTGGTTCATTCTTGTAATTGTGGCGGCCGTAGCACTCGCGCTCATGTTTGCCGCGAATAATGGATTTTTTCGGGAATTTGCATCGAATCAGCCTCAAACTCCGCCGCCCTCGATCGTGAGACCCGCATCCCTCCTCGTCACGATAGATTTTGGCGGCGGCAAAAAACGCGCTTTCCGGAGCTTGGACGCGGCACACATGAGTGCGTTTGCGGCACTCTCGAGCTCAAGCGTCGTTGGACATTTTAATTTACAAACGGATGAACAGGGCAACGTGATTGAGATTGGGGGTGTGAAAGCGAATTCAGATCAAATATGGAAGCTCTATCTCAATGGGACTCTCGAATCCGATGTCCCCGGCAACATTGACCTCAAGGCTGGAGATAAAGTCGAGTTTCGCTACGAGTAAACGATAGAGCTGATAGTACATGAGCCGCTTTAGTGCAAGCGGTTTTTTTAGTACAATGGAGCCAGTGACGTAAATCCGAAGCTCGAAGTACGAAACTCGAAACAATCTATAGTTATGAGGATTTCCTGGCCGTCCGCTGGTCGCGAACAGCGGGCTAGGCAAAATTCAAAACGCGTTTGGAAATTTAGATTTTACAATTTGAATTTTTTTCGCCTGCCCGCCGACCTGTCCGCCAAAGTCTTGACGTCGGCGGAAGCCTCGGCGCAGGCGGGGATTTCGAAATTCGGATTTCGTGCTTCACGGAGTGCGGCCTGCCTGCCGGCAAGGCAGGGGCTCACCCCGTTACAAAAGCACCAGTCGTATCGCATGAGACATCAAGCCCCCGGATTATTTAAATGGCGACCTCCGTTCACATACCGCCCAGATTTTGTAACGGCCTGCCTGCCGGCAAGGCAGGGGTTCACCCCGTCACTAGAAAATGGCATGACGCCGCGCGACACCAGGAGAATATTATTCCGTCTCGGAAGTAGTAAAACTTCAGGAGGTCCTACCCTAGGTCCGAGGCGGCGTAGTGTCGCAATGCCATTTTTCAGTGCGGGGTTCACCATGGTCGAGATTGTAATTATTCTCGGGATCATTGTGATGATTTCAGCGATTCTTCTTGCAAATTTCCCGGGTTTTTCGCAGGCCATCAATCTCCAGCGTTCATCGCAACAGTTAGCACTTGCATTCAGAAAAACTCAATCAATGGCGCTTGCGGTACGCGAAGTTGATCTCGGTGTCGGGGGAATAGGCGGGTTGCTCCCCGGACATCATACTCCGTCTGCGTACGGCGTTTCGATAGATTATGCTCGGGGGCAGTCAACGTATATTGTGTTTGCGGATTTTAACGCGGGCGGCGGGAAGGCGGGAGTGTACGATCCCGCGAATGATTACATCGTCGAAACAGCTTCGCTTGTTGGTGCAGGCATTTTTATAAGTTCCATGGTGACTGATCCTTCGGGAGCAAATCAAAACCAATCAGTTCTCAATATTGCATTTTCAGTCCCCACAGCGAATATGAATATTCAGTCAAATGGAAGCCAAGTACTTACTGCTCAAGTAGCGAGGTTCGAGCTTCGTGGCAGGGCAGCATTATCGTTGAATAAAAAAACTGTCACTGTGGTAACCACAGGGCAGATCGCTATTAAGTAGCATGCATTTTTCTTCTCGAAGTGGGTTCACCTCGTCACGAGAAAATGGCATGACACCGCGCGGTGTTACAGTCGAGAACGTAACCTTATGATATTCCCATTTCAGAAGAATAAACCTCTACCGGGGCGGCGTAAAACCGCAATGCCATTTTTCAGTGCGGGGTTCACGCTTATCGAGACCATCGTTGCGCTCACGTTGATCGTGGGTGCGCTCGCGGGCCCTTTCACCCTTGCAACGCGCGGACTCCTTTCATCAAAATTTTCAAAAAACAAACTTGTCGCGCTGAATCTCGCTGAAGAGGGAATCGAGCTCATTCGGTTTTACCGCGATAATAACGCTCTCTCCGGTACTCTTGCATGGGATGCCGGGATTGGAAGTAGTGCCAATACGGTGACGTATTGGAGGGCGGATATCTACTGTGATACTGGCAATCTTTGTACGCCGGCAACCGGAAAGGCACGGAATTGGCAGCAGTGTCCAGTGAATCCCTGTGGAAATAAACTCACCATAGATGGCGATGGATTGTATTCGTATTCTGGATCAGCCGGTTCTCAAACAATTTATACGAGGACGATTACTATAGATCGAAATTTTACAGAACAGGATAGTCCGCCCCTGCCGAGTGTGAGCGCTGAAGACCGGATGCGGGTAGTATCAACTGTTACGTGGGCCGACTCTAACGTCCCGCGGCAAGTCCAGGTTGAAGATATTCTCTATAATTGGAAGTAAGTATGATGCCAATCTACAAATATAATGCAAATCTACAAATCGCGAATACATCTGTTCGTTTGGTTCGTGATTCGCAACATTCGCATGCGATTCGCAAATTGGCATCGCGGAGCGGTTTTACCTTGCTCGAGATGATCATTTCGCTTGGTATATTCAGCGTGGTGATGATCACCGCGATCGGCGCCATGCTCTCGGTGAATACTGCGCAAATAAAAGCGTCGCATGTGCAAAATATTCAGGACAATATCCGTTTCGCTCTGGAATCCATGACGAAAGAAATCCGTACGGGGACTGCGTTTCGGCCAAGCGCGCCCCTTGGTGCGGGGTATACGATTTTAACATTCACGCGGAACGACGACGTTGAGATCACGTACTGTGTTCTTGCAAATGCCATTCAAAAAGTTATTGGAACGACCTGCGATCCAGACACCGCATCTGCCGTTACTGATGAGAGTATTGTAATTGATAAAATGCTTTTCTATGTTATTGGGGACCAGTTTGGTTCGACTGACGGCCAGCCGAGAGTAACCGTATCCCTTGATGCCCATACGAGTGATCTGAAATTAGAGACAACGTTTCATCTGCAAACCACGGTAACCCAGCGGATGCGCGATACCTCATGATGCACCTTTTTATCTCCACATTCCGTGAAAAGATGTCCGCTTATCTTCCGACTGGGCCGAATCGAGCCGAGGGCGGTATCACACTCCTTCTCGTCGTACTCGTTCTTTCGGCATTGCTCTCGATTTCCCTCGGCATTATTTCCGCAGTGTTAACCGAGATCCGTTTGAGCGGGGAAATGAGAGATTCCTTCATTGCACTCTACGCCGCAGATCGGGGCATCGAGAAGCTCTATTATCTTGATCGTGTTGCCGATGCGATTTGTAATCCCGTTGATCCTCTCACCGGCGTTTTTCCTCCGTGTCCTCCTTACAAATCTGGCGTGAGCCTTCCGGCCACATTCGGGCCGCTTGCAAATGGGAGCTGTATGAGAGTAGCTCTCTCTCGCGCATCAAATCTCGTGACAATTTCTTCCGTAGGCCAGTATAATTGCGCCTCCCCCGAACTCTCGGTAAAGCGGGCATTTGTTTCAAATTACCGCAAGGATATTACCTCGAACTTCCCGACGCCGGTCGGTTTCTGGAAATTCGATGAAGGTGCGGGCCTCGTGGCAAATGATTCAAGCGGTGTGGATAATACCGGGTCGCTCGCAAATGGTCCGACGTGGACCACAGGCAAATCCGGGACCGCACTGAGTTTTGACGGCGCGAACGATTATGTGAGCGTGCCTGGGTTCAGTTCAACCGACGGGCCGATAACGGTGTCATTTTGGAATTATGTTTCTTCAGCCGACGTTCGGGCATCTTCCGCCTTTTCCGTTGGAAACAATGGCCCGCCGGCGAACCGGCTTCAGGCGCATGTTCCCTGGAGCGATCAAAACTTATATTGGGACTATGGAAACATCAACGGCGCAGGACGCATCTCCACAAGTTACGTGAGCTACTTAAATAAATGGACGTTTGTCGCTCTCGTCTCAGCCGGCAGAAACGGAAATTTCAAGGCAATTTATTTGGATGGTGTCTTAGTTACCTCATCGAACTCATCGGACGGAGCCGCCAAAACCGATCTGAATATCGGCCAATTCCTTGGCGGGAGTGCTTATGAAAAAGGAAAGATTGATGAGTTCAGAATTTATAATGTAGTGCTCACCCAACCGCAGATTCAGACTGTAATGAATTCGGTGTCTGGGGGGAGTGAGACTATCTTCCCCTCAAGTATACAAGTTGAAGTGTGGGGCTCCGGTGGTGGCGGCGGGTCTAATGATTCGGGTGGTGGCGCCGGTGGTGGAGGTGGTGGTGCCTATTCGTCGCAAACGGTCAGCGTTACACCTGGGAATAATTACACAGTAACAATTGGTGCCTTTGGAGTGTATACCCCCGGGGGTGATTCATGGTTTAGTACGACTGGAACAGTACTTGCAAAGGGTGGTGGTAGCGGTCAAAACGCATCGGCTAGTGCCCCTGGCAATGGCGCGGCTGGTGGTGCGGCGAGCAGTGGAATTGGTACGATAAAATGGTCTGGCGGAAATGGAGGGAACGGTGTATACCCAGCTGGACCCGGGACTGGCGGTGGCGGAGGATCTGCCTATACCAACGCCAACGGTGGCAATGCCTCTGGTGGTACCGGTGGGGCAGGGACTGGTTATGGTGGCACCGGAAATGGAGGGAATGGTTTTGCTCCTGGTGGTGGAGGTGCAGGTGGCGCCGGGACCGGTCGTCCTGGCATGGTCATCATTAGTTATCCCACGGGCTCTATGAACGCGACCGGTGGAACAATTACCACATCTGGCGGTAATACCATACACACCTTCACTTCAAGCGGCACATTTACAGTGCTTTAGTCTTCACCCGCGTTTCCGGCAAGATTGGCAAGCAATCTCATTTAATGTTGTCAACGCTTCCACTATAATCGGCAACGTGAGTAAAAGCGTCAAATTCGTTGCCTTCCGGGTTAAGGTTTCAACTTCAATTACCCGGCAGAGTATCATGGATTTTAATGTGGGAATACGTACAGTTGAAGCACATATTTCATGATGACAATCGAAAAAGCCACGGAGCGCGCAAAAAAACTCCGAGAGGAAATCAATTACCATCGCTATCTCTATCACGTTCTTGATCGGCAAGAAATTCCGGATGCGGCCCTTGATTCGCTCAAGCATGAGCTTGCCGGAATCGAGGCGAAACATCCAGAATTAGTCACGCGGGATTCTCCGACCCAGCGCGTGAGCGGGGAGGCGCTTTCAAAATTCAAGAAAGTGCATCATCGCGTTCGGATGACGAGTCTTTCTGATGCTTTTTCGGAAGATGAACTTCGTGCCTGGGAGGAGCGCATCAAGAAACTTCTTCCTGGAGAGAAACTTGACTATTTCGTCGAGGCCAAGGGTGATGGATTTGCCGTGTCCCTCATCTATCGCAATGGGAGATTCGCGGTTGGGGCAACAAGGGGTGATGGACTCGTCGGAGAAGATGTAACTCAAAATTTGAGAACCATTGAAGCAATTCCGCTTGTGATTCACAGCGATGTTCAGCACATACTCCGAAGACATCATGAACTTGGTGTTTTTTTCAAGAATTATCCGCGCGTGCGGGTGGCTCTTGAAAAGCTCCCGCGAGAAATCGAAGTACGCGGAGAGGTGTACATGACAAAGCGCTCGTTCGGAGAGATTAACCGTGAACAGAAAAAGCGAGGGCTACCATTCTTCGCAAATCCGCGAAACATTGCCGCAGGTTCGGTTCGCCAACTTGATCCAAATATTACGGCGTCTCGCCACCTTTCGTTTTTCGCCTGGGATCTTGTGACTGATATGGGCCAGGAAACGCATGAGGAAGAACATCTCATCATGAAAGTGCTTGGTTTTCCGGTGGTACCGCAGTCGAGTGCGGTAGGTACCATAGAAGAAGTGATTCGTTTTTGGCGTGCTGCAGAAGCCGGGCGCGAGAAATTGCCGTATCTTATCGACGGCGTTGTGGTGCAGGTCAATAATGGGAAACGCTTTGAACGTCTTGGCATAGTAGGGAAAGCGCCGAGGGGGGCTTGCGCCATAAAATTTGCGGCAAAGGAAGGTACGACTATTGTTGAAGATATTATCGTGCAAGTGGGGCGGACCGGAGTTATGACCCCTGTTGCGGTGTTGAAGCCGGTTCCGATTGGCGGGGTTACGGTATCGCGGGCAACGCTCCATAATCTCGATGAGATTCGCCGTCTTGATGTTCGGATTGGCGATACGGTTGTGGTTCTACGCGCAGGGGACGTGATACCCGCAGTGAGTGGCGTATTGATGCGCCTCCGACCGAAGCACACCCGTGAGTTCCATATGCCGAAAAAATGCCCGATCTGCAATTCCCCCGTGATCCGGCGAGAAGGGGAAGTCGCGTATCGCTGCTCAAACGCGCGGTGCGGTGCGATTCAGCGCGAGGGGCTTTACCATTTTGTTTCTAAGCACGCGCTTGATATCGCGGGCCTTGGTCCGAAAAATATCGATGCTTTTTTTGAGAACGGACTTATTCGAGATGCCGCCGATCTTTTCACTCTAAAAAAGGAGAATATCAAACAGCTTGAGCGCTTTGGAGAAAAATCCGCAGAAAATCTGGTGCGCGCAATCCAGGAGAAAGGGCATGTGCCCATCGCGCGGTTTCTCTATGCACTCGGCATCCAGCATGTGGGGGAAGAAACTGCCCATAACCTTGCGACGCATTTCGGATCTCTGGAACGCCTTGAGGCTTCTCCCCTTGAGGATCTCCGAAAAGTGCGCGATATTGGTGAAGTGGTCGCGAAAAGCATGTATCAGTGGTTTCGTGCCGATCGGAATAGAAAACTGCTTCGGAAGTTGCAGAAGGGAGGAGTTCGAATCGAGTCCGGGCCTCGCGCCAAGGCTGGGAAATTTACCGGTAAGACCTTTGTTCTTACGGGCACCCTTATATCCATGACGCGAGATCAGGCAAAAGAGAAAATACGTTTGTTCGGCGGCGATGTTTCCGGAAGCGTGTCCCGAGAAACTGATTATGTCGTGGCCGGGCGAGAGGCAGGATCAAAGTACAACCGCGCTCGAGAGCTCGGGGTTCCCATTGTAAATGAGCAGAAATTTAAACGCATGCTATGATTTCACGACGCGACGTAGAACATATTGCAAGGCTCGCTCGTGTCGAGCTCTCTGAGGCAGAAATTGTGAAGTTTGAAAAAGACCTCGCCGGTATTTTGGCGTTCGTTGATAAACTCGGAGAACTGGATACTTCGAATATTGAGCCACTCACCGGAGGAACCAATCTTGAAAATATATTGCGCGAAGACGGCAACAGTGATCAAAGAACAGTGAACAGTCAACAATCCGAGGCTTTGGTGGATTCAGCACCGCGAAAACGTGAGGGCTATATTGAAGTACAGTCAGTATTTGAACGCCCATGAGTCGTCTGCGTTTTTCATCTATCCAGGAATTTTCCTCAGCCCTTGCTCGCCGTGAGGTGTCTTGTGTGGATGTCACTCGTTCATATCTTGATGCAATTCACGAAAGCGACGGAACGATTCATGCCTATCTTGATGTCTACGAAGATGCGATCGAGACCGCAAAAGAGGTCGATATAAGCGCCAAGCATTCCCAAGGTACGATCATGGGCCTGCCCATTGCTGTGAAAGACAACATCCTCATCAAGGGAAGAAGGGCGAGCGCTGGGTCAAAAATTCTTGATTCCTACATTGCATCGTATGACGCAACTGCCATTCAAAGGCTGAAGACGCATGGCGTGCTCTTTCTTGGAAAAACGAATATGGATGAATTTGCGATGGGTTCTTCAACCGAAAATTCGGCATTCGGGCCAACAAAAAATCCGCACGATCTCACACGGGTCCCGGGCGGCTCATCAGGCGGTTCTGCCGCGGCGGTTGCCGCTGGGCTTGCCCTTGCTGCAATCGGATCTGATACTGGGGGCTCAATTCGACAACCAGCATCATTTTGCGGAGTCGTAGGATTCAAGCCAAGCTACGGCATGGTATCGCGATCTGGCCTCATTGCATTGGCATCTTCCCTTGATCAAATCGGGCCGCTTACGCGATCGGTCGCGGATGCGCGGATCATTTTTCATGCGATGAGAGGACGCGACGACCTTGACGCAACAACCGTCGAAATCTCGCACGCCGAGTCTCGTGATCAAAAACGAAAGTGGGTTCTCGGGGTTCCGAAAGAATATTTTGGAAAAGGACTTGATACCGATGTTGAGGTGGTCATTCGTCGGGCTATTCAAGAGTGCGAATCAGCCGGAGCCGAGATCCGAGAAGTTTCATTACCCCACGCCGAGTACGGCCTTGCTGCTTATTATATCGTTATGCCGGCCGAAGTTTCGACGAACCTGGCGCGGTTTGACGGTATCCGCTACGGGCACTCATCGAATGAGGCCTCAACCCTTCTTGAGGTCTATGAAAAAAGTCGGAGCGAAGGATTTGGCCTGGAGCCAAAACGTAGGATCATCCTCGGAACATTTACGCTCTCGCATGGCTACTACGACGCCTATTATCTTAAGGCGCAACAAGTGCGCCGTCTCATTCGGGATGATTTTGAGCGAGCTTTCGCCGTTGTTGATATAATTGTTGGACCGACATCACCCACTCCGGCGTTTCGTATTGGAGAAAAAACGGAGGATCCGCTTGCAATGTATCTTGCGGATATGTATACCGTGGGGGCAAACCTCGCCGGAATTCCCGCGATTTCAATCCCCGCGGGATTTGTCGAACGCGACGGGGTCAAACTCCCGGTGGGATTTCAGTTGATGGGGCATTGGTTTCGAGACGATTCACTCCTTGATTTTGCCGAAACTATAGAGGCAAAACTTCCAAAGCCGCGTTTTAATCTTTCAATATGAACCCAGACTCCGTACATTCATTTTTTTCGTTTCTTTATGAGGGTTGGATTGGGGGCCTGGCTTCGTGGCTTCGCCTTATTGCGGGGATCCTTTCCTCAGCATTTTTTGCCGGCATCATTGTGACGGCATTCAAGTTTCGACAGGTATCAAAACCAAGAATTCGTATGCCCGAGGTGGTGATTCCGAGCGCGCCTTCGCCTAATTTGATCCGAGGTCCCTGGCAGGATGTTATGAAGAAAATACAATCAAGCTACCCCTCGGATTGGAATTTTGCGGTCATTCAGGCTGATTCCATTTTTGATTCGGTGCTAAAAGACATGGGGCTCTCCGGGGTAACGCTCGGGGACCGACTGAAACAGCTTGATTTCGCAAAGCTTCATTCATTGAACGACGTATGGGAAGCCCACAAAATACGAAACCGCATTGCGCATGAGACCGATCGCGTGCTGTCGCAGGAGCAAGCATCTCGCGCGGTGTCACTTTTTGAAAAAGCACTAAAAGAACTTGAATACTTGGAGGAGGACTAAAAATCCCCCCGACCGCGGTCGGGGGGATTTTTAGTTTGCGATCTACTCAAGCGCCGATCCCGGATCAACTCCCTCCGATTTTTTACCTCGGCCATTGCGGCCATTGGGAGTGGCACCTTCCACCTCTTTTGGGGAAAGCCCGCGTCGTCGGATGATCTCGTCGATAATACCGTATTTTTTGGCCTCTTCAGAATCCATATAGAAGTTGCGATCAGTATCGTTTTCGATCTTGGCAAGTGGTTGTCCGGTGTGTTTTGAAAGAATCTGGTTCAAGCGTTGTTTCACCCGAAGAATATGCTCGGCCTCAATTTTAATCTCAATTGCTTGTCCCTCGGTGCCTCCCATAACCTGGTGGATGAGGATTTCGGCATTGGGCAAAGCCCGGCGTTTGTTCTTAGCACCCGAAGAGAGAATAATGGCGGCGGCCGAGGCAGCAAGTCCAACGCAAATTGTTGCAACATCCGGCTTCACGTATTGCATCGCGTCATAAATCGCGAGTGCCGCACTCACAGATCCGCCCGGTGAATTGATATAAAGATTAATATCAGCTTTTGGGTCCTGCGATTCGAGGAAGAGGAGTTGGGCGATGACCACGTTTGCCATAGGGTCCATGATAGGCCCCCCTAAAAACACAATTCGATCCCGCAAGAGGCGGGAGTAGATGTCATAAGCGCGTTCCCCATAGCTTGTCTTCTCGATAACAGTCGGGATGAGGATTTGGTTTTGAGGTGAGAACATAAAGAATATAAAGAGAATACAGAAGATAAAGTTACGGATTGAGGGCGCGTATGAAACTATTGATCATTTTTACAAGTTCTTGAATATGTTCTTCGTGCATTTTGTATTGGGCTTCAGAAATAAGTTTTATCATTTGAGCTTTTCCGAGCCAGTTGTCGGTCTCAACTGTTGACCCTCGCGCAATGCGGAGGAAACGCTGAAAGTCTTTTTTGGAACCACGGCCGTATCCTTCGGCGATGTTTGCACTGATTGATCCCGTCGAGCGGATGAGTTGTGAAGCAATGGTCAACGCTGTAGTATTCCTTGGCCATCTCGTGACTTCCCGATAGACTTCATAAAAGAGAGCATCTGCCTTCTGCCATATTTTCAGATTTTTGTAACTCCGATGTTCCATTACTCTATACTCTCTATTTACTTTATATTCTCTATATTCTCGAGGAGCTGAAATACCTTTTCATTTCGCGCAATACCACGATTGTAGTCGAGAAATGCTTCGCGGTCAATGGTTTTAATGTTTTCCTCGGTGAGTCCGAGTCGGGCGATGGTGTGCTTTGCCGTCTCTTGGATATCTTCTTCGGTCGGTTCGATGTGTTCTTTTCTTGCGATTTCACGAAGGGCAAGCGCGATTTTGACTCTGCGTTCGGCGTCTTTCTCCCATTCGCGCTTAAGATCTTCAGTCGTTTTCTTGATATGTTCAAGATACTCGTCGAATTTAAGCCCCATACGCTCAATCGATTGGCGTAATTCGGTAACCATTTTTTCAAGCTCGCGCGCGATCAGCGGCTCTGGGATTTCGGCTTTCGTGTTTGATGTAATCTCATCAATCATGGCCATACGGAGCCGCTCCCGTTCTTTTTCTTCCTTTTCCTTACGGAGATTTTCCTCGATATTCTTTTCTACTTCCTGAATTGTCGTGAAAGTTCCGAGGGAGGCGGCAAATGTATCATTCCAGTCCGGTCGTTCTCGCTCCTGGACAAGTTTCATCTCTACATGGAAATCAAGCGTTTTACCTTGAATGCGCGTATCGGAGTGATCCTTTGGAACCAAGAGCGAAAAGGTTTTGACATCACTCGCTTTCATGCCGATCAAGAAGTCTTCAAATCCAGGAATAAACCGTGATTCCCCAAGAATAAAGGGGTGGTTTTTCGAATCACCTCCCTCAATGGGAACTCCCGCTTCACTCGCCTGGAAATCAACTTCCACGCGATCTTTGATCTCGGAGGCGCGATGTACCGTGATGAGCTTTGTTCTTGATTCTCGGAGCCGGTTGATGGCCGATTCTTTGTCTTGGGATGTAACCTCGGGTACTTTTTTACCGTCGAGTACACGCATTGCAATGGCTTTGTAATTCGGAAGTGTAATGGGCGGAAGCAAAGTTAGTTGAATTCTGTATTCAAGGTCTTCATTCGGCGCAAGTTTTGTAATTGAGACCGCGGGCTCACCAATCAGTTCAAATGACTGCCCTTTGTATTCTTCTTCTTTCACGCGCTCAATGATTTCGGTAAAGTGCTGTCCGATATAGAGGCGCGCGGCTTCCTCAAGTATTTTAAATTCGCCAACTTTTTGTTTTATCACTTCATAAGGCGCTTTGCCTTTTCGGAATCCTTCAATTTCAATATTCGCCGAAATTACTTCCGCGGCCTTGGGAAGGGTTGGTTTGATTTCCAAATAAGGGACCGTGACGTTCACGGTAACGCCGGTTGCAGATTTCTGGTTGAGCGAGTAGTTCATACTTGACAGATACAATACAATATACTATTATAGTATTCAAGCATCTGGACTCTTTCACTGAACTACATCTTTCACCAGGAGGATTATGCGATGCCGGACAAGACTGGGAAACCGATGCCAACTCTCTCATTCGAGCAAGGAGTGGTAGTCGGCATAATCGCAATGTGCGAGTTCCGAAAGGCCATGGATACCGGCGGTGGGTCGTTCCGGCCAGAGGCGTTCATGAGAGGTTTAGTCGCCAAGCACGGCGGCAAGAAGGCGCCCGGCTTTCCTGAGGGAATTCCGGTCGAGACGCTGATGTACACCGACACCGTCGTGCGGAGCTTGACCCTGGCCAATGTGATATAGGGGTAAAGCATCGCAAAGGTATGTGAGGGACTATCGAGCTTCGGATCTAAATCACCGAAGCTTTTTTATATTAGCCGAACGATCAACAGCGCCACAATATTCACAATCTTGATCATAGGATTGATTGCGGGACCGGCCGTATCTTTGTAGGGGTCTCCCACGGTGTCTCCGGTTACTGCCGCTTGGTGCGCCGGAGATTTTTTGCCTCCGTAGTTTCCTTCCTCAATATATTTTTTCGCATTGTCCCAGGCGGCCCCTCCGGAGGTCATCGAAAGTGCAACAAACAGGCCGGTGACAATTGAGCCAACAAGAACTCCTCCAAGAGCAACGGCTCCGTGCGAAGCAAAAATGAGAACCACCGCAATGGGAACGAGCACGGGGATCAAGGCGGGCAGGATCATTTGTTTGATCGCGGCTTTTGTCACAATATCAACCGCTTTGGTGTAGTCAGGTTTTGCCGTGCGCTCCATAATGCCCGGAATTTCTCGAAACTGGCGCCGCACTTCCTCAACTACTCCTTCTGCGGCCTTTCCCACTGCCCGCATTGCAATCGAGCTAAAGAGATAGGGCATCATGCCTCCAATGAGGAGTCCGACAATGACGTAGGGGTCCCGGAGGTCGAATACGAGATCCTTCCCAAATGCTTTTAATTCCTCGGTGTAGGACGCAAAGAGAACGAGAGCCGCAAGTCCGGCAGATGCAATGGCGTATCCTTTTGTTACGGCTTTCGTGGTATTGCCCACCGCGTCAAGCGGGTCCGTGATGTTTCGCACTTCCTGGGAGAGCCCTGCCATCTCGGCGATACCCCCGGCATTATCCGTAATCGGTCCAAATGCGTCTATCGCGACAATAATCGCGGTCATGGAGAGCATGCCCATGGCGGCAAGTGCGACCCCGTAGAGTCCCGCGAGAAGATAGGCCGAAAGTGCCGCTGCCGAGATGATGAGGACGGGGAGGGCAGTTGCTTCAAGCGAGAAGGCAAGCCCCATGATGATGTTCGTGCCGTGTCCGGAGGTAGAGGCCCTTGCGATCTCTCGGACCGGCCGGTATTTTTTTGAAGTGTAGTATTCGGTTACGACCACCATGGCAATCGTGACTACGAGGCCGATGATCGTTGCCCCGAGTGCTCGGAGAGAGTAGATATCGTGCCGAGCAAAAGACAGGATAGTAAAGCCGACTGCGGAGATGAGCGCACTTGCAATAAGTCCGCGATAGAGCGCACCCATGATGTTTGCCCCGTCACCAGAAAATGGCATACCGCCATGCGTTCTCCCGGATACAATATCTATTTTCTCGGCATGAGTAGTTTTTTCGGTGTCGGTACCGACCACGGGGCGGCCTTGGAACATCATGCCATTTTTCGGTGCGGGGTTTGGTTTTGCATCATTAATTCGCACCAGGAAATTCCCTGCGATGGAACCAAGGATTGCAATCGCGCCAAGCAGGAGCGGAAGGGTCACGAGTTGAGAGGTTGCGCCATAGAGGAGAGATCCCAAAAGCATGGCCGAGATGGCGGTGACTGCGTAGGTTTCAAAAAGGTCTGCTGCCATTCCTGCGCAATCTCCCACGTTGTCCCCGACGTTATCGGCGATGACCGCAGGATTCCGTGGATCGTCTTCGGGGATACCGGATTCAACTTTTCCCACGAGATCCGCACCGACATCGGCACCCTTGGTATAAATTCCGCCACCGAGCCTGGCAAATACAGAAATAAGGGATCCACCAAAGGCGAGGCCTATAAGCGCTCCTACATCGTTGGTAAACCAGTAAAAGATTGAAACAGAAAAGAGCGCGAGGCCGGCAACGAGAAATCCGGTGACCGCACCTCCCGCATAGGCGATACTGAATGCCTGACGAAGGCCTTTTTTAGCACCCTCGGCCGTACGCACGTTTGCCTCAACCGCCGTCATCATGCCGAGATATCCGGCCGCAGCAGAGGATGCCGCTCCCACCAAGAACCCAATCATTGTGGCTGCATCAAGAAAGTACCAGAGGAGTAATGCCACGACAACAGCGACCAAGGCAACGGTGCGATTTTGGCGTCTTAAATATGCGCGTGAGCCTTGTTTAATGGCATCCGCGATTTCGATCATGATGCCAGATCCTTTGGGGTTCCGAAGTGTCTCAATCCGGAGCCAGAGTGAGTAGGCGATTGCGACAAGACTGATCACCATAGGAAATGCCAGCATAATATTAGGCCGTATCAGGTAGCCCTTGTGTGAACGACTTTTTAGATTTTTTTGAGGACTTGGCTTTGGGTGCTTTTTTCGGTTCCCCCATCGAAACTTCTGTGTTCGCTGCCTCTCCATTAGTTTCAGGCTCCTCTGCTACCGACGTTTCATCAGCGATTGTCGCGAGGGTATCCTTTGGCTCGAGCGAGCTATCGTCAGAGGGTGAGGCTTCTTGTGGTGGCTCCGGGATGTTTGAACGGACATCAATCTTCCAACCGGTCAGTTTTGCCGCAAGCCGCACGTTCTGGCCGCCCTTGCCAATCGCAAGCGAGAGTTGGTCTTCCGGGACAATGACTCTTGCTTCGCGCCGTTCCGTATCGAGTTCCACATGAATCACCTTTGCGGGCGAGAGGGCATTTGCGATAAAGCGCGCGTGATCATCAGACCACTCGATGATGTCGATTTTCTCCCCACCGATTTCGTTGATGACAGTTGAGACGCGAACCCCGCGTTGGCCCACCATGGAGCCGACGGGATCGATTGCAGGATCATTTGATGCAACTGCAATTTTTGAGCGCGAACCTGGTTCGCGGTGCATCGCTTTCATTTCTACGGTGCCGGCCGCGATCTCCGGAACTTCGAGTTCGAAGAGTTTCTTCAGGAATTGCGGGTGCGAGCGCGACAAATACATACCTGGGCCTTTCACCTCTTTTTCAACAAGGATAAGGAGACATTTCAGGCGCTCGCCGATTTGGTAGCGCTCGCGAGGCAATTGTTCCTCTTGAGGCAGGATCGCAACCCCGCGTCCGAGATCCACAAATACATTCCGTCCTTCGACCCTTTGCACAATGCCGGAGACAATTTCTCCCTCCTTTTCTTTGTATTCACTGAAGGTTGCTTCTCGTTCAGCTTCGCGGATCCTTTGAATGATTACCTGTTTTGCAGTTTGCGACGCGATGCGCCCGAATTCGCTTTTTGTCTCAAGCGTAAATTCAAGTTCGTCGCCCGGGTTCACATCGGCTTTGATGAGCCTCGCCTCGTCCATCATAATGTGCCGTTCTGGATTGAAGCGGATTTTGCGGAGTTCGGGTGCCCCGGCGATGGCTCCATGTTCTTCTGTGTCATCTGATCGCGTTTTTAGTTCGCGACCACCCGGATCATGCCCTTCAGCACGGGTTGTTTCTTCAGCCTCGATTTCTTCCTCGGTCTTGATCATAGTCTCGTCGACAGCTGTTTTTATCTGCGCAAAGTGAAGTTCCCCGGTTTCTGGGTTGAATCGGGCTCGGACCATCTGGCCTTTCTTGCCGTAATCTTTTTTGTAGGCCGCCGCGATCGCAAGTTCGATCGTGCTTACCACCTTATCCTCGGAAACGCCTTTTTCCTCGGCGAGTTCTCGGATAGCTTGGCCGAATGTTTTGAGATCCATAGTTTGGCTTTGAAAAGGCCCGCCTCACCAGGCGGACCGTCATACAGGTATGCTAGCTTCCTGGGAATGATCTGTCAACTATACGTATAGTTAACCATATGAGGTGACACTTTGGGAAAATGGAGCCGCCTCTGTTCTATGTTATACTCAAAGAATGCAGGCATTTTTACACCACCTCAATGTGCCTCGGCAATGCCGCGATGCGCACCTCGGGCTCTGGTCCTGCTCTCCGTTCCTCTTCCTCGTCCTTGGGTTCGTGAACGTTGTGGCAATGATTACGTCGTATTTGTTTGCCACGCGCTTCATTGATGAACCGGAAGTGGCCGCACTCATCGTCATTGTTGTCTCGACCCTCATTTTTATTATCGGCATATTCATTATCCAAGGATTTGATCGAATCGCCGAGGCGAATCGGATGAAGAGTGAGTTTATCGCAATTGTGTCTCATCAGTTAAGATCCCCCCTCGCAGTATTCAAGTGGACGATTGACGCGATGACTCGCGCGGGCCTGCGCGAGATATCGGCAGGAGATACTCGCAATTCCGAATTCTCACACCTTGATATCCTTCGCGAGAACGCAGAAAAAATGATCCAGCTTGTGAATATGCTTCTCGAAGTTTCCCGAATAGAGGCAGGACGTCTTATTTTGAAAGTAGAACCGGTGCGACTTGACCTTGTCACCGAAGAAATTGTGCATTCCTACGATGCGTACGCTCGTGCCTCGAATATTACGATCGATTATGCCGCCGCGGCCAATATGGCGCCAGTACGAGGGGATCGCGAGAAATTAAAAATGGTCATTCAGAATCTCATTGACAATGCCATTCGGTATTCACGGGGAGGTGGGAGGGTTGCGATCACCATTGCTCCCTCAGGATCAGCCGAATTCGAGTGGCAAATTCAGGATAGTGGTGTTGGCATTCCGAAGCTGGAGCAGAAGTTCGTGTTCCAAAAATTTTTCAGATCCGAGCAGGCCTCCCAACATGCAACCGAGGGGTCGGGTCTTGGTCTCTATATTGCGCGCTCGGTCATAATCTCAATCGGCGGTACCATTGGTTTTCATTCGGAGGAAGGGAAGGGGTCGACTTTCTGGTTCCGGCTTCCTCGCTACCAAACTGTCGGGTAGTGGATGGATAATTCAAATACATTATATAACTCTATGGCAACGATACTTTTCATCGAAGATGAGTCAGCTCTCCAAGAAACGCTTGGGGGTTTCCTTCGAGATGGCGGGCATACGGTTATTGCCGCACTCAACGGTGATGATGGTCTCCGTCTCGCGCGCGAGAAGCGTCCGGATGTAGTGCTTCTCGATCTTATTTTGCCGCGCCTCTCTGGTCTCGAAGTTCTTGAATCCTTCCGGCGCGATCCGCTCCTCCAAAGTGTCCCCGTCATCGTCTTAACGAATGTTGAATCAAACGAATCCGTGGAAAGAGCAATGGCACTGGGTGCGACAGCCTACCTGATCAAGACTAATTACGCCCTTGAAGAAGTAGGTGCGAAAATTGATGCAGTGCTGAATCTTGGGAAAGGTCATGCGTAATCAAAAGTATATGCAGAGTCATCTCTCACCATGCGCATTACCGATGATCGCCTGAAGTCATTTATTCTCGACGGTGGACTCATACCCGAAGATGCTCTTATTCGTGCCGCAGCCGATGCGAAGCACGCCAAGAAGAGCCTCCATGAGGTGATTTTGCATTTGAAGCTCATGTCGGAAACGGATCTCCGGAAGCTAGAGGCGTACATTCTTGGGATCCCATTCATTGATCTCACCAAGGAAGCAATCGATCCTCTTGTACTCCAATTCATTCCAGAACCGATTGCGCGAAAAAATAACATTATCGCGTTTAAGAAGGTCGGTAAGGAATTACAGGTTGCGATGCTTGATCCCGATGATATTCAGACCATTGAGTTCATCAAGAAGACCGCAAATTTAAAAATTCTCCCGCGTCTCACCAATACAGAATCCATCCAGGCGGCATTGAAGCAATATCAGAAATCTCTTGAAGCGGAATTCGGGGAAATTATTAAGAAGGAGGCATCCGAAGTCGAGATTCTCGGCGAGGGAGAGGCGGTACCCGAAGGCGTTGAGGATTTGAAAAAGATGGCCGAAGATCTCCCGATCATCAAGATCGTTGATACCCTGATCCGGCATGCCATTCTTGAAATCGCATCCGATATTCACATTGAACCCGCAGAAAAAGAGGTGGTCGTGCGATACCGTATCGACGGCATTCTGCATGATGCGATGACCCTGCCGAGACAGCTTGCGGCCGGTGTCGTTGCCCGCATCAAAGTCATTTCAAATCTGAAACTGGATGAGCACCGGCTTCCCCAGGATGGCCGCTTTAAGGTTGAAACACCCGAGTATAAAATTTCATTCCGTGTTTCTGTACTTCCGGTATTCGACGGCGAGAAAATCGTAATGAGGCTTCTCCCGGAAACCGCCAAGGGATTTACGCTTGAGAAACTCGGGTTTCGCCCCGACCAGCTTGATCTCATCCATAAGCACATTAAGAAGACAACCGGCATCATTCTCGCAACCGGTCCGACGGGATCCGGCAAAACCACGACGCTTTACACCATCATTGATATTTTGAATAAGCCCGGCGTGAACATCTCGACCGTGGAAGATCCGGTTGAGTATCGCATGCCTCGGGTAAATCAGACGCAGGTGCGTCCCGAACTCGGGCTTTCATTCGCAAACGGCCTGCGTTCCCTCCTCCGGCAAGACCCCGACATTGTGATGGTCGGGGAGATCCGTGATGGCGAGACCGCAGGGCTTGCGATTAATGCCGCCCTCACCGGCCACCTTGTGCTCTCAACACTCCATACGAATTCGGCAGCTGGTGCTCTCCCGCGTCTCCTCGATCTCGATGTCGAGCCGTTCCTCATCTCGTCAACCGTAAACGTGATCATGGCGCAACGTTTGGTGAGGACGCTTTGTGAGACTAAGGAGGAATACACCCTAACCCAAGCTGAGGTCGAGAGTCTTTCGCACGAGGTCGATCTCAAACGCATTCTTGAACTCCTGAAGCAGGAGAAGGTTGTTCCGGCATCTGCCACTATTGAGAAGATTACCTGGGCGCGCCCGAAGAAGAACGCCGAATGTCCTGATGGTTACAGAGGCCGAATCGGCATTCACGAAGTGCTTGAGGTGACCGCATCGATCAAGGAGCTAATTGTGAAAAATGCGATTTCGGATGAGATCGAAAAACAGGCGGTTTCTGAAGGAATGATTACCATGCTCGAGGATGGGTTCATCAAGGCCGCCCAGAAGATTACGTCAATTGAGGAGGTGCTGCGGGTGACCAGCGAGTAAGCAGTGAACAATGAGCAGTGAACAAGACATGACGAGCGGCATACAAAGGGATATTCGGATTTTGGTCATTGGTCATTGGTTTTTGACATGCTCTACACTTTTCGGGCAGTAGATGCCGCTGGGAAGACCCTTGCGACCGAGCGCGAGGCGGGTTCCGAGCGCGAACTTGCAGACACCTTGCGTCGCGAAGGGTATTTACTCCTGGATGCTGAATCCGCGAAGACAGCGGCATCGCGTCGTCGTTTCTCGAATCTGTTTTCAATCTCGTTCGGGAGAATTTCTCTCGTTGAACGAATGGTCTTCAGTCGCAACCTTGCGGTGATGATTGGATCGGGACTGCCATTGACCCGAGCGTTGGAAGCGCTTGCCCAACAATCATCGAATCGCCGCTTTCGCGAAATTGTTCTCTCGATTCGTCAATCGGTTGTCGGTGGAAAAACATTTGCCGAAGGACTCGAACCATATAGGTCAATTTTTGGGGCTCTCTTTCTTAGTATGATCGAATCAGGAGAAATTTCAGGGAACCTTGAACGGGTTTTAAAAATTCTTTCGCGTCAAATGAAACGCGACCATGATTTGCGATCAAAAGTGCGAGGGGCAATGATGTATCCGGCAATCGTGGTCGTAGCACTTATCTTGGTCGGTGTTGTTATGATGATTTATGTTGTGCCAACGCTCACAGAAACATTTACTGATCTTGGGATTGAGCTCCCGATTACTACGCGCATGGTAATTGGAATCTCCCATATTCTTCTTACGTACTATTACTATGTCACTGCGGTAGTCGCAGTTCTTGTAATCGGTATGTATCAATGGCTAAAAACCGAGCGCGGCAAGGAAATGATGAGTGCGATCGCCCTTCGCCTCCCCATCTTCGGGCCGCTTGTAAAAAAGTTGAATTCCGCACGCTTCGCGCGCACCCTCTCCTCGCTGATCACCTCTGGTATCCCAATCATAAAATCCCTCGAGGTAACCGCAAGTATTCTCGGGAATACAAAGTTTAAAGCAGCCCTCTCAGGAGCTGCAGTTTCCATTCAGCGTGGTGATCCGCTATCGGGAATTTTGAAACAACATGGGGATCTCTTCCCCCCGATGGTAACAGAAATGATTCAGGTAGGTGAGGAGACCGGGACTATCTCTAAGATGTTGCTTCGTCTTGCACTTTTCTACGAGGAAGAGGTGACGAATACGACAAAAAATCTCTCAAGCATCATCGAACCGGTTCTCATGGTGGTGGTGGGGATTATTGTCGGATTCTTTGCCGTCTCGATGATTCAGCCGATTTACTCTGGTCTCGGCAGTTTGTAGGTATGGCTCCAAATGCTTTTCGGAATAGGAATCGACCTCACGCGCTACCCGGCATGAGTTTGCTTGAAATTATTGCGGTCGTGGCGATCCTGCTCGTGATTGTTTCGCTCGCTTTCGGCAGTCTCACGACGTTTCGCGAGACATCTCTGCTGGATCAGGCCGTCGACACTTCGCTTGGGTACTTGCGTGAAGCGCGTCAAAAAACGCTTGCATCGGAGAATGCATCGGCGTGGGGGGTGCATTTCGCGGAAACGAGTATCACCTTGTTTAGGGGAGGTGTGTATAATGCAAGTGATGCTACGAACGTCGTCTACACCGTATCGTCCCTTCTCTCCCTATCACTCAGTATCTCTACCACAACAGCAAGCGTAGTCTTTGACCGTTTGACTGGTGCTTCTTCTGTAACGGGGACCGTGACGTTTCAGGGAACACGCTTAAACCGATCGAAAGTCATTCAAATCTTTTCTTCCGGATTAAGCGCAAAACAATGACACAGAAACTGCGTTACTCAAAACCGAATCCGGGATTCGGACTCGTTGAAACCGTGATTGGCGCGGCAATCATATCAATCATACTCATCGGGCTTGCTGAGGTGGGGCGCTTCACTTTTCGGTTGGTAGATGCGTCGAATTTCAAGATTCGTGCCTCGTTTCTCACAGAGGAAGGCATCGAGGCAGTCCGCGGACTGCGCGATGCGGGTTTTACCGCATATATTACTCCTATCCTCCTCGATACCGATTATTATCTTTCTTTTTCGAGTGGGTCATGGAATCTCGCGACCATCCCGAGTCCGCTTGTTGACTCTGCCTTCAGTCGCACAGTCCGCTTTTCAGCGGTATGTCGCGATGCGTCCGACGCGATTGCCAATTGTGGAACGCCGCCGGTGACAGACCTGAACACGAAAAAAGTTACGGTTGCGGTCGGATGGGTGGATCGCGGCAAGGCCGGGACCACAACCATTGAAACCTATATCACCAATTTTCATGCGAACTAATCGCAACGGTTTTTCTCTTCTTGAAATTATTATCTACATCGCAGTATTTGCGTTTGTTTCGGTCGTTGCAGTTGAAACCATTCTCCTCGTTACCTCGTCGCTTGGCCGAATTCGTGTGGTGCGTACATTAAATACTGCCTCGTCGAGCGCGATGGAACGCATGACGCGTACCATCCGTGATGCGAAAATTATCAATGCCGGATCCAGTACGTTTAATACATCTCCCGGAGTGCTTTCGCTTACGGGATCAGAAACTCCCGCGATCACATATCGTTTTTCGGTTTCTGGCGGAGGGCTCGTGCTTGATGCCGGTGGGGTCGAGACAGCACTCACCCCTCCTGGTGTCGCCGTTACCAATCTTGTATTTCGTTCAATTGCGAATGGTACTGTATCTAAAGCTATCAAAATTGAATTGACCATCGCGGCATCGAACGGAAAAGCAACGTCGAGCGAAAATGTGTATAACACGGTTATTCTGAGGAATTCCTATGCGCCGTAAGTGATGAAGCTCTAAGCTCGAAATTCTAGACAAATTCCAATGATCAAAATTCAAAATTCAAGGCACATTCGGAAATTCAGATTTCGCAAATTAAATTTGTCCCGTAACTTCCGCGACCGAAGGGAGCGAGAAGTTGGCGAGGATCCCGCACCTCCCGAACTTCTGTTACGGAATACCGGAAGGCAGTTTCGCGGAAGTATGGGATCGCGCACTCTAACCTCACTTTGTTCGGGATGGTGCGGTGATTTCGGATTTTCGAAATTTGAATTTCGTGCTTCCCGCGAAGCGGGCCAGGCAGTGCTTACCACGGTCCTTTTTCTCCTGTTTGTGAGCACGGCACTGCTTTTTTCGTTCGCCTCGATTGCGCTCAAAGAAACTAGCGCATCGCGTCTTGATATATTAGGCAAGCAAAGTTACTTTCTTGCCGAAGCTGGGGTCGAGGATCTCGTATGGCGGATTGGACACGGACGACAGTATTTGCCAAGTCAAACGGTTACTCTCGGCGGGACGTCGGTAGTGGTAACGGTGAACACGCTTGGGACTACCCGTACGGTAGAGGCAACGGGAAACATCAGTAGCGCTGTTCGCAAAGCAAGAATTGTTCTTACCACGGGAACGGGAGTTTCGTTTGTGTATGGCGTACAGGTTGGAGATCTCGGGCTTGAGATGGGCAACAACAGTTCCATCGTCGGGAATGTGTACTCGAACGGTGATATCCGAGGGGGTGGGGCCGCAAACAGCACCATTACGGGCACGGCGGTCTCAGCAGGGAATCACACCATTCGAGATATTCGAGTAAATCTTGATGCGTACGCCAATACATTCCAAAGCTGTCGAGTTGATGGCACGGCGCATTACGTAACTTCGACTTCAAGCTGTACCTTGGGAACAGTAGTTCACGATGTAAGCCCTCAGCCGCCAGGTTCCTTCCCCATCACCCAAAGTCAGATTGACGGATGGAAGGACGATGCTGAGGCAGGCGGGATCCTGAATGGCTACTCACTTGGCAACAATGGCTCGGTCTCTCTTGGTCCGAAGAAGATCAACGGCAACATCACCTTCGGTAACAGTTCAGTGCTCACGCTCACCGGCACGGTATGGGTGACCGGGACCATTACGATGGGGAATGACATTACCATTAAGCTTGACCCAACAGTGTATGGCACGGCAAGCGGTCTCATGATTATTGATGGCAGTGTTGACCTTGGGAATACCGCGATTCTGCAAGGTAGTGGGCAGAGTGGAAGCTATTTAATGTTACTTTCAACCTACGGGCCGGGAGATGCCATCGACCTCGGCAATTCGGCATCCGGGGCGATATTCTATGCTCCGAACGGGGTGATTGACGTTGGTAACAACCTTAGCTTGCGAGAAGCTACTGCTCGTGGGCTCGACGTAGGGAACAATGCTTCGATTACGTATGAGGCGGGGCTTGCGAATGTGAATTTTAGCTCCGGCCCAACCGGCGGCTGGAACATTAAAAGTTGGAATGAGGTGAAGTGAGGGTATGAGCAGTAGTCAACGAACAGTGATCAGGAAAGGGTGAACCCCCACACCACGTGCTCCCGCCCGTGGCATCTCAAGAATCGCTCCGCGCTGAACGGCAATTCCTCCACGGGTTCAGGCCGTGGCTTCCTGGTGTGGGGGTGAACAGTTGAATGAACAGCAACAGATGATTTGGGGTACAATTGAAGTATGTTTCAGTCATTGACGAGGCGGGTTCTCGAGCCTCCGGCATTCGGGCTCGATATCTCCGATCTTACGGTTAAATTTTGCCGCCTCTTGGAGGGGAGAGATTCTATTCTTCTTGATGCCTTTGGCGAGATTGATATTCCTGAGGGGATCGTGGTCAGCGGGGAAATTAAGAAACCAACTGACCTTGCGCGGATTCTCGGTGGTGAATTGCGGACATCCGAGGGAAAAAAAATACGCGATCGCTATTGTATTGCCTCACTGCCGGAGGAAAAGAGTTTTGTTCGAGTGGTCGATCTCCCGAATTTAAAACCCGGTGATATTGCGAAAGCCATTCGGTGGGAAGTGGAGGCGGTTGTTCCGCTCCCGGTCGATCAGATTATTTTCGATTATGAATCGGTTCCTGCGCCAGTCGCAGGGGGTACTCCTGAAATGGTCGGAAAAAACTCCGATGCCGTTCAGCCGGTGGCAATGGGCACTCAGGATACAAGAGCTGTCCTTCTCACCGCATTCCCTAAAGATGTTATTGCGAGCTATCACCAAGTCCTTCGTTCGGCCGGATTTTTCCCTCTTGCAATTGAACTTGAATCTCAAGCAATCTCCCGGGCGCTCGTATCCGATGCGACTCGACAGCACCCCACGATCATCGTTGATATCGGAACAACCCGCACGAGTTTCATCATTTTTGCAGGCGGATCATTGGTCTTCACGAAAAGTATCACCGTCGGTGGCCACAATTTTGAAAGTGCAATTTCTGAAAAACTCGGCGTATCCGTTGACGAGGCGCGAGAGGTGAAGATAGAAGCAGGTCTAAACAAGAATTATCGCGAGGGCAAAGTATTTGAAGCGTTGATGCCCCATCTTAGTACCATCACGAATGAGCTCGACCAGCAAATTACATTTTATCAAAATCATCCGGCAAAACATCATGAGGCGCAGGGCGGAATTGACCAGATTATTCTTTGTGGAGGAGATGCGAATCTTATTGGCCTCGAAAAATACATTTCGACGACAATCAAAAAGCGCACATTGCTCGGAGATCCATTCATCAATTTTCATTTTCTCGAAGGCACGATTCCCGCAATTCCTAAGTCGAAATCATTGAAGTACACGACCGCAATCGGGCTTGCACTTCGAGCGATCGGGCGTTAATCCATATGCTGAACCTCAACCTTCTTCCTCCGGATGAGAAGACGAACCTCGCCTACGAGTTCCGCACTCGTGCGGTCCTTCGCGTGGGGTGGCTTCTCCTTGCCTGCCTCTTCATTGCGGCAACATTGTTTCTTCCCACGATGTTTCTTCTCTCGTTTCAAAAAACAGAAGTAGCTCGCATTCTTGAACTTGAGCGCCTGCGCGAAGAGCAGAGCGGAATCCGGGATGAGATGGCACGTGTGAAAGCAGTGAACCGGGAAGCTGATGTAGTTATCCAAAATTTGACGACGCGCCGAACGAGTTCTGGTCTCCTGCAAGATCTTTTTGGTTCGATACCAGCCGGCATTTCCCTTTCCGATGTGACGTATACGTCTTCATCGAATGCGCTCTCAATTGCGGGGTTCAGCCCGACTCGCGCATTATTCCTTTCGTTTCTCGATAGTCTCCGAAAGGACGCTCGCGTAGCCGAGGTTGCCTCCCCCGTGTCGAACGTCATCCGAGATACGGATATTACATTTTCAATTAGAGTCACACTTCGCCCCCCTGCATGATGCGCACCCTCTCGAGTATTCAAAGGTTTTGGATCATCGCCGCCTGCATGGCGGTCGGTTTGCTGGTTGTGATTGCCGCAAACATTATCATTACGCGGACAATTACTCATGATTGGTATATACTCAGTTCTTCGCGGCGCGAATTTGAGACCTCAGAGAAGCAACGCAATGTGTTGGCCGAGGCCGTGCGTTCGCTCGAACTGCTCACGCCGGAACGCGATCTTATCCGAACGTCGTTCACCGATCCCGCAAACCCCCTGCCACTGATCGAGACGATCGAAAATCTTGGACGCCGTCTTGGAGTGCGTGTGAATCTCGCGCTCGTTGGTTCGGAGGGTTCACCGAGCTACGCGGTTACAGCCGAGGGAACATTTCCTGAGGTACTTCAATTCTTGGACCGGCTTGAGTCTCTGCCGTTTCTCGTTCAATTCGGGGATGTTCGTATTGTGCGCGGGGGTGGATTGCGAAAATCATCCGAGGTGGATCCCGAAGAGACCCAAGTGAGTCGTTCGCTCGTATCGCTCACCACCACGGTTCGTACGATAACGCCGTAGCTATGCAGTTTTCATTCTTACAACTTTCATTCTGGAGGGATCGTCTCGCGCCCACTCTCAATATAGTTCTTAATATTTCGTGGTGGTTTATTTTAGGATTGTTTTTTGCGATGCTCTTTTTAAATGGACTCTTCTTTTATCTCTACGGCCTTGGCTATGCCGAACCAGTAGCGGCTCCGGAGGGTCCGTCCGTGTTGACGGTGCACGAGGAATCAATTCGAAATGCCGCAAACCTTGTTGGGAAAGCGCGTGAAGCGCTCGAGGCATCTCCCGAGAATCTTAGCGGCTCGTATGATCCTTTTCGATAGAGGCGTTCGTTGGTTTTCTCAAAGCGCCAAGTCGCGGCATGAGAGATTTCACAATTGCGTCTGTAACTGCCTGAGGTTCCATTGCTCCATCGATTTGAACGACGTCGGCAATACCGGCTTGAGCTAACGCTTGATAGTTTTTCCGGACTCGCTCGAGCTTCCGGAGTTTTTCAAAATGAGTCGGACTCACGCGCGTTTTTTGAATTCGTTCCATAGCGAGATCAGCCGGGATATCGAGATAAAAGGTGATATAGGGGATGAGAAAATTGTCCCCCATGAGGGAGCGGTGGAGGGAGATGAATTTATCCATGGGTCCCGAAAGCATCCCGTAGGCAAGAGTTGAGAACCAGTAGCGGTCAGTGAGAACCGTGATACCGCGCTTGAGAGCAGGTTTCACCACATGCTCCACATGGTCCTTCCGGTCAAGGATAAACAATTTTTGAAGCTCGAGCGGATCCACCAGGGGAGACTTTCCCGTGAGAATTTCGTTGATTCGCTTTCCGGTTTCCCGATTAAGCTGGTGCTCCTGCGTTGTGAGACACTCAATTCCGAGCTCCCGCAACCGCTCGGCAACATTTCGGATTGCAGTGGTTTTACCGCACCCGTCGATTCCTTCAAACGCGACGAACATGCCTTGTGGGGTCATACTTAGGAACTCTTCGGCAGTCTGAGGGGCTGATCTTGTGTATAGGCGATACCAAGGTCCCTGGCAATTTCAGCTTTCTCGAGCTCGGCTCCAATATCCATCAAGTGATCAGGGCGTGAGAGTAAATCAAGCATCGCGAGTTTTTTGTAGACGTGTTTTGCGGTTTTTCCCGTGATCGTGAGCAGTGTGGTTCCGTCAGGGCCGCCCACATCTGCCGCGATCTCATTATTCTCAATCCGGATGACCACAAGCCCTCGAGGGTCAGATTGGGTGTTTTGATCAAACGCGAGAGACGCTTCGCGCTCCCAAATCGCGCATTTCAAAAGCTTCGTTGCATTGTCCCAATCTTCCTCGTAAATGTGTGCGGAGTTCGAGGTAATGGATAACTGCCCGACTTCAAAACCAGTTTCACGAGCAACTTCTTCCTGTAGTCGGCGAATGCCAAATGCGTTTGGGATAGCCGCTTTGAACATATCGTGGGAACGAAATGTTGCGAGCGCATGGAGCTTGCCGTCAGTTTGGATAAATTGAATCATCACAAGGCATGGCGGGTTTTTGACCGTTTTCTCGGCATCCACGAATTGATCCCACGTGGTAGCAACTGCCCTTCGGGTCACGGGTGAATCTTTGAGGTGGTCAATAATGTGTGCAATTTGCGAAACCGTTTTTTCATATCCCTGATTTTTCCCATAGTCCCAGAGCCGTTGGCCGTAGGTGTAGGCGGTTCCCGGGGGGAGTTCGGGAGAAAGAAATTCCGGGTAGTATTGTTCGATCGCCGTGGGGGATGCCCCGGTAATTTTTTTTAGCTCATCCGGCCAATCCGGGAATTTAGCGTGCGGGGTAAGTTCATCCGTAATGACCCACTGTGCGGCAATAAGCTCGCGCTGTTTGTTGCCATATTCTGTTTCTTTCAGGACGCCGTATCGCATGACACGATCAATCGCCTTGGTCCATGCGCCAATGATCGTGCGATCACGAACCACGAAACCAACTTTCTCCGACGGGAACGGCTGACCTTCTTCGAGTTTGTGTTCAGGGAACTCATGCGCTTCCATGTAGGGTTTCTCGATCGTGATGGATTTTGCAATTTCAGTTGCCTTTGCGAGGGTTTCCTCCGAGAGATCCACAAGTTCGACGTTTTTCAAGACGGAGCGGATGACTTCAAGATCGAACTCTTTATGCAAGAAAAAATTGTGGCCCTGTACTCGGCCTTCGTTGTCGAGCCCGTCTTTCCAAAGTGATGTTAAAATTTCTTTGCCCATGACTCCAAAGGGGGTTTTTGAGAGTGGGGCATTCCCCCAAAAGAGGATATGCCGAATATCGGGGTTCAGTGCAAGGTTTCTCAAAATGACGTTCACTCCTTCCCGGGAATAGAGTGTGCCGATGATGGATGTATGCGTGGGGAGTTCGGGGGAGAGCTTCAATACGAGTTCAGGGTCGGACCATGCCGTGCAAAAACCGGCGAGTCCTTTGCCGGTCGTGACACGGTATTTATTCGGGAGGTAGAGCGTCCGATCCATTACCTTAAATTACGAAATAGAGATTAGTCGGCGTTTTCTTCAGCGTACAGTTCAGCGTTTTATCCGCGTTAACGCTGATTTTACGCCGATACGTACGCTGATATCACGCGGATTTGTGTACTTCATGCAAGGTTATTTGGCGAAGAGGTTTTTCGGATTCGGCATGACCGTCCCTTTTGATTTGTGATAAGCGGAGTGTTTGCGTTTGTGGTAGGGAACTTCAGCGGGGGAAGAGAGCATGTGTGCGGCAACCTGGCAGATCAACATGCCCGGGTAGAGCGCAATCGCGACATTTGATTGATTGGAAACTTCAAGCGTGATGTTGCCTTCGAATCCTGGATCCACGAATCCCGCGGTGTGGACCAGGATTCCCATTCGCGCGAGCGTCGATTTTCCCTCAACCCGCACCATCATGTCATCCGGCACCTTGATCGATTCAATCGTGCTCGTGAGCACAAAATCTCCCGGGTGAAGAATAAATTTATCTTCGTCCCGGAGCCTATGTGATGCCATGAAATCATCCGGCAGGCTTTCTTTCGGATCAAGCAATACCATCCGAGATGATTGGAATACTTTAAAATCCGGCCCGAGTCGCAAATCAATGGAGCAGGGACCGATTTGTCGTGGGGAGACAGCCGGATCAAAACGGAGTCTACCTTTCTTGATTGCGGCTTTCAGGTCTCGGTCAGAAAGAATCATTTGTTTGTCTCCAAGATACCTCGCCGCAGAGCGGTGAGGAGGAATGGAGCGACAAACAAATGCACCGAGCACATATCGCCCACTTCCTGACTATTATCGAAATCGATATTCTTGATGGTTGACATAGATCGAGACCCCCTCGGCCGGGCGATATGTGCTCGGTCAAACAGGAGATGCCGCACCGCTCTCGGGTGCGGAGCTCCTTGTTCATTCCTTTTTTCTACCATGCACCACTTGCAACATCAATCCACACTCTGTCTCCTAAATCCCGCTTCCAGCGGGATCGGGCGATCCAGCCTCAGACTGGATTTAGCCCTTTACATCAATTCCCATTGAGCGCGCCGTACCCTCAATAATCTTCTCTGCCGCTTCAATCGTATCGGCGTTGAGATCCGGCATTTTCTTTTCCGCGATTTTTCTAATGTCGGCGCGAGATACATTTCCCACCTTTGTCTTATTCGGCGTCCCAGAGCCTTTTTCAACGCTCGCGGCCTTTCGCAAGAGATCAGATGCGGGTGGAGTTTTCAGGACAAAATCAAAGGAACGATCATCAAAGATGGTGATTTCAACCGGTACGATATCACCTGCGAGAGCCTTGGTTGCTTCATTGTAGCGCTTCACGAAGTCGCCAATGTTGATTCCATGGGGGCCAAGCGCGGTTCCCACCGGAGGGGCTGCAGTTGCGGATCCTGCGGGCAACTGGATTTTGATGATGGTTTTGATTGGTTTTGCCATATTTGTCGAAAATTTAGAGCGTAGCGAATAAATTTGCGTTACAAATATGAGCACCCCACTCCAATTTTGCAGTGGCAGAGTGGTATACCTTTGGAGAAGTGTTGCGCTTTTTAATTTCCCGCGAAGCGCGTGGCCGAATAGGCCATCCTGATACGGGCGAAGCGCTTCGCCCCTGGATACGATGCAAAATTGGGGTGTGGGTAGCCATAATTACAGTTTTCTAATTTGCAACGAATCGAGCTCCACCGGCGTGTTCCGGCCGAACATCGAAACAAGCACTTTTACCCTTCCTTTCTCTTCGTCAATTTCGGAAACCTTACCATCAAAATCTTTGAACGGCCCATCGGTTATTTTTACTGCATCCCCCACATCAACATCAATTTTGAATTTCGGTTCCTCAACCCCCATTCTCTTTTGTAGTTCTCCGATTTCCTCGGGTTGAAGAGGGGTTGGCGTAGTTCCGGATCCGACGAATCCGGTGACGCGCGGGGTATTGCGGACCACGTACCAAGAATCATCGGTCACGATCATTTCCACAAGGACATAGCCGGGATAGATTTTTTCTTCGCTTACGTGCCGCTTGCCGCTTTTAATGCGAATGGTCTTTTCTTTAGGAACGAGCACGCTAAAAATTTTATCCTCCATGCCCATGGTCTCAATTCTCTGCTTGAGGTTTCTCGCAACAGCATCTTCATACCCGGAGTAGGTGTGGACCGCGTACCAATTTTTTCCAAATTCTGATGTTTGCTTTGGCATGTTTGTCGAAATTTATGAGCTTGTAGCGAAATAAATTTCGTCACAAACATGACCATCCCTCTCCAATTTTGCCGAACAAAAGCGGTTCACGTTTGGTATAAGGGAGAATCTGTTCTTACTCGCAAGCTGCGGTGGCGCGATTGCCATCCCTTGCTGGGCGAAGCAACTTGCGGAATGTGTAGTTCTCAAAATTGGGGACGGGGTAGGCATGGTCTAGAGTAGGAATGTATTCAACAAATAAGTGAAAAGAAAATCAAATCCGCCCAAGAGTGCCGCAACCACGAGCGACATCAGAATAACCGCAGCTGTGTAGCGGGTGGTTTGAGCTCTCGTCGGCCAGGAAACCTTGCGGAGTTCCAGACGCGCTTCTTTGATAAATGTAATAATGCGGGTGAACATGAGTCGTGGTCAAAAGATTAAAGACGAATGACAAAAGCAAAATGTGAGAGGGTAAAAGTCAAAAGTCGAAGGGGCTGAAAGTCCAAAGCCACATACCCATGCGCCAATCACGCTTTCGTCCTTTGTCCTTAAGCTTTGGTCTAGTGGTCTTCGCTATTCAAAAAGGCCGCTCGGGCCTTTACACTGTGAAGTGTATATAACAGAAAAATTCTGTCAAGATGAACCTGGCGCATCGTATTCTTAAACTACATTGAGTGTGTCGCTGGGTTGATAGACTTTTGAGCTGATAAAGCGCATGAAGTTGCCGGAATAAATGTTCTCAAGTGATTGTCCCGTGAGCCCCATGCCTTTCATCTCTTTTCCACCGACGAACTCCGGTGTTCGATAGTCCCGCTTCTCGACGATGTCTCTGTACCAAGACATCATATTTTCTACGTAAGGAACCATTGTTTCCATTTTCACCTTGGTAATCACAAGGTCCGTGCCCCACATGATGCGTTTACTGTATCGTCTGAAAAAAATACGAAATTGGTGTGGCCGCCGCGTCATACTTTCACAAAATGGTAGGAGATGATCCTCTCGGCCGTTTGAGCAATCGGTGTAAACGTTTGGATAACGATCAAGAATCGCGGACACCCGTTCAAGCCGGTGGCGGCTTTTGCTTGACACCATAAAATGTGGGAATGAGACTTTGAGCCCCGGCTGTGCCTCAAGAAGCCGAAGCATCTCCTCGTAGAAGCTGACACGGTTTACATGAAATATGACCGGGAGATCAAGTGTTCGACACCGCTCAAAAATCGGCACCATGCGCGTATCATCAAGTGCTACGGTGTGCCATGGTCCTTGGGAATGATTGCTCGCAAGGCCGTAATAGAGTTTGATACCGCGCGCACCAAGATCGAGATATTGTTCCAAGCGTTCGAGGTTATCTTTATCAAGCGGATTTAAAGTCGGGAAGATACTCGTAATGTTCTCATACTTTTTAAGACCTTTCAGTAGAGCTAGGTTGCGCTCGTGGTAGTGATCAAAGCCATGCGGTTTGCATTGATAGATAGTGGCATTGCCGCTTCCCACCAAGAGTACCTTATCAACGCCCGTTTTCTTCATGATTTTGCGGTACGTCAAAAACTCCTCAAGCGACTCAATATGTTCGTGAGTATTGATAATCATATGTGCTTTCTCAAGGGCGTCCCAAGAACACGGATTTCGGTGTCCCGATCGCGGCGAGCCTCAACTGTGAGCGGTTCTTCCTCGGTCGAACTTTCCCCCTCTCCCTCACCTTCACCCTCTCCCTCCCCTTCGCCTTCCGCTTCTCCCTCACCACCGCCTCCATCACCGGTGCCACCTGTACCTTCACCTGAATTGCCAGCATCGCCCGTACCCTCGCCGGTAGGGCCAGCGCCCGAAGGCGAACCCCCAGTGCCGCCGGTGCCCTCGCCATCGTTGCCGGTATCGCCCACAGGACCCGTACCACCGGTGCCCTCGCCCTCATTACCAGTATCACTATCACTCGTGATACCGGTGGGGTTACCTTCAACGGGACTTGGATCAGGATCTGGTGTCGGGTCTGGATCGGGGTCGGGAGTAGGATCAGGATCTGGTGTCGGGTCTGGATCAGGGTCGGGAGTAGGATCAGGATCTGGTGTCGGGTCTGGATCAGGGTCAGGATCTGGATCGGGATCTGGTGTCGGGTCTGGATCGGGGTCGGGATCTGGATCAGGGGATGGCGCCTTAACGCCACTCTCTGCAACTACAGACGTTGCATTACTCACTACTCCGATAGTCGAGCCGATATTTATACCTTCGGACGTGACTGCAGCATCGACATTTGCCGCAACCGCCGCATTCGAAATACTCGTACTTATTCCCGTAGCGATGCCAACGCCGACAGCAACAGCTACTGAAAGTCCGGGGACACCTAAAGCAATGCCCACAATGCCTACTGTTGTAGCAACTACTGAAGTAACCGTACTTGGTTCTGAACCAAATATGCCCATGGTCGCAACTCCTATAGCAGCATCCAGGCCTGTTTCTGTCCCACTCGGCAATCCTGCGGCAGCGGCCTCGCCCACAGTAGCTGACGTAGTTGGTCCAGTACTTGCATCCGATGTGACGTTTCCAGAGTCAGTATTTTCTCCACCACCTATTTCATCACTAGACTGATCGGCGGTCGGCGTTGATGTAGGAGTTGCACCTGTCTCTGTAGGTTCGGAAGCAGGTATTGGTGCAACAGCTGATTCTGATACTGGAGCCGTGGCTACTGTTGTAAATATTTGTTCAACTTCTTGCGGATTTCCATTCTCTGCAAGAACCTCTGTGGCCTCTTGTGCGTATTGAATAGCAAGTGCGGCCTCTTGACTCCCCGGAGACGCAGCATTCGCCATAATGGCAACATACGTTGCACCAACGCAACAGCCGACTGCGTAAGCAGTGTCGCCCCGATCGAGCGCTTCCTGAGCTCGCGCTGGCGCCGCTGCATTTAAGTTTACTGCGGTTATAGCAAGGCCGGGAGCAAGCGCCGGAGAGTTGGCTCCGAGAGTATTTCGGATTTGAACTGCAGATGCGATAATTTGTCTTTCCATGGCCGCCATCGATTCAGCTTGTGCGGACGTTTCTGTACTCCCTTCTGTGCCAGCGTCAGCGGCGGCATCGGCAGTAGCCGCAGTTGCATCGGCAGAGATAGAATCGGCAGTTGCGGTAGCGGCAACCCCGGTAGCTACACCAGTCGCGGCAGCGGCAACACCTGTTCCCGCAGTACTAGCTCCAGGAATCAAAAACACCTGTCCGGTATGGATTAAATCAGGGTTTGCAATTTTATCACTGTTTGCGTTCCAAATTTCTTGCCAACGCCCCTCATCCCCGTAGAAACGCAACGCAATAGACCTTAAGGTATCGCCTTCTTGGACGGTATACGTTTGAGATTGCTGTATTACGGGAGCCGGTGTTTGTGATTCGGCTACTGTTGCGGTATCTGGCTGAAGTTGCCCGTCTGTTGTCGCGGCTTTTGCATCATAAAGCCGCACTCGATTGTAGAGAGGGCGAATAAAATTCGGTATTTGATTAATGCCCGCACCCCTTGCCCCGCCCACTAACGCCAGTACTTCAAACAGCCCGGCTAAAATTTTATGCCAGAAAGGACGCGGTGGCTTTGGTTGTTTCCAGGTGGGACGGGGGATTGGCATGGATGGTTTCATTATATATGTAAGATGAGTTTAAGGCCCGCAAGAGCTGCACTTCGGCGCATATCGTGGAACATGCGATCTCCCGTCATTGCGAATTCGACATACGGATCATGGTGAGCGACAGAGGTGAGCGATATCCATCCCTGAAGCCAGTCAATGTTATCGAGATATCGCTTCCAGTGTTCATCCAGTACGGCAAGAATTTCATCCTTACGAGTAGTATATCCCTCTGGAGGAACATCGGCGAGGAGTGTAGGTATTTGGCCATGTATGAAGTATGTGATGCGACGATTTTCTTCGGCAGTGAGCACTTTGGAGCGAAGGAGAGAATCAATATCCTGATGCGGGAGTGAGGGATCAGGTTCTCGGAAAAAGATGGTGTGGAAATGGGAGAGGGCGATTCGGAGGAATTGATCGCTTACGAGAATTGATCGTCGGAGTGCATACGTTGCATTGCGGTGATGATCAATGATGCTGTCGAAACGCGCAAGCGAAAGCCGAGTTTCGGCTTCAATCCCCTCCGCCATATTTTGCGTCCTGGCGAGTTCAGCTTCAAGTTTCGTGTCCGCGAGTCCTTGCGGTGGCCAATCAACGGCCTCGACATAGTTCCAAAAATCATTGTCTCCGTGTACTTGGAAAAGTTCGTCCTCGAGGGATGCGAGGATCTGCGTTTCTCCGAATTGGCCCTGACGTCCGGAGCGACCCCGAAGCTGATCGTCAACCCGGCGCGAGAAATTCGGCTCGAGTCCGAGCACCCGGAGTCCGGTTTTTCCTCTGACACTCTCGGCAATCACAATATCAGCGCCTCGTCCCGCCATGTTTGTGGCGACAGTAATTGCGCCAGGTTTTCCGGCGAGCTCAATTACTTTCGCTTCTGATTCGCCCACGTCAGCATGAAGGAGCTGGTGGGTTATTCCAGAACGGAGAAGACGCTCGCTCATATCTCTCGCGCTCGCAATTGTTCGGCCAACGATGAGGAGTGGGGCGGCCTCACGGACTGATTGCGCGGCTCCGCTTATCACAAACAACATTTTTTCTTCTTGGGTTCTGAAGAACCGCGTGGGGAGATCGTAGCGGAGTGATCCTTTGTCTGGGCGAAGGAGCGAGACGCGGAGCTGGTAGAGGTTATAGAATTCTTCGCGCGCAGAGAACGCGGTTCCCGTCATGCCGGCGATAGCGCGGTAACGTTGGAAGAACCCGCGATAGGTAATCGTGCCGATTGTGCTAAATTCTCCGCGCGGTCTTACTCCAGATTGAATTTCCACGGCTCGTTGGAGCCCGTCGAAGAGAACGCGATCCGGCATGGCGTGTCCGGTGAATTCATTCACAAGCACAACTCGTCCATCCTTAATCAGGTAGTCCTTGTCAAGTTTGAGAAAAACAATTGCGTAGAGTGCGTACCAAATGACTCGAAGCTTGGCAACATCACGCGTCGTGTCCCACGCAGGACCAAGGATGGACGCAAGATGACGCGAGCCTTGTTCCGTGAGGGATGCCGAATGAGAGCGATAGTCGATTTCATAATCGCGGTTTGGGGTGAGCGTTCGGAGTGCCTCAAAAAGTTTTTGCATTTCGGCTGAGGAGAGCTCCTCTTCTGGCCCTTGCGTTGGGCCGGGTTCTGCGATGATGAGCGCTGTACGCGCCTCATCAATCAAAATGGAATCAATCTCGTCGATGATCACAAAGTCGTGCGTTCGCGAAACCTCGTCTGACGCATCTTTCGCGAGGTTGTCGCGTAAATAGTCAAAGCCGAGTTCCTGGTTTGCAACGTAGGTAACGTGCTTGGCGTATTCGTGTGTCCGCCTGTCGCGCGGGGTGGTGGATATGACGAGTCCCACCTCGATGCCGAGGGCAACGTAGGCAAGACCCATCCAGCGTTGATCCCGCTCGGCGAGGTAATCGTTCGTCGTCGCAATATCAACATGGTGTCCCGTAAGCACGAGCCAGTAGGCGGCAAGGAACGCCGCGAGCGTTTTTCCCTCGCCCGAACGAAGTTCAACGATTTTTCCCTCGGCAAGAAGGGTTGCGGCAATGATCTGAGTCGCGTTCGGGTAGTATCCGAGGATGCGCTTGGCCGCGAGGGATGCAAGGGCGAATGCCTCGATCAGATACCGCGGATCCGAAGTATGGTGGGCGCGTAATTGCTCCTGGAGAAGGATGCTCTTGTGATGGATTTCATTGAGGCTCTCCTGGGAAATTGTGTTGAGGTATGCAAAGACTGCCTCGGGAAACCACCGAACTTTGGTATAGGCGTGGCGTTGCCACGCAAGCTCGAGCCAATCGTCAATGCGATCGATGAGCTTCAACATAAAGATGAGAGACTGCTCCGGATATGTTTTGCCTCCTCCTAGATATCGAGATTCTTTACGGCCTTGGCATGCGTCTGAATGAATTTTTTTCGGGGGAGCACCTCATCTCCCATCAAGATATTGAAAATCTGGTTTGCGGCTTCGGCATCCGCAATGGTGACTTGTTTCATGACCCGGCGTGCGGGATCCATGGTAGTTTCCCAGAGCTGTTCGGGATTCATTTCACCAAGCCCCTTATAGCGCTGGATGGAAACACCTTTTATTTTTTCATCTCCCTCGCTCTCAACAGTTTCTTCGGAAGATTCTTCCTCGGCTGTTTCTTGCTGTTTGCCTTTTACTGCTTTCTTTTTATCTTCTGCCTCTTCTTTCGCTTTTTGTAACTCCAAGATAATTTTATCCTTCTCGGCATCGTTATAAGCATAGCGAACTATTTTCCCTTTTTGGACACGGTAGAGCGGCGGCAATGCAATATAGAGGTAACCGCGTTCAATCACAAGCGGGAAGTAGCGAAAGAAGAGCGTTAAGAGGAGTGTCCGAATGTGAGCGCCGTCCACATCAGCATCGGTTGCAATGATGGCTCGATGGTAGCGAAGTTTTTTCTCATCAAATTCGTCTCCGATGGCTGCCCCAAGCGCAATGATGAGTGATTTGATCGCATCAAAGCCAAGAGCCTTATCAAGCCGCGCTCTTTCGACATTCAAGATTTTTCCGCGAAGCGGCAGGATTGCCTGGAAGCGGCGATCACGGGCGGATTTAGCGCTATTATGAACAAACACGCCGCTTGCAAGTGCGAAATTGTGAGTTCTAGGAACTTCGACGTCATATACGTCTATCCGATCGGAAAGTCGAATAACCGCTGAAATTTTATGGTTATATTGCGAAACGGCTGTTTCGAGTGCTTCTGAGCTTCCACTAAAAAAGCGGTCACGGATTGTCGACATTCGAATCAATGATCGATCACGCGATTGGCGACGGAGATTGTTGTATGTCTTCTCATCAATGTGGCCAACGACGTCATAGATTCTGCGGAGTGCCGTAAGCGCCTTCTGAAGGTAGGTCGCATTATAAGCTACACGACGTTTGACTCGAAACTCCGGTGTCCACTGCTGTTTCGTTTTTATACTTCGCCATGCTCGAAGGCTCTGATCTTGCCACTGCCTTTTTGCTTCTTCCGATAACTTGGCTTGGCGTTCTGGGTGAGTTTCGAAAAATAATCGTGTTCGATCGGACTGAACCGTGCGGTGGTCAGCGTCATCCCAATACTTTTTCTGCTCTTCATTGAGGCGTCTTTGAGTCTGGGTTCGATATTCAACCGAGGAATTATAAAATGCTAAAAACTTTTCAGTCATGAACTTTTTATATTCTGGGTTCTCCCACTGGCGCTTCCCCCGTATGCTCAATTCTTGCCGCATTCTCGGTGTTGTCATGGCGAGTCGGATTTTCTCGCGAAACTCCTTTGTGCGGTGAAGGGCGGCAACTTTCTCTTTCACGTCCGGTCGGTGAAGGGTGTGCTGGAGAAGGTTTGCATGATGGGCAAGATGCTGCTCTTTCGTTAGCCGAACGAGATTGTCTGGGTTATTATTCCGTTTATTAAAGTTCACATGGTGGCGATGCGTTCCGTCGGCTATCGAATAGACGCCTCGCTCCAGATTAAAGCGGTCGCTCAGGAGATGAGTGAATATATAGTAGTGCTTTGCCGGCTCGAATACCATTTCGTATCCTTCAATAGTAATCTTGCCGCCAATCTCTGAAATTTTCCGATACAGTGGCATTAATGAGTCCTGAGGCTGGAGATATTTCGCTTCTCGATATGTGCCGTCGCGGAGCATGAAACGATGATCTGGTGTACACACAATCTTTTCTCCTGTGTCGAGAATAACTTTCAATACTTCGGCATTGCGTTTCGTTATCCGCGCATGGCGAAGTTCTTCGACGGCAACGGTCCCGTCAGCTTGGATAGTATATCCAAAGTGCTGTATTCCTTCGCTCTGTTCTTTTACCAACTCAACAAATGAGAAATTTCTTCCGTCAGCGAGCGCCACCTTGGTATCGCCTGAAAAACATCCGCCGGCGGAATCTCCCTCAACAATGAACAGTTCAGATTCTTCCGGATCACGCGACTGGCAGTCCGCGAGTTTGCCGGGAAGCGTCATGCCTTCGAGCGCGCCCTTCCGGAGCACCGTATCCTTCGCGGCTTTGGCGGCTTTTCTCGCTTTTTGGGCGAGGAGTGCTTTTCCGATGATCTCCCCCGCGTCCCCCGGATTTTTTTCGAGGAATTCCTGAACTGCTTCGGCAACAACAGTCTCAACCGCACTTCGCGCTTCTGGGTTTCCGAGTTTTGCCTTGGTTTGGCCTTCGAACTGCGCTTCCTGGAGTTTTACGGATACCACGGTAGTAAGACCCTCGCGAACGTCTTCTCCTGTGAGTGTCTCATCGTCTTTCTTAAAATAGTTATTCTTTTTGGCGTAGTCGTTGAGACTCCGAGTGAGTGCGGTCCGGAATCCCGTTAAGTGCATACCGCCCTCTGGCGTGTGGACATGGTTCGCAAAAGAGAGTTCGCGCGCCTGGATGTCGTCAGTGTATTGGAATGCGGTCTCAACGAGAATTTTTCTACCGCTCGTGGCATCCACCTCCTTCCCCACGTAGAAAATGTGTTCGTGTTTTGGCTTGTCGTGCCGGTTCAAATATTTTACGTACGACACAATGCCGCCCTCGAATGAAAACGTATACGAAGGGACTACCAGTGAATTATCTTTAGCCTTGGTTGGCTTTCGTTCGTCGCGCAAGATTAAGGTAATACCGCGCGTAAGGTAGGCTTGTTGGCGGAGTCGTTCAAGGATGCGTTCCCAGTCAAAATCGATCTCGGTAAAAATTTCGGTATCAGGCTCGAATGTAATGGCAGTACCCGTTCCCTCGGACTTGCCGACTTTTTTCACCGCCCCGGTTGGTTTCCCGCGCTTGTATTCTTGGACGTAAAGGGCACCATCTCGCGAGACTTCTGCTTTCAACCATATGGAGAGTGCATTGACCACGGAAACTCCGACTCCATGAAGTCCTGCCGCGACCTTGTATGATTCCCCTCCGAACTTACCGCCGGCGTGCAACGTCGTCATCACCGTCTCAAGAGCAGATTTTTTTGTTTGCTTGTGCATCTCAACCGGAATGCCGCGGCCATCATCAACCACAAGTACCTTGTTTTCGGGGAGCAGAGTCACGGCAATATGTTTTGCGAACCCCGCCATGGCTTCGTCGATCGAATTGTCAACGACTTCCCAAATCAAGTGATGGAGTCCATCAACACCGGTTGACCCGATATACATCCCAGGGCGTTTCCGGACAGGATCAAGACCCTCGAGGACATAGATGTCTTTCGCGGTGTAGCTACCCGATGCCTCAAGCGCGCTCGAGGTTTCGGGGGTTTCTTTTTTGGTCTTCTTTGCCATTAATAAACGGGAAGACCCGCCCGGTAAGTACCGGCACGGGCTTCAAAATAGTTAATATTTAAGCCTCATTTCCTGGAACCCTCACCCCTCAAGTATAGCAAATTTTTAATGCTTCCGCCAGGCATTTTCTGTCGCCTGTGGATTGCGTTCGGGATATTTCGTAATCAAAAGACAAGAGAGAAATTTCGCTTCCAACTTCGTGTTGACCACTCATAAAATCCCACGCCGTTGAATTCAGCAACAACATGTCCGGCTTGAGTGAGGATTCCGCGATAGCGTACGACGCATTCCAATAAGACGGATTTAGGAAGCACATGAGAAATCTTCAATGCGAGTATATCGTGGTGCATCAACTCTGCCGAGAATGTGAGAGATACATTACTTCCTTCAATAATGAATTCGGTTTTTTCCGGGATCCGCATGTTTACGGAGATGTCTCTTGTCCATGCCGTGTGGCGAATAGAAAATTTTGGATTTTTCAATTCTACGACGTGTCCATCGAGAATAATATAGCAATACCCCAGAGAAAATCCAACCAATTTATGGATGTAGCCGAACACGAATGAAAATCCGTTTTCGCTATATTGTCCCCACTCATAGAGGGATACGAGTGGTGCAATTTCTCCCCAATTGGTATCGCTGTATCCAGTTCCTTCAATGTTGAATTTTTCTCCCGCAATTCGTATTGTGCCATCCACGCGAGCCCTCGGCATTTTAACAAGCCAATTGATTCTCTCCCATCGCATGATGCCCGGATTTATATTGGTAAATGGTTCAATCATCGGGGCCGCTTGGGTATATACTACATTCCAGGAAATATCTTTGAGCATACCAGATACACGATAGTGGTGGGGATTGTCTTCGATGATTTTTCCTTTATTCATATCTATGTCCGCATCCAGTGAATCGAGCACAATATTTCCTGTTGGAATTTTTTGAATTCCGCCGAATGACATGCCATCGCTATACCTGAAAACTCGTGCGAGAAGCCGCCCTCCGCCCCAGCGTGTTCGCTGTTCCGGGTCGATGAGATAATAAATGATATATCCCGCGAAGTTCGTGCTTACGAAATTGAAGTATTTCCATTCAACGTAATTCGCGTCATGGCGACCGTCTCGAAATTCCAAATAATGCCATCAATCAATGGGCAGTATTTCGTCTATGTCTGGTTTCTCCATGCGTATTTCTTGAATACACTCTGTCTATTCTCGTACGTCCCATCCGTTTTGTTTGAGGGCTCCGACAATTTTTTTGTAGATGCGATTCGCTTCTTCATCAGTAAGCGTTCGCTCGGACGACTGGAAGATGAGATGGAACGCAAGTGATTTCTGTCCGCGCCCTTCCATGGCTTCGTCCTGAAAATAATCAAAGAGATCAGAGTCAATGAGAAGTGCGCCCCCCACGGTCTCAATTATGTTTGTTACAGATTCTGTTTTTGTGTTTTTGGGGACGATGACGGCAATATCGCGGATGATGGCTGGGAATCGTCCCACTGGTTGATATTCAGCTTCAGAGCGAGCACGCTTCCAGAGTTTCTCGAAATCAAGTTCCGCAAATACAATTCGCGCCTTTGTCTTCAGGCGTTCGAGTACGGCAGGGTGCACTTCCCCAATGAGACCGAGCGATTCACTATCTGTCATTACTTTCGCCGCGCGATACGGATGGAGGGCTTGCGTCTGCTTCCGCTCTCCAGTGGTGAGGGCATCGTCATACCAATGCTCGGCAATGCCGAGCGAATCAAGGAGCCTCTCGATCACGCCCTTCAGTTCATAAAACGCGTCTTCGCTCTTTCCCTCTTTTTTCGCCTTGACAAGAATAAGATACGCCTGTTCTTCGGCGGGAGTTCGCTCGGATGATTTGGGATGGTGCCGGAACCCTTTCATAATACCAAACAGTCGAATATCAGACTCTCTTCGAAGATTTTCGGATGCGAATTTGATGTAGCGATAGAGAGGGCGCGCGGCGAGAAAGCGCGTCTCCTGACTCGCTGGATTTTGAATTTCGATGAGATCTCGAGATGTCGTATCGAACGTAGAGATAAGTTCGTCTCCGGTAAATGCGTAGGCATACATTTCACTCATGCCGGCACCAACCAATATGTCGCGCACTCGATTCTGCCACGCATGCATCTCGTTTGGTTCTGCCGGGGCTATGGTGGAGGTTGGAGTTTTTACGCGAATTTTGTCGTATCCAAGGAGCCGCACAATTTCCTCAATAATATCTTCTTCTATTTCAATATCACGCCGTTGGGTCGGAACCTCGACAACATAGTCGCTTCCGTGTTTTACATACTTCCAGCCAAGACGCTTGAAGCACGATTCATAGAATTTTTCCGGCAGATTCTCACCAATCAGGTTGCCTGCATAGGCACTCCGCAAAAGAATTTTTGTGGGGCGGAGTGGCTTCGGATACACATCAACGCGGCCAGCGAGGATTTCGCCTCCCGCAATACCGACAGTGAGTTCAGCCAGGCGATCAGTTGCAGGGACCGTGCCATTGGGATCCATCGTGCGCTCAAAGCGGTATGAGGCATCAGTCTTGAGGTTCAGTTCTTGCGATGCAATTCTTGTTCGAACGGGATCAAAATTCGCGGACTCGAGCACAATGGTTTTTGTGTTTGCGGAAACTCCGGAGTGCTTCCCACCTTTGATACCGGCAATAGCAAGTGCTTCTCCGTTGGCTCGCGAACCGTCTGCAATCACAAGTATTTCGGGAGAAAGTTCGTAAGTCTTGTCATCAAGTGCCAACAGTTTTTCACTTTTCCTCGCTCGCCGCACCACAATCGTTTTTCTTATTGCCTTCTGTTTGCTCCCTGTTTCTTTTCCAAGCTTATCAAAGTCAAAAACGTGCGTGGGTTGCCCGAGTTCGAGTAACACATAGTTCGAGGCATCCACGATGTTATTGATGCTCTGAATGCCGCAGGCCTCTAGCCGTTCTTTCATCCAGCGGGGAGAGGTACCAACCGTGATACCGGTAATCACGCGCGCAGTATACCGAGCGCAATCAGCTGGCTTCTCGATTTTCACTTTCAACACATCACTTGCTTTTCGCGTTTTGCTTTCAGCAATTCTCGGTTCTAGCTTCTTGATTCCTAATTCTTTCAGAGTTGCAATTTCTCGCGCAAGCCCAACATGACCGGAGGCATCTGCCACGCGGTTTGGGATGAGTTTCACGTCGAGCACCCAATCGTCTTTCTTTTTTTCAACTGATTCGACTTCAAACGCCTTCAACGTTAAAAATTCCGCCAGCTTTTCTGGTGACTCTTTAAATTTCGCAAGCTCTTTCAGCCAATCGTAGGAAAATTTCATAACTAAGTTTCTTTCTCACGCTCCAATCTATAAGCTTCTAGCTCTCTTCTGCCTATGATAGGTGTGGCTTTATTTGTGAGATACGCTACCAGCCGTAACTCTGTGGAAGAATCCTGGTTTGGATCAGAACTCCTGCGTGCCTCTTCTTTGGCTGTTTCGCTCATATTGTTTCTGTAAATAGAGAGGTCCTCGCGGGTGACTGTGCCATCTTTAATTTTTTTTGCCAATGCAAGATCGCGCAAAGTAATTTTATCTCGCTCTATAGGGAAATCGCCAAAATGCCAAGTGCCGCCACGCTGATCTTCTTTAGCCATGTGTTTTTCTTCGGCGGCTTTAGTCACAATCTCATCTCGAAAAGCTTCTAACTCTTCCTCCGGGGTGGGGATATTTTCTTCGATGTTTTCAGTCATATCAGAATTGTTTAAGGAATCTCAAATCACCCGAATGGAATAATCGAATGTCGGGAATTTTGTATTTGAGCATCGCGATGCGGTCAATGCCCATACCGAACGCAAAGCCCTGCCATTGCTTCGGGTTGTAGCCCACAGCCTTGAATACATTCGGATGCACCATGCCGGCCCCCGAAATTTCAATCCAGTCTATTCTCTGCTCTCTATTCTCTGCTCCCTTTTTTGGTCTCATATCGACTTCAAAGGAGGGTTCGGTAAAAGGGAAATAGCTTGGGCGTAGGCGCACCTCCATGGGTTCACGGAAGAGGCGCGTGAAAAAGTGTTCAATGATGGATTTGAAATTGGCAATCGAGATTGTTTTATCCACCATCAGCCCCTCAAGCTGGTAGAACTGGGTTTCATGATAAGCATCAGTTGCTTCATAGCGGTAGGCGCGCCCAGGCACAATGATTCGGAGTGGGGGATTTACTTTTTCCATGTACCGAATCTGAACGGGAGACGTGTGCGTTCGGAGTAGTAGGCGTTCAGCGTCCCTGTTGCTTGATACTTGCTTCTTGATACTTTTCTGGTTGCTTCGCAGCCAGAACGTATCCCACATATCGCGCGCAGGGTGATTGGCGGGGATGTTCAGAGCATCAAAGTTATAGTGCTCGGTTTCAACTTCCGGTCCCTCGGCTACCGTAAATCCAAGAGAGGCAAAAATTGTCTCGATTTCACGCATGATCCGCGTGAGGGGGTGGAGGTGACCGCGCAGAGGCTTTTTTCCGGGTCGTGTCACATCAATCCACTCTTTTTTAAGTTGCGATTCGTATCCACCCTTCTTCAATTCTTCGGCTCGTTTTGCAAGAAGTGTTTCTATGGTGTCTCGGAGCTTATTTGCGCGGCCTCCGATTTTTGCGCGATCCTTGGGTGCGAGGTCTTTCAATTGTCGGAGAATGACGGAAAGTGCCCCCCGCTCTCTTCCGAGGAATTGGATGCGTTTGGCTTCAAGCTCATCCAGGGTTTTTGCCCCTGTAATTTCGCTTTTTGCCGATTGTTCAATCTTTTTTAGTTCGGAATCCATATTTTTCAGTGTAGCGGAAGGACGGAAGCGGGGCAATGAGCAGTGCTTGTTTCGTTCTTGATTCGTGCTACTATTTCCGCACGCAAAATCATCCTGCTCTTTTCGGAGGAAACATGAACAAGGCACGTATCGCCGTCGTCATCGCGACCTGGTTTGGTAGCGGCCTCATGCGTCCTCGGTTCTTTGGGAAGTTACGTTCCGGCACCTACGGCAGTATTGCGGCCATACCGCTCTGTCTTGTCGCCATCTGGGTCAGCGCCAGGTTGCCATCTTTCGGACCCTTTGGCCGCGGAGAGTACTACGGTGCGATTGTCGGTATGGTACTGTTTCTTGGCGTGTGGAGCGTTCCATACGCCGAGAGGCGTCTCGGCCCTCGAACAGACTGGCGAGGTAAGACGAAAACACGCGATCAAAATGAAATCGTGGTCGATGAGGTGGCGGGCATGCTCATCGCGTGCATGCCGCTCATTGGCAAGAAGGGATGGCCGTTTCTATTTGGCGTCGTTGCGGCGCTCATTCTTTTTCGCATTTTCGACATCGTGAAAGTGTGGCCAACCAGCTATTTCGATCGGCAAAAGAGCGCCGATGGTGTCATGCTCGACGATGTGGCGGCTGGAGCTCAAGCAGCATTCGTGCTCTACTTGGTTCGTTATTTCTTCTTGCTATAGATGGCAACACAGCCACCAGCAGTTCTGGCGGCTATTTTTTATCCCGAGATAAATACATACTCTGATTTTTATGTTTTGCAATCTATTCCCTAATTCTGCAGAATTAGGGAATAGATATGAATATTATTTGATTGCTGCAGCAACCGTCTTCACTAGCCGTTTGTCGAACATGTTGGGCACAATATTTGTTGATGTCGGGTGGGGGATGAGGGATGCGATGGCGCGTGCCGCACGTAATTTCATTTCATCGGTGATTCTGCGAACTCGATTATCCAACGCTCCACGGAATACTCCCGGGAACACCTGCGAGTTATTTAACTGATTCGGAAAATCACTGCGGCCCGTTGCGATAACTTTCGCACCTCCCCTTTTTGCGGCCGGGGGCATGATTTCGGGGATGGGATTTGCGAGTGCAAACACAATCGCATCCTGGTTCATAGAGCGCACCATGGCTTCAGTTGCGATTCCCGGACCCGAGACACCAATGAAGACGTCGGCCTCGCGCATTGCCGATGCAAGGTCACCTTTTTTATTTTTAGAGTTTGTAATTTTCGCAAGTTCGCGCTTCGCTGGCCCGAGGTTTGGACGGCCACGATAGATAATGCCCTTTGAATCGAGAACAATAATATTTCGTGCGCCCGCTTTCTTTAGCATTTTTGTAATCGCAGTTCCCGCGGCGCCCGCACCGCTGATAACAATCTTCACGCGGGGAAGTTGTTTTCCAACGACTTTCAAGGCGTTTAGGAGCCCGGCAAGCACAATGATTGCGGTTCCGTGCTGGTCGTCATGCATCACAGGAATCGAGAGCGATTTTTTGAGGCGCTTCTCTATGTCAAAACATTTAGGAGCTGCGATATCTTCAAGATTAATACCGCCGAAAGCGGGAGAAATAGCTTCCACAATTTTTACAATTTCATCGGGGTCTTGGGTCGCAAGCACAATCGGAACAGCGTCGATTCCTGCGAATTTTTTAAACAGGAGACATTTTCCCTCCATGACCGGGAGTGCTCCTTCGGGTCCGATATTGCCGAGTCCAAGTACTGCAGATCCATCAGAGACCACGAGAACGCTGTTTCCCTTCATGGTGAAATCGCGCGTGCGGTTTTTGTGTTTCGCGAGGAACGAACTCACGGCACCTACCCCCGGAGTATAGACGAGCTTCAGGTCCTCGGGACCGCGAAGAGGAACTTTTGACGCAATAGCAAATTTGCCGCGCGATTTCTCGTGGAGTTTGAGCGCGGCTCGTTTGATGGATTCAAATGAATCCTCTTTCATGGCGCGGCCAAGGGGACTCGAACCCCTGATCTCCTCCGTGACAGGGAGGCGCTTTAACCAACTAAGCTATGGCCGCAAATGATTATTTCCATTTTTTGAGATGCTTGAACATCTCAATTTGTCGCAACCGCTCTTTGGCTTGGCTCATACTGCGATACCTGCCGAATGTTCGTCCGGTAGTTTCGGAAAGTACTACATACTTGCCTTTGATCTTCTTGATCACTGTATAGAAGCCATGTGTATTTCAATGTAAGCCGAAATTCAGAAAAAGAAAAGAGCCCTTATACTGCAGGGCTCCGGGAGGGGAACTTTGCGGCGAAGCGGTGATCATCCGTGACGGAGGTACTCGAGGCTCCTCGCAACTTCCGCCTTAAGGAACTCATCCGGTGAATCCCGGAGAAAGACAGAGAGGCGTTCAAAGAAGTCCCTTCGGTAGTGAGTGTATTCCGGCTGTAGCGAGGCCGGCACCAACCGAAGCTCTGCTTCAAGGGCTCTCAAACAGACACCATCTTCGCGGGGAAGGACCGCGAATTCCAGGATCTCGTGGGTAAGAACCCACTGCCGATACGCCGGAGGTACGTCCTCGGAGATGATGAGGAATTTCTTTCCTGCGTATCCCACAAATCCCGGGAGCTTCGGTTCCAGTTCTCTGCTGAGAATGAAGTAGCGGTAACGAACCCCGAGAACTTCCACCTTGTTAGTTCCGATGAGGTGACGGGTGATCCAACCAGGAACATCATTTTCCATGTTAGCGCTCCTTTCGTGTAGTACAACAAAAGCGCCTTTCAGTGTTTTCGTCAAGTCATTTCGTCGGCCTAGTGAATTTAGTGAGACTCAATTTTTCCCCCCTTCTCCATTTTTTGATTTCTGCTTCTCGTTTTAGCGCCTCACTCTTTGTTTTGAATTTTTCCGAATAGAGAATTTTCAAGGCTTTTCGTGAGCGAGTGTAGTGACCACCCTTCCCCGCACGATGCTGATTGAGGCGTTGTTTTAAATTATTGGTAATCCCCGTGTAAAGACTCTTGTCTTTGCAGAGGAGGAGATAGGTGAACCACATAAATCTATTATAAATCAAAATCCGCCCGAAGGCGGATTTTGATGTCGCTTGCACTGAGCTTACCAAGCATTGCGGGACCAGGAATTGCACCTGGGCCTCGAGGTTATGAGCCTCGCGACGTACTACTCGTCCATCCCGCGGAAGCATAGTAACTCGAATTTACTGTAATGGCAAGAGTGTTTGCGTTTTTTAGGCCACTGTGGTACGTAATAGTTAGCGGCTGGGTAAGCATACCAGCTAGCATTTCAGCACATTTCGCTCCAACAGGGAGGTACCCATGAGGAAGCTCATTGCGGTAGGCATCTTGGTGGGAGGACTCCTCGCGGGGTTCGCCTTCGGGCTCGCTCCGCCGGCTCCGGCCTTCGCCAGCGACCCAGCGGTGAACATGGCCGTGGACATGGCCAGCGTGGAGATGAATTTCTATGGCGGCAAGATCGGCGCCACCGACCTCGGCGTCGACCTCAGCAAGTACTTCGACAGCGCGTTCGAAACCGACGTCTCCGTCATCGCCCAGCCGGCGCTCCGCGCCGGGCCGACGGCCATCAACCACGAGTTCGAAATCGCTTATTTGAGTTCCTCGACGGACCTGGATCACCGGTCGCCAGCACCTACCATCGCCGTTTACGACTACGACGCCGCCAGCACGCCTTTGACCGGCCTGATCGACTCCTACTCAACGACGGGGTATCCACTCCGTCTCTGACCACGATGCGCCCGGGCCAGGACTGCCCGCGGGACTCTTGGTTCGTGGCGGCGGCGCGCCGTCGTGGTGAGCTCACGGCGACGCGCCGCAGTTTCTTCTTCGCTCCGTTCGCACACGGAGCTTTTTCTTTTCTAAAATTTTTGTTGCTTTTCGTTATCACTAGTCTAATTCGTGCGCCTGCCCGCCTCTGGAGGGAATTAGGCCAGGGTTTCGGTTATGTTTTCTGTTCATTGTTATTCCCTTCGTCATTTGGTATCGTTGCGGTACCTATGTTTCGTCTGCCAAAAGGAATTTTGAAATATGCGATTGGCTGGGCTCTTGTCCTTGGGGTGCGTCTCCTTCCATTTCGTGCGCCGAATATCGAGCCCGTGATGACGACTCTGATGCCTTTTTCGAAGCGCTACGGACTCGCCGGAGCATTTGTGTTTGGGTTTCTCTCCATGGTGCTCTACGATGTTGCGACGCGCGAAATCGGCATCTGGACTTTGGTTACGGCGCTTGCGTATGGCGCTATCGGGATCGCATCAGCATTTTTTTTCAGAAATCGAGAATCAACAGCAGTCAACTATCTTAAATTTTCCATCATGGGAACGATTGTGTTCGATGCCCTGACTGGTCTTACCATTGGCCCGATTTTTTACGCCCAGCCCTTCATGGTCGCGTTCCTCGGCCAGATTCCATTTACTCTGCTCCATCTTCTTGGTAACTCCATTTTTGCGGTGCTCGTAAGTCCCCTGATCTATCGCTGGGTCGTCGCAAATCCAAAACTCGAGATGAGTTCGGTCGCTCGCGCGCTCGATCCGTCTCGGGTGTAGAAATTTTTTGTTGTTGAGAAGTGCTTGCGCCGGAAAACGCCAGCACTTTACTTTTCGTATCTGCACGACTACAAATAAGCTACTGACCGAAGAAATCATAAGGAAACACCATCTCCGGAGAAAGGAGTAGGTGATGCCATTTAAGGGAATCAACCGTTACGCGCGCCACAAAATCGAGGAAGCGAAAGAAGATTTCTTCCACTGCCCGGTCTGCAAGAAACACACCACGTTCAGGTGGATAGTGCCGGGGAGTTTCTGGAGGTGTCTGACGTGCGGGGAGAGAAGGGTCTAGGAGTGCTACAGAAGTAGGACAATTTTTGTTCAGCGGGTCCCCGATGAGTTTCGGGGCTTTTTTGTTTTGCGCAAGAGTCAGGCTATAGCGATGGGATATTATTGTGGGGAGCTATATGTTATAATTTAACCAATGGCTAAGTTCGAAAAAAAGCTAGCAGCTTTCGCGTTACGACGTGAAGGATATAGCATTGGTTCGATTGCAGAGAAACTTTGCGTATCAAAGAGTTCAGCAAGCACGTGGTGTCGAGATCTTGCATTGACGCCTGAGCAACAGGAAACACTGACCAGAAACGCAACGGAGGCGGGGAATATCGGCAGAATCAAAGGGGCACTTGCGATGAAGCGTAAAAAGGAAGCACGAATTAAATTTCATCAAGAGTCTGGTCGGAATGAAATGAAGGGGCTTTCCGCGAGGGAGTTTTTCGTTGTCGGAATAGCATTATATTGGGCAGAAGGGAGTAGAAAGAGTAAGTTTGCCTTTGTTAATTCTGAGCCACAGATGATTCAGTTCATGGCAAGATGGCTTCATGATGCTTTGAATGTTGCTCGCGAGGAGTTCATGCCGCGAATTTTTATCAATGCGATTCATGAATCTCGTATAGAAGCTGTGAGACAATTTTGGGCAAATCTATTAGAAGTACCTGTGGAGCAATTCGGAAACCCAGTATTCCTGCGAGATCGTCCAAAAAAGATTTATGAAAATCATGATTCGTATTATGGCGTTTTGCACCTCGGTGTGCATAATAGTGGTGAGCTAAAGTATCGAGTTCTTGGGCTTATTGAAGCCCTTCGTGATGGAGTTCTTGCCGGTGTAGCTTAATGGTAAAGCAGAGCCCTCATAAAGCTCAGAAGGAGGTTCAATTCCTCCCATCGGCAAAGAGTGGCAAGATATATTCCGGGATCGTCTAATGGCTCCAGCACTAGAACAAAGTTCGGTGCGGGGTAAATCGGACGCGGCGAGGCGTAGGGTCCCGCTCAAAACTTGGGGATCGTCTTACGGTAGGACACATGCCTCTGGAGCATAGTATCTTGGCCCGCCCCGTTAGATACTTGAAAATTAAACTGCAGAGATTATTTTAAACGGTGTGCTTATGAGCAACGCTGCGGGATCGTCTAACGGTAGGACACATGCCTCTGGAGCATGGTATCTTGGTTCGAATCCAAGTCCCGCAGCGTTGCTCGGAAGTAGACAAAGTGTTATGTATCTAACAGGGTGAAAATCCAAGCCCCCGAGTTTTGTGCGGGAAACGACGAAACCCGCCGAAGACGGGCAGGCTGGGGTTCGTTTGATCCAGAGAAGGGAGATTATTTTTCCACATCACATTAAGACAATATGAAAAACAACTCATCAGATACTTCAGGATTCCATGGGCTTGGCTTAGCGCCGGCCATGTTAGAAATACTCGAGCGATTGCGGTTTAGCACGCCAACGCCGATTCAGCGACAAGCCATCCCCATTGCGATGGAGGGGAAAGACGTGGTCGGCATTGCCCAAACCGGAACCGGAAAGACGCTTGCGTTTGGAGCTCCCATGATTCAGCGCCTCGCTGAAATAAAAGGGAGCGGTCTTGTGGTGCTCCCCACGCGGGAGCTCGCAATCCAAGTTGATGAGATGCTCCGTCGGGTCGGCGGGGGCCTCGGGCTTCGTACCGCAATTCTCATTGGGGGCGCGAGTATGGGTATACAAATTAGCGCCATTCGGCGGAATCCACATATTATTATTGCAACGCCAGGCCGTTTGATTGATCATCTCGAGCAAAAAACGCTTCGGCTTGATCACATTCGCATTGTTGTGCTTGACGAGGCTGATCGCATGCTCGACATGGGATTTGCGCCGCAAATCCAAAAAATTCTTCTTGCGGTTCCTAAGGAACGTCAAACCATGCTGTTTTCAGCAACGATGCCTCGCGAAATTATGAAGATGGCGACCGCCCATATGAAACTTCCGATTCGCGTTGAGATTGCACCTACCGGAACAACTTCAGAGCGCGTGACGCAGGAGATGTTTATTATCCGAAGGGAAGATAAAAATCGATTGCTCGAAAAACTCTTCGAGCGTTTTCCCGGATCAACCCTTGTCTTCACGAGAACGAAACACGGAGCAAAGCGCCTCGTGCGAGCAGTGAGGGCCATGGGTGCCACGGCCGCCGAGATTCATTCAAATCGATCCCTTGCCCAGAGGCGAGATGCGCTTGATGGATTTAAGGCAGGAAGATATCGAGTGCTGGTTGCAACCGACATTGCCTCGCGAGGTATTGATGTTGTCGGGATTGATCTTGTGGTGAATTATGATCTTCCCACTACGGCCGAAGACTACGTGCATCGCATCGGAAGAACCGCTCGGGCGGGTGCCGGGGGACACGCGATTTCATTTGTCATGCCGGAACAGCGCGGAGACATCCGCGATATTGAACGATTAACCAGGCGGCCCTTGCCGATTTCCGAGCTCCCGGAGTTGCCGCCGGGCCGTGCAGTTCCTCAGGAGTCATTCCCACGCGAACACTCTCGACCCCGATTTCAGCAAAGTGGACCGCGTCGTTTTTCCTCTCCCTACGGACAGCAACGCGGCCCTCATCGGAGACGATTTTAGCCGAAGTTACGGCAATAAACTTGATTTATATTTCTCGGGGTGATACGCCCCGAGAATTTTGTGCGGTATGTTTAATTTTTTGAGTTCTTTTGTGATCGCGAGTTGGTCGTAGCCAAGGAGCACGATATCGGGCTTGAGGTCGATGAGGATTTTCCAAGTGCCCGGCGTAGGATCGCTCGGCATAATTTTTAGATTCGGATTGAATTCAGAAATAGCGTGAGTTCTCTCCTCATAGTTATAACGAGGAGTGCGATTTTTCAGATTTTCGACCACCGTATCCGTTGCGACCACAACAAACAATTCGCCGCATTCTTTTGCGGCCTCATCGAGAAAATACGTGTGACCTTTATGAAGGCCGTCGAATACTCCGAATACAACACCTCTCATCATATGACTCTAGTGTAATGGAGCTTGGAAAGAATACGAATTCCTAGGTATTTCTTCTCTCGTCAGATGATGTTACAAAAGATGTATGACAACGTTTCGTAGCAAGAAAGCGCAAGACGTGTACGATTCGTACAGAGAGAGGGGTGGGCTCGATTTATGCCCGATGTGCAACGAAAAACCTCTTGAACAATTCAAATTGTGGAAGATTATGCCATGTGCATTTCCATATGATCGCATCGCATCTTCTCATGATATGCTTGTTCCCAATCGGCATGTGAAAGAAGCCGAACTCACGCCCGAGGAACTTCGTGAATTCGTAGAACTGAAGAACGCAGTTTTGAACGGGCGATATGATTATTTTCTTGAATCTACCGATCGCACGAAATCAGTTCCGGGGCATTTTCATGTGCACCTCATTGTGGTAATAGAAGATTTCGACTAGATTCCATTCGTGAAGAAATTAAGAGAGCTGAGAAAAAAGCATACTCGACATGCCCGTCGCATGATTTCGTTGAAGGACGGTGAAATTATTTCTGACGTGAGGCGGTGAGAGTTGAGAATCTAGAAGTATGAATTACGAATCAGCTGTTGCGCCAATTCTTCGAGAAGTCCGAACGACGGTGATGCCGCATTACGGCAATGTGAAGTCCTTCGCGCAAAAAGATGGAGAGGCGACGGAAGCCGCGGCCAATGTCCTTACCGTGCTGGATGAACAGGTGGAAGAATTCTTACGCGACAGACTTCTGAAACTTGATCCGACTATTTCATTCGTTGGTGAGGAAACCGGAGGCGATAGAACTAAAGAGCGATTCTGGTTAGTTGACCCGATTGATGCAACTGCTCACTTTATCAGGGGTTTGCCATTTTGCACAACCATGGTTGCGTTGGTTGAACATGATCAGGTAATGTTCAGTGCAATTTATGATTTTGTAAATGACAAGTTATTTTCTGCGGAACGTGGGAAGGGTGCCACGATGAACGGTACAGCGATTCATGTGAGCAGCCGCTCTCTTCGAGAAGCTTACGTAAGCTATGAGACGCACATGGGGAAAAATGAAAATTTGAAAACTTTTCAGAATTTAAGAAGCAAATCCGTACTTTTCACGACAGCGTGTTGTGGAATCGAATATACAATGATTGCTTCGGGAAAATTAGATGGCCGAGTAGCGTTTGATCCCTACGGGAAAGATTATGATTTCGCACCTGGTTCATTGTTAGTGCAGGAAGCCGGCGGCATTGTGGCAAACCTCGGCAAAACCACGTACGACTATCGTAATCGTGATTTCATTGCGGCGAATCCGATTATTTTTAAAGAACTCACCGAAGGCCCGGATGCAATTTTCCCCATTAAAACGTAGAAATTAACATTCCTACATTCTGCAGAATGTAGGAATGTTCTGAACCATGTTTTTTTCTCTCGCCGAAGTTACACAGTTCCTTATTCAGTATAAATACGCGTTCTTTTTTCCTGCCGCAGTTATCGAGGGCCCGATCGTTACGATCATGGCGGGATTTCTTGCCTCGCTCGGCTACTTTAATCCATGGGTGCTGTTTCTTGTGGCACTCGCGGGCGACATTGGAGGAGACATTATTTACTTCATAATCGGTCGCTGGGGTGGGCGACATTTTGTGGTGCGATGGGGGAAATACATCGGGGTTACTGAAGTTCGATTGGAGGCGCTTGACGGCTATTTCCAAAAACATGGCCTGAAGATTCTCATCTTCGCGAAAACGCAGGCCCTTGGCTCGGCAATTCTTGTCTCGGCTGGTGTGGTGAAGATGCCGTTCATGAGATTTGTCGCATACAACCTCATCGGGGGGATTCCGAAAACTGCAATTCTACAGATGGTTGGTTACTTCTTTGGCCAATGGTATGCGCTCATTGACCGCTCCCTCTGGCTTTTTGGATTAGCAGCATTCGCCATCGGGATTGCGATCTATTTTGTACAACGAAAAACTCCTTCAGTTGTTGGATCGGATGAGCAATGAAACGCCTTGTCCTCATTACGGATACCTGGACGCCGAATGTGAACGGTGTTGTCACGTCGCTTCAGAAAGTCACGGAGATTCTGAAGGCGCGAGGATGGAGCGTTTTCGTCATTCATTCCGGGCTCTTTCAGACTATACCTTCGATTCTGATTCCCGAGATGCGGGTGCCGTTGTTTTTTTATAAAGCCCTCGGAGCAATGCTGAAAGAGAATTCACCAGATTACATCCATATTGCAACCGAAGGTCCGCTCGGATTTGCAGCGCGCTTATACTGCATTCGCCGATCGTATTCATTCACGACTTCGTACCACACGAATTTTGAACTGTATGCTGACGCGCGGCTTGGATTACTTTCAAGCCCGGTCGCATTATTTATTCGGAACTTCCATAAACGGGCGATTCGTACCATGGTTGCAACCCAGAGTCTCAAACAAACGCTTGAACAATCAGGGTTTGGACGCCTCGGTATTTGGCCGCTTGGAATCGACACCACGTTCTTCAAAAAAAATGCTCAAGCTTCTCTCGGTGATTTCAAGCGGCCTATTTTTCTCTATGTGGGCAGAATCGCGCCGGAAAAGGGAGTTGAAGAATTTCTCCAATGCCGTCTTCCGGGGACAAAGCTCGTTGTCGGCGACGGTCCTCAAATGAAATCACTCGTAAAACAATATGGGAGCAAGGCCGAGTTCGTCGGATTTAAACGCGGCCAAGAGCTCGTTGACTACTTTTCTATTGCGGATGTGTGCGTATTCCCGTCGAGAACTGAAACATTTGGGCTCGTGATATTGGAAGCTCTTGCCTGCGGAGTCCCCATCGCGGCCCACGACGTTATGGGCCCGCGCGATATTATTACGCCCGGTATTGATGGGTTTCTCGATGAGGATCTTGCTCGTGCGGCAGAGTCTTGTCTCGCCCTCTCGAGGGAGGCATGTCGAAAAACAGCTCTTCGGTATTCATGGAGTTCATCAGCTGATGCGTTTGTGGATAATCTTCGCCCTATTGGGTTTTCGTCCTCAAGCGAAGGAGCCAGTAGTTCTGGCTAATAATTTCTCCCACAGACGCAACGCTTAGGACATGCCGAATCATCGAAAGTTCGCTCATCCAGCCGCGCCAAAACCCGATCTTGGTTGTTTTCCGAATATTGATAACATGGTTCCAAGGCACTACTCTGACGCGCAGTTTTTGTTCGATGATAATACGATTTGTATATACCTCAAGGCCAAATCCTGGCAGTGAAGCAATGGCAGTGAGATGAGGGAGAAGGAAAACCGCTGGGAACACCCGTTCGCCCGACACAAAATCAAGACCGAGTAGCTTGTAGATAAGCAAGCTGTTTTTTCGAAGACTGATACTCACCTCAGCGATGCCCGAACGCACCGGCTCAATGAGGGCACTCACATCATCCGCATTGAGCCCTACGAGGTCAGCATCAAGAAATACAAGAAGGTCGCCGGAAGCCTGGGAAACGCCGACAGTCATAGCGTAACTTTTCCCTCTGTTCTGTTTATAGGAAATTAAGTGAACGCGCGGATGGCGACTCACAATTTCAGCAGTCTTGTCGAGCGAGCCATCATCAACCACAATCACTTCATGGATGAGCGGATGGTCTTCAACAATGGCGAGTACACTTGCGATCCTCGGCTCCTCATTGTAGGCGCAAATGATGCAGGATATTTTTGGTCCCGCGGTTGAGTCTGGCATATACTTGTATCAGGAATACTTTTTTTTCTGACGCCGACCGAGTACAAGGGCACCGGCGATCATGCCAGCAATGAGCGTGAATAAGATGTCACCCATCGTATCGCTCGTGCTTGGCTGAGTGAGTGTGTAGGGGCGGAAAATGGAGAGCGCGTTGAACAGTTCAAATTTACTGAAGAAGTAATCGTGCAGAAACTCGAGTATTTCCCATCCGACGCTAAGGAGTGCAACCAAAGAAAGCAGTAAGATGAAATTTTTCCAAAATTTTTCCGTAGAATTGAATGAAGCCCATAAGCGGAGTCGCACGAGGATGGCGACTTCCATGATGCCGGCGACAAAGTGGAGTAGGGCATCATACCCCCCGAAGCCGGCATTGCATCCGAGGATGGGATAACAGTGGGAGCTCTCGATAAGCCAATGACCGGCGATCAAGCCCGCAGTAAAAAGAAGCGTTGCAATGAGGGGGAGAGTATTCGTTGTCGAAAGACGAGGAATCGATCGAACAGGGGTGAGGGGTTCACCGATTATTTCGTCAGGATAGGAGGATGGTTCCATAACTGATATCAGTATAACCCAGATGGATCTTATTATTCGACACTATAAACTTTATCTTACTCAGCGCGATTTTGTCACGTAGGTTCTCGTAGCATTTTTTTGTTTTGTAATCGCTTGGGAGACATCATATAGGACTCACGATGCGCAAGATGGTACTATGAGCGCATGAAACATCGTGTGTGTGTTGCGATTGACCTTCCCGAGGAGTTGAAGACAAGAATCAGCGAAATGATTTCCCAGTGGCGATGGCTCCCGATTCGCTGGTTGCCTAAAGAGCAGTGGCACGTGACATTGCTTCCCCCGCGGTATCTCACCGATGAGGAACTTCCTCATTTTCTCGAGCATCTTAAAGCGAAAGCATCGTTTGATACATTTTCAATTCGTTTCTCGCGCGTCTTGCTCGCACCACCCGGCACATCAGCCCGGATGGTTTGGATTGAGGGAGAAGCCCCTCCGGAATTTATGAAACTAAAAAATCGTCTCGAGCCATCACTTCAGACAAATGGTTCGTCAAAGGTTTGGGAACCTTCATCAAAACTTCACGTGACGATTGCACGCTTCAAAGCAGGAGAGTTGAAAGAGCTTGAAGCAAAAACGCATGTCCTCGGCGAAGTTCAGTTCCGTTTTACCGTTCGCGAGGTTGCTCTTTTCGAATCGCATTTCGCCCCGGAGGGTTCTCGGTATGAAATTTTAGCCGCGATCCCGTTTGCGTAGCCATATGGAAGCAAATAACCAGAATCCGAATCAGCGTCGGAGTGTGGCTGCACGATTAGGATTGTCCAAAAATGTTTTTTGGATGGGGGTGGTGAGTTTTTTGAATGATCTTTCTTCGGATATGATCTTTCCATTCATTCCGATTTTTTTGACATCTATTCTTGGTGCATCCCTCACATTCGTTGGACTTGTCGAAGGTATTGCGGACGCAACTGCAAGTCTCCTAAAAATTCCCTCCGGGTGGATTTCCGATCGCATGAAGCGCCGCAAACCCTTTGCCGTGTTCGGCTATTCGCTCTCGGCAATTTCGAAACCGCTACTTGCACTTGCTTCATTACCCTGGCACGTGCTCGGGGTGCGTTTTCTCGATCGCGTCGGGAAGGGGACGCGCGAATCTCCGCGCGATGCGCTCATCAGTTTTTCAACCCCACGATCTCTCCTTGGCCGCGCATTCGGTTTTCATCGCGCCATGGATACGCTTGGTGCCGCGACCGGGCCGCTCCTCGCCGCTTTGATTCTGCCATTCATCAACGAGAATTATCGAGTTCTCTTTTTCCTTTCGTTTATTGCGAGCTTCTTTGCGGTTCTCGTCCTCGTGTTGTTTGTTCGTGAAGTTCGTCTTGACGGCAGTGATTCGGGTACACCCGAAACAGTGAAACCGCTGATTCAGGATGTGCGACCTCCTCTTGAAGTGAAACCTCAGCCCGCAGTATCGCAGGGGTGGCGAAATCTCGGGGCACCGTTTTTTCTTTTTCTGATGGTTGCAACTATTGCGTCTCTCGGAAAAGCGTCCGAAGCATTCCTCATTCTCCGGGCACGCGAGATCGGCCTTGCGATTGCACTCATTCCTATTGCCTATTTTGCCTACAGCATCACCGCAGCTCTTCTCGGAACACCGCTCGGTATGGTGGCTGATCGCGTGGGAAAGAGGAATACGTTTGTTGCAGGGCTCGTGGTATTTGCAATCTCATATATCGGATTCTCACTCACCTCAAGTCTTAAGGCATTTTGGTTCCTTCTTATTCTCTATGGTCTGTATTCCGCACTCACTGATGGTGTGGGGAGAGCGGTCGTGGCAGGACTTGTGGCACCCGAAGTTCGTGCGACGGCATTTGGGATATACAATGCCACAACCGGCCTCGCACTCCTACCGGCAAGTTTCGTATTCGGATATTTTAGTCAGCAGTTTGGTTCGCATGTTGCATTTCTCTATGGGGCAGGGCTTTCTCTGGTTGCCGTGTTTCTTTTTTTTATTTGTTTGTCCAGAATACCCCGCCCCGACCGCGGTCGGGGCGGGGGCGAATGTCATACAAACAAATAACCCCCTCCTTTTGCGCAACTGCGTTGTTGCATAGAAGTAAAACGTGAGATGGCAAAATGCTTGTGATATATACAGACCCATTAAGCGCGAAAAGGAGGGGGTAAACTGGAGATACCGCACCGCAGAGCGGTGCGGAACTCCATGTTCATTCTGCGGAAGGCATTCCGAGTTCAATCCAAGAGAGCTTTTTCCCCATCTTGACCGAGTGTCTAGATGTAGTATTCTGAATTCAGACCTGTGGGGTCTGATATATCATGCAATTTTCAAGAAAAATTGATTACGCCTGTATCCTCCTTGCCTCCCTTAGAAAAACCCATACTTCGGGGTTATTTGTATCCCTCGCCGTAATCGCAAGAGAACAGCATCTACCGCTTCCGTTTCTCGAAAAACTTGCAGGGACGCTTCGGCGTCGTGGCGTACTTGATGCGCGCAAAGGTGCGGACGGCGGGTATCGCCTCAAGCGCAATCCGAAGACATTGACCATCAAAGAAATCATTGACATATTTGAGGAGCCTCCCGTGATGCGGTGTTTGAAATCATCTGATCCCGAGCAGTTCTGTTCGCTTGCTCCGTTTTGTCCGACGCGAAGCCGATGGCGCGAGATCGAAGAGAAAGTTGATCGGGTATTTGCACACGTCACTGTGGATTCATTATAGAAATATGAAAGAAGTATATCTTGATTGCGCCGCAACCACTCCTCTGGATCCTCGCGTGAAAGCCGCGATGGATCCGTATTGGGATACGGCCTACGGCAATCCGGGAACGCTGTATCGACAGGGGCGCATTGCGAAAGATGCCTTGGATCAGGCGCGATTAACCGTTGCCGAAATTTTGCATGCGCGGCCAGAGGAAGTAATTTTTACCGCCGGAGGCACTGAAGCCGATAACATCGCGATTTTTGGTGCAGTTGCGATGTTCCGTGAAACCAAGGGTCATTTGATTACCACCAAAATTGAGCACCATGCGGCTCTTCGTTCGTTCGAGGCGCTTGAACGCGAAGGATGGAAGGTTGATTATCTTTCTGTTGATGCGGAAGGCATTCTTTCTCTGGAAGTTTTGAAGAACGCCATCCGGCCCGATACACTGCTTGTTTCGGTGATGTATGCGAATAATGAGATTGGAACGATTCAGCCGATTGCCGAGATCGGGGCTATCGTGAAAAATGTTCGCAAAGCCCGGCTTGCCGAAAAAAATCAGATGCCGATGTATTTTCATTGCGACGCATCCCAGGCGGCAGGATTTCTTGACCTTGATACACAAAAGCTCGGGGTTGATCTCATGAGTTTGAACGGCGGAAAAATTTACGGTCCCAAGGGAACCGGGGCGCTCTATATTCGAAGTGGGGTTCGCTTGAAGCCAATATTCCAGGGCGGAGGGCAAGAAAAGAATCTCCGTTCCGGTACGGAAAATATTCCCGGTATTGTGGGATTCGCGAAAGCGCTTGAAATTGCGGAAGAGGAAAAACAGCAGGAGTCGCGCCGCCTCGCCGAACTTCGGGATTATTTTTTCCAGCGCCTCACGAGCGAAATTCCCAAAACCGTTTTGAATGGACATCCAACGGAGCGCCTCCCCAATAATGTGAATGTATCAGTTCTTGATATCGAGGGAGAGGCCGTGATTCTCTATCTTGATGCCAAGGGAATTGCGATATCAACCGGCTCCGCCTGTACGTCAACGACACTTGATCCATCGCACGTGATTTTGGCGCTCGGGAAACCCTATGAATATGCACATAGTTCTCTCCGCTTTACGCTCGGGCGATCAACGACGAAAGAAGATCTCGATTACGTGATGGAAGTATTTCCTGAGATCGTCGCAAAACTCCGCGAAATTAGTCCGATCCGCATGGAAATCGATCAGAAAGAAATTTCACATCCAGAAGTATTCGCAGGACAAGGTGCACGAATTAAGGTCGGCGGGAAAAATTATAAGTAAACCCCCACACTCATTGTGGCAAAGTGCGGTGCGCAGAATTCATTACCACAATGAGTGTGGGGGTAAAGGTCGGAGGCCGCACCTATAAATGAACATGGAGCTCCGCGTAGCAGAGCAGAGTGGTATCTCCTGTTCACCCCCTCCTTTTCGCGCTTCATGAGTCTATATATATCACAAGCATTTTGCCATCTCATGTTTTGTTTCTATGCAACAACGCAATTGCGCAAAAGGAGGGGGTTATTTGTTTGTTACTCCATTCATCCTTTCTCGAGGGCGGTCGGGAGAGGTATTCTGGAGACAAACAAATAAAAAAACGACCGAGTGTTCTTTCTCAGTCGTAGCGCGAGAGCGTATGTCGGCTCACCTCAGTGGTTTGGCCATCCGTCGGAGAATACCTTACGGGGGGCTTGGTCGCGTTGCGAGAGAGCGTCTCTGAAAGGCGCGCCTTCATCTAGGCGCAGAGATTCTATTTTGATGACGAGGTCAGGCCAGTTCGACCCGAAGTAGTGTTTGACCCGTTTCTCTGCGCGTCGGAAGGTGGTGTCCTCGACCATTTCATTCGGCGCCACAGGCAGAAGGTCGGTGTCGACGGGCACGGCGTGCTCTTCAAGGGAAACTCCATCCCCGAACTCACTTTCGAAAGCCTCATGGTTGAAGATTCTACTGCCGATCGGCAGACGCAGGGAGGTGCCTGGACCCGTTTGGGACGGCTCCCGCACTTTGACCTTCGCTACGAGCCTCATTTAGATCTCCTCTCGTCGTGAATGCGGCGTGGGGGCTCGGATAACCAACGATACATCTTGTTTACCAATACTATGCCAAACGATCAGAATCAAGGAACCACACCAACATCATCTGCAGTTGATGTGGTGAATCAATACACGGGGGAAAAATGGTACTACAGCGATATTGTAAAGGATCATTTTTTTCATCCGCGGAATTTACTGCTTGAGGACCCAGTCGCGGGTCAGTATAACGCAACCGGAAAAGTTGGGTCTCCTGCGTGTCTCTTGCCGGATACAAATGTCATTACGAATCCCGATGTTAAAACCATTCAGAATGTATCTCGTGGAGAACGCGTGTTTAGCCACGACTCTCGATACCATGCGGTCGAGCGTATTTTTCGCGTGACCTATCCCAAAACATTGCTCGTGCGCCTGAAGAATTATCTTGGCACGGTGACGCTTACTGAGGACCACTTAGTGTACGGGAAACGTATTCCTGCGGGGAATGGTTTTCATCGCCATCGCTACCGCAAGGGTATACCCTCCGCCTGGCATCATGCAGGTGAGCTTTCGGTGGGGGATATTTCCTCATATCCGATTCCGACCGAAGTGCGTGCGGTTAAGCCGCTGCAATTTTCTTCAGTGAGAGGGCGATGGGATTTTAAGAGCCGAGCAATTCCTGCCACGGTTCCTATAACTAAAGAACTTCTCGAACTTTTTGGATACTTCCTTGCCGAGGGATATACAAAGAGCACTCAATTTGGTTTCATTTTCAGCAATCGGGAGCGGCACCTCGCCGATCGAGTCGCTCTCCTGACGAAAGATATCTTTGGTCTCGAATCATCTATTCGCGAACGACCCGAGAACCACCGAATTGATGTTGACGTGTACAACGTCCATCTTGCGCATGCATTTCGTCGGATGTTTGGAGATTCAGCCGTAAGAAAGAATATTCCAGAAGAATTTCTGTTCGCCGATCCAGAACTTCAGCGTGGGCTTCTCAAGGGAATTTGGCTTGGTGACGGATATTTCTCGCGAGTACGCCGACAGCCGCGTGCGGGATACGCAACCGTTTCTCAAAAGCTTTTTTCACAAATCGTATTCCTCCTCCTTCGTCAGCACATTATTCCTTCAACATTCCGGGAGCAAGCGAAAAAGGTACGAGGCGTACATCATCAAGCCGCATATCGAATTCATGTGGGCGATATGGCGTCACTCGAGAAACTCGCGGGTATACTCGGCCTGTCGTTCCTTCGTGATCCTTCAAAACGTCATGAAGTGCGTGCGTGGTTCGAGGAGAATATCCTGTACCTTCCCGTGAAGGGCATCGAGCGAGTGCCGTTCGTCGGCGGAAAATTGATGAATTTTGAAGTTGCCGGCAGTCATACGTATGCGACCGATGCATTTCTCGTACATAATTGCGGAGACATGATGTTCATGTGGCTCGCGATTGATCCTGCGACCGAGCGAGTTAAAGAAATGAAGTGGAGAACATTTGGATGCGCCTCGGCCATCGCGGCCACTTCAATGTTCTCTGTTATGATTACCGAGCATGAGGGCATGACGGTTGCGGATGCGCTGAAAGTGCGGCCGCAGGATATCATGATGCGCCTGGGGGGGCTTCCCAATAGAAAGATTCACTGCTCCGTTCTTGCCGACAAAGCGTTTCGAAAAGCCGCGAACGACTATTTTCACGAAAGCGGTCAGCACGAGCGCGTCATCGTGGAGGGCGCGAAGGTCATTGATCCGAAACTGAATATCACTGATCATGATATTGAGGAGGCGGTACTCGAGGGTGCCATGGATCTTGATGCCGTTCAGCAAAAATTAAAGGTAGGCATCGGCTCGCCCGAGATTATCACCGATGTTGAACAGCTCATCCGTTTTTACAAAGAGAAGTATTATGGGTAAAAAAAGATCGCATCACAGCTTGTGAATGCGACTGAACGAGTTGGATTCCGGGGGAGCGAAGATTCGATCATCGCAGGCTTCGTCGATATCCTTGACCCAGCGTCCGCAGACCCGAAGATAGATTTGGCAGGGGATCCCTAGAAAAAGCCCGACGAGGAAAGCAAAGGTCCGCATGAGTACGGAAGAGCCATTGCGCCTCATTCCCCAGACCCACTGTATGGCGATGACGATGTTCGAGACGACGTAACCACAGGCGAGGAGCGACAAGATAAGTAGCGATAAGCTCATTGAGTACCTCCTTGGTTGTCGATTCAGTACGGAGATTTTACATCAATCATAATGGAAAATCAAGAAACCCCGAAAAAACCGCGCATTGCGAAAATCATGATTGACCGCAACCTCTGCATTGGGGCGGCATCTTGTATTGCGGTCGCACCCTCAACCTTTGAGCTTGATCCTGAAAATAAAGCGGTCCTCCGGAGAAAAGTCCCCCCTCCTTCCTCAGACATGACGGATCGCGCTGATCTCGAAGATCAAACCATTGATGACGAAATGTTGCTTCTTGCCGCAAAATCCTGTCCGACCCAAGCGATCATTGTGTATGATGAAGAAGGGAATCAGATGTATCCGTGATGCGAGCCTATAAGCGAGATAAGCATGTAAGCTAATAAGCTTTGAACTGTCCGGTAAGCCACACGTAAAAACTTATCAGCTTATCTCGCTTATTAACTTATCAGCTCATACTATGTTCGAACCAAAAAATTACGACCACCTTCTCGGCACACCAGGCTTCAGTGATCAACTGCTGAAGAATCATTTTGCGTTGTATCAGGGGTATGTGAAGAATGTGAATCTGATGATGCAGGAACTTGAGGCGCTCGTGAAAGCTGATAAAATCGGAACCCCAGGACATTCGGAAATCCAAAGACGTTTCGGTTGGGAATTCAACGGAATGCGCCTACATGAACTCTATTTTGGGAACATGACCAAGACTGGTGCGGCGCCTTCGGTTGATTCTGATTTTGCAAAAAGCATTTCGCGAATCTATGGATCGCATGAGAACTGGGAAAAAGATTTTCGTGCCGTTGGTGCCATGCGGGGGATCGGCTGGGTGGTTTTTTACTACGATCGCGCAAGCGGAGAACTCTTTAACGTGTGGATCAATGAGCATGACGTGGGGCATCTTGCCGGTGCTGTACCTTTGCTTGTGCTCGATGTTTTTGAACACGCCTATACGCTTGATTATGGAATCAAGAAGGCCGACTATATTGATGTTTTCTTCCGAGCCATTGATTGGAAGGAGGTTGAGCGACGAGCTGATAAGCGAATAAGCTAGATAAGCGAGGTAAGCTCCGCACGAAACGTCGACAAAACTTAATTTACTTATTAGCTTATCTCGCTTATGAGCTCACCAACCATGGACCAAGTAACCATCAATAAGAATCGCCTCTTTTTCTGGTCAGTGATCATTACTATTTTGAATCCTATTTTTGCGGGAATTCTGCTCGGGATCTGGATGCTTCGAGAAGATGGGTTGAAAAAGGAAGGGCGCATTGTAACTGGGTTTGCGATCTTGTGGGGATTACTCGCACTACTCCTTGTCTCAAAATTTGGTATGAATGTCGGAATATAGTCGTTACGGTGCATAAGAGAGTAGAGAATAGAGAGTAGGGACTTCGTTTTCACACGGTATGCAGGAAGCTATTGAAAAGACGCTTGAAGAGATTCGCCCGATGCTGGCCTTACACGCCGGCAACATAGAGTTTGTTGGTGTTGAAGGCGGAACCGTGAAGGTACGGCTACTCGGAACATGTCACGGCTGTCCGCTTTCGGATCTAACACTCAAAGCCGGCATTGAAGAACTCTTGAAGGAAAGAGTACCCGGTGTTGAGAGCGTTGAAGCGGTGGACTAGTGCGAGAGAATAGAGAGTAGAGAATTGAGCGGATCGAAGCAGTCTAAATCAGCCCTATCAGCTGGCGTAGATTACCAGTTAGCACTCTCTTGACACGACTGCTAAATTTGCGCTACATTTTTGTTGTTCACAGATTATTGACCAATTGCTTTTTGAGTCTGGTATCATTAATTGATCGTGATCTGGTCCATTTTTAGATTTCCTACTATTATGGTATTTCAATCTATTCTCTAACCCCTATACCCTAATCCAATGCCCATGACCCCGTTCAACAACTTCACCATAAAAGCACAGGAGGCCTTAAAACGCGCTCATGATCTTGCGATTGAGCGTTCACACCAGCAAATCACTCCGCTTCATATTCTTGCGGCCCTAGTCCTCCAGGAGGAGGGGACTGTGGAGGCTGTGCTCGAGAAGCTCAATCAAGACGTATCAGCCATTGCAGATAAAGTCTTGGATTTACTTGACCGACAGCCGCGAATCGCTGGCTCCGGCGGCATTGCCTCACTCTATCTTTCACAGGATCTTGGTCGTGTCATGGAGCAAGCCCATCGCGAAGCGAATCAGATGAAGGACGAATTTATTTCGGTTGAGCACCTTTTCCTTGCGATTCTCGCAGTGCCGTCTCCGGCGAGGGATCTCCTGCTTGAGCTTGGAGTCGCGCATGAAGCCGCGGTGAAAGTACTGCACGAACTTCGGGGTTCCCAGCGTATTACCGACCCCGAACCTGAGGCAAAATACAATGTGCTCGAGAAATATGCGAGGAGCTTGACGAAGCTTGCGCGTGAAGAAAAACTTGATCCCGTGGTCGGGCGGGATGATGAAATCCGGCGGATCATGCAGGTCCTTTCGCGGCGAACAAAAAATAATCCCGTTCTCATCGGAGAAGCCGGTGTCGGGAAGACCGCGATTGTTGAGGGTCTTGCATTGCGTATCGTATCAGGTGATATCCCCGAGTCGTTGAAAGAGAAGGAATTGATTAGCCTTGATCTTGGATCGCTTGTTGCCGGTACGAAGTATCGCGGCGAGTTTGAAGATCGCCTGAAAGCCGTGTTAAAGGAGCTCGAACGCCAGCAGGGCAAATATATTATTTTCATAGACGAGCTTCATACGATTGTAGGAGCAGGGGCAGCAGAGGGTGCAATTGATGCCTCAAACATGATGAAACCGGCTCTCGCGAGAGGCGAACTTCGTGCCATTGGTGCAACCACGCTGAAGGAGTACCACAAGTATATTGAAAAAGATCCTGCACTGGCGCGGAGATTCCAGCCGGTCTATGTGGATGAGCCAACGCCGGATGAGGCGATGAGCATTCTCCGAGGTGTGAAAGCGAAATACGAAGTTCATCACGGGGTTCGCATTTCGGATTCAGCACTTCGCGCGGCAGTCGATCTCTCTGCGCGCTATATTTCGGACCGCTTTCTTCCCGACAAAGCAGTTGATCTCATGGACGAAGCCGCATCATCCCTCCGGCTTGAAATTGATTCTCTCCCGAAGGAACTCGAGGAATTGCGTCGTGAATTAACTCGATTGGAGATTGAAAAAGAAACACTCAAAAAGGAAAGCGCAAAGGGTTCCAAATCACGTCAGGGGATAGTGACCCGCGAGATTACGACGCTCAAGGGAAAATCAAAGAAACTCGAGGCGCGTTGGCACGAGGAGAAAGAATTAATTATTGCGATACGGAGCCTCAAGAAAGAGCTTGACGATTTGCGTCAGGAATCGGATATTCGTGAACGCGAAGGGAATTTTGAAAAAGTTGCGGAAATTCGATACGGCAAAATTCCTGTTGCCGATAAGAAACTTGCTGATTCTGAAATAAAGCTTCAGAAAATCCAAAAAGAGCGGAAAATGCTGAAGGAAGAGGTGGTTGCCGAGGATATCGCCGAAGTGGTGGCACGCTGGACCGGCATTCCGGTAACTCGGATGCTTGAAGCTGAAACCGAGAAGCTGATGCGTCTTGAAGAAGTGTTAGGGAAGCGGGTGATCGGCCAGGGGGAGGCGATTGAGAAAGTTGCTCATGCCGTACGCCGATCTCGCGCGGGGATTCAAGATGAGGATCGGCCGATCGCGTCCTTCATGTTCCTCGGCCCTTCCGGAGTCGGGAAAACCGAACTTTCAAAGGCTCTTGCTGAGTTCATGTTTAATGATGAAAAGGCTCTGATTCGCGTGGATATGTCGGAGTTTATGGAGCGTCATACCGTGGCCAGGTTTATCGGATCTCCGCCGGGCTACGTCGGCTACGAAGAAGGAGGACAACTTACGGAGAAAATTAAGCATCGCCCATACTCAGTGATTCTCTTTGATGAAGTCGAGAAAGCACATCCTGAGGTTTTTAATATTCTCCTCCAGGTGCTTGATAATGGTCGCCTTACCGACGCAAAGGGTCGAGTGATTAACTTTAAAAACACGATTATTGCAATGACGTCGAATATCGGTTCGGAATATATCCAGGAGCTCTCGCGTCTTGGGTTTGCCTCGGCCGTTGACGATACCAAAGAGCGCGATGAAGAGAATCTGAAGGATAAAATCCGAAAAGCGCTTGAACGGAGTTTCCGCCCCGAATTCTTGAATCGCGTGGATGAAATAGTCATTTTTAATTCGCTTTCGAAAGATGTGCTGAGAAAAATCGTTGAGGTTCAGCTTGAGAAAGTTTTGGAGAGGACTCGCGCAAAGGGGATTGAGCTTGATTTTCGGACTGCACTCAAGAATTATCTTGTCGATAAGGGGTTCGACCTTCATTATGGTGCGCGTCCCCTGAAGCGTGCCATTCAAACGTTTGTTTTGAACGGGTTAGCACAAGAGGTGATCGCCGGCCGGGTGAAGGCGGGAGATCGAGTCGTGGTTGATGTAAAAAATGGCGTGGTGGAGTTCTCGAAGGGCGTGCGTCACAGCAGAAACGTTGAAGTTCGAGAGGAAGTTGCATCTTTTAAATAATTTTATCCACGCACTCAAAAACCTCCCCGATGTACATCGGGGAGGTTTTTGATTTTAGTTCTTGAGAGGTGTGTCTCCTTTGGTTGACGCCGGGAGACGTATTCGCTACCCTGCCTACATTCGTATTTCTATGCAGTCACTGCCTGACGATATCAGAAAAAGAGCCGTTGCCGCATGTGCGGCGATTTATCGTGTGAGTGATATTCCTACGTTTGACGCTGTCTTGAAATTTGAACTCCGTCGTCGCTCTCTTGAGATCATGACGGGCATTGCCGGGCTTGGGGTAAGTCCGGATTGGGCGAGTGGACACGCACATGAAGGTCTGCGAAAGCAAATTTTGGCAATTCATGAACTCATTCGTTTCGGGCGCGATCTTCATTGGATAGCAGAATCGAATGCCGATCGGATATTCGAAGCGTATCAACGTATGCAAGAAGATCTTGCGGCCTCAATTCGAGCAGAGTCGGTAAGGGTTGAAGATAAAAATATCGAGTTTGGAGCAAAGCCCTCGGTTGCACCCGACGCCTTGTACCTCAATTCCCGACAGGATCGCATTCTCGCCTATATGAGGGAACAGAGAGAGGCCCCAATAAGTCAGATCTGCGCTCTTTTCGGTGAGGCCGTAAGTGAGAAGACTATTCAACGCGATCTTAATGAGCTTGTGAGCTCGGGTCTTATTCAGCGGCGCGGAGACAATCGTTGGACCATGTACATTTCTCTCGGACATTAAATGTCCGAGAGAAAAATTAGCCTGAAAGATCCGCTCTTTTCATGTGTCCTATATATGTCCGAGAGAAAATGACGCAAGTTCGCAAATTTAGAGTGTTGGCCGTACTCAGTTACCCAGGAGAGGAGTCGAGATCATGTGAAGATCAAAAGAGGCTAGTTTTGGATGTCTGAACGGCAGGGTGGTGCTCGGGTCAGGGGATTGCACCATACTATCGCCAATACAGGAAGATTTGGTCACGTTCTAAGAACAGTTATCCACATGGTTTTTGTATATTTCTTCTAAGGTACCGTATAATAGGTTCGAGCAAGTATGGATGTGATGGTTCTGGCTAAAATCCTTTCGTATATGCTCTTTTTCGATTATCACTTATCCACACTGCTCGTTTGCGCGGATATCAGAGCCATCTATAATGGAACCAGTGCAGAAATCTAATTCATAATGGTGGAAACCGTTATCTGGGGCAATCTTTTTGGTTGCAGTTTTGTAAAATAAAAAAAGAATAGCGTCAAGTTGCGATTCAGGTACTAGCCTGCTACACTGCCAAATCGGCTGTAATGAGCTGATACGTGGACCGAAACGATTGATCGCGCAAGCTCTCCAGAACTTTGACAACTCATGGATCGTAAGATATATGTTCATCTTCTTTTACTTTCGTTTTTACCCATGGGTTTCGGGATCTATCCGGTCAACGACCGGACTTATCCCCTACTCATGATTCCCCGTTATCGTTAATTCATAACTTCACCGTTCGGCCGAACTTATATGTCGAAACGGCTTTCACGGTGAGATACGTTTTCGAGTGAGTGCAGAGCACTCAAACGGAAACCGATCAGTCATTACTATATGGATAAATTCATACCGAGGAGCGCTATGACGCGAATTGTCGTAGCTCTCTCAACGGCTGTTCTGCTCTCCGGAGCCGGCGTGGCCATTCCGCAGATTGCATCTGCAGTGACCATTGCCGAACTTCAGGCGAGCATCGCTGCCCTTACACTGCAGTTGAATGCGCTCATAGGCGCACAGCCAGCAGTCGCAGGCAAATGCACCTTCACACGCGACCTCACGATTGGGGTTGAGGGTGATGATGTGATGTGTTTGCAAAAATATCTGAATTCAAAGGGACACCAGGTCGCTTCAAGCGGCGCTGGATCTCCAGGCAGTGAGTCCACGTATTTCGGAACGCGAACGCAGGGTGCGGTCTCCAAATGGCAGGCAGCAAACGGCGTATCGCCGACAGCCGGATACTTTGGCTCAAAGTCTCGCGCGAAATATGACGCACTCGTAGCGGGTACGCCAACACCTCCGCCGCCACCCGGCCCGACTCCTCCGCCAGTAGTAGGCACGGGTCTTACCGTTTCCGCGGCAACGCAACCAGGTGACACACTTGCTCCTGCTTCAGCGTCAAGAATTAAGGCAACTTCATTCACCGTAACCGCTTCGAGCGATGGCGACATCGTGGTGAATTCGGTCACGGTTGAACGACAAGGTCCTGCCGCAGACTCTTCAATTTCGAGTGTGGTGCTTCTTGACGAGAACGGTCTTCAGATCGGTCTCTCGAAGACACTCAATGCAAATCATCAGGCAATCTTGAACAACAAGTTTACGGTTGCGAAAGGAACATCAAGGACCATTACCGTTGCAATCAACCGACCTGCATCACCATCCGACGGCGGATCTGTCGCACGTATGGCGGTTGTCGCAGTTGACGCGGGCGCGGCTCAGGTGGCAGGGTCCCTTCCTATTGTAGGAAGCCCGATCACCATGAACTCGACTCTTACGATTGGTTCTGCGACCATGGCACGAGGCGTGAATGATCCCGGTTCTGCCCAGACCAAAGAGATTGGGACAAATGCGTACAAATTCACTGCAATTCGCGCAACTGCGGGTTCAGCCGAAGACCTCATCATGAAATGGGTGAGCTTCAACCAATCGGGTTCTGCCGCAGCAACTGATATTGCAAACGTCAAAGTGAACGTGAACGGAACTGATTATCCGGCAACTGTTTCGGCTGATGGTAAGTACTACACTGCTACCTTTGGCGACGGCATTGCCCTGAAGAAAGGTAATCAGGCCGAGATCTACGTGATTGCCGACATCGTGAATGGTTCTAACCGAACCGTTGACTTTGACCTGTACCGCTTCACTGATCTCTACATTATTGGCCAGTCATTCGGCTACGGTATTACGCCAACCGGTGGATCAGCCGGAACGGCTACTGCCGGATCGTTCTCGACCGACACAAATCCAATCTGGAATGCCTATGCGGCAACCATTGGCGCTGGCACCGTTTCGGTGACCGGTTCTACTGCTATACCCGCGCAAAACATTGCGGTGAACCTCAATGATCAGCCCATCGGCGCCTTCGATGTTGATGTGAAGGGCGAGACGGTCACGGTTTCCTCGATGGTCTTCCGCGTGTCAGCCAATAAGAACGTCGCAAGCGTATTCGAAGCCGACTACACAGACGTGAAGTTGGTTGATAACGCAACGGGCAAAGTTATTGCCGGCCCGAAAGACGGATCCGGTACGACCGACACCCAGATGGTCTTTACCTTTACGGACGCGGTTTCCTTCCCGGTTGGCAAGAAGACCTATGTCTTGCGAGGCAAGCTTTCGACCGACTTTCTCTCTGACACCTTGGTATCTGCATCCACAACGCCTTCAAGCGACTGGACGTCAGCCACCGGGGATGTATCAGGAACGTCGATCAGCGTTGCGAACACCGGAACCGTTTCGGGTAACTCCTACACGGTGAAAACCGGTGCGGTGAACGTATCGCTTTCGACCTCTCCAACAGCTCAGAATGTGATTCGTGGTGCTAAAGCATTCACCTTTGCGAATCTGGTGTTTGATGCGACAAACTCGGGTGAAGATGTACGCTTCACCTCAGCGATAGTCCAGCACAACTACGCAGTTGCGGGTGACCTCACAAACTGTCAGCTCTTCGATGGAACGACTGCTCTTAACACGGGTTCGAACATTGTGAACCCATCAGCGGCATCAGCCGCATCCGTGAAGGACAACACCTTCACGCTTGACACCCAACTTACGCTTGCCAAAGGCACCTCAAAGACGGTTGCTCTCAAGTGTGATGTATCGAAGTCCGGAACAGGTAACTACGCGCAGTGGACGTTCTCCTCAAATGAGACGTTCGGCGCAACGGGTCTTACCTCCGGTACCTCGATTACGGCTGGAGTAGCGTCCTCCTCGGTTTCAAACCGAATGGCGCTTACTGCGGCAGGAACCTTCACGATTGCAATTGATCCTTCAAGCCCATCCGTGCGCCTAGCGCAATCCGGTCAGGAAATAACGGCATCGGCCATTCGATTGTCCTCAACGAATGAGAACATCAATGTGACCCAAATTGCCGTCTTGCTCTCGGCCACGGCCTCAAGTACGGCATCTGACATGGTCAAGCTCTCATTGTGGGATGGCGCGACCAAGGTTGGTGAAGTCCTTGCGACCTCATCAACGTCAGGCATCATTGTGACGACCACTGGTCTTAGCGTTCCGAAAGACGCAGATAAGATTATTACGGTGAAAGTCCAGCTCGCCTCAATTGCGAACAACGAATCTGGCCGACCTGGTCACCTCGTTGCGATTGATTGGGACAATGTGAATCAGAATGGTCTGAACGCTACCTATGGTGTGGGTGGACAATCATCCGACAACATCTACGCAACTGGCAACGACACTGCATCAGCCGGTGTTCGCACGGTACGGGCATACCCGACGGTCAATGTCCTCTCGGTACCGTCAACGAGCTTGGCCGACGCCACCCAAAAAGTGCTCTACCGATTCTCGGTATCCGCGCCTGCGGGAACGAACGGTGTCTCGCTCTACAAGTTCACCTTCGGTGTTGCGACGACGGGTGATGATAGCGGTATCGACTTCACGATTACTAACCTCCGATTCTTCGGGTTCACGAACTCGAACTTCAGTGGCGATTGTTGTTCTGCACAAAGCGGTCAGTTGAACAATGGTTCAACTCTCGCAAGCTCTGCCGGCAACAACAGCGGAATTGATGCAGTACGCGCGACTTCAACCGACTTCGCGATTTACTTCAACCCTGCCGCACCCACAAGTGCCGCACCTGAAGCAGTTGCAATTCCGGCTGGATCCACCTACTACTTCGAACTTCGTGGGGACGTCAGCGGTGCTGACGCTGGTGATTCGGCATCCGTCGTGTTGCAGGGTGATAACTCATGGCACGGCGTTGGAAACACTTCAGGCGGAACCATGGCATACGATGATGCAGGCTTCCTCGCAGGAGCAATCAACTACTCCTTCGCGACCACAGCCCCAATCCTCGACTCTGCCGCAGGCCCAGGAAGTGCCGGTGAAAACGTGGGTGCAACAGGTGGCAACACCTCTGCCTCAGGTGCCGGAGCCGACTTCATCTGGTCTGGTAACTCGACAACCACGCACAGTGGTGCTTCGGGTAACTCGGGCCCAGATTGGTACAACGGCTTCGTCGTACCGGGTCTCCCAGCGACAGGTGCAACCGCAGTAACCTTCACGCTCTAGTATCAACACGAGGTCCTTGTAACTCGGGCGAATCCCCCTCCTTTCAATCGAAAGGAGGGGTTTTGCTATTACCACCCGCGCCGAATACCTCGCCCGCTCTCGGGCGAGGACGAAGGCGCAAATCGCTCATCGAGCGCGCTGAGATGGTCGAGGCGCGCGAGCTCATTCTGACTAACAAAGTCACCGCACCATCCCGAACGAATAGAGGTTAGAGTGCGCGATCCCGTACTTCCGCGAACTTGCGTCCGTGCTACCTGGGGTAACAGTTCGGGAGGTACGGGATCCTCGCCAACTTCTTGCTCCCTTCGGTCGCGGAAGTTGCGGGACATCAGTTCAATACCGCACCGCTCTGCGGTGCGGATGCTTTATTGGGAGGAGATTGTCGGAGTTAGGATGATTTGCTACAATAGCCCTTGTGCGTGCATACAATACTACTCAAAAAATTATTCTTGCATGTGGCGCCCTTATTCTTATCGGGGTTCTCTCTTGGGGTGTCGCATATTTGCGAAAACCAATAGCTCTTGTATCAACAAGCTCCGAGCAACCTACCACAACGCCACCTGCGGACAATCTGCCTCCAAAGAATACGTTTCCCCTGTACAAGGGCGAGCCGGTTCAAACACTGAATCCCAATGCCGAGTTTCTCAAGCAAGTTCCACCCGACGTGTTTGAGAAATCGAAAATGGAGCTTGTCGAACTCTCAAGCAAGCTTCAAAAACAGCCAAACTCGCCATCAGATTGGTTCCGGGTTGCATTTATCAAACACTTCTACGGTGATGAGATAGGCACGCGCGATGCCTATCTCTATCTCATCGCAATTAAGCCGGATGATACGATATCGATCTATAATCTGGCAGTGCTTTATGGCTACTATTTGAAAGATTCAAAAGAGGCCATCACCTATTTTGAACGAGCGCTCAAGCTCGATCCGAATAACGAAAGTTTTTATCTTGGATTGGCTGATTTCTACCGTGATGCCGAAAAAAACTACGTCATGGTTGAAAAAATCTTGCTTTTGGGCATTACCGTTTTGCCGAATAGCGTAAATCTCATGTCAGCTCTCGCTCAAAACTACGTTCTCATGAGTCGATTTGATCTTGCGATCGTATCCTATGAAAAGTTACTTACCGTGGGAGGGATTACCCCTGAGTATCGAGAATCAGTCATGGCTGAGTTGAATCGTCTGAGAGCAAAGTGACAATGAAAACGCCGTTCCGACTTTGGTCGGAACGGCGTTTTGTAAGCCTAGATTCAAAGTGAGATGAAGAGCGAAGTCTGAACTGGCAATTGTTTTGTTTCCGAATTTCTTGCCGCGTCATTATCGTAGGAAGTTGCCTCTAAGCGATACGGGGTGCCGCTTGCAAATTGGTAGCCATTGGCGTTCGTGAAGCTTGCTTGGATTTTCTCGCTGGTTGACTGCCGAATAAGCCCGGACTCCCATATCATGCCTGACCCGTCATACAGCCGGTATCGGTAGTAGAGTGTGGCATACGGATTCTTAATGCGAAGTTTCAACGGTATTGAGGACACCTGATAGCTGATGACGTCACGCTCCGGTATTCCCTGGAGAAAATTATCAAATTGGATGGGAATGTAGAGTGTCGCAAGGCGCCCAGGCGAGCTCGGGCTCTCTGAACTTCCCTCGCCTCGTGCGGTTAGTCGGGCTTCATATATTCCTTCGGAGCTTGTTCCCATCCCCACGGTCCAGCGCCAGCCAGTTGTTCCGAGGCGTTCAAGTGCGGCACCGTTAGGAAATGTCTTTGATTGTCCGATAGTGAGAACATCGTACGGGCCATGGGCTTGCTCCGTAGCCCCAGATTTTTTCGTGTAAATCATGTAAGAACGCGTATACGAGGCGGGATCATGAACGAATTCAAATATCATGGTGCCATCACCCCAGCCCAAAAACGTTCCGCTTGGTTGTCCTAATTGGTCAGAGGTTGGAATGTAGGCAGGTGTAGGCGGAGGCGGTGGAGGCACTGACGCTGGCGGCGGGGGCGGTTCGACCTGGCTCACCGCAGGCGGCGGAGCGACTTGCCCTGAGCTTGTCGAAGGGGGCGGAGAAGCAGGGTTCGCAAGCAAGATCTCATTTAATTTTGCGCGCGTTTTCGGGCCCACGATTCCCACGGGGTCAATGCCATATGTTGTTTGGAATCGCCTTACTGCCGATTCTGTGAGTTCGCCAAAATATCCTGTCACGAGTCCGTCCGGGTAGGAGTCGGTTTTTGTTTTTAAAAATTCCTGGAGTCGTGTAACCGCGTCTCCCTTTGATCCCTTCTGGAGCGTTTCAGAAAATCCTACGCCAACAACTCTGAACGGTGTGCTCTCTACCATTCCGGTCGTTGATACCTGTAACTCTGCAAGTTGCTTTTGAAGTTCCTGAATTTTTACCTGTAGCTCTTGGATTAAAGATGCAGTGTCTGCTGAGACAGGAGATGTTGGCGCGAGAAGCAATACTATGAGGCCGATTCGAATGAGGTGGTGTTTCATATCACCAGTATATCGGAGAGGGTGCCTCCCTTCCAGTCGAGTATTTCGTTGACCAGGCGCTTGAGCTCCCGTAACATCGAGATAGTGCTCACTTGCCTGGGTAGGAAGCATAATCCGTACTCAGCGAGTAATATCAATATGCCCGATGGTCAAAAATCTGCTGTTTTCGTCTTTACCACGGCTTATTTCCCTCTTATTGGAGGAGCAGAAATTGCAATTCAGGAGGTTCAAGAACGCTTGCAGGACAAGTTTGATTTTTTTATTTTTACCGCTCGATTCCGTCGGGATCTTCCTCGTCGCGAGGTGAGGGGGGGTGCAACGATCATCCGCATCGGGGTAGGGTCTTGGCTCGATAAGTGGCTGCTCGTATTCCTTGGGCCATGTACGGCCATTCGGTGGTTGAGGCGAGAGCAAAGAAGGGTGCTCTTCTGGGGGGTGGACATTTCTCAAGGTGCCATCGCCGCCGCTTTTGCAAAACTTCTTCGTCCTCGCGTGCCATTTATTTTGACCGTCCAATATGGCTATGGCGGGAGTCGCCTGGCAGGGGGGCGATTGGGTTTGATTGGTTTCGGATACCGTTTCATGTTGTGGCAAGCAGATAGTGTTACGGCTATCTCGAACTTTCTTGCAAGTACTGCAAAGCACTTCGGGTATACGAGGAATATCGCCGTCATCCCCAATGGTGTGGCAATTGAACGCTTCGAGGGACCGCCGAAGCGGCGTATTGACCTCGAACATCCGATTGTGATCACAGTGTCGCGGCTTGTCCATAAAAATGGCGTTGACACTTTGATACGCGCGATTGATGAAGTCCGGAGATCCATTCCGGGTGTTCACTGTCATATTCTCGGCGATGGCCCGAAACGCCGAGAACTTGAGACGCTCTCGCACTCACTCGGTCTCTCAGAGTACATCAGGTTTTTCGGGAATATTCCAAACACTGATATTTCAAAATATCTCAGAGCTGCCGATGTATTTGCGAGGCCGGCGCGCTCCGAGGGGATGGGAAATGCATTTGTGGAGGCCATCGCGGCAGGATTGCCGATTGTCGGGACAGCGGTGGAAGGTATTCCCGATATCATTGAGGACGGCAAAACCGGACTCTTCACAAATGTCGATGACCCGTCCGATTGCGCGAAACAGATTTTGCGGCTCCTTGGCGACCAGCAACTTCGAGAACAACTTGTATTGCATGGTCGAGAAATGGTGAGGGAGCGATTCTCTTGGGATACGATTGCTCGTGCGTACGCGAGTTTATTCGAGGTGAATCTAGCCCTTCGTATTCTCATTGCAACACCGATGTTCCCGTCGGATATAGGCGGTCCTGGTGCCTATGCCGAGCACCTTGCCTCGGAATGTGCCGCACGCGGGCTCTCGGTCTCGGTCCTTTGCTACGGCCGGGAAGGGATCCCTGACAGCTCTTTTCGTGTCAGGCGCATTTCTAGGGATATTCCCTCGGGTCTCAAACATCTTTGGTTTGCGTTCAAGGCCTGGCAGATGCTCGGCAGGAGTGATGTGGTGCTCGTCTTTGATCCAGTTATTGTTGGGGCACCGATAGTACTCGCCCGTAGCTTCCGAAGGCGACCGATGTTTTTCAGAATTGAAGGTGATTTTCTTTGGGAATGGTTCAGCGAACGGACTCGCGAAGAACAAACGTTGAGGAAATTTTATGAAACATTTCATACTCACCGCTTCAATCTCAAAGAGGAAATCATGCATTGGATAGAGCGTTGGGTTATCTCAAGAGCAGATGCGTTCGCATTTTCTTCAAAATGGCGTGAAACTATTTTTAATATCGGGTACCCCTTGTCGGAGGGACGGCACTTCCTCATTCTTCCCGCAGTACCAGAGCCAAGGAATACAAATGCAAAACGCGAACAGATTTTTCGTTTCATCGGCCGCTTTGTTCGGGTAAAAAATATCCCGCGGCTCATCAGGGCGTTTCTCGATGTCGCAGGCCCAGAATGGCGCCTTGAGTTGATTGGCGAAGGGCCCATGCAAGGAGAACTCGAGAAGATTATTCGCGATGCGGGAGCAAGGGAAAGAATTATGATAATTCCCTCGCTTGGGAAAGAGGCCGTTATTCAAAAGATTGCGCAAGCCCACGCCCTACTCCTCCCTTCAATTTCTGATGTGAGTCCGAATATCATTCTTGATTGTATTGCCTCAGGGACCCCATTTCTCCTCACCAAGGAGACCGGATTTCAAGAAATACTGGGGGATATGGTTCCCTGGGTAGACCCGCTCGATGAGGCTGACTTGAGGGCGAAATTAAAACTGCTGCTTCAACCGGATTCGTATGAGCGCTATAAAAAACATCTCGGAACATTGAAGGCCCGCCCCTGGAGTGCAGTTACTGATGATTGGCTGAAGTTGCTCAACGCCCACATATGAAACTCCTTGTAATCGGAACCGACGCCAGTATATTCGACCCGGGAAGTGAGGCAAGATCTCGCATTGATGACTACGGGCGTTTGTTCGAAGAACTTCACATCGTTATCTATACAAAACCTGGATTTCGCGAGGCGAAGACGGAGTCCAGAGTATTCCTCTATCCAACCAATGCGCGATTTCGGTTTCTCCAACCGTATCGCGCATACGCGATGGGAAAAGAGATCGTGCGTCGACGAGCCATTGATCGCATAAGCGTTGAGAATCCTTCGGAATGTGGGGTTGCGGGATTATTCCTCAAGTGGTCGTGCCGGATTCCGTTTCATGTTCAGGTGCACGCCGATATAACAAGCCCGTGGTACAGGAAAAATTCTTGGAAAGAGCGGGTGCGCTTCTGGCTTGCCGAGTGGATCATCCCTCGGGCTGATCGCATTCGCGTGGTTTCAGAGCGCATCAGGCGTTCGCTTGAATCGAGATTCGGGATTCACCCCCACACCAGGAAGTCACTGGCGGGAGCCCGTGGAGGAATGGCCGTTCAACGTGGAGTGACTCGCGAGATGCCATGGCCGGAAGGCCGTGGTGTGGGGGTTCATGATTCAAGAATCACGGTACTTCCCATCTTCGTGGATCGTGCGAGGATCACCGTGGCTCCAGTCTCGGCAAATCCGCGAGCACGGTATCCTCATTTTCGTTTTGTGATTCTCATGGTCACTCGGCTTGTTCGTGAGAAAAATATCGCCCTTGCCATGCGAGCGTTCCGCGTTGTCCTCGCGAAGTTTCCAGATGCCGGGCTTGTGATTGTAGGGGATGGACCCATGAGAAATGATCTTGAGCGCGAAGTAGCTCGGCTTGGAATCCAGGGGATGGTTCGATTTGAAGGCTGGCAAAATGATCCTCTGCCGTACTATGCTTCGTCCGATCTCTATCTTCTCACTTCAAATTTTGAAGGATACAGCAGGAGCGTTGTCGAGGCCGCGGCCTCCGGACTTCCCATTGTGATGACAGATGTTGGTGTTGCAGGAGACATCATTCGGGAGGGCGAGACTGGCCGCGTGGTGGGGGTAGGGGATGAGCATGCGTTGGCTCGCGCAATCCTTGATAGTTTTGAGAATTATGCTGGTGCGAAGCACATGGCGCTTCGTGCTCGAGAATATGTGCTCTCACTTCAGCCGAGAACGCGCGAGCAATACCTCGAGCTGTATCGTAACGCCTTTACCTCATGAACATTCGCAGGATTTTTTATGTGACGAATACTCGCCTTCCCACGGAAAAGGCGCATGGAATCGCGGCCATGAAACTTGCCGAGGCATTTGCGGAGCAGGGAATTGAGGTTGTCCTTATTCATCCATGGCGGATAAATTCAATCCGCCAGGATCCGTATGATTATTACGGAGTTCGACGAAATTTCTTCATACATACTTTACCGTCCCTTGATTTTCTCTGGCTCGGGTTCGGAGCTCGCATCTTTTTCCCCATTCAACTCATTTCATTTTCAATCGTAGCGGCATTCTATCTTTGGGTGAGGTATCGTATCTGGGGCACATTTCATGACACCGTTGTTTTTTCCCACGATCATATCCCACTTTTTTTCGTAAGTTTCGTTGCCCCCCATATTTTTTATGACATTCATGATTATCCTCTAAAAAATATATTTTTCAAGCGCGTGCTCCGGCGTGCGGTTGGCTGTTCGGTCCAAACCAAATGGAAACAGCATAAGCTTGTAGGAGATTTTGGCGTACCAGAAGAACATATTGCATATTGGCCGAACGGCACAGATGTGAATCGGTTTGATATTTCGATGAGCCGCGAAGAGGCGCGCAGGTCTCTTGCTCTCCCACAAGATCAAAAGATTGTGCTCTACACGGGATCGCTCCAGCATTGGAAAGGTGTTGATACGCTTATCGCGGCGGCGCGTTTCCTTCCGGACGATACATTCGTCTATATCGTCGGCGGTGATAGTCAGTCGATCAAAGATTTCAAAACTAAAAACTCGAAACTCGCAACTCATACACTCACATTTGTGGGCCAGCGGCCATGGCGAGAAATACCTATGTGGCTCAAGGCCGCAGATGTTCTGGTCATCCCCAATACCGGCCGTGATGAAATTTCACTGCACTATACTTCACCAATGAAGTTGTTTGAATATATGGCATCAGGCCGGCCGATTGTTGCCTCGGATATTCCTTCGATCCGCGAAGTTGTTGATGAGTCTATGGTGTTCTTTGCTCGCGCCGATGATCCGCATTCGCTCGCAGAAACTATCAAACGGGCACTCGTCGTTTCTGAAGATGCAAACGGTCGTATTGATCGCTCAAGGCGCGAAGTCGAACGCTTCACCTGGAGAGCCCGTGCCGAGAAACTGCTCATCATGATGGAGGAGAGAGTCATTTAACCAGATGAACGATATGGTACGATTTGAAACAATACGTACGACAATAATTCGTCATGCTTCTGCGATTATCCTCGCCCTCTTTTTTGGGGCGGTGTTCGTGTATCCGCAGATGATCGCAAAATTTTACTATGGCATCCCATTTGATAGCCCGTCCAACAACCGCATTGACGACGAAACGTTTTATTTCGGAAGGATTCGGGATGTTATCGATGGATACCCTACGATCGGGAACGCATATTTGTGGGAGCATAAATCAAAGCCGCCTTCCCCCGTGTTTCTCGGCGAATACCTAGTCGCGCAACCGATTCGATTGCTCGGCATGGGCGTGGTTGCGGGTGGGGTTCTCTATGACGCTCTGTTACCCCCCATACTTGCGATCCTCACGTATATATGTCTCTTTCGGATAACACACCTGCGTTGGCTTTCCATTCTTGGGAGCGTCTATCTCCTTTTTGGCGTCTCGCTTTCTGATTTTGCCCGCATCGTGAGTCCACAATTTAATTTTCTCCTCTGGTTAACGCAGTCCTTACTCCTGTTCTCTTTACTCTCAAGGGATCATACAAAGCGCGATCGAATGGTTCTCATCGCACTTTCAGCTCTCAATTTTGGAGTATTGTTTTACCTCTACACGTATTACTGGACTTTCTTTTTGGCGTTTTTAGGAATAGCTTTTTTTCTATTCTTACTGAGTCGTGAGCGGGAGCGCGCTTTGTCCATTGTTATAGTTATACTGGGGGGTCTCATCCTTGCGATTCCTTATTTTCGTATCGCGGTTCGTGCTTTTCGACTTCCCGAGTATGGCGAAACTCTTCGTCGAATCGGAATGATTGATTCCCATTTTCCGTCCGGGATTGCCATTGTTGTCCCTGGTGTTTTACTCTTCGTTCTTATTGTCGTCCTCATCCGGGGCGGCGTAATCACATGGAATCCTACCGCAATATTTTTTTCGTCCGGTGTACTTGCTGCAATTGCGAGCGTAAATCAACACGTGATAACTGGTAAGAATCTTGAGTTTTCAAGCCATTATTTTCTCCTCTCAATGTTTTGGTTTGTGTTCACCGGTGCTTGGCTCCTTCGAGAAACACTGCCGAAGTTAGCCGGACTTCGCCCCTATTTCATATTGTTGCTTGCCACCTTTGTTGTGGTTGTGGCACTCCGAGGACACACTGAATTTCCGGCATGGCGGGAAACGCCGCTGAAGCGAATTGATCAGAATCAATACATTCCCATTCTTTCGTGGCTCAAAGATCATATCGAACGCGACGAGGTTGTATACGCCCCTACGGATTTTAGCGCCCTCATTCCCATCTACACTTCGGCGAACGTATTCTATTCGAATCTCGTTCGACTTTCATTTATATCCGACTCTGAAATTATTGACCGATTTATTCTCGAGAATTACTTCAGAACAATTGATCGTTCACTCGTGCTTGAGAATCTCACCTATATATTTGGGGTTGGGTATATTGATGAGGCATTGCATACAGCTCAAGAAAATCGGGTGCGGATGTTCGTTGGCCTTACACCAAGAGAGATCGTCAAAGTTCCCCCTGATCTTGTTGAGCGAGTCCTTGAGCGCTCTCAGGAATTGCATCAATCATCGTTTGAGGTCGAGTTGAAAAAATTTCGAGTTGATTACATAGTATGGGATGTCATTGCTGAACCCGTAGCGCCCTTTGACCGCATGTCTTCCCTTGCCTATGTCGGAACCGTGGGCGACTATCGGATATATCAGAACCGAGGATCCGGCCGCTAACTTTTCATGGAATCGAAGGATTCGAATACCCCAAAAATTGAGTGTCTCCTTTGCCGCGCTCGTGAGGCGCGTTTTTCCTTTTCAAAACATGGATACCGGCTCTATCGCTGTTCGGAATGTGATTTTCTATTCGTTCATCCCATGCCCGATGATGCGAGCTTAATCTATGATGCAAGCTATTTTGAGGGTGCTCGCCACGGTTTCGGCTATGTAAATTATGAGGAAGATAAAATAGCGATGCGCTCGTTTTTCGAGAAGGTACTCGATGCGATCGAAGGAATCGCAACAGGGCGGAGGACTATCCTTGATGTGGGAGCGGCAACCGGGTTTTTTCTAAAAATCGCCGAGGGGAGGGGGTGGCATATCTCCGGCCTCGAGGTATCACCCTTCGCGGTGGCTGAAGCAAGGAGTTCCGATCTTCCTGTCATCGAGGGGACCATCGAGTCTGTGTCCTGGGAGGGTCCAATGTTTGATGTAATCACGATGCTCGATGTGATTGAGCACGTTTGCGATCCGCGTCTGCAACTCGTGCGAGCTTGGAATCTTTTGAATCCCGGTGGAATCATTGGCATCAATACGCCCGATGCGGGAAGTATGTGGGCGAAGGTATTTAGATCGCGATGGCATGCGATCTCGCCTCCAGAGCACTTGGTTTATTTCAATCGCAAGAATTTGGAAAAACTGCTTCAAGAAACTGGGTTTGAGGTGCTTGCGGCAAAGAAAATCGGGAAGAGCTTTACTCCGGCATATATTGCATCCATGCTCTTTCGCTGGCAGGGGATTTCGATATGGAGGTACTTGGGGGATCGTATCAAAGACACCAAATTAAATCAGCTTTCTCTTCCGGTAAATATCCGCGATAATGTGTTTATGCTCGCCCGGAAACCTTTCTTGTATCAAGATCCCCTCGCTAACCAGAGTTCGGGAAAATAGGTATAAAGAGGTAGACAAAAGAAACCTATTATCGTGCGTATGAAAGCGTCAAAAAAAGTGGTCGCAGTAAGTGGTGGATTTGATCCGCTCCATATCGGGCATGTGCGGATGTTTGAGGAGGCGAAATCGCTCGGCACTTATCTCGTGGTTATTTTGAACAACGATAATTGGCTCCGTGCGAAGAAGGGATTTGTATTTATGGGTGAGCAGGAGCGCGCCGAGATCATCAAAGCGCTTCGCGTTGTTGATAGAGTTGTTCTGACAGCACACAGGCCAAACGATCCAGATCGGAGTGTCGCGAAAGCATTGCGAAAAATAAAGCCTGACATTTTCGCAAACGGTGGTGATAGAAATGTCCAGGATGCTAAAAATAGAAAATCCCCATTGAATACGGATCAGCGTCTCTGTGAACAGTTAGGTATCCGTATGGTGTATAATGTGGGTCGCGGCGGAAAGGTCCAATCGAGTTCCTGGCTTACGGACGCGGTGAGTAAGAAGTTAAATGGCAAGTAATCGCCGTAAAATTGTCTACATTCTGCCGTCGTATGATTCCAATACCGGCAGTCATTTTTTTCATATCTACGAAATGCTCATTGCATCTGCCCGCGAGCTCGATATTTTTCTTGTGATTGAGAGAGCTACTGAAACGCCACAGGATTTTCCGTTTCCGGTGTATTGTCAGCGTTTCGCATGGGCGCCGCTCCGCTTCATTGAGCTTGTATGTGTTCTTGCGCTGGCACGCCTTCGCAGGCATAGATTTTTTTACACCCATTATTCATTTTTCGGCGGCGTTGCTTCATGGCTGGTGAGTTCGATATTCGGCGGGCATGCGTACTATTGGAACGCAGGGATGCCGTGGCTGTATCGGAGGGGCCATCTCGAGGAGGCGGTATTCCGATTTGTGCTCCGGCATTGCACGCTTGTGACTGGAAGTGTAGGTTTGGCGGCAGAATATGGAAAGCGCTATGGTCTTGATTCCCGAGACACGCGAATTCTTCCGAACTGGATTCATCTCTCTCGATTTCAGATACAGAATCGCACCCATGCCCGCGAAATTCTCCACATAGCAGATGAGACCAAGCTCATGCTCTTTGTGCATCATCTCTCGAGACGGAAAGGGGCTCATTTCCTCTCCGAAATTGCATCTCAAGTGATTGAGGAGGAGAAACGTGCTATCTTTTTCATTATCGGCGATGGCCCTGAACGAAAGAATCTAGAGTCGAGCATCAAGAATCGAGGACTGGAGGAGTGGGTGCGAATCATTGGTGAAGTGCCGCATCGCGATATACCCTTATACTTTGCTTCAGCTGATGCATTCCTCATGCCATCCGAAGAGGAAGGATTTCCCCATGTGCTTCTCGAAGCTATGGTAGCCGGCATTCCGTATGTGGCAAGCGATGTCGGGGCGGTGAGAGAAATAACGCCTCCGATTCTGGCAGAGTATATTGTTCATTCTGGGGATGTACGCGCATTCGCAGAGCAGATTGTGTCGCTTGCGGGACTTTCCGAATCGAATCGTGAGCGTATCAAGGCAATCGAGCAGGATTGGGTTCGACGCTATGATCTCGCATTGGTGCGTAAAGTGTTTGTGTCACTTTTTTTATGAATCCCGTGAGAAATTATATATGCAGAGCAGTCAATCTATAGCAATAATAATATTGTATTCTCCTTGTAGCGGCGTTTTTAACCGATACGGGTGGAATTTCTAACGGGATGAAAACTCGGATCATTATTCCCACGTACAATGAGTGCGAAAACATTATCCCACTTATTGATGAAATTTTTCGGATCATGCCGAATGATGTCCGAATTCTTGTCGTAGATGACGGATCACCCGACGGAACAGGGGAAGCAGTTCGCTCGTACACTCTGAAAGATTCTCGCGTAGCCCTTCTCGAGCGCTCCGAGAAACTCGGTTTGGGGAGCGCGTATCAAACCGCTTTTCGCCGTGTGATTGATGAAGGTGCGGATGAAGTTATTTTGACCATGGACGCTGATTTTTCGCACCACCCCCGCTATATCCCCGCACTCGTCCGGGCGTGCGAGACGCACGATCTCGTGGTCGGGTCGCGCTATGTACATGGGGGTACTATTGAGCGTTGGGAGCTCTGGCGGCGGCTTCTTTCCTGGGGAGGGAATCTCTACGTTCGGTTGATTACCGGACTTCCGATTCGTGATTGCACTGCAGGATTTTCCTGCATGCGGATTGATTTCTTGAGGCGCGTACCGTTCGGGATGATCAACGCGGGGGGGTATGCATGGTGGTTCAGCCTCCGTATGATGTTCTTTCGCCTTGATGCGCGGATTACTGAAATACCGATCACGTTTACCGATCGCCGTCTTGGGAATTCAAAAATTTCAACTCATATTATCTATGAAGGATTGATCGAACCATGGCGTATTCGCGCATTAAAACTTTAATCCCGCTGCCGCTCGCGATCCTGCTCGCACTTGCAGTAATCCTGCGCCTCATCGGTATTGGATATGGTTTTCCGTTGTTTCTCGTGAACGATGAGCCAGCCATCGTCTTGGGGGCGCTCAAGATGATTGAGTTAAAAACGCTTATCCCGGCTCTTCATGAAGAAGAATTTCGAACAGTGCTCTATTATCCACCCTTTGCCTCGTACGTGTATCTCGGAGCACTTCTTCCCGTATTGTTCGTTCATTACGCAATGCTCGGTTTTCCCGGACCTGTCGCCTATGCAGACCATCTTGCATTAGATCCGAGTGTTGTCTGGATTGCCGCTCGAATCGTTACCATTCTTTTTAGTCTGGTCGTGATTGCGCTTGCATATCATCTTGCGCGTAGAGTAACCGCATCGAATCGTGCAGCGCTGTTTGGAGCCGCATTTCTTTCGTTCTCCTTTTTTCATCTCCAAGTCTCGCAGGTGGTACGGCACTGGATGCTCGCATCATTATTTTTGTACGCAGCTTGGTTTGTAGCACTCCGCATTCGTGAGAGCGATTCATGGAAAGGATATAGTGCGGCGGGTGCGTTCGCCGGACTTGCGATAGGTGTGAACACATCCGCTGCGATCGCTCTTTTGCCCGCCCTCATTGCTCATTTTACAAAGCGGGGACAGACTCTCGTGCGAAGTCTTATTTCGAGTCGGTTTCTTGCCATGGTAGCCTTCGCAATCGGGATTGCCGTACTCGCAACTATCCTCTATCCGTATGGTCTTACGCGTGGCGAAGGGGCCTCTTCCGTGAGTGGAGATCTCGGGCGGCGGTTTGCATCACTTCAGACAAAAAATATCGGCGAATGGGCTTCGTTTCTTATGGAGTACGCTCGATTGCTCATCCGATACGAAATTACGATTGTGATTGCCGCGATTATCGGCGCAATTGCTCTTTGGCGGAAAAATCTTTTTTTTGTAGGGATGCTTCTGGCGGTCGTCGTTACTTATATCACTGCCCTCTATCTTTTTTTCAATGGAATTCCTCGAGCGCTCGTATTCCTTTTACCGGGGTTTGCCGTTCTTGCGGGATATGGCGCTGATCGCTCCATGAATTGGCTCGAGAATCATTTTCCGGCGTATCGTGCAAGCATCTTTGCGGTTCCACTCATAATTGGAGTGATATTCTTTGCGTATCCGCTTGCGCTTGATTTTCGATATGCGTATCTTTTTTCGCGCGATGATACGAGACTCGTCGCACTCGAGTGGATTCGCGAGTACATTCCCGCGGGTTCGAAAATTCTCATGGATTCGCAATATTTACGCTTACCAAACACGGAGGAGGGGATTCGATGGCTTGAGCATATTGATACGACGTCCCTGCGTAGCCAGGATCGAGCACTTCTGCGAATACCTAATAGTCAGTACCCTGTGCCATCATTCTTTGTTCTGAATTTGTCACTTCTCAAGCAGAGTGCGATTGAACGAAAAGAGCACGATAGTCGATATTTTCGAAGTCAGGGATTTCAATATCTGGTCGTTGAATATGAGAGAGCTAACATGAGTGACGTTGATCCTGCGACACGTGATCTCTTGGCCGAACTTCCTTTACTCAAGCGCATCACCCCTTTCAAGCCGGGAGTAATGTTACCAGTAACCGTTGATGCGTCTGGTGAGATCGCAAGCATTGGATTTCGAGATTTCTTCAAGTTTGATCGTTTTGGACAAATTGTCGACGTGTACGATCTTACTCAACAAGGATCCATGGTAGTGCGAGCTTCATACTGATTCTATGGCAATCGAACGTACCCATTCATTTCGAGAGCTACTGTTGTGGGGGGAGTTTAGGAATCAAGCCATCAGTCTCGTGACTCTCGGCATTAGCATGCTTTCCTCATTTCTGGTGATTGCCGCTTTGTCGGTATATCAGTTTGGGCTCTATCAGCTTATTCTCACCGCGGTTGGTTTCGCGAGTCTATTCGCGAGCGGCTTCTTTGATGATCTCATGATTAACGAAGTTGCCCTTTCCTTTGCCGACGGTCGTCGTAGCACGGCGAAACGCCTCTTTAATGAATATTTTTGGGGCAAAGTTGCGATTTCGCTCATCGCAACAGCCGTGCTTTTTTTCGGAGCCGAATTCGTCGCGCGCCACTACGATAAGGATATCTCCTCCTATATCCGAATCGCGAGCTTTCTCGTTGCGATCGGGGTCATCCGCACATCGCAGTCGCTGTTTTTCCGTTCGATTGTGTCATTCAGCGCATTTGGAGCGAATGCGATCTATGAGGTAATCAGGCTTATCGCTCTCGCGATTTTCTGGTTCACCACGGATCTCAGTCTCACCACCGTACTCGGCGTGAGTGCCGCCGCCGCGGCCGTCACATTACTCTATTCGAGTTTTTTCTTTATTCGTCGTTATCGTGAGGCATTCAAGGATGTTCGGGCAGATAATGTATGGCTTTCCCCGAAAATTATATTCTCACAAGGGAAGTGGCTCATGCTTCGGCAAGGAGTCTCTCGGATGACCACTGGCCTCGATACTTGGTATGTTCGGTTTTTTCTCAATACAGAAGCCGTCGGACTCTATGCATTCGCGAGAACGCTTCTCACAATCCTTCAGGGTTTTATTCCGACTTCGATGCTCGGTGTGCTTCTCCCCTGGGAATCGGGTCGAGAGGGTCGCCTCCGGTTCATCTATCGGAGGATGACGAAATACGGCATTTGGATCGGCCTTGCGATTGCTACGGTGGCCTTCTTTGCAATTCCGCCTTTTATCGAAATTGTTTTTTCTAAATACACTCCCGCCATGCCGCTATTCCGATTCATTGTATGGACACTCCCGCTGTATGCTGTGTATAAATTTCAAAAATCCTTTCTCGTGATGCTACGCGAACAAGAATTGCTCGCGAAGCGATATCTCACCGAGCTTCTTGTAAACACGGGTATCGCTGTTACCCTTCTTCCGGCTATTGGACTTTTTGCAATTGCCGTGCAGTTTTTTGTTGACTACATCGGGCGCGTCTGGCTCTATGCATATTATCTTCAGAAGCGCTACCCGTATCTTTCGCTCTCATGGCGTGGATTTATTCGGATTGACGAAGAAGATCGAAAAGTTTTTTATCGAATCTTAGAAGAAGTATTTTCGCCGCGGCGCTGGTTCCGTCCGGCAAGGTCCCGCATTGAGATTCCAAAATGACGATTTGCTTTCTGAATCACGACCTGAAATCCTCGACCGGCGCTGGGCGTTTTGGGCGTAATCTCATTGGTCGAATTGAGGCTACCAATTCACATCCCCGAGTGATCGTTCTTACGACATCTGGCTCCGGCGATCCGCGTGAATTTCCAATTCTCTTTAAGAATTGGTTTTGGCTTTTGCTCGCTCTCCCGCGTATTCGGAGGATATTTAGGGATGCGGATATCATTCATGCGCTCGACGGGTATCCCTACGGCGTTCTTGCGGTACTCGCGAGCCTAGGACTCGGAAAAAAAATTATTATCACCGCGATCGGGACTGGCGCGATTCAGCCGCTTTCGGATTGGCGGCGACCCCTCATGCGTTGGGCGTATCGAAAGGCTCATCAGGTGGTCGCCATTTCAAATTATACGAAGCGAGAAATTATGAAATATATTCCTGATCTCTCAATCATGGTCGTGAATCATGCGGTTGATGTACTTGATTTCGATCGGCCAACATCGTCCGACATGGAGGATAAAATTGCGCCTCTGAAACCATATATCCTTTCGGTCGGCGGGTGGAAGCGTCGTAAAGGGTTTGAGTATTCCTTTGCGGCATTTGCCGAAATCCTGAAACAACACCCCGGACTTCATTATGTGGTGTGCGGCATTGGCCCGAAACCAAAGCTTGAGGATGAGTTCGGACTCCACAATCGAGTCTCTTATTTCAAAGGTATACCGTGGCCGTTCTTGGTGAGTCTCTATCATAATGCCGAGCTTTTTATACTGCTTCCCGTTGATGATAATAAAGATGTAGAGGGATTCGGATTCGCATTTCTCGAAGCAGCCGCCTCAGGCCTTCCCGTCGTCGGTACGCTCGAGAGCGGTGCTGAGGATTCGGTTTCTCCTGGCGAAAATGGATTTCTTGTAGCACCTCGAGATCCGCATGCGGCGGCAGAAGCCGCACTCACAATTCTTGATGATGCATCACTTCGAAGCCGCTTCCGCGAGGGATCATTCGCATTCGCAAAGCGAATGAACTGGGAGAACGTCATCGAACACTACAGGAAGATCTATCGCGAACTACTTGGTGATGACTTGCGAATACCATAGAAACAAGGCTACCATTCGGGCAGTAATACCTCTTAGATGAATACTAGAGCGAGCGCGTTGGCAAGTATGAAATACGACCTTTGCATCATCGGCGGGGCGGGACACGTGGGATTGCCGCTTGGAGTGGCTTTTGCGAATGCCCGCGTCAAAACTATTCTCTTTGATATCAATCGTGAATCCCTCGATAAAATTCAATCGGGGGTATTTCCGTTTCGCGAAAAAAATGGCGACACCGAACTCAAAACCGCGCTGAAAAAAGGGCTCGCGGTGTCGACAAAACCCGACATCATCCGTCAAAGCGAAAACATACTTCTCGTTATCGGGACACCGGTTGATGAATATCTGAATCCCGATATTCATGGCATTACCAAAGTCATTGATACTTACTTCCCGTATTTTCGAAACGGCCAGATATTAATTCTTCGCAGTACGATTTATCCGGGAACATCCGAACGCATCCAGCGCTATTTTCGCGAGCGGGGTAAGCGAATTCAAGTAGCTTTCTGTCCTGAACGTATTGTCCAAGGGCGAGCTCTCGAGGAATTACGAAAACTTCCCCAAATCGTATCAGCGTTCGATTCAGCGACATTGGGGCGTGTATCAGTGTTGTTCAAGAAGCTTGGGCCGCGCACCATTGCCGCGGCATCCCCGATTGAAGCGGAAGTCGCCAAACTCTTTTCAAACGCCTGGCGCTATATTAAGTTTGCCGTGGGAAATCAATTCTATATGATTGCAAACGACCAGGGATTGGATTACCACCGCATTTACGAGACCATGCTCGATGGGTACCCCCGCAACAAAGATCTCCCCTCACCGGGGTTTGCGGCGGGTCCCTGCCTCCATAAAGACACCATGCAGCTTGCGGCATTTCACGGGAATAATTTTTTCTTGGGGCATGCGGCTATGCTGGTGAATGAAGGACTCCCGAATTATGTGATCCAGTCAGTCCGTAAGAAGATGCCGAACCCCGCAGGGTTTCTCCAGGGGAAAGGGAAGGTGAAACTTACAGGCGAGGGTGATTTAAAAGAGCTCATTCGTGGGTTGAACTCACAAGGTGACATGAAAGAAAAAACCATCGGAATTCTTGGAATGGCATTCAAGGGCGAATCCGACGATCCACGCGATTCGCTTTCCTACAAGCTCCGAAAAGTTGCGCGGGCAGAAGCCAAGCACGTGCTTGCAACCGACGTCTATATCAAGGACCCGAGTTTTCATCCGCTTCAAACCGTACTCGCCGAGTCTGATATACTTATTCTCGCGGCTCCGCACAAGGCCTATCTCAAGATTGATCCTCGAAAGTATCCCGGCAAACAGTTTGTTGATATCTGGAATTTTTGGCCGAGGAATCGCGAGGGAAATGTCGCGACCGCGCGCCTTGTATAGCGCATGACAAAAAAAATTCTCATCACCGGTGGCGCGGGATTCATAGGATACCATCTCTCAAGGCATCTTCTCGAGACGAGTGACAATACGCTTGTGCTTGTTGATAATCTCCAGCGCGGAAGAATGGATGCTGATTTCAAGGGTTTGCTCGAAAGTTCTCGGGTTACTTTTCTTGAAGCTGATCTCACGGATCCGGCCTCATACCATAAATTCGGCAATGGCTATGATCATGTGTATCATCTGGCGGCTATCAATGGCACCAAACTCTTTTACGAAATGCCGGAGGAGGTTTTGCGCATTAATATGCTCTCGCTCATTTACATGCTCGAGTGGTTTCGAAGGGAGAACCACGAAGGAAAGTTTTGTTTCACTTCTTCGAATGAGGCTTATGCGGGGGGCTTGAACGCCTTCGGGATCCTCCCTATTCCTACGCCGGAAAAAGTACCGCTCGTGGTCGAGGACCCCTATAACGCGCGCTGGTCCTATGCCGCAACAAAACTTGTCGGGGAGCTCTTCGTGATTCATTATGCGGCAACATACAAGCTTCGCGCCCTGATTGTGCGGCCGCATAATTTCTACGGCCCTCGGGCAGGGTATGACCATGTCATTCCTGAATTCTCTGCGCGTATTTCAGAGCAAGCTGATCCATTTCCTATCTTCGGAGCTGATGAAACGCGTACGTTTTGCTATATCACTGATGCGGTTTCAGCCATGCAGCAATTGATGGATTCTTCTAAAACCAATGGGTTGCCCATAGAGACAGTTCATATCGGTGCCGATGAAGAAGTTACCATGCGTGAACTCGCCGAAAAATTGTTCTCTGTAGCAAGCTGGCATCCAAAAGAATTTGATATTAAGATGGGTCCGCCGGGAAGCGTGAAACGGAGAAAGGCGGATATTTCAAAAATATATTCGCTCATCGGCTGGAAGCCGGAGATGTCCTTGATGGATGGACTTCGCAAAACGCACGAATGGTACGCCGCACATCCGAAGTAACAAGTAACAAGAAACAAGCAACAATCTCGTAACTGTTTCTTGTTTCTTACTTTCTGGTTCTTATGTCACGCAAAGTCTCCGTTGGCTGGCCGATTATTGACGAACGCGAAGTACAAGCTGTGGTAAAAACGCTTCGCGAGAAGCGTTTATCACAAGGAAAATTTGTCCATGAATTTGAGGAAGCCTGGGCAAAGTATGTCGGTAGGAAATATGCCGTTGCCGTAAACTCCGGTTCCTCCGCAAATCTCGTCGCAATGGAAGCGATGAAAGCGCATTTTCGCTGGAAAGAAGGGAACGCGGTGCTCGTTCCCGCGCTCACATTCCCTACGGCGATATCACCAGTGATACAGGTGGGTCTCAAACCAATCTGGGTTGATGTTGATTATCGCGGGAATATGACTCTCGCCAATATTGAAAAGGCGGTCCAGCAAAACAAAAAAGCCCGGATCAAGGGGCTTGTGCTTGTGCATTCACTCGGCGTTCCGTGCCTTGATGCCCCAAAGATTGCTCGATGGGCTCGCAGAAAAAATATCGCCATTCTCGAAGACGGATGCGAATCGCACGGAGCAAGAGTTGCGGGAAAGAATGTCGGACAGTTCGGAACAGTGGGCACCACTTCGTTTTTCGTAGCACACAACATGACCACGGGTGAGGGGGGGATGATCGTAACCGATGATCGGAAACTCCTCGATATGCTTCGTTCCATCCGTGAATTCGGACGAAGAATTATGTCGAAGAGCGAGCGCTATGTGCCTCTTGCGTCCGGTCCTCGCTATGATATTCGCTACACGTTTGATCGTCTTGGTTACAACCTCCGCATGACCGATATTGAAGCGACCATCGGGCTTATTCAGCTTGCCAAACTCCCGCGTATGAATCAGAAGCGGAGACAAATTGTTTCGTGGTACAGAGCTGAATTGCGGAATCTTGTAAAACAAGGAGTATTGAAGCTTCCTGACGAGCCGAAGGGTACCTACAACACGTATTACACAATGTTAATTACACTTTCAAAACTACCGCGCGGGATTCGTACCATGGCTGATTTTGCAATGAAGCTTGAGGCCGCCGGTATTGAGACGCGAACGTTCATGGGCGGAAATCTTCTTCGGCAAAAAGCCTTTGTAAAAACCGGGCCAAAACCCGAAAAATTTCCAGGTGCCGATTTTCTTCACCATCAATCGTTCTTCGTCGGCTGCCATCCGAGCATTACGCGAGCGGATGTACGGCATGTGGCGAATGAAATATCAAAGTTGTATCAAAGCGGAAGTAAAAAGGAGGTATAAAAAGTTCATCAACATTTTCACAACGATCGTTGGAGAAATGTTTACGAACTTTTTGGAGCTGCGGTTTTAGATTCTTACCACTTTCAAAACAAAAAGTCAACTAAGCACTTGGCACCGAATTCGATATAGTAGGCTTTGTATGAACCCCGCACTAAAATTGCGAGTAAGGCTATCGCGAGGCGCTTCGCTCAAGAGGGATGCGCTATTCGCGCCCGCGCCTCGTTCTGATTCATTTTTTTTCATATTTTTATGGCACTTCTTTTCTAACCGCGCAATTTTAGTGCGGGGTTCTATAATTTGCAGCTGCTCGCCCCAGCTCGCAGGCAAATTATGAAAATTGCCATCATCATCCGACGCCTGAACATCATGGGCGGGACCCAGCGCCTTGCGATGTATGAGGCCGAGGAGCTGAAAAAAAAGGGGCACACGGTGAAATTTTATACACTCTTCCTTGATAAGGATCGCTCGTACACCGATGCGTTGAACAAACTCGATATTACCGCGCTTGATTTCCAGCAGTTTGTGAAACCCGCTCCAGTCAGTTTTCTGAAACCCTTGTATCAATTCTTTGCCGAATGCCGTGCGGCACGTGCCATCTCCGAGAAGATTGATCAGGATACCGATCTCTTGAACCCGCATGACCAAGTGAGTTATCGCGTCACGCGCTATTTTCGAAAATACAAAAACCCGAATGTCCCTTCGGTCTGGAACATGAATGATCCGCCATCACTCGCCTGGGCCTATGCCAGAGAAAGGGCGAATGATGCTGTCCCCGTACATCCATGGTGGAAGCGAGTCGCCTATGCACTCTACGATTGGTACGATGCGCGAATGTTTATTTCCGAGCAAGATGCAATCATCACGCAGGATGCGCGGAACATCGAATGGCTGAATACGTATTATGGGTCGTACATCGGAAGAAAGGGTGTAACGTGCCGCAATGGTCCGGAAGTGAGCCTCTTTAGCTATCAAGCGCGTCGTCCCCTCACCAAGCGAGTACGGCTGTTATCATCTGGCATTCTTTTTTCACATCGCCGCTATCAGGATGCGATCCGAGCAGTGAAGTTGCTGGTCGATCGTGGATTTGATCCTTCACTCGAAATCATCGGGGAGACTCAAGGCAACAAATCTTACTTCGGACTTCTTACAAATCTCGTCGCAGAGCTCAGAGTAACTGATCGCATAAAATTTCTTGCATCAATTTCTGATGAAGAACTTATCAGGCGGTATCACGAAAACGACATTTTTCTTTATCAGCATCACTGGCAAACCGACGGGCTCTCGCCAACGGAAGCAATGTTTTCCGGAATGGTGGCAGTTGTTTCCCGAACCGCCGGAGCTGCTGAAATTTTGAAAGATCATGAAACGGGAATTGTGATTGAGCCGAAGAATCCCGAAGGAATTGCGCGCGCCATTGAAGAACTCATCGCAAAGCCCGAATTGTATTTAAAACTTTCAAAGCAGGGATCGGAGTGGGTTAGAGCAAACCTTTCACCGCAAAGGCAGTTTCAGCAAATCTGGTCAGTGTTTGAGCGAGCCATTGCGAAACATTAAGAGCTTTGTACCGTCGAGACGGGTGATCTCCCTGCATTCCCTCATGCCTTCTCAGAAACACAAAGCGCAAGGAAGTTGGTACTATGGGAAGCAAGGAGAAGCGCATGGCTGACACAAAAACGATCTTCATAACGAGTTTTCATATTCTCATTTCTCGAAATATTTTAGCATCCCCCGTCTTCGAACTTCTCCTTGGGCGGGGTCTTCGGATTGTACTTCTTGTCCCCGAGGAGAAGGTGGCTTTCTTTGAGCGAGAATTTAGTAGCGCAGGGGTCGTGATCGAGGGTATTGCAAGAAAACTTGCCCGCTCTGACGTATTCCTTCGGTATCTTGCGCTTGCAAGTGTGCGAACGAATACGCTCGCGATTAAGCGAAGAACCGAAATGAAAGGATCGGGTATGTGGCTCTCGTGGTTCATCGGGAATAATCCTCTCTGGCGATGGCTGTTTCGAAAGATGGATTCATGGCTTACCCCACGCGATCGCTTCGCGTCCCTTTTTGACCGTTATCAGCCATCGCTTGTATTCTCGACTGACGTTCAGAACGAAAACGATGTGCGCTTGATTCACGAAAGTCGCGATCGGGGGGTATCTTGCGTCGGTATGGTGCGCTCTTGGGATAATCTCACGGCAAAGGGTTTGATTCGCGCGCTTCCCGATGTACTCGTTGTAAATAATGAAATAGTGAAGAGCGAGGCAAGGCGTTTTCACGGCGTTTCGGACACGATGGTTCGCGTTGTCGGGATTCCGCACTATGATCGTTATATCCTTCCCTCACCCCATTCCCGAGATGCGTTTGCAAAGATTGTAGGACTCAATCCGGAAAAGCGATGGGTCGTGTATGCGCCGACCGGGGATCGGTATCTCGGAGGTGAGAATTCTATTGACCGCGATATAATTAAATTTCTCAATAGCGAAATACCCGAAACTCATCAGCTACTGATTCGCATGCCGCCGTCTGATAGCGTGAACGTTGAAGGGCTCAAGCTCTCGTCTTCAGTTGTTATCATGCGTCCAGGCGTTCAACTTTCGACCGGGGTGGGCACATTTAAGAATAACGAGCTCACGTCCGATGATGATGAGTTATTGCGCGATACGCTTTCATACGCAGAAGTCGTCATTGCGGGACCGTCCACGATTGTGATCGATGCGGCTGTGTACGACCGTCCGATTATCCTCGTTGGTTTTGATGGTGAAAAAAACCGATCTTACTACGAAAGTATCCGTCGCTATTATGACTATGACCACTTCCGCCCTGTCATAACGTCTGGTGGCATACGCCTTACCTCGAATTTCCAGGAATTGAAGGTTTCATTGCATAATTATCTCGAACGTTCTCGCGAGGACCATGAAGGTCGTGCGAAGATTGCCTCCCTCGAGTGCGGGAAACTTGACGGCCATTCAAGCGAGCGTCTTGTCGGAGTATTCGCTGAAGTATTCGACAGAGGAGTATGAGCGTTTTCCTTTCTTTTTTGATCTTCGCCGCAATGCTTCTGTTTGGTTTTGTCGTTTCGTTCTTTGGAGTAGGTGAACGGAGGCTCTTTGCACTCTTGGCGCTTGTTCCGGTCATAGGCATCAATGCCTATGTATTTTTGGTGAACTTGATTTCCTATGTGATTCCGATACAAAGGGCGTTTTGGCTGGTTATGCCCCTCATGCTTATTGCTGTATTTCTTTTGTATTGGCTTCGAAGAGCAAGTCCATTCGATAACAGCGGTTCCGATATTTCCCGGCGGGAGCTCTGGATTCTCGTTGCTTCGGCAATTCTCATTGCAGCGGCCTCGGGAGTCGTTGCTCTGAGAACTTTGCTGCCGGATGATTTGTTCCCCGCGCACCTTCCGTTGGTTTCAACCATCAGTGCTGGCAACTTTCCGGTCATGGACCCCTCCGAGCCCGACTATCCTCTGGCATACCACTATGGCCCGGATCTGCTGGCTGCGACACTTCAGAACGTAGCCGGGATCCCTGGCTGGCTCGGTTACGACCTTCAAACCATTGTATTTAGCATGACTACGCTGTTTGCCGCGTTTCTTCTTGCGTTTTATCTCACGAAAAAATTTTGGACTTCATTCGCAGCTTCCCTTCTTCTTATGTACGGCGGCGGACTCGCATGGTTATATGGCTTTCAAGGGATTGCGCCTTTGTGGAGAAAATTTGTGAACGGTGAAAACATAGCCGCGCCCTGGCAATTTCTTGCACCGACAACCATTTCAAACTTCGATTCAAGCATTGCAACATCGGTAAACCATACGACCGTCATGGGATTCGGCGTGATGATCCTTGTTGTCTATTTTTACTTTCTTGCGCTTGAGGCGGAGGGAAAGCGACGCGTATTTCTCGCCATCCTTTCAGGTGTGTTGTTCGGCTACTTACCTTTGAGTCTTGAGACGAATTTCGTGGTTCTCTTTGTTACATTTCTTGTTGCTATTCCACTTTTGTGGTGGCGGGGTAAATCCGACTTCGACGCGGTGGTCGCGCGGCGAGGGGTACTCGTCGTCACATTATCCGTGGTCGGCATTGGACTATTGCTCGCCTTGACGCAGGGTGGCTTTCTTTCAACCATCGGAACATCCGGAGAAGGAGCGTCTTTTGTTCTCGTGAAACATTTCTGGACATCGGATATCACTGATAAACAGATTCTTCCCTTCCGGCCAAATTTCTTTCTTGAATTCGGATTACCACTCCTCCTTTTCATTCCCGCCATGATGTATTTCAGACGGAACACACGAATTCTATTTCTCGGTATCCTCGCCGCGGGCGCATTTGCAACACCTCTCCTCATCCATTACGCACCGAGTCCGCAAAACATGGAACGACTCTTTGCGCTTTCAACACCGCTCTTTTCATTCATTGGTGGTCTCTATCTCGCAGAATTTGCTCCACGGATGAGCCCTTGGATCAGCCTGCGCGCTTTGAAATATTTATTGCTTGCGGCCATCGGCATGATGATGCTCACGGCGGTGTTGTTTCAGCTTGTACACATGATTACGCCGGTTGGGTACCTCGGAGATTTTTCGCGCCCGTTTTTTGATATGCCAAAAACTCCCGCGCCGATTGACCAAGCGGCCTATGACTGGATCAGAAAAAACACTACGATCAGTGACCGATTTTTTCCATATAACTCTGATTTCATGTATGAAACCGGGAGATTCACGCCTGGGCCTGGGCCGTTTAACTGGGGGATTCATGTGCGGGGGATATACCGCGAGGCGCTGGAGACATGTTCACCCGAAGCATTTAAAAAATTAGGCGTTCGGTATCTCTTTGTTTCATCTGACTTCCCGATCAAGGATTTTAAATCAAAATGCGGCGAGAAATTACATGCGGAGCTGATCTTCCCTATTGAGGAGGGCAGTGATCGGTTAAAGATATATCGTCTTCCTACTGTGTCGAAGCTTTGATTTTTGATGCGCACAGTGCATTATGAAAACAATGAGAACAGCCGAAACTATAGAACTTTCCGTAGTGGTACCGCTCTACAATGAGGCCGGCAATGTTCGGCCGCTCCACGAGAAGCTTGTTTCCGTTCTTGAGGGTCTTAGGAAACCCTATGAAATCATTTTTGTCGATGATGGTTCTCGCGATGAAACATGGGAGATCGCGCGGGAGCTTACTCCGCTCACGCTTATTCGTTTTCGAGAAAACTTTGGTCAGACCGCGGCATTTGCCGCTGGTATTCACGTTGCGCGGGGGGGAATTATCATCACCATGGACGGAGATCTCGAGAATGACCCCGCCGACGTTCCGTCACTCCTCGCGAAGCTCAACCAAGGCTATGATGTGGTTTCGGGGTGGCGTGAGAAGCGATGGAAGAAGAAACTTTTCTCGAGGCGTATTCCCTCGATCATCGCGAATAAAATAATCTCGGTGATTACCGGTGTGAAACTTCACGATCACGGCTGTATGTTGAAGGTCTACCGCGCCTCATTCCTTCAGAATCTTTACTTTATCGGTGATATGCACCGCATGATGGCCGCACACGTGGCCAATGCGGGAGGGCGAATTGCCGAAGTCCCTGTTCGGTTCGAGGAGCGTCGCTATGGGACATCCAAGTACGGTCTCACCCGTGCATTCAAAGTTGTTTTTGATATTATTTCATTCTATTTTTTTCGGAAGTATCGCACGCGGCCAATGCACTTTTTCGGATGGATGGGCTTTTGGTCGCTCCTCCTCGGGTTTCTCACCTTTCTCTGGATGCTCGGGTTGAAGTTCTTTGAGGGAACATCGTTCATTGTAACGCCCCTGCCAGTGCTGACAGTGCTTTTCCTTATCATCGGCGTGCAGTTTGTTTTGATGGGGCTTCTTGCGGAAATTTTAGTCCGAACGCAATACGAGGTCGAACGAAAGCCCACCTACGTGATTGACAGTGTTCTCGAACTCTAATTTCGGATATGTGCGGCATTACTGGATTCGTGGGCGAGGGAAGGAGGGAAGACCTTGTGAAGATGATTGAAGCAATTCATCATCGCGGTCCGGATGATCGCGGTGTGTTCTTGCAGGCAGGAGTTGCGCTTGCGCACGCGCGACTTTCGATCATTGATCTTTCCCCAGCGGGCCATCAGCCGATGGCGAATGATGACGGCTCAGTGCAGATCATTTTTAATGGTGAGATCTATAACTACAAGATGCTCCGTGAGGGCCTCGAGCGCTCGGGGAAGCATCGCTTTAAGAGTCATTCGGATACCGAGGTGATTCTCGCGCTCTATGAAGAGGTGGGGGAGAAGGTGTTCGAACGTTTGAACGGGATGTTTGCAATCGCCATATATGATTTCCGGAGGAAAAAGTTGATACTCGCACGCGACCGCATGGGAAAAAAGCCCGTCTATTGGGGTGTATTTGGGAAAACCGTGGTATTCGGATCAGAAATGAAAGCCATGCTCAAGCATCCGCTGGTTTCGCGCACACTCGACCTTGAGTCGGTGAATAAATATCTTGCCTATGAATATGTTCCCACGCCGCATTCTATTTTTAAAGGTATCAGCAAACTCGAACCCGCAACGTACCTTACCTATAAAGAGGGGGTAAGCACGAAAACGGTTTTCTGGCATCCAGATTTTACGGATCACCCCATCTCCTGGCCAGATGCATTGGCTCGTCTCGATACCAAGCTTGCCGAGGCGACAAGATCACGGCTCGTTGCATCCGATGTTCCCGTGGGGATCTTTCTTTCGGGCGGCATCGATAGTTCGACTGTCGCCTACTATGCGGCGCGATCAAGCACGACGAAAGTAAAAACATTTTCAATGACATTCGCCGAGCCGAGTTTCGACGAATCCTCCTATGCGAAGCGCGTCGCACATCATCTTGGAACTGAACACCACGAGGAGGCCGTGACCGCCCGCGATCTTCTTTCGGTGATCCACGAGCTCGGAAATATTATTGATGAGCCGCTGGCTGACGCTTCAATCGTGCCCACCTATCTCCTTTCGCGTTTTACGCGAACATCAGTGAAAGTTGCGCTTGGCGGCGATGGAGGGGATGAGCTCTTCGCTGGCTATCCGACATTCCAGGCGGAACGCTTGGCTCGCGTCTATCAATTCATTCCTGAAGCCATTCGGCGAAGTATCATTACCCCGATGATTGCATCACTGAGGGCGAAAGATACAAACTTCAGCTTTGATTTTAGACTGAAGAAATTTATTGATGGCTTTCGGACTGATTCCCGATACCGGCACCTCCGCTGGCTCGGCAGTTTTGGTCACGAAGCGCGGCAGGAGCTTTTCCGCCCAATGATGTGGGACTCACTTGCGGCGGTGAATGAATATAGTGATGCAGATCGCTATCTTGCCGAGGTCAAACGCGCTCGCCCGGAGTCGCGTCTCCTCTATCTCTACTTGCGGATGTACCTTATGGACTGCGTTCTCGTGAAAGTGGATCGTGCCAGTATGAAGAGTTCCCTTGAGGTGCGTTCTCCCTTCCTTGACCACCATGTGGTTGAGTTCGTGAGTTCTCTCCCGTACGAGTTCAAATGCCGAGGTTTTTCTACGAAGTATATTCTGAAACAGCTGATGAAGGGGAAACTGCCGCAAGAAATCGTGGCTCGTCCCAAAAAGGGATTCGGCATTCCGCTCGCGAGGTGGTTCAATTCCGAGTTGAAAGAGTTTTTGAACGATGTGCTGTCGGTCGAGGCGACGAATGCCATTGGACTTTTTGAGCACGCCGCAGTTGATGCCCTCAAACGCGAGCATTTCACGCACAGACGCGACAATCGAAAAGAGCTCTGGACGTTACTCATTTTTTACCTGTGGCATGAGCGTTGGGTGCGTGGGCTCAAGACATAATGTTTTTTTTCAGCACTTCTCGCTTTTGCGATATGGGTGCGGTGATGCGGTTGAGTGAGCGAACAGGAGATACCGCACCGCTCTCGGGCGTGGAGCTCCATGCTTATTCCTAAATTTAGAACAAGGTGCTTCCCCGAGCTTGCGGCAACGACGAATTGCTACGATGGGACAGGGAATGGATGCAAAGAGCGTCTCCCAGTCTTAGGGAGCGGCTCATTGAATGAGAGCGCATTCTCCCGTAGAATACAGAAACTATGGGTCAGAAGAAACTTAACCTGGGTTGTGGTTCAGATAAAAAGGCCGGATACATCAACCTCGATTGGCAGGAGTCGGCAAAACCGGACGTTCAGCATGATCTGAACCGCATTCCCTATCCTTTTGGCGATAACACCTTTGATCTTATCGAGGCGTTCCATGTGATTGAGCATCTTGATCGCCCCTTTACGGTAATGAAGGAACTCCATCGCATCCTGAAACCCGGTGGAACACTCCACATCAAGGTGCCGCACTTCAGCCGCGGGTTTACCCACGCTGAGCATGCACATGGCTTTGATGTGACGTTTCCGCTCTATTTCAATAAGCAGTTTACCGTATCGGGCTATATGGGATACGAATTTCAACTTACCTTGATGGAGCTCCACTATATTGCATTCATGCATCTTCTCGGCTATGTAGGATACGGCAGAATCCGTATCGGGCTTCTCAAGATCGTGAATGCGGTTGTTTCGTTTCTGGCGAATGCGAGCCCCAATATTGCGAGCCGCCTCTGGTGTTACTGGGTGGGAGGATTTGATGAGATTGAATTTCGATTCGTAAAGCCTGCAGCCTAACATCATTCACTATGGCATCAGCAGATCGTTTTGGCTTTGAATGGGCTACGTACCCTGATATTGTCGAGGACTACGAGCTTCAATTCCGAAAATGGGTTGCACCACTCGGCCCGGATAATTTTAGGGGGAAAAAAGTGCTTGATGCCGGTTGTGGCATGGGCCGGAATGCTTATTGGGCATGTCGCTTTGGTGCATCCGGAGTTCTGGCCTTTGACGCGGATCTGCGTTCGGTTGCGGCGGCACGGAAGAACCTTTCTCAATTTCCAAACGCACATGTCGAGTTCTCAAGCATCTATGATATTTCGTGGCAAAGCGAATTTGATATTGCATTCTCCATCGGCGTGATTCACCATCTTGAAGATCCAGTGCACGGCGTTCGCAAGCTTTCCGAAGCCGTAAGACCCGGCGGCGTGGTTCTCATTTGGGTGTATGGGTATGAGGGGAACGAATGGATCGTGCGTTTCATCTCACCCGTCCGGCGCTTCGTTACCTCGCGCCTCCCCCCGCGCCTGCTTTACTATCTCACGTATCTCATAAGCATTCCGTTCTACGTTTTTCTCAAGATCATTTCAGTGAAAAGTATCTATTTACAACAACTCCGTGCATTCCGACTGTGGCACGTGCACAGCATTATTTTTGATCAACTCCTGCCGTCGATTGCGATCTACTATCGGAAAAGCGAAGCAGAAGAGCTCCTGCGCTCTGCCGGTCTCATGAATGTTTTTTCAACGCATGTGAATAATAACAGTTGGTCCGTTATCGGCACGAAGCCTGTTTTGCAATGAGGAGTAGCCAGTACGAAATTATATATCGAACGGAGACCGCTCATTGGTGGTATCGGGTTCGGAGGGATCTCACCCGAAAATTGATCACGCAATTTGCGGGCGGTCGGGATCTTAAAATTCTCGACATCGGATGCGGAACGGGTGGACTTATGCGTGAGCTCGAGGCATTCGGCGAGGTTCATGGCGTTGATAATTCCGAGCAGGCAATCGCGTTTTGTCACACGCGTGGCGTCATGAATACGAAACTTGGGAGTATCACTGACATACCGTATCCCGCCGGTTCGTTTGATGTAGTCCTTGCGCTGGACGTTCTTGAGCATGTGGACGATGATATTCGCGGTATCAGCGAAATGAAAAGGGTGCTCCGGCCCGGCGGGATTATGATCATTTTTTCGCCCGCATTTCAATTTTTGTGGGGTACAACCGACGAGGTAGGTCACCACCACCGCCGCTATACCTTGCCGGAGCTACGGCAGAAACTTTCGAGAGAACAAGTCACTATTGAATTCTCATCATATTTCAATTTTTTTCTGTTCCTGCCGATTTTTGCCGTTCGGACGCTCGTGCGTGTTCTGCCCTTCCAGGCAAAATCAGAAAACGTCCTTGGGGGTGCAGGAATAGTGAATCAGGTTCTCTATCGGATTTTTTCCTTCGAGACCGCGCTCTTGCCTCGTATTTCATTTCCATTTGGTGTCTCTGTATTGGCGGTGTGCCGCACGTGACGCGTCGAAACCCCGCACTGAAAAATGGCATTGCGGCTTTACGCCGCTCCGGAAAAAAATTAGTTCTTCCGAAATTCGAGGGCTAAAGAAATAATGCCTCGCTTCGAGGAGCCGCGCGGCGTCATGCCATTTTCTCGTGACGGGGCGAAACACTTGTGTTCGAGGTATAAGTATTACCAGTGCCGAAGATCGAGATTTTTTCTCTTGAGATGAAGACCATATTAATTACGTGTTTCCATCCGCTGATTTCCCGGAATATTCTCAGCTCAAATCTGATGAAATTTCTGTTGGAGTCGGGCAATATTCGCATTGTGATTGCCGCACCGGAATATCGCGTTCCCTATCTCGAGGAGATGTGTGCGCGTGTTGGGGTTTTTGTTGTTGGCGTTCCGACGAAAGCCCCGGTTCGTTCAGTGGCGGGATCATTTTTTAAGCGCCTGAGCCGCACCTTACTTGATACGAAGACAACGCGTCTTAAGGCCGAAGCCAAACTCAATCTGGACCATGCCTGCCTCTACTATTACGCTTTTTTTCTTCCGCTTTCGCTCCTCAGTCGGCTCTCGGGGATTCGGGCAACCGTTCGATGGTTTGATTTTCGCTTGAGCCCCGGTGGTTATCCGGAAGTGTTCGACCGTTTCAAGCCCGATCTTCTCTATTCTACGGATGTGCAGAATGAGTATGATCTCTTATTCATGCGTGAGGCGCGAAATAGAAAAGTGAGCGTGGTATCACAGGTGCGTTCTTGGGATAACCTTACTCAGTGGGGTTTGATTCGGATTATTCCCGATCTTCTGCTTGTCCCAAGCCATTTTGTGGCAGATGAAGCGGTTCGGTACCATGATGTTCCAAAATCAAAAGCAGCAGTTGTGGGCTACCCGCATTATGACCCCTACTTTCGTCTCGAGACTGATAGCCGCGAAACGTTTTTCGAATCAGAAGGATTGGATCCTACAAAGAAACTTATTGTATTTGCTCCGATTGATGATCGGCGCATGCGGGCAAACGAACTTACGCGAACATGGATGAAAAATGATCTTGATGAATACCTCTTGCGAACACTTGCGGACATCCACGAAAATATTTTGGTTCGATTCCCTCCAAATACGCCGGTTACAATCGGGAACTTTACGCCACCTCCGCACATGCATTTCGATCGCCCCGGGGTGGATCTTGCTTCTGGGGACATTATTGATCGCGATGTGAGCCCCGAGGACGACAAGCGCCTGCGCAATATTTTACGTTGGGCCGACGTATTGGTTTCGGGCCCATCAACCATGGCGATTGACGCCGCGATTTTTGACACGCCCGTCATTCTCGTAAACTTTGTCCCCACGCCAAGAAATTTTTGGCATACGATTATCGAATATGGCTATAACCATATCGTGAATCTTGTTTCATCCGGTGGTGTTCACGTTGCAAGAAGCCGCGAGGATTTCGAAGAGGCGATACGGCGGTATCTCTCGGATCGTTCGTTTGATCAATCGGGCAGAAAACAACTTGTCCGCGAGCAATGCAGTATCACCAGTGGCGGTTCAAGCGAAGCAGTGGCCTCGGCATTATTTCAGGCGCTTGGGATAGCGAAAAACCAACATGTTTCCTAGAGTGGTAGTACCTGAGAGAGGCTGATGCGAATGATGGGAAGAACGCATGATGGAAGTCATTAAACGACGTCTTAGAGCTATCAGAAACCGCGACACTCGACGGCTTATTTTTCGCCGTGCCAAGAATTTTTCCTTGATGTATCTGTACAATTTTTTCTCCCCTCATCCGAAGACGATTGAAGTTGATGGCCGCAAAATCGGCGAAGGGAAGGCGGTGTTTATTATTGCCGAGATCGGCATAAATCATAACGGCAGTGTTGAGAAAGCAAAAGAGCTTATTGATACGGCAATCAAGGCCGGAGCAGATGCGGTAAAATTTCAGGTGCGCAATTTGCAGGAGACCTACCAGAAGTCGTTCCTCGAACACCCCGAGCGCCTGGAGCAGGCCTACCAATATACAATCAAGCTCTTAAAAGATTTTGATCTTTCGGAATCTGCTCTTGTTGAAGTCATGGAGTATGCCAGGAAAAAAGGGATCATGGCGTTCGGTTCCGCTTTTGATGAAGCAAGTGTGGATATACTCGCGAAATTGAAACCGCCTCTGTATAAAGTTGCGTCAGCCGACCTCGTGGATTTTCCTCTGATTGAGCGGCTCCTTCGTGAACACGTGCCGCTTCTTCTCTCAACCGGTATGTCGACGCTCGATGAAATTGATGAAACGGTTCGTTTTCTCCAAAGGCGGAGTGCCCGCTTTGTGCTTCTGCATTGTCAGTCAACGTATCCGGCACCCGTGGACGCATTGAATCTAGCCATGATTCCGAAGATCCGTTCGCGCTATGGTGTTCCTGTCGGGTATTCGGGGCATGAGCTTGGCATCTTACACACTCTTTCGGCTGTAGCACTCGGAGCAACGGTGATTGAGCGGCATATTACTCTGGATCGCACATTACCCGGGCCGGATCACGCCGCATCTCTCGAGCCGAATGAATTTGCCGAACTCGTAACCCGCATTCGCGAATATGAAAGCGCCTATGGGGTTCCGCTAAAACGCATCTCCCGGGGAGAGGCGTTCAACCGGCTGATGATGAGGAAGAGCCTTGTTGCGGCATGCGACATTCCTCAAGGGGTGAAGATTACGCGCTCGATGGTGAGAGCGAAGAGGCCCGCTGAAGGGCTCTTGCCCCAACGGCTGTATGAATTGGTTGGGAAGAAAGCGAGGCGTGCCTTCAAGGCAGATGATATGTTTACCGAATCTGACCTTGGGGGTGGGGCCGAAATTTTTGGAACACTCCCCGTATTTTCTTCTAAATGGGGTTTGAAGGCGCGATTTTTTGAGCTTGACCGACTTTCCCGCTTCGACCCCCAGCCGGTATTCTTCGAATTTCATGCGACATACGACGACTTACACTATCCTTTTGATCTGAAGAAGCACTACCCACAGGAACTTTTGGTTCACGCGCCAGAATATTTTGAGCGCGAACTCGTGGATCTTGCGTCCCCCGACCCCACACGTTGGGAAGCATCAATTCAGGTAGTCCAAAGAACGATCGATAAGACTCGGGAAATCGCTTCTTGCTTTCGGGGAATACCCAAAATAATTATCCATGTGGGGGGCTCTTCGATTGAATCGATGAGTGATCGCAAAGGCCTGCTTGAACGGGCCGAAGCGGCGTTCAAACGGCTCGATACAAAAGGCGTTGAAATTCTTCCCGAAAATCTTCCGCCGTTCGGTTGGCTTTTCTCCGGACTCTGGCAGCATAATCTCTTTGGAGATGCCGATGAGATTATCGGACTCTGCACGCGCCTCGGGTATCGGTTGTGTCTTGATATGTCTCATGCATGGCTCTACTGCGTCCATAACAATGTGAATTATCTTGAGTACCTTCGACGGCTTGCTCCCATCACTGGTCATCTGCATATATCTGATGGCAGGGGTTCCAAAAAAGAGGGACTGCAGATTGGGGACGGCGATGTGCCCTTTCAGGAAGCGTTTGATATACTCGCGGCACACTTGCCGAAAGGAGAGGACGTGAGCTGGGTGCCGGAAATTTGGCTCGGTCATCTTGATGATTATTATGAGTTTCGTCGTGCACTCGTGAAACTCGCGAAGTATCCGTTCTTATATCGCGGTATCGTAATGAATACTCAACCATGACGAAGAAAGAAAGCCCACGCGTTCTCGGCATTATCCCCGCGCGTGGTGGATCGAAGGGGATCTCTCAAAAAAATATCGCGCTTCTCGCGGGGAAGCCTCTTATTTACTACACCATCCGCGAGGCGAAGAAATCCCGCCTGCTTAATTGGTGTATTGTTTCAACTGATAGTCCGGCTATTGCGAAAGTTGCTCGTTCTTTTGGAGCCGATGTTCCGTTTCTGCGTCCCAAAAAATTTGCGACGGATACGTCTCCTGATATTGAATTCATGCAGCATGCACTCACATGGCTCAAAAAGCATCGCGGGTGGAAGCCGGAGATTATCGTGAATTTGCGCCCGACTGCCCCCTTGAGAATTGCGAGCGATATTGATCGTGTTATTACCGTCATGGAAAAAACGAAGTGCGATTCGGTCCGTACGATTTCGCTCCCGAGTCCTTACAACCCTTTCAAAATGTGGCTTGTCTCGGATGAAAAATCGGGAGCCATGAAGCCGCTTCTGCCCACTCGATATTACGCCAAGCTCGGAACCGATGTACCGCGTCAACTCTTGCCCAAAGTCTATTGGCAGAATGGGATGGTGGACGCCACCCGAACGAAATTCATCCGTCGCGGCGTCATCTACGGGCCAAAGGTACGGGGTGTCGTCACTGACCCCCAACGCCTGGTAGACCTTGATGAGCCGAAAGATTTAAAGAGGGCTGAATATATCATGCGAGAATTGAAGCTACTATGAAATTCCTCATTGTCGGGCTGGGCTCCATCGGGCGCCGCCATTACGAAAACCTTATCTCTCTCGGCTTTCATAAGATCGCCGTAGTTGAAGTCAGGCAGAAACTCGATCAGCCCCAGCGTCTTTTTTTCAAAAAATACCATCCGAAGGTCTACCGCGATCTTCGACGAGTCCTTCGGGAAGAACAGCCTGATATGGTGTTTGTCTGCAATCCCACCAGCCTGCATCGAGAAACAGCCATGCAGGCGCTTCGCGCCGACGCACACGTGTTTATTGAAAAGCCGTTGTCGAATTCCCTGGTCGGGGTGCGCGAACTCCTCGCCGAAGCGAAGAGGAGGAAAAAAGTGATTGCGGTCGGCTACCATTTTCGGTACCACCCCCATCTTGTACGGATTAAGAAACTAATCAGCGAAAAGAAGCTCGGGAATATTTTTTTCGCACGATTTTTTACCGGTGAATACCTTCCTGGCTGGCACCCCTGGGAAGATTACAAGAAAAGCTATGCGGCGAAGAAGGACCTTGGCGGCGGCGTAGTACTCACTCAAAGCCATGACCTTGATGCGGTTCTCTGGCTTTTGGGAAAACCAAAGCGGGTGCGAGCCATTGTGCGCTCAAGCGGCCAGCTTGGAATTGCAGTCGATGATATCGCCGAAATTCTCTATGAATGCGAGCTCTGCCCGGTTGTTTCTGTCCACCTCGATTATCTTCTTCGCCCGCCGATGAAGTATTATACGATTGTCGGGACAAGGGCTAGGGTCGAGTGGGATAATGAAGGACACCTCCGGCTTATTACGTCAGACGGAGCATCGAAAAATTTCCCTTTGCCGCGCACGTTCAATCGAAATCAGATGTACATATACGAAATTCGAGACTTTATCCAGAGTGTCCAGAGAGGATCTGCTTTTCGAGGAGCGAATGGGGCATCTGGTTTTGAAGTACTTAAGATGGCTCTTTCGGCTAAAGATGTTTCTCACACATTCTCAAAGCTATGACAGGAATCGATACTCTTTTTTCCGTGAAAGGTAAGGTAGTTATTATTACCGGCGGAGCTGGCATGCTCGGCCGGCAGTATGCAGAGTTCCTTCGTGACGCCGGAGCCACGGTTATTGTGTTTGATCGCGCGAAGCGTCCTGATACATTTCCCCAAGAGATTCAGTATGAAGGGGTGGATATCACGAATCGCTCAACAGTGTGTGAAGCAGTCGAGCGCACTGCCAAACGGAATGGCGCCATTGACGTTCTTATCAACAACGCCGCGCTTAATCCTGTTCCAGGGAGCAAGGACTCCGATGCGCAATTTTCTCCTTATGAAGAATATCCCGAGGAACTATGGCGAAATGAAATAGCGGTGGGGTTGAGCGGTGCCCTTTTTTGCACTCAAGCGGTCGTTCCGGTGATGAAACGACAGAAAAGCGGCTCGATCATCAACGTGGCATCAACCTACGGGATCGTTGGCCCGGACAATAGAATTTACGGTGAGGGAAAGTTTAAATCGATCGGTTACGCAACCGTGAAGGGTGCGATCCCAAATTTTTCCCGCGCCTGGGCAACGTATCTTAGGGGAACTGGAATCCGAGTAAATACATTCACGCCAGGTGGTGTTGCCGCGGGGCAGCCTCCTAATTTTGTAAAGGAATACGAAGCGCGAACAGTACTCGGACGCATGGCCCAGGCTCATGAATATAACGGAGCAATTTTATTTCTTGCTTCTGATGCGTCAAGCTATATGACTGGGGCAAATCTCATTGTTGACGGTGGGTGGACCGCATGGTGACCCGAATGACCAGCGCGAAGCCTGATATGACTGATCTTATTTTCTCTCGAACTCGCAAGTCTTTCTGACCGAATGCTCTGGTAAGATTGCATAAACCGTGTTATGGTTTTCCGGTAGAAAGTGCTATTTTGTTCTGACTTACTCTTCAGTGTTGAAGCCTAAACAAATGCATATCCCGCTTTATTTTAAATACGTGTGGGGGAGAGCTCGCCGCTACGTGGTGCGTTCAGCTTTGGTATTTTCAACGCTCGGTGTAGCACTCCTACTTCTTCTGTATCTTGCAGGCGTAGATCGCCTTACGGTTCTTAGTATTTTCCCGAACTCAATGAAACGCGGACTTGAGACGCAACTTGTAAGTTGGGGGAGGAGTGTCGCTGATCTTCCGTATTTTTTCTATCGCTTTCAAAAAACCAATGTGCCAGTGTATGACCTTGTGATGAATGAGTCCTCGATTGATGAGCTTGATCAATATTTTCTTGAACATCGCAGTGACTATGGAAGGGAAAAGGAATTCAAGAATGCAAAGTTTTTCGCGGATGGACGCGAGTATGACGTTCGCGTAAGTTATCGCGGCGACGAGGACGTTCACTTTGTGAATGAAAAAAAATCATGGCGAATTAAGTTCCCGGACGACAATCTATTCAATGGGATGAAGGCGATGAACCTTATCATTCCGGAGGACAGGTTATTCATTGCAGAACACCTCGATAATTATCGCGCGCGAAAACTCGGGATCGCCGCGCCCAAGAGCCGTTTCGTCGTATTGCATTTGAATGGCAGATCGCGCGGCGTGTATCTTGAAATCGAGCAATGGGGCGAGGAAATGCTCGAGAAGGAACGAACCAATCCCGATGCGAATCTCTACGGCGAGATCGGATTTGGTGGGGAGATCTATCAAGATGTCTCACTCTGGCAGAAGTTCACCCAGAACCCCAACCAACGGCCGGAAGATTTCTCCGAGCTTGATCAACTTCTTCGATTGACGAATCAACAGTCGGATGGTTATTTCTGGCGGACAATCTCTACACTCCTCGATATGGATGCATTTTTCCGCTGGCAGACGCTGAATGCGCTCGCGGGCTCAACCCATGCCGACACGATTCATAATGCCCGCCTTTACTTCGACCCGACAATCGGAAAGTTTAAATTTCTCCCGTGGGATGTCTACATGACGCCGCTTTCAGAATTCACGCAAGATGGGCAGGGGATCGATTTCATTGATTACAATCGGATTGTTCAGCGTATCCTGAAGAATCCTGCCTATCTTGAGGCGCGAAATCGCGTTCTCTGGGATTACGTCAAAGACGATGTAGCGCTTCAGGATGATCTTGCTTTTTATGATGCGACCTACAGTGAAATACGTACCGCCTTTTATCAGGACACGCTGAAACTGTATACGAATAGTTTCTTTCGTTCTGAATCAGCTCGAGCACGGAATATCATGTCCGAGAATGTGCAAGCGCTTCGGAGTCTTCTCCTCGCAAACGAGATATCCATCATGCCGCGCATAAATCTTGATCGCGCCAAGAATCAAATTACATTCACCCCGATTCCTCTTGTCTTTGACGTGACGATGAAATCACTCGCTCCCCAGGAACTGCGGGCTGTTGTCATCACCGGAATTCCGGTGGGTGACGCGCCAATGACACTCTACTACGATCGCAATCAGAACGAGGCGCTTGATTTCGGTGACACCGTAGTCTCGCGAGGACAACGCGGAACGGGAGAAAAGCTCATGCTCAAAGATTTTTCAGTCCGACTCTTGAGTGATCTTGCGACCAAACCCGAGGAAGGCGGATTTGAACTTGGGAGGACATCAGTTATCCCAACGCGTCACCGTTTTTTCCTTCTCGGCGCAACGTCTCCGCTTGAATCCGCGGCACTGACACTTTCACTCACAAACGTCGTGACCGGGTCGACTGGAGAATACGCGAGTGATCGCTTTGTTGACGAGCGTCGGTTTCAGAATCTCGATGATGCAAGCCGGACCATTGACGAATTTCTGAGGCGTTTCCCGCAATTTTTCAAACGCAATGATACAACACTCGCTCTTGCGCCGGGGTTTTATATTTTTTCGGAAAGTGTCGTAGCGCCTCGCGGCGTCGGACTTGTTATTTCTCCGGGAACGATCCTCGCTTTTGCGCCTGCGAAGTCTCTTTTCATCTCAGGACCGCTCCGTGCGGAGGGCACAGCGGGTGCTCCCATTACGTTTCAGTCGCTCGATCCGACAAAACCGTGGGGGACACTCGCCGTAATTCAGGCAAAGGAGAAAAGTGTGGTCCGATTTGCCCGCTTTGATAACGGGAGTGGGGATTACGTGAACGGTCTTTTCACTCGTGCCATGGCCTCATTTTTTAGTTCCCCGGTCGAGATAACGGATTCCACATTCACCCGGGCCACCCATGACGACGCTTTGAATGTAAAAAATGCCGCTGTCGTATTGCTCCGCAACCGATTTGAAGGGAACGCCTTTGATGCCGCAGATTTGGATTTTGTCAGCGGCGAGATTCGCGAAAATCTCTTCCGCGCGAATGGGAATGACGGACTTGATATTTCGGGGAGCACACTTCTTATCCGAGATAATTTTTTCACTGGCTCCGGCGATAAAGGAATCAGCGTCGGAGAAGATTCCCGGCCTGATATTCTGAATAACGTTATTGTGAACGGCAATATCGGGATTGCCGTGAAGGATTCTTCCCGTGCTTTGATTCTTAAGAATACTATCGCCGGCAACAAGAGCGGCCTTGAGCTATACCAGAAGAAACAAGTCTTCTCGGGGGCTCGGGCAACGGTGGTGAATTCCATTCTCTGGGGGAATGTGACGGAAATAACGGTTGATTCCATATCGCGCTTGGTGGTAGGCTCCTCAAATGTAGAAGACGGTTGGCAGGGTGAGGGTGTGGTTTCGATTCTTCCTCACTTTGTGAATTCGGCCATCGGAAACTACGCCCTCAGCGACAGTCCAGAGAACTCAATACTCGTTAAGGCCGGTACGAGTGGTGAAGTTGGCGGCGTCTATGGTGAGCGTTACACTGGATCCATCAGGTTGGGTGCCGTTTTGGCACCAGGTTCCCTCACTCAATGATTACTCAAACCACCCAAAAATTTACCGCGCATTTCCAGCGCTTCGAAATCAAGTATCACCTCTCTCCCATCCAAGCAAACCACATCTTGACCGAACTTATGGCAGGTCATATGCGGCCCGATCCCACGGTTGAAGAGAGGCGAGAAAAGCGCTACACTGTTTCCAGTTTGTATTTCGACAGTCCGGGCTGGAAGTGCTATTACGAGAATGAATCCGGAGAGCGAAAGCGCTTCAAACTCCGCATCCGGAGCTACGAAATCGCACCGCAACCCGACTCATTGGTGTTTCTCGAGATTAAGCGAAAGGACGATGCCATCATTACGAAAGATCGTGTCGCGATTCCTTTCCGTCTCTACCAAAGTGTCTTTGTTGAATCTGGCGATCCGTTTTTGCTTCTTGGCCATCCGGAAGTCATCGGTGAGAGGATAGTTCTTGAAGAGTTCCTCTCAAAGCTTTCGCAATTCGCCATGCGACCCGCAGCCCTCATCCGCTACGAGCGGATTCCGCTTGTCGGGCGCGCGAATGAACGCTTTCGGGTGACTTTGGACCATGCGATCGAGGCGAGCGCCGTTCCCGAGTTTACTGACCACGATTCCTTCATTCCGGTCTTTCGCGGCCGCACGGTTCTCGAAGTGAAGTTCAATAACATTCTTCCGCACTGGTTCCACAAGATCCTTCAGCGGCATGAACTCCGGCGCGCAAAATTCTCGAAGTACTTCAACGGCGTGCGTATCCTCGCGCAATACCGGCTTATTACTCCGTAACATTCTCTTATGAACATTAACCAACTCCTCGGATCTGCCATCATTGATATCGCCCCCCTCACGGTACTCCTCAATCTCGCGGTTGGATTTGGGTTGGCCCTTATCATTGCTTGGATCTACAAGCGCACCCATCGTGGTCTTTCGTATTCGCAATCCTTTGTCTTCACCCTTATCATCCTCTCGGTCCTCACCACGGCGACGATGATGATTATCGGCTCGAACATCGTGCGGGCCTTCACGCTTTTGGGCGCGTTCACCATTATCCGTTTCCGTACGGCGATCAAAGACACGCGCGACATCGCGTTTGTTTTCTGGGCGCTTATTACCGGCATGGCGGTGGGGACGAACAACTATTTGGTGGCCGGAATGTTGACTGTAGCTCTCGTTGTGATTATCGCCGTTCTGACACGCCTCAAGTTCGGCTCCTTTCGCGGTTTTGATTATATCCTGAACTTTATGACTCCGAGTAACGCGCATGAGGATGCAACAAAACCGGTTTTCGAAAAATATTTTAAAGTGGCGACCCTTCTGAATGTTGCCTCGCGCGAGCACGGAGCAAAGCTTGAGTATACCTACTCGGTGAAGTTCGGGAACGAAAAGGAAATCCCCGAATTTGTGCGTGAGTGTTCTGCTATACAGGGACTTGAGCGCGTCAATCTGATAACCGCGAAGGAAGATATCGAGTATTAGATGATGAGGAAAGTCGGTATGGCTATTGCCGCAGTTATCTCGGCATGAACAGGAGGTGCCAGCCGCACCTCTTTTCAATATGAAAACCGTTTTTCTCTTCATCCCGAACTACGTCTATAGCTCCGATTTACTTCACACACATTTTATCCGCACTCTCGCGGAGCGTGTTCGGGTGATCATATTTCTTCCCATGTCAGCGGATGCTTACCTCAAGCATCCGAATATAACGTATATTTCCTGGGCGCTTCAGTTTCCGAGTTTTTGGACGTTTTGGGGGAAGACCATCCGAGTTCCTCTGATTCGGATGTTTGACCACGAGCCGCTGATTCAGAGAAACTACCAATTGAGTTTTGGCCACTGGAAAAGAAAAGTGCTCCGTCGGATTGCCTTCCTCTTTCCGAAACGTTTTTGGAATCCGAATTTTATCACCAATCTTGAGACACGGCATATTCCGTTTTCTCCCGCGTTTGCAAAGTATGTAGAGGACTTCCATCCTTCCTTGATTGTCACGCCGACCCCCGGGTTCACGGAAATGGATGCCGAAGCCATTGTGCTTGCGAGAAAATCGGGTATTCCGTCAGTTGCCATGGATTTTTCGTGGGATAATCTCACTTCAAACTGCAAGCATCTCCGGAAAACCGACTATCTCATTACTTGGACCGATGGCATGCGAAAACAGGCGATTGCGATTCATGGCTACGATCCAGATCGAGTGTCTGTATCTGGCATTATGAGATTCGATCACTATTTTCAGGATGAGGCAGGAGAAACAGCGCGTGAGGCCTTTCTTACAAAGAAAGGCCTAGACCCGAAAGAGAAAACTATTCTCGTAACCACGGTTACGCGCGGCAATTATAAAGATGAACCTGCAATTATCCGCGAACTGCTGAAGGCCCGTGATGCGGGAATATTTCCCGGCCGTCCGAATATATTCATCCGCATCCATCCGAAGGAAGATAATTATCAGGAATATAAGGATTTTGAGCGCTTCCCCAATGTGCGGGTCGAGCGCGGCGGACACGAGAGGGAAAAGAATCTTGGCTCGCGAATTGAACTCGATGCGTCTGATCTTGCAAATTTGAAAGATACGCTTCGCCACTCCGATGTTGTAGTGAATTATGCCTCGACCATCACGCTTGAAGCGTTCGTGTTCGACAAGCCGGTCGTGAATATCGGATTTCCCGCATATTATATGAACGCATATTCATTTTCACACTACAAGCCAGTGGTTGAGGCCGGAGCAATGCGAATTGCGCATAGTATGGAAGAACTTTTGAATGAAGTTGATTCGTACTTGCGCGAGCCCTCGCGCGATCGCACTGAACGCGCTCAGGCAGTTAGCGAATTCATCGGATTTCATGATGGAAAATCGTACGAGCGAGCGGTTGACGGGATCGCGACTATTCAAAATCGCGCGAGCAAACAATGAGAACCATTTTCATAACACTCTTTCAGGGAGTTGAGGCAAAAAATCTGCTCCGTACCGGTGTTGTAGCGGATATACTAAAAACATCCGATATACGGGTCGTATTATTTGTTGGTTCAAAAGAGCGGGCCGAATACTACCGAAAAGAATTCTCCGATCCGCGGATCATCTACGAAGTTGCCGAATATGTTTCATCCGGATTTTTGGATCGCTTGTTGGGTCGCCTTAAATTCCAAACCCTTCAAACTAAAACAACCGACCTTCGCCGTAGGATGAGGCGTGAAGTATCGGGAAACTATCTTGCCTATTGGCTGGGCATTTTCATAAACCGAATGTTAGCTCACCGGCTGGTTCGGAAAATCCTCCGCAGATTTGATTTTGCTTTCGTGGGTGGTGCGACGTATGCACGATTTTTTGATCAGTATCGGCCGGATGCCGTCTTGCTTGCACATCTCTTCGACGACAATGAAATCGCGATACTCCGAGAAGCAAAGAGGCGAGGTGTGCGAACAATCGGATTCATCAATTCATGGGATAAACTTACTGGCCGATGTTCCATTCGTATTCTTCCGGATGAGCTATTGGTCTTCAATGAGATTGTGAAAAAAGAGGCAATGCGGCACGCGGATATGCCAGAAGCGCATATTCATATGGTGGGAATTCCTCAATACGATATCTATGCGAATTACAAACCGTCTCCACGAGAGATATTCATGAAAAAAATCGGGATTGAACCGTCAAAGCGTTTTATCCTGTATGCTCCGATGGGTGAGACGTTCTCGAGCTCTGATTGGGCCGTGCTTGATCTTTTGCATCAGTGGGTTCTTGAGAGGAAATTTCCTAAGGATGTTAATTTCTTTGTTCGTTTTCAGCCAAATGATCTCGTGAGCGAGGATGAACTTGCTCGTCGTCCTTGGTTGCGTTTCGATCGCCCCGGGACTCGTTTTACGAAAACGCGCGGGGTTGATTGGGATATGACGGGAGACGAGATGTCGCATCTTGCAGATACCCTTTCCTATGCAGAATTGCTTGTGTGTTATGCATCGAGCATGAGTATTGATGCGGCAGTATTCGGAAGACCGGTAATCAACATTAATTTTGAGGTGAAACAACTCCGACATCTTATAAAATCACCGACCCAGTTTTATCAAATGGAGCACTACAGAAACGCTATTCGGACCGGCGGCTTGCGGCTCGTTGAAAGCCAGGAAGAATTGCTACAATGGATCAATCGCTATCTTGGGGATCCTTCGCTCGATCAAGAGGGACGATTGCGAATGCTGAAGGAGCAGTGCGGTATCATGGACGGACGCGCCGCGATGAGGATTGCCGATGCTGTGCTCGGGAAATGAGAAAATATATATGAAGAAATTTTGGAAAGGGAAAAGAGTATTGGTTGCCGGCGGGGCCGGTTTTATCGGTTCGCATACCGTAGATGCTTTCATTGATGCCGGTGCGCGGGTCAGTGTGGTGGATGATCTTTCCACCGGCAGGCGCGAAAATATCAATCCCCGTGTGCGCTTCTACCAAATGGCAACGGCGTCCCCCAAGCTTGATTCTGTCTTTCGTCGTGAGAAACCACACTTTGTCTTTATGCTCGCCGCGGTTTCAAGCCCTCCGGTTTCAGTTGCCGATCCTTTGCGCGATATTGCAGGGCTTACGGGGCTTGTGAATCTCCTCGAGTGCTCGCGACTTCACAAGGTGAAGAAGCTCCTCTATTCCTCCTCTGGTTTTATTTATGGGAATACGAAGCGCTTGCCCACGCCCGAATCCGAACCATTTCAACCTCTTGCACCTTACAATATTTCAAAATTCGCAAGTGAGCAGTATTTGAAATTTTATCGTGAGCATTATGGCCTTGCGTCGGTTGTGCTTCGATATAGTACTGTCTACGGGCCTCGCCAACTCTCACGGGTGATAGCTGACTATATTACAAAGATTTCTCAAGGCAAGAGGGCAGAGATTTATGGGACCAAAACCCGTGACTATATCTATATCTCGGATGTGGTTCGCGCAAACCTTCGGGCCATGGAAGTGAACATGTATCGCGGCGACCCCATATTCAACATCGGTTCTGGCCGAGAAACGAACATGGCAGATATGTATCGCATGATTGCAAAAATGCTAGGCTGGCCTCAAAACAGGCCTATCCGCAAACCTTCCAAGCCAGGAGAAGTTGATCGCTATTGGTTGGATGCGAGACGGGCGCGAAGCGTGCTTGGGTTTCGGGCACGGGTTAAGCTTGAGGAAGGATTGCAAAAGACGATTGCTTGGTTTCAGGAGAAGCGCCGGATATGAGAACTACCCTATTAATTCCCACACTGAACGAAATCGAAGGCATGCGCGAGGTCATGCCGCATATTCGGCGTGAATGGATTGATGAGATCGTGGTGGTGGACGGGGGCTCGCGCGATGGCACGGTGGAGTACGCCGAGTCGCTCGGCTTGAAGGTCGTGCGTCAAAAAAAACGTGGTCTCCGACAGGGCTATCTTGAAGCCATCCCGCATATTACCGGAGATACCATCATCACCTTTAGTCCTGATGGGAATTCCCTTCCCGATCGCATTCCCGCACTGGTCGCCAAGATCCGCGAGGGCTATGATCTCGTGATCGTGAGCAGATATCGCGAGGGCGCGAAGAGTGAAGACGACAGTTGGTACACCGCACTCGGGAATTGGGTTTTCACCAAAATTGTGAATATTCTTTTCGGCGGGCATTTTACCGACATGATTGTTATTTTTCGGGCTTTCAGAAAGCAGATTATCTATGATCTCGATCTTCACAAAGAAGAGAGCTACGCGTATGCTGAGCGTTGGGTCGGCGGGATGAATATTCCGTGGGAGGCATTGATGTCAGTGCGCGCGGCAAAACGCAAGTTAAAAATCGCCGAGATCCCGGGGGATGAACCAAAGCGTCTTGACCCCGAGCGCAGGCTCAAACTCTTCCGTATCGGGACTGCACATCTTATCCAGTTTGCATATGAGTTATTTTTCTGGCGCTAATTATGGCTACGAAATACGAAAAGCGTACGAATATACGAAAACAAACTTGGCTTTCTGATAGCGCATATCGTTCCATCTACCGCCGTGTGCCGCGGCTCTGCGTTGATTTCGTTATTCAAGATCAAAGAGGCATTGTGCTTTCGCGAAGGGATATTCCACCGGCAAAAGGCAAGTGGCATTTCCCCGGCGGGCGAGTGCGCATGCAAGAGCGCCTCGAAGTCGCGTTGGAGAGAATCTGCCGCGAAGAAACTGGGCTCGTGGTGAGAGTGGAAAAAATACTCGGAGTCGTTGAGTATATAAGATTAGGCCGCTGGGGTCACTCCGTGAGCATTGTGTATCTTGTTCGCCCACTCAAGGGAAAACTCCGCGGGAGTTCACAGGCCCGTACCATCTCGTTTTTCAAATCATTGCCCGAGCATACGATGCACGAGGTCAAAGATTTCCTTATCAAAAATCGACTTATCCGCAAGTGAAGTAAAAATGTTTCATGGCGAAAACCATTCTTTTAACCACAACCATTCGGGTTCCGACATTCATCGAGGATGTATGCCGCAATATTATCGCGCATAAGCACGCCGATGTTTCTTGGTATATCATCGGAGATCGCAAGACACCGCCGGAGGTAGCACAGCATTGCGAGACCGTATCAGCGAAATACGGAATTCCGATTACCTATCTTGATCTTGAAGCCCAATATAAGCGCTTGCGCGATTTTCCGGAAATTTTAGCAACGGTACCGGAAAATACTCCGGTGCGCCGGTTGCTCTGGCATGTTGTCGCATATCTCGAGGGATGTGACACGTTAATTTCGGTAGATGATGATAATTTTGTTACGGACATTGATTTTGTCGGCGCTCACCAAATCGTAGGAACAACTCCCACAATTCCCCTTATCTCGACCGAGTCGGGTTGGTGGAATGTGTATGAAACATTGAAAGAGGAACAAAACATTCCTATTTTTCCGCGAGGATATCCGTGGGGGGAACGCGCATATCAGGGGCAGAAAAAATCCATAGAGAAAAAAGCAAAACCGGTAATTGTGAATAATGGGCTGGTGCTTGAAGACCCGGACCAGGACGCAATATCGCGCCTGTTCTGGCCGGTGCGTATTATCGGCATGGACCCGGAATACCAGCCGAATTTCGGCCTTGCTCCCGGCACCTGGTCCTCATTCAACAATCAGAACACCGCGTTTTCCCGAGAAATTATTCCCGCATATTACACCCCGGTTTCTACCGGACGGAATGCAGACATCTGGACCAGTTTTCTTATTTGTCGCCTTGCCGAACATATGGGTGGCGTTATTTCATACGGCTATCCGCTGGTGAAACAATTTCGGAATCCCCATAACTTATGGAAGGATTTGGAGGATGAATGGGTGAATGATCAAGGGGCTGATCGTTTTAGCAAGCTGATGCGCGAGACGCCTCTTACCGAATCAACGTATCTTGCGGCACTCGGTGAGTTGCTCACAGGGTGCCTTGAGAGGATCGGCACGGTATCTGATCTCCCCTTGGCTCAAAAGAGTATGATTGAGGATTTTTTTCGCGAGTACAAAATATGGTACGAGCTCTTTTCCGATTTAAAGCATTAAGGAACGTAGCATGCCATGAAGTCCGTATCCAACGAAACATTTTATCGCTCGCTTTACCGTATCCGGCGGGTTGAAGAGGAGATTGCGCGGGTCTACCCTTCGGACAAAATTCAAAGTCCGATTCATCTTTCCATTGGCCAGGAGGCGGTATCAGTAGGAGTTGCGGAGGCACTTACCCCCCAGGATGTCGTCTTCGGTACCTATCGCTCTCACGCGCTCTACCTTGCCAAGGGTGGTGATCTGAAAAAAATGATTTCAGAGCTCTTCGGCAAGGCGACCGGTGCGGCAAAGGGCAAAGGCGGCTCCATGCACTTGATTGATGTTCGGGCCGGGGTTATGGGAACTTCGGCGATTGTGGGGACAACCATACCTCAAGCCGTGGGCTTCGCTCTTGCGATCCGTTACCGGAAGGAACGAAACCGTATTGCGGTAAGTTTTTTCGGTGATGGCGGGGTTGATGAGGGAGTGTGGCACGAGAGTATGAATTTTGCCGCGCTCAAAAAACTCCCCCTCATATTTATCTGTGAGAATAATTTTTATGCGATTCATTCGCATGAAAAATCTCGCCATCTTCGCTCGAATATCGTCGAACGCGCCCGTGCGTATGGAATGCGAGCCGAGCGAATTGAGGGAAACGATGTCTTAAAAATTTACGAGCGCGTGCGTCGCGCGCGAGAGCTTATTACCAGGGGGAGATCCGGGCCTGTTTTTCTTGAATGTATGACGTATCGCTGGCGCCAGCATGTGGGACCAAATGAGGATTATGATGCTGGGTATCGTTCGCGACGGGAATTTGCCCCGTGGCTGAAGAATGATCAGGTCGTGCGCATCGGAAAACTTCTCAAGCCAACTGCCCGAATCAAAATTGAGCGTGATGTCGGGCGAGAAATCGCCTCGGCCTTCCGATTTGCTGAAAAGAGCCCGTTCCCGAAAGCATCCGAACTTTATACTGACGTTTTTGCATAAGACCCTATGGAACGCATCATTAGTTACGCAGAAGCTATTCGCGAAGCAACCGAGCAAGAAATGGCGCGCGACGCTTCGGTGTTCGTGTTCGGCTTGGATGTGGATGATCATATTGCGATGTGGGGCACGACCGCAGGCCTTCAGAAAAAATTCGGGTCCCGTCGCGTTTTTGGGACACCGCTTGCCGAAGATGCGATGACCGGAGTTGCGATTGGATCGGCTCTTGCCGGCCTTCGTCCGATCCACGCGCATATTCGCATGGACTTTCTACTCCTTGCGATGAATCAAATTGTGAATATCGCAGCCAAAGCCCGCTACATGTACGGGGGTGCGGTAAAAATTCCTGCGGTGTTTCGCTCGGTCATCGGGCGCTCCTGGGGACAGGGGGCACAGCACTCGCAAGCCCTCCATTCGCTTTTTATGCACATTCCTGGATTAAAAGTGATTGCACCTTCAACCCCGTATGATGCAAAGGGAGCGATGATCCAAAGTATCCGCGACAATAATCCGGTTATTTTCATTGAGCACCGCATGCTCCACACCATGAAGGGACATGTGCCTGCGAAATCCTACACGGTTCCATTCGGTCAGGCGCGCGTGCTTCGACGGGGGAGTGACATTACCATTGTCGCAATTTCCTATATGGTGCCCGAGTCTTTGCGCGCGTCTCTTCTGCTTGAAGATGCCAAGATTAAAGCCGAAGTGATCGACCCGATTTCGCTCTCACCCCTCGACATGAAAACCATTTTGCGTTCAGTTGAAAAAACAGGACATCTCCTCATCGCCGATAATGCTTGGCCCACATGCGGGGCTGCATCGGAGATTATGGCGCGCACGATGGAACATTTTCAGACGCGGAACTTGCCGATTCCCAAAATGTCTCGCATCGGGTTTGCGGAAGTCACCTGCCCGCCCTCCCGTCCCCTCGAAAATCTTTTTTATCCAAATCCGAGAACTATTGCGGAGGCCGCCTACCGGCTTGTCCGCGGCAAGCGGCGTTGGACAGCGTGCGGAGAAATCTCGCGCGAGATCGCTGAATTCAAAGGGCCGTTTTAACTCTTGCTTCGTTTTTTGACCCGCCGTCTTGGCGGGGGGTCTTTCTGCGCGAAACCTTGACTTTTTTTATTGGAGTGGTACAAATTAGTTTGCGTAGTTCGAAGCTCACGAACCATAACCATAGGGAGGAGAAGATCCATGCCTAGGAGTCTTCATCGGGAACGAGAGGTTGCGATCAAAGCGGCTCTTGGAGCCGGCAACATGCTCATGCGCGATTTCTACGGGAAGGCGCAGGAGATCACCTGGCAGAATCTGAATGACCTCAAGACCGCGGCCGACAAGGCGAGCGGCAAGGTCATCCGGCCGATGCTGGTGGGTGCGTTCCCGAAAATCGGGATTCTTTCCGAGGAGGAAGAGGCCTACCGGAGCGATGCGGAACGCCTTTGGGTAGTCGATGAGATCGACGGGTCGGTCATGTTCACTCATGCCGTGAAGAGTGGTGGGAAGGTTCATCGCATGAGCGACCACTGGTCGGTGATGATCGCACTCTGCGAGAAGCGTGTGCCCGTGCTCGGTGTTATCTACGCGCCTGCTCGCGGCGAACTTTTTGTCGCCGAGCGCGGGAAGGGAGCGTTCATGTCGATGGGTCATCGCTCTGGCATGGCCGTGAGCATGTCCATGGGCATGATCATGGATGATACCTGGCGGATACGTTCGAAACGCCGGGAAACCGACATTCATCGGATCACGATCGGAGTGGACCCGGGGAAGGTCGACAAGACCGTGCCGGGAAAGCGGCTCCGGTTGGCGGGATTGTTCAAGAAGCTCTTTGCCGATGACGGGGTCAACTGCGTGTGGACCGGCGGGTGCGCTTCGATTCCGATCGCGCTTACCGCAACCGGCATCATGGACGCCTATGTCTCTATGGGCTTGAGTCCAGAGGACATGGCCGCAGGTGCCGTGTTGAACTGCGAAGCCGGCAATCTCGTTACCGACATCGCGGGCAAGGAATGGAAGCTCGGCGATGATTCGATCCTCATCGCCAATCCCGTGCTTCACAGAAAGCTCCTCCCCATGTTGCAGTTCTTCTAGGATTCCTCACAACCAGCTCGCACCGGATTTCTGGTGCCGAACAGAGGAGGTACACGTGGCCAGGCACAGTTTGTATGGGATGCACATTGCAACCGCGACGAACATCTGGAGTGTCGTGGACGAACTCGGTGTCAGACCGTGGAAGCTCATCGAGGAGCCGACGGTCGTCGAGTATCTCCAGCGTGATCTCACCGATCAGCAACGCGCGGAAGTGGCGCGTTTCTGCCCTATGCAGCTTGCGCGGATCTGGGAGATCCCAGACGGCAAGCAGGCCACACATTTTGGTCTGCCGCAACTGCGCAACTACTCGATCATCTTCTCGCTCATTGCCGGTGATTTCGTGCCGGTGACCGCCCAGTTTCGGCCGAACACCAAGGATATCGACCTCCAGTTGCCTTCGGGTGCTATCGGCACCAAGGCGAACCCACTGGAGACGGTCGAGGAGAGTGGTTTTCGGGAGCATCGAGAAGAGACCGGTATCACGCTCGAAAGGGTCGAGTTGCTTCGTTCCAGGCCAGCACCGATCACGGTCGGACATACCGGAGAAAAGATCTCCTTCCTGCTCGGCCACGTGAAGCAGCCGGTCGAGGCTAAGGGCCTCGACCTTGAGGAGGGTGAATTCCTCAAGGCCATGCTGGTTCCGCTCGCGGACTGGCTCAAGCTCTGCGAGACCAAGGGGCCGGACAGCGTTTCCCTCGCTGCGACCTACATGGGCCTTCGTCGGCTCGGGAAGTAGGTCGTTCGGTTCTTTCAGTCAATATCGCTCGGGCACTCGTGTGCTCGAGCTTTTTTATTGTTTGTCTCCAGAATGCCTCACCGCGAGCGGCGAGGGTGAATGGAGCGACAAACAATAAACCCAGCACTCAATTTGACATCCGTGGTACTGCGAAAATTTTTCGAGGACGTGAGAAAGCTTCTTGTTACACCTTCGTAGGTTGTCAAATTGAGTGCTGGGTGAACTGGAGATACCACGCCGCCGAGCGCGCGGAGCTCCATGTTCATTTGTTGCGATATCGCATTTTCGATGGTAGTAGGTAGTATGGAGTATATGACATCAGGATTTTTTCAGAAGCAAAAAGTACTCGTGACCGGTTCTTCCGGCCTTATTGGCTCGCACGTTGTCGCTCGCCTTGCGGCATCTGGCGCATTTGTCCGTGCAACCTATCACAAGGTTGAACCAGCCTCGCGCGTGGATGGAGTTGAATATGTGGAAGTTGATCTCACGAAACTCGAGGATTGCCGGAAAGCGGTTGAAGAAACCTCGTATGTGTTTCATTGTGCCGCCTATACCCCTGGCGCCGGAGCAACGCTTCGTGACCCGCTTGCATCGGTCACGTCGAATCTCGCCATTGATGCCGCGATGCTCGATGCATCTTTCCGCGCGGGGGTGAAAAAATTTCTTTGGTTGGGAAGCATGACTGCCTACCCTTCGACCGGCGAACGTCCCGTGAAGGAGGAAGAAATGTTTTCCGGCGACCCTTTCGAAAAATATTTTTTCGTCGGATGGTCAAAACGATTTACCGAGGTTCTTTGCCGTATGTACGGAGAAAAACTTCCGAAGCCCATGACGACCATTGTGTTGCGCCTTGCGTATGCGTATGGCCCAGGAGATAATTTTGATCCAGAAAAATCCAAAGTCATTCCGGCACTCATCAGAAAAGTAGTGGAACGGCAGAATCCGATTGAAGTGTGGGGAACGGGGGAGGACATCCGGGATCCTATTTATGTGGATGACGTAGTTCGTGCGATTCTCCTCGCGGCAGAGAAAGTCGAGCGATACGATGTATTCAATATTGGGCTCGGGAAAGGGTATCGCGTGAAGGAAATGCTCGATACGATTTTGCAGCTTGATGGATATACTGATGCGAAGATCGTATTTGACACCACAAAGCCCACGATGATTCCGACTCGGCTCGTTGATGTGTCTAAGGCCGAGCGGATCTTGGGTTTTCATGCCACAATTGATCTTGCCGAGGGATTGCAAAAGACCATCGCCTGGTATCGCGAGACTCGAGAGCTTCCTACGCGGCATTAACACATGGCTAATCCTTTTACTCACATCACAAAGACAGAGGGATTCATCTCCCCAAGATTCATCCGGTATGCCATTGTCGGCGTTCTCAACACGCTGCTTTTTTTTGGGCTGGTGAATCTCTTGGGTGCGCTTTTCGGGGTATATTCCGGTCTTGCATTCACGGCAATCAGTGCCCTCTCCGTATCGGTGGTCATTGTCCATAGCTATCTTTGGAACCGTCGCTGGGTATTTCGCTCAGACGATCAAGAAAGAGTGGGGCAGTTCGTGAAATTCGCACTCGTCAACTTTGGCGCGATGAGCCTGAATGCCGGAATCGTCTACGTCATTACCACGCATATTTCGCCGTTTTATTGGTTCTCGCTGTTCGGAAGTTTTACCAAGATTTTTTGGGCAAACTTTGCTGAAGCAGTTTCGATCGTTGTTATAGTTATTTGGAACTATTTTGGATTTAAATTTTTCGTATTTCGTTCGACGACAGGCTCAAACGCAAGTGGCGAGTATGGAGATGCAAGTCGGGAGGTGGTGGTCAAGAAAAACGCGGCAATCTTTTTCCCAGTGATGTTGGTAATGCTCTCACTCATCGTCGGGCTTCTCCATGTGGGGCCGCTTCTTGCGATTGCGAAACACCTTGATGTCCAAGGCCAGCCGTTCGTGTTCTCGTACGAGAATTACCGAAATGATCTCACCTATTTGACCCGGGCGCGCGAGATCTACGATGGGCATTCACCTTCATCTGATCCCTTTAGTGATCAGTCGCCGCCAACGATGCGAAACCCAATTCCCTCAGTTATCCTCGCCGCGTTTTTGAGCTTGACCGGTGGAAAAGTTTTTCCCGCCTATGTTGCAGTACTCTTTGTATTTTCCCAGCTGAATTTCATTCTGTTCTATCTCGTGGGGAAGCGACTGTTCCATTCTCGTCTTTGGGCCGTAACATTCGCGCTCATTGCCGTGCTCACCCCTATTTCCCTTCGTATTCTCAATTTTTATGGCACTGCCTAACCTCGGAGAATTTTTTATTTCGCCGCGATCAAGCGGTATCACTACTATTTGGCGTGAGTTTTTGGGCTATTTCGTGAAGCAGTTTTGGCCCGGGGTCAACACGCAAATTGATAAGCTCCCGTTCACACGTCTCGATTTTCCCCTGCTCGTCTTACCCTTTTTCCTTCTCGCATTTTTAGCGCTCCTCGCGTTCTGGAAAGACCCTCGGCCGCGAAATGCGATTTTCGCTGGCATCACTGCCGGGCTCCTCGGCTATGTCTATTTCCACACCTGGGTGTATTGGACGCTTGTTGTCGGTTTCGTCGCGATTGCGACCTTTGGCTTTTATCGGCGTGACACAGTACGAGTACGCGGGGTAGCACTTCTCATCGCTGTCCTCGCGATCGTTCTCATTCCGTACGCAGTCAATTATTATCAATTCGTTTCAACACCGGGACATGAAGATTTCGCGTTGCGGCTATCTCTTGCAGAAGGCCGTGAGTTTTTCTTGGTCGGTCTTGGGTTTGATTATGTTGTCTACCTCGTCTTGGCTCTTCTCATAGGGTTTCTGTATTTTAAAAAGGATCGAAAGAGTGCTCTTTTTTTCTTCTGCCTACTCGGAGCCATGGTGGCTGTCTGGAACGTGCAGGTGTTCACCGGGTTTGTTCCAGCGCCCGATCACTGGCCGAAGGCGATCAGTGTGGTGCTCTATATATTGAGTGCGGTCGTTTTTTTTGAACTGACTCGTTTCGTGGGCGCGCGCTCACCTCGCTTTGCCGCTTTCGTTCCGGTGATTCTGTTTTTGATTATCTTCGGCGTGGTGACCAAAAAAGTAGTAAACGTAATCTCTCTTTCCCGCGGTCTTCAGCCATGGGTTGCGGCAAAGCACTCTTTTCCGAAAGACATTGTTGATTCGTGGGATTGGATCAACACCAATATTCCGGGAGAGCCGCGAATCGTATCTTCTTCATTCCTTACGTCGCAATACCTTGCGGTCTACACTTCAGCGCGCCCGTATCTTCCCCAAAGTATTATCTCGCCTCTGCCGACAAAGGAACTCGAAGAGCGCTATCTCGTAGTAAGTCGTCTCTTTGACGTCCCCGAGACCGTGATGAAAGTCCAACTTGCATCCAAAGCGCCGCCAATGCAGTGTGATGATCCTGCATGCTACTATCGGGATGAAAATTTTGGCAAGGCCACCGACGATCTGTATGCCTGTTTTTTCAGCCGTGGCGGAGTGAATACATACTTCCGTCAGGGTTGTGGGCGGGTACCGGAAGAGCGGAGGAGCGAGCTTCTTCTGCGCTATAGGGCTCTCAACCCTATATGGCAGGACATTGAGGGCGACTATGTTTATTATGGAATCTGGGAGCGACAGTTTAGCCAGCCCGACTTTGAGCACGATCCCAAGCTCACCCTTGTATATGAAAATCCGATGGTAAAAATTTTTAGAATTCAAAAACCTTGATGTCCCACAGTCGGCATGAATTCGATGATTACATAGAAACGTACCGCACCGCACAGGGTCGGGCGATTGCTATTTCCGGCGAGACCGAAGATTATTTCGCAACACTGCGGGCGCGTCGCCTCCGGGCCTGGCTCCCTGAATTCGCGGGTCGTCCCATTGCGATTCTTGATTTTGGCTCGAGCGACGGCCACATGGCTGGGATTGTGAAAGATTATTTTCCCGAGGCGCGTGTCGCGGGCATTGATCCTTCGTTACGCTCTATCGAGTATGCCAAGAGTAGCCATCCTGGCCTTGAGTTTTTTGTTTCAGAAGAGGGAGGGCATATGCCATTCGCGGATGCGACCTTCGATCTCGTATATGCAGTTGGCGTACTGCACCACATTCCGTTTCAAGAGCATGAGGCGACGTATCGCGAGATATTTCGTGTTCTCAAGCCGGATGGTGCGTTCGTATTATTTGAAATGAACCCGTGGAATCCGGTGACTCAGATGGTATTTAAGATAAGCGCCGTTGACCGGCATGCCACCATGTTTTCGTCGCGCTTTGCCGCAAAACTCCTCCGAAAGCATGGGGTGGTTGATACCCACTACTATGCGTATTTCCCGCATTTCTTGAAATTCTTACGATTTATGGAATCATATCTTGAAAGAATACCGCTCAGCGCACTTTATGCGATTATTGTTCGCCCTCAACCCTAGAACGATGAAAACCATATTCATAACCTGCATCCGCGGGATTATCTCGAGAAATATACTCTCGACTGACGCGCTCGCGATGCTGAAGGCCGAGCCCAACATCAAGGTGGTGATTATTTCTCCGGAATCCCGTGCAGAAATTTTACGGAATGAATATGCGGCATCAAATGTTGAGGTCGTCGGTATAAAAACACCAGCACTTCGCGGCATTGATAAATTTCTTTGGGTTCTTGCGACGAATCTTTTGTGGTCGAAGACGAGAGTTGTTCAGCGAAAAGCGAAGTTTGAGCGCGATCGGAATTGGTTTGACTATTTGTTTTCTCACGTCCTCGCCTTATTCGGGCGAGTATGGGTCGTTCGGGTGTTCTTTCGGGTTCTTGCGGCCCGGTTTGACCCTGGAGATGAATTTGATTATCTCTTTGCCCAGTATCGGCCGAATCTTTTCTTTGCAACCGATATGTATGATCCATGGGACGTGAAACTTATGAGATCGGCCAAACGGCATGGCGTCTCGATTGTCGGCATGGTGCGATCATGGGACAATGTTACTTCAAAAACACTCCTCACGATGATTCCGGAGCGAGTCCTGGTGAACGCGGATCAGGTGAAGCAAGAACTTATCCGTTACGGTGATGTTCGAGATCGTGCGATTTCAGTTGTGGGTATTCCGCATTATGACCGCTATCGCGATGCACAGGTCCGCACCCCACGAGATGTATTTTTCAAAAAGATTGGGCTCGACCCACAAAAGAAATTAATCCTGTTTACTCCGCCGAGCGATCGGTATCTCCAGGGCGATCCCGTGACACCTGTGGTCTTGGAATCGCTTGGCACAATCGATGCTCAAGTACTTGTACGAACTTCACTTGTCGGAAAAGTTGAGGTCGGAAACTATCAGGCCCCTAAGAACGTGGTATTCGATAATCCGGGGATGTCGCCTGATTTTACTGATGTCCATCTGAGTGCCGAAGCTGATAGGCATTTGGCAGATTCGCTGAATCAGGCGACAGTGGTGATAACTTGGGCATCAACCATGATTATCGATGCCGCTTTATTCGATAAGCCGATCATTCTTATAGGATTCGACGCAAAACCCCGGCCGTATGGAAAGAGTATTCAGCAGTATTATGACTATGAGCACCAACGTCATATCATTGATACCGGCGGGGTTCGACTTGTGAAAAACTCCGAAGAGCTTTCGGAATGGGTTCGTCGGTATCTTGCAGATCCAACTCTTGATGCTGAAGCACGCGGGCGTATTGTGAAAGAACACTGCGGGGCTATCGACGGAAAAGCAGGGGAGCGGGTGGGAACATATCTTCTTTCTTGTATTTAAGTATGCAACTTCACGACCGGACAAAAATTGAAACGGACTTTCTCGGAAATGCCGAGTTTGAGACGATTCCCTGCAATCTTTGTGGCAGGAGCGACTTTGTGGTGCTTTCAGAGCGCGATGGGGTGGGCCTCCCTATTCGAACCGTCATGTGTAAGACCTGCGGGCTTATTTTCATCAATCCGCGTCTCACAAAATCGTGGTACGAGAAATTCTATACGTTTATGGATGGCATTCGTGCGAGCTACAAGCACGGTGGCGAGAATCCGAAAGCAAAGCTTGGCCTCGGGTTTGATGCCGCGCGCGCCCACGGGAGGGCATTCGCTGAACGGCTACGGCATTACGTGAAACCTGGTATTACCATTGATGTGGGATCCGCCGAAGGGGGATTGCTTTCAGGCATGAAAGAGCTTCTTGCGATTGAACCCGTGGGAATTGAGCCCACGGTATCTCGCGCAGAATTCGCAACTCTGCATGGGATTCCCACACACGCATCCCTCATCGAGAACATTAAGTCAGTTGCGCCGAATCTTGTCGGTGCATCTAATATTGTCTGCACAAAATCACTGAACCATTTGCTTGATCCTCGTTTTTTTCTGACTTGGGCTTATCATACGCTTGGCGATGACGGCCGGTTGCTTCTTGAGGTGAAAAATTTTAGACAGCAAGCGCGTATGTCGGGTCGCGTCTACTATGGTATTCAGATTGATCACCCATTTATGTTTACACCGGAAACCCTTCGCGCGTTCGTGGAGGCCGCAGGATTCGAAATCCTCTTTATGGATATTGACGAAGAGAAAAGTAAGGGGGAGAGGTTGGTCCAGAAGCAAACTGGTCTTCCTATTGGGCACATGCGTCTTGCGGCCCGGAAAACGGATCGCAAGCCATTCGCCGAAGCCCTTGCCCCACGGCCTTCGGTTGTCGCGCATCTTGAACGTCAATTCTCGCCCATGGGTCTTTACCTTATGTATCTCATTCGCTACGCTACGCCTATGAAAAACCTCTTGCGGCGGGCTGGTTTCACTCAATAGTGTATGCAATATTTGACGATTCTCACTGAACCAAAGGGATATTCTCCGAAAGCCATTCGAACCCTCAAAAAATTGGGTCAGGTTGCGACGTGGAAAGAAGCGAAAGCCAAACCCGCTCTTTTGAAACGCACAACTATTCTTGTAGTGAAACTCGGGATGAAAATTTCAAAAAAAGTGCTCGACCAGCTTCCTAGTTTGAAAATCATCGGGACTTCGACTACTGGCCTCAACCACATTGATATGGACGAGGTAAAACGGCGGGGGATTGAGATTGCCTCACTTCGCGGTGAGGCAAAATTTCTTTCAACGATCTTTCCCACTGCCGAGGAAACAGTCGGTCTCATTATCATGGTGACACGCAATTTGCCGTGGGGATTTGATGCGGTGCGTTCCGGAAAATGGCAAAAAGAAAAATTCTACGGTTATGAGCTCGCGGGGAAAACGCTCGGTATTATCGGGTACGGCCGGCTCGGAACAATGGTCGCCAAATTCGGCCGTGTCCTTGGCATGAATGTCATTGCATGCGATCCCTATGTTTCTCGAGCTGTCATGAAGCGGGCCGGGGTGAAGAAAGTAACGATGGATGCTGTGTTTAGAAATGCGGATATTGTTTCAAACCACGTGCTCCTCACGGATACAACACATCATCTCGTGAAGAGGCGCCACTTCAAGCTGATGAAACGAACGGCATATTACGTAAATACCGCGCGTGGCGAGTTGAATGAAGAAGCGCCATTGCTCGAGGCGCTCAAGAAAAAATGGATTGCCGGTGCCGCACTCGATGTGCTCGAAAACGAAGATCCGCGGGGTGGTCACATTCGTCGCCACCCGTTGGTCCGGTATGCCCGCACACATAAGAACCTTGTCATTGTTCCACATCTTGGCGGTGCCACGTTTGAATCCATGGCAAAGACCGAGGACTTTATTGCAGAGAAAGTGGTGAGGATTCTTCGAAAAACTCGCTGAAACGCTTTCTCGCCCGTGAAGGGTATTACCTTTTAGGCGCCTAGCTACATTTATTTTGATTGCGATGCATAGCACGTCCATACCATTCAACCTCATTGACGAGATACAGCGACGCGTTTTTGTCATTGCCGAGATCGGAAAGAACTTTATTCAAACCGAAGATGAGCGGCCTGTTTCAGAATACCTCGAAAACGCGGAGGCCCTAGCTCATGCCGCAAAGGACGCGGGGGCCGATGCGGTGAAATTTCAGACCCATACCGTCGAGGATGAGCAGATGAATATCACCGTGGTCTCGCCTCACTTCAAAGGCGCGGATCGTTATTCGTGGGTATCGCGGAACACAAAAGCAACACCGGTTGATGCGTTTTGGAAACCACTCAAAAAGTATTGCGATGAGATCGGCATCGTATTTCATTCAACTCCGATGTCGCGGGGTGCGGCAAAGATTCTGAACAGCCTTGGAGTAGAATTTTGGAAAGTCGGGTCCGGAGACATTCTCGATTTCGTCATGCTCGATTATCTCGCATCAACTAAAAAACCGATTATCATGTCATCCGGCATGTCCACACTCAAAGAGCTTGATGCATCAGTTGATTTTTTGAAACGAAGGAATGTACCACTCGTGTTACTCCACTGCGTTTCAAAATATCCATGCCCTCCCGAAGAGCTGAATCTTGCGAGCATCGAATTCCTTCGCGCGCGCTACGCGACTCCAGTTGGATTTTCGGATCATTCCATAGGGTATGATTCGGCCATAGCCGCAGTTGCACTTGGAGCACGAGTTATTGAAAAACATTTTTCGTTTGACCGGGGTCTCTTTGGTGCGGATCACAAGGTCTCGATGACTCCCAATGAAATGAAAGCAATGGTCGCGAGCATTCGGGAGATTGAAGCAGATCCTTCGAAAAAGCAGGAGTATCTCGAGAAGGATATTGTAAAAGCCGGCACGGGAACCGGGGGGAAAATTTTGCAAGACGACGAAGCTACGTTTAGGCCATATTTCCGAAAGTCCCTGATGGCAGGGCAAGACATTCATGCCGGAGCCGTCATCAGCGCGGAGATGGTTTATGCAATGCGCCCGCAAGCCCACGCAGGTGGACTTCCTTCAGAAATGTACGAGCAGGTTATCGGGAAAACAGTGAAAAGAGGTTTAAAAAAGTTTGATTCAATTCAAACCGAGGTTCTTACGTGATGGCTGAAAAAACACAAACAAAACTCCACGCGGTGAAATCATTCTTGAAAACCGTACCGGAGAGAGTCGGTATAAGAGAGGCGCGCCAAAAGCGTAAGGTCTGTTTTATTATTACGAATCGAATTCACTATGCGAGGCAAGAGGTGCTCTTGAGGCAGTTGAGAGACGACCCAGATCTTGAGCTTCAGCTTATTGTCGGTGGATCAGCGCTCCTCGAAAAATACAGCGAAGTTCCGGCATCGCTCGCGCGGAACAATTATGTGGTGCATGAAAAAATGTTGAATCTCATTGAGGGGGGGAGTCATGTCGCAATGGCGAAAACCGCGGGGCTTGCCGTGCTCGAACTCGCGAACACTTTTGAGAAGTTAAATCCCGATATCGTGCTTATTCGCGGGGATCGTTTTGAACAGCTTGCGGCTGCCATGACCGCGGCATACTTGAACAAAACTGTGGCCCACATTGAGGGCGGCGATGTGACCGGAAATATTGATGAGAGCGTGAGGCACGCCATCACAAAACTTTCCCATATTCATTTCGTGACGAATGATGCCGCATATCGGCGGGTGCTCCAGATGGGAGAGAACCCGGAGTTTGTATTTAACGTTGGGTCTCCCGATCTTGAATTTGCGGCTCAAGTGAAACGCGTTCCCGATGAAGGCATGCTCAATCGTATTGGTGTCGGCGGCGATATTGATTTCGCGAAGCCCTACATCATGGTCATTCAGCACCCGGTGACGAGTGAAGCGGAGAATCTCGAAAACGTGACAAAGACGCTCGAGGCGGTTCACTCGCTCGGCGTTCAGACGCTTTGGTTTTGGCCGAATCCCGATGCAGGAACTGACGCGATTTCAAAAGGTATTCGACGTTTTCGGGAGCAGAATCACACTTCCCACATCCGATTCATGATTGATATTCATCCGCGGGATTTCAGCGCGCTCCTCAAGCGCGCTCGGTGCCTTGTCGGCAATTCATCTGCGGGCATCAAGGAAGCGTCATTTTTCGGAACGCCGGTAGTGAACATCGGTACCCGTCAGCAGGGACGTCTGAGAGCGGAAAACGTCGTTGATGTTGATCACAATATTGATGCCATTCGCGATGCTATCTTACGCCAGATGAAGCACGGTCCGTTTGAACCCTCTTTGATTTACTATAAACAAGACACATCGAAACGAATTCGAAAGGTATTGAAGACCGTTCCGCTCTACACCCAAAAGCGTTTTTTCGATGGAGCGATTGAGTAGTTAGTGAAAATAAAAAAACACCCGCGAGAACCTTTCGTGGTCTGACGGGCGTGACCTAAGCTCGAATATTCGCCTCCCGCAGTTCGGGGAGGAATTGTTTCTCGAGTTCGTTTACGATCGTGCGCTCTGTGAAATCGCGTGCGTGCGCGACAAACTCGTCGCTCGCGAAGCGGATTTGATTCGCGCGGAGTGCTTGGGCGCCTTCAGCGGAAGCAAGATCTCTGATTGCGCTCACCAGGCCGTCTGGGCCGAGAGCAATTCTGGCAACCCCAAGCTGGATGGGCAGCCATACCCGCTTCAGCACATCCTGCATCATTGCGTCAGCATTCAGGCCCTCAACATCTTCGAAGTAGATCATCTGGAGCCGTTCCATGGCGCCGTAGACGAAGGCTGTGAGTCCGCCGGAACCGACCATGAGGTCTGATGCCATGAGGAAGTGGTCGATCGTGTCGTAGTTCGAGGTATCGACTTGCCAGAGGCCCTCGAACATTCGCTTGCGATCGCTGTAGAGCGCGGTGCGCTCATCAGGATCTTTCGGCCACTCTTCGTTCGGATGCATGCGCGGCACGAGGACAAATGCATCGCCGTACATCTCGCGACATGCACCAGTTGCGGCGGCGAAGAGGTTGTTCACGAGCTTCGGCCGTTTCCCACCTCCGATGAGGACCACTTTGTCGGCCTCATCAATCGGATGGAAATTCTGAAGGTCGCGCGTCTTTTTGAGCTTCCTCCTGATTTCTCGGCGATCCAACCTGGTTCTGAGGTAGCGCGACCAGTGTGGTGGAACCGCGATGAACTTGGCGTTCCGGTATCCGATGCGCTTGGCCGCTTCGACTTCAGCCGGAATAGGAACGAGCGCGAGATCCAGCTTCTCGCGGAGGGTTGCGTCAGTGATGCGATTGATTGCATCCGGCGTGTCGAAGACACAGGCCGTGCGTGCGTTCGTGCTCTGCAGGAGTTCGATCTCCGGCGCATTGATATGCGCGCCAGCAGAGATCGAAAGCACGATGACATCGAAATCACTATCCTCGAGTGCGAACGGTGCGATTTTGCCTCCGAGGAATATGACATCGTGGTTCCGGTCAGCCGCCTCCTGGGCGATGAGGCCGAGGAGTTGTCGTGAGGCGAGTTGCACGCCGTAAAGCCCTATCCGTAGCTTCGGTCTACCGTTGGCCATCGCAACCTCCCAATGGGTTTGTGAGTGTACTCGTGTATCTGAATTATCACAAATTGTAAAACCCGTCAAGGAAGCGTAGAGTATTAAGAGTATGAAAATTCTTGGCGTTATCACCGCGCGGGGCGGGTCAAAATCCATTCCGCGGAAAAATATAAAAGAACTCGCGGGGAGACCGCTCATTGCCTGGACCATTGAGGCCGCCAAATCCAGCGGCGTTTTTGATCGCGTGATTCTCTCGACTGATGACGATGATATCGCGGCGATAGGGAAGAAATATGGTGCTGAAGCTCCGTTCATGCGTCCGAAGGAATTGGCCGAGGATACGACTCCGCATCTTCCCGTGATGCAGCATGCCGTAAACTGGTTGAAAGAGCACGAAAACTATGAACCCGATTTTGTTGCGATTCTCCAGCCAACCGCGCCTCTTCGGCAAGCATTTCATCTCCGTGAGGCAATTGAACTTTTACAAAAAACAAACGCTGATTCAGTCGTTGCAATGGTGGAGATTCCTGGCCACGACAGTCCCTACTGGGCGGTGAAAATTGATGAGCAAGGATTGGGGACACTCCTCCTCTCGGGGGATCCCATTCGAAAGCGCATCCCACGCAGGCAATCTCTCCCGAAAGCCTACACTCATTCAGGTGCGCTTTATTGCTTTCGCACAGAATTACTCTTCGATCCCGTTGAGCCGAATTTCTACGGCGACAAAGTTGCCGCCTACATCATGGACAACAAATACAATGTAAATATTGATGACCCCGAAGACTGGATGCTCGCGGAGGTAGCAATCAAAAAATTGACAGAATCTGGCGGGCTAAAAATTTAATATGGGAATCATTGTTGGCATTGCAACCGCTCTCACCGCTTCACTTCAGAATGTTTTTTTTCGACGCCTGTCGGACATTCCTGCGCTTCAGGTAAATTGGGTGAGATTTGTTGCGGGTGCGATCATCGCCGGGTGTTTTGCCACGATCTTTTCGGTATGGCAGATTCCACCTGCCCGCTTTTGGTTTCTTGTCGGCATTTCTGTGCCGCTCGAACTCGCATTAGGATTTTGTTACGTCCGAGCGTTCCAGCTCTCGCCGCAATCAGTCGTTGGTCCGCTTTTCTCGCTCTCGGCGGTCTTCCTTATTCCGATGAGTTACTTTTTAAATGGCGAACTGCCGTCCTTCATGGGGTTCCTTGGAATTATTTCGGTGCTTGTGGGAGCCGTTGGACTCGGGTGGGATCTGAACAATCCCCGCATACGCACCGCTCTCGGCAATATTTTCCGAGAGCGCGGCAGTATGTATATGCTCGGGGCCGCATTCTTGGCAGGAATCACGGTAGCAGTTGCTAAATTTGTTTTTCAGTATGCCTCACCCCTTCTTTTCGCGTTCTGGGTTCTGACCGGTCTTGCAATCGTCCATACGCCACTCGTATTCAGATATTCCTTGACGGCGCTATGGGCGCAAAAACGAGATATACTCTTTGCCGCGGGATTTTTCAGCTTAACGCAGGTTTTGCACTATACGGGAATTAATCTCACGCTCGCTGCCTATTTTATCTCGTACAAGCGCCTTTCGATTGTTTTTGATGTCTTTCTCGGAAGATACTTCGGACGTGAAACTCATTTTCGGGAGCGGCTTATTGGGGCAGGGCTCATGGTTGCGGGCGTCGTCTTAATCACTTTCGCTCGTTGATGAATTCATATGGAACTTCAACCTTCAGTATTTATTCCGAAGTCAAAAATCAGTGATACGCTTTCAAGTCCTGCTCTTCCCGGTAAACGTTTGCTTGAGCCGTTGAAGACATTGGCCCTTGGCAGTGGTCTCCCGATTAACATCCTGGAAGACCAGGCGATTTCAAATGAGGCTGAAGTACATCGGCATGAAGGAGACCTTTGGCAGTGCCTCGAAGGCGAAGTCACGTTTGTTCATGGCGGCAAAATGGTGAGTCCATGGGTGAAGAAACTCCCTGACGGCGGGGTAGATGATCGCGAAATTAAGGCAGGTGAGATTGAGGGTGGGATCGAGGTTACGCTCAAGCCCGGGGATTGGCTTTGGATTCCCGCAGGACAACCGCATCTGCATCGCGCCGAAGGAACAGCTCGACTTTTCATTATCAAGATCCTGGCAAGGGAGATGGTGCCGCTCGAGTCTGTGCCAGGGTGGCAGTAGGTCAATCGCTGAGCTGGGTATTTTTCTTTAAGCTGAGTAGTGGTACACTCATTACCATGTCTGTGACTGAAAAGTGGCTCTCCTGGATTCTCAAAGGCGGGCTCCTCTTAACCCCTTTTCTTGTATTTATCGTTACGCGCTCGCTCTACTTTCCGTTCATCACGGGGAAGAATTTTGCGTTTCGGATTCTCATTGAAATACTCGCGGCACTCTGGGTCTATGCCGCACTCCGCTTCCCGCGCTTTCGCCCTCAAATCTCTCCGGTCTTCTGGGCAGTCACCGCGTTTCTCCTGGTGATGGGCATTGCGACCATATCGGCACTCTCACCCTACCGCAGTTTCTGGTCAAACTTTGAACGCATGGAAGGGTACCTCGGGCTCCTGCATCTCTTTGCGTATTTCATATTGCTCATTTCTGTGTTCAAAGAGGAGCGCGACTGGAAGGCATTTTTCTATACTTCACTCGGAGCAAGCGTGATTATTTCGATCTATGCGGTGTTCCAGCTTGCCGGGAAACTTGATATTCATCAGGGTGGGACGCGCGTTGATGCAACGCTCGGGAACGCGACGTATCTCGCCGCGTATATATTATTTCATTTATTTTTTCTGGCTTTCTTTTTTCTTCGAACGAAGAATCTCTGGCTCCGCGTAGGATTGGGTACTGTATTTCTTTTCGAACTGGTGATCCTCTACCACACCGCGACGCGTGGCGCGATGTTGGGATTACTCGGAGGTATTTTTCTGTTAGCACTTCTCCTCTCAATTTTTGCCCGCGGAAATACTCGACGAATCGCGTTCGGATGTCTTGGAATCGCAATCGCAATTCCGATTCTCTTTCTTCTCGTGCGGAATGCCTCGTTTGTAAAGAATAGTGAAGTCCTGAATCGTTTTGCTTCGATTTCTCCGAGTGAGACGACGACGGTTGGCCGTCTCACCATTTGGAAAATGGCCATTGAGGGTTGGCAAGAGCGCCCTGTGCTCGGGTGGGGTCAGGATGCTTTTATTTATGTTTTTTCGAAAAATTACGACCCCGCTCTCTGGCGTCAGGAGCCTTGGTTTGACCGCGCTCACAATGTGTTTCTTGATTGGCTCATCGCGGGCGGGGTGCTCGGTCTTGCAAGCTACCTCTCCATGTTTGCGGCGGCTCTCTGGATGCTTATTCGTGCGTTCCGTCGAAGTTCGATTGATATTATTTCGTTCGGAGTTCTTGGGTCGCTTCTTGCGGCGCACTTTTTTCAGATTTTATTTGTGTTCGATAACCTCACGAGTTATCTTTTGTTCTTTGCGGTACTCGCGTATGTCCATGTGGTTGCTCGCTCTGCAAGATCCCCCCGGCCTCGACTTCTGCCAGCGGGTATTCCTGCGGCAGGTGGTGTTGCGGCGGCACTCGCCGTGGTGCTCTTGCTTTACTTTGCGAATGTAAAGCCGATCATGACGGCAGGTGACATTCTCGATGCATTGGTGACTGCCGGGACTGCCGAACCCGCCGGAAGGATTGACACGCTGATCGCAAAATTTAAGGAAGGCATTGCTCTCAACACGTTCGGTACCACAGAGACACGCGAGCAGGTGAGTCAACTTGCTTCCCTCGTTGCTCGGGATGCTTCTCTTGCGGATCAAGATAAGATGAAGTATCTCGAGTTTGCCATCAGCGAACTTGAAGCTCAGCGCAAAAGTTTTCCGTCGGATGTGCGAGCAATTGCGTTTCTCGCGACACTCTACTCTACCGCTGGTCGGCCCGAAGATGCGATACGCATGACCGAAGATGCTCTCGCCATATCGCCTCAACGCCAGCAGTTTTATTTCATCGAGGCGGAAGCATACATCAATCTGGGACAGGGTGAGAAAGCGATCGAGGTTCTCAAGAAGGCATATGATTTAGCGCCTGATTACCCCGAAGCTTTGGTAAATCTTGGCACGGTACTCATTTTGGTAGGCAAGGGAGATCAAGCCGAGGTGTTGCTGCAGGAGAAATATGGTATGAGATTTATTGGCGATCCTCATTATGCCCAGGCGTATACCCAGATCGGAGAATTTGGGAAAGCCGCCGAGGTATGGAAGCTGATTGTTGCGGGTAGCCCTGCCAGTGCCGAGAGCCATGCAAATTACGGCGGGGTTCTTGCGCGAGCAGGGAGACGGGATGAGGCAATCCGAGAATTTGAGGAAGCGATTAGGCTTGAGCCGCGCTTTGAGACCCAGGGTCGGCAGATTATCGAACAAATCAGGAATGGTGAGATTCAGTGAGCCCTCCCATCTATGGGACACAACAACGATTTATTTAGTACCTTTGAGCATCATGTAATCCAGCTCTCATCTCTGCGGTTTGGCAGGTGGGAGGGTAGACAAAACCAATTCTCCTTGGAATCAGTAGTATATTCTGAACCCCTATGAACCCTATTCCCGTCGGCATCATCGGAATCGGCATGGTCGGAACCCCCCTTTCCCGCTACTTCCAGGAAGTGAAAGGGTACGAAAGAGGAACGAATTTGTTTCTCTACGATATTGATCCCCAAAAGGGATATGTTGACGATGTGAACCGCGCCGCGGTTATTTTTGTGAGCGTCCCGACTCCGCGATCCTCGCACGGTGCGGCGAATCTCGATGCGATTGAGTCTGCGTTCAAAACGATCAATGGTGAAAAGATTGTTGTCATTAAATCAACGGTTCCTCCGGGAACGACAGAATCATTTCAAAAACGCTTCCCGCAACATAAAGTTCTCTTTAATCCGGAAAATTTAACAGAGAAGTTCGCCTGGGAGGATTTTTTGCGTCCTTCCGACCAAATCGTCGGATTTACTGCACGTAGTCTCGATGCGGCTCATGCGGTCATCTCTCTGCTCCCCAAAGCGCCTTTCATGTCGCCATGGGGCACGGGGACGTACAAGCGAACTGCGATTACTGCGACTGAGGCCGAAATTATCAAGTATGCAAGGAATGTGCATTTCTATCGGAAAGTGATGTTTGCGAATGCCCTCGCGAAGATTGCAGAGAGGATGGGTGTGAACTACGAACACATTCGTGCGGGCATTGCTTCGGATTACCGCATCGGAGATTCCCACATCGATGTATTGCATGGTGGGTACCGTGGCGCTGGGGGGTATTGCTTCCCCAAAGACATGGATGCGTTTATTGCGCACGCTTCATCAATAGGATTGCAGGACGTGGCTGGTCTTCTTACGGGGGACCGCGTGTTCAACGACCGTCTGCTTGCCGAGCAGGGGCTCGTACTTGATGACGTGGTGGGACATGACGCTGAGCATATTGAGCGGGTAAGAACAAAACTTCGAGGGAGTGAATCATCTCGAGTGAAAAACGCATCATGAAAAAATTCATCGTAACGGGTGGGGCTGGGTTCATTGGTTCGCATGTCGTTGATATGCTCATCTCAAGAGGAGATGAGGTGCATATCATTGATAATTTCCTTACCGGCAAGCGTGAGCGCTTAAACCCGAAAGCGATACTCCACGAAGAAGACATTCGCAATTTTGAAAAACTTGCCCCGATTTTTTCCGGCGCTGAAGGTGTGTTTCATACCGCGGCCCAGCCGCGGATGCAATTCTCCATCGAACAGCCGCAACTCACGAACGATATCAATATTACCGGGACGTTAAATGTGTTACTTGCGGCCAGAGACGCTGGCGTTCGGAGGGTCGTGTATTCGGCTTCATCATCCGCCTATGGCGCGAGGCATCCGATGCCGCTTCGGGAGGATATGTGTCCGGAGCCGATTATTCCCTATGCAATCCAGAAGCGGGTCGGAGAGCAATACTGTGAAATGACTTCGCGCTTCTACGGTGTTGAAACAGTTTCGGTTCGTTACTTCAATGTGTATGGACCGCGTCAAACCACCACCGTCGATGGGCCGTATGCCACCGTCGTCGGTATTTTTCTTCAACAGCGAAAAGAGGGGAAGCCCATGACGGTTGTTCCTGACGGGAAACAGCGCCGGGATTTTACGCACGTCCATGATATTGCGCGGGGAAATCTTCTCGCGATGTCGTCGGATAAAGTCGGGAAGGGTGAGATTATTAATCTCGGAACCGGAACCAATACGAGCGTCATCGAAGTTGCGGAGTTGATTGGGGGCCCATGGGAGTTCGTGGCGGAAAGAAAAGGTGAGGTGCGTGAAACCCTTGCGGATAATCAGAAGGCCAAAGATCTTCTTGGTTGGGAGCCTGAAATTAAATTCGAAGACGGTATTGCGGAGTTGAAGAAACTACAAAGCATTGCGTGAGAAAAATTGTGTGCGCAATTATGTAACCCGCCTTCGCTAAACCTGCCTGCCGACAGGCAGGGCTTCGGCGGGTTATTTGTCCCGCAACTTCCGCGACCGAAGGGAGCGAGAAGTTGGCGAGGATCCCGCACCTCCCGAACTACTGTTGCGGAATATCGGAAGGCAGTTTCGCAGAAGTACGGGATCGCGCACTCTAACCTCATCCCGCTTCCAGCGGGATTCGGGATGGCGCGGCGATTTCTAGCTCCGATGTTTCATTGGAGCCAAACAAATAAAAAACACGGATGGGGAGAGCTTCTCCCGCGTCCGTGTGGGTGATACTGATGCCTCAGTCCTTCAACGCCTGAGCGCGGTGCCAGGCCATCTCCGCGGCATCACTACAGGCTTCAGCGAGGGATGCCGTGATGTAGCCTTGCATCTTCGATATATCGGTGCCTCTCAGCTTCTCCGCGAGGGCAGTTGCGAGTGCGGGTGGGGTGTAGGCGGTCGCACTGAGATCGAATAGCGCGTCTGCGATCGCTTGGTACCTTCCCGCCCTTTCAGCGAGGGTCTCTTTGTCCTTGTTCAGGGTGTCGACCCAAGTCTTGAGCTTCTTAATCTGGTCGTCCCGTTCGGTGATCACTACTTGATTGCCCTCGATTTTGACCTCCAGCACCTCGCAGTCCGTCTTGAGACGGGCAGCCGCGACTTGCCACTCGTCGAGCAATCTCCTCTGCTCAGCTGCGGTTTTGATGAGTTCATCTCGGTCGGCGTGTACCGCCTCAAGAGCCTTTGAGAAGGTTGAGCATTCCTCGTCGAGCTGAGCCTTCGTCAGCTTGCTCCTCTTCGGCGGTAGTCCTTTCCCAGCCATTAGCCCCTCCTTGGGTTCGGATGCACTCCAGGGAATTTTCCGGTCCCGTTGGTGCGCTATCTAATAGCACATTAAACAAAATATAACAAGTTTCATCCAGAACTTTCACATGACAACATCCCCCTGACGATCGTCAGGGGGATGTTGTCATTCATTCATAACCATATCCGCTTGTTTCGGATTCGGAAATTCTAGATTCTACATTCTCGTTACCGTCCGCTCCGCTGGAGAACCTTCAACAGTGTTTTCAGGAGGATCGTAATGTCGAGCGCGATAGATCGGTTTTTGATATAAAAAAGATCATACTGCATTTTTTCAGGAGCATCTGACACCGACTGGTCGTTTTCCATATTGATTTGGGACCACCCGGTAATGCCGGGAAGCACGAGTTCCCGCATGCGGTAGAAGGGAATTTCAAGTTCAAGTTCTCGAACGAATTTCGGGCGCTCGGGCCGCGGTCCGATAAATGACATATCGCCTCGGAGTACATTCCAGAGCTGGGGTAGTTCATCAAGGTAGGTTTTCCGGAGAAACGTTCCCACCAAATAGGAGCGTGGATCAATTTCCTCGCCCTTTTCGTGCCCCAATTGCTCTGCTCCGAGGATCTGGCTACGGAATTTAATAAATTCAAAGCTGAGCCCATTTTTCCCAACGCGCTCTTGTCGAAAAAAAATCATTCCATCGCCCGGGCGAGCTCGTCGGCGTCGATAGTGGAGAATATCCCGCGGCGTTGAAAGAAGCACGGCACATGCGATCAGCGGAAAGAGGATGAGGGTAATGAGGCCGATCGCAATGGCGAGCACGATGTCGAGCGACCTCTTACCAAATTCATAGCGAGGTCGCCGCGTTCCCACAAGATTTTCGAGGAACCAAGTTTCGTTGATGAGGGACGCTGGAACTTTGCCGCGTACTGCTTCGAAAAAACGAGGAAAATCAGTTACCGCTATTCCAAGCGGCACAACTTCGAAAAGCGCCAGAATGAGCGTTTTTGTGCGCTTGAGGTTGTGGGCCGCGACAACCGTAGTGATTTTATAATCGCGAATGATATTGGCGAGGTTGGCATCTTGGGGAAATACCGGATGTGGTGCGTTTTTTGCACTTCCCGGTTCAATTTCAACATATGCAGTCGGCAGAAAGCCAAGTTGAGCGTTTTCGTTCAGAAACGATACAAGTTCGAGTACTTCATCGTTGACGCCGAGAAACAGCACGTGTTCTTTCGATTGCCGTGTGAGAATGGCGTTATAAAGATTCCGCCAGGAAAACGAGAAGAGCGCGATTGCAGGGAATAGGATAATCAGTGTTCCGAGTGGCCGGAGACCGAACGCCGGGATTGCATAGAAGAGAAAAATCGTGACAACGAAATTCAGCGCGATTGCGCGCGTGAGACGATCGAAAAATATCGGATCGTTCTTTGCAAGTTTAAGATCATAGAGTCCAAACATAATAAAGCCCGCAAGCCAGAGCAGAAACAAAATGGGTCCTGCCCAAAAGTAAAGATGGATGACAACGGGATCGGGGTGCCCTCCGGCGCGAAGGTAGATCGCGATCGCAAGAGATATCGAAAATACGACAAGATCGCCGAGGACAAGGAGGGTGAGTCGAAGTGGGCGTGAGGACATAGTTACGTGACGTGATAGGCGCGGATGGTTTCCTGCATCATGCGCTCCAGCGAAAATTTTTGAGAAGCTTCTTTTGCGCGCTTGCTAAGCTGGTCGCGCTGATTCGCGTCGTTCATCAGGGTGAGGAGTGCATCTGCAAGCGCCTTACTGTTCTTCGGCTCAACCATAATGCCCGCGCCATGTGAAAGCAGATCAGGTATACCGCCGACTGCAGTTGCAATAATAGGAAGTCCTGCCATCATCGCCTCCATCACCACATAGGGGAGACCTTCTTTCACAGAGGTCAGAGTAAATATATCAAATGCAGTGAGGTATCGCGCCGCATGAGGTATGCCGCCGGTAAGCAGAACAGTTCCTTCTAGTTTTCTTCGCTTGATTTCACGAGTGAGTCGGTCGTAGTCTTCACCTTCGCCGATGATGACAATAGAAAAGGGGACTCCGTGCGTGTTGTTCTGCATGACCTCGGCCGCGTCCAGAAGGTGGGTGAGTCCTTTCGTTGGAGTAAGCTCTGCGATGGTTCCTATGAGGAATCGATCTTGGGGAAGAGAGAAGCGAATTCTTTCAGAAAGAACCATTCTGGCATGCGACGGCTCATCGAATTGGATTTGATCAATACCATGCCGGATAAGAATCAGTTTTGAGCGGGATACGAATCGTCGCGCGAGATTAAGATCACGCTGATCAATTACGATGATTGTATCCTGGAGGATGGTGGAGAGCCAGGATGCCATACACGCGGCCGCACGCCATAGCCAGGAGCGGTTTTCGAGAAAGGCCCAGCCATGGACGGTAAATACGACGCGCAATCCGAAATTGAAACTGATGCATTTGTAGAGAATACTTGCGGCCGCACCAATGCCTCCAGCTTTTGTGCTGTTGAGGTGCACGATATCAGGGCGTTCGCTGGTCAGTATCTTCAGAGTTGAGAAGAACGATCGTATTTCATGCATGACATGAATATCGCGTTCCAACGAAGGAAGAATAATAACTCGGATATGAGCTTGCCGAAGCCGTTCGATAAGTTCACCTGATGGTCCGCAGGCAACTGAAACGTCAAATTCATCCAGCGGCAAGTGCATCGCAAGATCAAAGACGTAGCGTTGGGCGCCACCCCAGACTGATTTCGTGACAATATAGAGTATTTTCTTTCGCTTATTCATTGGATCCTCTCATTACATCTCAGATTTACTCCCTCATGGCACTCGGTTTCATGCACCTCATTGAAAGTTATCCACAGCGACCAGTACATTAGGCGGAGAATGGAGTATACTAAAAATAATACCTTGGGTAGGCAGTCGATTCCTACCTATATATACCTAAGATTTAGTTCAGACGTTTTTATTCATTTTTTATTATGAATAGCTTTATTTCGAAAAGAGAGCGGGATACCGTGCTCATACTCTGTGTCGCGGCTATTTTTGTTCTCGCAATCGTCTACAGCGTGTACTCCGCGACAACGGTTGATTCCAATGTTGTTACGGGAGGAGATGTAAGTTCCCAAAACATCTATGCATCGTCGACCGTGCAGGCGACCGGTGTCGGCCGCTTCTATTCTGATGTATTTGTGACTTCGAACGTGTACGCAACAGGAACGGTGCAAGCAACAGGAAATGGCATTTTCTATGCGAGTCTCTCGGCGGGCGCTTCGACAAATACTCCGACGACTACCTTTAACGTAACGGGTTCTGGATACTTGACCGGTGGTCTCGGTGTTGGGTTTGCGACCACAGGCACGGGACAGCTTCACATTACCGGCTTCGGCATGTTCGAGAGTCGAGTCGGCGTCAATGGAACATCATCGCCTGCCGTTGAATTCGGCGTGACCGGATCCGGACTTGTTTCAGGAGGGTTCGGGGTCGGCTACGCGACGACAAGCGGTCTCAGGGTCAGCGGTCTTGCCGCGCTCAGTAATCGCCTCGGTGTGAATGCAACCACGAGTCCTTATCAGGAACTCGGCGTTGAGGGAGATGTGGCGTTGAATTCACAGGCAACGACAACCATTTCGTTTGAGTCCACGTCTGCTACTCAGGGCGGTTGCATTGAATTCGAACAAGCATCAACCGTAGACGAAGCAGGCCAAAACCCGGGAGCGAGTAGGTGGATCCGTATCTACCCAGGACGGGGCAGCCTTGTGATTGCGAGTTCGACGAACTCCTCAATCGGTCTCGTTATCGAGCGAGGTCGCTGTCAGTAATGCATTGAAACAACACGCGTGAGCGATTTCAGTCGAAATCAGCTCCGTACTATTCTATGAATAAACTCTTTCTACGCATTACTGCGATCGCGATCGGCGTTCTTGCGCCGGCGACACTTCTGGCCGCAACGGTTGATTTTTCCGGCGGAATTACGGTCCCTATGGGAAAGAACTATACCGCCCAAGGCCAGACGACTTCGGTTGTCTTCAATGGGTCAACTCTGGATGTAACGCTTGCGGCGAGCGAGTCAATCACGCTCACATCTCCCGATAACACGAAGTTTACCCACACATCATCTGGACTTACCACGAGCGATTCGTGTACGGCCACATCGTACGTATTTACTTGGTCTAATCCTTCCGGGGGCAGTACCCAAACATTCACGATCACCCCAAGTGCTTCTACCTGCGTTGTTTCGGGTGGAGGTGGAAGTGCGGGAGGTAGTGGTGGTGCTGGTGGCGGAGGTGGTGGGGGTGGCGGTGGAGGAAATGCCTCTTCGCTCACAACTCCTCCCACAGCGACTCCTCCCCCTCCTCCCACAACGACGCCACCGCCGACAGCGGGGACGGGAGTGGCATTCGCCATTACCTCTGATCTCTCCAAAGGGTCTGAAGGAACTCAAGTTTCCCAACTGCAAGCCTACCTTGCAGGTGATCCTGCAATTTATCCAGAAGGAAAAATAACCGGCTACTTCGGCGCATTGACGGAACAAGCGGTAAAACGATTCCAAGCAAAGTACGGAATTACTCAGCTTGGCCGAGTGGGACCTGCAACACGAGCGAAATTGGCGGAATTATTCGGCGGAACAACTACTCCCGCTCCCGCGTCGTCCCCGGCGGGTACGCCATCAGGTGGGGCTATCACGCAAGAGTTGAGTCGTGGTTCAACCGGCGCTGATGTGACCACATTACAGACATATCTTGCAGGAGACCCCGAACTCTATCCCGAGGGTCTTGTGACCGGGTACTTCGGTTCCGCAACCGAAAGAGCAGTCAGGCGTTTCCAGGCAAAGTATGGTATTGCGCAGGTGGGTCGCGTGGGACCGATGACCATGGCAAAACTGAATGAGCTTCTCGGAGGCTCTTCAACACCTCCGCCAGCGAGCTCAACACCTCCCCCTGCAAGTACACAAAGTGCTGAAGATGCGGCTAAGATCAAATTGCTTCAAGATCAGCTGAAGGCCCTGAACGACCAATTGAAAGCACTTGGTGGACAGTAGAGGTGTGAATTGCTTGACAAGAGTCTTCGTATTTGCTACGAATCAAATGTGAGTGATTTCGGCGCAAGCTGAGACCAATCTATTTGTCGGTATAAAGCCCCGGTCTCCGGGGTTTTATACGTTAAGCATTTGTCCGTGAATGCGAGAAAAGCGAGCATGAGCGGGAACAAATGCTTAACCCTGCACCTCGGGCAGGAAATTTTCTCATACAAAAACTCCTAGGCGAAGCGGATCATTTGCTCTAACTCCGTAATAGAATCTTTCGTATTGACCGTGGTGCGGGGTTTCCCCGTGCTAGAACTTTTTGCCTGCCCGCCCATCTTCTGATGCTCAAAAGGGCTATAGAAGGTGTACTCTCCCGCACTTTTCCTCACGAGGGCCACAGAAGGTGTACTCTCCCGCACCTTTCCTGGAAAGGGCTATAGAGGGGTATACTCCAATTCTATTTGTCTTTTGTGAGTGCCAGCCTCTATAACCCATGCAAAGAAAGGTGCGGGATTGCGGTTTATCATCGTGCTCGGCTGCGCTTCGCTTGCCTGTGCGCGAATAAACCGGGAACAATTCTATTTGCTTGCCCCGCACCGAGCAGGGCTCTGGTGCTGGGGTCTTTTGTGAGTGCCGGTTCTCTGACCCACATCAAGAAAAGTGTGGAACAAAAAGTGAGTGGTCTTCCTAAGTATACGGAATAGCCCTATTTCCGACAACGGCCGTATAGTATATAAGGAAGTATGGCACTCACGGTCAAAGAAAACGAATCACTTTCATCTCACACCATTTTCCGAATCGGTGGTCCGGCTCGGTTTTTTATTGAGGTAAAGGCGCCGGGAGAGATTCAGGATTCGGTCCATTTTGCTCGGGAGAAAAAACTTCCATGGTTCATACTCGGTGCGGGTTCAAATGTGCTTGTATCAGATCGTGGATTCAATGGGGTGCTCATCCATTGGGCAGGGGGTTCGGTACATATTGAAGGAAATATTCTTGTGGCCGATGCCGCTCTTAGTATGGCGCGAGCCGTTGCCGAATCCGTGAAGGCAGGACTTCGCGGGTTTGAATGGGCGATCGGCGTTCCGGGTTCAATCGGCGGTTCGGTTCGCGGGAATGCAGGTTGTTTCGGAGGAGAGATGAAGGACGTCGTTCGTTCCATTCAAGTCTACGACAGCGAACGGGATCGTGCAGAAGAATGGGGGAGAGAAAAAGCGGCCTTCGGCTATCGCGACAGCATTTTTAAACATCGTCCTGAACTTATCGTGCTCTCGGTGGGACTCGAGCTCGAGCCTGGAGATAGGTCAGAAGGAGAACGTCTTGTTCGCGAGTACACACTGCATCGCACTAAATCCCAAGATATCGGAACTTCGTCTGCTGGTTGCATTTTCAAAAATATTTCGTGGGGTCGCAAGGATATAGACAAAGAGGCGCTCATCAAGCGTTTTCCGGAATTCGAAAAATTTCGGGCATCAACCGGCATTTCAACAGGATTTTTGATTGATCAGGCGGGATTGAAGGGGAGACGTGTTGGAGGCGCTCTTGTATCGGAACGGCATGGGAATTTTGTTATTAATACAGGGAATGCCACGGCTGAAGACGTGATTATGCTCATCGGCATGATCAAAGAGTACGTGCATCGCACCTATCGCCTTCTTCTTGAAGAGGAGATTCAGTACGTGGGTTTCTTGTAAGATGCTTAATCTACGAATCGTATGCCAATTATGCGAATTATGTATTTGTGATTTGTAGATTTGCATCACATTTGTAGATTGGCATCGTATTGCGCCAGGCGCGGACTTATCCACAGTTGTATTCGCATTGCATCGGTCTACAATGAATGTGTGAGATGAAATCATTTCATCTCGTTCATAGTTTCAATTTAGATGAATACGTGGTCGGTATTCATCCCCGTGAATCTGATTTGGTTCAAGCTGAGGATTCACATAACTTTCGACACTCACATGCCACGACGACGAAAAGCAGCAAAGAAGGCAGCGAAGAAAGGTGGAAAGAAACGACGATAACTTTCATCACTACACAAAAATTCCCCATGCGGGGAATTTTTGTTTTGTATGCTTGGGGTTTCGTAAGCACTCTCGTGATCGCGACACTTTTCGGATTTAAAATCGTCAAATTGAGTTATCCACAGTTGCTATTTTCTCGCACTGCGCTACGTTTAATGCGATGAAAGTCGTGGTGCAGGGAGTAAATTTTCGGCTGACCCCGAGTCTTCGTCGCTACGTTGACGAGAAACTCGTGCGAACCGTTGAGAAACTTCTCTCGCGCCATCCGTCATTCGATGCCGTGACACTTGATCTCGAACTTGTGTACCAGACTCGGCATCACAAGCAAGGACAAGTGTGGGACGTTGCGGCGAATCTCCGTTTGCCGGGGAAGCAAATCTGGCAGAGGACCTCGGCCGAAGATATTCATGCGGCCGTGGATGATTTGGAGGACATTTTGAAACGGGAACTTACTAAAGTGAAAGAGCGCTCACGCTCGCGAGAGTATCGCGGGGCACGCCAGGCGAAAAAAGAGTTACATCTTTCCCGCTCGGCGCGACTCTACCGGAAAGGACGCATTCGGAACGAAGGGAATTGAGTGCATAGTCAGTTGAAGAAATATCATCAGAAACAATCGGGTACGGCGACAATAAAAACTCAACATTTTGGCCTCCATCTCACTTGGAGGTTATTTAAGTTGTTTATCTGCAACAGATTGAGAAACTGTTCGGTAGCACACGTCACGTTATTGATGACTTGAATTGAATTTTGGATTGGGTATCGCAGTGCATTCAGAATTCCAAATTTTCTGGTTGCTCTGGGGAATCTGATGCGACTTCTTGATGAAAGGAGAACATGGAATCATGTCGCAACCGCCACTTGCAAGGAAATATCCATCCCTGCTGTCGGTGCCAGATGAACTGAAAGTTCTTCACAGCTCAATGCGAAAGACGAAGGGCGTTTGGGCGAAGTCGATCCTTGGTCTTTTGCTTCTGCGTCCTCAAGGCGTAGTGATAGGTACGCTCGAATGGCGAACGAAGACGGTAATTCCCAGCGATAAGGTGCTCAGAGTTCTCCCCTTTGAAGTAACTGAAAGGGGGAATGGCGAACGTGGCATTTCCGCAGCTGCACTCGATCACGCGGTGAAATACCTGCAGTCGACGCTACGCCATCACGGGCTCCCCTACAATGTCTCAAAAACGTACGATCCGGCGATGAGAGGCGGTGTGCCGGGTACCAAGGGGGGACAAAGGTACATTCGTGATCGGGTCCCGTACCAACTTTGCCTGGTAGATCTTAGATAGCATCGGCTCCGCCCTCAAGAAGTTCTTTTCGAGCCTGATAATCGGCATGCAGTGAACCCATTCTTTCACTGGATGGAGGTGAGAAGATGCACGCACTCGGTCGGCACTTGCTGATGGAGCTCTTCGACTGCAATCGGGAAGCGATCAGTAGCCTCGAGGTCGTGAAGTCTGCGATGGTCGAGGCCGCAAAGCGCGCCCAGGCGACGATCGTGGACGTGGTCTTCCACGAGTTCAATCCGTTCGGGATCTCCGGTGTGGTCGTGATCGCCGAGTCGCATCTCGCGATTCACACCTGGCCGGAGTATTGCTACGCCGCGGTGGATGTCTTCTCCTGTGGCGATACCCTCCAGCCCGAGGTGGCTGCAAACTATCTCGTGGAGCAGTTCGGTGCGGACCGTGTGAACGTCGTCGAGCTCCAGCGTGGGATATTCCTCGACGCAAAGCATCCACTCCCTCACAAGCCCCTGCTCGTTCCTGCCTAATTCGCCGGATCGAAGAAACATCCAGCTCAAGCCTCTCGTCGCATCGAGGGGTTTTTTCTTTCCCGATCCGCATTGACCGGACGAAACTATCGTGCTACGAGAAGAGCGCGAGGACATTCGCGTGGTACTTCAACCCGAAGCATGAGAGGAGAACAGCTTTGTATACTGACGTCAGCGAGTTGATGGCGAAGCTTCAGAAGGATTGGCCGTACTGGCATCTGGAAAAGTCCGGCATTGGTCGCATCATCGTTCATCGCATGGACGGTCCGTGGGTCGTCGACGTGGTTGAGCGCTACCCCGAACTCGGTCCGGATGCCGAACAGCACATCCAAATCGCGCCATTCACTGACTTCGGCATGGGTGTGGTGTCCGATGGCATGAGCCAGATCGCCGAGCGGATTGACGATTCATACACCGGTGCGCTCATGATGCCGACGGCACTCCTCGCTGGATCACGCGACTCATGGATCATTGGCGGCGGATGCGACGGTCCTGCGGTGCGCGAAGCATTAGCGTGGAACGACACGCGACACGTAACGGCGGTTGACATTTCTCCGATCATGACGACAAAGACGCAAGAGCTCATCCCTTCGTTCTGGGGTGGCTGTCAAGACGACAAACAGCGTCTTACCATCATCAACCGCGACATCTATGCGGTTCTCCGGGAAAGGAAAGAACGGTATCAAAAGGTGAGCAACATCGTGTTCGATCTCACTGATCCGCCCGCACCGGATGAGTACACTCCCTTCGAAGAGTCGACGGCGGGGCATGTCTACAGCCCCGAAGGTTTGAGACTCGCTTACGATTGCCTTCAGCCAGACGGTGTCTTCGTGATACAGGCCCAGGAGCTCTCGATCATCAATTCGAAGGGTCACCTCTGGCTTCGAAGGATGCTCGAAGACATCTACACATCCGTGCATTCATACCGGGTGTTTATTGAGTTCTTTGGCTACTGGGAGTCCTTCATCATCTGCTTCAAGGATGGTCGTCATCGCTCGGCGAATTTCGGCAAAGCGCTCCCATTCGATGCCGCGACATACGACAAGATCATCAAGCAGTACTATCGCGGACGCCTTGCCGAGTACTACAGCTACGAGAGCATCCGCGGGCTCTTCTCCTTGCCGAAGTCAATTCGGCAGGCGTTCACGAAAGCAACGTAGGCCAAGTCGCAGGAACGAACATCTGCGGCTTTTTTCTTTGTTCGGCTATACTGAACGAGCCTAATCTTCGCACTCACCAAAACCCTTTTCTATACGCACTATCTAAGCTACAATGGCGTCTAGCCATGTCTTTTTTATCGAACATATTTGGAGGATCGAATGATCGGGTGATTGCTGACTTACAGCCGATCGTGGACTCCATAAACGCCCTTGAACAGGAATTCGAGGCTCTTTCGGATGATGCACTCAAGGATAAAACCAGCGAATTCAAATCACGGCTTACGGCCGATGAGACCCTCGACGATATTCTTCCCGAGGCATTTGCGGCAGTTCGTGAAGCTGCCAAGCGTACGATCAAACAACGGCATTTCGATGTACAACTCATGGGTGGCGCAACCCTCCATCGCGGGAGAATCGGGGAAATGAAGACTGGAGAGGGTAAGACTTTAGTTGCAACACTGCCTCTCTATTTGAATGCACTCACCGAGAAAGGATGTCATCTTGTGACACCAAATGATTATCTTTCACGCGTCGGGGGTGGATGGATGGGACCGATTTATACAGCACTCGGCCTTTCGGTCGGAGTTATTTCGCATGATTTTTCTGGCGTGTATGATCCTGCGTTCAATGTAGTGCCATCGCATGGCGATCCGCGGCTGGACCACTGGCGGCCCGTAACGAGGCGTGAGGCGTATCATGCCGATATCACCTACGGCACGAACAACGAATTCGGATTCGACTATCTTCGTGACAACATGGCCTATTCGTTCGATCAGGTGGTCGGGAGAGTGCCCCATTTTGCAATCGTAGACGAGGTTGATTCAATTCTCATTGATGAGGCAAGAACCCCGCTCATTATTTCAGCGCCGGATGAAGAATCAGCCGAGTACTACAAGACATTCGCGAGAATTGTTCCGAATCTCAAAAAAGACATTGACTATAATGTTGATGAAAAAATGAAGGCGGTCAGCATCACCGAGGAGGGGATCGAAAAGGTGGAAAAGCTTCTTGGTGTTGCCAATATTTATGAGGAAAAAGGATTTCGCTATGTGCGCTACCTTGAGCAAGCACTGAAGGCCGAAGGGCTTTACCAAAAAGACCGCGACTATGTGGTGCGCGAGGGTGAGGTGGTCATCGTTGATGAATTTACCGGGCGTCTCATGCCGGGCCGTCGCTGGTCAGAAGGGTTGCATCAAGCGGTTGAGGCCAAGGAAGGAGTTCAGGTTCAGCGCGAATCGCGAACGCTCGCCACAATTACGTTTCAGAATCTCTTTCGTATGTACGAGAAACTTGCCGGCATGACGGGTACTGCGGTAACGAGTGCTGAAGAATTTCATAAGGTCTACGAGATGGATGTCGTGATTATTCCTACGCATCACCCCCTCATCAGGAAAGATAAGGCGGATTTTGTATTCCGCACAGAACATGGAAAATTCCTCGCAACTGCGCGTGAAATTAAGGCAAGGCACGATCTCGGCCAGCCGGTGCTGGTGGGGACGGTTTCTATTGAGAAGAACGAGCGCCTCTCGGAGTATTTGAAACGCGAAGGCGTTCCGCACGCAATGCTAAATGCAAAAAACCACGAGGAGGAGGCAAAAATTATTGCACAAGCCGGGCGGCTTGGAGCGGTCACCATGGCAACGAATATCGCAGGGCGCGGTGTTGACATACTTCTCGGAGGCAATCCGCAGAATCCGGAAGAAGCCGAGCGCGTCCGCGAACTTGGGGGCCTTTTGGTTCTTGGTACCGAGCGGCATGAAGCGCGGCGTATTGATAATCAGCTCCGAGGTCGCGCAGGACGCCAGGGAGATCCCGGCGAGACGCATTTCTATCTTTCGCTCGAGGATGACCTCATGCGGATTTTTGGATCGGATCGCATTAAGTCCATGATGGAGTCGTTCGGCATTCCCGAGGACGAATCCATTGAGAATCGCATGGTGACAAAAGCAATCGAATCCGCGCAGTCGAAAATCGAGGGGTTCCATTTTGACGCCCGCAAACATCTTCTCGAATATGACGATGTGATGAATAAACAGCGCGATTATGTGTATCGTTTGCGCCGCGATGTACTTCATGCAAGCTCGGAGAATCCCATAGCCATTGATGAGAAATTGTCAGAAGCAGTTCAAGAAGTTATCGGAAATTTAGTTCGTTTTCATACTTCATCCGACCTTGTGGCGGAATGGAATCTTTCGGAGATTGCCGAGACTGTGCGCGCCATTGCCGAAGTGCCGGAGGAAATTATGACCGAACTCGAGCGAATCGGTGGGCAAGAAATTTCTCTTGATGAGCGGCGTTCAGAAATTGAGCGTTATCTTATTGCAACTCTGGATCGCATAGCCAAAGACCAAAAGGAAAAAATCGGCGAGACGAGCATGCGACAAGCCATGCGAGTCGTGATGTTGCAATCCATTGATTTTCTCTGGATGGATCACCTCGATCAGATGGAGCACCTCCGTGATTCGGTGCGCCTCCGCGCCTACGGCCAGCGCGACCCTCTCGTTGAATACAAAAATGAAAGTGTCCGGATGTTCCGTGAACTTCAGTCTGCGATTCGATCCCAGATCGTGAATACGATTTTTAAGGTTGCGGCGGCACAGGGGACAGGGAATAGAGAGCAGAGAATAGAGCATAGAGCAACTCCCGCGCCTCAAAAACTTATATTTCACGGAGCCGAAGAAGGGAGTTCTCTTGTTACAGCTTCAAATCCAGCGCCAGTCTATCAACCAAAACCTAAAGCGCAACAGATTGGTCGGAACGATCCATGTCTTTGCGGAAGTGGCAAGAAATTCAAACGCTGTGGTGCCTTGAACACCGAAGAACATCAGCGACGAATGAATGTAAAAGTATAGAAAAATAACATTCTAACATTCTGCAGAATGTTAGAATGTTTGAGATATACCGAATTTGACGCTGAGAAAAATATGAAAATCATGATTTGCGGGATTATGAGTTTTGCCAAAGAAATGGTCGAGCTTCAACATCAAATTTTCCTTGCGTTTTGAGGAATACGGAGGAGCGTCAGAGGTTGATGGCGGGAAAATAAAAAAGATCCCGTCAGCGAATTGACGGGGAGTGGGTAGGTTGCTTAGGACTTGTCGTAGCTTCAGAAGGTGCAGCAGACGCTGGAACCGGGTGAGCTCAGAGCGTGGAACAAGCAGTGGCCCTTTCTGAGTCGTCTGGCCACGATGACCACTGCGGCGAGGGCCATCACGATCTGAATGATGGCGAAGACTTCCGCTGGATTCATCGCACATCACCTCCTTCCTAGGATATTCTTAGCATAAATAAGAAAACTATTCAATTCCCATTAGAAATTACACTCCAAGAAACGCGGCATACTGAATACGGAGGAGCATCAGAGGTTGCTGGCGGGGAAGTGAGTGTTCATTACGCTTGACATCAATTAGTATAAAATTATAATCAAAGCATATGACCCAAAAATTACTCAAAGTCGGCTCTTCTGCCGCCGTAACAATCCCCAAGAAGTCTCTGAAAGAACTTGGTTTTAAGATTGGGGATGAGATGCGCGTCACCGTCAATGTGAACGAGAAACGAGTTATCATCGAGCCATCGAGTAAGACGAATTCTGAAATTCTTGAATGGACTGATCGTTTTATCAAGCGTTACCGATCGGCCCTCGTGGCATTGGCGAAGAAATAGCATGGAGCAGTACATACGGCCGGAGGAAATTTTGATGATCCACGCGAGGATCATTGATGCGATCGCCGGAGCGCATGGGGTGCGCGATGTGCACCTACTCGCTTCGATTGCCGAGCGGCCGAAGATGCAATTTGGAGGAAAAGATTTGTATCCGGGCATTTTCGATAAAGCGGCGGCATATTTCGAATCAACGGCAAGGCATCACGTTTTTATTGATGGAAACAAGCGGACCGCGATCACTCTTGCGGCTCGTTTCTTGTTCTTGAATGGATATGATTTACAAACTACAGACTCCCTGCTTGAAAAATTCGTACTCATTGCAGTTGCAAAGAAGTATAGTGTGAAGAAAATTGCAGTATGGTTTCGCGAGCACTCACGCAGGAGAGTTTCTCATTAGGATTACACTTCAAAAAGTGCGGGATGCTGAATACCGAGGAGCATCGGCGTCTGATGGCGGGAAAATTAGGTGGGTATTCTGACGAAATAGATCGGAATTCTCCTAGTGTCGAAAAAGCCAAGATTAGAGGATTTTCCGTGGATTTATTTGACACAAATTAAGTATTATGCTATACTGTATTATAGTACATTAACTTCTCTATTTGCATTGGTTGTAGCTTTCAATTCACATTTTGTGCGGGTTGAAAGCTGCAACCTTTACTAACGGACCGCCCTACTCCTCTATAACGGAGGTACGGGCGCCCACACTGCGAAAGGACTTACCAAGATGACAACGGTAACCCCGAAGCACATCGGCAGTTTTGTTGCTCATTTTTTTGACGGAATGACTTTGGAGGAGGCACAGCAGTTGCGTGCCTCCGGGGCCATCGACGAGCTCAAGAAGGCAGCGTCGAACATTGGTCGGGTCGACCGGCGCGAACTGCATCGCGTACTCGCTGGCATCCCGGCGAGCGAGGCAGGGATCGCACCCGCCGAGTCCTTCCTCTACGACAGGCGCAGTGACGGCCTGATCCTCGTGGAGGATGTCCCGCGTCGCATCACTTCGGTCCGTGACCTGGAACTCCTCCCGTTCCTAAAGGACGGTGAAAACTCGGTTAACGGCGAGGAGATGGTGCTTCGCGCCCGGGGCGACCTCAACGCGAACTTCGGGCAACACGATGCTGAGTGGGTGTACGCCCATCAGCACGAAATCTCGCCCGAGTTCCGGAAGTACTGCCTGGTCTTCCCAGGTTCGGTCTGGGGGGGGCTCGGAGCGCCACCGCATCGTCCCGTACCTCGACTGGGATGGCGGGCGCTGGATCCTGGACTTCGGCTGGCTCGGCGGCGGCTTCGGCTCGCGCGATCGCCCCGTCCGTCCCCCCCAGGAGCTTCAGGTTCTCGGGACCTGGGGTGCTGGGAGCCGGCCCCTGGTTTCCTTGG
>Ga0082335_1000085_pt1 | contig 255438 bp, 242 predicted proteins | sample Subgrocontami58m_FD_72375 | JGI IMG/M metagenome (GOLD analysis project Ga0082335, IMG submission 72375) | Subsurface groundwater microbial communities from S. Glens Falls, New York, USA - GMW37 contaminated, 5.8 m (SPADES assembly) (version 2) ... | reverse complement strand
TATATAATATTTTTTTTTTAAAAATTAAATGAGAATAAAAAATAAAAATTAAAATTTTGAGGGGGTAAAAAAAATCTTGGGGGAGAATTTTTTTGCCCCCCCCCTCCCCCCCCCCCCCCCCCGCAGAAGCATTCGATTCATCTCTAGAAGTTTCAGCGAAACAGGACGTTAGCGTCTTTCAATTTAATATTCAACACGGAAAATCCGCTGTAAATTTTTTTACAGCGGATTTTTTATTTTCAAAACTCTTGAAAACTTAATAGCATTTGTACCTCGCCGCTAAAATCTAGCGCTTTGCTGGATTCTAGCGGTGGGGCATAAACCCACACCAATAAAGGTCGTAATAATTATATAAAATTTCAAAAAACTATGGCTGTAGAAAAATCAATGTCTAGCTCCAGCTTGGTGGAAGTAATTGACCGCATTCTTGATAAGGGAGTGGTGGTTGATGCTTGGGCAAGGGTATCATTGGTTGGCATTGAATTGCTGGCTATTGAAGCCCGAGTAGTAGTTGCTTCCGTTGAGACCTGGTTGAAGTATGCCGAAGCAATCGGCTTGACTGCCAGCGCTGCGTAGGCGTGAGCAAGTTGGCGAGACGCCCTTTTCTACCCTAAAGAAGCATTTTCATAAATCCTTCTTTGTCCTACTTAACAGGACCGGGATGAGAAGCGCGCTTATCCAACATTAAAATGAAAAATAATCTAAAAAATTTAGCCAAGGATATTATTGCCTCGTATGATGCGCGGACAAGAGTAGTGGGAGAGATTGTTGAAGATACCCATAAGACGCTGGACGGATTTAGGGAAAAAAGGCAAGAGATGAGCGATAATCTTCGGGAAGTTTTAGCTAAATGCGAATCACTGCGCAAGAAAGACTTCAATACGATGATGCAAGACATTCTCCTGACCCAGCATAAAAGAGAAGAAAATGTGAAAAAAATGCTTGCTGATTTCAGAGAAGAAGAGGTTCGAGTGGCAGAACGATTAAGAGAGTTGCTTAAAGAGGGTGAGAAGCTCCGATTGGCAGATTTCAAAAAAACTTTAGTTCGCATACAGCAGGATCAGCAAAGGAGAGAAGTAAATACCGGAGAGCAAGTAAGGATTGAGCTTGCGATTATGCAGAGCGAGGTCTACAAGATGCTGGAGGTATTCAAAAAAGAAAGAGAAGCGGCGGTGTTGGAACGGGAGAAAGTTAGTTAGAGAGTTGCTCGCCGAAAAAGAAAAAGGAATTTTATAATATGGCAACAAAGCTAAAAAAAATAACTTCAAGCAATATCAAAACTCTTACCTGTGCTTTTTGTAAGGGCGCGGGCAAGGATCCTTTCGAGGTTCCCTCCAAGCTTTCCAACTGCCAAGTTTGCATTGGCAGGGGCACGGTTCAGGTGATTGAGCCAACGGAGGTTTGTCCGTATTGCAAGGGTAAGGGTATTTTCTTTCACCATCGGATGCCTTGTACTGTATGCGGCGGGAGGGGCTCGGTTACAAAAATTAAAGGAGAAAAAAGATGTGGAAAATGCGAAGGTAACGGAAAGAATCCGGAATCCGGCCTTCCCTGTTCAAGCTGTTACGGCTTGGGTTCAATAAGTAGCTAACGAGAACGAGATCAAAAAAAATAATAAAAAGTAAGGTCGGAAAATTAATAAATTAAATTCTAAAATCAAAACATATGGCATGGGCAACAGAAATGAAAAATCTAGTAAGCGATATTAAAACCTCCACAGGAGATCGCTTAAAATTCGTTAAGAACAATCAGAAAGATACACAGGATCTTCTTTCGCGGTTCGATAAGGAATTAAAGCAAATGGCGCAGGACTTGAAACTTTTTCTGGATAATAACAAAAAGGACAGGATGTCCGACTTTCATAAAATGCTTAAGAATATACACGAGACGATAAAGAACATACAAGAGAGAGTAAAAAACATTGCTGCCGAGACCGGCGATCTACTTTCGCGATTTGATAAGGAACTAAAAGATACGGCGAAGGATTTAAAAGACTTTCTTGCCAAAAGCGAGGAAAATCGAATGGCTGATTTCCAGACAACAATGAAAGATATTCAATCCAGAGTAGGCAGCATCCAAAAGCATGTAGCGGATTTATTAGGCGATTACGCAGGGGAACGAAAAGAAGCGCACGCAAGCTGGGGGATGTTAAGGAAGCGGGAAAAAGCGATTGCGGAAGAAAAAGCCGAAGAAGCGGAAAAAGAAGCAAAAAAAGAAAAAAGCATAAAGCATAAAGCTGAATAAATAATATGTCTTATTTGTCACAAGGCGAAGAACAAGCAATTATTGAGCCCCGTCCGGTGGCCGGGTTTGTTGAGACGCCGTATATTAAAGATCTTACCCGACGGGCGCTGAATTATATGAGGGCTGGTTTCCCCGTGCATTTAAGAGGAGCTTCGGGGACAGGGAAAACCACTTTGGCCTTGCACTTAGCACAAAAGATTGGCCGTCCGGCAGTGTTGATCCACGGTGATGAAGAATACTCAACCTCCGATCTTATCGGCGGAGAAAATGGATACCGATACCGAAAGCTACGGGACAATTTTATTGCGAGCGTCCTTAAAGAGGAAGAGGATTTCTCTAAGCACTGGATGGACAATCGTTTAACCATCGCGGTAAAAAACGGCTTTACTCTTATTTACGACGAGTTCACCCGGTCTCGGCCGGAAGCAAACAACACCCTGCTTTCTATTCTGCAAGAAGGGGTGATGGATTTGCCTTTAGCAAGACAGGGGCGCGAGTCTTACTATCTTAAGGTTCATCCGCAGTTCGCCGCTATTTTTACCTCAAATCCTGAAGAATACGCTGGAACGCACAAAGCTCAAGACGCGCTTCGCGATCGAATGGTAACTATGGATTTAAGACACTTTGATAAGAATACGGAAATTGCCATCACTCAAGCCAAATCCGGGTTAGATCGAAAAGATGCCGAGAAAATTGTCAAGATTGTAAGAGCGCTTCGCGATTCCGGTGAATATGAGTTTGCGCCAACTGTTCGCGGTTCAATAATGTTGGCAAAATCCCTCCAAGCTAACGGAGGAACTGTATCGGCTTCTAGCCGCCTGTTCCGTCAGTTAGCCCAAGATGTTTTGGCTTCGGAGACAACACGATTAGGCTCGCAAGCTCACCACAGTAAGGTAAAAAAGGTCGTAGGAGAGCTTATAACTACATATTGTTAATCCACATGGAAAAAATAGCCGCTAATCTCTCGGGTATTCATGATTTAAAAAGCCTGGGTTCAACCGGGAGAAGATCTATTCCCCCTTCGTCAAAATCCGCCTTTTTAGATCTGTATATGCGTCAAAATGAGAGAGACAGGCTCATGAAAGAAAAAATAGGATTGCAAAAAAGGAGGAAGCAGATCGATCAAAATTTAGCCGTAATTAATAAGAGAATGACTAGACTACTAAAGATTGCCACCACGGGAAGTAAGGGACTCGACAAGGCGGGAGAGGCTTATTCCAAATCGGGCGGCCATACGGTATTAGGATACTAATATGTCAGGGACGGAACTGAAAGTACTAGAAATTATTTGGAACTGGGGCGGAGAGGCCTCGATTGCTACGATTGCGAGGGAGGCGAGGATCAGCACCGACTACGCGAGGCTCATTTGCCAGAATCTCGAGAGGAACGATTATATTGATTTTAGGCATTCAAAAATGTGTTTTTTAAAAGGAAAGGGGAAGCTTGAGGCGGCAAGGAGAAAGATTGACCAGCCAAAGAAAATTGTTGTTTCTGAAAAAATATTAGGGTTCGGACTCGGAAAGGACACGAAAGGAAAATTCATTTTAGAGTATTAGTTAAGATGGAAAAGACTCCAAAAAAAAGTAAATTACGATGCGCTTTTTGTCAGGGCAGAGGGACACAGCCGGGAGCTGAACGCTTGTCTTGCATTGTTTGTAAAGGTAGCGGCCGGGTCACGGCGAGGCAACCACATAGTCTGTGTGAGGAGTGTGGAGGCGTAGGTAGAAAGAAAGGCACTAATCTCCATTGTTTGCTGTGTCAGGGCAAAGGCGTTGTTGAAGAAGGTAGATATACTTCGGTAGCTAAATCTCCAGCCTCAAAGACGAGAAGGAAGAGCGCAAAAAAAAGAAAGGGTAAATTCAGGAAGAGAAAGCCCGCCAAGAAATCAAGGATAAAGATGAGAATCGTAAAGCCAGCCACGTCTCCGCCAAAGGCGGATCGGCCTCGGGCGGAAAAAATAAGAAAGGCAAAAGCAGTGGTAAAAGTGGTAGAAAAAGAAAGAAAACCTTTCTTTAAAAAGCTTTTAAGCACTCTTAAAATTTTATGACCCTTCGACTAAACTCAGGGTCATAGTGAGTAAAATCGAACTATGAAAAAAGAAGAACAAAAAAAAGAAAAAGAACCCGGAAACGGTGAAATATCGCTTGACGACATTCCTTTTGTCGGCGGTTTGCTTAAGGGATTGGAGAAATTTATTAATTTAGCGGAGCGTGTTGAGCAAGCGGGAGGCGAAATGAAAAAGTCGGGCACGATCAAAGGTTTGGGAAGCAATAAGGATGTTCGGGGAGTTTACGGCTTTACTATTAAAACCGGTCTTGGTCAAAAAACAAAAGTTGAACCATTTGGGAATATTAAAAAAACTAAAGGAGGTCCGAAGGTATCGGAGACCAGAGAACCAATCGTTGATGTGTTTGACGAGAAAGATCATATTTTGATAATCGCCGAATTACCGGGGGTTGATGAAAAGAGCATTAAGCTCGATCTGAAAAAGGATATTTTTTTGCTTGAGGCGGAGAATAAGGATCGGAAATACGCCAAAGAAATTTTGCTCCCTGCCCCAATCAATTTTGAATCTCGGGAGATGAATTTTAAAAATGGAATATTAGAATTGAAATTTAAAAAAGCAAAATAAATTTAGCAAATAAATAAAAATTATTTTATGGCCGTAAAGACATTAAAATTTAAAGCGAGCCCGGGACAAAAGATTACTGAATCAGTAATTCTTAAAGTCGCCGCGGCCCAAAACAAAGATGTGGGCAGGGCCATAGCCAGAATCGATCCCAAATATTTTTCAAAAATTCAGGCTAATACGGGAGATATAATAAAAATAAAAAATCAAAAAAATTACGAAACAGTAGCAAGGCTAATGCCCGCTTATCCAGAGGACCGAGGAAACAGCACTATTCAAATAGATGGCATCGCAAGAGAGAATTTGAAAGTTGGCTTGGATGAAAAGGTAGAAATTCAGAAGACTCTCTATGAAGACGCGCATGCGCTCGTTCTCTCTCCCTTAAATACCGACACACTATTCAAAGAAGAAGATGCCCAATATTTGGCCGAGATACTTGACGGGACTCCGGTAATAAAAGGCAGCAAAATAAGAGCCACGCTTTTTGGGACAAGAGCCCAAGATTTTTTAGTAGAAGATACCGATCCAGAAAAAATAGTTTTAATAAAGCCCCTTACATCCATAAAGCTAAGGGGCGCTCAAAAAGAAAAACACGGGATTGGCGCAACGTACGAAGATGTTGGCGGATTAGGAAAAGAAATACGGAGAATTAGGGAAATGATCGAACTTCCGCTAAAATATCCCGAGTTATTTGAGAGGCTGGGAATTGATCCTCCAAAGGGGGTGCTTTTGTACGGGCCGCCGGGATGCGGAAAGACATTAATTGCCCGGGCGGTGGCTAATGAGACCGATGCCTATTTTACCCATATTTCGGGTCCCGAAATAATGGGAAAGTTTTATGGCGAGTCGGAGGGGAGGTTGAGAGAAGTATTTGAGGAAGCTCAAGCGAATATGCCAGCAATTCTTTTTATTGATGAAATTGATGCGATTGCTCCGAAACGAGAAGATATGGGCGGCGAAAAGCAGGTAGAACGACGAGTGGTGGCTCAACTTCTTGCTTTAATGGACGGATTGGAATCGCGTGGGCAGGTGATCGTTATTGGCGCAACAAACATTCCCAATGTGCTTGATCCGGCTCTGCGAAGACCGGGACGATTTGATCGAGAGATTACTATAGGTATTCCAGATCGAAACGCGCGGAAAGGGATCTTAGAAATTCATACCCGCGGCATGCCTTTGGCAGAAGATGTTGATTTAGATAAGTTGGCTGAAATTACGCATGGATTCGTTGGGGCTGATCTTGAGGCCCTTTGCCGAGAAGCGGCGATGTCGGTATTGCGGGAAATCATGCCAGAGATTGAATTTTCCTCCGGAGGAGGATCCGCCTCTGGCGGAGAAAAATCATATATCCCGTATGAGAAACTGCGCAAGCTGGAGGTTAGCGGCAGACATTTTAGGGAGGCCCTGAAGGAGGTCGAGCCGTCGGCGTTACGCGAAGTTTTTTCGGAGATTCCCAGTGTCAGATGGGAAGACGTGGGAGGGCTTGGGCATATAAAACAAACGCTCAAGGAGGTGATTGAATGGCCGTTAAAATACGGCGATGCGCTTGATCACGTAAAACTTAAACCGTCCAAAGGAATAATGCTCTACGGGCCGCCGGGCTGCGGAAAAACTCTTCTCGCGAAAGCCGTCGCGACTGAACTGGGGGTGAATTTTATTTCGATTAAAGGGCCGGAACTTCTATCGAGGTATATCGGGGAATCGGAAAAGGGAATCAGGGAAGTGTTTAAAAAGGCGAAAATGGCTTCCCCTTGCATTGTTTTTTTTGACGAAATGGACAGTTTAGTGCCAAAGCGCGGAGGCGGTGCGGATTCGCATGTTACGGAAAGAGTAGTGAGCCAGTTTCTGGCGGAGTTAGACGGAATTGAGGAATTAAAAGGCGTAGTAGTTTTAGGAGCGACAAATAAATTAGATATGATTGATCCGGCTTTGCTTCGCGCGGGAAGATTTGATTTTTTGCTTGAGGTTCCTAAACCAAGCGAAGAGTGTCGATATGCCATATTCAATATCCATACGAAAGACAAGCCATTAGATCGCGCTGTTAACTTAAAGAAATTCGCAAAACTAACTGGAGGCTTTACGGGCGCGGATATAGAGTTAATCTGCAAAAAGGCTTCAATGTCCGCCGTGAGAGAGAATTTCGTTCGGGGGGAGGCGAAAAACGACTTTAAGATAAGGGCGCGTCATTTTGAAGAAATAATAAACAAAAAATAATTAATATGAACCAGCAATATCAACAATTTGATCCCAAAACCATTGAAACGCTCAAAGCCGCGAGAAACCAGGTGATGAAGGCTGAAAGTTCCGAGCATAGCCGAGGGGCCGACCTCGCGCCAGAGCAAGTCCCGGCAAGCCGAGGATCCTCGACCGATGTCGGGACGCGGTACGGGGCAGGTAAAGGCAGAAATACGGATGGGGATGTCAATAGAGGACGGGATTCGAATCCAAGGCAGGCGCAGTTTGTAGCGCGCAACAAATTTGCCGAAGAATTTGTTCAAAAGTTAGCTTTTATAGAACAGGAAACAGCAGCAGTTGATGAAGAAATGGCCAAGGTAGAAAAGCTTTGGTCGAGCCTAGTCGAAAAGAAACAACAACTAGAAGCTAGAAGAAGTGGGTTTGTAAAAGTGAAAGATAAATTGAAAGAATTAGATAAAGAAATGAGCGATGTGCTTAAATCTCAATCCTTCGACAAGCTCAGGATTGACCCTGAGCAGCGTCGAATGGGTCAACAAATATGACTTCCAGAGAATTAGAAATACTAAATATTATCTATCAGGTAGGCGGTCAATGCTCCACGCGGAAAATTAGTAAGGAGATGAATTTGAGTCCCGATTACGCTTTTTTAATTTCCAAGGGATTACTAAAGCAGAAGTTAATTAAAAAGACCGCCAATAATGTATTTATTTTGACCATTAACGGGAGGTCGCTATTAGAACGTTCAAGCGGCGGTTCAGAAGAGAAAAAGACCCCGACTCTTGTAGAGGTGTCCCGTAGTTTTGATAGTAAAAACGATCCCCCATCTTTGGATCCAGAAATTCATTTTATCAATAGAGAATTGACGCCCGATCAGCTCTATCCGATAGAACATAATCTGGACAAGAATCAAAACACCGAAGTGGCGGATGCCCGGTCGATACAGAAAAGTATTAAACGATTGACATTTGTAAATCATAAAAGGTCAAAATTAATAAAAAATTAAAAATATGAAGACACCTAAAAACAAAAATTATCTAATCAAAATGAATAAAAAATCTTCACCAAAGACGGATTCCCGCCTGCCGAAATCTCGTGAGCCGTTGCAGATCGGAAAAGGGTTAGACGTCGGAACGGCTTTTATTTATGCCGCCGAAAAGATTGGGAATGAGGTTGCCTTTAGAATGGAGCGGGATGCTTTTTTTGACGTTCCATCCAGCGACCACATCAAGGCAATCTTTGAAAGAGACAATGTGAAGTATATCCAAAAAGGAGACCAACTTTACGTTGTCGGCAACGGGGCGCTTCGCTTCGCAAATTTGTTTCAGCGCAATGTTAGGCGGCCGTTAGAGCGAGGAGTAATCAGTCCAAAAGAAAAAGATGCCCTTCCTATTGTTAAGCTCATAATCGAAGGCGCCGTCGGTCGTCATCGTCATGTCGGCGAAACGGTTTATTATTCGGTTCCCGCGCAGCCAATTGATGCTGATTTTGACGTTCTTTATCATCAGCACATTATTAACGGCTTTCTTTCGAGTCTTGATTACACCCCGAAACCGATCAATGAGGGTTTGGCAGTTATATTTTCTGAACTTGCTGAAGAAAACTTTACCGGGCTTGCATTTTCTTTCGGCGGCGGAATGGTTAATGTTTGCCTGGCTAATTTATCTATTCCCGTTGCGACCTTCAGCATTGCCCGCGGAGGAGATTGGATAGATAAACAGGTGGCGCAGGCTATCAACGAGCCGGTAAGTACCGTGACTGGATGGAAAGAATCATATTTGGATTTAGACAAAAGAGAGAATCTTTCAAGAATCGAACAAGCTCTTTCAATCTATTACGATATCCTACTTGATTATGTGGTTGGACATCTTAAAACCGAGCTTGGGAAATCAGCCCTACATCTTGAAAAACCTTTGACGGTAATACTTTCTGGAGGAACTGCGAAGCCAAATGGGTTTCTCAAACGATTCCAGGAAGCTCTGCAAAAATCGCAATTGCCTATTAAGTTAGGAGAAATACGCTTAGCGTCGCAGCCGCTTCATAGCGTTACTAAAGGCGCGTTAATTGCGGCTATAGCTGATGAAACAAAAAAACAAGCCGAAGAATAATAAATTAGATTCAAGCATGATCTTACCTTTATTTCTTATTGTTATTGGAGTGGCGTTTTTGTTGAAAAATTTGGGCTATATCTCCGGCAGTACATGGGGAATTATTTGGCCCGCGCTCCTTATTGTTTTTGGAGTTGGAATTCTGATTCGTAAAGGAAGGGATGACTTTTTTTGGAAGGAATGCTGGGGCTGGCGAAGAAAAAACATAGCTGCCGCGGACGAGCCTCGCTTAAGGCGGGAAGATAAAAAAGGGAAATGACAAAAAAATATCTTCATTGCATTATCAAGGGCAAAATTCCCAAGGATCGGTTTTCCGCCAAAGGCGGATCCGCCTCGGGCGGAAATTTTGATGGCCCGGAAGGCCTGGAAGGGAACCCCGCTTATATAATTAATCAGGGGAATCTTTCTTGTCTTGTGAGCGATACCTCGCGCGACCGCTACCCTTTATGGCGAGAACACATTATTGCCCACCAGAAACCGATAGAAGAAGCGATGAAGCATTATGACGTACTCCCATTTAGTTTTAGTAATATTGCGGATACCGAAGATGCTATAAAAGAAAGGGTTCTTAAGGGGAGAAAGGATGAGCTTGAGGGGCTTTTCCGGAAATTTAAAGGTAAAACAGAGGTAGGATTAAAAGCATTTTGGCCGGATATGCAGATTATTTTTCAAGAAGTTGCCGAGAAATCTCCAGAACTTCAGCGATTAAAAAAAAGACCGTCATCCCTAACTCATCAACAGATAATAGCCGCAGGAGAGCTGGTTGGAAAATTAGTAGAGAAAAGAAAGGAAGAAGAAGCTCAAAGCATAATTAAGGCCGTCAGCGATTTAGCCGAAGATTTCAAAGAACAGCAGCTCTTTGGAGAAAATATGATCTTGAACGCCTCATTTTTAATAAAAAAAGGAAGAGAAAATGAATTTTCAAGAAAGGTGGGAATGCTTGCTTACAGTTTCCCAAGCACTAAGTTGAAACCCTCCGGCCCCTTTCCTTTGTATAATTTCGTCGGCTTAAAAATAAGCCTCAGTTAATTTCTTATCCATGATTCAATGATTCAATCGAAAACAAAAAAAGCCCCAAAGCAGAACCCCAGAACTACGATCTCGTCGAGTACGGGGCGTAGCAAGTTCGCTACGGGGCAAGTAAAAAGGTCGCAACAGTCCAATAAGCGGGATGAAATTAAAGGTGCTAAAAAAACGCTCAGTCGGCCCCAAGCAGTCCGTCAGTTGGCGGATCAACGGGGTGAAAAGATTAACCCATTCGACCACCGCCAAGGCGGGGCGGGCAAGCTCAGGGTTAATGCTGAGCAAAGTCTAAGCATTAAAAATATGGCAACAAAAGACATACTTGAAAAAGCAAAAAAGGAGTTGGCCGACGTGACTGGATTTAAATCCCCATCAGCGATCGGCTTTAAACAGGAGGGCAATGATTTGGTGGCAACTATAGAAGTAATTGAGAAAACATCCATTCCTGACGGGATGGATGTTCTGGGCACATATGAGGTACGAGTCGATCAGAGTGGGAAAATAATTAGTTATGAACGGACCGATCTTCGTAAAAGAGGCGATACCACTTTTAGTAAAGCAGCGTAAGGACCCCCCTCTTTATGAAAGGATTTTATCTTTATGGGGTTTGCTCATCCGCAAAAAAGCAATTGTCGGATAAAGGCGTAAGCAAGGGCATTGGCGGAGGAAAAGTTTTCCATATTCCTTATCAAGACATCGAAGCAATAGCTAGCGAAGTTTCTTTAAAGGAATTCGAGTCAGGAGAGATTCAAAGAAGGGCGATAGAGGATTTGGAGTGGATAAAAGACAAAGCCCTGATGCACGAAAAGGCGATCGAGACAGCGATGAATAATTCTGACGGCCCAGTTATCCCTATGAGGTTCGGAACGATTTTTAAGGACAGAGGGGGCTTAATAGGTTCTTTGAAGAAAGACTACTTGAAATTCAGGAACCTTCTTAGGAGCTTACGAGGGAAAGAGGAACACTCTGTGAAAATCTACTCCAAATTTCATCTTCTTGAAAATGAAATTAAAAAAACCTCACCAACGATTCAAAAAAAGCTTAAAGAAATTAAATCTTTACCGGCGGGCAGACAATACTTTTTAGAAGAAGAATTGAAAGAGATGACTAAAAGAGAGGCCAGAAAGTCTGTAAATAGTTATATCCCTCTTTTTCTTGAAAGGCTCAAGGGGTTAGCCGAAGAACTGAAAGAAAATAAAATTCTTGGAAAAGAATTAACCCAAAGAAACGATTCAATGGCTTTTAACGGAGCATTCCTCGTTAAAAAAGAAAAAGTCGACAGATTCCATAAGGAGATTAAAAAGTTGCAAGCCGAGCATGAAAAAATAGGTTTTACTTTTGAATCAAGCGGCCCCTGGCCCCCCTATAATTTTGTGTAGTGAGTTCACCGAACTATGAAGCATTCAAAAATCAAAACATTAGAAAATATTGCGACTTTAGGAGGATCGCCCACAGAGGAGAGGGTTACTTTGATAGATGCCTTAGATAAAGTTTTAGAAAAAGGAGCGGTTTTGGATGGAGAGCTGGCTATCCGAGTGGCTGATGTAGATTTAATCTTCATTGGCTTGAAGCTTCTGATCACTTCTATTTCGAGGTCGGAAGAATTGAGAAAGGGCCACGGCATTCAAGATATGAGCGAAGAGGATAGAGAATATACGCAGGCTTTAGAAAATGAGATTAAAAAAGCAGAAAGGAACATACCAAAGATAATTGAGGCTTCCGATCCCGAGAAGGCAGAAAAAGGGATCGCGCAACTTGTCTTAACCTTAGTTAAGTTGATCAAAGACCTTATGTTCAGAGAAACAAAACGGAGAATTCAAAAAGGCAATCTTTCTGAGGTCGAAATTCAAAAACTAGGACTGACTTTCAAAGCGTTAGATAAAAAAATTGACGAAATGAAGGCCATATTTGGATTAGAGGATGAAGAATTAAATTTAGACCTCGGACCATTAGGTAATCTAATGTAAAAAAACTATGAGCAATAACCAACAAATAGTACACGGTATTCAAGCGACTAATTTAGCCGATATTTTGGAGCGCGTTTTAGATAAAGGCATCGTTATCGCGGGCGATATTCAGATTAAGTTAGCTGATGTTGAGCTTTTGACGATTAAGATACGATTGCTTATCGCGTCAGTGGATAAAGCCCAACAAATAGGCATTAATTGGTGGGAGACGGATTCATATCTTTCTTCCAAAGCAAAAGGATCCGAACTGGCAAAAGAAAATACAAATCTTTCAAGGCGCGTCAAGGCATTAGAGGAGAGATTAAAACCCAAAAAGAAGACGAAGTAGAACTTTTTATAGAATAACAAATTTTTTATGACCGATCAGAGTAAGTATATCTATTCCATAATTCGGGAAAACGAAAATCGAAGCTTCGGCCCCATTGGAATAAACAATCAAGAAGTAAACCTTATTCCTTACCAAAATATAGCGGCGGTAGTTTCCAATACCCCGGTTATTAATTTTGATCGGTTAGACAAAATAGAATTAACAAAATATGTTGCAATCCATCAGAAAGTGAATGAAGAGATAATGAAGAATTATGAGATAGTTCCCCTAACCTTTGGGATGATTGCTCCAAGTTCGAATGAAGTATCTCGGATTTTAGAAAAAGCCTTTCTCCAATTTAAAACCGTTTTAAGAAAGGTAACCGGCAAAGCAGAATTTGCGGTTCAGGTGCGATGGGATCCCAAAAGAGTTCTTGAGGAATTGGCCAGTACCGATTCGGAGATTCAGAAACTAAAACGGGAAATATCTTCAAAGAGTAGTATCTTCGGAATGCCCATTAAACTGAAGTTAGGAAGATTAGTTTCCGAAAAAATAGAAGCCCGCAAGCAAGAATACGTTAAGGACGTTCATACCACTTTAAACGCTATTGCTTGCGACGCCACGTTTAATAAATTAATTGATGAAGACATGATTGCCAACCTTTCCTTTTTAATGGAAAAAATTAAAGAACCAGAACTCGATAAAAAAATGCAGGAACTTGGCCAGAAATATGAAGGAAAATTAAGGTTTAAATATATTGGCCCTATGGCTGCCTATAGTTTCAGTAATATTAATCTAGGTCATGGGAATTTTGAAATAATTGATGAGGCGAGAAAATTTTTAGGTTTAGGGGAAAAGGTTGCCTTTGATGAAATTAAAAAAGCTTACCGCGCCTTATCTCACCAATATCATCCTGATAAATACGGCGGAGAGGCTGAAAAGATGAAAAAGATTATCGAAGCTTACCGTATTTTAGAAAGTTATTGTCAGGGTTGCGATGAATTTTTGGGAGAAGTTAAAATTCAACAATATTCGTTAAAGAGAGAGGATATTGAAAGCTTTTTAATCATTAAATGATTTTTATGATTCCACCTATGAAATTATGAGAAATCAATTTCTGCAGAATCCCGAATTAAATTTCATTATTTTTGGAGGAAAAGGCGGCAGCGGTAAAACTACTTCGGCTTGCGCTACCGCTTTATATTTCGCCAAAGCTTATAAAGACAAAAAAATTTTAGTAGTTTCTACCGACCCCGCTCCTTCTATTGGTGATAGTTTTGATATTGAAGTAGGAAATAAAATTACCAAAATTCAGGACAATGTTTGGGCCTATGAAATGGATGCCAAAAAATTAATGGAGGATTTCAGAGAAAAATACCAGGAAGCCATAAAAACCTTAATAGATCGAGGGACTTATCTTGACAGAGAAGACATAGAAGAATTTACCGATAAGCCCCTACCAGGAATGGATGAGATAATGGCAATAATAAAAATCGCCGAACTCTTAAGAGAGAAAGAGTACGATCTTATTATTCTTGATACCGCTCCCACTGGTCATACCAGAGTTCTTTTGTCTTTACCTCAAGCAATAAAAAGATGGTTATGGGTAGCAGATTTAATGATGGCAAAGCATCGTTTTATGATGCGGCGCATAAAAGGAATATATATTAAAGACAAAAGCGATGAATTTATAGAAAATACTACTCAAGATGTAAATAGGGTTGATAAACTTTTAAAAAATCAAGAGGCAACCGAATTTGTCGCGGTAACCACTCCCGAACCAGTAAGCATTCTAGAAATAGAATCTTTACTTAAAGATTTGAAAAAAATGGGAATAAAAGCAAAGAGCGTCATTGCTAATCGGATTATGATGGCCAAAGAAACATGCTCTTTCTGTGTTTCTCGAATGAAAGAAAAATATATAAAAATGATCGAAGAAAAGTTTAGGGACTATCAGATTTTTAAGATGCCCCTCTTTCCTACGGAGATCAGGGGTAGGGATTCTTTAAATGAGTATGCTCAAATTTTATTTGGCGAGAAGGAGCTTATGATTTCCTACCCGAAGATTCTGTCAAAATTTCCCGAAATTCCTCAAGGCAAAATGGCTGATTTTTTAAAGAAAGATTTGAATTTTGTAATTTGCGGAGGAAAAGGCGGGGTAGGTAAAACTTCAATAGCCGCGGCTACCGCCATTGGCTTTGCTAAGAAATATAAAAATAAGAGAATTTTGATCACCACCACCGATCCCGCCCACGCTCTTTCCAATATTTTTGATCAAGACATTCCTCTAACTACGAGGAAAGCTGTCCTAATTAATGGTTTTGACAATCTTTTTGCCACCGAAATAGATGCCCAGAAAAAACTTCAAGAATGGAAAGAGGAATACAAAAAAAGCATTGAATATTTATTCAGAAAATTTGTAGGGTCCGGAATGGATGTAGTTTTTGATAAGCAAGTTTTAGAAGAATTGATGGAACTTTCCCCGCCCGGGCTAGAAGAATTGATGGCCTTAAGAGAGATTATGGATTTAATAAAAGAGAATAAATATGATATTTATGTTTTAGATTCAGCCGCCTCTGGACATCTGCTTCGATTTTTAGAACTTCCCGATCTGGCAAGAGACTGGCTTAAAGGCATTTTTAAAATATTGCGTAAATATCAGGGTTTTAAGCTGGAAGAGATCGCCCAAAAAATAGTAGATCTATCCAAAGACGTCAGGAAAATTCAAGAAATCTTATTTAATTCTCCAAAAACAGAGTTTATAATGATCACTATTGCCGAGGAGATGGGGATAAGAATAATGGGGGATTTGGCCAAGTCTTTGGAAAAACTTAAAGTTAATTACAACTATATTATTGCCAATTTTGTATATCCAGCGTCCAAATGCAGTTTCTGCCTGACCAAAAGAAAAAATCAGGAAAAATATTTGGACATAATTAAAAAACAATACCCGGATAAAAAACTTATTTTAATACCGTTACTAGACCACGATGTGCGAGGCGTCAGTTCTTTAGGGGAATTAACTAAAATAGCATATGGAATATAAATTAAAAATAAACATATGTTTCTTATTGATGATTTATTAATTTTTATTGCCAGAAAAATACAGAATATGGTCGAAGAAGAATTAGAAGATACCTCGGAAAAACTAAAAAAAGAACTTCTGGATTTACAGATGCGCCTTGAGATGGAAGAAATTACCGAAGCAGAATACAAAAAGAAAGAGGATGAAATTTTAGCAAGAATGGAAGCTTTAAGACAAGAAGAAAAAGAGGAAAAGTAAGGCTCTGATACCATATTTATGCTTAAAAAATTTAAGAAGTTCAAAAAATCTCAGAAACCACGGAAACCGAAATTAGAGGCCGTGAAGTCTCCCCGGCCCAAATTCGGGGCTAGTATTAAAGTGGTGGGAGTGGGGGGATCTGGTTCCAATGCAATCGATTATATGGTTAAATCCGGCGTTAGCGGAGTTGACTTTATTGTAGTAGATTGCGACGCCCAAGATCTTTACCACAGCAAAGCTGAAAAAAAGATACACATTGGCAAAAATCTTACTCATGGTTTAGGTGCGGGCACATATCCCCACATTGGTCGTCAGGCTGCGGAAGAAAACAAAGACGAACTTCAAGACGTCCTTAAGGGTGCGGATTTAGTATTTATAACTTGCGGCTTAGGCGGCGGTACGGGTACCGGAGCTTCTCGAGTTATTGCGGAAATAGCCAGAAATCGGGGTTCATTGACCATCGCCGTAGTCACCACGCCTTTTTCTTTTGAAGGAGCTCCGCGCATGAAAGTCGCCGAAGAGGGCCTTAAGAGCTTTGCAGAAGTTGTTGATACGGCGATCGTCATTCCCAACGATCGTCTTTTGGAAACCTCCAATAAAAAAACTACACTTGCTGACGCTTTTGCATTATCTAATGAGGTTTTGAAGAATGCGGTTCAGGGCATTTCGGATCTCATTACGAAGCCAGGTATCATTAACGTTGATTTTGCCGATATTAAAGCCATTATAGCCGAACCGAGCTTTCAAGCAAAACTCCCCGTCATAGGTATCGGGCGTGCCAGCGGGGCCAATAGAGCGGTTGAAGCTGCTAAAAAAGCCATCAATTCTCCTTTGTTGGGTATCCCTATTAGCGGCGCTGGAAGTATCCTATTTGCGGTTGCTTTCAGAGAAAATTTAACCCTTTCCGAAGTTAATGAAGCCGCAAAGGTTATTACTGGTTCTGCCGATCCAGAAGCTAAAATTATATTCGGAGTCTTTAAAGACGAAAATTTGAAGAGAAAAGAAATCAACATCACTCTTATTGCGGCCGGCTTTATCGATCAAAGTTCAAAAACCATCTCCGAAGAAAGGACAGATGTGAACGAAGTCGAACGAAACTCCTCTGTTAATGATTTTGATGAGGGAAATATAAGTATTCCAACCTTCTTCCGCAAGAAAATATTTCACGTTCTACGAACCAAATCCAAGAACCAAAAAGATCATAGTTAAATAGACAAGCGGGCTCCTCGATCCTTCGATAAACTCAGGACAAGTAACGCGAGCTAGTAGCTGGGCAAAGTTTGCTGTTAATGTAGACTTGATTACGCTTCGCTTACAGATACCGTCTTGTGTTCCAAGATTAATTTGCTTTTGAATGACGAAAGCAATTCTCGCTTTTCGATCACGCTTCCTTCTTTGAGAAGATATTTGGCGTAGGTTTTTAGGTCGACATCTTCCGCTCCAGATTTTTCTTGTGTTCCAAGTACATTTCTGCGGAATTTATTATATCGCACGACCTCTTGTTCAAATTTTATCTGGACGCCCAGCTCGTTTATATCAATCTGGTCGATGATTTTTAGAAGTTGGATTATTAGATCTTCTTCCCGTAAATATCCGCCCTTGCAGTGCAAATCTCGACTCCTGGTGCAGCCATAGTAAACATATCTGGCCGTAGTGCCGTCTTTGAGCTGTTTGAATTTCTCGTCCGCGGTTATTCCCGATCCGCAGTGTCCGCAAGTAATTAATTTAGTGAAGGCGAACTCTTTGCTTTCTCGCTGAATCCGATCTCTCTTAAACTGTTCCTGAACTTTGTCGAACAACTCTTTAGTAATAAGAGGCTCATGTTTGCCGGTGTACCAATTGCCGCTTTTTTCCGGATACTCAAAGACTCCATAATAAAACGTGTTTTGGAGAATAATATAGACGTTGCTTAAAGATAGATTTTTATTGCCTCGGGTATAGAAATTGAGGTCGTGTTTTAGCCAGTGGTATATTTTCCGGCCGCTCCATTTTTCATGGGCCACCTTCTCGTACATTTTCTTGATAATTGGTGCCCGTTCCGGATCAACCAAGACGTGGCATTTCCGATCCATTCGTTTTTCGTTGAGATATCCGGTCGGTGCGACTCCCGGCCGCAACCCCATTTCACACCGCGATCTTAATCCACGTTTCACATTTACGCCCTTTTGATCATTTTCTAATTTAGCTTGAGACCCCAATATCATCAGAAGGAATTTCTCGCTTGGGGAATTCGTAAACTTTTGGCCGAAAGTTCTGACTTCTAAAAGTAACTTTTCGTCCATTAAATCTACAAGCGCCCCTAGGTCTCCGGCATTGCGGGATAGGCGATCTGGAGCCCACGTCAGAATGCCGCTGAACTTGCCGGTCTTAACGTCATTGATAAGTTCGTTAAATATCGGCCGCTGGCCGGTAGCTTTGGCTGAATGCGACTCTCTTTTAATCTCGACAATCTCCAACCCCTCTTTATCCGCAAGTTGAAGCATCTCTTTAGTTTGGGAATCAATGGAAAGCACCTGCCGTTCTTCGGATTCGGTGCTTTTTCTCGCGTAAAGGCAGTATTTGATTTTGACCTGCTCCACAACGCCACTTTTGGTCTGCGTCCCTCTTAAATCCCTTGGAATCTCGATATTCATAGTAGTACAAGGGATGACGCAACCCGCCTAGGAAGTCCAGACCCAGCCACTTCGCAAGGTTCTGAATGTAAGCTAAAATATATTTACAACTTAATAGCTGAAAAGCGGGCCTAACCCCTGTAATCCTTTACAGGGCATGGCTCTAAATCTATCCCTAGTATCAAACTCCTCGTCAGAGCACTAGGGATAGTCATATCTCGAAAGGGATATGGGTCTCGCAAGAGATCGCTGGCGGGGAGTTTTATGTTCTTCGCCAGCACATTAAAAATTAAATATTAATAAAATGATCAAACTAAAAAATATAAAAGTCGAGACAATCGTTAAACCATTCGTCGAACACCCATTAATAAGCTGGAATATTCTCGGGGTTATTTCACTGTTCATTGTTCCGGTGCTGTGGCCGATTTTCCTTATTACCAGCTTGGTCTTTTACAGCAAGCTGCGTAAAAAAAGAAAGCTTGAAGAAAAAGCGAAGCTTATTAAAGAAGCGGAATTATATATTGAGAAAGCCAAAGAAAGTAAAGCTCTTTCGACGGTTAAGCCCTCAATCTTTTTAAATCCCGGCGAACACGCCTTTTTTGAAGAGCAATCGAATTTGAAGGAAACGAGAGCCGTGAGAAAAACTGGCGGTGGTGGTGTTGGCTTTCGAGTGGCAAAAGGTGTTTACGTTGGCGGTTACAGTGGGCAAGCCGAAAGTCATCAGGAATGGAGGACTTTGGACGCAGGAGAGTTGATCGTTACCAATGAAAAAATCGTTTTTCAAGGCACAAAAGAAAACAGAATGTTTCCAATTAATAAGATATTGTCCGTTGAAACATTTACCGACGGTGCCGAGGTGACGATAGAATCCAGAACTAAGAGCGTTATATTTACCGCCCGCAATCCATACATTCTAAGCGCAATCTTGCACATAGTTCGTTCGGTGAAAGACCCGATGAATCTCAAAGATGTAAAATTAGACATAAAATTTGAATAGCTAAGCAGATGGGAATTTTCATATTTCTATTTTTTGCATCAGCGGTACTTCTCATAGTTGGACTTATTAAGCCAACGTTCGTTTTCCGCTGGCTGCCGGATAAATTCCAGACAAGAAAGTATGCTGGCATAATTTTGGGATCGTTAACACTCCTTTCTTTTGTATTAGGCGGCATTACCACCCCACGCCCAAATGAATCATTACAAAACGAAATAGAGAGCGTTGCCGTGTCGGAACAAAAAACTCAAGGTGTTGATGCAAGATTTTTGGTAACGCGCGTTATCGATGGCGACACGATCGAGATTGAGGGTGGCCAGCGTGTTCGTTATCTCGGCATAGATACGCCGGAAACGGTTGATCCAAGAAAGCCAGTCCAATGTTTTGGCCGTGAAGCTAGCGAGAAGAATAAATCGCTAGTAGCTGGGCAACGGGTTAGATTGGAAAAAGATATTACTGATGCCGATCGTTACGGCCGACTACTTAGATATGTTTATGTCAACGACGTTTTAGTGAATCTTAAATTAATTAGCGAAGGGTTTGCGTTTTCCTACACCTATCCACCAGACGTAAAATACCAAGCGCAATTTACCGAAGCGGAACGAGCAGCGCGTGAGCAAAAGAAGGGTTTATGGGGTAGCTGTCCGATAACCACCGGATCGGATCAATCTGTAACGCCGGCGCCAGTCGCGCCTTCACCGACCGCGCCGTCAACTCAAACTGCGCCGGAACAAAATTCCTGCCAAATCAAGGGTAATATTTCTTCCAGGGGAGAAAAAATCTATCACGTTTCCGGTTGCGGATCATATAGTAAGACGGTCATCGACGAATCTAAGGGCGAACGTTGGTTTTGCTCAGAATCAGAAGCGACTTCTGCCGGTTGGCGTAAAGCCTTAAATTGCCCTTAAAATTAATTATTCTACCAACCTGACAATCTAAATGGGTTCCAGCCACGCTCGGAGGGAGGGTCCACCAGCCAATAAATGTGTGCCGCTCCGTGGTCCTCGTCAATAATTTTCAGCACTAACAAAGTAAACGCATCGACGAGGTCATCATGTTTTTCCACGCCAAACCCTACAAGCTGTTGAATTAATTCCTCGGCGCCTTTTTCTGGAAACAAAATTTGGCCGTTTTGGAGTAACGACGTAGTCAACGCCAATCTGGCTCGTTTGTCTTGTCCGTGTATCTGAACGCTTTCGGCGTGGCAGCCCTCCCTGACTAACTGTTGTGTTAGGGCTTCTTGATAACCAACCTTTTCTACATAAGTATGCGTAGAATGACCGTTGGCGATAACTTTCTTCAATGCCTTTATCCTCTCTACTGTCTGGGGAAAAGTTAGCCGTTCATTAACTGGGTTGGGAAGAATATAGATTCTTATTTTCTCATCAACGCCATCTCGATACACTCTAGCCGAAACCATTGCCGTGTAATCGGCGGTGTCTTTCTGAGAAATTGCTAGATCAACTCCGGTAGCGGTGTACATAAGCTGACCATCGGATCGTAGCTCTTTGTAATACTGGATCCATTCGGGGTGAACCACTTGTTCGAAATCAGCCACTATTCTGAGTAGATACTCGCGCTGCCAGGCAATTTCATTGCCGATCTTTTTCTTTTCCGCGCCAACCGCCTCAAGAGACGGGTATTTTCCGGGCCATAAAATATCGCCGGCATTGCTTACTATAGGATACGCCTTGAACGTTCCGGCGAGTTCACCGATCTCGATGCCGGATTTAAGGCGCATAACTACGGAATCCTCATGCAGTAGATTTCCGATCACGGCAATTTTGGTATTAGGTCCGCCAGCCGGAATTACGTCACCCAAAAGCCAATTATATACTTTATTACGGCCATCTCGAGTTTTCACCGACTGCAGGTCCTCGATGTCGTCGGCAATTATTAAATCAGGTCTGTGTTCTCTATGCCGTAATCCGCGAACGCTTTGCTCTGTAGAGGCGGCCATAATTTTAGCTCCATATTTAGGAAGAACTAATGAATAGCCGCCCCATTCGTCGGCCTCTTCTTCGAATGGCCCGAGATCTTGCAGTAGGAGCTTATTGCGTTCCAGCTCTTGCTTAAGATTCATCAAATGCTGCCGCGCTTGCCGCTGGGTTTGGCTTAGGATGATCACGAACTTTTTCTGCTGTTTACCGAGAATTGCCCAGATCGGATAGGACATGGTGAAAATTGTTGATTTTCCCGACCCTCGGAAAGCGACAGTCACCACGATTCCAGAATTTTCATCTTCCGTTAAACTAAACATTTCTTTTTGGAATTCTGCAGTCGGATAAGTAATGTAATGAGCGAAGTAGCAGTGAGAAAACCAGTAATGGCTGCCGGTAACTAACTCTAATCGGAAATTCCGATCCGATATCATCTTTTGGATTATTTCTTCCTGTGAAGGAATATTATTGTTGATTTGATTGTTCTCCATTGTTGTGTTTATTTTGGTTGTTAATTTCTTCATCTAATTCTTCTTTTTGAGCGGGCATCGCCAATCGCAACGCCCTCTCTACTAATTGTTTTTCCTCCTCGGTCAGTTCTTGACGTAAATGCTCGATTCGGCCGCTAACTTCTACTCGAGTGGTATATGCCGGGTGGTGATGTTTGAGCCAGAAAATTATCGCAGCCAGATTACGATCGCGGATAGCAGACATAAGCTGCGATTCTGCCATATCATTCACGAGGAAACTGCCTTCGGAGATTGCTTCGTCAGCCACCTTAGTAAATTCCTTATCTTTTTTTCGCCAGCGGTAATACGTAGCTCGGCCTATTCCAGCTTTCTCGCAAGCGATCTGGACTATTGGAGTTTTCTTCAGCTGTTCCAGAAGCAGCATCTTAGCTGTCCGTTTCATAGCTTTTTAGCCTTGAGGCCGGTCAACTTTTCCCAGCGATGTTTGATTACTTCGGCGTAGACTGGCGACTTTTCCATCAGGAAGCAGCGCCGCTTCATCTTCTCGGCTGTGATCAACGTAGAGCCACTGCCACCGAACGGCTCAACTACTAGATCCCCACGCTTGGTAAGAACTTTCATGTACGGAATTAAGATCTCTACCGGCTTGGTGCCGAAGATGATTCCTTGTCCGGAACTCTTTGCGTCTGCGGATTTGTATTCGATGAAGTCCGTCGGGCAGATTTTCTTTCCTTTCTCGTAACCTTCCCAATGCGGCTTACCGGCTGTGGCATAAAGAGCCGTTTGATACTCGTTATCCAACAGCTCTCCTTCAGAGTTCAGGCGGATCTCGGATTTGCCCGAGGAGCCGACCATAGCAATGTCGTGCTTGTTGAAGAACCTATACTTCGCCGCAAAGCCCTGCATCCGATTCGGCAGATGCCAGACAATCATGTTGCGGACTTTCCAGTGCTTTTCCATCTCTCCCCAAATGAGTCGGATATTTTTCCAGTTTTCATAAACGATGATGTGGAAATCTTCTTTGGCTGCCTTAGCGATGTTCGCCATCCACTTTTCCGTGAAGTCATCTGGAATTGAATCGGTTTCGAGATACTTGCGATCGCGCTTGTACCCAAATCCTTCGGTAGCTTTACCATTTTTCTTTTTACCTTTGAGGTAATCCAAAATATACGGTGGGTCCGTTAGCGCCAGCGATGCCTTCTCTCCACCCATCAGTTTCAAGACGTCAGACTCAATAGTTGAATCGCCGCACATAAGCCGGTGGGCACCCAATTGCCAAACGTCACCCTTCTTAATCAAAATTTTGGTGATGTTGAGTTTCTTTAGCTCCTTTTGGAGATCAAAGATTTCTGGATTTTCATCAATGCCAAAGACGTCGTCTAATTCTTCGGATGAGAAGCCAATGTCTTTCAGAAATATTTCGTCAAAGTTTGCGAGTAAGCCCCAGTTGAATTCTCCGGTATTGCGATTCAATCTGATATTTAATTCCTTTTCCTTCTCGATGTCTGGAATGTTTATATAGACGACCGGCACCTCCTTGATGCCAAGCTCCTTTATGACCTCTAGCCGGAAATGTCCACCAATAACTATTCCTTTGCGGTTCGGAGCGGAATTAACCAAAAGCGGATCCACAATGCCAAAAGAGACAATGCTTTCTTTTAAATGAGCCGATTGCTCTTTCGACCACTGGCGTGGATTGTAGTCCGCTTTTTTGAGTTCCGAAACCAGAATGTACTCGACTTTTAACTTTGTTTTTAATTTGTTATCCATATTTTAGTATTTGTTTGGACCTTATACCTATATGTGCTGAGATCTCAGCAGCTCGCCGGAGTGCCCTTAAAATAAAGACTCTGGACAGAAAAAAACCCGCTGAAATCTCAGCGGGGGGGGGGCGAGGCATCGTCACGGCGAACTATTAATTTTCTGTGTAATCAGTAGCCTCGTCGTATAGAGAGCCACCCGACGCGTGAATTTCCCCATCGCCCCGTAGCAGTGCTTCGGGTCTTAGTTCGAAGCGTGTCCGATATCCTGCAACGGGATCGTAGCGATGAAACGGGCTTCCTTGGATGCCGAATGCTATCTGTAATTTGCGAGAGAGCGATTTCTTAATTTGCTGGCAGGCATTCCCTGAGATATTCATGTGATCGGCTATTGCCGAAATGGTCGGCTTAAAAGAACCGCCGAATATAGAAGCAATCGCTAGTAATTTCAAAAGTTCGCCTTGCCTATCGGGAACTTTCCGATCGGTGTTTCTTCGGACAAGCCCTAAACTCTCGTAGTCATAGTTGCCGAGCCGTTCCTTTTTATGAAAAACGTCGACAGTTCTATTATCTTTGAGATCGATCCGAAGTTCATTCCATTGCGTCCCATCCGGAACTGGAATCGTTTTTTCCTTATCAAGAGACTTGGTTCGTTGTTTGGCCTGGCCGCGTTGTTCTAGCTTTTTGAACAGAACCTCGGCCACGTCTTCAGCGGATTGGTATCTTCGGGTAGGTAGCGGGATTATTATTCTTGTATCCGGCCCAGTGACTGGTCGCATCGTTCGAACCATGTCCGCGAACGCCTTTTGAGAAGTGAGAATGGTTTGTAGAACCGGCTTTGCCGCTTCCTGGAATGCCAGCGCGGAATTAATTGTTGGAGCAAGTGCTTCTTGGTTGTGGCGGTGAAATTTGATGGCCAGCTCAAAGAGGGGGCGCATGCGTTCTAGCGCTTCCTGAGCGCTCCGTTTAGCGCTTTCAACTATTGTTAGTCCTACTCCACTGTTTGCGATCCGTTGCTTGGGAAGTTCTAGCATATGGATCACTTTAGCATAAGTTGACATTTGTGGACAGAGGAGTATACTTCGTACCATGAACCGAACAGACAAAAAAGATCTCCGAGGATATGCCTTCATCCGCAACCAAATTTTACATATGGGAACAATGCCATCGCTTAGGGAGGTTGGGCGTGTTGTCGGATATAACTCGCCCCGCTCAGTCCAGCTTATGTTGGGCCGCCTCCATAAACGAGGGCTGCTTTCCTACGTGAAAGGGGTTGTGAAATTTTCTTCCCATAACAAATCCAAAACCGTGGAACGAACTATAAATGTTCCTTTGGTGGGATCAGTCGCTTGCGGTCAGCCATCGCTCGCCGAGCAGGACTTTGAGGCGTTGATTCCGGTCTCAACTCGTATCGCGCGACCAGGCAACGCCTACCTTCTTTTGAGGGCACGGGGACGAAGTATGAATAAGTCCGGAATCAATGATGGGGATCTTTTGCTGGTTCGGCAACAGCCGACTGCTGACGATGGAGAAATGGTAGTTGCACTAATTAATGACGACGCGACGGTTAAGCACCTTTACCACGATGATGAGGTTATTATTCTTAAGCCAAACTCTACCGATCCGAACGAGCAGTCTATTGTTCTGTCGGAAGATTTTATAATTCAGGGAGTGGTAATCGCTGTGTTACCGAAATCAATTGTATAAACATGAAACAGAGGCGCCCCAACATACCGGATCCTGTAAAGCTTAAGCTTTGGGTTCTTTCCGGCGGCCGGTGCGAGTTTCCCGGTTGCAATGAATATGTTTGGCGGGATGGCCTGACGTTGAAAGAAGATAACTTCGCTCACATGGCACATATGATTGCCGCCAGCCCAGATGGTCCGCGTGGTGACGAGGTTCTTTCTTCGGAACAGGCGGCCGACTTTAATAATTTGATGTTGGTCTGTCTTAGGCACTCCAAGCTGATTGATGGGAAGAATCGTACGGAATATCCGCTTGAAGAGTTGCAGCGGTATAAGCAATCCCACGAAGATCGGATTCGACGACAAACGGAACTCCGTCCGGAAATGACCACTATGGTCCTTCGATTTATGGCCAACATCGGAGATCGTCCTGTAAAAATAGGGTTACTTCAGGCGCATAACGCCATTCTCCCGAGATTCCCAGGCGATGATCGGGGAATTTTGATGGATTATACAAATCGTCCCGGTCGCGGGGAAGCAAATTATTGGGCTTCCTTTGCAAGCGACATTAGCACTCAAGTCAGTCGGGAGCTTATGGCTGGCCATGACAGGCCGCGCCCCGACCACATATCGGTGTTTGCTATCGGTCCAATCCCGCTCTTAATCCAACTAGGTCAATCCATTGGTAATACTATTTCCGCCGACATCTACCAGCGACATCGTGATACTGAAAGCTGGAATTGGAAGCCGAATGGTGAGGAGGATTTTCAATACCGGCTAGTTGAGTCCGCAGGGGAAGACGAAAAGAATGTTGCGATTGTTCTTTCTTTGAGTGGGAAGATACATGATGAGGAATTTCTCAAGCTGTTTCCTGTTCGACCGCATGTTTATAAGATAGAAATTGATGACCCGAATCCGGGGTTTTTAGATCGGAGGTCGCGGCTAAGTAAGTTTCGCGACGTATACCGAGCTCTCCTGGGTAAGGTAAGAGATCGGCATGGAGGAGGAGCGATAATTCATCTCTTTCCTGCCATTCCAGCTCCCGTAGCGGTGGCTTGCGGTAGGGAGCTCCTTCCAAAATCTGATCCCAAGCTCATCGTGTATGATAACGAAAAAGATAACGGTGGATTCGTCCCCACTCTAAACATCAACTAAAACTATGACCGTAGAAGAATTTTTAAAGAACTTACTTGAATCCCAAAATCTGCTTCCCAAACAAGAAGCAGCCCTAGAAGCCAATAAGAAAGAAGTAACCGATTTTCTTCGCGCTGAATTCGGAGCCGCGCCGGTAATAAAATATGCGGGATCGCACGCCAAGGGCACTGCGATCCGTGAGAGTTACGACCTCGATATCGTGTGCTACTTTCCGAGCACGGATACCCGCACCCTCAAAGAGATACGCGATGACGTATCCGCTCATCTGAACAAGCGGTATTTGATGCAGGACAAATCATCCGCCGAAAGGATAACAAATCTGAAAAACGCCTCTGCCCCAAGCGGATATCATATAGATGTTGTGCCTGGGAAGTTTATCGAAGGCAGCAAGGATGTTTTCCTGCACGTGGCCTACGGCGACAAGGAACGGATGCAGACAAATTTAAAAACACACATCGATCAAGTCGCGAACAGCGGATGCGTCGATGTTATTCGGCTCGCGAAGCTTTGGAATTGCCGGAACAATATGGATATTAAAACCTTCGTGCTGGAGATTTTCGTGGTGAGAGCTCTAACTGGATCACGGAACAAAAGTAACCCCAAAGCGGCATTCCGAGAGGTTCTTGGGGCAATGAAGGATCAATTCGGCATGCTTCAACTCGTAGACCCAGCGAACAAGGCTAACATTGTATCGCAACTGATCAGCCCGTCCCACCGTGTGATGGTGGCGAAGACGGCGGAAGAGGCGTGGAAAAAAGTATCTCAATCGGATAACCTAGCGAATTGGAAGAGTGTGTTCCGAGAAGAATCCAGCGATAGCGGTCTCACGTTCATCCCGCCGAGTAAGTCGAACCCCATTCACAATCCGTCCGGTCAATGGGCTTGGTAGATATGACATGGATTTCCATGAATTTTCTTCAGTAGAAGTTGCTGCCGTAAAAAGCCAATTCCCGAAGTTGGGTTATATTTCAACCGGGGTTTGGAAAGGAGCTCTGGAATTCGATCGCGTGTACCGCGACTACCGCATCATAGACAACTATGAAATTAGCATAGCAGTCCCGGCGACTTATCCTGATCGGTTGCCCCATGTTTCAGAGCTTGGAGGGCGAGTGGTTGCGGCAGCAAAGAAGCATAGCAAAGACGTTTTGGATGCGCATTGGAGCTCACAGAACGGAGCTTGCTTATGCGTGAAGCAGGAAGAAAAAATAAAGTTTCCTTCAGGATCGGATATGGTTTTCTTTATCGAGAACTTAGTTATTCCTTACTTTTACGGACTGAGTTATTTCGAGGAGTATGGTCGGTGGCCTTGGCGTGAGTATAGTCATGGTTGCCTTGGCCTTCTTGAATTTCATGCGGAGGATGTCGCAGATAAAACGGCGGAAATGATTCAGGAGTTGGCAGTTTCTTTTAGAAATGATGCGAAATGGGAAAAGTATAGGGATCACCTTTTAAAACCTAAACCAAAACGGCTTTGCCCATGCGGGTCTGGCAAAACTTTTCCAGATTGCCATAGGGGAGCATGGAATGGACTAATTGCTCTTCGTGGCGATCTGAGGCTACTAAATCTTGATGCCCATAAATTATTTTCACGAGAACGAACTCGTGTAATGTGACGAAACATCCCAACGGTGTCCCAAATGTCTCGTTTCCCGAATAAAGACCCCAGACCGAGACACCCCAAACAGACCGCTGGAATGAGCCCCGAAAAAGCCTTATAATGCTTGCATCCGGTCAGTTCTAGACCGACACTGCCCGCACTAGATTTTCCCCAAGAGCGAAGTGATTGGCTGGAAAATCAGTGCCCCGAAGAAGCGAAGCGGAAGCGGGGCCATCAACATTTTTTATCGAGTGACCGAGATATTGTCGCCGGCAGAAAAACTTTTTGAATATCATCAAAAGCAAAAGAGGAAATAAACGACCCATTTAATTACTCGGCGTAGAAGTAGCTTCTTAAGTCGCTGTCCGAAATATAACGAAGCGCTTGGCGGTAAATGGCGCGGAGCGTTCCTGTGTCCAATTCCGAATGATCTGGTATCGTCATTGTCTATTTAAGATTGTCCGGCAAAACCCGGCGCAATTTAACATGGCTTCCTTTTTGGGAAGCCACTTCAAATCCGAAAGACAAAAGTATCTTTATAACCTCCTTGCCGGAAAGGTTTTTAAGTTTTGGCATGAACGCCGGTCTCTAATTCAAAACTGGCTAATATTGACGGTTTTTGCACTAAATCAAAATCAGCAGGATCCTCGCCCTCCAGCTGGAGAGAGATGGCCTCCCGTAGATTATTTGCCAGCTCATCAAGGGTTTTGCCTTGGGTTACTACAGGCAAATCAACGCATTCTGCTACAAAGTATTTTTCTCCCTTGGAAATATGAACCTGGATGATTTTCTTCATGCTTTGAATATACCAGATTCGACAAGCTCACTGCAAGCAGATTTGGCAGAAGTCGGTCAATCCAAAATGAGGCACAGGACAACACCCCTTAACGGTGTCCCATTTGTCCCATTTCCCGAATAAACACCCCCGACCGCTTTGCCCTCCATAGCTTCACGCGAAGGAGGGAGACACCTCAAACGGACAGCTGTAATGAGAGCCCCGGAAAAGTTCTTCGGCAAGCTCGGGACTTTAATAGCCTCGTTCTGGCTGGCTTGCCCTGAGTTTACCGAAGGGTTCTAGACCGACACTGCCCGCCTTCGCCTCGCCATAGCTCGGCTTCGGCGGGTGAAACCCGCTAAGCTGAGCGAAGGCGGGACTCACCTTCGCAAATTTTAATATGAACTACGTCTACATCCTCAAATGTTTCGATAAAGAAACCTACATTGGTTGTACAGAAAACACCGATGAAAGATTAGAGCGTCATAACAAAGGTTATGTTCCAGCAACTAAGACCAGATTGCCTGTCGAGTTAATTTCTTATTTCGCTTTCCAAAATAAATACACCGCCTACAATTTTGAAAAATATCTCAAATCTGGATCGGGAAGAGCATTTTTGAGGAAGCATTTGCTTTGCCCGCCATAGCCTTGTGCGACGGTGGGTTGTAGGCTGTTTTTTGGTTCTACCAATTATCCACAGGAGGCTTGACACGGAATGATAGTGCTGTATTATACAAGTATAAACGCCCCGTCCAGCCGCAAGGCCCGACGGGGTTTTATGTTATTATTGTCGTTATGCAAACCATACTGTTTATAGACGGCGAAAATTTTGTTAAGAAAATTAGAACTGTTTTTGAAACCGAGAAAAGATCAAAACCACGTCTAGACACTTACGATTTCCAAGGATTACTTAATAAGGTTCTTAAGGATATTAAGATAGACAAAACAATTTTTTATTTCGCCCATCTCAAAGAACATCCTGATACCAAAGAAAAATCCCAGCAACTTATTGAAGACCAGTGATTATTAAAAAACCATTTGCAGAAACAAGGATTTGAGGTTGTGCTTTCTGGCAGGGTGCGGGGACATATTGAAGAAGATTCTCGTGGAAAGAAGTCGTTAGTTTTCAAAGAAAAAGGTATTGATGTAAAAGTCGCAGTGGACATGGTGGTCGCGGCTTGCGATGGTAAATTAAAAACTGCAATTATTGGCAGTTCTGATTCTGATTTGCAGCCCGCTATCGCTGAGTTACGAAAAAGAAACGTAGAGCGCATTTATCTTGGTTTTGAAATGCTGCCGAACAAAGGATTAACTTTTACAACTAATCGTACCATACTCATCAGAAATTCGGAGGTTTTAGAGCTTGCCAAATAATAGTGAGTAGTCCCTTCGGCAAGCTCAGGATAAACGGGGTGGGGTAAATAAATTCCCTGGTTTTGCCAAGGAATTCCTTCTTACTCACCTTGCCTTTTATTGCTTTCTTTTTCGGCGGGTTTTACAAGTTGCCACTCTCCTTCTTTGAATATCAAATAACCTGTTTTCTTCATTCGTTTTACTACCTCCTGTTCTTCTAATGTGGCTGGTCTGAAACCTTTCTTCTGCAACTCTTCTAAAAGTGGTTCTTTGACGTAAGGCGGCAAAGACTCAAACGGCACTACGGGGATTTCTTTTTCTTCACCATTATGAGGCAACTTTTCTTTACTCATAGTTTTAGTTTATCACAGGATTCTCGTATTTACAAGAGTTTCTAGAAACAGTGTTCAGCCCCGTGGGGTAGCCCCTCGGCTTGGCTCGGGACAAGCTAAATCGGGTACGTGAATATACGCTGTCTGCCGTTGAAACACAGTTCTAACCCCGTAAAGTTGCCTTCGGCAACAACGGGGCAGGCATCATCCACGATGCCCCGTTGTGAGTATTTTCTTTTTAGCTTATGTTGAATCAATGCCCGGTGCTACAACTTCGACCAACTAAAGTTGAAAGTTTCTAGCAAAGGCAAAAATTTACAAAAAGGTCAAAGATTTATATATAAACAAATTCTGTCGCAACTTCCAGTCGAAGTTGTAGCTACCGGGATGCTTATCGACGAAGTAACAATCAGAGTATGCGCGGGGAATGGCGGCAAAGGCGCGGTAGCTTTTGATAAAAATAAAATGGCTCTTGGGCCGGCTGGCGCCGATGGCGGCAATGGCGGCAGTATTTATTTTGAAGGAATTTCCGACTTGAGCGGGTTACTTCAATTTCGGCATAAGAAGGAGATTGTCGCCAAAAATGGAATGGACGGCCGGAGTCAGTTTCGCGATGGTAACGATGGCGAAGATTTAATTTTGAAAGTTCCGGTTGGCACAGTGATTCACAAAACGAGCGATTCGACTTCGTCCGCCATCAATCCGGAACAAGATCGTAAGATTGAAACCGGAGAAGTTCAGGAAATTATAAAAATCGGGGAGCGGGTTTTGGCGGCCCAAGGCGGTCGTGGCGGCAAAGGAAATTTTAAGTTTCGGGCGCCGCATCGAACCAGTCCTCTGATCTTTACCTACGGTACGCCAGGAGAAAGCTTCACCATTAGGTTAGAACTCAAACTAATCGCGGATGTCGGCATTATCGGTCTGCCCAATGCCGGAAAATCCAGTTTATTAAACGAACTTACCAAAGCCAAGAGCAAGGTAGCGAACTACCCTTTTACCACTCTGGAACCGAACTTGGGCGCTTATTACAAATTGATTTTGGCGGACATTCCCGGACTGATTGAGGGAGCGTCAGCCGGCAAAGGATTGGGAATAAAATTCTTGCGGCATATCGAACGGACCAAAATTCTTTTTCATTTGATTTCCGCGGAATCGGAAAACCCGGCGAAAGATTACAAAATAATTAAAAAAGAGCTTGCGAATCACAACGAAGAGTTGGCAGAAAAACCCGAACACTTGTTTTTAAGCAAAAGCGATTTATTGCCGCCGGCAGAAGTAAAAGAAAAACTCAAGACCCTGAAGAAAATAAATAAAAACGCCCTCGCCATTTCCACCCACGATTGGGAAAGTATGGAAAAAGTGAAAGAAATCTTAAATAAAATAGGGTCCGAAAAATAGACTGTATAAGAGCCCAAGAAATATTCTTGACTTTCGGGCGGAGTTTTATCGGCCTATTCGCACGAATTAGCCTATAATAAAATTGATGGAAGAATTTCCAAAAGAACCCAGTCCGGAAAATGTTGAGGAGGGGATTAGAAAATTGTTTGATACGCTGTATAGCGGTTATGCCGGAGAAGCTTACAACCAGCTGACTCCCGAATTGCAAGAACAGTGGTATGAAGTTGAAATGGAGGCGGAGGTTTCCGGAGATCGAGAAGCCGCGAAAACTCACTTGGAGGAATTTCTAAAAGTTCTGGGAAAGAAAAAGGAAATCGGAAATTAGTAATTAGTAATTAGTAATTAGAAATTTTAATTACCAATTACCATTCATTCTTTGACCTTTTATTGCTTAGCATCTATTCTCAAATTCTTGAGAATTTGAGAATAGATATCCTCAGCCTTAAATGGTAAATAGTAAGCTAATATCACGGGCATAAGCCCATGGAGCTACATTTTACTTTTTCCGCGCTTTACTTTATAATATTGACGGAACTTTGAAAGGCTAAACCCGGATTCGCTGTGTAGCGAATCGGGTCGCCCGATCAAATCAAAGATTTGATTTAGGGAGGAAAATACAATGAAATGCCGTCGTATTTTGCGAGCGAACATCAGTGGTTCGTCTTACGTTTCGGGCGAGCAACTTTTAGAAGCTTTGCGGGCATTGATTAAGCAGGAGGCGTTTCAGGATTATGTCGTTTATAAAAAGCTGATTAAGGATTTGGATGATGGTCAGTATTGGTCATTGGGTTTACGGCCAACCATTCTCTGGAATAATCCTAGCGGCATCTTACTTTTCTTCGGTGACGACGTTGATTCGGAAAAGAGCGAGTTCAAGCTCAATTACGATCGGGATAGCGGCAGTATTAGTGTTGGCAATGCTGTTTTGGACATCATTGTGCCGGAACACCTCGACGAGGAAATCATCGCCCGGGTAACGGAAGCTCGCGATCGCTTGCGTGAAATTTTGGAGAGGAGATAAAAATTTTAAAAAGGTCAGTACGCGAAGTATTGACCTTTTTTATTTTTTAAGTAAAAATGTAATTAGCTTTTTGACATTAAGGAGATGAAGATGGCAGAAAAGCGGACTCAGTCTAGGAAAATTTGGAGTGATAAGGAAAAAGCGATTCTCAAAAAGGTTTACCCCACCGCTTCAGACGATGAGATTTTGAAATCTTTGCCCGGCAGAAACTGGGAATCAATCGGCATAAAAGCCAGTAGAATGAAATTGAGTCGTGTTAATCGAGGGTTGGGTTTTTCTTGGTCAGACGAAGAAGAGAAAATTTTAAAGAAGTTTTGGCTCACCGAGCATTCCCAAGGAGAAATAGAAAAAGAACTCCCAAGGCATAACTGGAACGCAATTAGGTTGCATGCTTCCTTACTCGGCTTGGAGCTGCGCGGTAGAGAAAAGAGGATGAGCGAAACCGCGGAAAAGTTGCCCCAAGAATCTGTCGACGAACAGGTTAGCGAGCGGATGAAGCAACTCTTTGGAGAAGTATCACTTAAACCGCATCAATTACCGCATTTGGACGCCAGTAAGCCGCATGAAATTAATTCCAAAAAAGGAGAAATTTTAATTTTGAATTCTCCGCTTATTGGTTCGCTGGTCGCCGAAGATGAATATATTGATATCGTAAAAAATTCACTTCGTCTCGCCGAAGCGTCAAAGTGTGACGCGATTATTGTGACCGGTAACCTTATGTATATGTTGGCGCAGCGTTACGGAACCCACAGACCTTACAAGACGCAAGTGTCCGGCGTGAAGGTTAACGCCAAGAAAGTTGAAGCGGGTTATCCCAAAAGCGTTGTGAACCATCCGGAATTTAGGTCAATTGAAAAACGTCTTGAAAGAGGCGAAGTAGTGTTTGTGACCATGGGACAGCGTTTAGATCATAATCTGGACATGCTTCACAAGACTTTTATCGACGACAAGGGTAAGTCGCTGTACAGCGGCTCGGTGTATATCACCTTCGGCAAACTAGAAGACGAGCTCATCATGTTTTACGCGAACGAGTTTTTAAGGGTTGATTTGTTTAAATCCCGGGCTTGGGCGCAGAAAAGAGTTTACGAATGTACGTCAAAATGGGCAAAAGAGAAAGATCAAGCGATAAAGGACGAAGTTTATAAAGAACTTCTGGATTGGAAAAGGTGGCTTAATATCTTTGTCGTCTTGAGCAATTCGGCGGATGAGTCTATTGATAAAAAAAGGGAAATGGTTACTGCGTACCTCATTAAGAGATACGAAGAAAGTATTCCAAACTCAAAAGTTATCAGCGTTGGCGATGCATTTATTAAGATCAATTCGCGCAACATAATGATTACTACCGACAAGCACAGAAATGTTTCCAGCGGAAAATTAAGCACTTGGCTTTTGGACAAAACGGAAAGTTATTCCAAGGGTCGCAAGCCGGGGAATATTCCGAACGTTATGCTGGGAATGGGCCTTAACCCGTTTTTTGACGTTAAGTTTGTGACTTATCAGGCATCCGATGAACCCAGAGACAAGAGGACGTGCACCATTATTCAGTTACCAATGTGTATTGACGCAGAAAGATATCGCGATGTTATCCGCAACCAGAATATTTTGAAAGACAATATTACGCGGGTTGGACAAGAGAGCGGTTTTGAATCGGGAGTCATCACGCTCCGTTGGCACGAAGGCGTGTCTCAGCCAGTTATTGAATCTTGGACTAGCAATTTGCTGAAGAACAAAGAGATTTTCAAGAGCGAGAAAAATATTCAAAATTTGGTTGATGGGAAGAAAATTGAGCACCGGCTTATGTATGGCCATAAAAGGGGATGCACTCATTATGGCGCAAGCGACGTTATGAGATACGACAGTCCCAATGATCCGAATGGAGTGCCTGTTAAATACCATTATCAAGTCGCTATGGAGTTTCTGCTTGCGGCAAACGCCCCGATTCTCACAGATCAGCACGATGGAGACATAACCCAAGGAGCGAACCATCCTTACTGGAAAAACGTGCATCCGGAATATCTTCTTCCGGAATATTTTCTGGAAAAAGCGAAAGAGATCGAATCTTCCAATGATTCTTGTCCTGAAAAGTTCAAGAAGCTGAAGAAGCTCGCGCTTGATCAGAAAATTTGCGAAGGGATTTTTCAGCCCGACGAACAGGTTAAAGGTTATGTAAAATCTTTGAAACCGTATCTGGATTATTTCCTGCAGATTATCAGCCGCAAGAATGCATCTAAGTTGTCTTTCAACGGCAGGTTGTCGGCGATTATGCACATTATGGGCAATCATTGCAAAAACACTTACAAGACATCGGATGTGTTCGTTTCAGACGCGCTGAACATCACCGAGCAGCTCAAAAAATTACTTTTTGCGCACTTGATTAATAAAAAAGACAACGGTCTTCAGGAATATGTTGAAAACGAACTTACCGCGCCGCAACACGGGCCTTTGGGCGAAGCGCGCGGATCGTTTGGGATTCAGGGCTATCAGCTTTACGCGATGATTTTGAAGCATAAACAAGGCGAAATAGACAAGACGCAGAAGAAGAGCCAAAAAAGAAGTATGAATGAACATGAAGTTGGTTTGCCGATTATTAATTTGTCGGGAGACAACCATAAAGGCGGCATTAGAATTACTCGGGGTATCGTGAATATCAAAACCGGCGGTCAGCAAGACGAGGGAGCTTACGGCCGAGAAATTGACGGTTCTGAACAGAACGTTTTTTCACTGGTATATGGTGTGCCGGTGGGAGGATTTGCTTTCGGTCCAGTCGTGTTTGTTATTCTTGATACGGAAACGATGCGCAGATACGCGCTTAAGCCATTTGCCGTCAATGGGAAAAAGTTGTTTAGAAATGCCATTGAATAATCTAGTTTCACTCTGAACTATAGACATTTGGCAGTAGTGAATAAATAAAATTCGTGGAGTCCTTAACTGGACTCCTTTTTTATTTTTAGTTAGTGTGATAGTAGACCGTTGATAATCAGAAAGGCTAAATCAATCCAATGTGGATTGATCGCCCGATCAAATCAGAGATTTGATTTAGGGAGGCGGCTAATATGTCTAAGAAACTGGACCCGCGCGCGATCGGACCGGAAGAAAGAAAACTATTGGAAAATCTTCGAGGGGAAGTTTTTGGTCAGGAAGAAGTTCTGGAAAAAATTGCCGGAGCTTACGGATTTCATCGGTCAGGACTAGGCGATCCCAATAAGCCAATCGGCGTTTTTCTCTTTGTGGGGCCGCCGGGCGTCGGTAAAATGGCCACCGTTCGCGCTTTGGCAAAATATTTTTTTAAAGATCCCAGTGGATTTTGCTACATAAACTGCAAACATCAAGTAACGTTCACCCAGCGCGGCATGGACAGGGCTCACCAGCAGATGCTTGAGAAATTGCACGTTGGCGATATGGACAAGCTTTACGAGCGTAGCGGCAAACTGATGGAAATAGAAGAAGAGTTGAAAGCAATGTTTGAGAAGCTTCGTTCGCTGCGCGCGGAGTTAAAGAATCTACAAAGGACTATTAAAGAAATGGAAGATAAGAAAAAGGTTGCGCCAAAGAACCTAAGGAAAGAATTTGCCGAGAAAAATACGGAATACCGCCAATTGACCGAAAAGCACCAAAAAATAAAAGTTGATCATTTCAATAAAAGTTTTGAGCTTAGCCGAGAGATGGCCGAAGCGGCTAAGAAGGGTTGGCATTATGACGAGAGCAATCCGCCGCAAAATCTCCTTTCGGTAGTGTTTTACGATCGCGTAGAAGACGCAGACGAGGATTTCTCGGATTTTTTGGCCGAGATTATGGATAATGGGCAAGCTATGTTCATAAGGGATGAAGGCCCAATGACCGCTTCTTTTCGGAACTCCTTTGTTTTTCTTTCGCTTGGTCTTTCCGCGGATAAATTTGAGGAAGTCGCGAAAGGCGAAGGTCACCTAGGTTTCCGACCCGAACATTCGGGAACGCACACCCAGGAAGTTAAAAATTTCATAATGGAAGAAGCCGGAAAAATTTTCCCGGTCGGTATTTTAGACAGATTGCAGATAGTGATGTTCCAAAAACTGGACGTGGATGGTTTGATGAAGATTCTGACTTTGAAAATTCGGAATCTTCCGTTAATGGTTAACGTTGACGCACGGGTTAAGGAATACTTGGTGAAACGGTCGCTGGAGCAAAAATCCGGAGCTTGGTATTTGGAGCGGGATTTTGAGGAAAAGATTGTGTTGGAATTGACGCGCATTTTGCGGAGTGGTCAGGTGACGGGAAAAGATACCGTGCTGGTTAAGTTGGAAGGCGACGAAGGCAAGGAAGAAATAGTGTTTTATAAAGAATAATGGCGACTCTTCGCGAGTCGCTATTTTAATTGTGGAGCGGGTAAGGGGAACAAGGGTTTTTCCGCAAGATGGCGGAGAAACCTCGAACACCGCCAGCACCCCGACCCCCATCTCGGACACCAAAGGTTTCCGACACCCAAAGTGTATTGACGCGTCAATACACTTTGGGTTGCCTTCCTGATCGGGGTGCTGGCTGGGCTCGATTCCCTAACCAGACATATGCAGAATAAAACTTCCCAATATTGGGAAGTTTTATTCTGATGAGCGGGATAGTATACCAGGTTCGAACCTACTTTAAGTCTGACTTTGAGCGGTTCTTTGTCCCGAAACTATCGCTGGAATCAGTACAGCTAGTATAGTATCTTCTGGTCTGTTCCGTACAATCCATTACGTACCTACCGAACAGTAGCGCCCTTGCGACTTTTGACATACCATTGGCAAATTATGTCAGTCTGTTATTTCTATGCCTGCTATATGCCAGGTAGTGGTCATTCTATGCTGCGGCATAACCGATGAGGCGTTTTGAACAGTAGCGTCATTGCAACTGTCCCGACGGGGCATACCCTCGGCTTTCTTACGTCCGTTTTTATGAAAAAACGAAAATAGGTGGTGGGTGTTTTCCTTTCGACTTTTGCGCGCGCGGCGGGGACACCCTCTCCAAGTTGACGTTTTTTGTCTGAAAACTTTTAGGCTTGTCGGGCTGCTATGTCTTTTACTTGCTGAATGTCCGCTTTGAGCTTGGCGATGTCTGGTGCTGCGTGCTGAACCATCTCGTCGGATTGATTGTGCGCCTCTATGTACCTACTGAACTCTTCGTGTAGCTGCTTCGCCTTATCCAGCTTTTCGCGACTCAAGCTCGCGCGGATAGTGTTGTGCATCTGAATCTGGTCAGACCAGCGTGTGATAACTCTGCCGAAGATTCTTTCTTCAACCGCTTTCTCGACTGCTCCACGTAACATCCCGTAAGTGCCTCTGATGCCGTCCGCTTGAGCTTCGCCAGTGAGAGTCCCAAGCTCACGAACTTTTACCTCAATTTTTTGAATGTAAGCATCGAACTTTACCGAGCCTGGATAGTAGTTTTGTGTTACCACACCAACTCTGGCAGCTTCCGAATGTAGGTCGTGAAAGGCGGCTTTGGCTGGGTCAATGTTGCCATCATTGTTTTCAATCTGGTCGTGAAGATAACTCGCAAACATCAGGTCGTGAGTGAAAACAACAATCTGCCGCGCTTCGGATTCCTGCACGATTCTTCTTGCGATTCTTTCCTTCCTGTCGTGGTCAAAACTTGTAGCGGGGTCATCGAAAATCACTGGTGCGTGCTCGGTTTGCATTGAAAGCTCCGCGAAGAAGTCCGACAGAGCAACCGCCTTTTGTTCCCCTTCGCTCAAGAATTGGTCTATGCCGTCCAACCCCTCCATATTCTTTGCCCGCATCTGCGAGCCGTATTCGCCGCGAAACTCAAGATTGACTCCTGGCGCGTCGAGGTCTGCCGCCTCTTTTTGAAATTGTGCTTTGAACGAATCGGATACCAGCTCACGCCAGGCTTTCTTGCCGAGGTCGGTTGTTGGCTTCGTGTTGAGTTTGTTTGCCTGCAATGGAGACGCTTTCGTTATCCATCGCTCTATTGCGATGTACTTTTCAACTTGTGGTCGGTGTTTTGAAAACTTCTGAATGTCTTGCAGTTCAGCTATCGCCTTGTCGAGTTCCTGGGACTTTTTGAAAAGGTTGCTTTGCGATTCTTGGAGTACCTTTATGTCGGATTCCACTTTAGCTCGTGCCTTGCGGATACTGGCAATGGTGCCAGCGGTTTTTACTGGCTGGAACTTCTGCGGTTTTTTGTTCTTCAAAGAAGATGCAACTTTTTGAGCCAGGCTGTCAGCTTCGGTCAATGCGGCAAAAGCCGTAGCGACGGTTCGCTTCTGCAAAAACTTTTCAAAATCTTCTTGTCCATACGGGAAGTCTTCCGCAAAAGAAGAGTTTTCCAAATCACTCAAAGCCTCATCGAGTTTTGCTTCGACATCTTCGAGGTCGGAGGTTTCCTCTTCCTGGAAAAGTTGTCGGTAAAGTTGGATGAGTTTTTGCGCTCCTTTCGATAGTTTCTGCTGGCAGTATATGCAGCGGTCATCGTCGCCTGGATACTCGTCGTGTTCTGCAAGACGAATGTAATCCTCTCCAGCGTCAATAAACTTTTCCCACTCGTCCGATTCTTTTTCCGCGATGTCGTAATCCTCAAGGGTCTTGCCTTTCTTTGCCGCCTGCTTCTTTTTGAGCTGAGCAAACTTCTTTACCAAGCCGAAATAGACTCTGATGTTTTGGGCGGACAAGTCGGATTGTACTTGCGCGAGTGCGTCTTCCAACGCTTTGAGTTTTTGATGTCGCGTTCGCAGAATCTCCGATTGCTGGTCGAGATTTTGCAGCCCCCTCCTTTCCTTTGTTTTATCCGTAAGAGCTTTTTGAGCCTTCGCATCCCAAGCGGGAAGTTTATTCAAATCTTCCGATTTTGTAGCTGCCGTTATCCCCGCAACAAACTTTCCGATTGAAGTCTCCTCATTGAAAATGTCATCAATCAAAGGTTTGTCATTCGCTGCGGTCTGGATGTCTCCAGCCAAGCGTTCTTGCAGTCCCTGCATTGACGTTGAGAGAGCCTGGAACAACTCAAAGCCGTAGGGTTGGTAAGAGAAACCGAGGCTTTTATTCAGATAGATTGGAATGCACTTGCCATCGAAAATCGCCATCTGGTCGAAGGGCGCAAGCCTGCTTTCGCCGTTCCACTGGCAGACGGCATCGGTTGTGCCGTTCGCATATTGTATCTTCGCCTTACAGCGATTTTGAGTCTTTGCGCTGTGGACGTTCTGCCATACTTCTTCCTGCGTCCTGGAGCCAGCAACTCTTTTGAGTATTCGCACAAAACCAGACTTGCCGCTTCCATTCTTGCCGTACACCACTGTTAGCTTCAGATGGAATGGAATCGTTGCACCGCGCTCAAGGGCGTTCACGCCGCTTTCGTGCTGTAAGCTCTTGAGCACAAATCCGTTCGCGGTAGCGGTTCTTTGAGCGGGTGCGGGTTGCTGCGATGCTGGCTCGGCTTCTCCAGCTTTCTTCTCTCGCAACTTGTGGGCAATTAGAAACTGTTTGTACGTCTCGTCGAGGAACGCTTTATCTGGAATCGCACGCGACAACAAAACCCTTCCGACAAGGGACTTGAGCCATTCTTCGCCGCTTTGATTTGCCAGCTCTTGCAGGTAATCATCGGCTTTCAGTTTTTTGGGAGCGGTTGTTGTCATAGTCATTTTGTATGGAGAGCTACTTTTTCGGTTCGCTCCTGCCGTGTTTAAGGAAATCCTTTATGTCCTGCTCGATAAAACGCCACTTTCCGAGCTTTGAACCTTTGAGCCAGCCCTTTTGCAGATACCGAAACAATGTCCTTTCTTTGACGCCGAGTATCTTTTCCAAGTCTTGTAGCGTGTATGTTTTAATCATAATTGTTTTGACTCGTTAGCATCTTTATTCTATGCTGTTATTAAGATTGAGGCAACTTTTGACAGGGTGCCTTATCAATGACGATGACTATGAATACTAAACACGGTAAGTTTTTGGGTCTGATTGAGGAAGCTCTTGGCTACAACCAACCCGAAGACAATGAAATAAAAATCCTTGAATCCACCCTCCTGGAAGCTGGCTTAACTAAACAAGATTTAGCTTGGAATCTTAAAAAATCAACTTTTAATAAAGTTATCGCAGGGCAAAAGGTAATGTTCGCAGCAACAAAAACCCAAAGCTCCTATCCTAAAGCAGCGGAGTTATCTTCTGTATCGAGCAACGACTACAGCCAACCCGTTTACCTACTCAAGATTGACCGCTCGGCTTTGGCGCTGATTGAAGCTAAACCGACACCAAGCGACAAGCCAAGCTTCGATGAGAATAGCGGAAAGATATTCTTTAATGGCAAGGAGTCTGAAATACCGCTTAAAACCAACCAGTATTTTTTATGTAAAAAGTTGTTTAGTGAAACGCCTGGAAAGCGAGTTAAGGAGATAGATATACTCGATATGATTGATTGGTCAAAAGACGGGGCAAGAAGCGTTTACGACTCTATGAGAGCAGTTAATACGAGGGCAAAAAGAGACTTAGGTATCCTTGAATTATTTTGTTGGAGAAACAACACAATTTGGATAAAAGAGCTATAGCTGGAAAGCTACCAGTTATGCGAATCGCATAACTCAAAGGTGAATCAACCCGAAGTCGCTACGCTGAAGACGTAGCTTTTTATTTTTGTTGCAAACTCTATGACGATGACTGTAAACACAACACGAGATGTTTTCCGAACCGCAGACCTCGCATTAACTGCGGCTCTTTGCGTTTCTGGCTTTGTCGTTGAAGAGATGGAGCGAGTAAACCCCACTCGGTCGGTCTTCATCTTCCAAAACTCCGCCGAGCTACAAGGGGCAGTGAACGGATACTGGCGGGGTGATTTGCGGGTTGAACCGCAAGCATTTTTCAACCAGCTCAAAACGTTAAAGGCGCGTATTTACGAGCGATGATTTCCGATAAAGCATTACAAGAGTTCAAAGCGATTTGGAAAGAGGAAAAGAACGAAAAAATCTCCGACGAACAGGCTATGGAAGAAGCAACGCAGCTTTTGATACTCTTTGATGCAATCTATAAGCCGATTAAGAAATCGTGGCTCGATGACGATGACAATGGAAAGCACAGGCAACATTCTGAATAAGAAGAAGTGGCAGCCAAAGCTGGATTCGTTTGAGGGCTTGCCGATAAGACCGCCTGTAAAGCAGACGCGGCTTTACCTGGACAACGAATACTTTGAGAAGGGATACGCCGCAGCCTTTCCAGACAGCGCAACCGCTGTGTACTGCATCCTCGCAAAATATGCACACCACGAAAAACAAATCTGCTTTCCTGCCGCAAAAACAATTATGGAGCTTGATGGAATAACAAACAGGAGCACCGTATTCAGGGCATTCAAGATACTGGAGGCTTATAACATCATTGCAATCATCCACCGCTCCAAAGGGCGCGTGCCGAATGTCTATGCTCTCCTGGCACCGTCTCATTGGACAAGCCTCAACAGTCTTCCTTTTGAGACTGTTATACAAAGGATAAAGAAACCGAGAACGGTATCAGTAAAGCAGGGTCAACAGTCTCAAAATCCACCTCATAACAGTGGCACTGATGAGACACGAAGTCATATAACGGAGTCAAATAAAGAAATCAAAGACGGATTAAAAAAATCTTCAATTAAGGGAACGGAGTTACTGCAACGTTTGTCGCCAGCTTCGAAGTCCCTACTGACTAACTACTTCAGCAAAGAAGATATGGTTGCCGCTTTAGAGGAAATCGTCGCAAGCGACGCTAAAGCCGATAAGCTCGGCTACAAGCCCGTGCTGGAATCCCTGCGGCGTCGTGGCGCAGCGCTTTTGAAGGAGCTGCCAGGCTGGATAAGATAATAAGCCATCAACTATGAGAAATCCATACGCTAACAATTTACCCCTTGTCAGGGTTTTACATAGTGCTATAATGACTATGCGTCCTACATTTCAGTATATTTGTGAGGTTTTTTCGTCCTTAGCGGGCAGGAAGGGACTACTCCCGACTTCCACTAAGGACACCTCACGGTGTTCTGAGATGTGGGACGCAAGTCGGCGGGTAGTCCCTTTTTGCATTTTGAATAGTTATTAAAGGGTCGCAGGAAATAAAATTAAATCAATCAAAACTTATGAAAAAAATAATTTCAATTATCCCCATCATCTCAATTATTGCCATCATTTCGTTTGCACCGCCGAGTCAAACCTATGCGGCGTGGTGGAATCCACTTTCGTGGTTTTCCCAAAGCAAACAAGTGGAAGAGCAGCAGCCGCAAAGTGCTGCTTCAAGCAACGCGGCTCTAAAGCCGCAAACAGTCAGCGAGAATGTCGAGGCGGCAGAAAGGCAAAAATTGGTTACTCCTTTGAATAACACTCAACCGTCCGATGCGAAGACAATCGAAGCGTTGAAAGCAGAAGTGGCAACACTTAAGTCGAGTCTCGATAATCTATACAAAGCTCATAACGAATTGCTTAAATATACAACCGAAATAGTTGCAGTTATCAGGGGCGAAATTAAAAACACGCCGCAAACTCCTATTGGGAGCACTTTGGAAACGAAAGTTACGAGCTTAAATACCAGAGTTACTGAATTAGAAAGAAAAACTGGATTATTGCAGGAGGATGTTTTTAATACTTCTAATGAGCTGGCGAGACAGACGATGCTTTCTGGACTTTCTGGTGTAGGAGCAAGCGACTTGAAACAAACAATTGAAATTGTTTGTAGGGGGGCATTTGGTGGAGTCGTTTGCCCTCCGTTCAGCCCCTCGCCAAGCCTTAAAGACAGAATTGAAAAACTTGAGAGAGGATACTAACTATGAATAACGAACAATCACCAATCAAAGAGATTTGGGAAAACCTAAAATATATTTTAGGGCTTATATGTATGGGGTTCCTATACGGAATATCCTCATTAGTATTTCTGGCTATGTTTCTGCAATGGATTCTTGAAATAGATATTACCGAGCTTGATAAATCATATCTTTTACTTATTGCTTGGGCTGGAGGGATTATCGGCACTTATCTCTATTCCAAAAATCAGGAAGAAAAACGAATACAGGAACAGCTTGGTAAATTAAGGCGCAAAGAGACGGTTTACTATCCCCATCCAAAGTTAATGGAACGATGGGAAAAGGAAAAACAGTTTAAGGAATGGGAGCAAAAGCGTCTCGGGGTAAACCCCCGAAGCGGCGACCCCTTCTCGCAAGTGCCAGATAACCCTACCAATCCTCGTCGCGCGTCGCTTACAGAGATACAAAAAGAAATGACAAAAGAAAAAGAGGCAGACCAATCTAAAGAATTGTTAGAAAAACTTAATAAAGAATACCCCCTAACGCTTCACACGGGTGCTGGACGTTTATTCACAACTGTGAGACGGATGAAAGCTGAAAAAGAATTTAGTCTTCCTATTGATTTAAGGAGTGGCTTCGCCATTTCTGTTGAAACTGGAAAAGCCGCAAATAAGATGGGTGGACAGGAGTGGGAAAGTTTTTTTAAGGATTTATCCGAACAACTTGAGAGAGACTATCCCGAATTATATCAACAATTGTTTCCCGAAAAGATGAAGCCTGAAGGCGGGGGCGAGATGCAGATAATCTTTCACAAAAAGAATCCCAGTAATCCTAAAAACAATGACAAAAAATGAAGACAACAAAATAAAATACTTCGTCTATTGCCGTAAGTCCACCGATGACAAAGAGCGGCAGATTTTAAGTCTACCTTCCCAGGAAGAGGCAATGAAAAGCATTGCAGTACAGAGTAAGCTCAATTTCATTGATGCCTTTAGAGAAGCAAAATCAGCCAAAGCTCCCGACAAGAGACCCGTCTTTGCCGAAATGATAAGAAGCATCAAGATTGGCAAAGCGAACGGAATTATCTGTTGGGAATTGAGCAGATTAGCCCGTAACCCTGACGAAGCTGGATTGATAATGGGAATGCTCCAAAGGGGCGAGATAAAGCATATAAAGACCTATGGCAAGGATTACTACTCGGATGACAACGCCGTTATCTCGTCTGTCGAGTTTGGAATCGCCAACCAATTTAGTCGTGACCTGGCTAAAAATGTAAGGCGTGGTTTGAGGGATAAAGCAAAAACTGGCTGGCGTCCTACACGTGCGACATTGGGTTACTTGAATAGCAAAATCAATTTGAAAGGAGAGCAGAATTTGTCTAATGACTCGGAACGATTTGGTTCAGTAAAGCAGTTGTGGCAAATGATGCTCACTGGAAATTATACAGTGCCAGAGCTACTGGATTTTGCGAATGGCAAACTGAATCTAACTCAGCCAGCTACTCCCCAACGACCAGAGAGAAAACTGACATTGAATGTTCTGTATCATATGTTCAGCAACACATTTTACTATGGCTGGTACGACTGGAAGGACGAGAACGGCAACTCAATTCAGATAAAGGGCAATCACGAGCCAATGATAGCGGAAGACGAGTTCTGGTTGGCGCAGAAGATACTCGGCAGGAAGGGGCGTCCCAAACCAACCAAGCATAAATTCGCTTTCACTGGTTTAATCCAGTGTCCTTGCGGTGGAATGGTTACGGCGGAAGAAAGATACAAGAAACAGAAGAATGGCAACGTGCATCATTATGTTTACTACCATTGCACAAAAAAAATTAAGCCAGGTTGCGTAGAGAAAGCTATTGAAATTAAAAAACTGAATGAACAAATTGATGGTATTCTCAAACGACTTAGCATATCAGAACGCTTTCAGGATTGGGCAGTAAAGTATCTGCACGAAATCAGAAAGACCGAAGCCAGGTCACAGGACGAGAGCTTTGTCGCAAAGCAGAAAGCTCTAACTAAACTTGTAGAGCAACAGCACAATCTCTTGCTTAAATATACTCTCCCAGATAACGCAGACGGACATCTTATCAGCGACCAAGATTTTGAATCACTAAAGACCCGCCTCTTCAAAGAAAAATCCATTCTTGAGGCAGAATTAAGCGTCCAGGGCAAAGCAATTGACCAGTGGGTTGAATTAAGCGAGCGCACGTTTAATTTTGCACGCTATGCACGGCTCTGGTTCACTAAAGGAGACACAGAAACGAAGCGAGCCATCTTTTCGTGCCTCGGCTCGAACTTTTTACTCAAAGACCAAAAATTGGCTATAACAATGAGGAAATCCTTCAATTTTATCTTTGAAGGGCTTTCTCAAGCCGAGCAAGAATTAGAACGGCTCGAACCTGTGAAGACACCAGCAGCTATAAAGGATTTTGAATCTTTTTCGTCAAAGATTCCTGTTATGAGCGGGTAAGGGGAATCGAACCCCTGTCTTTAGCTTGGAAAGCTAAGGTAATGCCATTATACGATACCCGCGACCACATCATTGTATTTTATTTGCGTTACTTTGCCAAGATTTGCATTGTTCTTGCCAGAGGCGGGCAGGCGCGATTACTTTTGAAACTTGCGAAAAGTAAAGAAATGAGTCAAGATAGTGCTGTATTCCATAAGTGATAATGGCTGTAAAATTTAAGCTCAAACCGAGGCATATATTATTGGCCGCTGTTGCCGCAGCTATTGTTTTGGGTTTTCGCTATATAGTATTTCCGCCAAACTATTTGCCAAGCGAGTTTTCTGACGCGCGTATCAAAGGCGCGATCATTGCCCAAAAAGTGGTCGAGTTATCACGCGACACGCTTTCTCGACTCAACGAAGTATCCAAGTATGACCAGCAAAGAAATCCCCCGGAAGCCTTAATTGCCATTTCCAACGCCTTGATCGCGAATCGCGAGAATCAAGTTGAATCCGTAAGACTCTCATCTCAATTAACAGCTATGGCGGAAAATTTGTCTCGGATCCAACCGGAGCGGGCCAGACAATTGGCTACTCAAGCCGTTACCGCCGAAGTTGCCTTGGTAAGCCGATTACTTTACTATAATACCTACCTCAATCAGCTTTTTGAGACTTTGAAAGTTAAATTTGAAAAGCCCGGGGTTTCGTATCTTGATGGACAAGTGCAGGATTTAATTACTAAAATTAACGATGAGGCTCAGGAAATCAACAGATTGAACAAAGAGTTCAGTTCCTATATGGCGGAATTCGACAAGATATTCAATAAATAAATTCGAAGCACGAAGCACGAAATCCGAAACAAATTCAAAATTCTAAACAGTTTCGAATTTCGGATTTAAACGAGACGGGGTGTAGTATACCGGCAGTACGCCTGCTTTGGGAGCAGGTAGACTGGGTTCGATTCCCAGCACCCCGACCAGCTGGGAATCGAAGGGTATTTTCAAGAAGCAAACTGCTTTGCTTTTTGAAAAACCCGGGCTTCGGAGGAGGAGCGGAGCATGTGTGAAGCACCGCGAAGCGACGGAGGAGAAGGATTCCTAGCACCCCGACTAGCTTGCTCGCCCCGCCGACTGGCAGGCAGGCGGTAGACAGGCCCCCGTAACTCAAAGCCGACGCAAGGTCGGCTCTCCGACCTCCGATATTCAAATCGGAGCGTCGGAGTGGATAGAGAATTTATGATTAAAAAGGGATATGTGTATATTTTAAAAAGCGAGAATGGGAAGTTTTACATTGGTAGCACCGATGAGCCAAGGCGAAGATCAAAACAGCACTCTCTAGGGCACACCCAAACAACTCGCAATATGCATAATTTCAGACCAGTGTTAATCCAAGAATATGATTCTTTAGAATCTGCGCGAAAAATCGAAAGGAAGATAAAGAATCTCAAGAGAAAGGATTATATTGAAAAAATGGTCAGAGAGGGATACATTAGATTAGAATTATAATAACGCCCTCGTAGCTTAATGGATAAAGCAGGACTCTTCTAAGGTCTTGATGGGGGTCCGATTCCCTCCGAGGGCACAGCTTGACTTCAATAAACTTTTGTGTTATTTTTGTTTTCTTACCGCAATGAATCAAATACGCAACATAGCAATAATCGCTCACGTTGATCATGGCAAGACTACCTTAGTTGACGCGCTTTTGAAGCAATCGGAAAATTTCCGGATTAAAACCGACGCGGCAAAAGATTTGATTATGGATTCCAACGAACTTGAAAGGGAGCGCGGAATTACTATTTTCTCCAAGAATGCGGCAATCAAGTACAAAGATATTAAAATCAACATTGTCGATACTCCCGGCCACGCTGATTTTGGAGGCGAGGTGGAGCGGATTATGAGAATGGTTGACGGTGTTTTGCTTTTGGTGGATGCCAAGGAGGGTCCGATGCCGCAGACAAAATTCGTTTTGCGAAAGGCAATTCAGGCAGGGCATAAAGCGATCGTTGTTATAAATAAAATTGACAAGCCTGGAGCCCGTCCGGAGTGGGCGCTGAACCAAACCTTTGATTTATTCATTGAATTGGGAGCTACGGACGAGCAGGCTAATTTTCCGGTTATTTATGCCGCCGCGATTCAGGGCAAGGCGGGATTGGAACCGGATTTGGAAAAAATGGCGAATGTCCTGCCCTTGTTTGAAAAAATTATTGAATACATTCCCGCGCCGCAAATGGATAATTCTAAACCGCTCCAAATGCTGACGGTGAATTTGGTTTACGATAATTACAAAGGGAAAATCGCGATCGGCAGATTATATTCAGGAATTTTAAAAAAAGGAATGTCCGCCGTCCATATAAACCGCGTTGGTAAAATCAGTAAGATCCAGTTAACTTCCATTATGCTTTTTGATGGATTGAGCCGCGTGGATGTTGATGAAGCGATGGCCGGAGATATTGTCGCGGTGGCCGGAATTCCAGATATTTCCATCGGAGAAACTATTGCCGATGCCGATAATCCGGTGGCTTTGCCGATTATTAAAATTGACGAGCCAACTATAAAAATGACTTTTGCCGTCAATACTTCGCCTTTTACGGGCCGCGAGGGGCAATATACTACTTCCCGAAATCTGAAAGAGCGGTTGGATAAGGAATTGGAAACCGACGTTGCCTTGAAAATGGCTTCTACCGGATCGTTGGATCGTTGGGTAATTTCCGGGCGCGGTGAATTGCACTTGGCAATTTTTATTGAAAAAATGCGACGCGAAGGATATGAACTCGAAGTTTCCAAGCCGCAGGTAATTTTTAAGGCCCGTTCGACAAGCTCAGGGCAAGAAATAAAGATGGAGCCGGTAGAGTTAGTTTCTATTGAAGTCCCGGAAAAATTTTCCGGGGTGATTATAGAAATGCTGGGGAAGCGCCTCGGAGTTATGAAAGATATGCGTAGCGATCGGGGTACTGTTTTTATGGATTTTGCCATTCCCACCAGAGGTCTTATCGGCATCCGCAACGAATTTCTGACGGCTACGAAAGGAACGGGAATTATGAACAGTATTTTTCTTGGCTATGAAGATTTTAAGGGAGAGTTTTCTTCCCATCCTCACGGGTCGCTTATTGCTTCCGAAGGAGGGGCTTCCAACAGCTACGGACTTATTAACGCGCAAAGTCGCGGCCAGCTTTTTATTGGGCCGGGAGTCGAAGTTTATGGGGGAATGGTTGTTGGCGAGAACGCCAAGGACAACGACTTGGCAGTGAATATCTGCAAAGCCAAAGAACTGACTAACTTCCGTACCAAAAATTTTGGCGTCCAGGAAGTCTTGGATGTACCTCGCCAGATGGAATTGGAAAACGCTTTAGATTATATCGGCGAGGATGAATTAGTAGAGGTGACGCCGAAAAATATCCGAATCCGAAAGTCAATTCTGTCAGAAAACGAGCGAGTAAAACTCAAAAGACAAAAATAGAGCCCCAGATTAGGGTTCATGATTTTTCTGCTCTATAGGCTAATTCGCACGAATTAGCCTATAGATAGCGCACGTCGCATTGATTTTTGTACAGAAGGTTGTATGATATAACAGTTCTTTTAAAGGATAAAACATATGCTTCGCTGGACCGTCCGCGTTGCACTGCTCTTAACTTTTCCGCTTTGGGGATTGATGCTTCTTGGCTGGAAGATTTTTGTGAAGCTGGTGAATTTCATCGGCATTCAGGAAATCCGCAATTGCAAAGGCGCGTTGCAAACGCCAAGTCATTGCTATGAGCATTCCGAAACAAAGCAAATTGTTTTGCTGATAGGCATGACTCATATTGCGGAAAAGGCATATTTTGAAGATATTTATAACATTGCAAAGTTTTTGGAAGAAAAAGGAAGATACAAAATACTTTATGAGTTCGTCAGAATCAAACCGGAGGAAGTGGAAACACTCGATCCAATCGAGAAAGAATTCCACGAACAATTGCTTGTCTATCGGAGTTCGCACCAAAAAATCGCGGAGGCAATGTCTCTTCAGTATCAATTTGACACGGATCTGGTATTTTACGCGCTTCCGTCGTGGATTTGCAACGACGTAGAAGGTAAAGTTTTCTTTCAAAAATTTATCAAGGAAGGAATGATGGTTGCTTCCGAAGCCGAGAAGGTGGAAAAACTGATTGAGAAAACCAGCAGACCGGCAATCCAGTGGTTGGTGAACAAAATGTTTAGCGAGGCCGCCGCCACGTTCTTAGTTGCCAAGATAATGTGCCGGATAATCCCGTCCAAGAAAAAATTTCTTGGGCTCATACTTGACTGGCGGAACGAAATCGCCGCGAGAGGAATTCTTGAAGAGATTCGCAAGGGGAACAACGTTGTTTCCATTTGGGGCGCCGCCCACTTGCCGGGCATTGGCAAATTGCTGGAAGAAAAAGGATTCGTAAAAATTTCCGTTGATTGGACGACCGCGTACCAAAAGCGGAAATACAGTCTCCTGAAGGCAATCCTAAGTTTATAAAAACGACCATCTGAATGGTCGTTTTTCTTTGGGTGGTGTTTGTTTGAAAAAGTCAGAACCCATTTTGCGGAGAACCCTGAAAACTAATGCGGACTCGGCAGGACAAACTATTTTTCTGGGGTTTTGGATTTGCCCTGCCTCGGCTGATTTCCCGCCCGCAGGAGGGGTCTGGGGAGGAATGCGGGCGGGTTTCTGACTGGGGGTTTTCGGAAATTCGGCGGCTATGATTTAGGCTACTGTTTCGGTTTGATTTGTTGCTGGGGTTGTGGTCCAATAAAAATCTGTTGAAATTGCTTGCCCCACGATACGCCATGCGTGCTTTCGTACAATTTTACAAACGGACTAACATTGAAAAATCCATTGAGTAAAATGTACGACTCCCAAAGTAAATCCTGAAGCGTATCGTCGGCAAGTTCAATTTTCAAACCAAAGGCGGTGAGTTTATCCATTGGTAAAGGGCGTGAGTGCATCAAATGTGTATCGTAGTCAGAAAAATAACTCACCGCCTTTTTGATTTTTTTATCAACATTTTTCTCGCCCTTAAACATATACTTTTTGAGCCAAGTTGAAACAAGCTCTTTTGATAACTTTTCTGAATCTTCGCAAAGTTCTAAAAGTTCCAGCGAGTATTTTTCAATGAGTGGAATATAGGCGGGCAGAGCTTCGGGTCCTTCTTTAGCAATTCTCTCTTTTGCCTTTTCAAAACCTCGCTTAATGGAACGAGCTGGAACCCCGTTTATTTGCGGGTCTATTGGCCCTAAAATTGCGCTAGAGTGCATAACGATAGAATTGCCAGACAAAGCCAACATCGTGGCCGCCGAATAGGCAGAGTGTGGAATAAGAAAATTTATTTCTTCAAACTTATCACGCAATAGACAAACAAGACGCTCCGTTGCGTCTGGTCTACCACCCGGACTATGCAAGAGAACATCGATTGATTTGCTACCTTTTACTGAATTGATTAGATCGGTAAAGCCGTCCACATCGGACAAATCAATAGAGTTTGGCGCACCTTGCGGAACGCCTTCTAAAAATTTCGTAGCGTAAATTAAAAGTGGACGGCCACGATGTTTTTCGATTTCCTCGTAGCAAGCCTTGCGAAGTGCAAATAAGTCCTTTGTGGTTATTGGTTGTCCCGCTTGTTGCGCGGCACCAAAATAATCGTGCCAATCTTGCGTTGTCTTAAATTTTTTACGCTGTGGTTGAGGCGACTCCATACTGGTTAATTTCAAAATTAATTGTTGAGCCGTTAGCCACCTTAAAAGCTGGTTTTCTACCCAATGCAATATCAGCCCGATCAATAAGGTCGGAGGTTTCCTTATAGAAGCCGTAAGATTTCAAGGCTTCAGTATTTTGCTTCAAAACCTTTCTTGAGGCTACTTTTGAGAGCAATTTTTGTGATTGTGATGTTTTCTTCATAGTGCTTATATTGTAGCAAAATAAGTATGTCGAATCAATGAATATTATTGTGGCAAATCCTTGCCTTTCTTTTTTCTCAAGCCCCATCCAATCGCTCCGGCGAGTAGCCCGATAATTCCTCCAATGATTGCTCCGCTCAAACCTTTTTCAGCAACATTTTCAAAAAGACTCGGCGAATCATTTTTTATAGCTTCCGCAGGATTATAGGCGTACGCCGCATCGTATTGAAACGAATCAATCATTGAGTTAAAGATAGGCAGCCATCGAGAATATTCATTGGATACAGCGTAGAAATTTAGTTGCGTTATGCCTTGTTTGCCCAAGAACATCGCAATCAGTCCATTAACTTTTCCTATATTCGCAACATCGAGCTGTATATTCATAAAGATGATGTTACGCCCTTTATCAAAAAAAGGTTTTTCAAGTGTTGCGCCAGTTAGCAACTCTGAATACTCATCCGTCTTTTGCTTCACCGAACCTTGAAAATCGCTGTCGCTAAATGCTTTTTCGATTTGCGAGTAAGAAGGCGTATTAACATCATGTTCTTGGATTAGAATATAGGGGTATTGAAAATAATCTTTTTCACTCAATTGGAAGCCAGCCGCGTACTCAATTCGTTGCCCCTGTGTTTGGCGAACAACTTCATCAATATATTGATCTATAACCGATTTTGGAATCTCTTCCCATCCACTCGGCAAAGTAAATGAGTAGTGGTTTACTGAATCAGAATAAGGCGTTTGTGCAAACACAGGATTTGTATATCCTGCAAAAATTGCAACTCCCAACACTAGAGACGTAATCAAGTTTTTGTACATTGTAATTTTCATAAATTTATAAAGTTATTTTAGTAATTTATCCATTGAAATGCCCGTTTTACTTTCCAAATCTTTTCCGACGGCTTCTATTTCTTCATCATTTATTTTTTTCACAATTTTCTCTACGCCCAAGAGCTTAATGAGAATCTTGTCAAAAATATAAGTAATGACAAACCATATGATTAACCCATAGAGGATCGAAAGAAAAATATTCACTTCAAAAAATTTCCAATACACAAAAATGCTTCCTAAAGCAATTAGGAGGTAAATTACAGTTATTGCTTTGCCAACAGAAGATTTATTAAAAAGCTCGCGAGATGTCCGCCTTAGCTCCATTTCCCGAATCATTTTTGCTTCTGGAAATTTTTTATCAAATTTTTCTTTCGTTGATTCCATGTTTGCAAAATTCCTGTTGGTGGACCTAGCGAGAATCGAACTCGCGCCTCCTGTATGCCATACAGGTATTCTACCACTGAATTATAGGCCCTCCATAATCATCTTAGAAATTGTTTCTAATTCTAGCTGAATTTTTGTACTTTTCAAGCAACTAACAACACAAACCCCGTTGTAGTTGGTTTTTAATGTTTTTTTACCAATTGAACGCGGATCGGGTTTTGTTTTATAAAATTGATTCACTGGAATTCCCGTAATGCTCGACCAAAAAGCTATTAGAGTATTTAGATCCTGATCGGCTCGGTATGAAATCCAGCATCGTAATTGATCGAACGATTTTCCATAACATTTATTTAGCAGCATTACATAAAGTTTAATTATTCCCGGATCAGAATTTCCCAACGCTAAACCACTTCTTGCACTATGTTTTGACCCCTCTCCTAGATACAACATCGCTAACATCAACTTGCTAATATCTTTATCGACTTTACTTAGTAGATATTCATTCTTTGATTTCAATTCCTGCAAAAAATTATACTGCCTTTCTCTTCTCCTTTCTAAAGATATTTTCTGTGCTTTCGTTAGTGCGACTTTTCTAGACGCTTCTAAAAGTTGCAAAGATTGCCTTGATAGGGATATTTTACTTGACCAATAAGAAAGAGTCCCTTTTGGTACATGAACTTTTAATATTTTTAGAATTTCAGAATACGTTTTACCCCTTTTGCGTAATTGATTAAATTTTTCACGCAATTCATAGTCTGGTTTTCCTCGCGGCATGCGTTAATTGTACCACAGAAATGTGCTATGTGTAAAACAAATGAGATATTTTGTGCCCCCACTCCGACTCGAACGGAGATTTTCGCCTTAGGACGGCGCTGCTCTATCCAGTTGAGCTATGGGGGCAATCGTGAGCTTATCTTACCTCAAGATAGCTTAATTTCCTATCATGTGCTATAATAGACGCATAAGCTCTTAAATAGCTTCAAAGGTCCAAATAATAAAAATTCCAAACAAATGGCAGAGAAAAACGGAGCGCCAGTAGTTACTGGCTATTGCGTGAAGTGTAAGGCCAAGGATCGGAAGATGATGAATGCGCAGGAGGTCGAAATGAAAGGAAAAGGAGATAAACCGCGCAGGGCTATGACCGGCACTTGCGAAGTTTGCGGCACCAAGATGTTCCGCATCATGGGAGCTAAGAAGTAATATTTATCTAGGCCTAGATAAATAGATGCAAAATACCTAGCGCCGTATTGCGGGGCTAGGTATTTTGCTGGAAGGGTGGCCGAGCGGTTTAAGGCGTCGGTCTCGAAAACCGATTGGGGGGAAACCTCCTCGTGAGTTCAAATCTCACCCCTTCCGCAGTAGATTTTCCCAGCGCATAGCGCTTCGGAAAATCACTGCCCCGCCATAGGCGGGGCGACAAAAATTATGAATCAAAATTCTCAATTTCAAGCTTCGGGATTTTCTGGACTGGGTATCGCGCCGGGTCTTTTAGAGTCGCTCACAAAATTAAATTATAAAAGTCCGACTCCGATTCAGCAACAAGCAATTCCGGTCGCGATGGAGGGAAAAGATCTAGTCGGTATTGCCCAGACGGGCACCGGAAAAACTCTGGCGTTTGGAGTTCCGATGATTCAGCGATTGCAGCAGATAAAAGGCAGGGGATTGGTAGTGCTTCCCACGCGGGAGCTCGCCATTCAAGTTGACGAATCTTTGCGTCGGGTTGGCGCCGGTCTCGGCTTGCGAACGGCAGTCCTTATCGGCGGTATGGCAATGCGGCCGCAAATGCAGGCAATGGCGAGAGATCCGCAAATTATTGTCGCGACACCCGGCCGGCTTAACGATCATCTGAATCAAAAAACAGTGCGGTTGGATACCGTCCGCGTCGTAGTTCTTGATGAAGCCGATCGCATGCTGGATATGGGATTCGCGCCGCAAATCCAGAAAATTTTCCAATTTCTTCCACGCGACCGGCAAACGATGCTTTTCTCCGCGACGATGCCGTCAGAAATTATGAAGATGGCGACAACCTACATGAAACTGCCGATTCGGATAGAAGTAGCTCCGAGTGGAACGACTGTAGAAAAAGTTACGCAGGAAATTTTTATTATTCCCAAAGACGCGAAAGTTCGTCTGGTAGAAAAACTTTTACAGCAATACACAAGCACGACGCTTATTTTCACCAGAACAAAATATGGAGCTAAAAAACTCACCAGAGAGATACGCGACATGGGGCATACGGCCGCCGAGCTTCACTCCAATCGTTCCCCTGGCCAGCGCCGGGATGCGTTTGAGGGATTCAAATCAGGGAGATATCGGGTGTTAATCGCTACCGATATTGCTTCGCGCGGTATTGATGTGACCGGCATTGAACTTATTATCAACTATGACTTGCCGACTAATACCGAAGATTACGTGCATCGGATCGGACGTACGGCTCGCGCCGGCGCGGGCGGGCACGCGATTTCGCTCGTCACGCCGGATCAGCGCAGAGAACTTCGCGACATTGAGCGTTTGGTCAGAAAAAATCTTCCAGTTTCGCAACTTCCGGAGCTTCCGCCGGCCCGCGCTCCCAAATTTATTCCCAGAGATTCGCAATATTCGCCGCGTTCGTATGGCCGTTCGCGCTCCGGCGGTCCTCGCCAAGGCCGACCCTTTCGAGATAGTCAGCGACCATCAAACAATCGCGGCGGGAGCTACCGATTTCGCAGGAATTAAAAATTCTATATAATGGGGTCGGGAGGGCCTATAGTTCAGTCCCGACGCACATTATAAAATTTATAATAGAGAAGTCGGGGAACCGACCTTGGCGTCGGCTTGGTAGAAACCCCTGCCTACCGGCAGGCAGGTCATTTGTCCCGACGCACAATTTTTTACAATGAAGAAGTCGGGATCCCGTATGATTTTGGTGGGCCCGTAATTCAGTGGTAGAATACCTCATTTGCAATGAGGAAGCGCGAGTTCGATTCTCGCCGGGTCCACACTGGATGGCCCACCAAAATCCATCGGGACAATGAGGAGGCGGCAGTTCGATTCTGCCTAGGTCCACATATTTTACGAGGCGAAACCTCATAATGAGGTTTCGCCTCGTAAACCTCGCCATAAACAGCTGTCTACTGCAGATATGTGGTGTTTGTTGGAAAAACTCTTTCCACGCGAAATAGTTTTCACTTTTTTCTAAAATAACACCACATACTCCAAAACCACCCGTCGGGTGGTTTTGGAGTATGTGGACCTTGAAAGCGGATTGCCGTTTTGCTTCCCGACTTTAGAAAAAAATAACACCCTGCCGTTTAACGAGCGGGGTGTTTATTTTAGATTGAGCTTGATTGAAGGCACGATACCGATAACGCCATTAATCGGCTTCGGGCCGATTATTATTTTACCGTTTTTGAATCGCAGGCAGACTTTGGTGCGGTGCTTGGAAGAGTAGATATTTTCGGTGTTAATCGGAACTTCGGGGAAAATTCGTTCTTTGCGAATTAAGAAAAAAAGAATCCAGGCGTAGATATAAACAACAGCATCTTCAATTTCCCATGGTTTTGAATCCGGGTCCTTTTTGCCGTGGCACTGGGCGATTTCCATTGTTTCAAATAGGCGATCAATAGTTTCTAAATCAACGGCGCGTTTGGGGAGGAGATACCAGCGAGGCAATGGCGTTGAGTCGTTCACAAAAGAGATGGTCGGATTATCAAGCGGTTCGCACGGCGCGAAGAGATCGGCAAAAGAATTTTTCATTTCCCAAATAGTCAGAGGTCGGGTCACTGATCGGTTGTAGTGAATGCCGGGCACCAGAATATAAGGATTACTTTCTTCGCTGCAGTGATAAAGCAAGGCCTCGCTAAAGAGAATTTTATCGTAGCGGCAAAGATTATCCGGTCGGAGAGGAAAGAAGATACTGGCTTCCTTGATATCGATTAGGTTTGGACCCATGATGGCGCGGGCAGTTTCGATAGTCGTCATGGTCGAGGCGTTGTTCATAGGGCACCTTGTCAATGTACGCCTTTATTATATGTACAGTTTGACGATTATATCAAATCGGGATATAAATTGGAATAACATGGAAGGTTGGCAGAGTGGTCTAATGCGCCGCACTTGTCCCGAATAAAGCGGTGGGGTGGCCGAGTGGTTTAAGGCGGCAGTCTTGTCCCGCTTCTAGCGGGATCCCGCCAACCATAGTAGTTTTAAATAAGTGGCGGGAAAAACTGATTGGTAAAGCGGAAGCGTGCCTGAGTGGTTTAAAGGGCTTGTCTTGAAAACAAGTAGGTCAGAAATGGCCTCGGAGGTTCGAATCCTCCCGCTTCCGCTTTACTCGTGAGTTCTCCGCCGGCTGGCGGATTCCCCCACCGCTTTGAACGGGATCCTCGATTTTGTAATCTCATTTACAGTGAGAACAAAATCGGGAAAATGCGGTAGAAGAGAAATCTTCTCGGAGGTTCTCACCGCCACCATATTATAAAAATTTAAGAAGGCGGGACCCCGCCATAGGCGGTGGGAATCCTCCACCTTCCGCTTTGTGCGGGAAAAACTGCTATATCTGAAAGGGGATCGTGAGTTTGTATCTCACCCCCTCCGCCAGTAAAATAGTCCTCGTTTGGTGCGGAGATTTTGACTCCGACAGGTGGAGCGTTAGAACCTCCTGCGATTGACACGATTAGTTCTATCTCTTATACTATGGGGTAGAACTTTCTTCTTCCTTTACGAGGAGGCAAAATGGCACAGGAGCAGAGCGAATTGAAAGTTTATTGCTTTTACTGGTCAAATACCCGATTAGGCGTTACGGACACCAAGGGGACAACGCGTTATTTCCCAGAAAAGCGGGTGGTGATAGCGGCGAATGAGAAAGAAGCAAGGGCGATACTCAAAGACAGCGATAAGAAAGCCAAAGAAGAGATGAGGAAACAAATGGAGGGTCATAGGCCAGACAACGAAATAGAAGGACTCATCAGAAAAGTTTTTTACAGAGACGGGTTATGTGTGCGTGAGTTTCCCCTCCGAAAGGGACTGACTGTTTAATTTGTGCGTGCTCGCAGAAACCTGCGAGCTTTTATTTTACCATTGCGTTAGTTAGTGATAACTTTGGAATAAAGAATCGGTCAGTGGTATTCATCCAATAGGTTCTAACGTCGTCCACTACTCCCCGCGCCCCGCCAAAAAATCTTAAGCAGATATTCGTCAGACGCTGGCAGTCCTTGTGCTAAAATTAAAACAAGGCATGAATTGCCTTGTTCATGATTACCAAAGACATTCTCCAGCGTTCTTTTTGGGCTTTGCCGATTGGCGAGGTTTTGGATATTTTAGAAACCACCCGGAGCGGACTACTGGAAGACGAGGCCAAAGAACGGCGCTTGCTTTTTAATAAAAATATTTTGCCGCATAAAAAAAATCTTTCTAAATTGAGAATTTTTTTGCGGCAATTTAAAAGCCCGCTCTTGGCGCTTTTGGTGATTGCCGGCGGCATCACTTTGTTTTTGGATGACTTTAAAGACGCGGGTGTTATTTTCGCCGTGGTACTCGCGAACATTCTTTTGGGATTTTATCAGGAAAATAAAGCGGAGGCGGCCATTAGCCATTTAAAAAAATATATCCGCGAGAGAATCCGGGTTTTTCGCAGCGGCCAGGAAATAGAAATTGACGCGAGCGAATTAGTTCCCGGCGATATTATTCATCTGGCTCAAGGCGACCGGGTACCGGCGGATTGTCGCCTCACTTATCTCAACGATTTTTTGGTGGACGAAGCAATTTTAACCGGCGAATCTTTGCCGGTGGCCAAAACCACCGAACCATCAAGCTTTAAAGCGATTCTTGGTGAGCGGCACTCAATGGTTTTCAGCGGTACTTTAGCAGTGCAAGGATTCGCGAACGCTGTCGTTTGCGTGACGGGAGCGGATGCCGAACTTGGTAAGATCGCAAGCTTGGTTGCCAAAATCGAGAAAGAACAAACGCCGCTTCAAAAAGCAATTTTAAATTTCAGCGTCAAAACCAGCGTCATTTTGCTTATTTTGACCGTTCTGGTTTTCTTTTTGGGATTGTCGGCCGGCAAAAATGTTTTGGACATGTTTTTGATCGCGGTTGCTGTCGCGGTGGCAGCCGTTCCGGAAGGATTGCCGGTGGCTTTAACGGTGATTTTATCTATCGGAATTCAGCGATTAGCCGGAAAGAACGGAGTGGTGAGAAAATTGCTGGCCGCGGAAACTCTGGGAAACACGTCGGTTATTTTAACCGACAAGACCGGAACGCTTACCCAAGCCAAGATGGATTTAGCCCAAATCATTACTTTAACCGAAGAATTTTCCAGAGAGCGGCTTTTACGGCTGGCACTTTTAAATACAGACGTGGTTATTGAAAATCCCCGCGACCATTATGAAAAATGGCGAGTGATCGGCCGGCCTTTAGAGGTGGCTTTGGTGAAAGCCGCCGCTCGTTTTGGGGTTTTGCTGCCGGAAGTAAAAAAAGAAACGGAAGTGCTGGATTATCTGCCTTTTACCTCCCGCAATAAATATTCCGCCGTGCTGGTGTCTTCCGGCGGAAAAGACGGCCAGAAATATAAATTTTTGCTGAATGTTTTTGGCGCGCCGGAAGTTTTGGTTAAAGATTCCGATTTGCCGGAAGAAGAAAAGCGCCGTCTCAATAAAGAAATTGAGAAGATGGCTTACAGCGGCGAGCGGGTTTTGGGTTTGGCGGTGAAAGAGATTGTCGGCGCGGAAGAAATATCATTACGAGAAAAAAACACTTTCCAAAACTTGAAGTTTTTAGGAACAATTTCTTTTCGTGACCCGATTCGTCCCGGAGCGCGAGAGGCGATTGAAAAAGTCGGACAGGCAGGCGTGCGGACGGTAATTGTAACCGGCGATCACCGCGGTACGGCAGAAGCCGTCGCTAAAGAATTAGGTTTTAACGCGGATCGCGATCAGATAATTGACGGAGCAGAATTGGATGCCATGTCCGATGAAGAACTCAAGAAAAAACTGCCGATTTTGAAAATTGTGGCGCGGGTTAGTCCGGAAGGAAAATTAAGGGTTGCCAAAGCTTTCAAGGAAATCGGCGAGGTGGTGGCAATGACCGGAGACGGCATCAATGACGCCGCCAGTTTAAAAGAAGCGGATATCGGCATTGCTATGGGTTCAGGAACGGATGTGGCAAAGGATGTTTCCGATCTGATTTTGTTGGATGACAATTTTGCCACCATTGTTGCCGCCGTTGAAGAGGGCCGTCGAATTTTGGAAACTATCCGGAAAGTCATCGTTTATCTTTTTTCTTCCTTGTTTAACGAGTTAATTTTAATTGGGGGCGCAATTTTGTTGGGCTTGGCTTTGCCTTTAAACGCGATCCAGATTCTCTTTGTTAATTTCATCGCCGACAGCTTTCCGGCAATTTCCTTGGCGTTTGAGGACCATATTGATCATTTGATGGAAAAAAGAAAAAAGACGCCGCTTAATCTGTTCGACAAAGAAATGTCTTTTTTAACTTTAGCGATCGGCATTCCGACCAGCGCGCTTCTATTCGGCATTTATTACTATTTGACGAAGCAGAGTTTTGCCGTTGATTTGGTAAAAACTTTTATTTTCGCCGCTTTCGCGAGCTACTCCTTATTTGTGATTTTTTCCGTGCGGAGTTTGAGAAAGCCGCTCTTTAGCTATAACCCATTTTCTAATCCGTTCTTGTTGGCCGGAGTGGCTTTGGGATTGGCCGCGGTTTTGGCGGTAGTTTACTGGCCTATCGCCCAGAAAATTTTTGGGACGGTTTCCTTGCCGCCGATTTGGCTGTTGGGCGTTTTGGCTATCGGCGTTATTAATATCGCGGCAATCGAATTGGGTAAGTGGGTTTTGCGGAAGTGGAAGTTGAACGGGAGTTAATATTTGACAAATCTTGTGTGTGTGCTATAATCGCAGAAGCTTTTGAAAGGAGCTGAAATGGATTTTGTAGGTGTTGCGGTGGTCTCTTTTTTCCACGTTGGCGCCATCTCGCGGGAGATTTTGAAATCCCACCCTTTTTTAGTGATAGTCCTCTGCGAAAAATCCGGAGCGAAATTCCAAGTCAACGGTCTTTCTCCAGATGGCAGAGTTTCTCCCTTGGCTGTTCCCGGGAATTTCGAAAATGGAGATTGGAGACATATTTGGAACAGAGATCTTCTCGCGACCGTTGATGCCGCTCGACGACTCAATGAGTTGCACGAAACTGGCCAGATAAATTGGTCTGGAAATGATCCTGTCGTTGTGGCCAAGGAAAGCTAGTCGTCAGGTCCCGCGCGCCAACGCGGGATTTTTTATTTTGATAATAGGACTAATTCGTGCCTGCCCCGCCTTGGCGGTGGCGAATTAGTCCTATTATGAGTTACCCGGCTTTCGCGACCACCAATCCTATAATTTGGCGGGCGCCGAAATCTTTAAGAGTATGCGCGGCTTCGTTGAGAGTAGCGCCGGAAGTAAAAACATCGTCGACGAGAATTATGTTTTTATCTCGGATCAGTCGGGGATTGGCAATGCCGAAGCAATTTATAACATTTCGTTTTCTTTGATCCCAGTCCTTAATCTCCATTTGCGGTGGAGTTTCTTTTTGGCGCACTAGCGCGGAATTTTCCAGAGGCAAATTGAAGTTTTGGGCCAAGACTTTGGCAATCAGCGCCGCTTGGTTGTAGCCGCGTTTTCGCTGACGTTTCGCGGACAGCGGCACAGGAATAACCAAACAGTTTTTTAATTGCAAATTAAGACCAGAAAAATAATCGGTTAAAAGATTGCCTAGCAAGACGGCATTGCCGGTTTTGCCGCGATACTTCAATCGCCAAATCATTCCGCGCGCCCATTCGTTGCTGTAGTTTAAGGCGGCGCCGAGTTTGTATTGCGAGTTCTTATGACAGATTTTTACATTGCGCGCCTGCCGCGCCCGACAAACAGGGCAGAAGAGAGTTTGATTAAGTTCGATATTTTGTGGTAAATCTTGGATTGGAAACAAAATATCGAGAAACCAGTTTTTTATTGTTTTTAAGACAAACATAATAGAGCACATGTATCTTTGCATAGATATCGGCACTAATTCAATACGGGTTTTAGAAAAGGACTCAAGCGGCAAAATTTCGCGGTGGGGGAAATTAGAAAGGCCCGCCAAGCCCTTTCATACCAGCATTTCTCCGATGGAGGAAAAAGACGTTGTTGAGCACCTCGGAATCTTGTTGGCGAAAATGAACGTAACACCGCGTGCGGCAGTAGCGTATATTCCGGCATTTTTAACATTTACTGCCATTGCCGAATCCGCGGATCTAAACCGAATCCCGGCCGCGCCCGGCACTTTTAAGATTGACGCTGTCGGCATAGCCCCAAATAAATTTTTCCTGACCGCCGTTCCCAATGATGTTATAGAAAAATACGGGCGGGTTTTGGGCGGGGTCGGTTTTGAATCAGCTAGCTGGGAATCAAAAAGCTTAATTTTAGCCAAAAATTTCTCAAATTCAGTCGAGTCTATTCTGATTGTTGATCTTGATGAACGCTCCACCACTTTTGTAGTTGCTCGAAACGCCCAGCCGATTTTCGTGGAACAAACTGATTTTACTTTAGCTTCGGATAGCCCGGATGTTATACTTAATAAAGTTAAAAATATTGTTGCCGAGAAAAAAATTAAAAACATCAAGTGGGTTACAAAGGATCACTTTCTAATCTTTTAACCCATCATCTATTATAATTTCGTCATTGCGATCGCAACATTCTAACATTCTGCAGAACGTTAGAATGTTGCGTGTGGCAATCTTACAAGGTATGCTCCAAATGATTTTGCTTTTTCTCTTGGGCCTGGGGGCCGGCAGTTTTTTAAATGTACTCGCGCTCCGTTATAAACCGGGCGGTTGGATTTTTACCAGAGACATTCTTTCTGGGCGATCGCATTGCCCGATTTGCCAGAAGCAATTGCGTTGGTATGAATTAATACCGATTTTAAGTTTTGCGATTCAACTCGGTCAATGCCGTCATTGTCATCAAAGAATTTCCCGGCAATACCCTATAGTAGAAATCTTATCCGGCCTGACTTTTGTTTTGGCGCCCATCTACGCGGACCCCGCGCCAATCTGGATTTTTGTCGTTCTCACTTTGATTTTGATCGCCTTGATTGATTATCGGCTTTCCATTATTCCGGATCAGTTAAATTTATTTTTGGCAGTGCTCGGTTTGGCATCGGTAGGATTAGAGAGTATTTGGGGGGTAACTTTTGGAGCGGGACTCTTTGGCCTGATTATTTTGTTGACCAAGAGGAAGGGGATGGGGATGGGTGATTTGAAACTGGCCGCCGCTTTGGGATTTTTGTTCGGCTGGCCGAAAATTATTTTGATTGCCGGCCTTGCTTTTGTAATCGGCGGGCTTTGGGCGGCGGCGCTTTTGCTTGCCAAGAAAAAATCTTTGAAAGACGCGATTCCTTTCGGGCCGTTTCTGGCTATCGCGGCTGTAGTGGTAATTTTTGCCGGAGATAAGCTGATCAATTTTTATTCTCAATATTTGTTATAATAAAACTTATGCCGGACAATTTTAAACTTTACAAAAAATGGTTTTGGGTTGGCGTGGCGATTGGATTTTTTAACGTTCTAGCCGGAATTGTTTATGGCATTGCGTTATTGATTGAGCCGGAGCATCGCAAGGAGGGATTGATTATCGTTGCTTGGTCGGCTTTGGTATTCGCTTTAATGGTTAAAATTGTTTTGCCTCTTCTATAATTTCGACTATGTTATACTAATTCTATGAAACAATTACATCCAAGAGCGGTTTGGCTATTCTTTTTCAGAACTATTCCGTTATTGCTTGTTCTGGCTTGGATTTTAAGTTCCTTTGTAAGCTTTTTGTTATTCTTTGCCAGTTCTCAAGGATCGCCGGAAATCGCGCAGCAACTTGCCACGCTTTTTACTTCTCGCGTCACTTCATTTTTCTTGCCGCTTCTATTTATACTTATCCTTTCTTACATTTGGGCTCGGCTTTCTTACCGCTATTATCGTTATGAACTTACGGAAAACGGTTTTAAGAAAGAACTTGGCGTGATTCTAAAAAAATATGTAACCATTCCTTATGACCGGATTCAGAATGTCGATATTTATCGGGGTATTTTGGATCGGATACTTGGATTGTCGGATTTAAACATTCAAACCGCAGGGATGAGCAGTGTCGGGCGTTCTGGCCGAGGTGTCTTTGCGGAAGGAAGATTGCCGGGGCTTTCTAAGGAGGACGCCGAGAAATTGAGAGACGAACTGATTAATCGGGCCCAAAAATCAAAGAGTCAAGGTTTATAAAATCTTAAAAACCCCCCACAAGGGGTTTTTGGTTTGTGCTATAATTTTATATGCCATGGAGAGAAAAGATGCCAAAGAACGTATAGAGAAATTAAAAAAGGCGATCAATAAGTATCGCCACGCTTATCATGTTTTGGATAAGTCGTTGATTTCCGACGAGGCTCTGGATGCTCTGAAAAAAGAGCTTTTTGATTTGGAACAGCGATTTCCCGATTTGATAACGCCAGACTCGCCGACGCAAAGAGTGGCGGGAGAGCCGCTGAAAGAATTTAAAAAAGTCCATCACGAAAAGCCGATGATTTCTCTAAACGACGCATTTTCGGAAGAGGATATGGACGCTTGGCTAAAACGTTTGGGAAATTACCTCGGAAAAGAACTTGGTCCTGAGCCTGCCGAAGGATTTTACTGCGAGCATAAAATTGACGGTTTAGCGATTGAGCTCGTTTATGAGAACGGAATTTTTGTTCAGGGCTCTACTCGCGGCGATGGTTTAGTTGGCGAAGACATTACTCAAAATTTAAAAACCGTGGAAGCCATCCCGTTGAAGTTAGAGGGAAGTCCTTCGACCACCGCCACAGCGGGGCAGGCAAGCTCAGGAACTAAATCATTATTCTCTGAGCGAAGTCGAAGAGTTACGATTCCAAAACACTTAGTCGTGAGGGGCGAAGTTTTTTTAAATAAAAAAGAATTTGAGCGGATTAACAAAGAACTGGCTAAAGCCGGTGCTAAAACCTTTGCTAACCCCCGCAACTTGGCGGCAGGCACAGTGCGTCAGTTGGATCCTAAAATAACCGCCAGCAGAAAGCTCGATTCTTTCGAGTACGCGATTGTAAGTGATGTCGGCCAGAGAACTCACGAAGAAGAGCACAAATTTTTGCACTCCTGGGGATTTAAAACCAACCCGCGCAATAAACTCGCCAGTTCCGTAAAAGGAGTTTTGGATTTTCATAAAGAGGTAAATAAGCATCGGGAAAAAATTCCATATGAAATCGACGGAATTGTTGTAATCGTCAATGATAATAAAACATTTGAAACCGGCGGCGTAATCGGGAAAGCTCCGCGTGGCGCCGTCGCTTACAAATTTTCTCCCAAAGAAGCGACTACGATCGTCGAAGATATAAAAGTTCAAGTGGGGAGAACTGGGGTCTTGACACCGGTTGCCGTTTTGAAACCAGTGCAGGTCGGCGGTATTACGATTACTCACGCCACACTTCACAACTACGACGAAATTCAGCGTTTGGGAATAAAAATCGGCGATACGGTTATTGTTCGGCGGGCCGGTGACGTGATTCCGCAGATAAACAAAGTTCTGAAGGAATTGCGGACCGGCAAAGAAAAGGAATTTCATATGCCGAAAAAATGTCTCGTTGATGACTCGGGGGTTGTAAAAGACGGCGTGGCATATCGTTGCAGTAATAAAAATTGCGGCGCGCGCCAACGAGAATTTCTTTATCATTTTGCCGCCGCTTTTGGGATGGACGGGGTGGGTCCCAAAATTATTGACCGATTTTTGGATGAGGGGTTAATCAGTGACGCGGCCGATCTCTTCACTTTGCGGAAAGGAGACGTGGAAGCGTTGGAAAGATTTGGAGAAAAATCCGCGGAAAATATCGTTAATGAGATTGAGCAAAGAAAAAAGATTCCGATAGAGCGGTTTATCTACGCTTTGGGGATTTTGCACGTCGGCGAAGAGACGGCGCGGCTGCTCGCTCAAAAAACTTTAAATATTAATCCAAAAATTAATTCACCAAAAGACATTTTGAACATCTTCGAACATCTAACACTCGAACAACTCCAAGAAATTCCCGATGTAGGACCGGCAGTAGCGCAGAGTATTTATGAATATTTCAAGGATAAGCCGCACCGGGATTTAATAAAGAAATTGGACGATGTGGGCGTTGTTTTGGAAACCGCGGGTGTGAAGCCCAAAAGTCAAAAATTGCACGGTAAAACTTTTGTTCTTACGGGGACTTTAGAAAAAATGCCTCGCGACGAAGCTAAAGAAAAAATCAGGTCTTTAGGAGGGGATATAAGCGAGTCCGTTTCTAAAAAAACTGATTATGTTGTGACTGGTGCCGAGCCGGGCTCTAAATATGAAAAGGCAAAAAAACTAGGGGTTAAGGTACTGGCGGAAGAGGATTTTTTACGACTCTTGACAAAATAAAGAAAACTGTGTTATATTAACACCAGTTCAAACATCCGCAATTCGCGGATAAAAACCAAAATTTGGAAAGGAGACGAGACATGTGCGAGTTCATTTCCTGGCTGAAGGTGAAGCGAGATGGGAAAGACCACATTATTTACTCGGATGACAAAGTGTTGTTCTCCGAAAGGACCCAAGAAATCCTCAAGGGTTCTAAGGACAACGACTTCATGGGGCACCACGGCGCCCGCCTGGTTTTCGGTCTGGGACCCAACGAAGGCGAGCAGGGCGAGCTCAAGAATTTCTGGGAAACCGACCGGCTTCCCAAGGAAATCCAGGCCAAGCTCCACGACTTCAAGTCCCTTCGCCAGAACTTCGGCAAGATGCTGGAAACCTACGCCCAGCAGGACGATCTGCAGTACATCGCCGAGAACGCCCCCACCAACAAGAAGTGGAAGGGTCTCCGAGAGTTCTGCAAGAAACTCCTGAAGGACTGGGTTGTCCGCAAGGCGACGCTGGAACCGGTTACCGTCAACGTCCGCTACGACCTCACCATCGGGGAGCTGGTCAAGGCCAACAAGCTCAACGGGTTCGTCAATTCGGACGTCAATGAGAAGAACTATCCGGCGAAGAAGGGCAAGGCGGAGAAGAGGGAAGCGATTCTCCTCTGCCTCAACAGCAACGCCAGCGACGCGGAGGTGACGAGGGTAATGAAGCAGTTCCAGCTCACCGACGGCGATCCCCGAGAACTGCTTTCCTTAGGAGTGGATCGCCCGGATCTCCAACGGAAGTTCCCCATCGCGGCTCGGAAGCAGGCTTGGCGCGACTCGGGCGGCAGTCTCTGCGTGCCTTGCCTCCGTGGTTGGAACGGCGAGCGGAGCCTGGGCCTCGGTTACCTCGGGGACGCTTGGGACGGGGACTATCGCTTCCTCGCGTTCCGCAAGTCCTCCCGCCGGTAGGCGGGCCAGTCCCTTGGGCCCTTGGTCCTCGGTTCTCGTATCCCCACCAAACACGAAAGTGTTTGGTGGGGATTTTTTATTCCTGAAATGTTATTATGATGTTGACGAAACAGCCTGCGGCTAAGGCTTCGGGCGGTCATTGTGAAGTTAAGGACTTGGTGCAGAGCGCTGGAGGATATGCCCAATGAAATGGGCCAGATCCCAAATTCGATACAATCCGGAGAATTTTCTATGGATGGTGGAGTTGATGGCGTACTGCACATATCTTGGCGCGACTCGGACGGCAATCTCTACGTGCCTTACCTCAATGATTGGAACGGCGAGCGGAACCTGAACCTCAATTACCTCGAGAACGATTGGAACGGGAACTATCGCTTCCTCGCGTTCCGCAACTCCTTATTTCACTGCTTGTTTTTGCCAACCGCCAAGCATTCGGCCGATTTCGGCGAATGCTTGGCCTAGGGCGGCATATTTTGCAGTATCCAGAATTCTGATTTCCCAACTCATTTTCAAAAGAAAATTCAAAGCATCTAGTTTTTGGCTAGCTAATGATAGATGATTATATTTTTGCTGGTCTTTGGAATAGGTAGCGGTAACTATTTCTTCAGCAAATTCAATAAAGTTATTATCTACTCTAGATCCAAGAGTGTAGCGATAAGTTTTTGGTATTTTGTCCAAAAATTCGTGCAATAAACGATACGAACCGCTAATTTTTTGTAATATTGGCGGATCATTAAATGACCTATGATTAGAAAATTTATCCATAGTTTTCAAGAAATGACTTCCGTGGAAAATTTACTGACCGCATGGCGGGAGTTTTTACCCGGAAAGGCTAAAAAGAAAGACGTACAGACTTTCGAATCAAGGTTCTTCAACGACATTTTAACTCTTCATCGGGAACTTGCAAGTAAAATTTATAAGCACGGCGGTTATTATCAATTTAATATAGCCGATCCCAAGCCCCGCATAATACATAAAGCTTCTGTTCGCGATCGCTTGCTACATCACGCCATACATCGCTTGCTTTACCCATTTTTTGAAAAGAAATTCATTGCAGATTCTTTTTTTTGCCGTATAAATAAAGGCACGCACCGCGCCTTAAATCGTTTCAAGGCAATGGCTTATGAAGTGAGTAAAAACCACACGCGTACTTGTTGGGTATTAAAATGCGATATTAAAAAGTTTTTTGCGAGCATTGACCACCAAATTCTTCTTAGTATTCTCAATAATTACATTACTGATCAAGATATTTTAAGACTTTTAGGAAATGTAATTAATAGTTTTTCAACTAATCCCGGCAAGGGATTGCCGTTGGGTAATTTAACCTCGCAAATCTTTTCTAATATTTACATGAATGAACTCGATCAATTCATGAAGCACAATCTTAAAGTCCGGCATTATATTCGCTATGCCGATGATTTTGTAATTTTATCCGAACATAAAAATTTACTCGTATCTATGATTCCAGTGATACAGCGGTTTTTATGGGAAAGGCTGAAACTCTCACTTCATCCAGACAAAGTTTTTATAAAAACTTTTGCTTCCGGAGTTGATTTTCTGGGATGGGTGCACTTCTCCGATCATCGAGTGTTGCGCACCGCGACAAAACACCGAATGATGAAACGCGTTAAAGAAAATCCCAAAAAAGCGGTAGTACAATCCTATTTGGGCCTTTTGAGCCACGGGAACGGTTTTAAATTAAAAAAAACACTATTCTGCCCATATTCGAGCTTCGTTTCCTAAATGAAGCTTTTTTGTTAAAATAATCTTATTAAAACAATGGCTGAAATCAATAAAAAATCTTTAGAACACTTGGCTGATCTGGCGCGTCTGGAATTGCAGGAGAACGAAATAGATAAATTTTTAAAAGATTTAGAGAAAATTCTAGATCATTTTCAGGAGCTGCAGACTTTAAATACCGATGGCATAATGCCGATGACCGGCGGCACCCCGACGCTGAAGTCGGGACAGGCGGAATTAAATAATGTTTTCCGTGAAGACGGAGAAATTACAAGCAGTCTGAAGCCGGATCTGGTTGTCGAAGCGTTTCCGGAGAAGGATGGTTCGGCAGGCTCACCACAAGATGGTTCGATAGGCCTGCCTGCCGGTAGGCAGGGCTCACCACATGGAAAACACTGGCTGAAAGTGCCGCCCGTCTTTGAGTAAATCCGAAGCACGAAATCCGAAATCCGAAACAATGACCAAAATTCAAATGACAAAAATCCAAAACGTTTTGAATTTAGAATTTGGGATTTTGAATTTGTTTCGAATTTCGATATTCGAATTTCGAATTTTTTGATGATGCATTTACACGATCTCACAATTAAAAAATTTCACGAGGGTTTGTTGAAAAAAGAATTTTCGGCCTTTGATATCACGGAAGCCCATTTTCAATACATTGAAGAAAAAGATAAGGAAGTCGGCGCTTATTTGAGTTTGGCCAAAGACGAAGCGCTGCGTCAGGCGGAAAAGGCGGATATCGCGGTCGCGAAAAATGAGCCGGTTGATCTTTTGGCCGGCGTGCCGCTCGCTATTAAAGACAACATCTTGATTGAAAATCAGCCGGCAACTGCCGCTTCCAAAATTCTAGAGAATTATAAAGCGGCTTATGATGCCACGGTAATTGCCAAGCTCAAGTCAGCGGGTTCGGTTTTTCTGGGAAAAACGAACTTGGACGAGTTTGCTATGGGTTCTTCTACCGAAAATTCGGCCTATAAGATAACGAAAAATCCTCATGACTTGGAGCGAGTGCCGGGCGGTTCTTCGGGGGGTTCGGCCGCTGCGGTTTCCGCCAATATGGCAGTTGCGGCTTTGGGCTCGGATACGGGCGGTTCAATCAGGCAGCCCGCAAGTTTTTGCGGTGTTGTTGGTTTGAAGCCCACTTATGGCGCGGTTTCCCGCCATGGCCTCATTGCTATGGCTTCCAGCTTGGACCAAATCGGGCCTATAACCAAAACCGTCGAGGACGCGGCAATTTTATTTAAAGCGATCGCGGGTCGCGATCAGTTTGATTCCACTTCCGTAGAAGCCAAATACAGCGACGATTTATTGAATCCCAAACTGGAAGATATTAGGAAACTTAGAATCGGCCTCCCCTCGGAATATTTTGTGGCTGGCGTTGATCCTATGGTAATCAAAGGAGTTGAAGAGGCGATCGAATCCTTGAAAAGCTTAGGCGTTCAATTTAAAGAAATTACCTTACCCCATACTCAATACGCTCTTTCTTGCTACTACATTATTATGCCGGCTGAAGTGAGTTCTAATTTAGCGCGTTTTGATGGCATTCGTTATGGAACTCGTGAACACGGCAAAGAAGCTAAAAACCTACTCGAACTTTATAAGAAAAATAAAAGCCACGGCTTTGGCGCGGAAACCAAGCGGAGGGTTATTTTGGGAACTTTCGTTTTGTCGTCCGGGTATTATGACGCTTATTATTCTCAAGCCCAAAAAGTCCGCCGGTTAATAAAAAATGATTTTGATGCCGCTTTTAAGGAAGTGGATGTTATTTTGACTCCCGTTGCTCCGACTCCAGCCTTTAAAATCGGTGAAAAGACCAGCGACCCGCTAGCCATGTACCTTTCCGACATCTTCACCATACCCGTTAATATGGCGGGCTTACCGGCTATTTCGATACCGGTGCGCAATTCGATGACCGAACATCGAACATCAAACCTTCCAATCGGTTTCCAGCTGATTGGGAAGCCGTGGCGAGAAGCTGATATACTGGGAATAGGACAATACTACGAGAAACTTATAGAAACCGATAGAAATAAATAGAAACTATGACTACCGCAAAGAGACAAGAAGCTAGAAATTAGGCGAATGAATGAAGTTTTAAAAACAATCATTGAGATACTTTTGGATATTCGTGAGATGGTCGGGGGATTTATCTCGCCCCGGCTTTTAATTTTTCAATTGCTTTCGCTGATAATCTCCGGCGTTTTTGTTTGGCTGATTATTTACTGTACTTCGCGGAGCGGCTGGTTGAACAAAAGGGTTGAGGATTGGATGGATTACCTTGGAAAGGGGGACGTTGGAAAGCGGCGCCGATTGAGAGCTTGGAACCAGATTATAAAAAGAATGAGGACCGACGATCTTTCCAACTGGAAAATGGCCATTTTGGAAGCCGATAGATTGATGGACGATCTTCTCAAAGCGGCGGGCTATCGTTTTGATACGGCTGACGAGCGGTTCAAGCAAATAAAACCCGAGGAATTATCCAACGCGGCCCAAATTCAGGAAGCTCATCGGGTTCGCAACCGTGTCGCCCAAGAGCCGGATTTCATAATTAACAAAGAAGAGGCCTTAGGAATTTTGCGAGTCTATAAAAAATCTTTCCAGGAATTTGGCTTGCTTGACTAGGCAAGGCCGATAGTTTAATATTCTCCTGCAGTTCTTTGAAAGGACCCTCCTTTGCGTAAAGCTACGGAGGGCAAGGGTGGCTAGTGATACAAGTGTTTCTGAGGGGTCCGAGATCAATTATTGTTTGTGAGATTTCCGAATCGACGAATCGGTTTCTTAAAAAATTTTGCAATCAGACGGGAAAGCCGCGGACCAAGGTTTTGAAAGAGATAGCGCGCCGAAATCAATATGTTTTGGATGAAAAAAGAATTCTAGAATATATTCTAGAAAAATCCGACCAATTCTTCAAAAAAGGAGGTGGCTAGATGGTTTTTGTTTTTTGCCTATGGCGCGGACAGCCGGTGGTTATGGAAGTTTCCATCGAAACTGCCGATCTTCTAACGCAAGCCAAATTGCGCGTTAAAGAATCAACCCAAAATATTCTAGCCGCGGCCTTTTACAGATACGGAAAGTCGGAAGAGGCGATAGTAAAGTATCTTACTGAGGATTTCCCAAAGGAGGTGAGATAATGACTGAAGAATCCGGTTTTGAAATTCTGCCTATTGACGCAGAGGGCAAGCGGATTGATTTTTATTCTTTGGCACAAATCAAAACAGTTCCGATGACCAATAGACTGTTCAAAACCTATAACTTTCTTTGGGCATTGGAAATAAAAGAGAATGATTTCTTTCTGTCCGGCGGCAAGCCTCATCTGAAGAAAATCTCTGGTCGGAACAGTTTAGTTACTGTTTTATGTGAGTCGTTGGCAGACATGAGAGCAGTGATGATTTCGGTGGGTGCCTTGGTCCCTGAAGCAATCAAAGACGTAATTTTGTATCACGAACTGCGCGAATCTTTTTGGAGATTTGTAAGCAAATTGTCTCTCGAAGAGGCTCACAATAAAGCTAGAGCGGAAGAAGAGCAATATGTGAAAAAATACTTGTCTCCGACAGAACAGAAGATTTTGCGGACATTCGCCGAAGAAATTAAAGAATGGAAACCACGCCCGCTGTTGGATGGAGATTTTAAATCTGACAAGACAGACGATCGGAAAAAGATCAAATGACCGCCAGCAGCGGTCATTTTTATTTTAAGCGGCCGACCGGATTGAACTTTTCAAGCAATTTGCGCAGCGGACGGAATTTTTATTTCATCCATCACTATCGCATGCGATAGTGATGGATGTTTCGTTATTTGTTTTTTTCAAAAAGCGAACTTCTTTGCTTTTTGAAACTACCCCTCGAGTTCCACCATCTCAAATCCAAAAACAAAAATACCCATTGCGGATATTTTTGTTTATGGCGTGCGTCCAGCACCAGAGTTCTTTCGGAGCACGATGCTGGGCAGCCCCGAACCAGTAAAAAGCCCCGCAAGGGGCTTTTTACTGGTTCGGGGCGCGGTGGACGGGATTTCTTCTTCCCCGAAAATTTCCGGTGCTTATGCACATGGAAATTTTCTCCTCCCGCCGGGCCGTTGGCCCTCTGGGCCAGAGGCCGAAGCCCGGGTTCGCAAAAATATAAAGCAGTTTATATTGTTTGCGATACCCTTCAAATCCCCACCATCTCAAGGCCATAAACAAAAAACCCACTAGGGGTATTTTGTTTAAAGTTGGCCACCGCCGTTGGCGGGGCATTGATTTTTCAACCAATCGCTGCGCTCTTGGGAAAAATCTAATGCGCGGTGGACGGGATTTGAACCCGTGATCTCCCGCGTGACAGGCGGGCGCTCTAGACCAAACTGAGCTACCACCGCATAGCAGCTTGTAGATAAATATTATATTTTTCAGATGGATAAATCAAGTTTTTAATCACCCCTTTTATTGACCGCACAATGCTTTTCTGTTAACGTAGTCGATGTTCCTTAACAAGGTGATTAGATGGGATCTTTCCTGCGGCACAGCCTTTTGGGAATCAATCAGGGCAATTTTGATATCGGCCGAATCGGGGTCATTAATACGGTGGCTATTTTGAGTACCGTGAGAAGGACAGTCGGCGTAGATAAATTTTTTGCGCCACGCTGTAATTTTACCAATAATATTGTTGAGATTGGAAAAAATATGGACATCCCATTGGCCCACGAGAGGTGGTTTTTGCGGAGCCAAAAAGATGCCGATGGCGGAATCATTGACCAGCCTTATGACGCTGTAGTGATTTTTAATGCTGATTGCCCAATCGTTGCCGTTCATGAAATTCTTAACGACCGGTTAGCGGTTCTGCACGCTGGGTTTCGTTGCTTGGTCCCTTCCCTTAAAAAAGGAGGCAAAAAAGATAAAAGCATTATTCGAGTTCTTTTTGAAGATCACGATTTTTCTGCTCAAGATAGCAGGGTGTTTGTTGGCTATGGTATTGGTCCTTGCTGTTTTGGCGTTACCGAAGACGACTATCCGGAGATTCTGGATTTTTCCGCGGATATTCCATATGGACGCGCTACCCGCAATATTCGGAGCGGTTGGAAGTCCATTGATCTCTATCAACTGATCGCCAATCAATTATTGGAGGCCGGTGTTCCAGAAAAAAATGTATCAATTGATTTTACTTGTACCTCCTGCGCCGGATTTTATGAACCGAAATATTATTCAGTTTCCCGCTTGGGCCAAATTTGGGGGGGTCGAAACGCGGCAATGGCCTGGTTGGAATATCGCAACCCTTAAAATTTAGAGGCCTCTGACGGCCTCTTTAAATTTATTGCCGCGATCGGCGTAGTCTTTAAACATATCAAAACTGGCGGCACCGGGGGAAAACAATATGATAGGGTTTAGGGTATAGGCCTGCCTGCCGGTAGGCAGGGTTTTAGGGTATAGGGTTTTAGCTTTTTTATACGCCGTCTCTACCGCGGACTGCAGACTTTCAGCATTTACAATAAGCACTTTCACGCGTGAAAGTGCCTTTTTAATTTTATTCTTGTTTTCTCCAATCAAAATAACTTCTTTCACATTTGGAGATATTTTAATCGCTTGCACTAGTGGCTTGTAATCAAGATTTTTATCTTTGCCACCGGCAATTAAAATTAGGGTAGGCAGGGTTTTAGGGTATAGAGTTTTGGAACTGAAATACGAAATCGCGGCGGCGGTAGTTTGTGGATTAGTACTCGCCGAGTCATTGTAAAAATAAATCTGCGATTTATTTTTATGGTGAGCTCGTCGAACCGTGACCTTTTTGACTAACTCCAGCCGATGTTCCAGTCCGTGGAAATTTCTGACGGTTTTCTCAATAATTTTTTCCGGACAGCCGAGATAGCGGGCAACCGCGGCGGCCAGAATTCGATTTTTTTCCAAAGTTTTGGGGGCGGAAATGGCAATCTTTTTCCCGGAGCTTTTTCTTGCTATCCCTTGGGATAGCAAATTATCTTTGAAATAAAATATCGCATCACTCTTTTTTTGATAACGAGCAATGTTGCTTTTCGCTTCGATATACTCGCGCATATTTTTATGAACATCCATATGATCCGGGAAAGTTTCGGTTATGACGGCAACTTGCGGAGATTTTTGTAAATCTTGGAGTTGAAAGCTGGAAAGCTCCAGAACAACCAAAGCCCTTTTATTAATTTTTGGGAGAATTTCCAAAGCCGGTTTACCGATATTCCCGGCTAAGAGAATCCTTCGACGTTGCTTAGGACTAACGCTTTTTTGCCAGTTTTTTAGTATTTGATAGAGAAGCGTGGAAGTCGTTCCTTTGCCTTTAGTGCCGGTTATTCCAATGATAGACGATTGGCAAAGATCAAAAAAAAGCTTGGTACTGCTTGAAAATTTGACGCCCTTTTTGAGAGCTGCCTTTATTTCCGGCAGGTTGTATGGCACACCGGGAGAGCGGAAAACTAAATCAAAAGAATCTAAGTTTTTTAAATAATCTTTGTTTAATTTCTGATCGAGAATTGTTATAGCCGCCTTTTTGTAGGCAGGATTCCTTTTTAAAAACTTTAAAACCGATTTCCCTTCGCGCCCGAAACCCAAGATGCCAATTTTCATCCTAGAAATATTAACATTTTTGAACTTGCCCCGCACTCTATAGCTTTAGCGAAGGACGCGGTGGCGATTCAATTATGAAATTAACTTACGAAAAAATCACACAAAAAGAAAGGCGCACGTACCCGAAGGTCGTGCGCCTGTGTTGATGAGGAGTGCCGCTAACACGTCGGATCACCGCCGCTGTTTGATGTTGCAATTCCACTGCGGCCAGCGACCGTCCGCGAGACGACCGCCGACACAGCGATACCATCCGGTGTAGCCGTGCTCGTTGTACTCGTACTCGTAGCCGCCGATCGTTTGCCATGCGGTCATGGTGTCTTCTTCCTTCCCGGCAAGCTCGAAGCCGAAATCGGCTTTCTGCCGGTTTTGATGGGTTCCGGCGAGCCATTCAGGAAGTGCCGCCGGATTTCCGCTCCAGTCACGAGACCTTTGACACCCGCTTGGTTGAAAAGAGCCGTCGCTCCCGCGGGACAGTCACACGGCAGGTCGTTCTTGCCGGTCTCCTCCACGCCACGCTCTCGCTTCCGACGGCGATACTTTCAGCAAGCTTAGAAATCTCTTTATTTATTTTTTTTGATTTTTGGTGTAGCATTGAAATAATAGAAAGGTAATAGCACTTATATTTTAATTCTACTATCACGATTTTTAATTGAATTGCAAAGACAGTGATTGGGAGTTAAATAAATAGAAAAAATATCACATGAATATATTACCCGACAATAAATTACTGATATTAAAAAAAATAGGCCTGTGGGTGTTTTATGTTTTAGGTACCTTCGTTTTGTTTATTTTTCTAACTTCTGTCCTGCGGTATTTTAATTTAAACGAGGACGTCGCCATCGGAATTCCAGAAATTTTAGTGTTTTATTTCTGGGGCGGATATTTTTTAAGGAAACATGGCTGGTCTAAAGCGTTGGGAATCGTTTTGTTTATAATAGCCATTGCCCTTAATTTTGTTTTTATAAGTTCTCCCTATAATACCGCTAGCGAGTTTAAAGCGACGAGAGTTTTTTTATTGTTTCCTTTTTTGGCGGGTATCTTCTTGATTTCGCAGAAAGGAAAAATTTCAAGATTAATGGGGATATTAGTAATTATTTTGACTGTTCTAGGTGCCTTCCTGGGCGCAGCTTTCTGTTTAAGCTGTCGAGCATCATAGATAAAATAGGGATCGACTTAAATCAATATTTAAAACTTTGTCGTTCTGGTCAGCTTTCGTTGTTGCTGTAATGCTCGGTTTTGGGACAATATATAGATTGACAGAAAAAGGCGGTCTTGGTTCAATCACCGGCTGGGTGTTCGCAGGTATAACTTTGTTGCTGCTGGTTTTTCTTTTTATGTCGATCAGACGGTTTCTATTGAGCTATAAAGAAGACGGGAATACTAAATCTATGGATCGACTTAAATCAATTCTTAAATTTTTAGTGTCCTGGCTGATTTTCGTTGCCGCCACAGTTCTCAGTTTTTGGGCAATATATAAACTGACCGGAGAAGGCGGTCTTGGTTCAATCACCGGCTGGGTATTAGCAGGTGTAGCTTTGTCACTGCTGGTTTCTCTTTTTATCGCGAGACGCCAGATATTTAAAATCCCGATTATCGTCTTGGTCGCGCTTTGGCTTATTTATCTGATTTCACTGGTCTCTAGGGCAAATATACTCGAATCTGGTGTTAATACTTTATCATTGTTCACGGCAGTATTTTATCTCGGCGGCGCCTATTTAATAACAAAACAACGCTTATTAAAAATAATTGGCGTTTTACTGATTTTGGCGGCCGTTTTTGTTGGCGTGCGAAATGCTACTATACCTAATTATTCATTACTCACGATATCGTTAAGCCTGATGATTTTGGCTTTGACGATTGGAATTGCGATATTTATGATTATGCGAAAAGGAATCGGCTTGCGGCTTTTGGGCGTGGGCTTGATCTTCGCAATGATAGGGATGGTTTCAGCATCGTTTGTTATGAATACTTATTCTACGATCGCGATCATCGACAAAGACAGGACAATAATATTAGCGAGCGTTGAACCGCGAATCAATGACTTTATCGAGGCTTGGAATGACAAAGATTACCAAAAACTTTCCAAAGATTTCAGTGATGAAATGAAGGGAAAGTTCAGTCAGGATAAATTTCTGTCTGCCCGGAATGAATCGGGCAAATTAATTTCAACAGATGAATTGCGCAAAGTAGCTCCTAAAAACAATTCCCCTTTGGTCATCATTGAGGCATTAGTTATCAATGTTGTGTATGGGGCGACATTTGAAAAAGACCCGATTAATATACTTGCATTTACAGTCCAATTTCGAAAATATGATAGTAAATATTTAATAAGAGGGCTCACTTTCGGCCCCCTTGATCTTACTAATACCAATTCTGGAATATCAAATTCCAAAACTTCCCCACCCACAACATATACTGTTTCTTTTTCTGACCCGAACACAAAAATAATAGAACGCTATAAATGTTCGAGTCCGAAGTACGATGATAACCAGGCAAAAGCACTCGCGCCCAGCGACTCATTTCCTCAAAAACTTAATAACGTAGCAGCTCAACTTAATAGCATGGCAGCTCAACTTAATAGCATGGCAGCTCAACTTAACGAGATGGGCAGTCAGAATTCAACAAATAACTACAACGCCTTAACCGATAACTATGACGCCTTAGCCGATGACTATAGCGCGCAAGAAGCGACTTACGAAGTAGACAAGAGGCAATATGATTCCGAGATGAAAACATACCAAAACTACATTAAAACACACTGTGTGTATGTCGGAAATTAACTTGGCGGCGCATTTTGCTTTGCAAAATACAAGTATCGCCGTCGGAAGCGAGAGCATGGCGGAAGGGGGTCGTTCAGACTCTGATGAGTCTTCAGACTCGCAGAGGTGTGGGGAGAATTCCACCATACCCGAGCGTATAATTTAGTTTCAAGCCACCACGCGCTCCGCGCGTGGCACATCATTTGTTTTGGAAATAGGTTCGAGCTTGGTGCCCCCACTAGGAATCGAACCTAGGTCAACTGCTTAAAAGGCAGCTGCTCTACCAGTGAGCTATGGGGGCTCTACTTTGCTCTGACTAACGTCAGAGCTTCGAAGGGCAAGCGGACAATGTATTATCACTACTTGTCCATCCGAAGCTCGGATATTAATACGAGCGAAGGAGGAAGCTATGGGGGCCCTACTGCGCTCTGGTTACTACCAGAGCTTCGAAGGGCAAGCGGACAATGTATTATCACTACTTGTCCATCCGAAGCTCGGATATTAATACGAGCGAAGGAGGAAGCTATGGGGGCGAACTTTTTAAAATTGTAATATAATAATGACGTTTAGTAAAGTTTGCCACGCAAATCTTAATTTGCTAGAATTTACTTTAGTTTTCATTAATGAAAAATACAAGATTATCTTTATTCATCATAGTTTTGCTGGCGGTGATTTCCGGATTTTTTGTGTTTCCGAAAGGATTGGGAAATAAGGTTTTACCATGGCGGCTGGGATTGGATTTGGTAGGAGGAAGTTATTTGGTTTATGAAGTAGACATGTCGGGCGTTGCCTCTGAAGATAGGAATTCCGTATTGAGCGGTTTGCGCGATGTGATGGAGCGGCGGGTAAATGTTTTTGGAGTAAGCGAGCCGAGAGTAACCACTGCTCGCCGGGGCGAATCTTATCAATTAGTTGTGGAATTGGCCGGGATTCGCGATACGGAAGAAGCGATAAAACAAATCGGCCGCACCGCGCTTCTGGATTTCCGCGAGGTGGAGCAAGTCCCGCCAACGGCAGGGCAAGTAGGCGAGGGTGAGGGCGCCAAAATAAATTTCAAGAAAACCGAATTGACCGGCCGCTATTTGCAAAAAGCCCAGGTTGGCCTGGATTCCACCACCAATCAACCTCTAATCCTGATTAATTTCAATAGCGAGGGATCGAAGATTTTTGAGAGATTAACGGAAAAAAACATTGGCAGGCCGCTTGCGATATTTTTGGATAACGAACTGATTTCCATGCCGGTAGTTCAGGAAAAAATTGCCGGAGGCAGCGCGCAGATCACCGGAGTTGATTCCAAAGAACTCAAAAAGTTGGTAAGTTTATTTAACGCGGGCGCTTTGCCGGCTCCGCTTAACTTGATTAGCCAGCAAACCATTGGAGCTTCTTTGGGATTAGATTCGCTTAACAAAGCTTTAATCGCGGGAGGCGCGGGCGCGCTAGCCATTATGCTTTTCATGGCCATTTATTATCGGCGTCTGGGTTTAGTGGCGGCTCTCGCTCTGGTTTTTTACATGATTTTTACCGCCGCCGTCTTCAAACTTTTCGGTATCACCATGACTTTAGCGGGCATTGCCGGATTTATTTTATCTATAGGCATGGCAGTTGACGCCAACATTCTGGTTTTTGCCCGTACTAAAGAAGAAAAAGCCAAAGGCGTTTCTGGTTTAGCCGCTTTGGAGGAGGGTTTCCGCCGCGCCTGGCCATCCATTCGCGATTCCAACATTACCACCATACTTACTTCCGTTGTTCTTTATTATCTGACTTCCAGTTTTGTCCGCGGGTTTGCATTAGCACTGCTGATTGGTGTAGTAGTGAGCATGTTCAGTGCCATTACCGTTTCGAGGGTTATTTTAAGGACTTTCGTTAAATCATAATTATGCAGGTAATCAAAAACAAATTTATTTTTCTGACCGTCTCCGGTTTATTGGTATTGGCGGCCGTTGCGAGTATTTTTTATTTCGGTTTGAAGCCGGGTATTGATTTTGCTGGTGGAGTATCTTGGCAGCTGCAATTTGAGAATCCGCCGGCCCGTGAAGAATTAGCGAAAATTTTTCCGGAAGCGATTATCACCCCGCAAGGCCAGAATCAGGCGCTGATTCGGTTAAAAACTCTTACAGATGGAGAACGCCAAAGTAAATTACAAGATTTGTCCTCCGGAGGAGGATCCGCCTCCGGCGGAAATAAGCAGTTTGGAAAAGTTGAAGAGTTGAATTTTCAAAATATCGGCGCGGTGGTGGGGGAGGAGCTGAAGGAGAAAGCGATTTGGGCCTTTGTTCTGGTTTTAATAACCATATCGGTTTATGTGGCGCTCGCGTTTCGTAAGGTCTCTAAGCCGGTGAGTTCCTGGAAGTACGGGATCATTACTTTGATTACGCTTTTCCACGACGCTTTAATACCGACGGGACTTTACGCGCTGCTAGGAATTTTTTTCAATGTGGAAGTGGACACGAATTTTATTGTGGCGATTTTAGTGGTGATGGGATTTTCAGTTCATGACACTATCGTTGTTTTTGACCGCATCCGGGAGAATTTGAAAACGTCCAAGTCGGACAATTCGGATTTTAACGGTTTAGTGAATGGCAGTGTCAATCAAACCATGGCCCGATCTATTAATACTTCTTTAACATTGGTTTTGACTCTGCTTGCTTTGTTGGTCTTTGGGCCAGCCAGTCTTCACTATTTTGTTTTGACGATTTTAGTGGGCGTGACGGTGGGCACTTACTCTTCAATCTTCGTGGCCAGCCCCCTATTGACTATTTGGAGGTAGTTATGGTAGTATTACCAACGATATGTTAGACAGCTTAAAAATCTTCGTGGCCAGCCCCCTATTGACTATTTAAAGGTATTTATGGTAGTATTACCAACGACATGTTAGACAACTCAAAAGTAAATAATCTTATCAAAACTTGCCTGGGCGGTTTATCTTTACGTCAAAAAGAAGTTTTGGAGGGCCGCTACGGTCTTGATGGCACCGAGAGTTCCACTTTGGCAGAGCTGGGCGGTAAATACGGCTTGACAAGGGAGCGGGTTCGGCAGATTGAAGCCATAGCTATTAAAGTCGTTCAAGAAAAAGCTCGCGGTTCGGAATTTGATTCTTTCATTAAAACCGCAACCGACACTTTAAAAAACACCGGCGGTTTGCGAAGGGAAGATTTGTTGATAGAAGATTTGGCGGGAGTCGCGCAAACCAACCGTCTTAAGTTCATTTTGGAAATCTGCGGCAAATTTAAATACTCTCGCGACGGCAAAGATTTTTATCCTTATTGGTATGTTAATGACGCCGACCACAAGAAAGTCGGCTCTTTTATTTCCTACCTTTTGAAAAATGCCGATCGGGAGAATTTTTCTGTCAGCTTTGTTTCTATCGCCAAATCCCTGGGTCTTAATGACGGCGCCGCCCGGAATTACGCTTCCGTTTCCAAGAAGGTGGCGATGAATACTTTTGGAGAAATTGGTCTTTCCGAGTGGCCGGAGATTAATCCAAAAACTGCCCGCGATTGGGCTTACTTGGTTTTAAGGAAGGGACGCCAGCCGCTGCACTTTACGGAAATTGCCCGAAAGGTAACCGAGTTGCGCAGAAAGCAAGCTCACGCGCCGACTATTCATAACGAGCTGATTAAAGACGACAAGTTCGTTTTGGTTGGCAAGGGCACTTACACCCTGAAAGAGTTTGGCGTAATTCCCGGCACGGCTCGGGAAATAATCAATCACTTTTTGAAAAAGCATGGGCCGATGAAGGCCTCGGAAGTGGTTAAGATGGTTTTGAAAGAACGTATTTTCAAAGAGAACACCGTTTTGATTAATCTTCAGAACCGCAAGAACTTCAAGCGGTTGGATGACGGCCGTTACGCCACTTTGGTATAATTAGTTAGTGACTACAGATATTCTCCAAGGCATCTTAACAAGTATTATTTCTGTTATCGCCGTTTTTTGGTGGGCGGTTTTGCCGATAGCGCTGGCCTTTCTTTTTTGGTATTTTTGGCTTTACTACATTTACGTTTCTTATTTGCGGAGCATCAAGTGGGTACTCCTGGAAATCAAAATTCCGGCGATCATTGAGAAAACTCCCAAGGCGATGGAGCAGATTTTCGCCGCCGCTTACGGCATTTATTCATTTGGTTTCAAGTTTATGCAAAAATACTGGGAAGGCCATTTGAGGGAAGACTGGATGTCCTTTGAGCTAATTGGCTTTGCCGGAGGCGTTCATTTTTATATTCGCACGCCGGATTCTTACAGAAATATGATGGAGTCCGCTGTCTATTCGCAATATCCGGGCGCGGAAATTAACGAAGCTCCGGATTATCAGGATTTATTTCCCCGCACTTTGCCCAATCAAGTTTATGATATTTGGGGGACAGACTATCATCTTGTCCGCGACAATTCTTATCCAATCCGGACTTACGAGTATTTTGAAGAAGCGCAGGAAGAAAAGCGACTTGATCCGATTGCCGCCATTACCGAAGCAATGTCCAAATTGAAAAACGACGAAGCCATTTGGATCCAGATTTTCATTTCTCCCACCGGTCCCGACGCGGGCGATGACTGGAAAACAGATGCCGAAGTTTTAAGGGATAAATTAGTAGGCCGTAAAAAGCCGGCGAAGCAGGGATGGCCCCAAAAGATCGGCGAGTTTTTCAAAAATTTAGCGATTGCCGTCATTGAACATCCGGAGTGGGCGGAAGAGCCAAAAAAAGACGAAACGAACAAAATGTTAATGATGACTCCCGGTGAAAAAAATATTATTGAAGGGATTGAAACTAAAATCAGCAAGCTCGGCTTCCGGACCAATATCCGCTTTCTTTATATTGATAAGCGGGATAGTTTTACCCGTTCCAACGTTGCCGCGGTGATGGGCACTTTCCATCAATTTACCGCTCAAGACATGAATGGGTTTCGTCCCAATTTGGATACCATAACCATCATTCGCGGCAACATAAAGTACTTTAAAGGCACTCGCGTGTGGTATAAAAAGCGCCGGCTTTGGGAATCTTATCGCCGGATGTATTGGCCAAGGCGAACTTCTATTTTAAATACCGAAGAGCTGGCCACGATTTATCATTTCCCGACGATAGTGGTGGAAGCGCCTTTACTGCGGCGTTTGGGAGCGAAAAAGGGCGAGCCGCCGGCGGGATTACCAGTGGAATAAAGGGCTTTGTCTGAAATTTGAAGCCGAAGCACGCAAATTTCAGGAACAAAACCTTGACCCGCCAAAATTTTATCTAAATACCATCATGAATAAACTCAACAAAGGAACATTAATTATGAAAGATACAACTATCTTTTTTTTGGTCGAAAAATTTAGGCGGGTGCTCGATTCTGTAGATAAATTTTCTTCGTCTACAGACTCGAAAATTTATACATAATCGGCATGTCTGAAATCAATTTTTTCGGAGAAGTAAATTTCCGAGGAGCAAATAAAAAATTTGGAATTAAAGTCGACGACCGCCGTCGCCACGTTTATGTTATCGGTAAAACCGGCATGGGAAAAACTACTTTGCTGGAAAATATGGTTGCCAACGATATTTTGTCCGGCCACGGCGTAGGTATCGTTGATCCTCATGGCGAGTTTGCCGAAAAAATGCTGGAATTCGTTCCTAAAGAGCGAGTCAAGGACGTGGTTTATTTCAATCCCGCCGACATCAATTTCCCGATCGCTTTCAATCCGATCGAAAGCATTGACGCCGAGCACCGCCATCTGGTGGCTTCCGGCTTGATGGGCGTTTTCAAAAAAATCTGGCCGGATGTCTGGTCGGCGAGAATGGAATACATCTTGAACAACGCCTTGCTTACTTTGTTGGAATTTCCTGAGGCTACGCTTCTTGATGTAATGCGTCTTCTTTCCGACAAAGATTACCGCAAAAAAGTTGTTGATCATCTCAAAGACCCGGTGATTAAGAATTTCTGGGTGAATGAGTTCGCGCGTTACGCGCAAAAATTCGAAACCGAAGCCACCGCCGCCATCCAAAACAAAATAGGAAAATTTGTTTCCAATCCCTTGGTGCGGCACATTTTAGGCCAGTCTCGCAGCGCCTTAGATTTACGCAAAGCCATAGATGAGCAGAAAATCCTGATTTTCAACCTTTCCAAGGGCAGGATAGGGGAAGACAACTCCGCTTTGCTTGGTTCTATGATCATCACCAAGCTTCAATTGGCGGCGATGTCCCGCGTGGACATTCCGGAAGAGGAGAGAAAAGATTTTTTCCTCTACGTAGATGAATTCCAAAATTTTGCCACCGATTCTTTTGCCAACATTTTGTCGGAAGCCCGCAAATACCGCCTTTGCTTGATTTTAGCCCATCAGTACATCGGCCAATTAGTTCACGAGATGAATACGAAAGTCCGGGACGCGGTTTTTGGCAACGTCGGTACTATGATAGTATTCCGCGTTGGCGCGGAAGACGCGGAATTTTTGGAAAAGGAATTTGAGCCGGATTTTATGGCTACCGATTTGGTTAATCTGCCCAAAGCGAATGTTTACCTGAAGCTGATGATTGACGGCGTGGCTTCGCGGCCTTTTTCGGCCAAAGGCATTCCACCGATCGTAAAACCGAAAATATCGTATCGGGAAGAAATCATCGAATATGCCCGGAAGACCTATGCCACGCCGATTAAAACAGTTGAAGAAAAAATTGCCAAGATTTGGGCCGTACCCGAAGGGGAAGCTGGAACATTGCCGCCTAAAACGATGGATTTTTCCGCCGGAGGCGGGTCCTCCTTTGGAGGACCAAAGAGCTCGTCTGGTTCTATGGGATTCCGCCGTCCGCAGTTCCAAGGACGTTCGGATCATTCGGAACGTCCGCGTCAGGAATTTTCAGAGCGTCCGTATCGTTCAGAAAGAGAGGAGCGCCCGCGGCCGCAATATCCGGAACAGCCGCAGCGTCCGCAACGGCCCGAATCTCCGGAGCGTTCCATTCCTTCGACCACCGCCAAGACGGGGCAGGCCCCGTTAGAGGTCGCGAGGGCCCGCAGCGTGCCTCTGCCTCTAACGGGGCAAGCTGGCTCCCGCCCGTCGGCTGACGGACGAGGCTCGCCGGAGGTGGCAGGACAAGTTCCTCCGACAGTAAGACCGATTGCGCCAAAAATCTCCCTGAAAGATTTACCGCCTCGTCCGCCAATTCCCGAAAAAGAAAGACCGATCCACGAGAAAAAAACGGTTGACTTAGAAGGTTTACGGAAAGCCTTAAGCGAGTCCCTCCAAAAGAAAAAAGAGTAATCGCGAATAATTATTGCCAATTACAAATAAACTCTAATCTACTAATGCCTAATTCGCGAATCCCCCATTAGCTTAATTAGTACCAATTAGTAATTAGTAATGATTACTCCCTAGATTTCTCCATTCTTTCAACGTAATCGCCAGTTTCGGTATTTACCCTTACGACATCTCCGGTGTTCACAAACAAAGGAACGTTGATTTCCGCTCCGGTTTCCAAAACCACTTTTTTACTGCCGCCGGTAACGGTATCTCCCTTAAATCCCGGAGGAGCTTCTTTGACTTTAAGATCAACTTTGATAGCAGGTTTAATGCCGATGATTTTTTCTCCGAATTTCAAAGCAGTTACCATTGAATTGGATTTTAAAAATTTGGCCGGCTCACCGAGAATTTCTTCTTTGAGGGTGAATCTTTGCGCCGGATTGTCTTTAGCGGAAAACCAATACTCGCCGCGGTTATTATAAAGGTATTTTATTTCTTCTCTAATCATTTCCGCTTCCTCAAACGATTCATTTTGATGGAAAGCCCGTTCCACAATTTTCCCCGAAATCAAGTTTTTTATTTTACATTTGGTAACCGGCTTGCGCTGCTGCATCCGCAGAAATTCATATTCTAAAACTTCGTACGGCTCGCCGTCCAGTACAAAAATAGTTCCCTTTTTGAGTTCGTTGTAAGCCAACATCGGAGTAATCGCGAATAATTATTACTAATTACTAATCGGCACTAATTAGGCTAATGGCTAATTGCAATGCGAATATCCTTCAAAATAATACTAATTTAGTAAGAAATCAAGTATTTGTACTGTCATTGCGAGGGCGCAAGCGCCCGCGGCAATCTCTCTTGCAATCTTCGGATTTTGCGATATAATATGGTCAGTTCTTAGGAGGCGTATATGGGTTGGCTCGGTGTGCCGTTGGTTATTTGGATTTTATGGGGATTTGTTTATCTTGTAATTGGTTATGCCGTGGTAAGAATTCATAATATTCATAAGTATGGTGATGAACGTTGGGGTATCGTAGAGCTTGTGTTTTGGCCAGCTGATCTTGCATGGGTTTTACTTCTTGCGCCGTTCCTACGCCTTATAGATAAACTTCTTTTTGGAAAATATTAGTTATATGGGCCGCTGCTAGCTAGCGGCTTTTTTTGCCAAAAACGAAAATTTGTTTTATAATATCGGCATGCCAATCCTTCGACAAGGGCATTCGACTGAGGTTTCGACGATGAGATCAGCCGAATCGCTCAGCCGAAATCCTCAGGATAAAAAAAGAAAAAAAGTTTTCGTTGGAATGAGCGGCGGGGTGGATAGCTCCGTGGCCGCCGCATTGCTGAAAAAGCAAGGATACGAAGTGATGGGTGTACATTTGAAATGTTTTAATGTGGACGGATGCGCCGCGCAAGACGCTGAAGATGCCCGCCGGGCCGCGGAGCATTTGGGAATCCCTTTTTATACTTTTGATTACGAAAAAGAGTACAAGGATAAGGTGGTGGAGTACATGATTGACGGATATAAAAAGGGGATTACGCCGAACCCGGATGTGATGTGCAACAAGGAAATAAAATTCGGCTTGTTTTACGAGAAGGCCATGGCTTTGGGCGCGGACTACATCGCAACAGGTCACTATGTTCGAATTGTTGGAAATGTTCGAGGTGTTCGAAATACACGATCCGCCAGTTGGCGGAGATCGATTAATCCGCCAGTTGGCGGAGATCGAACTTCGAACATCGAACTATCTTTGGCAATTGCCAAAGATAGGAATAAAGACCAATCCTATTTTCTATGGACTTTAAAGCCGGAGCAGTTAAAACATTGTTTGTTCCCAATTGGCGAATATAAAAAACCACAGGTTCGTAAACTCGCGGTTAAATTTGGTTTACATAATGCCGCTAAAAAAGATTCGCAGGGGATTTGCTTCCTTGGCCAAGTTTCTTTGCCGGATTTTTTGAAGAAATATATTAAACCAAAAAAGGGCTCCGTTTTCCTTGCTCCCCAAAATAAATTAGTTCCTGAGCTTGTCGAAGGACTACCTCTGGTCGGTACCCACAACGGCGCGCATTTCTACACCATCGGCCAGCGCCACGGCTTTGCCGTTAGTAGCAAGAAGTTAGTAGTAAGTAGCAAGGGAGAAATGAAACCGCATTATGTAGTTGCGAAGGACGTAAGAAGCAACACGATTACAGTAGCGCAAGGAGATGATCATCCGGCTTTGTATAAAAAAGAAGTTATTTTAACAGACATGAATTTTCTTACTCCCGTCATTGCGATCCGCCCCGCCCAGCAAGGGCGAGGCTCACCTTGCGAAGCGAGGCGGCAGCCGGCGGAGAAGTCCCGATCGCAGAGCGATCGAGGATCCTCGATGGAATCGGGACAATCTTACATTACTGTTTATGCCCGTGTTCGCTATCGCCAGCCGCTCCAGAAAGCAAAGCTTTATACCCCTAATTCGTGCGAATTAGGGGATAAACGGAAATATATTCTCCGATTTGCCAAGCCAATTAAATTCGTCGCCGAAGGCCAATCGGCAGTTTTCTACAACAAAAAAGGTGTAATGCTCGGCGGAGGAATAATTGTCTAAATTTCCACAGCGTGTTAATTTACGGGTAGCTTTTTGATTTACAAATGAGGAGGCCGAATGTTCGGTTTGTTCGCGCTGGCAACACTCGCTTGGATTACGGCTCTTGTTTACTACCGATTTGTTCGAATTTCTAAAGAAGAGCACCAAAATACGCTGGGATTCAAGTATGTCGCGGTTTTTCTTGCGAGTTTTGCCTTGATGATTTTCGCCTTCAAGTTTTTAACAAGCCTCAATTTCCAAGAAAATTCTCCACAAGATTCTCAAGATTCACAATCCGGAACCGGCCTTTCTTTTGTGCAATGGTCAGTAATCGCCTTCCTTGCTCTTCTTCTGTGGATTGCTCTTTTTTCTGAATTATCGCTACAGATAAAGGGATGGCTTAGCGGTTATTCCGGTTGGCAACTTATTGCAAGGCTATTTTTGGCTGTGTTTCTTGCTTTCCTAATATTGACGCAAATTTTCTCGGATAATGTGGTTTTAAATAATCTATTTCTTTTCTTTGTCGTTGCAATAATCATAGAATTAGCCGTTAGATTGAAGCGTGGCGCGTTTGCAATGCTTTTTTCCTTGATAATGCTTTTGGATATTTATCTGGTTTGGATGGCCGCCGGCTCTTCCGGCCAAGGGAGCGAATCCGCCAAAAGCTGGTACGTCGCAATGTTTCAAAGCGAATTTATGCAATATTTTCCATTCCCGCTTGGTTTCAGGTGGGGCGAGCGCATACTCGGCAATGGCGATGTTGCTTTTACGTGCCTGACTGTTATGTACGCGAGGCGGGTTTGGGGAGTTACGCCGGCAATTATTTCTGGGATTGCGGCGACCCTACCTCTTCTCCTTTTGCCTTTTGCGGTTAAGATTTTGGAAGTATCACCGCCAGCTTGGCCGTACACGATCTTCATAGCTCCGGTTGCTTTAGTGATTGCAATTTTCGCTCCGCACAAACCGAAACAATTGGAACAAACCGCCAGCGCTTAGGCGCTGGTTTTTTATTCCAGCCATCTTTGCTAGAATGCGGGCAATGCGCATTCACGAAATTTTCTTTTGGGCGGCTTGCTTTTTCTTGACAGGCGTTTTTATCGCGAGCGTTGTTGGCGGATTTTCGCAGGCGTATTTAACTGCTGGCGTTATAATTTTGCTCGCGGCAACAACAATCTTTTTGCTTAAAAAACCACCGCTATCATATATGATAGCGGTGGTTTTGGCGATGTTTTTGGGAGCGGCTTACTATTTTACTTTTGATTATTTTCAGAAAGACGATGGCATTATATTCGATCGCAAGGTGGAATTTTCCAGGATCATCACCGAAGCCGAACAGCGTCTCAACAGTCAAAAATTAGTGGTTGACGATATTCAGATTACTACCAGTCGTTATCCGCAGTTTGATTACGGCGACAAAATAAAAATAATCGGCGTAATCAAAAAGCCGGGAGGGGAATTCGAGAACTATTTTTCAAAAGAAGGAATCGCCGGTTTGATGCCATTTCCGACGATTGAGCTGATTTCTAAAAATAACGGCTCGTCGGTTAAGGCGGAACTTTTCAAAATAAAATCTTTCTTCGCGTCAAGCTTTAAAAAAGTTTTACCTTTTAAGCAAGCGACTTTTCTGGCGGGTTTGACGCTCGGCGATACTTCAGAATTTAGCGATGAATTCAAAGAAAAATTGCGCCTAACCGGCACAACGCACCTAGTGGCGCTCTCCGGTTACAATATTTCTGTCATCGTTCGTTATGTGGGCGGTTTATTTGCTATATGGTGGGTGACTAGAAAATTAAAATTATTCTTAAGCGTTTTGGTCGTCATCGGATTTGTTGTAATGACCGGAGCAGAGCCGTCCGTGGTTCGCGCGGCGATTATGGCGATGATTCTTCTGTCGGCAGATCAGATCGGCCGGGTAGCTTATATTCCTAACGTGATTGTCGCGGCCGCGCTGGCGATGGTTCTAATCAGCCCCAAGATTCTCGCGTTTGATATTGGTTTTCAGCTTTCCTTTATGGCGCTTCTTGGAATCATTTATCTGGAGCCCTGGCTTCGTCAAAAATTCAAAGCCAAAAGCGAACCAGGATTTTTCGGTTGGCGATCTCATTTTTGGACTACCACCTCCGCCCAACTCGCCGTTTTGCCCATTCTTATTTATCAATTCGGTTTCGTGTCTCCGGTTTCCATTTTGACCAACGTGCTTTTACTGGAATTTATCCCCGTTACAATGGGTTTGGGATTTTTTATCGGCTTCGCGGCGGTTATCAACTATTGGCTATCTTGGCTTATCGCCCTTCCCGCTTATGCCTTTTTGAGTTATGAATTAGCAATAATAGACATTTTTTCAAAGATCATTAATTTTTTCTAAACCATATTCCACCTCTGACGCGTCAGAGGTGGAATATGGTATTATAATCATTATGACCAATGCTAAGGATAGGGATTTTTCCGCCGGAGGCGGATCCGCCTTTGGCGGACAAAATAAACATCGGACAGAATGGCAAGATTTTTTATGGGGTAGGTTTTTAGAAAAATTTTCGGGGATAAAATCTAAAAACCAGCAACGGACGGCCATTGATATGCTTTTTAGCAATTACGAAAAACAATTAATAATAAAACGTTTAGCGGCGCTGATTTTACTTAGAGAGGGGAGGGGCTCCAAAGAAATCAGCGATTTACTTTGGTTGTCTTGGTCAACAATCAGCGCCCTTAAAAAAACCTTTTTAGCCTCCGGGGTTTATAAGAGCCAGAGATCTTTCAAAACAACAAAAAAGCAAAACAATCTCTCAAATAAGCTAAAAGAACATTCGTGGTTAGATAATCTTTTTGGCGACGTCGATTTATGGGAAATAATTAAAAATCCACCTCGTCCGCGGGGTACCGGAATAAAAAATTCCCAACTCTGACGCGTCAGAGTTGGTTTTTCTTTGCATTATGGATAAATCTATTTTTAAAAAAAATTTATATTTCGCGCTTTTGATTTTGATCGCGGCGAATGGGTTTATTTGGAATGCGATTTTATTTTGGGGTGACGCGAAGAATCTGGAACTTTCTTTTTTGGACGTTGGGCAGGGCGACAGCGAACTCATTAATTTTCCGGGAGATGTGCAGGTTTTAATTGACGGCGGACCAAACGCGAAAGTATTAGAAAGTTTGTCCAAAGTTTTGCCGCCGCAGGATCGTTATATAGATATAATTGTTGTCAGTCATCCGCAGTTAGATCATTTTTCTGGCTTGATTGATGTTTTAAAAAGCTACAAAGTAGGCGTTGTCATTGATAACGGTCGCAAGGGCACCACGAAAGCCTACGCGGATTTTGAAAAAGCGCTTATAGAAAATGGCGCAAAGCATATAGTCTTGAGAGAGGGCGACGCAATTCGTTACCAGGACGCAATTTTGAAAATTCTATCCCCATCACGGCAGGATCTAAAAAGCAAAGAGCTGAACGACACTACGTTGGTGATGATGCTGGAAAACGGCGGATTGCGCGCGCTTTACACCGGCGACATTGGCAAAAATATAGAGGATAAGCTAATCCGGAAATACGACGTTTCCGCGCAAGTTCTGAAAGTCGGACATCACGGTTCGCGCTTTTCCAGTTCGCCGGAGTTTTTGAAAGCCGTTCGACCAAAAGTTTCAGTGATTGGAGTTGGAAAAAACACTTACGGCCATCCGACGCCAGCTACGCTTGGCCGTCTTGCCAATATTGGCACCCAAATTTTCCGCACCGATCGTAACGGCACAATAAAAATAATTTTTGACGGGGAAAAGCTAAAGATTTACAATTAAAGCCATGCGAACGCTTATTGCGGACATAGTTAAAAATGAGGGCAAGGAAGTGGAATTGATTGGTTGGGTGAACGGGAGGAGAGACCACGGGAAGCTTATTTTTATTGATCTAAGAGATTGGACCGGACTTCTTCAAGTTGTTTTTACTAAAGAACTCTACGAAGAGGCGAATAAATTACGCAACGAATGGATCGTGAAAATTACTGGCCAAGTGAATGCGCGGCCGACGAATATGGTGAACCCGAATATTGAAACCGGGAAAGTTGAAGTTTTGGCGACGAAGTTAGAAATAATTTCCGAGGCGAAAACCCCACCCATTTCTGTTGATACCGATGGACACGAAATTGGCGAGGAAAGCCGAATGAAATACCGCTACCTAGATCTGCGGCGGCCCCGGATGCAGAGAAATTTGCGAATGCGTAGCCAAACGCTTCGCTTTATAAACAATTATTTTAAAGACCATAATTTCGTTGAAGTAGAAACTCCGATTTTAGGAAAATCCACACCGGAGGGCGCGCGAGATTATTTGGTGCCGTCACGACTTTATCCGGGGAAATTTTACGCTTTGCCGCAGGCGCCGCAGCAATATAAACAGCTTTTGATGGTTGCCGGTCTTGAAAGATATTTCCAAGTGGCGCGTTGTTTCCGAGACGAAGATACGAGAGGCGACCGCCAGCCGGAGTTTACGCAAATTGATTTAGAAATGAGTTTTGTGAAACGTGATGACGTTTTGGAATTCATGGAAGGCCTAATGATTAATTTAGTGAAAACTGCTTTTCCGGAAAAACATATTACACAGGTTCCTTTTCCGCGGATTTCCCATAAAGAAGCAATGGAAAAATATAAATCCGATAAGCCCGATTTAAGAAAAGATAAAAACGATCTTAACGAACTTGCCTTTGCTTGGGTTGTGGATTTTCCGTTTTACGAATGGGTAGAGGAGAAAAACCCTTCGGCGGGCTCAGGGCAAGGGAGTTGGGATTTTGGGCACAATCCGTTTTCCATGCCGCACGGAGAGGCGTTGCCCGACCATGACAATGACGATAACTATGACAAAAATGGTAAATTGGGTAAAATTTTGGCCCAGCAATATGATTTAGCTCTAAATGGCTATGAAATTGCCGGCGGCAGTATTCGTAATCACAAGCCGGAATTGCTCAAAAAAGCTTTTCAGCTTTTGGGCTATAAAGATGATGTGATTATGGAAAAATTCGGCCACATGATTGAGGCATTTTCTTATGGGGTTCCTCCGCATGGCGGAGCGGCTTTTGGTTTTGATCGTTTGATGATGATTTTATTAAATGAACCGAATATCCGCGAGACAATTGCTTTTGTGAAGGCGGGAGACGGGCGTGACTTAATGACCGAAGCGCCGTCCGAAGTTGACGAGAAACAGTTAAAGGAGTTACATATAAAAATATCCAAATGAAGTTAAAAGAAGAACAAACATTAGTATTAATAAAACCAGACGGAGTTAAGCGGGGATTGATCGGTGAAATTATCCGCCGCGTTGAACAGCGAGGTTTGAAAGTTATCGCGATGCAAATGTTTCAGGCGACGAAGGAACAATTGACGAAACATTACTCCGATTCCGAAGCGAATTTGAAGGCGATGGGCGATAAGACGCTCGCAACCTATCAAAAATACGAACTCGATGCGGTTAAAGAAATTGGCACAAACGATCCGGTGAAAATTGGAAAGATGGTGCATGGTTGGATAACTGATTTTATGACTTCCGGGCCGTTGGTGAAAATAGTGGTGCAAGGTTTGCACGCGGTAGAGATGGTTCGTAAGTTGGTTGGGAATACGATGCCTTCGCAAGCAGAAATGGGCACGGTTCGCGGCGATTATTCCGTTGATTCCGCCGTTTTGGCAAATGCCCAGAAAAGAGGGATCAGGAATTTAGTCCACGCCTCCGGCAATCTCGCCGAAGCGGAAGCGGAAATTGCGCTTTGGTTTAAGTCAGAGGAAATACACGCCTACAAAAGAGCAGAGGAAGATGTGATGTTCTAAATTTCAGTATTACCTACGACCCAAGATGCGAGAGAGATTGCAGTATTTATAATTTTCAGATATGATACATTCGGTTCTCTTCTAGGAGATAACTGATGAGCTGCAGGGTTTTTACTGGCGATAATTCACCTTCAATCCTTGTGGTGGTTAAAGAAATAATGTATGCGCGTCGTTCAATTGAAGAGATTGACGGATTTTATCAGAGAGTTAAAAAAGCTGTAGACGGAGACGCCCTTTGTTTGGAGATTTATCAAAAAAGAATCGAAAGCTATAAGAAGTGTCTGGAAGCTTTGAAAAGAGATGAGGCTCACAAATGTAGTATTTGTTGGATCGATATTCCTAAGTGCGATTTGTTCGCGCGGTGGTTGTTCTAAAATTTCTCCGGTCATTTGACCGGATTTTTATTTTCTGTTATGGGCATATTCGCCACCGCCAAGGCGGGGCAGGCACGAATTAGCCTATAACAGATTTACCGCCCGATCCTAGGGCGGTTTTTTTTATCCCGTTATCGCGCCATGGCTGGATAATGGGATATAGAAGCACTTTGACGCGTCATAGCGGCTTGTTGTCATTGCAATAATTAGCTAACATAATTTTAGTTTCTTTAAAGGAGAATATTAATGGGAAAGAAACTGTCTGACTTTGACCGGGTGGCGTTGCTGCCGATTTACGCGAAAAAGACAATGCGGTCGCGGGGTGGTTTGGCAGTGTCGCGTGGGCCGAAAAAATCGCATTTGCTGACTATGGAGTTTGCGCTCACAACTTGGGAATATGTGAAGAAGCTGGCGGAAGCGACAAGTCTTTTAGTCGGTTTTCGGATTAGCCCCGAACAGCTTACGGGGTTGCTTGTCGAAATAATTCTGAAAACCACGAGCAAAAAAGAGCTCTTAAAAATGCAAAAACCCGGTTAGGTAACCGGGTTTTTTATATTTTTACTTTTTTCGGCAATTGTCGCAGAGGGTTTTGACCCAGTTTTTACCGGATTGTTTGCCGGGCTTCCCGCAGTATTCGCAAGTTGTAAAACTTTTCTCTTCTGCTTCGGCAATGAGTTTATAAACTTTTTCGGACTTTTCTTCCGAAACCCCTTCGACATAGAAACGGAGCCCGCCAAACTTTTCTTTGACCTGTACTACTTTCAAACTTTTGCCGGGCTTCATGGCGTTTAGTTTTTCACAGAGTTCTTTGATCAAGTCGAACCAGCCGATGCCGCATTCAAAAAATGGCAAATCTTTGAAAAACGGGTACTCTTTCCATAACGAGTCGAAGCTGTTCTTTGCCATTGGCCACCTCCTTTAATGAGCTAACTCAATTTAAGCAAAATTCCCCCGGGAAGGCAATCATTCTTATCAGAGACGAGAATGATCGCCTTTCGACGAGACGTTGTTTGCTAATTCCACATTCCAACATTCTGCAGAATGTTGGAATGTGGAATTAACCCGCTTGGGCGGTTTTTTTATTACAGTTTGTTATAATTAAAAATAGTTTTGAAAGGTCGAGTAAACTTACGAAAGTACTAAAAAATACAAAACTACGAAAAATTAAATTTCGTACTTTTGTAAAGTTTCGTAATTTCGTAACAATATTTCGTATATGAAACAACATTGGAAATGCCGGATCTGGAAGGCGCTGTGGGGGCTTGGCGCGCTGTCTTTGATCTTGGCTTGGGTTTCGGTCGGCATTCGGGGAGCTGTTCTCGGTTTGGATCCGCTCGCCTGGTATTGGAACGCCTTGGTGCTTGTCGCGCTTTCCATTCCCGTTAAGTTGGACTGCCATTCTTGCGCCGTTTGCTTACCGCCGAGTTCAACACAATAAGAAAGTAAAAAAATCTCCCGTGATCACGGGAGATTTTTTTTATCGTTGTTTGCAATTTTCGTAAAGTTCTTTAATTACTTCATGCCAACCAGCGTGGCAGTAGCAAGTGTCGAGCGCCATGAAATAGATTTTCCGATCTTAGCGCCTAACACTCGAAACTTAAAACTCAAATCCCGCCTAGTTTATCCCCGGTTTTTAGTCAGGTGGACAAGCTCAGCCGAGACACCGCAGTGTCGGGCGATTCGCTTCGTCCTTTATAAAAGATAATCCGGAAATCTAAAGCGGGATCTTATTTACTATAGCATATTAAGTATCAAAAAAGACGGCTCGAAAGCCGTCTTAATTATCCAATTTCATTAGTGGCATCCGCCGTCGCAGCAGGCCCTTATCGATTCGCTTTCGTCACTTTTTTTGACAGGATCAACTTGACAGCCGCTAGCGGGATTGACTTCGGATGTTTTGTTTACCGGAAGCGCTCGGAGGGCTTTGTAAACTTCGTAGGCCTTCATTGCCCCGTTTAGCGCGCGATGAGGAAGGGGTTCTTTGCCCAACTTGAGGAATTCGGCCAAATTGGAAAGGCGATAGGATTCGAGTTTGTACCCTTTCACATCCAGAACGGCTTTGGCGTAAGTATAAAGATCAATGCGATGGTAATCCATCTTCAACGGAACCCCGCATTGGACAGAAGCAACTTCCAAGAATCCCCAATCGAAAGTATTATTGTGAGCCGCGAAATCGGCATTTTCGGTGCGTTTGGCATATTCTCGGAGGGCGTCTTCCAGTTCCATAGCGGAGAGCCACTGCTCCGGGTCATAGCCGTTAACCTCTTGGGCTTTGTCGGACATGCGTTTCGGATATTGAATCTTCGTTTTCGTTTCCCACTGATCCATCACCTCAAGAGTTTTTTGATTTATTAAAACAAGTCCGATCTCAATAATTTCATGCCAGGGCGTGATATCTCCCCTTAAGGGTTGGTGATTGCGAAATTTTTCAAGCCCGGTTGTTTCTAAGTCGGTAAAAGCAATTAAGCGATCTTCGAAATTCACTGGCCACCCTTGCCCTCCGTAGCTTTACGCGAAGGAGGGTCCTTTCATATTAGCTTCCAAAAAAGAACTATTTGAGATTATACTCTAAGGTTTGAATTTTGCCAAGATCCTCTTTATGAGGGCTTCGGTCGCGCCTTCGTGGCCGCGGACAATCATTAGAGAAGTGCTGGTGTCTTTAGCTAGAATTTCGGCGACGCTTCCTAGTTTGAAATGCGATAAGAATTTTGGAATAGCGGCGCCAATTATTACCAGATCATGATTTTTTCGTTTCATCTGATCAAGAATCGTTCCGGAGATGGATTTTCCGGCGACGAAATTAATTTCATCAAAATCTTTTTTCTTTAGTCCCAACCCTTTTAATAGTTCGGTTGGATCGGGCTTAAAATAAGAAGGAATCTCTTGGCTGACAACGCCAAAGAGTTCCATTCCTGGCTTGTAATACTCCCGTAATCCGCCAGCGATTTCTCCAACCAATCCAAGATAAGGACTCTTACCGGAAGGATGAACAGCGACTAAGATGGATTTGAATGGTTTCGCGTCCTGCACTACCAGAAGATCGCATTTAGATTCTCGCAAAATCCTGTCAATTTTACTGGAGAGGATTACGCCTTTCGTTTGGGTGTAGCCGTACCAGTTCAGAATCAAGAGGTCGCAATCTTCCTGTTTAACCACGTCCAAAATGACATCCACGATGTCGCGGCCGATCAAAATCAAGCTGTGGAAATTAATGTCTTTTTTCTCCGGGCCGGTTTTAACGTTGTACTCGGCTACCAATTTTTGCAGTTGATCAAGAAGCTGTCTCTCTTGTTCAAGAACTTTTGCGTCAATCATGGATTGCTCGAGCGGCAGAGCCGGAGGAATCTCATGGATGCGGACAATGACCAGCTCGCCGTCAAATTTACTGGTTAAAGCGAAAGCCGTCTCGCTCAAGTTTTTCGTTTCTTCCCAGGAAAGATTTGGAGCGAGGGGCAAAAGAATTCTTTTGCCTGTTTTCGGGCCGATGCGGGCGGCTTGCTCATAAACTATTCCCGTCTCAAAAGTCTCGCGGCTGCGGGTTTCAGCGTAAGCAAAGTAGTTCACAAAGCCGAGCAATACCCAAAAAGCGGCAATCGCCCAGGCGGTTGGATTTATATGTAGAAACGTAAAGGCGAGAAGGATGTAAATGGCAATGGCGGCAAGCGGTATATATGGAAAAAACGGAATTTTATAACCCCATTGGGTATCCGGCCATTTGTAATGAATGTTGATGCCGGCGATGTTGAGTTGCAAAAACAAGAGAATGAAAAGCAAGCTTGCAAGGCTTGCTACGTCAAAAAGAGGCAGAAAGACAACCATGGTAATAATTAAAATCGCGGAGACAATAACAGCAAGGTGAGGTGTAAGATTTTTAAGATGGATCGCGGAGAGACGGGACCAGATATTTTTGTCTCTAGCCAACGCAAAAGCTACCCGACTTGAAGAATAGATGGTCGCGTTGAGAGCGGCTAAGTTGGCCAGCAATCCGCCAACCACCATAATGAAATAGCCGAAGGGCATAAAAGATTGGGCAGCTTTTGCGACCGCACCCTCGCCCCATTGGGATAACACTTGCCAGATTGGTCCGCCATCGCGAGTAGCGGCCATAATTATCAAAGAAATCAAAAGATAAATTACGCTGACGATTGCCCAAGAGGTGATCAATCCACGTTTAATGTTTCTTTTGGGGTCCCTGGTTTCTTCGCCCGCCTGGACCTGAATTTCCGATCCTTCAAAGGCGATGTAGAAAAACGCGGCCGCTGCTATTATTCCCAGAATTCCACCCGGCAAAAGAGGAAAAAAATTACCCAGAGATTGAGCGGGTTCGCTCGTGATTTTAAAAGCGCCGAATAAAACAAACATAGCCAAGACGATTAGAAGCAAAATGGCGATGATGTTTCCGGTTCGCCCGCTGGTTTTACTGCCCCTCCATTGGATATAGCCGAGAATGACAACCACTAAACCACCGATGATTTTTTCTAGCGACAATAATTCTAAACCGAAGTCGTCTCCGAAAACTATTTTTATGAATTCATAGGCGTAATATCCGAAGCTTAAAGCGTAAAGACCGGCGGCGGCGGAATGGGCAAACCAGTCAAGCCATCCGGCCAGAAACCCCTGGAAGTTTCCCAGCCCTTTTCGTACCCAAACATAGCCGCCGCCGGCTCCCGGGAAAGTTGTTCCAAGAGCGATATACATTTGAAGGTTTAAAAAAGCAACGCCGGCGCCCAAGAGCATAGACAAAAAAAGCCCGGGACCCGCCAATCCTGCCGCCGGGCCGAGTAAAGTAAAAATACCGCCGCCCAAAAGCGCGCCTACTCCTAATAAAATAATCGAGCCCAGACCCAAGGTACGGGCTAGTTTGACTTCTTGTTGCCCCTCCATAAAAATTAGGCCTTTAACGACCTTAAAATGTATTATATAATAAGCTATCTTTATGAACCAGTTGACGGACAATATAAGAAACTTTGTAATAATCGCTCACATCGATCACGGAAAATCCACGCTTGCGGACCGGCTTTTGGAAATTACCGGAACGGTGGAAAAAAGAGCAATGCAACCCCAATATTTGGATCAAATGGAGCTTGAGAGGGAACGGGGAATTACAATTAAGATGGCCCCTGTCAGGATGGTATACAAAGTTCGAAATGATCGAACTGATGGAAATGATCGAGATGAACAAATCGATCAAGCGAAGCGATCGAACAAGCGAAGCGATCAAACATCGAACGATTCAGAATATATTCTGAATCTGATAGATACTCCCGGCCATTCAGATTTTGCTTACGAAGTTTCTCGCGCGCTTGCCGCTGTTGAGGGGGCGGTATTGTTGGTTGACGCAACGCAGGGAATCCAAGCGCAAACTTTGGCAAATTTTGAAAATGCCAAAAAAGCCGGCTTGAAAATTATTGGGGCGGTAAATAAGATTGACGTTGCCGAGTCCGACCAAATAGAAAATTCTATTATGGATCTGGCAGAATTGATTGGGGTTCCGACAGAAGAAATTTTAAGAGTTTCCGGAAAAACTGGAGAGGGAGTTCCGGAACTTTTGGAAGCCGTAGTTAAAAAAATCCCGCCCCCAACTTTCAAAGTAACTAATTTACCAAGTAACCAAGTAACTGCCCGCGCCCTGATTTTCGATTCCATGTATGACGAGCATAAAGGAGTTGTCGCGTATATCCGCGTGTTTGACGGAGAGTTTAACATTAACGAAGATATTGAACTTCTTGCGACAAAAACTAAGGCCAAAGCAAAAGAAATTGGCACATTTTCCCCACAGCTTAAACCGGGACAAAGTCTTAAAACTGGCGAGATTGGATACATAGCTACAGGATTAAAAGATCCGGGAAAATTAAAAATCGGCGATACTATCTGCGGATCGAGTGGGTCGGCGCGTACGCCCCTTCCGGGGTATACAGAACCGAAGCCGGTGGTTTTCGTTTCGTTTTATCCCGAAGAAAGCGATCAATATGATGAATTTAAACAAGCGCTGGCCAAATTAAGACTAACCGATGCTTCTTTAACTATAGAGCCGGATTCCAGCGAGGTTTTGGGCAGGGGATTCAAGGGAGGATTTTTAGGCCGTCTGCATTTTGAAATAGCCGCGGAAAGACTGGCAAGAGAATTTAAAATTGAAACCGTCCATAGCTTCCCATCCGTGGCTTACAAAATAGACGGGAACATTATTACCAATCCAAAAGATTTTCCAAATGATTACAATATCGCGGAAGAGCCGATGACGAAAATAGAAATTGTTACGCCGCCGCGATTTTTGGGCAGTGTTATGCAGTTGCAGGAAATTTTTAGATTTTCGGATTTAACCACCGAAACCCTGAAGAATAAAATTATTGTGAAAGCAAAATTGCCTCTTGCCGATCTGATCCGCGATCTTGACGATAAACTAAAATCTGTTTCGCAGGGCTTCGCTTCGTTTTATTACGAGCTGATTGGTTTCGCTCCGGCGGATGTGGCTAAATTGGAAATTCACGTTGCCGAGAACCCCATCCCGGGATTAACTCGGATTTTGCCAAAGAAAGATATTGATAGAGAGGCGCGCGTAACTTGCGAAAAGCTTAAAGAGCTTTTGCCCAAACAGCAGTTCACGCAAGCGATCCAGGCCGTAGTGGGCGGGAGGATTATCGCTCGGGAGACGATTCCCGCGATGAAAAAACTTTTAGGAAATTTCGGCAAAACCGGCGGCGACCGTACCCGTAAAATGAAACTTTGGAAAAAACAGCAAAGGGGCAAAGAGCGGTTACAGGAGCGTGGCGAGTCCAACCAAATTAAAATCCCCGCCCACATCTTCAAAGAACTTCTTAAAAGATAGTAAGCTCCCGCGCCATGTTTGGTGTGGGAGTCAATAAAAGGTTAAAATAAAGTTAATGAAGGTGATATTGTGGCTTGCGGTAATAATAACCTTAGGGGCCTTGAGCATCCAGCTTTATCATTCGTATAAAAACAACGGGGTTTTTGAAGCGAAACTTAACGATATAAAGGCAGAATCGGAAGCGTTAAAAGACGAGGCCGAGCGTCTCAAAGCAGATATCAGCTATTTTTCCGAACCGGAAAATTTGGCCAAAGAATTGAAATCCAAATTTGATTATAAAAAACCGGGAGAGAAACTTATTAAGATACAATAACAATAACTATGACCACGACCATGACTATGACGATGACGATGACAAAAAATTCGTCATTGCGAGCCCCGCAAGGCGGGGCGCGGCAATCTTACAATAATTTTATTATAAATGATTGAACATTATCATAAATTTCAATGGTTTTACCTGACATTTCTTATGATAGTATTTGTCAGTCTGGGCGCGTACTATTTCGTCCGCTTCGGTTATTATCCGGTGGCGATTATCAATTTTCGATTGATTACCGCCAGCGCGTTAAATGAGGAATACGCGGTTGTTTACAGATACTACGCGGGGGCAGTTTTATTGCCCGGCAAAAACGTTGAGATGGAAAGTTTGGAGTTTAAAAAAGAACTCCGCCGAGCCACCCTTCAGGACTTGATAGAAAAATCTTTGATTAGCCAGGAATTAGAAAAGAGGGTTGGGCGGGATCTCGTTGGAATTGTGGAGAAAAAAATTAATTTTTCGACAGATAACAAACAAAACCTTGAGGAAGCCGCCAGACTTTTATATGGTTTGAATTTGGCGGATTTTAAAGAAATGATTTTGGCGCCAAGGGCCGAGAGGGAAATTTTGGAGGGGCGGCTGTTTCTGGAGAAAAAGAATTTAGATGAGTGGGTGGCTGAAGCAACCGGCGACGCGAGAGTTTTCATTTTAACACCGGAGTTTTTTTGGAAAGACGGGAGCGTAGTTTTACGGGGTTAGTATAGCCCCGACGCACTTATTTCTAATAAAGTGGATGAAGTCGGGAAGCCGACTTAGCGTCGGCTTGGTAGTATCCCGCACTGAAAGAAAAACTGCGGGTTTAGTCTTACAACTGCGGGCGTAGTACAGTGGCAGTATGGTTGCTTCCCAAGCAACAGACGGGAGTTCGATTCTCCTCGCCCGCTCTAGTATCAGATCTTGCTGGCTTTAATAGTCGTTTTCTGCTATATTCTTGGTAGTTTCTTTTACAACTGGAGTAACGCATGAGCGAAGAAAAGATTCCAGTTTTGGTTACTGGAGCCGCGGGATTTACCGGCCAGCATCAGGTTAAATATTTGCTTAGCTGTACCGATCCGAAGTATGAAGTAATTGGAACGGATCTTAAAAAACCAACAGATCCGCACTATCCGCCTATTCCTTTTTTGGAAAAAGATATAACTAAATCAGACGATCTTTACGCTAAGGATTTTCAAGAAATTCTAGAACCGGCCAAAGTCATTTTTCATCCGGCGGGATTGTTCAATTACAGCGCCCCGCCTCAAAAATTACTTCAAGTTAATGTTTTGGGAACGCAAAATCTTTTCAACGCAATTTTGCGGAGCCGGCGGCCGGTGTTGGAGTCATCGCCAAAAGAAGCGAATCCTCGTGTGATTGTTTGGGGCGCGGCTGGAATTTTCGGGCATTTTGACCATCTGGCTCGCTTACCAGCCACCGAAGACATGCTCCCCAAGACCGACAATCCCTATTTGTTATCCAAATGGCTACAGGAGCGCGAAGCTTTGAATTATTGGGAAGACCACGGCATCCCCGTAACGGTTATCAGACCATCGGCCATTTATGGGCCCGGTTCTAATTACGGTATGGCGCTGTCCATTCTTTTGATCGGCCGGGGCATTCTTCCTCCGATGACTGTTGGCAATGGGAAAAATCACGCGGGGTTAGTCCATGTTGAGGATGTAGTTCGCGCCGCCGAATTTCTTAGCCGCCATTCAAAAGCGGTAGGGGAAGTTTTCCAGGTAACTGATGATGGAAACTATACGATTGAAAATATAACACGCTGTATTGCCCATGGATTTGGTCTGCCGTTTATCTCTTGGCTGAAAATTCCGCCATTTGTGCTCCATAAAATCGTTGATTGGGCAAATAAAAAATCCAAAAAGCTCGGAGTGAATACGGCATTGGATCATCAGCTGGTTGATCTAATTACAACCAACAGCTGGATCAGCAATGAGAAACTGAAGAGCTTCGGTTACGAATTTAAATATCCCGATTCCTTGGACGGATTAAGGCAGACGATTGCCTGGTACAAAGAGGAGAAGTGGGTATGAGAGCAACCGCGTTAGCCACGCTTTTAGTCGATCCCTCTCTTTTGATAGTTCTGGGATACGCTATGACTTTCCTGATCTATCGGGTACTGGTGAGTAAATGGAAATCTTTTGGAGTTTACGCCGCATTTTTATTGCCCGTGAATATTATTGCTTTGTGGATAGGCGGAGTGCTGCCGTATTTCAATCTTATGCCGCCGGAGGCAGTTTATTTCGGCCTTGTTCCAAAAGAATGGTTGGGAAATTCCGGAAATGATTTTATGTGGAACGGGCTTACACTGCCCATTATCGGAAGAATTCTTCCTACGGAATCCGTTCCTACTTACCGCCATCTTTTGTTCAACGTTTATGCGGTTTTGATTTGGATTTCTTATCCGATTATCTTGGGCTGGTCTTCGCTTAGGGGTTATGCTCATAGTATTGTTGACGCCCCTTGGTACAAAATTTTCTTCCCGGAATTGTTGAAGATGTGTTTGTTCGCAGTTGCTGCTTTTGTTCTGCTTTCCTGCATCGCTTTGGGGATCGCAAGAATTTATGTGTAATTTTGAAACCCCGTGCGCTGATAGCGCGCGGGGTTTTTCTAGTCTATCTAACGATCGTTAGATAGTAGAGGAGTTTTTGCTTTTGTTGAATTGGATTATAATTAAAATATGGAACAAATAAGAAAATTAAAAAGAGTAAAAGAGCACGCGGTAATTGGAGGGGTTTGCGCCGGTTTTGCTTACTGGCTCGGCGCGCCGCTTTGGGTAGTAAGGCTATTTTGGGCCTTTACCGTCTTTTTCATGGGTTGGGGATTGCTTTTGTACATTCTTTTCTGGATTTTTATGCCTGCTTGGGAAAAAACTCCGGAAGATTTTAAGGAAGTCGTCGGCTAGGAAAGAATTTGACAAAATCATTACAATTACCTAAACTACCAGATAGTATAATCCTCTGATGTTGCCTGGGCGGTCCGGTAGCCGACCCAGTCTACAACGCAGAATAAGTATGCCGCGTGGCTGTTGGCCCGATGAAATTGGGAGGTCGCCTTGCCGGAGGTCCTGCTCCCAACGTAAATCGGTAACCGACGCCACGCATCCAACCCCGACACCCGTCGGGGTTGCTTTTTTGAAAAATTGGCCTAAATCAGCTAAGATAACTGCATTGCCGATGTAGCTCAGCGGTAGAGCAACTCTTTCGTAAAGAGTAGGCCGTCGGTTCAAATCCGACCATCGGCTCCAAGATTAGACTTTCCGGTTTTTGACCGACGAATCGGTGGGCGGCACGAAGTGCCGCCCATTGGTTTTGTGGTTCGCCCCGTCTCTGGCGGGGCGAACCACTTCCCGTCCCAAGTTGTGGATATTTTGATTGCGAGCTAAACCAAGATATAATAAAAGTATTATTTATGATTAGACAAAAATTTATTTTCCTTATTATTGGGATTGCTTCCTTATTTATTATACCGCCAATTCTTGCGCTGGTTTTCGGTATTTGGCCGCCAAACTGCAAGTGGGTTGTCTATTCACCAGCGATTGAAATGTGCCAAAAAGCTAAATCTGGAGAAACAATCGAAATGCCATGGAGTAAATATTTGAAAGAATTACCAGGATCACAGACCGTCGTTCCTCAATCAGCATCAATCCCCTCCGAAGAAACAAAAAAATCCACAGTTTCTCCTAAGCCCGCCGTAACTAAACCCGCCGCCCCCTTTATTGTAGATTTTACTGTCCGGGTTTCTGAAAATACACCAAACCATACAATAGTTTACCTTCAAATTCGTGAAGGATTAAACGAATGGGGAAGAAATTTAAAAATGGAGAAAAAAGCTGGAAATATCTGGTATTTGAAAGCTGACTTGAGAGATTTTAAAGACAAAGAAATCGGTTACAGATATCTGCGTAATAATTGGGGTTTTGTCGGGGCAGAGGAATTTTCCCCGGACTCAAAAACGGCCTCACGCAAGGTTTTAGTTGAAAACGAACCAAAGCAAATAAATGACACTGTTGAAAAATGGAGATGGCTGCCAAGAGGAGAGTTTGTAATGCCGATAATACCCACAAACGCGGGGAAGACCGCGTTTGCTTCAAGAGTTAATAATGAAAAATATCAGAAGGGGGCGCTATTTGTTGATTTTTGGTGGGGCAACTTTTTTGACTTGCTAAACAGCACTCATGCGCGTTTAAAGGAAAAGGGATTCCAATGGATTGAAATAGCTCCGCCGTGGGATTACAAACAGGTAAATCCCGTTCCAATAATTACTTCTGAAGGCTTCGGTCACACCTATCCTAATAACGCGTTGGATTTTCATTTAAACAAGATGAAAGCCGACGGCTTTAAGGTTTATATGGCGCCCCAGGTCTGCTGCGCCGATACTAGCAAGGCAAGTTTTTCCAAAGAATGGTGGGATGTCTGGTTTAGCGAGTATGAAAAATACGCCATGTATTTTGTAGATAAGGCGAATAAGTACAATGTTGAATATTTGGTTATCACCGGCGACTGGGTAGCGGTGGGGGCGTCGCTTGATAAAAGGCCGGCGGATTACAAAGAAAGGTTGGAAGCAATTTATAGTAAAGTAAAATCTGCCTATAAGGGAAAACTGGGCCGCAGTCTTTTTATTGGCGGAGAGATTGGAAGCAAAATTCCGGATATCTGGCCAAACACAGATAGTATGCCGTTTATGGCGCAAGCCGACTTCATTGGCATTAACTGGTGGGTTGGCCTTACTGATAAAAACAGTCCAACGCAGGAAGAATTAAATGCCAACGTTAAAAGAATTTTTGATTTAAGATTAAAACCGTTATACGAAAAATACGGAAAACCGATCATTCTTCAACAGGCTGCTTATCCAAGTATTGATGGGGGTTTGACCGGCAAAGCAGGAGTTGATGACGCGGCAACCGCCCTTTGGGAACCTTATTCTGACAAATACAAACTTGATCTGGAAGAACAGGCAATGGGATTTGAAGCGATAATGAAAAATGTCGCGGAAACTTCTTATATTATAGGAATCTATCCGTTTACTTATTGGCCTGATGATTTTCCATTAACCAAAGAATATAATGTGCGCGGCAAGCCGGCAGAGGAAGTGATAAGCCAATGGTATAAATCTATAAAGTAAACACAATCTTAATCAATAAAATTTGTTAAAATAACATTATGAAAAACAAGAGTAAAAAAATATCTGCCCTGCTTTCTTTGCTGTTTCCCGGGTTTGGCCATTTGTACATAAAAAAGTATGCCGATGGGGCTGTTTTTATTATTGCAACCGCCTTTCTGTGGTACGTGATGATTTTTCCCCAAAATTCTCAAGCATTAGATTTCGGCTCGCTACGATCAAATATTTTTTGGTTGGGATTTATTATAGTTTATTGCTACGCTATTGTGGATTCTTACCGAAAAGCTGGGGGTGAAACCAGTGTTTCAAAAAAATCTTTTGGCGCGTATATTTTTATTGCCGGCGGGGTGGTATTTTTGTTTATGCTTAGCGGACTCCTAGTTTTTAAAGGTTATTGGCGGCCATTTTCCTATTCTTCTAATTGGAAGAATGAAGGAATAGTAATTACTTCGGAGTATTGCAATATGATGGCCAACCCGGAAATTACGCAATTATCCGATGGGTCGTGGATGATGTATACCCACGGATGGCCAAGGAAAGACGACAGCAGGAATGATATTTACGGATATTCATCACGCGATGGACTGCGTTGGAAAGCCGAAGGAATGCTGATTGAAAAAGCGTCTATGCCAGCCGCGGTTCAACTGCCCGATGGCAGAATCCGGCTTTATTTTGTCAGAAACACTTCAGAAGCGAGCGGAGTGATGAGCGCCGTATCTTCTGCTGACGGACTTTATTTTTCCATTGAAGACGGATATCGGTTTTTGATTGGTGGAGGCGCGCCTAAAGATGTAATCGGGTACAAACAATTTTACGCGGTGACGGGGCCGGGCGACCCGAAAGATATCACTACGATGGCTCATTTGAACATTATTGAACTCGAACAGGGCGGTTACCGGATTTTCTTTGATGAAGGAGGAATGCGTGCTGATGTGAGAAAATACGGAGAAAAAGCATGGCCTATGTGGAGAGTCAGAAGTATTACTTCTCAAGACGGGTTGCGCTGGACTCTTGATCCCGGAGTAAGGATAGAAGTTGAACAGTCGCCGCTTGTTGAGATGCAAAGAGCCGGCAGTTCCTCGGTGGTTAAAATCGGCGATGAGTATCGTATGTATTTTACCGCGGGTTTCTCTCCGTGGGAGGATTTGCAGCCATGGAAACGCTGGGCCTGGGGCGGAATTTATGAGGCGGTATCAAAAGACGGTTTAAATTTCAGCATTATAGATAAACGCCTTCTTTCGGGCGGTGATGCTGCCATTATCCAAACCAAAGATTGGTTTAGAATGTATCTTTCCCATTTAGAACCCGGCCCGGATAACTGCATTAATATTGAAAGCTGGATTAAGAAATGATCGGGATAAGATTAGATAACCGCTTATTGTATGTTCAAGGCATTAACAGGTAAATACGATCAAGGACCGGCGCACCTTACGATCTACGCGGGTGTGGGCGGGGAGGACGCCAAGGATTGGGCGAACATGCTTTTCCGCATGTATGTTAAGTACGCCCAAAAAAGAGGGTGGAAAGTGATTCAAACCGAAGATTTGGGTATCGAGATATACGGAGAATTTGTTTACGGCACGATAAAAAACGAAATGGGAGTACATCGTTTGGTGAGAATTTCGCCATTTTCTTCAAAACAATTGCGTCATACTTCCTTCGCGTTGATAGAAGTAGTCCCAATTTTTCAAGATATCGAGCATAAACAATTCGTAATTCCGCCGGAAGATTTGAGAGTGGAAACTTCCCGCTCCAGCGGTCCGGGAGGTCAGAACGTAAACAAGCGGGAAACGGCAGTCAGAATCGTTCATTTACCGACTGGCATTGCCGCCAGATCACAATCGGAAAGATCCCAGCCGCAAAATAAAGAAAAAGCGATGAGTCTTTTAAAATCTAAATTGATGACCTTAATGATCGCAAATCAAAAGAAACAATTATCGGAATTGCGGACGAAAGTTAAACCGGAATGGGGGAGTCAGATCAGGTCATACGTCTTAAATCCCTACAAAAAAGTGAAAGATCACCGGACAAATGTTGAGCATCATCAACCGGATCGGGTTTTAGACGGAGACCTGGATAAATTTATTGAGGCAGAGTTACAGCTGGAGTAATCGCTAATATTGCGAATTTATGAACAAAATATTGCAAATAAAAGAGACAGGTAAAGTAATTTTACCGGCGCAGCAAGTTTTGACTTATTTACGTAACGCTGGTCTAAAGCTGGGGATTCTGTTATACTTTACGAGAGAAGGCGTTAAATATCGACGTATTTTGAATTCGTCGATGTCTTAATTCGCAATATTAATTTTTTATTCGTATATTCGCGATTACTCTATGATTGCCTTTAACAACGTATCTAAATTTTATAATGGCCAATCGGTTTTGGAAGATATTAGTTTTAAGGTTTCGCCGGGAGAATTTGTTTCCATCGTGGGAAAATCCGGGGCAGGGAAGTCTACTATTATTAAGCTTCTGATTGGAGAGGAGAAGCCCCAAAAGGGCCGGATTATTTTTGGTTCGCAAGAAGTGACTAAGCTGAAATCTCATGAGCTGCCGCCGCTCCGTCGGCAAATCGGAATAGTTTTTCAGGATTTTAAACTTTTGCCGACCAAAACCGCGGCGGAAAACGTGGCTTTTGCCTTAGAAGTTGAGGGGCGTTCGCAGGAGGAAATCGAAGAGTTGGTGCCGCAAATGCTGGATCTGGTGGGACTTGCCGACAAGCAAAATAATTTTCCCCACGAACTTTCCGGCGGTATGAAGCAAAGAGTAGCGATTGCCAGGGCAATGGTCCATCGGCCGGCGGTGGTTATTGCCGACGAGCCAACCGGCAACCTCGATCACGTTAATGCGAACGAAATCGTGAACTTACTTTTAAAAATCAATGAGCTCGGCACAACACTTATTTTAGCTACTCACAGTCGCGATATCATTGATAAAGTCGGTAAACGGGTAATTACCATAGATAATGGTAAAATAATAAAAGACGACCCCAATGGCCACTACATTCTTTAGAATCTTAAAATTCGGTCTTCAGAATTTTTCGCGAAACGCTCTTTTGTCGGCGACGACCATTGCTGTCTTGGTATTGGCGCTTCTCGTGTTTAACGGTCTTGTCCTTTTTGGAGTAGTCGCCAATTCAGCCATCGCGTCTCTTCAAGACAAGATTGATATCAGCGTCTATTTCAAAAATTCCGCGCCCGAAGACGAAATTTTAAAATTGGAACGGGCATTAGAATCGCTCTCCGAAGTTCGGGCAGTGGAGTATATTTCTCAAGATAAAGCGCTAACTATTTTTAAAGAGAGGCACCAGGAAGATGACACCATCAGCCAGGCGCTGGCTGAATTGCAGGCCAATCCGCTTCTTGCTTCTTTGAATGTCAAAGCGAAAAATCCGGAGCATTATTCCACTATTGCCGGTTATCTTGAGTCCGATAACTTGAAGCCGTTGATAGAAAAAGTCAGCTATGGTCAAAACAAGCTGGTGATTGATCGCTTGGCAAGCATTATCGACACGGTAAGAAATGCCGGAATCGGTGCCACTCTTTTTCTCGCTTTGGTGGCGGTTTTAGTGATTTTTAATACTGTTCGGCTGGTGATTTACTCCAATCGCGAAGAAATCGGCATTATGCGTCTTGTCGGAGCGGCCAATAAATTCATCAATGGTCCGTATATTGTGGCGGGCCTAATTTATGGATTTCTTGCCGGAGCAATAAGTTTAATTTTGTCTGTTCCGGCAGTGTCGCTGGCCGCGCCATATGTTGATGCCTTTATTCCGGAACTCTCTTTATCCAGTTACTTTTTCAACAATTTACCTCAATTTGTTTTTTATCAACTTACTTTCGGCATGATTCTGGGAGCGGGATCGGCCGCGGTGGCGGTTCGCCGATATTTAAAGATTTAGATATTTGTGTTGATTTGTGGTAATGTTCGGATTATGACCAGAAAATATTTAATTTGGGCCATCGCGGCCTTAGTGGCGGTCGGCGGTGTTTATTTGTTTTCCCAGTCGGCGGAAAAACCCGGCGTAGCTGTTGTTGAACCGACCGTGGTCGGAGAAGAACCAATCACTCCTATTTCACCTTCCTCCGGCGGCAGGCCGATAAGTTCGAAAAATTCAGCAAGGTTGGTTTTGGCCATCAAAGATGAAGCGGCGCGCTTGACCGGCATTCAATCCATCCTTTTCAACATCAAGGAAATAATGGTTTTGAAGCAGGGAGGCGGATGGGTAACGGTTTCCAATATTCCGCAAACTTTTGATTTAATGCAGTTAAAAAAAGACGGGCGGTTTGTGCTCTTGGGTGATATTAAAATCGAAAGCGGCCAATACAGCCAAGCGCGTTTGCTTCTTGGCGCGATAGTAGTAATGAAAGACGGCGTTGCTTACGATGCCAAGTTGCCATCCAACGAAGTAAGGATTTTAACCGATCTTAATCTAGGCAAGGGGACTACCGGAGCTTTGACTTTTGATGTTCTAGCCGACAAGTCTTTACATCAAACAGGCAGTGGAAAATATATTTTCGCTCCGGTAATAAACTTGAAGGCGTATGACAATGTGACGCAGGTGCAAATTCTATCGCAAAAAGTGGACTTATTCGGCGGCAACCTGAAGTATAACGTTGAGGCGGGAATGAACGAGAGCGGCGAGGTTAAAGTGAATTCCTCCATTAATCCTTCGGCCAAGCTTGATTTAATAAAAAATATCATTGTCGTTACTTCGCCTGACGAAGAAAAAAATCTGAAAGTTTCCGCCCAAGCGGCGATTGATACGGTGGTAGCCGGAAAATATCTTGACACCGTCTTTTCGGCGAAAGATTCCCGCCGTCCGGAGAACAACGCGCTCGTCTGGGTCATTTCCGGAATCAAGGATTTCAAGCGCGTGTCAATAAGAGTTGACGCTGTTTCCGGAGAAGTTTTGCCGTAACGCGAAATAAAAAACCATCCGTCAGCTGACGGATGGTTTTTTAATTGTGGCTGGGGGACTAGGAATCGAACCTAGATTCCATGGTTCAGAGCCATGTTGCCTACCATTAGCAGATCCCCCAATTTAACCCATTAAAATTTGCGTTGTCGCGTCAGAGCCCGACGATTCGCATTCAAATTAGAGTATATTATAATTACGATAATGAATAAAGGCAAATACCTTTTGATTATTGTCGCCGTGGCTATTTTACCAGAAGGATTCTTTAATGGAATTTCTTATTAAAAAAACTAAGGATAATTTAGAAAATATTCAAGAAAGGGGTATTTCTGAATAGCTTAGACTCATTTACGACCTTAGTACTTTAAAAATTCGGATATGTTATTATTAACTCAATCAGTAAAATTATTCTGATTTTACTCTAAAAGTTCAAAACTTTTTCGTCGAAAAGTATTTTGAATTTACATAATTATAAACCCAATATTAAAAATAAATAAAATGATTAAAAATTTAAAAAATAAAAGGTCTATCAAAATAAAGAGTTATCTCGTTTCGTCTTTATTAACCCTCTCTTTGGTTACATGGCTTATTCCCGCCGGCGTAGGATTCGCGCAAGTGGCGCAACCGTCAATGATCTCCGCCGGAGACTACCACTCCCTCGCCCTTAAATCTGACGGCACAGCCTGGGCTTGGGGATATAATAATGGCGCATTAGGCGATGGGACAACTATCCAGAAACTCACCCCAGTTCCAGTTTCGGGATTAACTGGCGTTGCTGCTATTGCTGCCGGAGCCTACCACTCCCTCGCCCTTAAATCTGACGGCACAGTCTGGGCTTGGGGATATAATGGCGTTGGCGCATTAGGCGATGGGACAACTATCAACAGACTCACCCCGGTTCAGGTTTCGGGATTAACCGGCGTTGCTGCTATTGCTGCCGGGGACAATCTCTCCCTCGCCCTTAAATCTGACGGCACAGTCTGGGCTTGGGGATATAATGGCACTGGCGCATTAGGCGATGGGACAACTATCAACAGACTCACCCCAGTTCCAGTTTCGGGATTAACCGGCGTTGCTGCTATTGCTGCCGGATACAGACACTCCCTCGCCCTTAAATCTGACGGCACAGTCTGGGCTTGGGGAGCTAATCTGTATGGCCAATTAGGCGATGGGACAACTATCCAGAAACTCACCCCAGTTCCAGTTTCGGGATTAACCGGCGTTGCTGCTATTGCTGCCGGAAACAATCACTCCCTTGCCGTAAAATCTGACGGCACAGTCTGGGCTTGGGGATATAATGGCGTTGGCGGATTAGGCGATGGAACAACTATCCAGAAACTCACCCCAGTTCCAGTTTCGGGATTAACTGGCGTTGCTGCTATTGCTGCCGGAAACGATCACTCCCTTGCCGTAAAATCTGACGGCACAGCCTGGGCTTGGGGATATAATAATGGCGCATTAGGCGATGGGACAACTATCAACAGACTCACCCCGGTTCAGGTTTCGGGATTAACTGGCGTTGCTGCTATTGCTGCCGGATACAATCACTCCCTTGCCGTAAAATCTGACGGCACAGTCTGGGCTTGGGGAGCTAATCTGAATGGCCAATTAGGCGATGGGACAACTATCCGGAGATTCACCCCAGTTCAAGTTTTATTTCCGGCTGCGGCCGACACCCAGGCGCCGACAGTGCCCAGTAATTTAGTTGCCAATGCGATAAGTAGTACTCAAATCAACCTCTCTTGGACAGCTTCCACCGACAATGTAGGAGTGACCGGCTATTTAGTGGAGCGCTGTCAGGGAGCGGGTTGCTCCAATTTCAGTCAAATTGCCGCATTCGGCAACGTAACCAGTTATTCGGATACAGGCTTAACACCCTCTACTAGCTACAATTATCGAATCCGAGCGACTGACGCAGTTAACAATTTTAGCGGCTACTCTACTCCGGCTAACGCAACCACACTTACCCCTCCCGACACCACCCCTCCCGACACCACCATCAACTCCGCCATCGATGGCAACAGCAATCCTGTTTCCAACGGAGGTCCAACCAATTCCACTTCCATCACCTTTACCTTCAGTGGTACTGATAACGTTGCCGTAACCAGCTTCGAATGCAGTTTAGATGGCGCAGTATTTTCCGCTTGCACCACTCCAAAAAACTACACTAGCTTGGTTCTTGGCAGTCACACCTTCCAAGTCAGAGCCAAAGATGCCGCCAACAATGTAGATCCGACACCGGCTAGCTTTTCTTGGACTATAACTGTGGACGCCGACAATGACGGAGTGACGAATAGTGTTGAGCAGGCCTTAACCGGCAGTCCGACTGGGCTTACGGTGAACGCCACGGGCGTAGAAGCAGGTACTTTAAGCGGAGTAATGCTGGCAGATGGCTCCATGCAATTCAGCGGCGTATCATCAACATTCCTATTATCCCAAGCCTTCTTTGTTTTGCCTCCAGGAAGCACTGTTCCAAGCGGAACACTGACCTTAACCGCGCAAGTTATTCAAGGAACTCGTCAGGCACTAACACTTACCGGGGCAGTTCTGCCGGCCGGTACTACGAAGACGGCGCAATTAAAAGCTTCACCAAAAATTTGTATTGTTGACAGCCCAACCGCTGGCGCAGAAGTAGTTGGTACATTGGGTAATAACTGCACCGATTCCGTGCCGGATTTTAGAGTCAAGATGGATTGCCCCGGCGCTAAATCCATAACCTTCCTGGATGGTTTGCGTAATTATACTTGCACTGTGGCAGGCGGCCTGATGACTGTCGCCGGTCTTCAGCACACCGCTATTAGCGGATTTGAGGATGCTGATAATGACGGCGTGGATGACGCCGTTGATCAGTGTTCCACTATTCCTGGCACCCCTGAATTTAGTGGCTGTACATCAAGCTTTCGTGTTTCAGTCGAGCTTGTTGATGCTAGTGTCAGACCAGCAGTTCGTCTTGATCAAGCGCTGACAACAAAAGTCTTTGATGCCAGCCCCGGTAGTTGCGCAGACAACACGGGCGTTCAACCCATGAACTACGCGCAAATCTTCAGTTTCTGCGCTCCAGAGACCACAAAATTAGAAACCAACTCTCCCGGAACTCCATCCCAGAATCTTGATTCCGATCTTGTTGGAATTAACGTAACCACCGGATCCAAGCTTGTGCTCGTCGAATCTCCAGTCAGCAACGACGGATCCAAAGTCTATGTCGGTTTTGTAGCTAATTCCGCCACTGGCCAACAGCTAGATCTCGGATTTGAGAATACGCCAACCTCTACATTTACTCAGACCAGTTACTTTGCCAAAGACAACCGAGGTGACTGGCATGCTTCGCGAAGACAAGCGATCACCGGTTCACTCCTCGAGGTGATCTCTCCGATGTATACCATTTGGTCGGGAATCCAGCAGTTCTATCCATTCATCTTCATCTCCGACAGCAACTGGACAGTGGATGTCTGCGCTCAAGTTCCACACGGCTACGATATTCTAGGTGTTTACGACGAATCTGGCGCCCTGATGACCACCAAAGATTGTGTCCAAGCCTTTGTTAATAAAGAAACTAAAGTCGTAGCTTTTGATGTTACTAAAACAGGCAGTCCCCCAAAATGGGATTTAAACGCAAGATTGTTGGCTAAAGGACCCAACGGCAAAGTTCAGACGCTAGATCTAAACGTGCCAAGTGTCGTTATGGAAAAGTCCAAAGGAAAACCCTTCCTAGCCACCCTCTCATCCGCCTTATCCTTTGGAGAATCTCTCTGGACATCGGTAATTAGATATATTAGCGGTTCTTTCCATGTTGATTTCATCAAGCAAGCTGTCGGGAAAGTAGCTCAACCCAACAACATTGGCATTTCAAGACGGAATCTCAACTAATTCAAACACGCCAGGAGATTCTATCGGTTTTTGGTTGGTTTATTGGATTATACTAAAATTCTATGATTAACAAACGCGCGTCAATTTTGGTTATCAGCGGCCTCGTTCTGATTTTGGCGGCCCTTTTTATTTATCCCAAACTTAATAAGCAGGAAAATGCCTATGCCGGTGATTTAACGTGTCTATCTTCTAATCTTCCGCAAATCCAGCATTTTCACCCAAAGCTGCGAATTTCAGTTAATGGCGGAGAAGAAGTCGTTCCGGCCAATGCTGGCTTGTCGGGTAATTGTCATTTGCCATTGCATACTCATGCGGCGGACAACGTGATTCACGTCGAGTCCCAAGTCGTTAAAGATTATACCTTGGGGCAATTTCTAGAAGTCTGGGGAAAATCCATACAGCGGGAAGGTTACGACTTAACTATGTCGGTTGACGGCAAACCTAGCAATGAATTGGAAAATTTAGTGTTTAGAGACAACCAAGAGATCGTATTAAGTTATAAAAGCAAATAATGAGGAAAGACTTTCAGCCGGAAAAGAATAAATTCACAAAAGACCTGCCGGGCATGACTTTAAAAATGCTCAACGAGCATTTTAAGCTTTATGAGGGTTATGTTAAAAAAACCAATGAAATACAATCCAAAATTGAACAGGCTGATAAGTCCGAGGCCAACGGCGTTTTTAGTTACATTGGAGAGTTGAAGCGGCAGGAAACTTTTGCCGTGAATGGGATGAAGTTGCACGAAGTTTATTTTGGGCACCTCGGCGGTGATGGAAATCCGCCAGCTGGCGGAGAGTTAGTAAAAATGATCGAAAAAGATTTTGGTTCTTTGGAGAATTGGAAAATTGATATGGTCGCGACTGGCTTGGCGGCTAGAGGCTGGGCAGTCCTTGCCTTTGATTATAAAGATAATCGTTTGCATAATTACGGTTCCGACGCGCACAACGTTGGAGCAGTTTGGGGAGCAATTCCTATAATAGTTTTAGACGTTTACGAACACGCTTATTTTATGGATTACGGAATCAACCGCAAAGACTATATCAATTCCTTTTTTCAGAATTTGAATTGGGACTTTGCCAACGGCATATTTAACAAATTCGTTTTAAAATAAGCTAAAAAATTTTTAAATCCCGCTTTAAAAGCGGGATTTAGTTATGCACAAGTTATCCCACCATGGCCTTTTTTGATGTGCTAAGATAAATTTATGAACGGATTAGTTTCAACCTGACTCAATCGGTCCACGGCTCAATCTATTTTGGGTCGTTTTTTAAAAATAATAAAAAAGTCGGAATAAAAATAAAATAAAAATTAATAATAAAATGATTAAAAATTTAAAAAGTAAAAGGTCTATCAAAATAAAGAGTTATTTCGTTTCGTCTTTGTTAACTCTAACCCTGGCTGCATTACTCATTCCGGCCGGTGCCGGATTCGCGCAAGTAGCGCAGCCAACAATGATTGCCGCTGGAATTAGCCATTCCCTCGTGCTTAAAAGTGATGGTACTGTTTGGGCTTTTGGGTATAATGCTTCTGGCCAACTTGGTGATGGTACGAATACTAACCGCAGTACCCCAGTGCAGGTGTCTGGGCTAACTGGCGTTGCCGCTATTTCCACTGAAGGCGTCCACTCCCTTGCCCTAAAATCTGACGGCACAGTCTGGGCTTGGGGAAGTAATCTTTATGGTCAACTAGGAGATGGAACAACTACCAATCGCAACACTCCAGTTCAAGTATCCGGATTAACCGGTGTTATCGCGATTGCTGCTGGAGGTATTCACTCCCTCGCACTCAAAAGTGACGGCACTGTTTGGGCCTGGGGTTTTGGTGGTATTGGCCAAATTGGTAATGGCACAAATACTAATTATCTTATTCCTGTCCAAGTATCTGGTTTAGCCGGCGTTACTGCTATTGCGTCTGGGAAATACAACTCTTTCGCCATTAAAAGTGATGGCACGGCCTGGGCTTGGGGATATAATGTTTTAGGCCAACTCGGCGATGGTACAGCTACCAATCGTAACGCTCCAGTGCAGATGTCTGGCTTAACCGGTGTCACCGCGCTTTCTGCTGGAATAGGTAAAACCCTCGCCCTCAAAAGCGACGGCACTGTTTGGACAACGAATCCGTTCTCGCCCTATATTCCTACTCCCGTGACAGCATTGTTTGGTGTTTTTGTCACAATTTCCGTTGGAATCGACTACGACCACTCTTTCGCCATTAAAAGTGACGGCACAGTCTGGGCTTGGGGAAGTAATCTTTATGGTCAACTAGGAGATGGCACAACTACCGATCGCAACACTCCGGTTCAAGTATCCGGATTAACCGGTGTTATTGCGGTATCTGCCGGCAATTCCCACTCTTTAGCTATTAAAAGCGACAATACGGTCTGGGCTTGGGGAAGTGGTTTTGGTGGCGCACTTGGTAATGGGTCCACGGCCGATATAAATCAACGCTTCCCCATTCAAGTTAGTTTCGCCGTTATTGACATCACCCCTCCTTCTGCGCCTTCAAGTTTGACTGCCAACGCGATTAGTAGCACTCAAATCAATCTTTCTTGGACTGCTTCCACAGACAACGTAGGTGTTGTTGGTTACAACGTTGAGCGTTGCCAAGGCGTAGGATGCAGTAGTTTTGTCGAGATCGCGGCATTGGGCAATGTCACCACTTTCAGCAACACCGGCCTGACTCCAAGTACAAGTTATAGCTATCGAGTGCGTGCCCGAGATGCCGTTCCAAACTTCAGCGGCTACTCCAATACTGCCAGCGCTGTTACCCCTGCTCCGCCAGACACCACTCCGCCCGACACAACCATTAACACCGCCATTGACGGCAACAGCAGTCCCGTTTCTAACGGAGGTTCAACAAACTCCACTTCCATTACCTTTGCTTTCAGTGGTACTGATAACGTTGCCGTAACCAGCTTCGAATGCAGTTTAGATGGCGTCGCTTTTACTACTTGTGCCACTCCTAAAAACTATACCGGCTTAGCTCTGGGTGGCCACAATTTCCAAGTGAGAGCTAAAGATGCCGCCAACAATGTTGACCTGACACCGGCCAGCCATTCTTGGACTGTTATTGCAGATGCCGATGGCGATACCATTTCCGATTCAACCGACAACTGCATCAACACTCCCAACACCAATCAGCTCAACACTGATAACGATGGTTCTCAAGTCGCTACTCCCATCACTGATCTTGAAAAAGAGGTTGGCGGTGATTCCTGTGATGTTGACGACGATAACGACAAACTCTGGGATACCGGCATCAGCGGCGCCACCGTTCTTTCGGCTAACAGCGTAGATACCCAGCCGTTGATTTTCAGCCGATGCGCTGATGATATGACCGGAATTTTCCCCGGTACCTATGTAAGCTGCTCCGGCCAGACCAGCGGCACTAGCGGTGGAACCACCTTTGCCGAAACTCAAACTGCGCCTTTTGGGAATATTAGGATTAAAGATGCTCTTAACGCTCTCCAAGGGCTTAATCTGACGGGCTTAGCTGCAAGCGTGAAAGTTAAAATCTGCAGTAGTCAGTTCCTCATCACTCTTAATGCTGGGCAGATCGTTACCAATACTTGCGCTTCTTTGACTGCTGTGGCTGATGTTGGGAATATAGGGGACATTTCTATCAAAGTAGGCCCGCCACTTACTCCCAACGCCACTCCGGCTGTAAACGTCAGACTGTTTTCCGGCCAAGAAGTTAAATTAGTTGATCAAGTTGGCGATCCCGCGATCATTACTCCAATTACTAATACTCAAAATATAGAAACCGAAGTTCTTGCGGAGCCAGGCACTGGCAATACCGACACCGACAAACCTAAATTATACAGCTTTACTCAAGCGCCTGATTCTGAAGTGCACGTGGTTCAAAATCCTGACGGTTCTACAACAGTAAGCGTGGTGAGGGGCAGTGCTACGGTTATGGCCGCAAATAGCACAACCGTCCAGCTGTCAGCCGGTCAAAGTGTAAGGATAGACAAATTTGGAAATATTCACGGGCAAACGCAAGAAGCGAGGGCTTGTCCGGCGCTCGAACAAGCTCGAGTCAGAGCTCCTCAAGATCAAGGTCTTAATAATGCTATAACGAATAATTGCACCCAATAAAGGTCGCAAAAATAAAAAAATAAAAAAATAAAAATGACTAAAAAATTATCTCTTTCTCTGGTAATTGTCTTGGTTGCTTTAGTAATTTCCGCAGCGTCTTTTTTGACCATTGGGCAGGTTGCCAAAGGCGGTGAAGCTTCTTGCGGCGCGTTGCTGGAAGCTAAGGCAAGGGGAGTAAAGACCCAGCGAGCGCTGGACGCTATTGATAAGGCATTGGCGCTAAATAGTTGTTCGGGGCCCGTAGGTCCTAACTGTGCCGAAGCGGACTTCGCTATGCCGGGGTTCAACGCGCAGTGTTATGTTGACTTTACCACGTGTGCCACGGATCCTCTCGTAGCGGTTTGCCTTGAGCCATCTCCAACCTGTGATGCACAGCTTAGTACGCCAACGGGTCAGGCAAGTTGCGGTGTTCTTCGTTAAGTAGTCATTATTACGTTATCGTGATGATGCCAATTAAGCCTCGCTTCGCAGCGGGGCTTAATTGTTTCCTGCTGTGTCTTACGAGGTGAGACCTCATAACGAGGTCTCACCTCGTAAGATGACGGAATTATTCCCAGCTTTCACTGCTTGCATTTCTACGGGTGTGTTAAACTGAATTTATGAACGGACGAGCTTGAGAAATATAAGAACACAGAGCGAATGTTAAAATTTCTCTTTAGGGCGTTTGTAGTTACTTCTTTAACGTTGTCCCTACTCGGAACAAGTTTTGAGTATGCTTTTGCCACGGCTACAGTAACAGCGGTTACTGGCGGTTCAGCTATTTCTGCCGATACCACTGGTGGATCCTATGCCTCTTTAACAGGTCCGATTATTTCCGAAGGCGCTGTTGCCGACATTGGAACGGGCACTATTATTTTAAACGCTCCCTCGGGTTTTATTTTTGATACCGGCGGTACCGCTCCTACTGTACTGGTAACTCGTATTGCCGGTAGCGGCGCTAACACTAGAAATATTAACGACGTCGCTAGCGGCACGAGTTTGGCCATCACCAGCAGAACCACAACTCAAATTACCCTTACGATATCTGGCTCTACCAGCAACGGCGTTCGAAACTCCCTTACTTGGCAGAATATCAGAGTGCGTCCTTCGGCTGGCACGCCATTGGCTTTCGGGAACATCACCAAAAGCGGCACCTCCTCAATAGTCGGCGTAACTGGTTCTACTAATTTTGGTACATTAACCGAAGTAGTGGGTGCTAAAACCCAATTAGTTTACGCTACCCAACCATCAACTTCAGCGACTGTAGCCACCGACTTCACTATCAAACCAGTCATTGCGGTTCGGGACCAATTTGGAAATACCGTTACTTCGGATAATGCAACTACTATCACCCGTACGGCTGTACTTTCAACACAGGTTTGCGGAGGAACAGCCGGTTCCGGAGCATTAACATCAACTCCTGCAAGCGGCGCTGCCGTAACTGCCGGGGTGATGACCTACACCGCCATGCAGTATTCTTTTGGCGAAAGCATTAAAATCTGCGTTTCTTCAAGCGGCATAACTTCGGCTTTGAGTAATACTGTTACCGTCAACAATCCAGTTCCGACGACAACCGGCATCTTGCCAACTTCGAAAACAGCGGGGGACGCAGGTTTCACTTTAACGGTAAACGGAACAAATTTTGTATCGAATTCCGTAGTGCGTTTTAATGGCTCAAATAGAACTACTACTTTTGTAAACTCGACCCAATTAACCGCGAGCATTCTCACTAGCGATCTGACCACAGCCGGTAATTTTAGCATTACTGTTTTTAATCCGATTCTCGGAGGCGGGACTTCAAATACCCAGACGTTTACGGTGAATGCGGCAGCCGACACCACCGCCCCCGCTGCCGTGACTAATCTCGCAACCGGAGCTGTTACCTCGAGCTCAATTGTGGTTACCTGGACAGCTCCAGGCGACGATGGCAGTACGGGCGCAGCCACAACTTATGACCTTCGTTATTCCACCTCCGCCATTACTGAAGGCAATTTTTCCTCCGCCAACCAAGTTTCCGGAGAGCCAACTCCTTCCATTGCCGGATCTGCCGAGTCAATGACCATTTCCGGACTTTCCCCAAGCACCACTTATTTCTTCGCCATGAAAACTTCCGACGAAGTGCCCAATACTTCGGCTTTGTCCAATGTGTCGAGTGGAACGACGACGGCGGCAGGTGATACAGCGGCGCCGGCGGCTATTACTAACTTGGCTCTTTCTGGCGCTACAGCGTCTTCAATAGATCTTTCTTGGACCGCTCCCGGCGATGACAACAACACTGGTACGGCTACCACTTATGATATCCGATATTCAACCTCCCTGATTACCGATGGCAATTTTTCTTCCGCTACCCAGGTAGTCGGCGAGCCCGTGCCACAAGTGGCTGGCGCTTCGCAATCTATGACGGTTTCCGGACTTTCCGCTAATACGACTTATTTCTTTGCCGTGAAAACATCCGATGAGGTTCCTAACATATCGGGACTTTCTAACGTGCCCAGCTTAAGCACGCTGGCTCCCGGCGGCGACACCACCGTTCCCGCCACGATAACAGATCTCGCCTTATCCAATCCAACTTCTTCATCTATCGGTCTTACCTGGACCGCTCCTGGAGACGATGGAAACACAGGAACAGCCGCGAGCTATGACATTCGTTATTCCACCTCGGCAATCAATGACGGTAATTTTTCTTCCGCGACGCAAGTGGCCGGAGAACCCGCCCCCCAGATCGCCGGCACTGTTCAGACGATGACTGTCGCCGGTCTTTCTTCAGACACCGCTTACTTTTTTGCGATTAAAACCGCCGATGAGGCCGGCAATATTTCAAATATTTCCAATATTGTTTCAATAACTACTTTAACAGGACCGCCGCCTCCTATTTTACCGGCGCCAAGCATCGCGCCGGTAGTGGGTATCGGCCCGGCTTATCCGCCATATATATTTTCTGGGCGCGGTTACCCGGAAGCGGAAGTGCGTGTTTTTATGGGCGAAACTCTAATTTTGATTAAAACCCATAAAATTGATTCTTCGGATGGCTTTTTTTCCTTTACTTTCGAAAGTACTGTTTACCCCGGTCCTTTCACGATTTTTATTGTTGATAAAAACGGCAGAAATTCACCATCAAAGATCCGAGTGATCCCGGAAGCGAAACTTGATTTTCCTCCAACCATTGAAGTTCAGGGAAATATTATCAGGGGAGAGAGCTGGCCGAACGGCAAGGTTTTAATCTATGCTGATAATAGGATGATTCAGGAAATATCAGCGGATGCCAATGGCGAATATTCCTATCAAGCGGATCCGGGAAAATTAGGCATTGGTTTTCACCAAATGCGGCTAAAAGCCAAGGATGGTTTTTCGGAAAGCGATTTTTCTTTGAGCAAAGTGTTGGCTATCGGAGGATTATTCGGAGCTAAGGCAGATTTTAACGATGACAAAAGAATAGACATTCGGGACTGGAGCGTCTTTTTAAATGCTTGGAGTTCGCCGGATCAAATCCTAATTAAAAAGGCGGACTTGAATCAGGACGGACGAGTTAATGTTTATGACTTCAGTATTTTTCTTAGATTATTTAATCCATGATTAAAAGACTTACTGCCACATTTATTTTTATTCTCGCGCTGCTCGCCTTTAAAGAGGCGGAAGCCGCTAAGTTTTTGCTTAATCCGGCAAGCGGAACACTTAATCTAAACCAATTATTCAATGTAGAGATAAAAATTTCCACTGAAACGCAAGAAAGTTTAAATGCCGCTCAAGCCACCATTAATTTTCCTCCGCGGCTTTTATCGGTGGAAAAAATCGATCGCGAAGATTCCGTTTTTAGGTTTTGGCTTCAAGAGCCCAAGTTTGACAATGAAGCCGGCGCAATTTCTTTTATCGGAGGAACGACCGGAGGAGTATCGGGCGCTTCGCTGGGAGTATTAAAAATAACTTTTAGAACCAAAGCCGTCGGATCAGCCGAACTGTTTTTTAACGACTCCGCGATCACTGCCAATGATGGCCGCGGAACGAACATTCTTACCGAGGCAGAAGGATCAGCTTTTGCAATCTCGGAACTAATCGCGCCCGTTGTCCCGGTGGCGCTAACATCCCCCGGCGCTGTTATAGAAATTCCAAAACCAACGCCCATCGTCCGAAAGTCCGCGCCAGCTAAAAAATTACCGGAAAGGCCTGCGCCGGACGTGCCTTTGTACCCCGATGCTTCTGCTTGGTATAACATTTCGGCTCCATTTTTAGCCAAGTGGACTTTGCCTGACGATGTTGATGGCGTGTCCACTTTAATTTCTCGCGGGTCAACAGCTATTCCGCCGCCCAGCTCCGATGGTTTATTTGACAATAAAATCTTCGCGCCGCTTGGCGACGGTATTTCTTACCTGCATATTCGTTTTCGCAACAACGTCGGTTGGGGACCAACCGCTCATTATCGCTTAGCCATTGATACAAAACCCCCGATACCGTTTTCAATATTTATTCTGGAGGGGAGTCCCACCGATCAGCCAAAACTTACCATCACTTTCCCGACCGGGGACGAGCTTTCCGGCATCAAAGAATATTTAGTGAAAATTGATGACGGCGAATTTGTTTCCACGGATCACAGCTTTTTAATCTCGCCGCTGCAGAAGCCCGGCAAACACTCGGTGCTGGTCAGAGCAGTGGATCATGCTAAAAATTTTTCCGAAAATAACTTAGAAATTGAAATTCTCCCGATTGCTTCACCGCTGATAACTTCAATTAGCCGGGATGTTTTTGTCGGCGAAGGAGAGTTGGAAATTAGCGGAATAACTATTCCCAACGCATCCATAATTTTACTTGTTAAGCGCAATTCCGGTCGTATTATTTTTTCAACCACGGTCAATGCCGATGTAAACGGAAGCTGGGAAGTGAAAATAGATCAGCCGTTAAAAAAGGGTAAGTATTTTGTCGAAGCGACAGCTCAAGACGCGCGAGGGGCTTTGAGTTTGCCGACTCAATCAGACTTGATAAGGGTGCGCGAGCGTCCGCTTTTGACTATTGCCGGTTTTGAAATAACGCAGTTTTGGTTCTTTATCGGATTATTAAGCATTTTACTTTTCGGTTTCGCGATAGGGTGGTTTTCTTACAGCGCTTGGCGTAGGCAATTAAACAGGAGAGCAATTATCGCCCAAAGGGACGTTGCCAATCTTTTTGCGACGATAAAACAGGATTTAGAAAAAGTGCTGGCCAGTTACGCGGACAAGCGCCTCGACCAGCGCGAGATATCAGAGATCGAGTTTATAATAAATCGGCTTAAAGATAATCTGGAAAAAGCGCAAAACCATGTTTTGGAGAATATAAAGGAAATCTCAAAATAAGTTAAAATGAATCATGCGCGATGTATTCTTACGAAAAATTACTTCTAAACGCGGATGCCGCTTTATTGATTTTGGACTATCAAAAAGAAGAGGTAGCTTTTTGCAATCATGCCGCCGCGATTCTTCTTCAATCTCCAAGTAATGCGATAACCGTTGATAGGATTTTTCAGCTCAATGGCGTTTACGTGATTTACCTTACGCCTTATCAAAGTTGGCTTAATGAATCCATGGTTATTCACCAACTGCGGGCGCCATTAGGAGCGATTAAGTGGCTAGCCGAGTCCTTGTTGGAAGAAAAAATGGAACCCGTGCAACAAGAAAAATTGCGCGATGTTTATAAGACCAACCAGTACTCGATTGAGATAGTCAACGACCTTCTGGATACTGCCAAAATTCAACTGGGCAAAATAAAAGCCGAAAGAAAAATCTCGGACATCAAGCCGTTGATCTTAGATATCGTCCAGCTTCTCCAGCCGTTGCTTGAACAAAAAAAACAAAGGGTCAATTTGCAAGTTGGTTCATCGACCACAATCGGTTTTCTCGATCCGAAACTTTTTACAAAAACTTTTGAAAATTTACTTGATAATGCCATTAGCTACGGCGAAGTAAATTCTGATATTACGGTTGTTGTTTCAGACGAGGGCGGCGACCTTAAAATTTCCATTAACAACAAAGGATCAATAATTTCGGCGGGCGAGAAGGGGAAGATTTTTGATAAATTTTATCGGTCTGAAGCGGGCAAGAAAATTAAGCCTTCCGGCACTGGTCTCGGGCTTTTTATCGCGAAATCGGCAGCGGAAGCGAACGGCGGGAAAATCTGGTTTAATTCCGACGCGGAAAATGGGACTACTTTCTACTTTACTGTGCCTAAATATATTGTGATATAATTAAAATATGAAAATACTAATAGCCGAGGACGAAGAAGTCTTAGCGAAGGTTATGAAAGAAAAACTGGAGAAAGCCGGTTTTGATGTTTTGGTTGTCAGCGATGGCGATCAAGTAGTGCCGGCGGTTGAGCGTTTAAGGCCGGAAATTGTTGTTTTGGATTTAATGTTGCCGAAGAGGACCGGTTTTGAAATTTTAAAAGAATTAAAATTGAACGTCGAATTAAAAACCATACCGGTTATGGTTCTGTCGAATTTAGAGCAAGACGAGGATATAAAAAAGGTGTTATCGTTGGGGGCAATTGATTATTTGGTAAAAACCCAGCACCCGGTTAATGAGGTCGTGGAAAGAATTAAAAAGCACTTGATCACCCGTAAATAGCAATGGCAATAGTATTAATTGTTGAGGAGGATAAAATTTTTTCCAAGCCTTTAACGGAGACGTTACGGAAGTCCGGCTATGAAGTGGAAATTGCCGCCGATGGCGCGACGGCGCTTAAAATTCTGCCGGCCGTCCACCCGGACCTAATTATTCTGGATCTGGTTCTGCCGGAGATGCATGGGCTGGAATTTTTGAGGAAAATCCAGGAACCGGCGTCAGAATTTAAAAATATCCCCGTGGTCATACTTAGTAATCTGACAGGCGATGAAGACAGCATCAAGAAGATGGGGCTAGAAGTGGCGGGTTATTTTATAAAAACCAAAACTTCTCTTAAGGAATTTATTGCCCAAATAAAATCTATTTTATGAGAAAAGCTTTTATTCCGGAGAAAATAAGTTTGACAAAGACTACGCTAATTCCTTTTTCCAGAATTTAGACTGGGATTTTGCCAACGAGATAGTGAAGAAATTCGAGTTGGGTAAAAAAATAGGCCTAATTTAGAAGGAAAATAAGCTCAAACCCCCCTTAAAATAAGGGCGGTTTTTATTGAAAAGTTATGCACAGGAGAGTCGTTCCTTAAAATGTTAAAATTCAATCAGGTTAATATAAGAAAGAAATGAGCTGCACTAAGGCAGTTTTCCTGCTTAAAAAAGTAATTTTTAGCCTGCTTATTTTTGGCTTAATTTTTGCTTTTTCTTTTAATAATTTTCCATTCAAAGTCTATGCTGTTTCCGGTCCACCCTCCATCATCGGCTATCAAGGCCGTTTAGCCGACTCCAGTGGCGCGCTTCTGGGCAGCTCTTCTGGAACAGCTTACTATTTCAAATTTTCTATCTGGGATGCTTCCAGCAGTGGCAGTCGTTTGTGGCCCCAAAGCGCCGAGCCGTCGGAAGTTTCGGCTACGGTTACTAGCGGAGTTTTTAACGTCAACATCGGCGATACCGACAACGGCTATCCGGACTTACTGAATTACAATTTTAATGCCAACAACACGATTTATTTGCAGGTGGAAGTGTCATCAACAAGCGGCGGCACTTTTCAAACTCTCACCCCTCGTCAGTTGATTGCCGGTTCCGCCTTCGCTCAATTATCCGCCGCGGTCAGTGGTACCTCCACGCCGTCTTCTTTCGGTACAGTGACGCCGATCGGCTATTCCCAAATTACCGCCGAAGCCACCACCTCTTCTTCCATCGGCATTACTATCAGGGCCGCGTCCGGACAAAGCGCAAATCTTTTCCAAATTCAGGAATCTCAGGACGGCATCAACCGCTGGCTGGTGGATAGCGAATTTCGTTTGGGCATTGCCACGAGCTCCATCGGCACTCATCTCGAAGTCGGAGGCGGGGGAGTGTTCAAAGGCACTCTCTACACCGAAGCCACTTCCACCGCTTCGTCCTTTATCGCCACTTCTACCTTGGCTGTTGCTACTTCCACTCCCGGAACCAATACCCAATTGTCAGTAGGTGGCAACGCTTATCTTTCCGGAGGAGTGAGTATCGGCCGCTCCGCTACCACTACTCCCGGCCAGCTCGCTGCCGTGCTTCTTCATTCCGACACCCAGATCGTGGCTAGAGGTCTTCTCAACTGCAACACGATTGATACTGACGGAAACGGAGTTTTGAAATGCGGTACTGATGAAACTGGTGGTGGCGCCTCCAAGTGGGACGATCAGACTACTTACCTTCGTCCCGATGACGCTTTGTTGAACACCGGCGTGGCGGACACTCTCCGCATCTGGGATGACGCTACTCTAGGAATCGGTACCAGTACCAATGATGGAGCGCGTCTCAATGTCGGCGGCGGCGCGGTCTTTAATGGCAATGTGAACATCGGCGCCACTTCCACCGCTTCCTCATTTATTGCCACTTCCACTTTGAGTGTCGGCTCTTCCTCACCCTCCGGAGCTCAACTCGCCGTCAATGGAAGAGCGATCATCGGAGACAATCTCAATGTCTCGGGGCTCCTGGATGTCCAATCCACCGCTTCCTCCACCATCGGCGCCTTAGTGATTGACAATGATTTCTCCGCCAGCAATATCTTCGCTTCCGGCAAACTTTCCTCCGCGGGCAGACTGGAAGTGACCGGAGGAGCCACCTCCACTCTTCAGGGAATCCAAGGCATTGATTCGCTCTTCACTTCCTTGAGAGTCACCGGAGACGTCACCTTTGACGGAAGAATTGAATCCACCGGATCGGCCACTTCTTCTTTCTCCTCCATCCTCGTTTTCGGAGCCGACGGCCTGGACACCGACACGATCTATAACTCCGGCGCCGCCCTCAATATCGGATTTCAAACCCAAAACACTTCCCTCTCCGGAGCCCAGATTTTGGCCAACGCTCCCACTATCCTCATCGGTACCAGTACCGCCCCGGCGGATCAAGCCAACAATCTCATCATCGAAGCCACCTCCACCGCCGCCAATGTCCTGACCTTGAGAGGCTATGGAATTCTCAATGACTACTCGGGCAATCTCTTCCAAGTCCAGGATTCCGCCCAAACCAATCTGACCTTCATCAACAATGTCGGCGCTCTCTCCATTCTCTCTTCCTCCACCCCCACCGTCGGCTTAGCCGTCGGGTCTACCACGATTTTCACCGGAGAAACTTATCTCTACGGCACCACGACCGCCTCCTCGCTGAACGCCACTTCTACTTTGAGTGTCGGCAGTTCTTCTCCTGCCGGCGCGCAATTCGCTGTCGTCGGCCGAAGCATTTTCGGAGGAGAAGTGAATATCACCGGCAATCTTGATGTTCAGGGAACTGCCCAGATTGATACCTTGGCCGTCGGCAGTTTGACTCCCAACGTCGGCATCGGCACCGCCACCCCCGGAGTCGCCCTCGGAGTGAAAGGCGCCGGTATTTTCGACGGCTTTGTTTCCGCCAATTACTTCACTTCCACTTCTTCCCTAACCTCCTGGTTATTGGGCAGTCTGGGCATCGGCACCACCACTCCCGGAGCCAGACTGGGCATAGAAGGCTTCGGCGTCGTCAAAGGAAACTTCAACATCGAAGCCACTTCCACCGCCTCTTCTTTCAACGCTACTTCCACTTTGTCCGTCGGCTCTTCCTCGCCCTCCGGAGCTCAACTGGCCGTCAATGGAAGAGCGATCATCGGCGATAATCTCAACGTCTCGGGATTGCTGGACGTCCAATCCACCGCTTCCTCCACCATCGGCGCCCTGGTGATTGACAATGATTTCGGAGCCAGCGATATCTTCGCCTCCGGCAAACTTTCCTCCGCGGGCAGACTGGAAGTGACCGGAGGAGCCACCTCCACCCTCCAGGGAATCCAAGGCATTGATTCACTCTTCACTTCCTTGAGAGTCACCGGAGACGTCACCTTTGACGGAAGAATTGAATCCACCGGATCGGCCACTTCTTCTTTCTCCTCCATCCTCGTTTTCGGAGCCGACGGCCTGGACACCGACACGATCTATAACTCCGGCGCCGCCCTCAATATCGGATTTCAAACCCAAAACACTTCCCTCTCCGGAGCCCAGATTTTGGCCAACGCTCCCACTATCCTCATCGGTACCAGTACCGCCCCGGCGGATCAAGCCAACAATCTCATCATCGAAGCCACCTCCACCGCCGCCAATGTCCTGACCTTGAGAGGCTATGGAATTCTCAATGACTACTCCGGCAATCTCTTCCAAGTCCAGGATTCCGCCCAAACCAACCTGACCTTCATCAACAATGTCGGCGCTCTCTCCATTCTCTCTTCCTCCACCCCCACCGTCGGCTTAGCCGTCGGGTCTACCACGATTTTCACCGGAGAAACTTATCTCTACGGCACCGCGACCGCCTCCTCGCTGAACGCCACTTCTACTTTGAGTGTGGGTTCTTCATCACCCACCGTCGCTCAACTGGCCGTTCAAGGCACCGCCCAGATCAGCAACAATCTTTTTGTCGGAGGATCGCTGATCAAATTCAACAGCTTCAATTGTTCCACCCAGACTAACGGGGGAGTCTTGACCACGGACGGAGACGGCAATGTGGAATGTCAAAATGACGATTCCGGAGGAGCCGCCGCCACCGATCTTCAAGACGCGTATAACAATGCCGGCGTGGACGCCCAAATCACCTCCGCCACCGACAAAGACTTCATCTTCTTCTCCGGCGACTCGGCCATTGACGCCAACTTCATCGTCGCCATCTCCACCACCGGCGGAGGCCAATTCCAGATTGCCGACACCACCGGATCGGCCACCACCACCAGACTAGTGATCACCCGGGACGGCTCCCTCGGCATCGGTACTACTTCGCCCGGAGGAGGTTTGGCCGTCCACGGCACCACCACTATTTTGGGAGGCGACGTGAATATTGCCGCCACCTCCACTGCTTCCGCGTTCCACGCCACCAATACTCTGGCCGTCGGTTCTTCTTCACCGGATGCCGAGTTTTCGGTCGTTGGTACCGGCATTATCTCTGGCGATCTCTTTGCTGGCGGAATTTTTAAATCAGCTGGTTTAGGTTCTTCCACTTTCGACGGGAGTTTAAGGGTGCTTGGCTTGGGCGGTGTGGATGCCGACACTTTATACAACAGCGGTGGCGCTCTCAATCTTGGCACCTCTGCTCAAAATACCGGGTTAGTAGGAGCCGTTGTTACGATCCAATCGGCAGGATCGGGTAATGATATATTCTTACTCCCAGGCAGCGGAGGAGACGTGGGTATCGCGAGTAATACAGTCGCGGCGAAATTGGAAGTTGGCGGCGGCGGAGTTTTCAAAGGATCACTTTATACGGAAGGCACGACTACCGTCAACGCTTTAATTTCAACCACGACTTTGGAAGTGCGAGGGGTCAGTGGCAATGACTTCGTGGTTTTCAACGGGCGAGTGGGTGTTGCGACATCCAGTCCGTTTCTCCGCAATCGTTTGACTTTGCACGGCGGCAATTTTTTCCAAACTGCCAGCGCCACTCCGGAACTTGCCGGTGGTCTTGAAATATCGACAGCCGCCATAGGCATTCTTTCAGCTCAAATTGTAGGGAAGTACGGCTATATTGGGACGGAGGCAGACAGCGGCGCTGCGGAATTCAGGATCTTGGACATTTCCGATCCTTTGAGTCCGACATCCGTTGGCACTTTGGAAATGGGGGATGGCATCGCTTCGATATTTATTGCCGGTAAATACGCTTACTTAGGAACAAATTCCGGCGGCGCTACCGATGGCTTTACGTTCAAAATAGTGGATATAGAAAATCCGGCGAAACCTTTCCAGGTTTCCGGCCTTGATCTTGGCAGCGGCGTTGGATCATACGGTTCGATCTATGTTTCCGGAAAATACGCTTTTGTCGGTAACGCTACTGTTGCCGGCGCGCCGGAATTCGTTGTATTAGATATTTCTGATCCGGTTAATCCTCGCAATATTAACGGTATTGAATACGCCGCTACCGTGAACGCGATTTATGTTCAAGGACGATATGCCTATGTGGGCATCGCCGCTGTGGCGGGTAATGAGTTCCGAATTCTGGACATTTCTGATCCTCGAAATATCATTACCCTTGGGGGCATTGAATTGGCGGTCGCCGTCAACGCAATTTATGTGTCCGGAGGGTATGCTTATGTTGCCAACGCCGCTTCTAGCGGAAACGAGTTGAGAATTATTGACGTTTCCAACGCTAACTCGCCATCGGAAAAAGGCGGTATTAGCAGTCCGGTAGGGTTTGCCTCTGTTTATGTTGCCGGCGATTACGCTTTTATCGGCAAAAACACATCCACTGCCGATGAGGACTTCATTATTGTGGAGGTCTCTGATCCCAACGCTCCCGGAGTTATATATGCCGAAGAATTTGGCGCCGGTGTGACCTGGGCCGCTCTGTCCGGCAAATATCTCTACCTTGGTATTGACGGCCTAGCTGCCGGCAGTCCGGAATTCAGAGTTTTAGATTACAGCGGCATTAAAGCGCCATCAGCTCATATAGGTTCTCTGGCCGCTAATTATTTGACTGTTACCGACAACGCTCATTTCAGCAACAATATTTATGTGAAAAACGCGCTCAATGTCGGTACGGGCGGCATCTACAGCGACGGGGTTTTAAATATCTTCGCCACCTCTTCGTCGGCTACCAGCAGCGTCAGCACCATTGGCACCCGTTTAGCGGTCGGCACTTCTACGTCGTACGCCCAATTAACCGTTTGGGGGACAAGAACCAGCAGTGATTATCAGATTTTTGAGATAATAAATAACGCATCCACAACATTATTAACAGTTCAAAATAACGGCGGCGTTGGCATTGGCAGTACTAGTACGCTTGGCCTTAAACTCGAAGTCGCCGGCTTTGGCGTCGTTAAAGGAAACTGGAATGTGGAGGCGACTTCCACAGTATCTTCTTTGATTGCCACCTCTACCTTGAGTGTCGGTACTTCTACTCCGGGCACCAATACCCAACTTTCCGTAGATGGAAATGCTTACCTAACTGGCGGTGTGAGCATCGGCAGGTCAGCCACTACCTCCCCAGGGCAATTAGCGGCTTTGCTTTTGCACTCGGATACCCAAATCGTGGCCAGAGGGTTGCTTAACTGCACCGCTATAATTACCGATGCCAACGGAGTTTTGAAATGCGGCGCCAGCGGGTCTTCCAAATGGGACGATCAGACTACCTATATGCGTCCCGATGACGCGCTGTTGGACACGGGGAAAGCAGACCTGTTCAGAATTTATGATGATGGTACTTTAGGACTTGGTACTACCACCAATGATGGAGCGCGTCTCAATGTGGGAGGCGGAGCGGTATTTAACGGTAACGTAAATATCGCCGGCACTTCCACGCTTTCATCGCTAATCGCAACTTCAACCATCTATGTCGCAACTTCAACTCCGACGGTTAATGTCCAACTGGCAGTTTCCGGCAATGCCTATATTACCGGCGGCTTGAGCGTGGGAAAAACACCGACGACGACTCCCGGTCAGATTCTCGCGGAAGTTATTGATACGCAGAGACTACGCATTTCCGGTTTAGGCGGCGCTGGGTGCAATACCATTGATACCGACGCGCAGGGCATCCTTAGATGCGGCAGTGATGAAACCGGCTCCGGAGCTTCCAAGTGGGACGACCAAACAACTTACATTCGGCCGGATGACGCGCTTGCAAGCGGCGCGGATAATTTCAAAATTTGGGACAGCGGCGGTTTGACTATAGGAGACGCCGCAACATCAACCGACCCCGGAAAATCTTACCTAATAGTGAAGGGCGCGGTGGTAGCTGAGACATTGTATGCCGAAAACAATCTTAAAACGGGTTTCATTATCGCCACTTCTTCAACCGCGACTTCCACCTTCGGCGGCGACGTTATTTTTAGAGGGGTAATAACCGGCGATGGATTGGCTACCTCAAGCGGAATCTTCGGACTCACCCTGCGGGCTTCCGGCAATGGTTTTGGCGCTACTTCCACCGGCAGTATTTTCTTCCAGGATTCTCTCGGAAAAACTCGCGGCCGAATCCAAACATCAGTTCTTAATGTTGGGGAAGGCCAGGACGGTTCTCTGACCATCGCCTCTACCCAAAATTGCAATACCGATGATTTGCCGGCGAGCCAGTCCGATAATACGCAAGGCCCGTCTTGTTACGCGGTGGACTTGGGCGAAGGCGCAAACGAACACGCTCCGATAACCGTAAAAGCCGGCCAAGATATTGTTTATGTGGCAACCACTACTTTGAATTGGCTTGCCGTAGGAGATGAAATTATGATTATCCAAATGGAGGCGGCGGCGACCAGCACCGATCCTCTAGGCGGGACAAACGGCGCCTCTACCACCGCCCCGGGATTATTCGGTTACTACGAATTCAAAACAGTATCGGCAACCGGCACCTCCCCAACCTCCTTCATCAAAGTTACCAGTAACTTTGAACACACTTATGTTGATGACGATTTACGAAACGAGGCGCAGGTTATCCGCGTGCCGAATTATACAAACGTTACTATCAACGACGGCACGGCGGCTGCTCCGGGAAGGTTAACTATTAGCGGGTATGGCACATCAACTTACGGCGATACCGGTACGGTAAGAAACGGCGGTTGGGGCACCGGTGGCATTCTTGTCTTCCGCGCGAACGGGACGGTAACTTTGAACGCGCAAAAATCAATTGACGTGAGCGGGTTGGGATATCTTGGAGGTGTCGGCACTTCTACCGGGCCGAGCGGCGGCACCGGTGGTGACGCCGGGCTTTTAAATGCTAACGGTACGATTGGTGGAGAGGGCGGCATGGGGCTAAATGGTCTTGGGGCAGGGGGTGGCGGTCATGGCCACCCTGGCGGCGGCGGCCTTGCGTCTCTAAACGACCTGGCGGCGGCTACCGAAGGAACTGCCGGTGGCGGCGGAGGAGGAATTGGCGGTTCTGGGGCCAGCGGTCTTTATTCGTTAAATGCGGGGTTTAGGCCACCTGGGGCTGGAGGTAGCGGCGGATTTGGTGGAGCGGCGGAAAGCGGGACCGTTCCTAGTGCCAGTATCGCTGGAGGTGGGGGTGGACTCGCTGGTCAAATGTCTACTTCAACACAATTCATGCCGGTGGACTTATCGAGAATAACCGTTGGTAGCGGCGGTGGCGCTGGCGCTGGCGGTGGCGGTGGTGGTGGTGCGGCCGGTGCCGACGTCACCGGCGGTAGCGGCGGTACTGGCGGAGCCGGCGGAAAAGGCGGCGCGGGTGGCGGTTCAATTATAATTTTTGCCAATGCCTTAACTATTGACACAACAGCGGACAACGCGATTATTGCAAATGGCGCAGCGGGTACTAATGGCATCGCCGGCCTCGCCGGAGCAATCGGTGGCGCGGCTACCACTGATTCGCCAGGAGGCGGAGGGGGTGGGGGAGGCGGAGGAGCTGGCGGTAGTGGATCCGGTGGCGCAATTTGGATAAAAACAGGGACATTAACTTTCGCAGGCGGACAACCACCGGTTGAACCCTGGCTTGTGGCCACTTCCTCCACACCCCTTCCTGGAGCTGGAGGAGCCGGAGGGGCTGGCGATGCTGGCACTGACAACGGCGGCGGTGGTGGTGGCGGTGGTGGATGTCTCGGTGGCAGTGGAGGGCTTGGTGGGTTGGCGGACGCAACGGCTCCGGACGTTGGATCTCCCGGTGAAACTCAATGCAATGGGTCTTCAAGCGACGGTTTTATCCGCCTTGATTACGATTCTCTTAACAGTCCCCATCGAGGACTTATCACTCCTGCCCCCGTATTTATGGTTACAAATCAATACGGCCAGATTTATGCCGGCGCGGTGAATACCGTGAGCGCTGACATTTCGGAAAGATATCCGGTTCTTGATCGTACGATTGAAGCTGGCGATGTTGTAAGAATCAGCTCAAGCATTGCGGGCGATCTGGACACCTTGCGATCAACCGCTTATGTAGAGAAATCGGCAAAACCATACGATGATCGGCTTGTGGGTGTTATTTCCACCGAACCCGGTCTCGAACTTGGCAAAGACGATTTCCCGAATCAACCGACAAGGCCGGTCGGTTTGCAGGGCCGTGTGCCGGTGAAAGTTACTGATGAAAACGGGCCGATTCAACCGGGCGATTTCTTGACTTCTTCAGCGACTAGACCGGGATTTGCCATGAAAGCGACCCGTTCCGGTATGGTCATCGGAAAAGCACTTGGGGAACATTCCAGCGGTGTCGGCACAGTGATGCTGTTTATTGACCCGGGGTATCACACGATCAATTGGGCAATTGAATTAAATGATGATTTGCCGGATGGTCAAATCCAGGGAACAGCTACGGGCACCCCGAATACCTTTGCCATAAACCAAAAAGGTTCCGGCGATATTTTGAAATTGCAGGAAAACGGAGAGTCGAGATTCTTGTTTAGAAACGACGGAACGTTCGAAATCAATAATCGCACCGATGACGACCCGACGAAATCAATCGTGGTTGTAAAAGCCAACGATGCTGAAATATTCAAGATCAATGCGCGGGGCGATCTTGCGCTCAAAGGAGTTATAAGACTCGAAAACGATACCTTTGCCGGAAGCGTAGAAACTGACTCTCAGGGATTTGCTGATGTGAACTTTGCTTATAACCTCGGAACCGGTAAGCCGGTGGTACAACTAACGCCGGAAAGCATTGACGCCAATGCCGGGTCTTCGCAAGACCCGGAGGTCTTGCGAAGACAAGAAATTGACGGCGGCGGTTTGTTGATCGCCCAAATCTCGAGATTCTTCCAAGACGACGCCAAAAATTACACCGGATTCCGTATCCGGGTGGCGGAAATGCCGTCTGGAAAACCGGCTGCCACCACAACCATTCATTATCTGGTAATCGCAAAACAAGAGGGTTACACAACTTCTTCCACAACCCCCATTACGGTGATTTCGCCGGAGGAGATGGCGAGCAGTTTATCGGAGATACTAGTAGTGGAAGAACCGTCATCCGAACCCAAGGAGGTCGAACCTCCAAATATACTTTCGGGAGGTTCGACCTCCCAAACATTGACGGAGCCGGCGCCGGAAGCACCAGCCCAGCCTTCGCCGGATGCTACGGCGGGCGGAGCCCCTTCGGTAAGCTCAGAGCAAGCCGAGCCTGTGCCTATTAGCGATACCGCAACTTCCACCGAGCCAACCACAGCAATCGAACCCATTGCCACTGAACCGGTTTTAGAACCAACAGTCAATTCCGAAGCCACCGCAACTACTGAACCAGCGCCGGCGCCACCGCCAGAACCAACCCCACTTGTGGTGAGCGAAGCCGAACCAGAGCCAGCGCCAACTCCAATTCCGGAACCTACTCCCGAGCCCGCTCCGGAGCCAACTCCTGAACCGCCGCCGGCAGAGCAGCTTTGATTTTCCTATTTGGTTTGATACTATAAGAATATGACCCAAGCGACAATAACTAAAAAACTTAATAAGACCGCCAGCGAAATTCAGGGTTTAATAAGCAAGTCCAAGCGGAAACTTTTGGAGTTTGAAGTAATGATGAGTTTAGCGGAAATAAAGCAAGGCAAGGGAGAAGTTTTTAAAAACTCTCGAGATCTTTTTAAAAAGCTGCGATAAAATGTTTCGGCTGGTTGTTTCCCCGAGCTTCAAAAAGCAGCTTAGAAACTTCTTAAAACGTTGCCCAGAACTACGGGAGGCGGTTGAGAATAAATTTTCCATTTTGGAAAATAATCCCAGAGATTCTCGCTTAAGAACCCACAAGCTCGCCGGTAAATTAAAAGATTTATTAGCCGCATCCATCACGCGTGAATATCGGATTATTTTTTATTTTGAAAACAAATCTATTTTCTTGATCGCGATAGGAACTCACGACGAAGTTTATTGAAAATTAGAAATTGCAAATTATCAAATTACAATCTTTTTAGTCCCTGAGCCCCGTCGAAGGGCTACCATGAGCCAAAAAGTTATCCTTCGACAAGCTCAGGAAATAACTTTTTGGTAGTTTCGTAATTCAGAGCTTCCAAGACTGGAAGAGGCGATAAAAGCCGTAACGAGTTTTTAATTATCTGGACTGCTTGTCTACTTCCTGATAAACAACTTTGGAAATGTCGGCGATCGTCTTTGTCATTTTTTTGTAAATCATCGCCGCGGTTCATTACGCAAAGAAGGTAGGGATGATCGGGGTAGTAGATAATACCGCAATCGTGCAATTGTTTTTTACCCAGGTATTCCCGTTCGCCGAATTTATGGGCAACCGGCATATTTTTGGGAACGCCGGCGACTAAGCCGTCGCGGAAATCCACCTCGCTAAGTATTGCCAAGGCCTTTTCGGAAAATTCTTTTGTGAGGTAAGAGGCATTAAAAAGTATACGGAAAAAAGAAGCGTAGTTTTTGATATTAATAAAATCATCGGTTTTATCCATTGTCGGACCTTGAATGCCTAAATCCTCGTAAGTTCTGGTGAGCGTGCGGCCGTTTATTTTTGAAAGCAGTAAATCTTTCGCGTCGTTGTCCGAGTAAATGATCATTCTTCGAATTACATCATTGAGCGCATAAGACTTGCCGACTTCCATGACTATTCTTGGTTTGATAGACATCTTGTCATTTTCATTACCGCCTGAATAAACTACTGACTGATTAAGAAAATCGGGATCGGATTCAACCTGCTTAAAAGCCGCCATCATAAAAGGCACTTTTAATAAACTACCCGGAGAAAAAACCTCTTTTTCGTTGATGCCGAACCACGGGCCGTTATTAAGATCACGGAAATAAACAGAGATGTGACTTGCTTCGCCGCTATCAAGCCGTGCCTTAATTGAGTCAAAAACCTTTTGCTTAAACGGTTTAAGCTCTCGAAAATTGGCTTCAGCGATATCGCATTCGAGAAGTGGGTTGGTGAATTGTAAATCTGATTGCCCGCGCAACTCGGTTAAGCTGACGATTTGTCTGCTGCTGCTGCTAAACCACCCGCTTAAGAGTCCAACCGAAAAGATTAAAACGGGTAGCAGAAGTTTTTTGCGCATATATTGTTAAATTTTACCCCCATTGACTGAAAAGAGCAAAAATTTGTGGTGTGGCTTGCAAGAGAAAAAGGAAGAGTTATAATTAAAACATTACTTTTAAAAGGTCGGTTTTGTTAGTTTATATAAAAATGGTTAAAAATTTATTAAGTGCAAAATGGGTTTGGCTGGTGGTCGTTGTAGTGGCATTGATAGCGTTGTGGAAGTTGGGATTGATTCCATCCGGTTCAAGCGATAAGTATCAAGCGGTGTTTTTGACGAATAACCAAGTGTATTTCGGCAAATTATCCAGCGTCAAATCAGCTTATCCGGTACTGCGGGATATTTATTACTTGAGGGTTACTCAAGCCTTGCAACCGAAAGACCCGAATGCGCCTCAACAGCAAATTAATTTGGTTAAGCTTGGCGGAGAGCTTCATGGTCCGGAGGACGAAATGAGAATCAATAAAACCCAAATTCTCTTTGTCGAGGATTTGAAAGCCGATTCTCAGGTGGTGACTGCCATCAACGACTTCAAGAAGGGCCAGGCGGAGGCCAAATAGTTAGTAGAAAGTAGTAAGCAGGAAGGTTATAATTAAAAGCAATGGTTTCCTTAAGAAATCTTCATTTTTTGTTAGTTCTCCTTGCTACTTTCTACATTCTACTTGCTACTGGTAGCGCGCAAGAATTCACTTCTACCGATTTTAAAATTTTAAATCCGGTAATTCTTCCCGGCGGTTATTCCACTTCGGCAAGCTATCGTTTAAATGGAGTAATCAGCCAGATCAGTACCGGCATAAGCACTTCCGGCAGTTTTGAGGTGAAGAGCGGATTTTTATATTATCCCGGACCAGCGGTGGCAGCCGCCGGACCAGCGGCGGCAGTAGCGACGGTTTCGGGGAATGTGGGTGGCGGCGGGCCAATTCTCGCTATTTACAAGAAGCTTTTTGTTAGCAAGCTTTTTAAAGCTTGCACTGGGCCGGATCTTGATTGTGACGGCAGAGTAGGCTTGGAAGACGTGAGTGTTATGCTCTATTGGTGGGAAAAGCCATTAAAGAAACCGAATTTCGCCAGTCTTTTTGCGAGTATTTTGGGCCTGGGTCGTCCGTCTCCTGATTTAAATTCTGACGCGACAATAAATCTTTTTGATTTAAGCATTCTGATGCACAACTGGACAGACTAGTTTGTTATAATAAATAGAGGATGTTGAATTTATTTAAATCAGTCATAGCCTGTTTTTTGACCATTTTGACACTGGCTTCATGGGTAATTTTGCCCGGTGAAGCTTTTGCCGCGGAAGGAGCTTCGTTGCACTTGTCTCCGGCCGCAGGAACTTTTACCGTTGGCAGCACTTTTACGGTTTCTATTCTCTTAGATACGGGCAGCCGTTTTGTCAATGCCTTGGAGGCATCTTTAAGCTTCCCGCCTGATAAGCTGCAAGTTGTTTCTCCAACCTTGGGGAGTTCTATAATCAATATTTGGACCAATCAGCCGCAATTTGATAATGGGCGGGGATTTTTGAATTTCCAGGGTGGTGTTCCAGACCCCGGTATTCAAACGAGTAACGGAGTGGTGGCCACGGTGACTTTCAGAGTAAAGTCGGTTGGCCAGGCTCTAGTGCGATTTTTAGACAAGTCCAAAGTGTTGTTAAACGACGGTTTGGGAACCGACGTTCTCACAAATACCGGAAACGGCATTTATGACTTGTCGTTACCTCCGCCGAGAGGTCCGATAGTTGTTTCTGAAACCCATTCTGACCAAAACCGCTGGTATCAAAATAAAAATGTAATTTTGCGTTGGACCAACAACAATCCGGTGGAAGGTTACAGTTATGTTTTAAATAACGAACCAATTGATATTCCGGATGATATTTCGGAGGGCGCAAGAAATTCTATTGTTTATAAAGATTTGCCTGACGGCCTGCGTTTTTTCCATATCAAGGCGTTGAGAAATAGCCTTTGGGGAGACACCACTCATTTTGCCGTTAAAATTGACTCCGCGCCGCCGGCCGATTTTCCGATAGAAATTTCGCCTTCGAGCCGGACTAGCAGCAACCGCCCCGTTATTTATTTCTTAACCACCGACACCTCGTCCGGAGTAGACCACCATGAATTAAAAATCGTTTCTCTTTCCGTTCAGGATGCCGCCAATACAGCTATCAGTCAGCAGCCCTTTTTTATCGAAGCTGACAGCCCATACGTGCCGAAATTGGTCCTAGGACGTTATCAAGTGCTTATCCGAGCTTATGACAAAGCGGGCAATTTTAAAGAAGTGAGCGAAAAACTCGCCATTGTCACTCCTATTTTAAAGATAATTGGCTTTGAATTTTTGCCCCGCTGGTTAGTAGTAATTCTGGGTGTTTTAATTTTGAGCGTTCTGACTTACTTCGGGCTTAAAGTCTGGCGCTGGCATAATAATGTCCACGCGAGGCGGATAGCCGGAGCATTGCATGATCCGACTATCATGGAAAAGCTGAAGCGTTTGCAGGAAAAACGATCCAAATATTTCAAAAGCTCGGCAGTTCTTCTGGCTTTTGCCGCCACTCTGGCTTTGAGTTTTTCGGCAAGCGGGGTAAAGGCCGTGGAAATTTCTTCCCCGCCGTTGGTTACTACTATTTCTAAGAACATTTCCAACGAAGAAATATTTTACATAGGAGGAAAGTCGGTTATCCCGGGCAGTCAGGTGGTTGTTTACATTCAAAATCTCTACGACGGGCAGACTTTAAGCGAAACGGCAGAAGTGGATAACAAAGGCGATTGGTTTTATTCCTACCCGAAATTTTTCCCCGCCGGACGTTATTTGGTCTGGACTCAAAATCGCGTTGGGGCGGAGCTTAGTGCTCCCAGTGCCCAGTTTGAAATTGATGTCGCTCAAACCGCTATCCAATTCGGATCCTCTCGCTTGAGTTTTGAAACCCTCTACCTGATTTTTGTGGTCTTCTTATTAGGCGCGCTCGTTGTTCTTGGGACTTTCGTTATTTACCATACCTATCATGGCCGAAAGAAGCATAAGAGTTTAATGAAAGAGATCTTGGAAGCAGAAGAGTCCATCAAAAAAGGATTTCTCATCTTGAGACGCGATTTGCAAGCAGAGCTTGCGGTTCTCAATCAAGCGAAAATTAAAAACCGGTTGTCTCCGGAGGAAATGGAAAAGGAAAAACAACTGGTTAAAGATACAGAATGGGTCAACCAGCTTATCGAAAAAGAAGTTAAGGATATTGAGCGTCTGCTGGGGCAAGGGATTTAGGTTTTTTACCCTCAATTTGGATTTTTTTAAGTTTTAGTTTTCCTTCCACCAACTCCGCTTCCAGAAGTTTCACTCTTTTACCGTTTTGAATAGTCCAAACCCCCGGTTCGGGGGTTAATGCCCGGATTAACCGGTCAATTTTGATGGCCGCTTCTTTACTGTCATTGCGAGCTCCGCGAAGCAATCTTACAATAGTGTTAATGTAAGATCGCCACGGCTTCCGGCCTCGCGATGACGAAGGCGCGTTTTGGGCTTCTTTAAGCGTTTCATCCGATACGAATCCGTCTTTGGCTTGGAATTTTTTGGTGTAGGTAGCTTCCGCCTCATTCTGGGGTTGTGGTTTTATTTCTCCTTTAACGAATTTCGGAAGTGTCTCAATCAGCAAATCCGCGCTTAATTCCGCCAATTTTTTTATCAACGTCTCGTAATTATCCATACTTAATACTTGATACTTAATACTTGATACTATGTCTCCGTGGTCCACTTTTTCGTCCAGCAGATACAAAGTAACGCCGGTTTCTTTTTCGCCGTTTAAAATAGCGGATTGAATTGGGGTCGCGCCGCGATATTTCGGGAGAAGTGACGGGTGAACGCCGATCGTTCCGAGGCGCGGAATCTCTATAACTTCTTTTGCAAGAACTTTGGCGTAAGCGGCGACTATGGCGAAATCCAACTTTAAACTTGTAACTTGTAACTTAAAACTCTCATCTAATTTTTCCGGCTGCGTAATCGGAATGTCCCATGTTGCATGATTTATGATTAATGATTTAACCGGCGGGGGAGTAATGATTTTTTTACGCCCTGCCGGTTTGTCGGGGTTGCAGATAACTAGAGCGGGAGGAAGGCCGGCATCAATCAACCTTTCCAGGATTATTGCGGCAAACTTGGGACTGCCGAAAAAAGCGTATTTCATTATTTTACTATTGGAACTCTTTCCACTTGCTTCGCCTTATCAATAAACAGCTTTCCGTTGAGGTGGTCCATTTCGTGCTGGAAAACCCTCGCCAACAGTCCCCAGGCCTTTATTTTTATTGGTTTGCCGACGGGGTCGATTCCTTTAATGGTGACTTTTGCCGGCCGTTCTACCGAACCGAATAGGCCCGGTACGCTCAAGCAACCCTCATCCATCGTGATGACTTCTTTTGACGTTTGGATAATTTCGGGGTTAAAAACGGCGTAGAACTTATTTTCTATTTTTGCGACAAATACTTTTACGTCCAAACCAATTTGGTTCGCGCTTAAACCGATGCCCTCATACTCTTGCATATCGCGGCGCATGGTTTTTACCAATTCTCGGATTTCCGATTTTTTGTATTTTTGTCCTCCGGAGGAGGATCCGCCTCCGGCGGAAAAATCAAAAGGACGCGTCGGCTTCCGCAGAAACTTCTCCTCTTTTTTATTGCTTATTGTTACCAACCTCATTTTTGTAGATTTTCATGAAATAGGCGCCTTTGTTTCTAACATCCCTTTTGTCCGCCACGTTTTTCGCTATAGCGATAAGGTCGTTCCCGTGTTCTTTGGCAAGCTTAATATATAAGGATTTGTGCTTCCAGTCTTCTAAAATATTCGCTACTTCCAGGCCAGTCAACTGGTAAGATTTGTAAACTCTGGATGATTTTGAACGTTTTCTTAGCTCGTTTAGATAACTTTCGCTAGACGGCGTGAGGGATTTCATGTTTCAATTTCAGTATAACATGAGCCCGAAACGCGTCTTCGTCGCCGTTAACTTGCCGGAAAACCTAAAAAAAGACCTTGCGAGCGCCGTTGATAAAATAAAGCCGCTGTTCGGAGCGGGGGTGCGGTTTTTAAGCACGGAGAATTATCATCTGACCGTGGAATTTCTCGGCTATCAGGACGATCATAGCGTGAGTTTGATTAGTCGAGCGTTAGAAAAAACGGCTGTCGAATTCCAACCGCCCACGATCCGGTTCGAAAAAATAATTTACGGGCCGGCAGAAAAAATGCCTCGGCTAATCTGGCTAACGTGTGATAAAGAAACATCGTTTGGTCTGGGGAAAATAAAAAACTTTTTGGAAAAAGAATTATTTGCTTTGGGCGTTCGCTTCCGCCAAGAACACCGATTGTTTAACGCTCATCTGACGATTGCCCGGTTTGAGGCCATGAGTCAGTCTCGCTTCGCGAGATCTGGCGTAGCCAGACAAAATAGAGAATTGCCTCCGTTGTCCGCCGGAGGCGGATCCGCCTCCGGCGGAGAAATTAGCGTCAATCGGGAGTTCGAAGCCGAATCAATTGATTTGATGGAGTCACATCTCAAACGCTCAGGCGCTCAGTATGAGGCTCTATCTAAGTTTGAGTTTTACTCCGAAGCGGGTTAAAATAAAATCTAAATGATTATTAAAAAACAGACTATATTTCTGATAATCGGCATCGCGGCCGCGGTTTTAGTTTTGAGCGGTTCTTTATATGTCGGCTATCGGTTAGGACAACAGGACCCGCGTGTTATTACGGTAAAAAATATTACCAACGTTGATGATCCGGAAGTTAAAGCGGACTTTGGGGTCTTTTGGCAGGCCTGGGAAAAGCTCAAAGATTATCATATTGACGGCGGCAAGGTCACGGATAAAGACCTTGTTTATGGAGCGGTCAGTGGCTTGGTTGGCGCGTTGAAAGATCCTCATACTATTTTCTTCCCGCCGCCGGACGCTAAAAAATTTGAAGAAGACGTTTCGGGAAGTTTCGGCGGCATCGGGGCGGAAATCGGAGTCCGTGACGACCAGCTGGTGATCATCGCTCCTTTGAAGGATTCCCCGGCGGAAAAAGCCGGTTTGATGGCGAAAGACAAAATTATCAAAGTTAATGACGATTTTACCGACGGGCTTAACGTGAATGACGCGGTTAAAAAGATCCGTGGAGAAATCGGCACAAAAGTTGTTTTAACTATCCTTCGTAACGGTTGGGAGAAGACTAGAGAATTTTCCATTGTCCGCCAAGAAATTAAAGTTCCCACTCTTGATTGGGGCGTTAAGGACGACAAGATACTTCATGTAAAACTTTATGCCTTTAATGAAAATGCTCCATTGCTTTTTTATCGGGCGGTTTTAGATGGCGCGGTGAAAGGAGCAAAAGGAATGGTTTTGGATTTGCGTAACAATCCGGGCGGATTTTTGGAAGTGGCGGTGAACATCTCCGGCTGGTTCTTCCCGCGGGGCACCGTGGTGGTAACCGAGGAATTCCGTTCCGGACAAAATACGGAATTTAAAACTAGCGGCAACGCGGCCTTAAAGGATTTTCCCGTCGTGTTGCTGGTAAACGGGGGATCGGCGTCGGCCTCGGAAATTTTAGCCGGAGCGCTCCGCGACTTAAGGGGCATAAAAATAATTGGGGAAAAGACTTTCGGCAAAGGCACTGTTCAGGAATTGCAAAATCTCAAAGATGGTTCCAGTCTTAAAATCACCGTTGCTCGCTGGTTGACGCCAAGCGGACACGCGATAGATAAAAACGGCTTAATGCCGGATTACGAAGTTAAATTAAAAGAAGAAGACGTGAAGGCGGGCAATGATCCGCAGTTGGAGAAAGCGTTTGAGATTTTGAAAGCGGAAATTTCAAAATAGTGTATACAGTATAAAGTATTCAGTATTAAGCCCCCATACTTTATACCTAATACTGTATACCGTATACTAGTTTCATTGCATGAAAGTACTACTGTTGCAGGACGTTAAAAAGCTGGGAAAGAAGTATGACGTCAAAGAAGTATCCGATGGCTACGCGCGGAATTTTTTGATTGCGAGAAAGCTGGCGGTTCCGGCCGATGAAGCAGCGATGAAATTGAAATCCGAAACCGATCGCCGAGAGAACGAGTTGATCGGAAAATATCAACAATTGGCGGAACGTTTAAAGTCGGAGGTATTGGAATTCAGAGTCAGGGCTGGCGGAAAAGGGGAAGTTTTTGGATCTATAACCAGTGAACAGATTAAAAAAGTCCTTCGTGAAAAAGGGTTTGGAGAGCCGGAAGTAGTATTAAATCACCCATTGCGATCAATTGGAGAACACCGGGTAGAAGTCAGTTTTGGCAAGGGAATAAAGGGGGAAGCGAGAGTCAATCTCGTTCCGGGACCCTAGTCCAGCGGTTCTACATTAACAACGGTTACGTAGTGAGTGCTGCGGTCAAAGCGAGTTTTTTTGTTGGGCGCAAATTTAACTACGCCGGTGACGGCGGCGTATATGGTATCATCTCCGCCTCGGCTGACGTTTTTCCCCGGCACATAATGGGTGCCGCGCTGGCGAACAATAATTTCGCCGACTTTAACGGCTTCCTCGTGATTTACTTTTATGCCTAAGCGTTTGCTTTCCGAATCGCGGCCCAGCTTAGTAGAGCCGCCGGATTTAGTATGTGCCATTTTTGTCTAAAAATTGTTTATAATTTTTAGCTACAAAAATGAGCATCCCGCACTGCGAGCTTTGCGAGAAGCTGCGGGGAGCCCACATATAGCTAATTTCAATATTGTCAGTATACTATAGAAATTATGGATAAGTCAAGCAAAAAAGAGAAAATTTTAAAAATCGTTTTACTGGCGCTAGCCCTAACCCTAAGTTTTGGCCTTGGTTATTTAATTCGCGGCGAAGTTAAAAAATCCCCGATTATCATTGAATCCCGCTCTAAATAGTAGTAGGGTAGAGTCAGCGCTTAGGACTATTTTGAAAGTCCGCCTTCCCCGCCAGCTGGCGGATATCGCGGACAAAGGAGGCGGCAAGATGGAATTCCGAGATAGAATTGCACGAATTACTAACGACGAAGAAGGGGAAAGGAGCGGCCTGTTTGTGCAGGATTTGGCAGTGGGCGACAATCTTCAAATCAAGACCCTAAACAGCGTTTATCTTTTCCAAGTTGTGAGGCCCAAAAAGAGAATTTTACGGTTTCTGGGAAGTACGAACAATATTTGGAAAATTTCCGGAAGCAAAAAGATTTTTTTGATAGCGCGCGGCGCCAGTCTGAATAAAGAGAGTGCCCTTATTCAAAAGGGCTGGATTTGTCCCGGTTTATGCTTCCGAGTAGGCGCTTACACCCTTTCCGAAACCGTTTCTGTGCAGATAAACAACAAAGAAATTATCTTTCCACCGCCTTATCAACTGAACTAAAACCGCTTAAGAAGAGAGCGGTTTTTTTATCCCAATCTGTCGTTTTGAACGAATATTCGAAGACCGGTAAGCCAGAGTTTAATGGCTTTGAAAAACGGCATTATGGAAAGAAGATAATTCAGTTCCACCAGCCCTTTTAATATCCACCCGCAAAATCCCGCAATGACGAACGGGCCGATTTTGACGATCGCCCATTTTCCTCCGATCGGAATAACGTACGGGTATTCCATCGGTTTATACTTTTTGCGATTTTTATTTTTTTGGATATCGCAAAAAACGTTATGTGCCACTACTTTTGCCTGTGACAAGGCAGCTCTCGCAACGCCGGGAATGGGCTTACCAGTTACGGGATCGTAAAAACAAACAGCATCCCCCAGGCCGTAGATTTTCCCGTAAAGTTTAAGATCCGGCGTTTGCGGAAGACATTCCAGTTCGCCGGCGACTTCCACGCGGCCGCGATTTTCCATTTTAAGAGGCAGCGATCCCATTAAGCCTGCCGCTTTTACCCCGCCGGTCCAGATGAGAACATCATAGGCAATCTCCCGCCCGCTTTTTCCTCCGGAGGAGGATCCGCCTCCGGCGGATAAAATCACCTTATTTTTTTCTACTGTCTCTATGGCTTCATTGGTAATAATGTTTACGCCCAGCTTACCCAACCGCACCCCCGCTTTTTTCACTATTTTTTCCGGAAATCCGGACAGTACGGAAGGAGAAGCTTCCACGAGAGTTAGAGTTGCCAAACGCCGGCTTCCTTCTTTTTTTATTTCGCCCAGCCACCCATTAATTTCTCCGGCGAGCTCCACTCCGGTTGACCCTCCGCCACCGATTAAAATTTCCATCGTCTTTTTGCCGGATTCTGTTTCCGCGAGAATTTTATCTCTTATTTTTAATGCATCAATGAAGGTTTTGAGTGCCAGCGAATTTTCTTTTAATCCCGGAATGTCGAAATAGTTAATTTCCGAACCGGGCGCCAGCACTAAATAATCAAACTTTAACTTTTCCGCGCCTTGTGCTGAGCCAGGCCGAAGCAAATGAATATCCCCGCCGACCAAGTCAAGTTTTTCCACTTCGCTTTGTATGAATCTTATGCCGGCGCCTTTAATAAGTTCCCGAATGGGGAAAGTAACTATCTGCTTTAAATCCAGATAGTTCGCGACTTCTTTTGAGGTGGTGGCCGTTTCGTATAAGGTCGGAGTGTAGGTGTGGTAGTCATTGCGGTCAATTAAAACTATTTCGCATCCGCCAGCGGACGGATTCCCGCGTATTTTTTTGGACAACAAAATAGCGGTCCTTAACCCGCCGAAGCCGGCACCGAGAACGACTACAGCTTTTTTATTGGGCATATTAATTTAATTATACCAATTGCAGGTTATAAGCCGAATAATTTATCCAAGCGATATTTGATCCATCCTCGGCCCGCCTCTCGTTTCAACCAAACTTCAGCTTTTAGCTCATTTAGATCAATAATCATTTTTGCGATGGTTCTTTCGTTCATCACGCTTAAAATATCGCCCCGAGAGTGGTCATTGGTTAAATCAATCAATTCTGATACGGACATTTGGTTCTTAGCCCGTAGTTTGGCGACTTCATATCGATCAAATGTACCGGTGGAATTGTCGCTTATTTCTTCGCGCTTCAATTCAGACAGATAATGGTTTGTGTGAACAAACGGAGATGGGGAATTATTTAAGACGGCTTCCTGTGCAGTTGATTCTATATTCCAAATTTTCCCTTGTCGGTTGACGATATTGAAATTGTAGCCAGAAGATCGTGGGATTTTTTGCATTTTCTTGAAGTCAGCATCCGGATTTTTGGTTTCGGACAGCCATCGAGCAATAACATTGCGAGGAACTCCCAACAATCCATTCTTCGAATTCAGCGAATTGACCGAAAAAGCAAAACCATTTGAGTTAATTCCGACCGCGTTTCCGCCAAGAGTATTGAAGTAGTAAAGTTCGAAAACTGCTAAGTCGCCAGTTTTTTTAAGAAGCAAGCACACCGACTCTTCCAGGTTTCTGTACCAATCCTCATTGTGAGCAATCAACTTCCCCCCATTGGTTATGGCCGTGGTGCACTTATTCATTTTCTGGTCCAGTTCATCCTCGAGGCTAGCGGTCCATAAATCCAGAAAATTAACTTTAGCCCCCTCGGCGTATGCTTGAAGTTCGTCAATATAATGAGGGAAAAACTTTTTTGTAAAATTCAATAATCCCTCGGCCAGTTTTCTTCTGTTTTGCCAATCGGGACCGCTTTGAAGGGCTTGAATTTTCGCTTGAGCGGCTCTTCCGAACTTCTCACCCATCCGAAATCCTAATTCGCGATTATCCTTTCCTTCAATGCTAAAAAAATTATCATGCGGCATACCTTTTTAATATAGCGTGATAAGCTTTATAAGTCAGCCGTTCTTTGATACGTTAAAAGAATGAAAGGAGGAAAATTGCTAAAACTCTACATTCCCAAAGCCACGCCGGTTTATCAGACTCAGGAGAAAAAGAAAGTTGATCAAGTATCGGATTTGGGAAAATTCCAAAAATTAAGTGAGGGGTTCAAGCGCGGTCCGAATTACCGAATGAAACGGCTCGATGTTATTTTGGGTGTTTCGGTTTGGTTGGTGTCTGGAGATAAAATTCGCGGCACCAAAAAACGTCCCGGCATTGACGTGGACTTTACCTGCGGTGGCCACGGTTACCGGTATCTCTATATTCCATTGAATGAAATTTGGATTGATGGCGGGTTGAAGCGGGAAGATGTCCGGCCGACGATTTGGCATGAGTTTACCGAACGCCATTTAATGGAGCGTGGTTGGGATTACAATAAAGCGCATGATTATGCGGCACGAGTGGAGATTGGAATCCGTGACGGTGAGGAGTTCGTTTTGCCGGTTACAAATTATACCCAGAGCAACGGTTACGCTTGCGGGGCGGTAGCTCTGCGGATTGTTTTGGAATATTTAGCTTTAGAGCTGACGGAAAAAGAATTGATGAAATTGGCTAATACCACTCCAGCAACCGGAACTGACCCCAAAAATATGGTGGCGGCGGCACACAAACTTGGATTTGAGGTCCAACATAAAGAAGGGTGGACACCGAATCAAGTTAAGAAAACTTTAGAGAATGGTTTGCCGATTATCGCCAATTATCAAGAAAGTCCGGAAGAAGGCGAAGGGCATTACGCGGTGATTATCGGTTATACCAAAGACGAATTCATTTTTTCCAATCCGAGCAAGGGAGAGGATTTTACTTTGATTAAGGTAGCGGATTTTATGGAGCGGTGGCATGAGTTGGAAGATGATACCAAGCAGGAAGGAATAGTGATTTCGTAGATAAGGCGTAGAGTTCAGCCAACAGCTATTATGGTGAAATCTCCAGATTAACAAGTAACCCCACTCGAAAGTGGGGTTTTTTTATGATAAAATTATTGCGATGAAGTTTCTTAAAGACTTAGCGAAAAAGAATTTGACCGGCAAAACCTGCTTACTGCGGGTGGATTTTAATATTGAAAGTGTTAAAGATTCTCTGCGGTTGGAAGAGTCGTTGCCGACCATAAAATTTTTATTACAAAAAGGCGCAAGGGTTGTCATTTTAAGCCATCGAGGCCGGCCGAACACGAGTATTAAGTATAAAGTAGTAAGTAGTAAGCGTTTTGATTCGGAATTGAGTTTGAGGGTTTTTATTCCTTTTTTGCGTAAAAATCTGCGGAAAAAAATAATTTATCTTAACGACATTCCAGACAAATTGCCGAACGGAAAAGTTTTCTTATTGGAAAATCTTAGATTTTGGCCGGAGGAAGAAGCTGATGATTTAAATTTCGCGAAGCAATTAGCAAACCTCGGAGATTTTTATGTAAATGATGCCTTTGCGGTTTCTCATCGAAAAAACGCTTCAGTTACCCAATTACCAAAACTTTTACCAGCTTACGCGGGACTGCTTATGGAGAAAGAAATTGGCACGCTTTCAGAGGTGATAAAAAATCCGAAAAAACCGCTGGTTTTAATTTTCGGCGGCGCGAAGATAGAAGACAAACTGCCGGTTATAAAGAATTTATTGCCAAAAGCAAATAAAGTCTTGCTCGGCAGCAGCATTCTTAACTATCAATACTTTACATTATTGATACAGGACAAAAAAGTGATTAGACCAAAGGATTACGCGGGGGAAAGCAGTGAGGCTTTGGATATCGGGCCGTTGACAGTTGAAGAATACAAAAAAGAAATTCAAAATGCAGGAACTATTATTTGGAACGGGCCGCTTGGCAAGTTTGAAGATAAAAAATACGCCACCGGATCGATCGCTATTGCCAAAGCGGTGGCCGCCAGTAAAGCATTTTCGATTGTGGGCGGAGGCGAAACCGCCCAGCTTATTTTAAAACTCGGTTTGCGAAACAAAATCGGATTTCTTTCCACTGGCGGGGGAGCGATGCTGGAGTTTCTTTCCGGCAAAAAACTTCCCGGAATTGAAGCTTTAAAATAATGTTACAATTTCAATTATGGCAAAAAAGATAGCGGTAATTTATCACGGAGAATGCTCCGATGGGTTCGGCGGCGCATATGCCGCTTGGAAAAAGTTCGGCAATAAAGCGGAATATTTTGGTTTGAAGCCCAACGACCCGTCGCCAAAAGGATTGAAAGGAAAAGAAGTTTACATCATCGACTTTGGTTTTAAAAAACCAATTATGGAAAAGTTGGCTAAGGCGAACAAAAAAGTTGTCGCTTTAGACCATCACGTTTCCGCGGAGAAAACTACTAAAATGGCGCATGAATATGTTTATGCGCTAGATCATTCCGGCGCCGCGATAGCTTGGAAATATTTTCACCCCAAAAAGAAACTGCCGGAGCTTTTGCGGCATATTGAAGATATCGACCTTTGGAAGTTTAAGTTGCCGGATACAAGGGAGTTATTGTCTTTTCTTCAGCTTGCCGATTACGATTTCAAAATTTGGGACAAAATCGCTCGCGATATCCAAAATCCTAAACGCAAAAAAGGATACCTCGCCAAAGGCGGGCTCATCCTTTTTTATGAACGAAAACTCGTAGACCGACTGGTTTTAAAAGCGACGCCGGTAAAATTCGCGGGATATAAAACTCTAGCGGTTAATTCGCCGATTTTGCAATCGGAAATCGGAAACGCATTAACCAAAAAAATGCCCCCAATCGGCATTGTTTGGAGCGAAAAAGAAGGGGGGATTCGGGTTTCTCTGCGCTCTAACGGCAAAGCTGACGTTTCAAAAATCGCCGTTAAATACGGCGGTGGCGGGCATAAAGCGGCGGCGGGATTTTCTTTTCCCGCTGGCGGAAAATTCCCTTGGACGCATATTAAATAATGGCTAAAGGTAAAAAATACTACGCTTGTTTAATTCCCAAAACCGGCAAAAAACTCGTAACTGGCGCATGGAAAGAGTGTGAGAAGATGGTTAGAGGAGAATCTGAAGCCAGATACAAGGGATTTAAGACAGAAAAAGAAGCTAAAGATTGGCTTGCCGCAGGCGCAGATTACGGTCCCCGATACAAAGCATGGCTTTCTTATCGTCAGACAGATTCATATAAGAGAAAAGAAGCGAAGAAAGCCGAAATCAAAAAAGCAAAACAGGAGAAACTAGAGAAAGGGATTTATTTTGACGCTGGCACCGGTAGAGGGGAAGGCGTGGAAATCAGCGTTACCGACGAAAATGGTAAAAATTTGTTGCACAAACTTCTGTCTCGCGAGGAATTAAACAAACACGGAAAGCATTTATTGGAAAATTCAGAAGCTACAAATAACTACGGCGAACTTTTGGCTTTAAAGTACGCGCTGAAAATTGCAGAGAAAGAAATTTCCTCCGGAGGAGGATCCGCCTCCGGCGGAAAAAAAGTTTTTGGAGACAGCAAGCTGGTGATTGATTATTGGTCAAAGTGGACGATTAAGAAAAAAGAAGTTGCGCCGGAAACCGTTGCGCTGGCAATGGAAGTTTCCAAGCTGCGTGAAGAATTTGAAAAACTTGGTGGAGAGGTTATGCGCGTTTCCGGCGACTTGAATCCGGCTGATTTAGGTTTCCACCGATAAAATTCATAACACTTCACCTTGCTATCGCCAGCTCAAGTGTTATGAATAGTGCTGTTTAGGGAAATAAAAAACCCGCTAGACTGCTCTAGCGGGCGTTGTGGCTACTTACGATTTTCTTTGAGTGGGATCCATTCGTGTCCCCACTCCGTTACAGTTTTTCCCGATCTGCTGATTGAGAGTGGGGAATAACGGATCTGATACTTCTTGCCATTGTACTTCACGATCGATCGAGAGCGGGCATTGGGATGCAGACGATCGAGCTCGTTCTGAAGCTTCTCTTCGGGAACCAACTCTATGACGCCAGAATATTTCAAAACGGATTCGATGAGTCTCACCCGGTACCACGCCGCGTTGATCTGGCCGCGATACTTGTTGGGATTATTGCTGTCGTCATCAGAGCGGCGCTGTTGCCAGTTTGCCAACTCTTTGCGCGCTTCCTCAAGATCTTTGAGAGTGTGTTCCAAGATCCCTCCTTTCAGTTTAGGATTTTCATCCCACGCATACACATAACAAAGTTATATGTGGGACAAGCCCCGAAGCTGACTACTTCAGGACTTTGACGTCCAACCACTGGACGCCGAACTTGCGCGCTTCCTGATGTGACGCCATGCGGACGTCGATGTGATAGATGCCTTTCTTCGCGGATTGCCGCATGCCGCCTCCCGTGTCGTCCACTTCTTTGATTCCGATTCCCGGAATGTCCAGCTTGGTGCGGTAGGGAAGCAGTTTCGGATCCGCCGCGACTCCGTCGCAGATCTTCGCATCGTCGCCGATGGAGGTCACTCGCCTTCCCTCCTCCGCCCATTTACCGCAGCAAATGGCGCAGAGGCAGTAAGCGGTCACCCTCATCCGAACGGTGAGGTCGGCGGTGGCATATCCCTCCACCGTCTCCTTGTCCGAACCCTGCATGGGATCGGGCCGGGCCGCCGAAATGTCCTTCCGGACATTGCCGTCGGTCGGCTGGAAATCGTCCGCCGAGACCATCATGATGGTTCCCAGAATGACTGCCAGCATGAGCAGAAAAGCTCCGATCGGCACGCTCCGTTCCATAGCATCTCCTTTCCCTAAAAAGTTCTGAAGTCCTGTTGAGATTATACCACAATAACATAGCACTTGTCAAGTACAAAAGCGCGTGTGTGTACGAGTGTAACCTAGTCTATCTTACGATCGTTTAATAGACTAGGAAAATAAGAAAATAAGAAATGCAAATCAAACAAACATCAAAAAAGCCTCGCAAAACGAGGCTTTTTTGATGGCTGGCAATCCGTAAGCGGGGTTCTGTTTTCTCGACTTTATATCGAGAACGGCGGCCATTTATCTGGGATTAACATCGCTGTTAACCTCTAGCGGCACACTCCTTGCGGAGTACGGCCTTGCGCCCGGTAAGGATTTAGCCGTTTCATTTCCGTCTTTTTACCCCTATAACGGAACTGGACCTTCTACGTTGGGATGGGGTCCTCCCGATCGTTTCCAATCGGAACGTTTCTGTTCGCACCTGTGTATTACTACTCGCAGCGGTTAGCTGCTACCTTTGTCCCGGTTTTACCGAGGACGGGTGTCCCGACTTTCCTCCCATCGTCTTGTCTTAGACAAGACGTGAGCGGCCGTCTGGATTACCAGCCAAATTTATAATATCACACATCTTCTGTCCTGACAAGCGCCCTTATTGACAGGGGTGTTTTTGTATGCTATACTTGTCCGAGACAGACTTTTTGAAAGGCTGGACTCGGTGAGGTGTTCTCATCGAGTCGTCCGATCAAACCTCGTTTGATTTAGGGAGGGTTGGCTGATGGAAACCGGTATTGAGCGGTCCGTAGAGTTCACTATTGGTCGCGAAGTAGGCGCAATGGCGCTGGAGGCGAAAGGACGCAGGGTGGGCAACGTGGTCATTAACGTCGTGATCACGGCGAGTGAGCTGACGACCAAGGAAATCCGTTACAAGGTGACTTTTCGGAAGTCGAAGGACGGTCGTTCTTTGCGGAAGGTTGAGTCTTTCAATCGCGAGGAATACGAGAAGGGAGTGCCGGTGCGGGTGGACAAGAATCTGCACGTGCCTAGCGTTTGGTACAATCCCATGGCGCACTGGGCCCGTCAGATTCTCTTCGGATAAGCACTGCAAAACCAAGCCTTTCAGCAACGTCTGCTGGAGGGCTTTTTTAATACCAAAAATTATATGATAACATAAGAATGTATTTAAAAATCACTTTATGTCGATCAAATCAGCCGTAAAAAAGAAGGAGGAAAAACAGCTAGTCGAATCTTTGCCGTCCAACGAATTAAGAGCGAAAATCATAAAAGAGATCGCCAAGTCAGAAAGCGAAGTTTCTATAATTTGGCTTGTAGACGGCATAGTGGAAGACGCTTTTAAATCTCGCGCCTCCGATATCCATATTGATCCTACCGAAAAAGAAATGACGGTCCGCTTTAGGATTGACGGCGTTTTGCACGATGCTTACAAAATTCCCAAAGAGATCCAGTCGGAAATTATCAGCCGTATTAAAGTTCTTGCCGGGTTGCGCACTGACGAGCATCAGGCGGCCCAGGACGGACGTTTCCGTTTGCGATTTGAGAACGTTAATGTAGATATTCGCGTCTCCATTGCACCGACTTATTACGGCGAAAATGTAGTAATGCGGCTTTTGTCTGAACAATCGGAAGCGTACACATTGGAGAATTTGGGATACTACGGAAAGGACCTGGAAAAACTTAAAAGAAATATTAAAAAACCCTACGGCATGATTTTGGCCACCGGTCCGACGGGTTCCGGGAAAACCACCAGTCTTTATACGATTTTGAAAATTTTAAATACCAAAGAGGTTTCGATTATTACCATTGAAGATCCCGTGGAGTACGCTATTGAGGGCATTGAGCAGATTCAGGTAAATGCCCGCACAGGGCTTACTTTCGCGAGCGGTTTGCGTTCGATTTTGCGGCAGGACCCGAACATCATCATGGTAGGTGAAATTCGCGATCAGGAAACCGCGGGCATAGCAGTTAACGCGGCCTTGACCGGTCATTTGCTTTTATCAACTCTCCACACCAACGACGCGCCGACCACCTTACCACGATTGCTGGACATGAAAATCGAGCCGTTTTTGATTGCCTCCATCGTGAATATCGCCATTGGACAACGATTGGTGCGAAAAATTTGTCCGGATTGTAAAACTAAAAAAGAAATCACAGCGGAAGAATTCAAAAGCCTTTCGACGGTATTGTCGCCAAAGATTCTCGATGATCACCGCGCTTTTTATTATGGAGCCGGATGCGCTAAATGCGACCAAAGCGGCTACAAAGGCAGAATCGGCATCTATGAGGTAATGGAAATGGACGACGAAATCAGGATGGCCGTCATGCGTAATGCCGATTCTAGCGAAATTAAAAAAATCGCCATTAAAAACGGCATGACTACCATGCTTGAAGACGGTTTTCGCAAAACCGTTGAAGGCGTTACAACCATCGAAGAAATATTAAGAGTTATTCACGAATAATATGGAAAAAAACCAGAATAAAGACAGGGTTGCGGTTAAGTCTCCTTCTAACGGGATAAAGGAATTCTTTCAAAGTCTGCTCTTAAGAGTTCCAATTCAGGAACAGGTTGCCTTCGCCCGCTATTTAGCGGTGATGGCCAAGGCAGGGCTTCCGCTGATAGATAGTTTGAAAATGATTCAGAAAGGAACAAAATCTAAAGCCATGTTAAAAATACTGGACCAGGTCATAAAAGACGTAAGCAACGGACAATTTTTATCCGCGAGTCTGGAAAAGTTTCAAAGCGTTTTCGGCGATTTTTTTGTCAACATCATTCGCGTTGGAGAATCAGCGGGTATTTTGTCCGAAAACCTGAATTATTTAGCGGAAGAATTAAAGAAAAAACAGGAATTAAAGAAAAGAGTGATCGGCGCGTTGATTTATCCAGCCGTCGTTATGGGCGCCACTTTCGGAATCACCGGTCTTTTAATCGTTTTTATTTTTCCAAAAATTTTGCCGGTTTTTTCCAGCTTGAACGTGAAACTTCCCGCCAGCACCCGGTTTCTTATTGCTATCAGTAATCTTTTGACCAACCACGGGTTTCTGATTCTTCTAGGCGTCCTCTTTGCGTTTGTGGGTTTCTGGATATTTTTAAAAATCAAAAAAATTCGATTTTACTTTCACTATTTTCTTTTGTACGTTCCCATCTTCGGAAAGATTTTCCGGGACGTTAGCTTAGCCAATATTTGCCGCACGCTTGGCTTAACGCTAAAAAGCGGCGTTAAAGTGGTGGAAGCCGTCACCATTACTTCCGGATCCATAGCCAATCTTGCCTATAAAAATCAGCTTTTGCGGGCCGTTGAAGGAGTGAAAAAAGGCGAAACGCTGGCATCGCATTTTGTGAAAACTCAACATCTTTTTCCGATAATGCTTTCCCAAATGATTTCCGTGGGAGAAACCGCGGGAAATCTTAGCGACACTCTTTTGTATCTCTCGGAGTTTTATGAATCGGAAGTCAATGAGGCTACCAAAAACTTGTCTAACGTCCTAGAGCCGGTGCTGATGGTTCTCATGGGCGTAGTGGTCGGATTCGTGGCTATTTCTATTATCACTCCTATTTATGAAGTTTCGCGAAGCGTTGGGCGGTGATCAAACGGGGTTTACTCTGATTGAGGTACTGATGGCGATCGCTATCATGGCCATAATTTTCGCTTTGGTCGGGCCGATAGCTTTTAACTTTTACTTGACTTATCAATTTGATTCCGAATACAAGCTCTTAAGCTCGCTTTTAAGATACGCCAGAAATTTATCAATGGTTAATCATAACGAGGCGGATCACGGGCTTTTCGTCGGCGTCAGCGATTTTGTGATTTTTCAGGGATCGAATTACGCGACGCGCGATGTTTCTCAAGACAAGCCTTTTCCTCGCAGCTCCTCCATTGCCGTTGCCGGTCCCACAGAGCTGTTGTTTAGCGCGCTTTCCGGGCGCGCGGCTTCCACAACATATACCGTTAGCTTTTCCGGAAAAAGTTGGGATGTGTACGTAAATCTTGAAGGACTGGTTTATGAATGAAACGCAAAGCCCCGCCTTCGCCAAGGCTTCCGCCGTCGCTAAAGCTTTGGCGGACAGGTCGGCGGGCAGGGAAAAACGAAAAGCGAAAAAAAATGTCGGGCAGAGTTTAATTGAACTTCTGGTCGCTCTGGGAGTTTTTGTAATTTCAATTTCTGCCGGATTTCAATTATTTTTTGGCGGTCAAAACTTGTCAATTGACAGCGCCAATATCGGCTTGGCGTCGGATTATGGTCAGGAAGCGGTTGAGGCCGTGCGGACAATTCAAGACAGAAATTGGGCGGAGTTAACCGACGGCTCGCACGGTCTGGTTTTTCAAAACAACGAATGGATGTTCGGTTCTTCCAGCGTCAGCGAATCCCGGGACATTTTTACGCGCACGATAGCCGTCGGCACGATTGACGCCAATACCAAAATCGCCACCACTACGATTACTTGGCAAACCGACCCCCTGCGCACGCAGACGGTGGAATTGGTTGAACGGCTAACCAATTGGCAGGAACCATCAAAGGGCTGCGTCAGCGATCCGATTTCCGGTAATTGGGCGGCGCCTAGAGTGATCGGTTCCGCGGACATCGGAGCGGGAAATTCTGGCACGGACGTAGCTTTGAAATTGCCTTACGCGTTTGTAAGCGGTACGGCCTCAACCGCGAGTAAGCCGGATTTATTTGTTTTTAACACCACGAACGAAACGGCGCCGGCGTTGGTAACGTCTATTAATATCGGATCCGGAGGCATTAACGCTTTGTATGTAAAAGATAATTATCTTTACGCGGCATCCCCGAACGACAATACGGAATTATTGATTTTTAATATTACCGATCCCGCTAATCCCGCCCAAGTCGGTTCTTATAATATGACCGGCAGTTCGGACGCGTTCGGAGTCGCGGCATTTGGGAATACGGTCGCGGTGGGACGTTCTGAATCAGCGACTTACGAGCTGACGTTTTTTAACGTTACTAACCCGGCGAGCCCGTCTATTATCAGTCAGATCACTACTGGCGGCGCGGTGCGGGATTTTTATGTTGCCTATAAAAAACTTTATTTGATCAGCGATGAATCCGATGCGGATGTTTGGATCTATGACATCACCGATACCGCAAATCCGACGCTTATTACCGCCTATGATATTCCCGGGACAACCGAGGACAGAACTGTTTATGTACAGGAAAAAGGAGGGACTAACATATTGGTTGGCAATGAGGGGGATGAGTTAATTACAATCGGCGCCACCAATACGGCTCAGATGTACGTGCGCGACCGAATCAATCTTGGCAGCGATATTAATGACATTACGTGCGTGGAGAGCGATCTCTTGTTTTTGGCGACCGATAACAGCACTAAAGAATTCTTGATTGTAAACGGCGCCAACCCGGATGATTTAGTTGAGTACGCTTCTTTAAATTTTTCCCAAGTTGCGAGCGGCATCGAATACGCCCTGAATCGGATATACGTGTCAGTCCGAAGCAACGACGCGTTTAAAATCGTCGGCCCACAATGAAGAAAAGTATCAAGTATCCATGCCTACCGGCAGGCAGGCAAGTATCAAGTATGCAGTATCGGGCATCGAGCGGTTTTACGCTGATTGAAACCCTGATTTATTCGGCTTTAATAACGCTAATTACCACCTTCTCCATACTTGCCGTCTATCAGTTGATTGATGCCAGCGATCGCGGGGAAAATCTGGAACAGTTAAACGAAAATCAGCGGTTTTTGGAACAAAAGATTTATTGGACGTTACAAAGTGTTTCTAGTATTAATTCGCCGGCCATTGGCGCGACCTCAACAACGCTTTCCGTTGATAAAATCGGTTTTGCGGAAAATCCCGTTGTGATTGATACCTTGTCTGATACCGCGAGAATCAAGCGGGGAGTGGAAGCGGCGAACTTAATCACCAATGATTCCTATGTGGCGGTGCGGGATTTGGCTTTTCATCAGTTTAATTTTTCCGGAAAACCGGCTATCAAAATTACCGGCACGCTGTTCAATAGTTTTACCTCAACCACCTTATCAATAAACACGACTATTTTAGTAAAATGATCCCGTTAGAGGCAACAAAACCCAATTGGTATAATACACAACTATGACATACATTCAAAAGTCGGAGTCAGATAATCGGCCGAGCTACGGTCGTCTTTGGCGACCTGCCTCTAACGGGATGAACAACCGGGGCTATATCGCCATTACGACAGCTATAATTTTATCCATCGTTACAATGTCGGTGGCTATTTCTCTCGGCTCTTCCAATCTTCTCACGCGCTTTAATTTCGTCGCTTTTAATAATAAGCAGACAACTTATTTTGTTGCCCGATCATGCTTGAGCCATGCTTTGCTCCAGTTAGTAAAAAACATCTCCTACGCCGGCAATGAAAACGTAAATGTCAGTTCTTATCAATGCTCAATTCAAGCCGTTGAAACGTCGGGGCCAAACAAGATTATAAAAGCCAAGTCTCAAATAAGCGGCGCCACGACTAATTTAAAGCTGACGGTAGCCGCCGCAACGTTATCCACAGTCTCTTTGGAAGAAGTTGTGAAATTCTGATAGAATGAACAGGTATCTAAAAGGTCGAGTACTCATACTTCATAATTCATGATTTATAATTCAAGAAGGGGTTTTACTTTAATAGAGCTTTTGATAGTTATCGCGATCATTGCCATCTTGGCTGGCGTAGTTATCGTAGCTTTAAACCCGGCCAGGCAGTTTGCTCAGGCGCGCGATACCCAACGTTCAGCTAACGTTAACACTATTTTGAACGCGGTTGGTCAAAGACTGGCTGATAACCGAGGTATTTGGAATACCACTTGCGGCGCTTCCACGGTTACTCTCCCCGCTGCAGCGACCGATATTGGAACAGGCGTTGGCTTGATTAATTTGGAGCCCTGCATTGTTCCAACATATGTTTCTTCAATGGTGATGGATCCAACAGCCGGAACTGCGGCTGACACCAATTACAGCATTGTTAACACCGCTGGCAGGATTACTGTTGCCGCTCCGGCGGCGGAAATAACCATACCTATCTCCGTTACTCGCTAGCATCGGTTTTAGTAGTTTAACAAAAACAGTCCGCCGGCCGGCGGACTGTTTTTGTTTACCGGAAAAGGCCGTGTTTGATAATTACCCAGATGGCTTTGAGGCCGTCGGTCCAGCGGATTTTTTTACCTTCAGCGTAGCTCCGGCCGTAATAAGAAATGCCCACTTCGTAAAAACGCCAGCCTCGCATCGCCAGCTTGATGGTTATTTCCGGTTCAATGCCAAAATCATTTTCTTCAATTCTTATGGAACTAATCGCTTCTTTGCGAAATGCTTTATATCCTGTTTCAATGTCGGTCAGGTTAAGGTTCGCGAAAATGTCGGTTAAAAAAGTGATAAGTTTGTTTCCCAGATAATGCCAAAAAAACAGGACCCGATGGGGTTCGGAGCCGATAAAGCGGGATCCATAAACTACGTCCGCCTGGCCGCTTAAAATTGGCGCTATCAGCCGTTGGTATTCTTCCGGATTGTATTCCAAATCGGCGTCTTGAATCAAAATAATATCTTTAGTAGCCATTCCCAGCCCGGTTCGCACCGCCGCTCCTTTTCCCAAATTGGTTTGGTGAGAAAGGATTTTTACGTTTTTGGCTTTGTAATTTTTTAAAAATTCACTGGTGCCGTCGGTGGAGCAGTCGTCAACTATAATAATTTCCTCCGGTTTGGTTTTTTGAACCCTCTCCAGAATTATGGGAAGGGTATTTTTTTCATTGTAGACGGGGATTATTACGGAAAGATTAATCATTAAATTTAGTAATTAGGTAATTTTGAAGACCGCCTCGTCGCTGTTCTCAAAAACCTTTTTAAATCCGTCGGCGGTTTCCAGATATTTATAAAATTTCGGATTTCGTCTTTTCTCAATAGTTAAATAAGAGGCCTTAAAATCATTTTTTAAAACTTGGCGGGTATCTTCCGTTTCTTGTTGGGTACAGCGGACCTTTCCGCAGGTGAAAGAAGTAGCGGCGTCGATGGCCAAAAAATGAGTTTTCCAGTAGAGAGCCGGATCATAAGCGTACTCAAAAATAGGATCCATCCCATTTATATAATAATTCTTGTCGTTCCAAAAGAAAAGCTGGGCAAAGCGATCCCAATGGATATTAAAAACGATTTCTTTCGGTTGGGTATTGGCTTTTAACCAGATGGCCGATTCCTTAAACCGATTCACGTCTCGAATGTTTTCGGTATAAGTTTGAAAACGGTACACCGTTTTAAAAGGCATGAAGAAAAAGGCCAACACCGCGATTGTTAAAACTATACTAGCCCAACCCCCGGGCTTTTGTTGACGGTTTTTTTGCCAATACGTGAAAACTACAGCAATAAAAACAACCGCGAATCCTATAAATAATTCATTAGATCGGCGGGCCACTAAGAAAGTGAGCGCGAAAAACAATAGCGACAAAGATAAGCCGGCGAGACTCGCCACTTTGAAGCTACTAGGCGATGATTGCCACTCCTTTCTTTTCACTAGCCAGAGTATAAATCCACCGGCGATTATCACAATAAGCGAGATTGGGATCAGTTGGTCAACAAAGTTTTCCCAAACAAAAGGCGTTAATTCCCGGCCGAAGCGGAGCGGGGCGTCGCCCTTTTCGGAAAGCAGCTGAAAAATTTGTATATAAGCGAGTTTCGCGGCGCCAAAGGGATTGGGCCGCGAAAGCAACCCCAACAAAATCCCGGCAGGAACAGCCGCGATTTTAGCCCAATCAACCTTTTCCTTAAAAAGGACTTGAAAAGCAATTATGGCTATGGCGATGAGTAGCGGCAACCAGCTCAAGGCGAGATGAATCCAGGAAAAAACGGCGCTTATCAAAAAAATTCGAAATTCGAAATTCGAAATTCGAAACAAATCCAAAATCCTAATGTTCAAATATCCAAAACCGTTTTGATCATTTGAATTTTGGTAATTTGATATTGCTTCGGATTTCGTGCTTCGGATTTCGTGTTTAATTAATTCATTTCGTGCTTCGGACTTCGAATTTACTAGGTGGGCGAACAATAAAAGCGCTAGCCCAAGCGAAAGCGGGTGAGGCCGCAGCATTGACAGGCGATATAAAACATCCGGCGAAGCGAAAGCAAAAACCAACAGCCAGAACAAAGGCCATTTAACCCCAAGAATTTTAAAGGCCAAAAAAACCAGCAATAGGGAAATGGCGGCGGTAATAACCGCGCCCACCCGGATTCCCGAAAGCAGGTCTTGTCCTCCGGAGGAGGATCCGCCTTCGGCGGAAAAATAAGTAAGCGGTATCGTAAGAATATGAAATCCGTACCAGATATCGGACGAATATTTGTTTATAACCGAATATTGCGTCCAAGGGAAAGCGGTTTGGAATATGCCAGTGGTACGGTAAATCCAGGAATGCTTGATGTGGTAAAAGCTGTCGGTGTCCGCCACTTTTCCCCGAAGCAGAGCGTTGGAAAAAAGCGCGATGGTCAATATTACGAGAATCGGCGCGATTATCAAAGATAATCGCGCCGCCAGACCCGATCTCATTTTAACAAGCTTTTAAGTTTTTGAAGCGCTTCGGTTAGAGAATCCAGCGTGGAGGCGAGGTTGTTGCCGCCATTGCCGGCGGATGGGCACAAGCTTCCGAAGTTCGCGCCACCGGATTCGTCGTACCAATACTTATAGTGCAATTTTCCTTCAATATCCACATCTTCCGGATCAATCGCTCCGTAGATATTATTTTGTTTGAAAAGAAGAAGGCCTTGATAGCAGGTTTTACCGACGGTGTAATAAGTCCCTTTATCGTACACCCTGACGGCGTCTTTGTGTTCACTGAAAGTATAATTGGCCGGATTGGTGAATTGGCAGATATTGGAAATACCAAGATAATTGCGTATCGGAATATCTTCGCAGGGAGAGTTGTCCGCTTTCGTAATATTCGCTATCGCGCCGGCTATGGCGCCCGGCATTAGGTAGCCGCGCCCCGCGTATCCGTAACTGCCCGTGTAATAAAAATCCAACGGTCCTATTTTGAGAAATTGGTTGTTATCAACGATTCCGGTGCCGGTTTTGATTAAATCGGCCGGATTTGCCGGTGGCGTTGCGGGTACTGGGGTGGGGGACGGGGTCGGTTCGGATGAGATTGGCTCAGGCGCCGGAGCGGGGGACGGAGCTTGGACTTGCTGGCGCAGCTCTTTCAATTTCGCGCGGGTTATGGGACCAACTATGCCAACTGATTCAATACCATACTTCGTCTGAAATCTTTTTACTGCCGCCTCTGTAAGTCGGCCAAAAAATCCCGTTACCAGTCCTTCGGGATAGATTGTTTTATCTTGAGCTAAATAGGCCTGCAGAGAAGAAGCATCCTCTCCTTTAATACCGAAGAAAAGGGCGCGATTCAATTCCGGCGGAAGGATGTTTTCGGCAAAGACAAGAAAGGTCAGACTGCCAAAAAGTAGAAGAATTGACACGAGTTTTTTTATCACAAATTAATTATAGCAAATTGACGCCAAATAAACCCCATCACCTTTTGATAAACGATATTTAGAAAACAAAAATAGCCGTGCGTGCATCGCCTGCGGCTTTGACTTTGTTAATACAAAATTATTCCCGCAAAAGGTGAGGGGTTAATGTTTTCTAGATAAATTTTCCGCTCTGCCGGCTGGCGGGGCCAGTTGACGGATCGAAAATTTATAGAAAGCCATTAAAAAAAGCGTGTTGTTAGCACGCTTTTGGCACCGATCTTTTTATTTTTCCGCAACCGCGATGTAGCCCCAAAGGTTTAGGTAAGAATAGAGCTTAGGGAATTGCCAGTAACGGATATTTCGAAATCCCGCCTGGTGGAGCATATCGGCAAACTTTTCTTTTCCGTAAAGATTTGCCTTGTATAGTTTCTGAATCAATATCCGATTAAGCCAATGCTCCCGGGATTCCATCACAATCAGCCGCCCCCCATCCTTGATGCGGGTTCTGATTTTCCAAAGAGCGGTTTTTAATTCCCGTTCTTCAAGATATCCCAGGACTCCGGAAGAGCAAACCAGGTCGAAATTTCTCCAATAAATCGGCGCCTCGTCTTCTATTTTCCGTACATCCGCTTTGATAATATTGACATCCGCCTGATTTTTTTTGACAATCCAACGCTGGAATTCGTTAAGCAGAGTCTGAGTCAGATCAAAAGCGCAGAATTTTATTGGCGTGACTTGGATTTGTCGGCTCACCTCGTAAAGCGTTTTGGTTAGAGCTCCGGTGCCGCAGCCGACATCAAGAATTTTCATTTTTGGATGGAATTCGAGATTTTTCCGCCAGAGTTCCCGTAGAGCCGGCAAATAATTCAAGGCATCAATAGTGAATCGTAAAAGCTGCTTTCGTTCCGTATAGAACTTTTCCGCGTCTGTCTTCATTGCCACCTCCATTGCCCTCCAAAGCTTTAGCGAAGGAGGGCTTTCACAGAAGCTCCGTAAATTTTTCCGCCGAAGGCGGATCCTCCTCCTCCGGAGGACAAGAACTATTGGGATTATAACCCGACATCGCGGAATTTATCAAATCTTCGCTAGTCGCTCAAGTTAACATTCAATACTTTACATTATTGAATGTGGGAAAAATGAGCCTTAAAAACTTAAACTCCCTCGGGGCTTTTAGTTTTTCATGTCCCTACGTTAATTAAAAAATCGCCTTAGCGCACGGCTTTGGCGATTACTTATTATCATTAGTTTTTGACGAACGTCACCCAGCTAATTAAAAGTCGCTTCCACCAACTGATTCTCGCCAATCGGGCATGCCTTCTATGATTTTCTTCAAGCTTTCCATCGTCTTATCCAAAAGGGCATCCACCTTCTTTTGTGCTTTTGCGCATCTCTTGCATGAGGAAGCATGCTGTTTCAATTCCCCCCACTTCGTCATATTTTCCCAAAAAGGCTTCCCAACATCACAGAATAAAAAAACAGAGTTTTTCATCGCACCCCCTTTTTTTGTAATTAAAGGCCAAAGAACTTATTTCATATTATAGACTTTGAATAACGCAGTCAATGCGTTATTCAAAGTCTATTCTCTAATTCGTGCGACGAATTAGCCGATAGCTACCCAATCCTCTTGATAACTGGAAAATATCCGCTCGCGGGACCGGCATGGAAATATTCGTATTCAATACGCAACTTACCTTCCTTGATGAGTTCGTTTATGAGGCATTTTAAATCTCCGAATTGAGACGCCTCTAATCCCTGCTCTTTGGCTACCCGGGCAAAACTTTCAACCTCGACATAAACTCCCTTCGCGGCGAGTATATGATCCAAGATATATTGCTTGGCTTCCGCATTGGTAAGTTCAAACTCTTTTCTGTCAACAACAACTCGTTTGGCCATAAGCACCTCCTCAAATCAATGAGCTATAAAATATAGTAGCACTTTTTACATATAATCAACAAGCCGATGTACTAGCTGCTATGACACGTCATAGCAGCGCTATCGCATGCGATAGCGCTTTTACATGTAAAAGCAGAGAGCATTTAAAAACCTAAGCCCCGAGGGGGCTTTTAATTTTTATACTGTTCCGGGACAGGGAATCGAACCCCGATTTCTTGCTCCAAAGGCAAGCGTCCTACCGTTAGACGATCCCGGAATGGTTCGACAGGCTCACTATCTTGAGCTAGCCGAAAGATAAATAAATCGAGCACTTTCTTAGTGCTCGATTTATATTACCTATTTTTCGGAAATCCGTAAAGGTTTACGGTTGTGTCGCGCTGTAGGCATTCACTAAGCCCCAGCCGAAGAGATTGTCAAATCCGAGATTGCCGAGATCGGTCGCGCGGTCTTGGAGCTTTTGCTGAACTTCTGCCGGATCCCAAACGCCATCTAAATCAGCGTCATAAAGTCCAACGGGAGTGTTTAAAACTAAAGCGGCAGAGCCGGCAACATGCGGAGAAGCCATTGAAGTGCCGGAAAGAGTAGCGTAGCCAGTCCCTTTATAAGTTGAGTAGATAGAAACTCCAGGGGCAGATAAATCAACTTGCGGACCGCGGCTCGAGAAAGAAGCTAAATTGTTATTAGAATCAGTCGCGGAAACGGCGATGACTTCCGGATAGGCGGCAGGATAACCGACCGCGCCTCCGCTATTACCGGCCGCGGCCACCATTACCAAGCCTGCGTTGTAAGCGGTAATAATCGCGTCATGCATTGATTGGACGCCAGATGGTCCACCAAAGCTCATGTTGGCAACCTGCATTCCGTTATTCACTGCCCATTGAATACCCTCAATAATATCAGAAACAAATCCTGAACCATTACGATTTAAGACTTTAACAGCGTAAAGATCAACTAATGGCGCCGCGCCGATTGCACCAACGGAATTATTCAAAGCGCCAACTGTGCCGGCGACGTGTGATCCATGGCCGTTATCATCATTCCATCCTTTCTTCGAAGTTATTGTATTGACTCCACCCTTAACATTAGCAGCCAAATCTGGATGGCTAGCGGAGATTCCAGTATCAATAATCGCTACCTTGATTGCGTCGGCATTATTACCCGCGGGCCAAACCATTTCCGCGTCAATTCTATCAATACCCCAAGGAAGTGTCTGGGCTAGAGTGTGCATTTCGATATCTTCGTCAATTCTCAAGACTGCCGGATGTTGGGTAAGCGCTCTTTCCGCGGCCTTAGAAGGTAATAGAACCACCTTTGCGTTAATCAAATCAAGATTTTTAATTTTTACTCCGCCGACATGAGCGATTAATTCGTCTTGCGCGGCGTCATTTAGCGCGTCAGGAGAAAATACGACAATTTTTCTTTGCTGTTGAGCGCCAGCGAAAAGGGCAGGCAACATCAAAGCCGCGACTGTTAATAATGCCAGCATGGTCGGCAACAAGTTTTTTGATAAAGTTTTTATGTTAATCATGTATTTCATATTACAGTAAATTTTTAATACCCGCAAGTTAAAATTAACCTTCCAGCCAACGCACTGCCTATAACAAAAAAGCCCCCGATGCCTGTCGGGAGCTTGAGTTTACTAGAGCTGCTTTATTCTCATTTGTTTTTTAATACCGATTTTGTCCTGTTGCGGTACAGTTTTTAGAAATACTGAAATTCTTGCAATCGGTTTTATTTCCCGTAATTCCACCGTACAAAGACGGAACTCTCTCGATCCGCAATCTCCGACTTTCGGGCGCGCATCGATTAGTTTTTTAATAATTTTTTGAGCTATTTTGTTGGCTTCTTTCGCATTCTTAGCGTCAAATTCTTCGCATAATTTGGCTATTCCAGAAAAATCCATCACTTCTGAAGAAAATTTGATTTTCCCAATCAGCTGGAATTTCATCTTTACTCCTCCCGTAAGTGCTAGTCAGAGCATACACTACCCGCTCTAAGAACTCAATAAATATTTAGTTTTTGAATACTTTCCCATAGAAAAGTGTTTTGACCCGCCTTCCGGCAGGCAGGCGCGTCAAAACACTTGGTTTGTTTTTGATCGGGCATTTTTATTTTTTAAAAACTAAACAAATTCCGCCGGATTCGTCTTTGGTGGTGCGGTAATATTTCCAGCCATTTTTCAGGAGAAAAGAAACCATAATGAGATTTTCGGTGCAGGCGAAAACCGGCCCGGGTTTTTTATTAATATAGGTAAGGCATTTCTGATACATCTTTTTAAAAATTCCAAAACGCCGGTATTTTTGCAAAATCAAAGCGTTGCCAAACCACAATTTGTCATTATCAATTTTATCCGGACTTGCTCCGCGTCCCATGCTCGCGCATCCAATCAATTTTTTACCATCAACAGCGGCAATAAGATATTCAGAATGGCGCATTTCATCAATTACTTTCACCGGATAATCCAAACCCCAAGAATGTTTCTGGACAACCGCCGCGCACATTTTTACTAAGGGGTCTTCCTTTTGAATAATTTTTATTTCTATCTTCATAGTTAAATGTAAGGTTCTTTCGTTCCACTCTCCGACCGAAGTCGGAGTCCGACAAGGGTCGGACAGAATGACAAAATTGTCATTGCGAGGCCTTAGCCGCGGCAATCTTACTTCTCCTGCAAATTTTCAATAATGGCAATTTCGAGCGGCACGATGGCGAAAGGCGAGTACCTCATTTCGCTGTAAGCGCGGATTAGGGATTTTACTAGATTGATATGCTTTTCCGGATTAACTGATTGGCTTTGGGATTTTAGGGTGTCTAATTCTTTTTTCGTAAGTTCGTGCTTAAATAAATCTTCTAAATTCGGATCAAATTTCAAACTTAAAATTCGGCGCCAATAATGAATCAGCTCCTTATTAAAATCCACAAGATTATAACCGCCGCCGTCTAATTCAGAAAGATATTTTAAAGCGCCGCTCAAATTTGATTTTAAAAGAAGCTCGGAAAATTCCGCGGTTTTGGCGTGGCCGACTTTGCCGATAATTTTTTCGACATCCGCCACCTCAACTTTTCCCGCCAAAGAAGAAATTTGATCCAATAATGATTCGGCGTCGCGCAAACTTCCTTCGGCGGAAGCGGCGATTAATTCCAAAGCTTCATCGGTTGTTTTCATTTTTTCAGCGGCGGCGACGATTTGGAGTTTTTTAATAATTTCCTCTATGCCGATTTTTTTGAAATGAAAGCGCTGGCAGCGGGAGACGATTGTCGGAGGAATTTTTTCATATTCGGTGGTCGCCAGAATTAAAATCGCGTGCGCCGGCGGCTCCTCTAAAGTTTTCAAAAGCGCGGGGAAAGCTTCGCGCGTGAGCATGTGCGCTTCATCAATGATAAAAATTTTATAATCGTACGAAGAAGGGGAGAGGCGGATGCCTTCTTTCAAGCTGCGGATTTCATCAATTCCGCGATTAGACGCGGCATCTATTTCTACAACGTCCAAAGCTCTCCCCGCGTCAATTTCCAAACATCGAGAACATTCATTACACGGCTCTCCTTTTTGCTGAAATACTTTATTGGTTTTTCTAGTCTCGCAGTTAGCGACTTTGGCTATAAGTCTTGCGATTGTGGTTTTGCCTGTCCCGCGCGGACCATAAAATAAATAAGCATGCGCCAGTTTGTTTTGCCGCGCCGCGTTTTTTAAAATTTCGGAAATTTCTTTTTGTCCCAAAAGTTCTTCAAAGCTTTTGGGACGGTATTTCCTATATATAGCAAGAGACATATGAGTTAATATACCCAGTGTAGCATAAAAACAGCGCTTTTTTCACGACATTCCAACATTCTGCAGAATGTTGGAATGTCGTAATCGGCTATTATCGGCAAAAAATTAACATAAAAGCCAAAAGTGGGGTAAAATAAACAGATGAGATTTCTGCGATTACTTAGTTTGCCGTTGGCCGTTTTTATAAGCGCGCTTCTTTTTTTAGCGTTGCAAAAGGCCAATGTCATTGACATCATAAAAGATAAAGCGGTTGCCGATACGGCCGGAGTAGTAAAAACGGAGCCCGACATTGAGCCCCAAAAGCCACTTCCCAATCCGCCGGCTGTCATAAAAGCGGTTTACGCGACCAGTTGGTCCGCCGCCAGTGAAAAAAAACTCGCTTATTTAATCAGTTTAATTAAAAAAACTGAGCTGAACGCGATAGTTATTGACATTAAAGATTACAGCGGTTATGTCGTTTACAACACCGAACTGGAATTGCCGAAAAAATATAACGCGATTGAAATGCGCATACCTCGACTTAACGCTTTAATAAAAAAACTGCACGATGAGAATATTTACGTTATCGCGAGAATCGCGGTTTTTCAGGATCAACGTCTGCCGCTCGCGCGGCCGGAGCTGGCGTTGATGAGCAGCTCCACCGGTGAGATTTGGAAAGACTACAAGGGTTTGATGTGGCTTGATACCGCTTCCCAAGCAGTTTGGGATTATAATATCGCTATCGCGCGGGAGGTTTTGGATCGCGGCGTTGATGAGGCGAATTTTGATTATATCCGATTTGCTTCCGATGGCGATCTGAATGATATTAAACATCCTTTTTGGGATGAGAAAAAACTGAAGATTAATGTTGTCCGCGATTTCTTCAAATATTTGCGCGACCAATTATGGGATAAAACGATTTCCGCGGATCTTTTCGGTTTGGTTACAGTCAACACCGACGGTTTGGGCATCGGCCAGCACCTGGAATACGCTTTGCCGTATTTCGATTTTATCGCGCCGATGGTTTATCCCTCTCATTATTTCAAGGGATTTATCGGTTATGAAAAACCTGCCGAACATCCCTACGAAGTGGTTAAGTATTCATTAGATCGGGCGGTCACTCGCTTAACGGCTTATCAAAATTGGCAATCAGAGCAGGGGATAAACCGGCCGCTTGCCAAACTCCGTCCCTGGTTCCAGGATTTCGATTTAGGGGCTGATTATGATGCCGCAAAAGTCCGGGCGCAAATTGATGCCTGGGATGCCGCCGCCGCCGCGCATCCGGAACTTAATGGCGGTTGGATGCTCTGGAACCCGTCGAATATCTACACGCGAGAAGCATTGTTATCAGAATGACTAATTCCTAATTTCTAATTGACCTAATCAAATCCCAATGACAAAATGTCCAAATTTAAAAATTAGCAATTAGACATTAGGCATTTTTAAAATTGGGCATTGATTAGAAATTAGATTAATTAGGTAATTAGAAATTTATTATGTATCAAGTTAAAACTCAACAATTCGCCGGACCGCTGGACAAGCTTCTCCAGTTAATAGAAGAAAAACATTTAGAAGTTACCCAAATCAGCTTGGCGGAAGTTACCGCCGACTTTTTGAATTACGTGAAGGAGCTTGGCCAGCAGAGCGCCCCCGCCATTCTAGCCGATTTTTTGGTGGTGGCGGCGAAATTAGTGCTGATAAAATCCAAAGCTCTTCTGCCGATGTTGGAATTATCGAAAGAAGAAGAGGAAGAAATACATGATTTGGAAGGCCGGTTAAAAATCTACCGCGAGTTTAAGCTTGCCGGCGAACATGTCCGAAAATTGTGGGATAAAAATAGAGTCGCTTATGGCCGACCGCTCTTCTTTTCCTTGGGTGGTCAGAGCAGCCTGCCTGCCGGCAGGCAGGTCTTCTATCCGCCGTCCGGTTTGCGGGCAGATGATCTTACGCGAGCAGTGAGAAATTTGGCGGCCGCCCTTCAGGCCTTTTTGCCGGAAACTCAAACCATTAGAAAAGCCATTTTCACTATTGAACAAAAGATAGAAGAATTGTTTAATAGGTTTAAAGAAGCAAGCCGGCATAGCTTGAAAAATCTGGTTAAAGAAAAATCCCGCGGCGAAGCCATTGTTTTATTCTTGGCGGTGCTTCATTTATTGAAAGACCGAATTATTGCCGTGGAACAGCAGGAGCAATTTGGAGAAATAATGATAGAAAAACAATAAACCAAAAATTAAAAACCTAAAATTTAAAACCTATTTTTTTTAGTCTTTGGTTTATAGTTTATAACTTTTGTGGGATTTAGTATTTAAAAACATGGCGGAATCAAAACAATCAAATTTAGTAGCGAGATTGGAAGCCCTGTTTTTTATTTACGGCGAGCCGATGGATTTTAAAAAGATTGCCAAAACCTTGCAAGCTACGGAAGAAGAAATTAAAGCCGCGGCCAATGCGCTGGGAGAAGAATTGCGAAATGAAAACCGCGGTCTTTTCTTGATCCGGGACGGAGAAAAAATTCAATTAACCACTAAACCGGATTTTGCCAATTTGCTGGAAGCGGTGATTAAGGAAGAGCTTCATGAGAACTTGACTCCCGCGGCGCTTGAAACCCTATCCATCGTCGCTTATGCCGGCCCACTTAGCCGGGCGGAACTGGAATATATCCGGGGAGTGAATTCCAGTTTTACTTTAAGAAATCTTTTAATTCGGGGCTTGGTGGAGCGCGCTCCCGATCCCAAACGAGGCAACGTTTTTCTTTACAGCCCCAGTCTGGATTTTTTGAGACACGTCGGTATTTCGGAAGCAAGCAATCTGCCGGAATACGAAAAATTCAAGACTCTAATAGAAAAAATGAGAAATCCTGGAACACCCGATGCGGAACAACCTAAATAATTTATTTTTCGCTCTGATAGTTTTATTTTCGGTTCTCCTTGGCGGGGTGAGCCGAGAAAGCCCGGAAGAGATTGTCTGGGAACAAAAGCCGGAAATAACCAGTTTGTTGGCTATTGTAAAAACCACGGCCACGGCGGAGGAATTTGCCATCCGGCAAGTTTCGCCCTCGGGCATTACCGCCACCGCCGTTTTGGTGAAAGATTGGTTCGCTTTTGAACCGGCGTTGCTTGTCAACGGCGATCAGCAATGGCCGATGGCCTCGCTTACAAAATTAATGACGGCAATAGTGTCATGGGAGAATATCGGGAAGGATACAAAAATAACAATGAGCGAAAGAGCGATTGCCACCGAAAGCGCGGCCGGAAATTTTAGCGTCGGCGGAGCGTATAGCTTTACTGATTTGGTCAGCGCCTTGCTGAAAGTTTCGAGCAACGACGCGGCGGCGGCCCTGGCGGAATTTCTTGGAGAAAACAGATTTTTAGAACTGATGAACCAAAAGGCGGCGGATTTGAAAATGCAGCACACCAGATTTTTTGACCCCAGCGGCCTCTCTTCTCTTAATCAGGCCACTTTGGAGGATTTGGAAAAATTGGTGGCGCACATCTATTATCGGCATCCGGAAATTTTCAGAATCACTCAGGAAAAAGAGGGGAACATTCATCCGTTTGCCGGCAGACCTGATTTCATCGGTGGCAAGACCGGCTTCATTGATGAGGCAAACGGAAATTTGATATCATTGTTTAATAACGACGGCCGACCGCTTTTGATAATAGTGCTGGGCAGTGAAGATAGGGCTAATGATACAAGAATACTTTACAATTGGTTCACGAGTAACTAACTTTAGAAGTTAGAATAATTAGAAATTAGAAATTCTAAATTTATATTATGATTGTCCTCCAAGCAGTTCGTGTAATCGGTCTTTCTCTTGTCGCTTTTTTGGTGGCTTTTGCTTTAACGCCGTTTATCGCCCGGCTGTTAGAAAAATTCCATCTTCATAAACAAATCAGAGCCAGCGCTTCGGCTCCGATTTTTTCCCAACTGCACGCCAAAAAAGCCGGCACTCCCACTATGGGAGGGGTAATTATCTGGCTTACCGTTTTGGGATTGGCTTTAATTCTTTTAATTCTTGATTTGTTATTTGATGGCGCCTGGACGTATCTGAATTTCGTGGATCGCGCCCAGACTTATTTGCCGATCGCGGCCATGTTAGTGGCGGCGCTTTTGGGGTTAGCCGACGATCTTTTGGGTGTTTTTAAAATTGGGCCTCACGGCGGCGGTTTGCGAATGAGTCAAAAGCTGGTGGTTTATTTGTTATTGGCTTTAGTCGGCGCGCTCTGGTTTTATTATCGGCTGGGATGGGACGTTTTGTCCGTGCCTTTTATCGGAAATATTCAGATAGGTTTGTGGTATATCCCGATTTTCATTTTCATAATTGTTGCGAGCGCTTTTTCGGCAAACGAAACTGACGGTTTAGATGGTTTGGCCGGCGGAGTTTTGCTTTTTGCTTTCTGCGCTCTTACTGTCGTAGCCTTTGCCATCGGCCGTTATGACCTGGCAGCTTTTGGAGGAGTGACCATCGGCGCGCTTTTGGCGTTTTTATGGTTTAACATTTATCCGGCCAGATTTTTCATGGGAGATACCGGCTCTATGTCGCTTGGCATTACTATGGGAGTGATCGCCATGCTTACCAACACTACGCTTTTCTTGCCGTTTTTTGCTTCAATCCTGGTTTTAGAATCTGTTTCGGTGATTATTCAGGTATTAAGCCGTAAATTCCGCGGCAAAAAGGTTTTTCTTTCCGCGCCGATCCATCATCACTTTGAAGCTTTGGGATGGCCGGAAACAAAAGTAACGATGCGTTTTTGGATTATTTCGGTTATTTTCAGCGGTCTTGGTTTGGCTATTTTCTTTTTAAGCCATTATCTGTAGAATAAGTTTTAGTACCTCGAATTTTCGATGATTGGGGGTGATCCAGATGGAGGATCTTCTTGTTTTTTTGACGCTGCCGGAAGATTTTGATTTGCAATGGACGGTAAAGGCGGTTTTTTCGCATTTCTCCGTCGGCTACATAATTTCCGTTTTATTTTATCTTGGTTGGATGCGTTTATTTGCTCCCCTCAATAAAAAAAATCTTTACGAATCGCTGGTAATTGCCCCTCTTAGCGGACTGGTCTCGCTTTTAATAGATGCGGATCATATCGTTATGTTTTTCGGACAGGAAAAAGAGTATAGCCGGCCGGCGCATCCTTTGGTGGCATTAATCGCGGCTTTAATAATTTGGAATACGACTTGGCGATTGGTCGAACTGTTCTGGGAGGCTAAAGTTTATAAGAAAAGCATTGACATAAAAGCTGTGAGGCTTAATACAGTGGTATGGATTTGGTCGCTTTGCTTGGTGGCGCACGTTGCCGAAGATTATTTAATTGGATGGTTCTAAACCGCCTTGGCTTGCCGGGCGGTTTTTTTGATTTTGTCCTCCTCCCTTTTTTGTTCCTAGTCTATTAAACGATCGTAAGATAGACTAGGTTATGCTCATACAATTGCAATGCGTGGGCTTGACAAATCTTTATAAGTGCATTACAATTGCACTATTGAAAAGTTGGGGTCTGGCTCCGAGAAACCTGTACGAAAATTCGCATGGGTTTCCCGGGGCCAAGGCGTGTGTGACGAATTTGCCCGTCGCTCTTGCGCGGGCGCTTCCTATCCGAAGGGGAACCTTCGCGAATCTATGAGATTTGTGGTCGTCTACGGACGGCTAAGGCTTACTCAAGAGGAAGCCTTAAGTAAGCCCACGTCTTGGCCTCTCAAAATATTCGCTAGGCGGCTGATGATCTAAATTAAACTCTTAGATTGTCAGTAAGGATACCGCGTACGTCGTTTAAGACCGAAACGGCAGCTTGGCAAAATTTGTTCTTCCCGCGCGAGCGTAGCTCAAATACTAGAGCCCGAGCTTCGGCTCGAAGATGGAGGTGTGATCCCTCTCGCTCGCGCCAAAATTAATCCCCAACGTGGGGTGTTCCTGAAGAAGTAGCGCGGCTTCGAGGATGTATAGCGCGCACTCACTGGCGGTTCCGCCAGTCCCCGAGGTCTCGAAAGATATCTCGGGGATTTTTTATTCAAAGAATTTTAGATTTCGTGCTTGTTTTGTCATTTATACTTTATCATTTGTCATTTCTGACGCACATCAGAGCGGAGATGCTTTACCCGTTTCGCTTCAATAGCGATATGATATAATTTAAGAAAGCTCTCATCCTTATGGTCTTAATTAAAAGCGCAAAGATTGTTGACGGTTCGGGCATTCGGGAACCGTTCGCGGCTGATGTTTTGTTGAAAGATAATAAAATTGCCGCTATCGGCAAATTTCCCCAGAAAAAAGCTGATTCGGTGATTGACGGTTTGGGTTTGTATCTTACGCCGGGATTCATTGACGTTAATACCGATTCCGATCACCACTTGTCCCTTTTTACCAACCCGGCCCAGCAGGATTTTTTGACCCAGGGCGTAACCACTATTTTCGGCGGCCTTTGCGGTTCGTCTCTGGCGCCGCTTATTTATGGAACGCTGGATTCCATTCGGAAGTGGACTGACATCAGCCAGGTCAATATTAACTGGCATTCGATGGGGGAGTTTTTTAAAGTCTTGAGCCGCTTGAATTTGGGAGTCAACTTTGGAACTCTAGTTGGACATTCCACCGTTCGCCGGGCATTGATCGGCGAAGATTTTCGGGATCTGACCGTTCCGGAGTTAATCAATTTTAAAAAACTGATTCGCGATTCCATGGACGAAGGCGCTTTTGGTTTATCCACCGGCCTTGGTTACGCGCACGCCAAGCGCGTGCCATATTCTGAAATTAAAGAATTGGTCAGTGTGGTAGCGGAAAATAACGGCGTTTATGCCACGCATCTTCGCGACGATAAAGAAGGATTACTGGCTTCTGTCGCCGAAACGGTGAAAATAGCCATGGAAACCGGCGTTAAAACAATCATCAGCCACTTTAAGCCGATCATCGGTTTTGAACATGATTATCGCAAAGCAGTTGAGTATATTCACAACGTCGCCAGCACGGTTGATATCCATTTTGACAGTTATCCTTTTGACGAAAGCGTGATTCCGATTTACACATTATTACCCGCATGGGCGCAAATCGGCAATTTGGAAATTATGCAGTCGTACATCAATAATCCCGACACTCGCGAGAGGATCGCGCAAGAACTTAGCCGCCTCAATGGCGACGATATAAGGATCGCGCAAGCGACCAATCGTGAATATTTACTGGGGAAAACTTTGACCGAATTTGCCGCTAATCAAGAATTAAGCGTTCCTGAGGCGCTTTTGAAACTAATGGATTTAACCAGCCTTCGAGCGACAATTTTTTACCGCAACATCAATCTCGATTTTCTAATGCGGAATTTAGAACGGGATCAGTCGCTTATTGCTTCCAACGGCGCCAGCCTGCCCGACTCCGCCAACTGGCGGACCAAAATTATTAAGCACGAGCGTTTTTATAATACTTTTCCGAAATTTTTGGAAACCGTGCTTCGGGGGAAAATGCTGAGTCTGCCGCAAGCCATTGGAAAAATCACTTCCGTTCCGGCGAAAAAATTCGGATTGAAAAATCGCGGTCTGATAGCGGAAGATAACATCGCTGATCTGAATCTCATTTCGGTCCAATCGGGCGCGGTAAAAATCGAGCACGTTTTTGTAAACGGCAAACTTTCAGTAAAAGATCGGCGGACAACCGGAAACTACGCCGGCGGCATTCTTAAAAAATCATAATGGCCCACAAGCCGGATTATCTTATTCTTTTCTGCTTCGCGTTTTTGGTAATTTTCGGCCTTGTTACGCTCGCGAGCGCTTCCTCTCATCTTGGTCAGACTAAATTTAACGACAGTCTTTATTATTTAAAGCACCAGATGCTTTACGGATTGAGCGTGGGGTTAATAGGATTTTTCGCGGCCTACAAAATTCACTACCGCCGTTATGAAAAAATAGCGGTTTTTTTATTGATTTTAAGCATTGCCGCTCTCGTTTTGGTTTTTACCCCTCTGGGATTTAAAGCCGGAGGCGCCGAGCGCTGGGTGCAAATAGGACCGATTACTTTCCAGCCGGCGGAGCTTTTAAAAATAACCTTTGTTTTATATCTGGCGGCTTGGCTGGCGCGGCAAGGGGAGCGGCACCAAAGTTTTTATAAAGGGTTTGTACCTTTGTTTATAGTACTGGCAATTATCGCGGGAATCTTATTTAAACAGCCGGCCACTACGACCGTAGTGATCATTGTTGCCAGCGCTCTTATTATTTATTTTGTCAGCGGCGCCAAGTTAAGATACATCGCGGCGGTCGGGTCGGCCGGAATAGCCGTAGTCGCACTGCTCGTTTATCTCACGCCCTATCGGTTGGAAAGAGTAAGTAATTTTTTACAACCGGACGCGAATCCTTTAGCCGGCGGCTACCACATTAATCAGGCGCTGATTGCCATTGGTTCGGGCGGGCTGACCGGAGTCGGCTTTGGACAATCAACCACAAAAATCCAGTATTTACCCGAGCCGATCGGGGATTCGATTTTCGCGGTCATAGCGGAGGAGTTCGGGTTTATCGGCTCGCTCGCCTTGATCGCGATCTTCGCGGCGTTGGTTTTAAAAATTTTATTTTTAGCCAGGAAAATAAAAGATAAGTTCGGTAAATTATTGCTGGTCGGATTTGCCTCAATTATCGGTATTCAAGTTTTTATAAATATTGCCGCCATTTCCGGCATTATCCCTTTAACCGGCGTGCCTTTACCGTTAATAAGCTACGGGGGAACCACTCTGGCTGTTTTTATGACTATGGGAGGGATGATAGTCAATATCTCCAAGTATTCATAATTATCTGGTTTCATCTTACGAGGTTTCACCTCGTAAGATGACGGGATGGGTGCATAAGTTCAGATACATATGAGACTTTTCGGCAAATCGAAAAGTCACGCGATAAGACGACAAAAAAAGGCGCATCGAGGGACGCGCGCGCGAATCTCACGACCTTAGAACTTTTGGATTTGGCGGTTATTCCGCCAAAAACACATCTCTGGTAATGTCGTAGCCGTTGAATCGAGTTTTTGATTTCTCGCTTAAGGGAATTTTCTTCAAAGACCGCGCTTTTTGGGATAAAAAATTGAACAATACCGGGCGATTAGTGCTTGATCCTCCGCTATGGTCGTCAATCACTACCGCCAACTTTCGAGCGGATTTCTCGGCAATCTGGCCGGCAAAACTCATAAATTTCTCATAAAAATCCTGTACGGAAAGATTGTTGATCACGTTTTCCTGGGGATTCAAGCCGCGCGCGATCAACAACGGCTCTCCTGACTCGCTTTCCGCCTCGATCAAAAAAGCCGCTCCGGCCAAACGCCGATGTTTGTTGTCTGGATTTTGGACCATTATCACGGGGGTAAAATTGGGAAATTCCTTCAGAATGCTCTTGTATTTGGAGGCCCAGCAAGCATCGGCAATATGTCCGGACAGTTCCGTTAAAAGGCCGCGGGTAGGAATAAATTCGAAAGGAATAGCGCCTTTGGTAGCTTGGTTTTGGGCTCGCGACAACTCTTCTTCGAGAGCGCGAATGTTGATCAGCTCGCGAAACTTTTTGGCCGCTCGCGGATCGGTAAAATACCGGTCAAAAGTTTCCTGGTTCACGATATGGTCCACAAAATCCAAGACCCGGGTAATCTGGTCGACGGCCGGCTGGGGGGCGTAGCGGTTGAAGTTTTCTCTCCGCCAATCCGGATTCTTTTTCAGCGCGTAGGAAAAGAGGACTTGGCGCAGATCTTCGTGGAGTTCTTTGAAATCTGCCAGCGTCGAAAAATTCTTCTGAAAACTTTTGATGCTCCGTAAGTCCAACGATTTTAGATCGGCGATCTTTTGAGCCATCGCCTCCTTGGCCTTCGGATTGGGAGCGGCGGCCGATTTGGCTTCCAGATCGCTGATAATCGGTTGGAGTTTGGCGGTGATTTCGGAGGTGAGCTTGGAAAAAAGCTTGGGGTTTTTCTCGTCCACCGCCCGTTCCGCCGACTGGATGGAACGCAAGAGCAGTCCGTAACGGTTCAAAAACGGCTCGCTGTATTGAAAAGCTTTCTGCGCTTCTTCGTCAACTCGTAAAATATCGGCTTTCCCGGGAAGATATTCCGGCTTGAGAGGGTCAAGTTCGCCGGATTTTCGCAGGCGGATAAAAGTCTTGACCGATTGTTTAAGGTCCTCTTCTTCATGTCCTCCCCACTGACTACTGTCAAAACGGACGATGTTTTTAAATAAATTAAGTAACGCCGGGGATTTAAGCAGAACCTCGGGGTCAAAATCCTCCCTAATCATTTCGGTACGGAACGATTCCAATTTTCGGGAAAGCTCGCTCATTCCTTTTTCTCCGCCGGACCGAACTCCCAATTCTCCGGCTTCCGCGGGAATACCGCCGGCATTGAGTTCCTTAATCAGGCGATAATTCTCCGCGGTCGCGAAATCGCCAAAAATCTCAGCGGTTTTATTGATCAGGCGATCCAGCGGAGGTTGATACGCGTTATTTACTCTAATCAAGTCATCAAATCGGTTACCGCCTATTGCCAATGATTCCAGCAAACGCCCGCCAAGCGGCCGATCTTTTGTTAAACCCGAGAATTTGTCCAGATTGTTCGCTACGGCATCGCCCCATCCTTCTTCAATCAGTTTGTCGGCAATGGCTGGGTTCAGATTGTGGAATTTGTCCAGATTGCGCGCTACGGCAAAGCCCTGTCCTTTTTCAATCAGTTTGTCGGCAATGGCCGAGTGGTCCAGATTGCGGAATTTGTCCAGATTGTCCGCTACGGCACCGCCCCATTTTTTTTCAATCAGTTTGTCGGCAATGGCCGAGTGGTCCAGATTGTGGAATTTGTCCAGATTGTCCGCTACGGCATCGCCCCATCCTTCTTCAATCAGTTTGTCGGCGACTCTATCATTTAACGTAGGCGGGATGTCGGGGAATTCATTGCCGAAGTCGGCATCAAAATCCAAAATTTTAGACACCAAAAGATCCACTTCTTTTTGTTGTTTGGTCCCTTCTTCAACGGAAGACACTGCTTTCTTCAACTCCGCCGCTTCCGGGTTGATTTCCCCCATCTTCATAAACTTATCTTAATATATCCACAGCCGAATTGCACACTAATTTAGGCGAGGCGTCTTCGCTTGTGCGTATGTTTCGCGCGCGTCCCAGCATGCTACCGACTTCCCGCGGACCTTCGAATCGGCCGCTCCCATATCTTAGGGCTGCGTCGGTCGGGATTGACAGAATCTGGTATATCTGCTATACTACCGATAGTTCCAAGTTTTGGCTTTTCCCATTTAAAAGGAGGGACAAATGCAGTTGTTTGTGTATCTGGTGATGGCCTTGGGCGCGGGGGTGTTCGTCGGTTTCAAGATCTGCCAGCTCCTCTCCAAGCGGAAAGAGCGCACGGAGTGCGCCGAGGAACTGACCGAGGGGACGTACAGCATTCTTACCAGCGCGCGGTACGGGGTCTACTATCTGTTACTGATGTCTCCCATCGATGGGAGAACCACGTTTCCGAAGATGTACCGGCATTACGGACCCCCGCCGGAAGGTCATGAATACTTGAGGGCGGTCTCCGTTAATGGCAAGATCGTTCTCAAGCCGATGGTGAATCGCGCCCTCGTTCCCATCAAAGCGTGAAAGGACGCCTTCTCAAACCTCGCTGCCACCAGCGAGGTTTTTTTATTGTTTGTCCAAGGAAATCCCCGACCTTATGGTCGGGGATTTCCCCGCCTTTGGCGGGATCCCGCCCGTGGCGGGAAATTTGGTTACAAACAATAAATCCCGCCGTTGGCGGGGTGAAGCTCCGGATATCCCGGGCACAAGCCCTGGGAGCTTCATTTGACTTAAGACTGTGATATGATTTAAGTGGTAATGTCCAAATAAATGAGAAAACTCCGTATTTTATTAACAGGCGGGGGAACTGGGGGGCACATCTATCCTATTGCCGCGGTGGCGCAGCAACTTCGCGTTTGGGTGGAAAAAAACGGCATTGAACCGGATTTGCGCTATTTCGGCGATCCGGGAGAATACCGAGCCGTTATTGAAAAAGCAAAAATCAGAATAGTAAAAATCGCGGCCAGTAAAATGCGCCGCTATTTCTCCTTTTTGAATTTTTTGGACTTCTTTAAATTCTTATTCGGTTTCTGCCAGGCGCTTTTCAAAATTTATTTTTTTATGCCGGATGCGGCTTTTTCCAAGGGGGGTCCCGGGTCTTTAGCGGTGGTTTTCGCCTGCCGCCTTTACCAAATTCCTCTGGTGGTTCACGAATCGGATGCCGTCCCGGGCTTAACCAACAAAATTTCCGCCCGACGGGCCAGAATAGTTGACCTCGCCTTTTTATCGGCCGCCCAATATTTGTCCTCCGGAGGAGGATCCGCCTTCGGCGGAAAAACCAAAGCGAAAGTGAATGTTGTGGGGAATCCGGTTCGAGAAGAGTTGGAAGCGGAAATACCCGTCGGACAGGCGAAAAGCTCTTTTGGATTTAATCCGCAAAGACCCCTCATCTTATTTCTGGGAGGTTCGCAAGGATCGAGTCGAATAAACGATTTTGTCATAGAGAATTTGGAATCCCTGCTCAATAAATATCAGATATTGCATCAAACGGGGAAAGATAAATTTCAGGAATATAAAATGCAGTACGATTTTATAACTGAAAATTTTCCGCCCCCCATAATCGCCAATTACAAATTCTTCGATTATTTGGATCAAAATTTCAACGAAGCCCTAAGCTCCGCTGATTTGGTGGTTTCTCGAGCGGGCGCCGGCGCTATTTTCGAAATCGCTTCCAAAGGAAAGCCGGCGATTTTAATTCCTTTTCCGGACGCCGCGGCAGATCATCAGAAAGAAAATGCTTACCGCTATGCCGAGGGCGGGGGAGCGGTAGTAATTGAAGAAGAGAATTTATTGCCAAGTATTTTTCTCTCGCAGGCGGAAAAGATATTGAATAATCCGGACGTGAAGGAAAAGATGATTGCCGGTGCCAAAGATTTCTACCAGCCGGGCGCCGCCGGCAGGATTGCCTCGCATATATTAGAGCTTTGGCAATCGTAGAAATCCCAAGCGCGAAATCATGAAAAATCCGAAGCACGAAATCCGAAGCATGAAACAAATTCCAATGACCAAAACCCAAAATAATAAACCCGTTTCGAATTTTGAAAATTTTCCGCCGAAGGCGGATCCGCCTCTGGCGGAGAATTTAGATATTGTTTCGAATTTCGATATTCGAATTTAGGATTTAAAAATAATGACTCCGCGTCCAAAACAACAAATAAGAGTTAGAATCGCCCCTTCACCGACGGGTTATTTGCACATAGGCACGGCGCGAACCGCGCTTTTTAACTGGCTTTTTGCCAAACAATACAACGGAAAATTTATTTTGCGCATTGAAGACACCGATCTCGAGCGTTCCGACCCTAAATACGAGAAAGATATTATAGAAAGTCTAAAATGGCTTGGTTTGGATTGGGATGAAGGGCCTCTCGCCCCGCAGAGCGGGGCTCAAGTTCAAAGTTCAAAGTTAAAAGTTAAAAGTTACGAAGGTGAATTTGGACCTTATAGACAATCAGAAAGATTAGATGTCTATGAAAAATATATTAAGCAGCTCTTAGATAAAAAGCTTGCCTATTATTGTTTTTGCTCAAAAGAGGACTTGGAAGCCGAGCGGCAGGCGATGCTTGCCCAAGGCTTTGCTCCAAAATATAACGGTAAGTGCAGGGCGCTTACTCAAGAAGAAGTAAAAAGTAAACTAGGAAACGGCGAAGGAAGCGTAATAAGATTTAAAGTTCCGGAAACCACGATCACTTTCAAAGATTTAATCCGAGGCGAAATCAGTTTTAACACTGCCCTTATCGGTGATATCGTGATCGCTAAAAGCCCGCGAGTGCCGCTTTATAACTTCGCGGTAGTAATAGACGATGTCGAAATGGAAATTTCCCATGTAATCCGGGGAGAAGACCACATTGCCAACACTCCCAAGCAGATCTTGATACAAAAGGCGTTGGGCTTTCACCAGCCGCATTACGCTCACTTGCCGCTCATTCTCGATTCCAACCGAAGCAAGATGTCTAAGCGGCATTCGGCCACTTCCATTCAGGAGTACAAAGATGCCGGTTATTTGCCGGAAGCGCTGGTGAATTTTTTGGCTTTATTGGGTTGGCATTCCGCGCCGCCTCCCATGGAGAAGGCCGAGGGCAAGCCCTTCGGCTCGGCTCAGGGCAAGCCCTTCGGCTCGGCTCAGGGCAAGCCCCCGGCAGAAAAAGAGATTTATTCACTCGCGGAGCTGGTAAAAGAATTCGATTTAGGCCGAGTTCAAAAAGCCGGAGCGGTTTTTAATATCGAAAAACTGGATTGGCTCAACGCTCAATATATTAAAAATCTTAGCGATGAGGACTTGGCGAAAAAACTTAACCTTGCCCCGGTGGAGCACAATCTTAAAATTATTGCTTTCACCAAAGAGCGGATGAAAAAATTGACAGACTTTAAAATGCTGGCCGGTTTCTTTTTTGAATTGCCGGAGTATTCAGCCGGTTTGCTTGCTTGGAAAGACGCTCCGGCGTCAGCCACTTTAGAAAATTTAAAAGCGGCGGAAAAGTTATTATCTGATTTAGCGGAAGAACAGTTCTCCAAATCCGATTTGGAGAGTTTGCTAATGCCGGTTGCCGAAGAACGGGGCAGAGGAGAAGTCCTGTGGCCGCTCCGCGCCGCTCTTTCCGGTTCCGAGGCCTCGCCGGGGCCGTTTGAAATTATGGACGCGTTGGGGAAAAAGGAAACTCTTCGGCGACTGAAAGTCGCCGAAGAGAAGCTAGTAGCCAGAATCTAGAATTATGAAGTTTTTTAAAATCGCGCTTCTTTTGCTTCTAGCTTCTAGATTCTATACTCTAGATTCTCGCGCTTTGGCGGCTACCCCCGAAGAGCTTCGCCAAGCCATCGAAGAAAAAGCTCAGCGACTGCAGGAGGTGAATGAACAAATCCAAGCCACTCAAAAGCAGCTAAATACCGTCCAGCAGCAAAAAAGTTCTTTGCAGAAAGAATTAAAAAGCATTGATTACAGCATAAATCAACTCAACCTGGGCATTAAGTCCAGCCAGATTAATGTTGAAAAACTGAATCTGGAACTGCAGGAGGTTCAAAATGACATCAACGAAATAAGATCCTCGGTCAGTAATAAAAGACTGGCTATTATCAAGCTTCTGCGCGCGCTTTATGAAAATGATCGGGGCGGCCTTTTGGTCAGCCTGTTGAAGAATCAGAGCTTGGCGGCCGGTCTTCTGGAAAGCGAAAGCATCGCCAACCTTAACAGCGGATTGTCGATCGAGCTGGAGAATTTAAAATCTTTAAATCAGCAATTAGACCAGAAGTTTCAAATCACTTCCGATAAAAAGGGGAGAGTCGAGACGGAAAATAAAAATTTGAAAAACCGGCGGGAGATTGTGGGGGAGCAAAAGTCCGAAAGACAGAATCTTTTAAGCCAGACAAAAAACACCGAGAAGGCCTTCGCTTCTTTAATGGATAATTTAGAAAAGCGTCAGGCGGAAATTTCCGCCGAAGTGGAAGCGATCGAAAAAGAACTGCGCTCCAAAATTGACCCGTCGCTTCTGCCGATTCCGCGTCCCGGCGTTTTGAGTTGGCCATTGACCGGTATTTTGTCTCAAGGATACGGCAATACCGAATTCGCCAAAAATGGTTATCGCGGGAAATTTCACAATGGCATAGATATCGCCGCTCCTTTGGGGACGGAAATAGCGGCCGCCGAAAATGGCAAGGTGGTTGCGACCGGCGACCAAGATCAATACTGTCGGCGGGGCGCTTACGGAAAGTTTATCGTCATTGAACACGAAAATAATTTGACTACTCTCTACGCCCACCTTTCCAGAATCGTAGTACAAAAAGGCGATGTAGTAAGCAGGGGGCAGTTGATTGGTTACGTTGGCCGTACCGGTTACGCTACCGGACCGCATCTTCACTTAACAGTGTACGCAAGTCCTACGTTTTATATGGGAGCGAGCCGTACTTGCGGAACGATGCCGCTCGGCGGTTATCTGAATCCAATAGATTACTTAGAATCTAGAAAAATTTAGGAAGTCCGACTTCCTAAACTTCCTAAATTATATTGTGCTAAACTTAAAAGTAAGAGTATGCCTAATTTCCCGTCGATTTTAGTACAACTTTGGGAAGCGCTTGCAAAAATTGTTGACAAACTCACTGTTTGGCTTACCGCGGCGGCGCATTTATTTTGGGCCATATTGGTTTGGTTTTTTGAAAAATTTGTAAATTTGGCGCAGTATATCGCGGACAAAATCTAAGTTGGGCAAATGCTCTTCGTCATTGCGAGCGCGGATATTTTGACACGTCAAAATATCCGCCGAAGCAATCTTACATAAATTTTTGTAAGATCGCCACAGCGGATTCGCGATGACGGAAATTTGAGTGGAAATAAAAAGCCCCACGACGTATGTCGTGGGGCTTTGCGGTCAGCTGACTTGGAACCAAAGGGAGTTGTACGTCTCTTTTTCCCAGACCGGCGCTTGAGAGAGCTCATCGGAATCGCGCGGAGGGAGGACGAACTTGCCTTGCATCATTTTCCAGTTCGACAGTATTTCTTCTCTCGTCTCCCTTTCCGTCAGTTTGTCGAGCTGAGCCTCCATCTTTTTTCTGTCGTATTCTCGGCCGTCCTTCTCGTCTTTCCGACGAGTCCCGTGGTGCCCGCCGATAATCCTTCGGCGCCCTCCCGATCGGATCGTTTCTCGCATAGCCATTCTCCAAAAGGTTCTAAAGCCATTATAGCATACAATCTTGGACTTGACAAGGGGGAGATTTCTAAGATATCTGGTAAATTTTATGTATGACAAGATGTTATAATAATAGGAATGGCAAAACCTTACTTATCTGTCATTATTCCCGCCTACAACGAAGCCAAGAGATTACCCCTAACCCTTATCGATGTTGATAGGCATCTTTCGGAGCAAGAGTATTCTTATGAAATTATTGTTGTAAACGACGGCTCGAAAGACGCTACCGCGGAGGTTGTCCGTCGCTTTCAATCGTTGATAGAAAATCTCAAATTAATTGATAATCCGCAAAATCGCGGAAAGGGAGCCGCGGTTCGGGATGGAATGCTCGCCGCCAAAGGAAACTGGCGGGTGTTTATGGACGCGAATAATTCCACCTCAATAGTAGAATTCAATAAAATGATGCCTTATTTCTCCTCCGGAGGAAACGAGAATTATGAAATAATAATTGGCTCGCGAGCCGTAAGAGGCGCTAAATTAAATCCGCCGCAGTTGATTCATAAACAAATCGCCGGTAAATTGGGCAACCTTTTCATACAGCTTATTTTATTGCGTGGAATTTGGGATACCCAATGCGGATTTAAATGTTTTTCCGAAGAAGCCGTTAAGAGAATCTTTTCCCTCATCAAGATTAATGGGTGGGGATTTAACATAGAAGCTCTGGCGCTAGCAAAAGCTCTAGGCTACCGGATAAAAGAAATGCCGGTTTATTGGGCGAATGATCCCCGCAGCTACGTGAACTTTAAATCTTATTTGCAAGTTTTGTGGGAAGCAGTGAAAATTAAGTGGTGGCTCCGGCGGGATGTTTATAAAATTAAAAATTAAAAATGCAGAAAGCAAAATTTTTGATATTTGATTTTTAATATTTAATTCAATATACTTTACTTTTATGGATTACTATTTAACCTCGGAACGTTTAGAGGAGCTTAAAAAGGAACTCGCTGAATTAAAAACCGTTCGTCGCGCGGAAGTGGCGGAGCGTTTGAAGCGCGCCAAAGAGTTGGGCGATCTTTCCGAAAATGCCGAATATATGGAAGCGAGAGAAGAACAAAATCAGGTAGAAACCCGGATTGTTGAGCTGGAGGAAATGACTAAAAACGCCGCCGTAATTAAACACACCAATGGCGGCAAGGTACAAATCGGTTCCACTATCGATTCAGAGAACGACGGCCGAAAAATGACCTTTACGATAGTCGGTCCCAATGAAGCTGATCCGGGAGCCGGAAAAATTTCCAACGAATCCCCGTTGGGCAAGGTTTTTTTGGATAAAAAATCTGGCGACACCGTTAAAGTCAAAACGCCCGCTGGAGAAGCCACCTACAAGATTTTAAGCATAAAATAAGAGTCTGTATGCTAGAAGATATCCGCAAGGAACGGCTGAAGAAGAAAGAAGAGCTCGAAAAACTCGGTTATGATGTTTATCCCGCTCGCGTGGAGCGCACTCATTTAATTTCTGAAGCATTAAAATCTTTTAATGCTTTATCAAAGCAAAAGAAAAAAATATCGGTTGTCGGACGGGTAATGGGTTTGCGGATTCAGGGCGGGTTGGGGTTTGCCGATTTGCGTGACGGAAGCGAGGGAAAACTGCAGGCAGTTCTGAAAAAGGATAATTTAAAAGACTTCGCGGTTTTGAAAAATAACCTCGATATCGGCGACTTTTTAGAAGTGAGCGGCGCGCTTTTTAAGACCCAAAAGGGCGAGAAAAGTATTGAGGCAAAAAACGCCCGGATTATCGTGAAAACTTTACTTCCGCTTCCGTCGGTTTGGCATGGCTTGCAGGACGTTGAGGAGCGTTTCCGTAAACGCTATTTGGACCTATTGTTGAATCCCGAAGTAAAAGAAAAACTGATAACCCGATCGAAAATTGTGGAGTATCTGCGTTCCGCGCTTGCCGAAGAAGGATTTTTAGAAGTGGAAACGCCGATGCTTCAGCCGATTCCCGGCGGAGCAAAAGCTCGGCCGTTCGTTACGCATCACAACGCATTGGACGTGGACTTTTATTTGCGAATCGCGCCGGAACTTTATTTAAAAAGATTGCTGGTTGGGGGATTGGAAAAAGTTTTTGAAATCGGCCGGAATTTCCGCAATGAAGGGATAGACCGCGACCACAATCCGGAATTTACAATGATGGAAATGTACTGGGCTTATCAGGACTACAAAGATTTGATGAAATTCGCGGAAAAATTGTTAAAAAAATGGATTCCCTCCTTCGCTAAAGCTACGGAGGGCAGGCCCGGAAAGTGGTCAACCGCGACTTTTGCGGATATTTTTAAAAAATTAAGCGGCAAGGAATATAAAACTGTCAAAGCGGATGAATTAGACGACGTTTTCAAAAAAGAAGTCCGGCCAAAGATTACCGAACCGACTTTTGTTGTTGATTATCCGGCATCCATGATGGCGCTCGCGAAACTAAAAAAGGACGACCCGGCGTTAACAGAAAGCTTCCAGCTGATAGTCAATGGAGTGGAGATTATCAAGGGATTTTCGGAATTAAATGACTCGGTTTTCCAGCGGGCTCAAATGGAACAGCAAGACAAAGAATACCGGGCTGGCAATCCGGAAGCTTCCCGTTTGGATGAAGATTTTTTGGAAGCAGTGGAATACGGCATGCCTCCGGCCGCGGGCCTTGGACTAGGGATTGATCGTTTAGTGGCGTTAGTTACTAAAAGCCACAGCGTAAAAGAAATAATTGCTTTCCCCACTCTACGGCCCAGGGAATAAGTTTGCTATAATCAATGTAATGAAAACAGTAATGGTTTTTGGAGTGTTCGACGGTCTGCACGAAGGTCATCGGGCAATGTTAAAAGAGGCAAAAAAATACGGCGATTATCTCATAGTCGCTGTTGCCCAAAATCATATCGTTCAGCATTTGAAAGGGCATTTGCCGAAATTAGATTTGGTTGAACGGATGGAACATCTTCAAGCCGAAGATTATGTTGATGAAGTGGTGATCGGCGATAAAGATCTTGGCGCCTGGGAAGTTGTAAAAAAATACCAACCAAACGTTATTGCTTGCGGGTATGATCAGAATCAGCTCAAGGAAGACTTGGAAAAGCATCTGGATAAATTGGGTTATCAACCGCGGATCGTCGCGTTGAAATCCTTTGAGCCGAACAAATATCACAGCAGCAAGCTCGATAAATAAAAGCTTATGCTCGATGTAAATCTTATCCGTAAAGATCCGGAGGCAATCAAAAAGGGGATTGCGGCCAAAAATGTTGACCCCGCGTTAGTGGATCGGTTTTTGGATTTGGACGGCAAATGGCGGGAGTTGGTTCAAAAAGTTGATGGAGTGAGAGCCGCGCTAAATTCCTTGAGCAAAGAGCGGAAAATTGACGAAGCAAAAGTCGTTAAACAGCAATTAAAAGATTTAGAGAAAGATTTGCCGGACTTGGAAAATAATCGAATGACGGCGCTAACGGCGCTTCCCAATCCGCCATTGCTCGATGTTCCGGTTGGTAAGGACGAAACCGCCAATGTTGTTTTGCGCGAGGTTGGCAAAAAGCCGCAATTTAATTTTCCCGCGAAAGATTACATAGAGCTTGGCCAAAGATTAGATTTAATTGATACCGAAAGGGCCGGAAAAGTTTCCGGCAGTCGATTTGGATATATCAAAAGAGAAGCGGCTTTGTTGGAATTCGCGTTGGTAAAATTAGCCACCGATTTAGTAACCAGCGAAAAAGAACTAAAAAAAATTATTAAGGCCCAAAAGCTTTCCATTGCCCCGACACCTTTTATTCCGATCATCCCGCCGGTTTTGATTAAGCCGGAATCCATGAAGGCGATGGGATATGCAGAAAGAGGGGGCGACGAAATTTATTTCATTGAGAAAGACCAGCTTTATCTCGTTGGTACATCCGAACAATCCATCGGGCCGATGCATATGGGCGAAACTTTTGAGAAAAAGAATTTGCCCGTTCGTTATCTTGGCTTTTCGAGTTGTTTTAGACGCGAAGCCGGATCTTATGGAAAAGATACAAAAGGAATTTTGCGCGTCCATCAATTTGATAAGCTGGAGATGTTTACTATTTGCGCTCCGGAAAATTCCGTTGAAGAGCATAAGCTTTTATTGGCGATTGAAGAGAAATTAATGCAGCTTTTGGAGCTTCCTTATCATGTTTTAAGCATCTGTTCCGGCGATTTAGGCGATCCGGCGGCGGCAAAATACGATATTGAAGCCTGGCTTCCCGCTCAGAATGAAGGAAGGGGGCAGTATCGGGAGACTCATTCAACTTCCAATACAACCGATTACCAGGCGCGGCGGCTTAACATCAAACATCGAACATCAAACACTGAACATTCAACAGAATACGTGCACATGCTCAACGGCACCGCTTTCGCGATTGGCAGAATGTTAATCGCGATTTTAGAAAATTACCAAACCAAATCCGGTTCAATAAAAATTCCGAAAATTTTAAGGAGATACTCCGGATTAAAAGAAATAAAAAGATAATTAGAAATCGCTCCGATGGATATCGGAGCGATTTAATAGAGCAGATGATAGCTCGCTATAATCGCAAGAGCTGCGATCGCGTTGGAAGCGCAATGGAAGGCTATCGGGTATAGAAGCGAGCCGGTGCGGATCGTCAAATATCCCCAAACAAAACCGAATCCCAAAACGGCCACCGGGTAATATTTGTGTCCCGCCACGTAGAAAAAGTTCAAGGCAATCATTGCCGCTATAGCCAAAGAATAGCCGGCATATTTAATAACTTTTTCGCGTTTAACCAGCCAATCTTGTTTGCGAAGCCAGTTCGTAGCGAGAATAATCAATAACACCAACCCTCGATAATTTACTTCTTCATGAACCAGATCGTATATAACTAATTCAAAAATACCCTTGACTGTGTTGAGATCGTATAATTGGTAAGCCGATTTAAGATTTTTAGGAAAACCGGAAAACTGATTATTAAAAGTTAAATAAATAAGCACTCCCAAAGCAATCGGCATCATGAAAAGTATGCCAGTGATTGTAGGATGAAACTCCCGAATCGGACGTAGCAACTTCATATTTCACCTGCGTCAAAGAACTCCTATAATTTATCAATTATTTGCAAAATTTGCAACTATGTTTTAAGTTTTAATCAGTTCATTGAGGGGTATTTCATATGAGGAACACAAAATGGCTTTTGAATGCCATAGACAGCCGTTTAGCGATAATTTGGGCAGTTTCTCTTGCGATTTTTGGGTTTCTAGATATGCTGTCTACTTATGCCGCAATTAGCCCATCCGTTGTTGAAAATAATTTTATTCTGAATTGGGGGATAGAAACTTTTGGGCCGGTGATTGGTATATTTATTCTCGGCGGCATAATAAAATTAGCTAGCATCGTTTTTTTCTTTTTTGCATTTTGTGTTTGTTTTAAGATCGCCGGTTCTATAACCCATTCGGTAACTAAGCAGGCAATGCGCGGATTCTTATTCGGGGCTATGTTTATTCCGCATTTCATGAATCTCGTCGTAGTATCAGGTAATTTGAAAATTGCAGGAATAATCTAAAAGCCGCTTCCCAAAAGCGGTTTTTTGTTGTAAAATTAAGACAAAACAAATGAGCAATGCTAATTTTAAGAAGACATGGATAGAAATCGGCCAGAAGGCCATTCAGAGCAATTTTAAGGCTATAAAACCGCTTTTACAGCCCAAGACAAAGCTTTGGGCGGTAGTTAAGTCTAATGCCTACGGACATGGGCTTTCTTTATTTTCCAAGATCGCCGATCAGATTGGGGTGGACGGATTTTGCGTGGATAGCGTCGTTGAAGGAGTTAAATTGCGGGAAGAAGGAATTAAAAAGCCAATCCTAGTTTTGGGGCCCACTTTTAAAAATCTTCTAAAAGACGCAGAGGAAAATAAAATTACCATTACGGTTTCCAGCTTTGATGGCTTGGAAGAAATTGCGAAATCGAAATATAAGCCGGAATTTCATTTAAAAATTGATACCGGAATGCACCGGCAAGGATTTTACGTTGAAGAGCTTAAGAAAGTTCTTCAACGAGTATCAAGTATCCATGCCTACCGGCAGGCAGGCAAGTATCAAGTATCAAGTATTTTGACGGGAGTTTATACGCATTTTGCTTCAGCCAAGGATGTAAATTACCCGACTTTTACAGAACAGCAATTCGCAGAGTTTCAAAAAGCTGTAAAAGTTTTAGAAAAATCGGGATTCAAGAATTTAATTAAACATGCCGCGGCTACCGGAGGCGCCCTGATTAATCCAAAATATCATTTAGACGCGGTTCGGATTGGAATTGGTTTTTACGGGCTCTATCCTTCTATGGAGCTTGCCATTCAACTGCCGAAAATTAACTTAAAACCGATTTTATCTTGGCACGCGCTAGTGAGTGAAATAAAGAATCTCAAACCCGGCGATTATGTTGGTTATGACCTTATCGAAAGAGTAAATAAAGCGACAAAAATGGCGGTTATACCGATTGGTTATTGGCATGGCTATCCTCGCGCGCTCTCCGGCATTGGAGAGGTTTTAATTGGCGGTAAAAAAGCGCGGCTCTTGGGCCGGGTCTCGATGGATATGATCGTTGTTGATATAACCGGAATTAAATGCCGTCGCGGCAGTAAAGCGACGCTTATCGGCAAACAAGGCAGTTCCGAAATAACCGCTTATGACGTAGCTCGTCAATTGGGGGCCAGTTATTATGAGCTTTTAACGCGTATTAATCCTCTTATTGAGCGCATTGTTAAGTAATGAGCGAACTATTGGTTTCCAAAGCCCAGCATCAGCGACGCTATCGCAATTTAAGAATAAAAATTTATTTATGGGCTGGGTTGGTTTTATTGGCCGCGATTCTAACCGTTTATTCCATCTTCAAACTGCCGTTTTTGCAAATTCAAAAAATTGAAATTTCCGGTCGGATTGATCTGGAGGCACTTCAAGCGGAAGTTTTTAAAAACAAGCTGGCGCAATTTCTCGGCATAGACAATTTTTTGTCTTGGCCAAAAGAGATCGGCGGCGTTTTGATAGAAAAAGATTATTTTACCGGCACGCTGAAAGGAATTACCGATTCGCCGGAAAGATTTATCATTTGGTGTCCTTCGGCGGGCTCAGGACAAGCTCCTTCGGGGGCTTCAGAATGTTATTGGGTAAATCGTAGTGGAATAGCGGTAGAAACTGCCCCCGATACGGAGGGGTCCGCCATTCCCAAGGTCAAAGATTCGCGCGAAACGGCTTTGCTTGAGGGAAAACACGTTTTAAGTAAAAACTTGTTTAGCAATCTAGCGAAGATCATAGATGGCTTTGCTAAATTACCGGTAAGCATCGCGGATTTTAATTTTGACGACCGACTGCAAGAACTTACCGCGAATGGCGCGAGAGGCGAGAGGATTATTTTCAGCTTGCGGTTCGCGCCCTCCGAAAGGGCCTTCAGCTATCTCAAAGATTTAATTTCATCGGGTAAATTACGCGCTTCCGAATACGTGGACTTAACCGTGGAGAACAGGATTTATTTAAAATCTCGTTGAATAACACCCCTAATTCTCACGAATTAGGGGTGTTATTCAATTGGCTGTTCGAGTTTATAGATAAAAATTGAAGTCCCGGCGCGGTCGTAGAATTTATATGGCTCGGTGAGCCATTGGTATTCGTCTTCCGGGTTTCGAACAAAACCTTTTACTGCCGCGCCTTTAGCGATCTGTATGGTGTTCGCGGAAACCGCCAACCACTTAATTCCTTCATTTAGCGGGTTGCCTCTGGCCGACCACCATGGTTCGACTCTGCTCACCACAGGTGGTTCGACTCTGCTCACCACAGGTGGTTCGACACGGCTCACCGCAAGTTTTTCCGCGCGATCACCCAGATAGTATTTCGGATTTCCTCCGCCGAAGTAATCAACCGCGATTCTATCTATGTCATTGTCATGGTCATCGTCATTGTTAGCTTGCTCGATATATTGAGCAAGCCTTTTCAGATCCTGCCCCCAATCATAGTTGGAATCCGTTACCAGTTGGTAGCCATTTTTGGCGCCGCCGCTTAAAAAATTAAAATAAGAAAGAAAATGCGGCGCGGTGATCGCGGCGGAAAGGAAATACCAGATTATCAGAAGCGCCAAGATCGCTGTTTTCGCTGAAACACTCCAAAATTCCCTGTAAACAACGAAAATTTTAATAACCATGTTGCGGGTAGTTTCCAGATTTTTAATGCTAAACCATTTTCGGATTGCCCCGGCGGTTAAAATATAAATAAAAGGAAGGGTGGGCAGGATATGGCGCACTCCAATATTTAAGTTGCTGGTTATACTGGCGGCCCAGTATATTATTACAAATACCAGCAATGCAAATTCAGCGAAATTAGTGGTAAGATAATCCAGAAATTTTCTGGACCTTCCAAAAACTACTCCCGGCGCGGCTTTTATAACACTCCAAGAAGAAAATAGAAAAGCGATCAAGATCAGAACCAATGAAGCCGGCGGCTCTTTCCACAAAAATGTCAGCGGGAAATAAGCGGGCGATCCGATATTAGAAACTTCTCCAAGAAAATAAAGAGTATTCCCGCCGGCAGAACGTTGGAAAACCATAATTAACCCCAAGACATATTCGGCTGCTGCTCGCAAAACAGGAACTCCGGCCAGCCAAACCATAAAATCTTTTAACCATAGGAAGCGCAAATCGCCTGTGGTGAGCGATGTCGAACCACTTAAAATATACTCGGTATCGGCTATTTGTTTTTCGATGGGATAGTTTATGGTGAATAAGAAATAAACGGCAAAGACCGCGCCAAAACCAATCAGGAATACCAAAAAGACCGAACGCAAATATCGGTAAACCCTGATAAAAAATCTCCGTAAGTATCCTTTGGCCGGATCGGTGGTGGACCAATCGCGAACAACGCTTACCGAATAGAATAGCGCTATTAAAATCAGAAAGTAGGGGATTAATAAAAAAGCGGAAAATTTAACGAGCTGGGCGAATCCAAAAGCAAGTCCGGCTATAAAGAGCCCCCCTCTTGATGGCCGGGAAAGATAATTCAAAAAAGCCCAAGTTGCCAATAATATTCCCAGCGCCGATCCGACATCAGTAGTTACATAATGGCCGTGAGCCAGAATGGTCGGCGAAAAGGCGGTTAAGAAAGTCGGCAAAAGAGCCCACCACCGTCCCATTAATTCTTTGGAAAAAAAATAAACGGCAATTATTAAAATTAGTGTTAACGCAATCGGCCCGAGGCGTGCCGATCTGATGATCTTATCCGGATCGTTGCCGGACTCGTATAAAAATTGCGTACCCACTGTCCATTGGCCGTTAACGTCTTTCTGCCAAGCAAGACTGCCGAGCGGAAAATTCAATTCTTGTCCTCCGGCGGAAAACAAAAGCGGCAAAGCGGCAATGGCTTTCACCAACGGCGGGTGTTCCGGGTTAAGACGGTAATCAAGATAGCGGACGTAGCCATAGCCAGCCGGAATATGGGCCAGTTCGTCAACAATGGCGGAATCTCCGTTGCTTGCGTTGAGCATAAAGGCGGCCGAGACAATGACCATAACCGTGACCAGCGACCACCGGAAAAAATCAATTAACTTTGCCAGCATACCCTTATTATACTTCTTGTTATTGTTGTCGTCATTTGTCATAGTCAATTTGTGATTTTCAGATTCCCCAAAGACGATAAAAATTTCCGCTGGACCCAGCATATTAAAGACAAGATGCTTTTTTATCGAATTTCGGAACAGAAAATAAAAACAATTTTGAAGTCGCAGGATCGGAGAGAGGAGGGGATTGCTTTGAACACAGTGGCGGTGATGAAAAGAAACGATACGCCCAAGCGCAAGGAAGAAATATGGGTGATGTACGCCGATTTCAAAAACCCTAAACCCATGCCTACCCATGCCTACCGGCAGGCAGGCGGCAGGCGGGCCTATACCCTAAACCCTATTGGTTCAAAAATAATGATCAGCGCGTGGCGCTATCCGGGCAAAAGCAAGCCGGGGAAAGAAATTCCTATTCCGGACGATATCTTAAACGAAATCCAAAAAACTTGGTTTGAATAAATCCCTATGAACAAAAAAGCCTACTGTGACATGTCACAGTAGGCAGCGTTTGTTATAGGTTTTTTGTTAGAACTTCTTTGGCGATCAAGAGAAGCTGGACTTCGCTTGTGCCTTCGAAAATTCGGTTGACTCGACTATCACGGAAAATGCGGGCGATTTTATAATCTTCAATGTAGCCAGAGCCGCCATGTAGCTGTAAAGCCAAATCTACAGCTTTGTCTAGAAGTTCAGCGGACATGTATTTTACGATGGCCGCTTCTTTGCGAATATCTTTTTGGCCAGATTCGAAAAGGTTAGCCGTGCTATAGACGAGACTTTCTATCGTATAACGGATAGCTTCGATCTGTCCAAGTTTTTCCAAGGTCAGTTCGTGCATATATAGCGGTACATTACCGATTTGCCTATCCTTGGAAAAGCGCAACACTTCTTCCAATGCCGCCCTTACAGCGCCTAAACATCCCGCGCCCAAGCTAATCCGCGATTGATTAAAAACATTCATCGCGATTTTAAAGCCTTGGCCCGCTTCGCCCAGAAGATTGGCATCCGGCACGAGGACATTTTCCATTGTGAAAGCGCTTGTGCAAGATCCGTGCAAGCCGATTTTTTCTTCATTGGCTTTAGTGATGGCAAAACCGGAGCTTTCGGTATCAACAACGAACATCGCTTGTGTGCGGTTATTGCCGCTGGGACCTGTCTGGGCAAGAACTATGATGAAATTAGCAATGGCGCCATTAGTAATAAATTGCTTACTGCCATTCAAGAGCCAGCCGCCTTCAGTTTTCTTGGCGGTGGTTTTAATGTTGGCCAAATCCGATCCGACAGACGGTTCGGTAGTGGCATAAGCGCCGATTTTTTCACCCTTGATGCCCGGAACGAGATAGCGTTGTTTTTGATCTTCAGTGCCGAAAAGATAAATTGACTTGCAGGCAAGACTAACATGGGCGCCGACTGTCACCGCCGTAGATCCGTGGATACGGCTCAATTCTTCCATCAATACGCAGAATCCAGACAGGCCGGCTCCCGCGCCGCCATATTTTTCATCAAAAGGAATTCCATAAAGACCCAGCTCGGCCATTTTCCGCAGCACTTCAGGAAATATCTTGCCCTCTTTTTCCATTTGAGCAACGTGCGGTTTAATTTCCTTAACTGCAAAATCTCTAATCATAGATCGCAGCAATTCCAGGGTTTCCTTGTCCACCTGCATATTGACTCCTTCAAATAACTGCTATCAAAATACAACTTTTTAAAATAATTTGCAATCAGCTTGTCAAAATATTATTATGAGGCCAATGAAACTATCCATCGGAATAGTAGGGCTCCCAAACGTCGGTAAATCCACCCTATTTAAAATCCTCACTAAAAATGAGGTGAATATCGCTAATTATCCTTTTTGCACCATTGATCCGAATATAGGCATTGTGACCGTTCCTGATGAGCGACTGGATAAGCTTGCTCAAATGAGTAAGTCGGCAAAAAAAATTCCGGCGATAGTGGAATTTTATGATATCGCCGGGTTGGTTAAGGGCGCGAATAAAGGCGAGGGTTTAGGAAATCAATTTCTGTCACACATCCGCGAAACGAACGCAATCGTCATGGTTTTGCGGGTTTTCCAAAGTTCGGAAATTATCCACGTAGAAAATTCCGTGGATCCATTGCGCGATTTGGAAATTATCAATACCGAACTTGCGTTAAAAGACTTGGATTCTATCGAAAAAGCAATCAAGAGACTGGAAGGGGAAGCGAAGAAGGGGGATAAGGAATCGGTAAAAACGTTGGAGGGAATTAAAATAATTAAACCAATTTTGGAATCCGGCAAACCAATCAACACAGAAATTCATTCCAACATTCTGCAGAATGTTGGAATGAAGGAATTGAATTTGTTGATGGGTAAAAAACAAATTTATCTTTTAAACGGAAAACCGGAAGATGTTTCCGAAGAATTGAAAAAGAAAATTGCGGAGCTCGGCGCGAGTTATGTTATCGCTGACCTTTCCAGCGCGAGCGAAGTTCCAGAATTGGTTAAAAAAGCTTATGAGGTGCTTGGTTTAATTAGCTTTTTTACCACTGGCGAGGATGAAAGTCGCGCTTGGACTATCAAAAAAGGCGCTAAAGCTCCGGAAGCGGCCGGAGCGATCCATACCGATTTTGAAAAAAAATTCATTCGCGCGGAAGTAGTCAATTGGCAAAAATTGCTAGAGGCCCATTCGGCCCTTCGGGGCGCCTCAGGACAAGCAAGCTCAGGGCAAGCCGGTTGGTCCGCCGCCAAACAAAAAGGATGGCTGCGTTTAGAAGGAAAAGAATACGTTGTCCAAGATGGCGACGTCTTGGAAATAAGACACGGATAAGCTGGTTTGCTATACTTTAAGGTATGGCAGAACCAATGCAGCCGAAATTTGCCGCCCCCGCTGGGGGCGAGCCTCGCCCGGAAGCTGGGCGGGAACACGTCGCCTTAGAGCAGGACATTGAACGTTTGTCGGCGGAAATAAAAGAAAGGGGACTGGCGGAAAAGGGCAAGGAAGGAGTAAAAACCGTAGTAAAAGACCAGACCGCGCCGGAGATGCCAATCGGGCCGTCCGGCCGCCCGGAATTACCGACTGCTCCACCGCCGCTTAACCCGGCCTTGCCTAACTACCTCCAAAACGAGCCGGCCCAAGTGAAGCTCAAAGTGGAAAAACTTTTGGATCTTGCTTTCCATCAAGGAATAAAAAGAGCGGCGGCTGAAGCTCGCGAAAGCGGCCCGATCATTTTGGACGCTTTCCACGATGCCCTTACCGACAAAATTTATAACGAGCTTAAACAAAAAGGACTGCTCTAAAAAATTTTTAATTCCCGAATGTTAACAGCACTACTTATATCGTTTGGCGTTCCGCTTTTAGTAATTGCCGTTGCCGTTATTATTTATTTTGCCATTCGAGCGGCGAGGAAAAGATTTTTGGATCTTTTAAAATTGCGGTTGCTTTCAATCCGATTGCCGCAAAACATTGGTAACCCTTCGACTGGCTCAGGGCAGGGAAAAAATCCGCTTGAAGAAATAAATCTCTCCAGCCAGCTTTTCAGCATTCTTGCCAATCTTAAAGTTCCGTTCTCGCTTGAAACCGCGGTCCATAATATCGGCGAAGACATACACTTTTATGTGGCGGTGCCGGAATCGTCGGTGGAATTCGCGAGTCGCCAGATTCAAGGTCTTTGGGCGGAAGCACAAGTTCAGAAAGTTGATGATTATACGATTTTCAATTCAGAGGGCGCGGTTCGGGGGGCTTATTTAAAACAAAAACAAAATTATTCCCTACCCATTCGTACCTATGCGGAAGCCAGCCTAGATACCTTTTTGCCGCTTCTCAACACCTTTTCTAAGGCAGAGATGGCCGGTGAAGGAATTGCTATTCAGCTTTTAGTGAGGCCCGCGCCTTCTTCGGCGGCAAAAATCATTTCCAAAACCATCTCCAATTTACGGGAGGGTAAAAAATCCAGTAATCTTTCCGGTTTAGATTTTTTAAAAAGTTTGGCAATGGCTCCGGTCGCTTCGCCTGAATGGAATAAAGAAAAAGACAAAGCGCCGAAACCGGCGGTTGTTGATGAAGAACTGCTGAAGTTAATCACCCAAAAAATTTCCAAGCCGATTTTTGATGTAAATATTCGGTTGATTGCTTCGGCTATGTCGCCTTATCGCGCCGAGGAACTTCTTTATAGCATGACCGGTTCCTTCAATCAGTTCGCCGCTCCTAACCATAATGAGTTTAAAGTAATTGAGCCGCGCAATCCCAAAAAACTTATCTTTGATTTTGTTTTTCGGGAATTCGATAATTCGCAATCAATGATTTTAGGATCGGATGAGCTGGCAAGCGTTTGGCATTTGCCAACCGCTATTACCGATATTCCCAAAATAAAATGGGTAAAATCCAAGGAAGCGCCGCCACCCTCCATTCTGCCGGATAAAGGCGTTCTTATCGGCGAAAGCATTTTTCGGGGCGAGCGGAAGCCGGTTCGGATTACCGACGAAGACAGGCGCCGCCACGTTTATATCATTGGTCAAACCGGCACCGGAAAAACCACCCTCATCACCGGTATGGCGGTTGCCGATATTGAAGCAGGCAAGGGGGTTGCGGTCATTGACCCGCATGGCGATCTGATTGACGTTATTTTGCAAAATATTCCCAAAAATCGGGCAAAGGACGTGATTATTTTTAACCCCGGCGATCCATCAAAACCTCTGGGACTCAATATGATTGAATACGATCCTAATCGGCCGGAAGAAAAAACGTTTATTGTAAATGAAATGCAGGGAATTTTTAACAAACTTTTTACTGCCGAGACGATGGGGCCGATGTTTGAGCAGTATATGAGGAATGCTCTGCTTCTTTTAATGGACGATCCGAATGAGCACGCGACTTTAATGGAAGTTCAACGGGTTTTTGTCGATGCCGAATTTCGAAATCGTCTTTTAGAAAAGGCCAAGAATCCGACGGTTGTGGATTTTTGGACCAAAGAAGCAACCAAGGCCGGAGGCGAAGCTTCTTTGGCCAATATGACCCCTTATATAACTTCAAAATTCAACAATTTTACTTCCAATGATTTTATTCGCCCGATTATTGGCCAACCGACCTCTGCTTTTAATTTCAGGAAGGTGATGGATGAGGGCAAAATACTTTTAGTTAATCTGGCAAAGGGCAAGATAGGGGACATTAACGCGAATTTACTGGGCATGATTCTGGTGGGAAAAATTTTAATGGCGGCTCTTTCTCGGGTGGATATCCCGCAGGAACAGCGCAAAGACTTTAATCTTTACATAGACGAGTTTCAAAATTTCACCACTGATTCGATCGCCACTATCTTGTCGGAGGCAAGAAAGTACCGCCTGGATCTCGTTATCGCTCACCAGTTTATCGGCCAATTGGAGGAAAAAATCCGCAATGCCGTTTTTGGAAACGTGGGGGCACAAATTGTTTTCCGAGTGGGAGCGGAAGACGCCGAATTTCTTGTAAAACAGTTCGAGCCAATCTTTACCAAAAGCGACCTGATCAATATCGATAATTTCAACAGTTACGTTAAAATGTTAGTCAACGGCGCCACTACCAAACCGTTTAATATTAAACTCTTACTGCCCAGAAAAGGCGTCCCAGAGCTGGCTCAAAAATTGAAAGAGTTGTCGCGTCTAACTTACGGCAAAGACCGGCAAGAGGTGGAGGCGGATATTTTAAAAAGATTGAGGGTGTAGTATTATAAAATTAACTTATGCCAGAAAAATTACCGAGCAACCCGCTTCCGGAAAATCCCGATGTTGAGTTTGAACAGCAGGAGTTTAAAAAAGAGGGATTTGATTTAAAAGAAGCGATTCAGGATGAGAAGTTTTTTGATTTTTTAACCGAATATGCCGGAGAAAACGTTGAGGCTCTCGACGAGTCGGAAATTGAAAAATTCCAAGAGGCGTATAAAACTTCCAACGAAATTAAAAAATTTTATAAAGATGTTGTTGAAAAAGACACCGGCATCACGCTAGAAAGCCAAGATTTAAAATCTTTAGATGCTTATTTTGTTACTCAAAAAGATGTTGATCCGAAATATATAGAAGAGGTCCGCCAGTTTCTTGGAGAATTTCAGTCCTTTCCGAAAATTATTGCCGAAGAAGAAAAAGTTTTGGCCGACCTTGGCGGCAAGGAAGCAATATCTCAAGCAAAAGCCAGAGTTGATACCGCGGGATTATTATTGGAGAGGAAGGGGATATTATTGGGCCAACTAGAGAAAAAAAGAGAGTTAAGTAAGGACGTCCATGGATTTAAGGGATTTATATTATTGAATAATTGGCCAATTTTAGGGAAGTTTTTCCGAACCGAGGAAGAAGACGGGGCGTATCAAAAAACTACCGAAGAATGGAGGAAGGAAATAGCTAATTTAAACATTGAAATCGAAAAGCTCGCGGATGAATCGAAAAAATCCGGAAAATTACAGGAAGACATTACAAAAATAGAGGAAGAATCTGTCGCCCTAAAAGACAAATTGGGGGCATTAAAAAATTTCTTTATTGAGGGAGGATTTGAGCCGGCTAAAAATATCTTAGATATAGCTAAAGAAAAATTAAGGCAAAAAATGCGAGTCTTAGCGGATCCGGAGAAGAGTTCCGTAAAAGAACTGGAAAGGGGATTGGAAGCGGCTAAAAAATTATCAAATTCTGAATTAGTAAGACTATCCGACGATGAATTAAAAAAGTTTGAAAAACAAATTGACGATGCTTTGGAGCGCAAGATTTCCTCCGAAATTATTAAAGAATTGCAAAAACTCTCAATTTCTAAAGTAGGCCCATTAAAATCGGTGGAAAAATTAATAACTCAATATTTTCAAAAAGAAAAAATCGGCACAAAAGAAAAGAAAGAAGAAATTGAAGAAGTTGTTATAAAAGCATTGTACGAATATCTTAAAAAAGCGAAGCCGGCAGAAAAAGAAACTAACCAAAGCTTTAAGGCCAAGAAAATCGCGGTGAAGTGCTTAATTTTGCAATTGGGCTATGCCGGTTAATTCTAAAAGTAAAAACATAAAAGAAGAATTAAACAGATCTCTTGATCCCCAGCTTTCCGATAAAGAGAGTGGTGAAATCTACGTTAATTTCGCGCTCCTTTATATGAAAGGCATTAACGATATTAATCGGCGCTATGAAAGGCTTTTAGATTCCGCCATCGGTATCTTAAAAGATCTTAAAAATCTGGAGAAAAATCTTAAGAGCTCAGCTTGATATGATTTTTAGCGTAATTGAGATCCCCGCCAACTTTTTTGCCGGGGTTAAAAATGTTTTTCGGGTCGAAAATCTTTTTGATTTCCTCAAAGATTTTATAAATTTTTTCTCCGTACATCATTTTCAAGTAAGGCGTTCTGATGATGCCGTCATTATGCTCGGCGGTGAAAGAGCCGCCGTAACTTAAAACTAATTTGTATACTTCATCCATTGATTGAAAGATTTTTTCCCGCTCTTCTTCGGAGTTCAGCTTCATTAAAGGAATAACATGGAAATTCCCGTCTCCAACGTGTCCGGCAAGCGTATATTGAATCCGGTAACGATTTAGAATTTCTATCAATTTAGGCAGAAATTCCGGCAAATACCTCGGCTGGACAATCACGTCGTCTATAAATGGCGTCGCGCGCTTTCCTTTCACGTGCTTTCTGAGTAAATTAAAACTTTCCCGGCGAATGGCCAAATACTTACTTGCTTTTTCTTTTGTATTCGCGGCAATTGTTTTCATTTCGAAATCTTTTAATTTTTCATTGGCGGCCTTAATTTGATTATCGACTTCTTGCTGGGTATTTCCTTCAAATTCGGTTAAAAGAACTAGTTTGGGAATGCCTCTTGTTACGATCATCCAGAAATCCGGTAAAAATTTCAAAATAAGAGAAAAAAGATTTTTGGCTTCCAGCGTTTTTTTAAAACTCCAGAAAAATTTCAAAGCTAATTTAAAGGTGTGGTTGTCAAAAGATTCCATACTTATCGGATTAATCGGCAGAAGGCGATTAATCAGTTCGGGAAGCCGCGTAAAATCATTTATAAACGCGACTAATATACCCGAATATGGCCGTACCCTTACTAGGCGCAATTTAGTTTCAGTTACTAGCCCCAAAGTGCCTTGTGAGCCGACTATTAATTGAGCAAGATCAAATTCCCCCTTTTCTTTATTCCAAACGTTCCAAATATTATAGCCGGCGGAATTTTTGCTGACTTTCGGCCGGGCGTTTTTTATTAATTCGTAATTTTCGTCCAAAAGTTTAAAAACTTCGCGATAAATTTCGCCTTCAAAATCAATCTTCGGAAGTCCGACTTCCGAAGATTGATAGATGGTGCCGGAACCGGCTATAACCTGATGGGCTTGCCCATTTTGGGTTATTTTCCCATCCAGCTCGGAGCGGGTGAGTTTTTTAAATTCGTATTCATTGCCGTCGCTTAAAACTATTTTCAGTGATTCAATGTAATTTTCAATCTTCCCGTATTTTAAAGTTTTTTCGCCTCCGGCATTATTGCCAATCATCCCGCCGATCGCGCAAATTTCTTTTGACGCCGGATAAGAGGGGAGCAGCCAGCCAGTTTTTAGGGTTTCTTTCTCAAAATCTCGATACCAAACCCCCGCCTCCGCTAAAGCTACGGCGGGCAGGCCCGGCTCGGCTGACCTGCCTGCCGGTAGGCAGGAGCTGACGGCGGGCAGGCCCGGCTTAACATCGATCGACAATTTCGTAAAATGCTTTGTAAAATCTAGAATAATTGATTCGCTTAGCGGCCCGCCGGTCATATCCGTTCCTCCGGCTCTTGCCGTCAAAGAGAGCGGGGGATTATCACTGGCATATTTAACCAAGTTCTTTATGTCCTCCGAATCCTTAGGAAAAACTACCGCTTGCGGTTTAACTTCAAACAGGCTTGCGTCATGGCTGAATTTCTCCAGAATTTCTGTCTCCGCGCTAACCTCGCCCTCAACAATTTTTTTTAGCAATTCCACAATGGCCATTTGAAAATATTTTAACATATTATATACTATAGGCGCATAGACGAAACGGAGGTAGCTATGACGGAGCCCCTTAAAATTACCCAGGAAATATACACGGACCGGAAAGCTCTAAAAAAGCTAGAGTCAGAGTATCAATTGATTATTGACGACGTGTACCGAATTTTGGAGACGGCAACCGATAAGGAGGGGGCGGATACGGAATTGAGAAAAAATTGGTTGCCAAATCTTAAAGCGGCTCTTAAGGAAGTGGAAACTCTGCGAGAATGTTTGATCAAAAAGTACAAAAGGGAGGACTGGCGGTATTTGGAGGCAGAATTAAATAAGACGGAAATTGACGCGCTTGGCCCGCGAGGTGAGAATGAGTGGACCGACCGACTCATTAGATTGATCGAGGTTGAGGCGCATTTTGGCATAAACCAACCGCCGCCTATCGACTTGGAAGCTATGCTCGCCGCGATTATGGCAAGAATAGAAAAAGAAAAATCCGGGGCGTGAGAATAATCACACGCCCTTTTATTTATTTTTTGCCAAAAAAACCCCCGACCGCCACGCTTTCAGCGGGGCCGCGGGTAAGGCCGTGGAGCTTCATTTTTAAAATTTTTCATGATAAAATTAAGTGATGGTTAAAAAAGCAGTAATGATTTACGGGGCGCCGGGGGCGGGGAAGGGGACGCAGGCAAACCTTTTGGCGTGGTCTAAGGGGTTTCTTCATTTTGACACCGGGAAATATTTGGAACAGATAGTTCATGATCCGGAAAACCAAAAAAATCCCAAGATAAAAGAGCAGGCGAAACTTTTTGACACCGGAATTTTACTTGATCCTTCCTGGGTTTTAAACGTTGTTAAAGAGAAAACCAAGGAAATTGCCTCTGCCGGTTTTAGCATCGTCTACAGCGGTTCGCCCAGGACTACTTATGAAGCTTTTGGAGACGCGGATCTGCGCGGACCAAACGCGGATAAACGCGGAAGTAAGTCCGTGGGTCTGATAGACCTGCTTGAAAAGCTGTATGGAAAGAAAAATATTTTTGTTATTTTGTTGAAAGTTCGACCCAAAAGTTCTATTTTCCGGAACAGTAACCGCAAAGTTTGTTCGGTTTGCGCCACCCCGATTCTTTATAGCGAAGAGACTCACAAGCATCGTAATTGTCCGCTATGCGGCGGGAAATTGCGAACCCGCACATTGGACAAACCGGAGATTATTAAAACTCGTCTAAAAGAGTATGAGAACCGGACAAAACCGATTACCATTGAACTTAAAAAACACGGCTATAAAATTTTAGAGATAAACGGCGAACCGGCGCCGAATAAAGTTCATTTTGCAATTTTGAAAAAACTTGGCATAAAATAATTACTGAAGAAACGTCACCCGCCACTATCATCAATGATAGCACTATCATTGATGATAGTGGCGGGTTATGCTGTCGATTATGAAAAATAATAAAATAGCGATAGCGTTTTTATGATAAAAATGCCAGCCGAGATTGAGAAAATCCGCCGGGCCGGAAAGATTCTCGCCCAAGTCGCCAAAGTAGTTTTGGCAAGAGCGGAAGAAGGGGCCGCGCTTAAAAGTTTAGATAACTTGGCCAAAGAATTAATCAAAAAAGCCGGCGCCGAGCCGGCCTTTTTGGGCTACCAGCCCTACGGGGCAAGAAAGCCATATCCATGTTCAATCTGCACTTCGGTTAACGACGTCGTAGTGCATGGCGTTCCGGGAAATTATCGTTTGCGATCAGGGGACATTTTAAAATTAGATTTTGGCGTGGTTCTGGACGGATGGTATGCCGATGCCGCTTGGACAATTGGAATAGGAAAAATTAGCGCCGAAGCCGAAAAACTTATTAAAATTACCGAGCAGGCGCTTTTCGCCGGTATCAAACAAGCAAAATCCGGCCACGCTTTAGGCGATATTGGCTGGGCAATCAATGCTACTGTAAGCAACCACGGCTTTAAAGTAGTTGATGGCTTGACCGGCCATGGTATCGGCAGAGAACTTCACGAAAACCCGAGCGTTTTTAATGAAGGCCAGAAGGGGAGCGGCCCGATTTTAAAAACGGGCATGGTATTGGCAATTGAGCCGATGGTCAGCGCCGGTTCAAATAAAATTCGTCAGCAAAAAGACGATAGCTTTGCCACCGCTGACGGCAGTTTATCCGCTCATTTTGAACATACGGTAGCGATTACCGACCGCGGCCCGGAAATTCTGACTTTAATTTAGTCAATTTTGGGAATAAATTTTAATAAACTTCCCCTTAGTACCAATTTAAGGTCATCGCAAGACCTTAAATTTAAGGTCTTGCGATGACCTTAAATTTTCTTGCGGTTTTTAGGCCTAAACTCTTAAAGGGCCTCTTTCTATAATGCTGCTCTGCTCTGGGGATAACTTTTCCGCTCAAGCCCCCGTATAAAAGGTATAATTTAATAGGACTTTCAAAGGCAGAGTTCGACGACAAATGTTCAGACTAAAAAGAGCATTTTTTGTATTGATAATAAGCCTGTCTTTAGGTTTAGTTTTTGCTGTGCCCTCCGTAGCCTTGGCGAAGGAGGGTTTTACGACCAACGCTTCAAACGGATTTTTATCAACCGTTAATAATATATTCATCAACAGCGTTAACTGGTTTTCCGAAAACGTAAATTTCTTTGTTGATGAGGCCTCCCGAAATTTAGAGAAAGGATTAAAGAACGGGGTTCAGACGGCGGTTAGGTATTTTTCCGCCGGAGGCGGATCCTCCTCCGGAGGAAACGAAGAAAAACCGAAGCCGACTATTATCGTCGCTGTCCCCGCCCCAATCGCCCCCGTACAACAACAAGTTGTCTACGGGGCAAGCCCCGTCCCCGTCATTGCGAACGGAGTGAAGCAATCTTACGAAAGCGTAAGTAAGATCGCCGCATCCGATCGTGATCGGATTCGCGATGACGAAAAGAATGTTGGGATTGCTTCGCTACGGCTCGCAACCTTCGGGATCGCCGCGCCCGCGACTGAAGTCGGGACTCGCGATGCCAGCCCCGTTCCCAAACCAAATCCGAAACTTCAAATTACTGTCGGGTCTATCGATCAAATAAGTTCGTTCGTAAAGTCAGTTGAAGATTACCTTGCCGCGCCAGAATCAGTTACTCTTTACGAGGTCCGACCTCATAAATCCAACTCTGACGCGTCAGAGTTGGGGACTCGCGATGACGAAACGAGAACGAGGTGGAATATTTTGGAACAAACCGCCGCCAATCTCCAACACGCCATCCAAGCCAACTCTGAATTAACCGCCGGTCTCATAGATCAAACCGGTTCTTTCTTTAAGTCCGTCGTGGAAAAAACCGACGATATTAAGTTGCCGAAAATTTCTTTGCCAAAAGTTAAATGGCCAAAAATCGTCCTACCGGAAGTATCTCTGCCGAAAATTCAATTACCGCAAATCGTCCTGCCGAAAATTAAGATTCCCCGGCTGGAAATTGCCGCGAACATCACGCATATAGAAAAAAGCATATCCGATCTTTTTGCGTCATCGGAAGACCGCGGGTTTGCCGATGATGCGCCAGAGTCGGCCGCCCGCAATAATAAAAAGCCGGAATACCAACGCGCCCAAACCGCCGCTCTCATAGAACAAATTGATTCCGGTATCCGCTCGGCAGGCAAATTTATAACCAACTTATTCCGCTCTAAGCGGTCCGTTAATCAGACAGTTATCGTTGCCAAACCCGCCATTAACCAAAATCTGACATCTAAAATCGTTCAGCCCGCCGCCACCGTTATCGCTCCAATCACTCCTGCTAAGCAAATCAGCCAATCCTCTACAATCATCAATCAATTTATCTCGCCTGGCGTACAGACAACCCCTGCCTCTCCGGCCGTCAATTACCAGTCACAAATTACCCAGTTTCTCACTGACTTTGAATCCTACAAAAAATCCCAGCAAAAGATCATCGCCGAACTGGCGCAAGTAAGCAATGTCGGGCCCCGAGGCAGCATTTCTTACACCATCACCAATCCAACTTTCGCCGGCACCGCTCAAGGATTGGATGATGGCGACATTCCTGACGACATCACTGTTTCCGGCTATCTTCCTTTAAGCGGCGGTTCTATCAACGGCAACTTGGCTGTTACCGGAAGCACCACAATCGCAACCGTCCTTAATGTCAGCGGTAATCTTAATGTCGGTGGCATTGTTTTTGACCAAAGCGGTCAGATTAGCGGAATTGGTTCTTTAACTGCTAACGTCGGTATTTCTTCTTCCACTCCCGGAGCGGCTCTCGCAGTTAAAGGCGCTGGTCTTTTTGATGGAGGTTTAACCGCGAATTTTATCCGCGCCACCTCCACTACCGCCACTTCCACCTTTGACGGTGGAGCAATACTGGCCAGATACGGCGGCAATGTTGGCATCGGAACGGCCACGCCTAGCCACCTCTTAAGTGTCGCGGGAGACATTTTAGTCGGTGGTACCGCCACATCCACTTTTGAAGGCAATGTTAATCTTTGGGGTAATTTAGTTCTTGGCCAAAGTACAACCTACATCACGTCCAGCGATATAACAGCGAGCGAAGGATTTTCTATCAACAGCGACGCCGCAAATAAAGATATCGTTTTGAATTCCAACGGAGCGGTCGGTTTTAATACCAGCACCCCTTGGGCATTTCTATCCGTTGATCACGACTACGCCGATGACGATAAACCGGTTCTTGTCGTGGCGGACCAAGGCACTTCTACTCCATCGCTTTTAATTGATTGGTCTGGCCGAGTCGGCATTGGTACTTCCACTCTAGGCAACAAACTCGAAGTCGCCGGCTCCGGCGTCGTCAAAGGCAATTTCAACATCGAAGCCACCTCCACTGTTTCTTCATTGATCGCCACCTCAACTTTGTCCGTCGGCAGTTCCAGCCCTAACGGCGCTCAATTCGCCGTAGTCGGCAAAAGTATTTTCGGAGGAGATGTTACCATTACCGGAACCGTAGATCTGCAAGGTTCTTGTCCGGCCTGCGGGCAATGGATAACTAGCGGCAATGATATTTATTACACAACCGGAAACGTCGGAATCGGCACCAACACTCCCAGTACAAAACTCGAAATCGGTGGCGGGGGATTGTTCAAAGGGAATTTAGCCGTAGAGGGTAATATTAGAACCTCCAGCATTATTGCAACTTCAAGCAATTCCGGATTCGGCACCAGTTCGCCCTGGGGCGTCCTTTCGGTTGAACAAATCGACTCCGGAGATGAAAATTTACCGGCTTTCGTTGTCGCCGATCAAGGCACAAGCACCGCAAGTTTTACAATAATGAACGCGACCGGAAATATCGGCATAGGCAGTTCTTCTCCTTCGCAGAAGTTAGTGTTGGGGGGCGGGACATTTCTTCAAACCGTAACCGGTGGCCCGCAGACCATTGGCGGAATTTTGTCAACCGCGACGATAGCTCAATCCGTGTATGTTGTCGGTAAATATGCTTATGTAGGCCACACCACCGCGGCAGGCAATGACTTTATAATTTACGATATCAGCCGAACGTCAAAGCCGGTTTCTATAGGTGGAATGGAGACGGGAGCTACTGTGCTTTCTGTTTACGTCGCGGGAAGATACGCGTATTTGGGATTAGCGACTGTTTCGGGAAATGATTTTCTTGTAGTTGATATTTCCAAGCCACAAACTCCTAAAGTAGTTGGAGGAATTGATATCGGCCAAGCCGTCAACGGTGTTTTCGTTTCCGGTAAATATGCTTACATAGCAAATACCAACATCACCGACAACGATTTTCAAATTATTGACATATCAAACCCGGTTGATCCTCGTTTGGTTGGCGGAGCGGATATCGGAGAGAATGGCTTAACGGTGTATGTGTCTGGAAAATACGCCTATGTTGGCTACAGCGGCGATTCCGGAGGGTTTATGATTTATGACGTTTCCAATCCCTCGATTCCCACATTGGCAAAACAAGTAGGTTTAGGTACTGCCACCGTAAGAAGTATTTATGTTTCGGGAAGTTACGCGTATATAGCGGTTAGCAATACGTCATCTACGGAGTTTATGGTTTATAGTGTTTCAAATCCGGGGAGCGCGCTCCAACTTGCCGCCATTGATCTTGTCGCGGCTGGAGGAGCCACCGGTAAATCTATTTCTGTTGCCGGGAGGTACGCGTATGTGGGAACGATAGCGTCTACCGTGGCAGCTAATTCAGATTTCCACATTATTGATATTTCCGATCCAAATCAGCCGTTTCTTGTTTCGGGCGCCGATTTAATATCCGGCACGGGAGCAGCTGACGGTATTAACTCAATTTTCGTTTCCGGAAAGTACGCTTACATTGCCGCCGACACCACCGGCACAGAGAATGATTTCCAAGTTGTCGATATTTCCGGTATTGATTCTCCGGCCGCTTCAATTGGTTCAATCTCCGTAAACTATCTTAGCGTTTCGGAAAATCTTCAAGTTGGAAGAAACCTTTCTATTAGCGAGGGTTTGAATGTTGGGGCGGGGGGAATTCTTACGGATGGCCGGGTGTTTATTTCAACTACCGGCACCGCGACTTCCACGGCTTTTGCTGTTATGGGAAGCGGCGCCTTTGGCACAACAACGGCTTACGCCAACTTAACTCTTTGGGGAACAACCACTGAAGATAAAGTTTTGGAGGTGGTAAGCAACGCGTCGTCAACTCTTTTTTCCATATTTAATAACGGCACCGTTGGTATCGGCACCGGCACTCCCGGCGTCCGGCTGGAAGTCGCCGGCTTCGGCGTCGTCAAAGGCAACTGGAACGTGGAGGCGACTTCCACAGTATCTTCTTTGATCGCCACTTCCACCTTATCCGTCGGCACATCCACACCCGGAACCAATACCCAACTTTCCGTAGGCGGCAATGTTTACATCTCCGGCGGTCTTGGTGTCGGAGCCGCCACCACCTCCGCCGGCGATTTATTCGTCAAAGGAATTATTAACATCGGACAATCCGGTAATGCTATTGCTCCTCTTGCGGCGAATACTTTGGCTTTTCTGACTGGCGGAGAAGAACGAGCGCGCATTACTTCGACAGGCGATTTACTGGTCGGTTCTGGGGCATTACCCTACGGTACAGCTGGACAACTTCGCGCCATTGTTGATAGCTACGGATCAAATACCTGGGCTCAGATTGGTGGACAGAAAGACAACTCCACTTTCTCTGGATTTACTCTGTCTGGCGACCCTGCCGGTGGCATAACTGCTAGCCTTTCTACTTCCGGACTTGTCCTTTCGATCTCATCTAGTATCTGGTCGCTTACCGGCGGATTTGATTTTGCTCGCCTTAGCGTAAGTAGCGGCAGCGGAGCCGTGGACACGATTTTCCTCGGAACAGCCGGTACCGATCGCGTGACAATTACCGAGACATTAGAAACGCATACGCTTGATACAGTATTTAATGGAAAGGTTAACGTTACGCGTATTAACCCATCAACAACACTTGAAGTTATGGGCAGTACTACGGTATCCAGCGGCATCAATATTCTTGGTTCACAGCTTTACATCGGCAACGGCATTACAGCCACCTCCAGCATTTTCGGCCAATACGGAAATCTTGGTTTCGCCTCGAGCGTTCCGTATGGTCAAATTTCCATTGAAGCCGACGAGGATGTTGTCGGCTCCACCACCCCGATCTTTGTAGTCGGGGATCAAGGTACCAACACCCCGCTATTTGTCATAACCTCAACCGGCAGAGTTGGAATTGCCACAAACACCCCGTTAGTTTCCAATGTCTCCACTGATGCCACCGCCGCCATAGGGTTTTCGGTTGCCACTTCTACATATATACAAGGTGGTCTCGGAGTTGGCGCTGCTACTACATCTGCAGGCGGCCTCTTCGTCAAAGGTTCCGCGGATATTTATGATGGGTTGATTGTGAGGGGAAAATCAGGTAAAGATCTTTTCGTGCAAGGGGGCAATGTCGGTATCGGCACGAATGCGCCAAACAATCTGCTGGCATTGCATAGCACTAGCCAAACGCCTTCTATTCTCCTTTCCGCGACTTCTTCTGTTTACTGGAATAAACTTGGTGGCGATGGAACGAATAACGAAATTGGAAGCGGATGGGCCGATGCGACTTATCAAGTCCTATATTCCCTCGCTGGTTATGACGGCAGAATTTATGCAGGTTTGGGTTACTCAACCGGCTATGCTGAAGTCTGGGAATACAATGGCTCTGCATGGGTTCAAATCGGCGGTGATTCTATTAAATCTTCATGGGATGGTGTGACTCAAGATAACGTTTATGTTTTAACTGTTTATAACGGCAAGCTTTATGCCGGGTTAGGGTATAGCGCCATTGGCGACGCCGAAGTCTGGGAATACAACGGCTCTGCTTGGACTAAAATCGGCGGCGATGCCGTCAACTCTTCCTGGGCCGACACGACTTACGGAAGTGTTCTCTCTTTGGTTTCTTACAATGGTAAGCTTTATGCAGGGCTGGGCGATACCGGTACCGCTGGAAACGCCGAAGTCTGGGAATACAACGGCTCTGCCTGGAGCAAAGTCGGCGGCGATGCCGTCAACTCTTCCTGGGCCGACACGACTTACGAAACTGTTTATGCTCTAACTTCCTACAATGATAAGCTTTATGCCGGGTTAGGGTATAGCGCCATTGGCGACGCCGAAGTCTGGGAATACAACGGCTCTGCTTGGACTAAAATCGGCGGCGATGCCGTCAACTCTTCCTGGGCCGACACGACCTATGAAAACGTTTATTCTTTGACTTCTTATAATGGAAAACTTTATGCGGGGCTGGGTTACAGCAGTGGCGACGCCGAAGTCTGGGAATACAACGGCTCTGCTTGGACTAAAATCGGCGGCGATGCCGTCAACTCTTCCTGGGGCTCTACTTATGAATATCTTCTTTCTTTAGTTACTAGTAATGGCAAGCTTTATGCCGGTTTTGGCGGCGATACCGCCGGCGAGGCCGAGGTCTGGGAATACAACGGCTCTGCCTGGAGCAAAATCGGCGGCGATGCCGTCAACTCTTCCTGGGCCGACACGACTTACGAATATTCTAATAAACTATTTTCTTATAACGGTAAATTATATGCTGGGCTAGCATCTAATATCGGTGACGCCGAGGTCTGGGAATACAACACCGACTCCTCCGCCATCGCCAAAGTTGGCACCTATGGCTTAAATCTGGGAAACTCATTGACAGTGGGCAGAAACAACCGCGTCGGCATCGGCACCTATGAACCGGAGTTTGACTTGGATGTTTATGGCAATTTTCGAGTTGGCGGTTCCACTATTGTGGCTTCCAGCAGCCAAGTCGGCATCGGCACCTCTACTCCTTGGGGGTTATTTTCCATTGAAGTCAGCAGCCAAACTGACAATCGAAAGCCGATATTTGTGGTCTCTGATTTCGGCACGGCCACGCCGCAGTTCATAGTTCATTCCTCCGGCAACGTCGGCATTAGCACTACTGTCCCTGGAACTCTTCTCGATGTCGCCGGCTTTGCCAACGTCAAAGGAAATCTTAATATCTCCGCCACCTCTACCGCCTCGTCCTTTATCGCCACCTCTACCTTGAGCGTGGGTACTTCCACTCCCGGAACAAATACGCAATTATCGGTTGGCGGCAATGCATACATAAGCGGAGGTTTGTCTGTTGGCACCGATGCCACCACCACCCCCGGTCATATCAAGGCTGGATTGTTGCATTCTGACACTCAATTAGTTTTGGGGGGATTACTAAGCTGCACAAGCTTACAAAGCGACGCCAATGGAGTAGTGAAATGCGGTACTGGAGGCGGCTCCGGAACTGTCAACTCCGGTAGCGAGGGATATTTATCTTACTATCTCGGTCCCGGGGCGGGCACGACCGTAGACGATACCACCTCCATATTTTTTGATTCCAATACCAGCAGAATTGGTATCGGCACCTCCACTCCCTTTGGACAGTTTTCGATTGAAGTAGACAATACCGACCAAACTGGCGTCGGTTCCACCACTCCGGTATTTGTAATCCAAGATTCCGGCACCTCTACGCCCTCTATAATAGTAGATGGCGGTTATGGCCGAGTCGGTTTCGGAACATCCTCGCCTTACGGCCAAGTGTCCATTGAAGTCAGCGGCGAGCCGAACAATGATAAAAATGAAAACATCCCCGCTTTTGTTATCGCCTCCCGCGGAACGACGACGCCCATATTTGTTGTTAATGGAAGTAGCGGCTTTTCCGGATTCGGGACTGCTACCCCGTGGGGCAGGTTATCCGTGGAAATCATAGACACCGGCGACGAAACTATTCCATCGTTTGTAGTCGGAGACACCGGTTCTAGCACCCCGGCTTTAGCGGTTTATTCCAGCGGCATTACCACGATTGACCAACTGCAAACCGGCGCGATGACTTTTGATACCAATGCCGGCGCCATATCTTGGATAGATATGCCGGTAACTTCTTCGGCTGTTTGGGGGACTATCCAAAGCTATTCCGCTCAAAGTGATGCTACCTCTACCCTCACCGTTTACGCGGAAAGCGATGGCAAGGGAGGTGTCTTCAGAGAGAGGATTGGCATCGCCAGCACTACGCCGGGCGGCACACTTTCAATTCATTCCGGCACTTCCAGCCAACCAACCCTCTTGCTTTATCAAGGAGAAGATTCGGGCGAGGCGATAAGAGTTCAAACCGGAGATAATAAGGCGGCATTATTGCTGAATGGTCTCGGCAACCTTGGTATCGGCACCACCACTCCCGGCGCCAGATTAGCCATTGAAGGCTTCGGCGTCGTCAAAGGAAATTGGAACGTGGAGGCGACTTCCACCGCCTCATCTTTCATCGCCACCTCCACTTTGAGCGTTGGCACTACTACGCCAAGCAAATACCAGTTTGCTGTTCAGGGCGATGCTATTATAACCGGCACCACCACCGTTCAGGAAATCAGATTTATGGAATCCGACATCGCTTCCTCCACACCGAATAGGAATACGTTGTATGCTGATAATATCGTGAAGGCGTGGGTAACCTACGACAGCACCGTCACACTTTATGTTCGCGATTCTTTTGGAGTTTCATCGCTAACCGATGGCGGAACGGGATTAACAACAGTTACTTGGAGCCAGAATTTTGCCAATACTAGCTACGCTACCTTCTGCACATCTAACGATGATGCGGTATACCAAGTAGTGTGTTACACCAACGGGGCTAAAGAGCCGAATCTCGGAAGTATTATTTTACAAGTAGTAGATGTTGGTGGGGTCGCCAGAGACAGTTCCATGAATTCAGTAATGGCAATAGGTCACCAATAAAATTATTATGAACATATTTTATAAGAATTTTTTTCTCATAACGGCGCTAACCTTGCTCTCTAGTACAGCTTTTACAGCAGAATCAATGCTGCCAAACGTTCGGGTTTTTTACCGACACGATGGCAGCGTTTCAATTACGTATTTTATTGCTGCCGCATGCCAAAACGATGAAACTGAAACGCAATGCATGGACAGAATTTCTGCGAGGAATGAAGATATAGAAGATTTACCTTATGACGATATAACTACCGATCAACTTCCTCAAGATCGCAAAAACCGCGACGAATGGCGAGGCACTAAAGGCCGGGGCATTTGGATTGATGAATCGCTTGTAACTAAATCTGAAAAAATAGAAGAGCTCCAAGAAAAACTTGACGAAGAATTGGAGAAAGACAACCCCAATACTTCCAAGGTCCTCAAACTTCAACAAAAGATAGAAAAAGCCAAAAAAATCAATCACAGCGTCTTAACTCAAGACGATCTGGCCCAATTTGAAGAAAGGCAAAGATCGTTTGTTGCTTCAGCCGTTGAAACGGTGGGGAATTTATTTGCCGATATCCTGAACGGAATCAAGGACGGTTTCCTGGCTTTAAAGAATTTAGTGATCGGTTCTCCGGAAACTCCGAGCGGAGTTACAACTTACGACGTGGTAACTAAACAGCCATATTGCTCATTGGTGGCTAACGGCCAAAACATCAGCATCCCCGGCGCCTGCAGTCCGGAATTGATACAGGATTATTTGGACGAAAATGCTTTAGTTCCTGAGCAAAATACTTTAGTTCCTGAGCCTGTCGAAGGACAACCGAATACTTTAGCTCCTGAGCCTGTCGAAGGACAACCAAATGCCGATTCCGAACCACCCGTAATTACTCCCAACGGTTTGAATCCGTCTCAAATTGAAGTTGGCTCGGTGTATTCCGACCCAGGCGTTGTTGTTACCGATAACGTCAACCAAAACCTCGGCTACAAAGTTATCCTTAACAAAGGTAATGGTTCGACAAGCTCACCAAATAATGAATCTGTAGTTCCTGAGCCTGTCGAAGGATTACCACAGTCTGTCGAAGGGCAACAAATCTATCCGTCCGACCTCGTCTTAGACACCTCCGCCCCCGCCGAATACACTATTACGTATATAGCCACCGATCAGGCGGGGAATACAGGTACCGCCACCAGAACGGTAAATGTCTTTAATCCGAACGCTCTGGTAGTGCCGCCGACAAACACGGAACCGCCTACGAATACAGAACCGCCGGTAAATTCCGAACCCGCGATATAAGACCTCAATTCTAAGGCCTTTGCAACGCCTTAGAGAAAATCAGGAACTATGAATTGGTCGGCCGCTGTGGTATAATTCATCTATTATGCCTATGGATAATTTAGAAAAAATTGTGAAAAAATTGGATATTTCTTTAATTATTCTTTTTGGTTCTCAAGCAACAAAAAAAATGGGCCAAAAATCTGACTTTGATATAGCGGTTTTTAGTCATAAATCTATGGACATTAAAGCGCGTAGTCAGTTTCTGGGCGTCTTGGCGGAAAAATTCAATCTTGACGAAGATCGGATAGATTTTGTAGAAATTTCCAGCGCTTCGCCGCTGTTGCAGTTTCAAATTAGTTCGCAAGGGAAACTTTTATGGGGCAACCCGTTGGATTTTGTCCGTTTCAAAGTGTTGGCATGGAAGCGTTATCTAGACACCGCAAAATTGCGAAGCGCGCGAGAAAAATATCTAAGAAGGCGGATATACGCCAAATAGATATGGTTGGCAAAGAAATAATTTTAAAAAAAATTGAGCAGATTAAAACGCTCTCGGACGAATTGAGGGAATTATTGGAAATTCCCTTTGAAAAGTTTATTGGGGATTTTAAAAATATCCGCAGCGCCGAAAGAAATTTTCAGTTGATAGTTGACATGGCCATTGATATCAACAGCCAGATCATCGTTGAAAAAGGCAAGAAAACACCGGATACCTATAAACAATCCTTTTTGGAATTAGGCGAATTGAGAATTTTGCCCCAAAAACTGGCTCAATCCCTAGCGGTAACAGCTTCTTTGAGAAATATTTTGGTTCACGAATACGATTTTGAAGAAGATTATAAAAAATTCTATGACTCTGCCAAAAGAAGCCTCAATCCTTATGAAGAATATTGCAGATTTATTTATGAATACGCTACGCGCAAATAGATTTAACGACATTGCAAGTCGTTAATACGCCACTCGTCATTGCGATCCGCCGCGTCCCGTCCTTGCGAGGGAACGCCAGAAGCAATCTTACAAAAAATCAACAATGAAATATAGAACAATAATAATCTTAGCAATAATTGCTGTCTCCGCTCTGATTATAACCCTCGGCTGGCGTCCTACTTCCGCCGCTTTTCAAAAAATCGTTCATAATCTTCAGCTTACCAATGGTCTTGTCGGATACTGGTCTTTTGACGGCAACTATACAAATTGGGCGCTGACCAGCGCCGAAGCTCGCGATTCCAGTGGTAGCGGGAATCATGGAGATGTGACGAATTTCGGCCAAGAAGCTGTCCGTCTTGGAGTGTCGGGCCAAGCGCTAAGTTTTGACGGGAGTAACGATAGAGTCGTTTTAACTAATACCATAATCGGAAATGATTATAGCTATTCGGCATGGGTAAAAATTAATATATTGCCAACAAATGGAAATGCTGTGGTGATATTCAATTCCGGGAACGCCGCTAATGGTGATCAAAATTTATGGATATTAAATAACGTTTCCGGATTAAATGGCTGGGCGCTTAGTTCTTATTCAGATCTTGGCGCCGATACTGCTTCTGAAGGATCTTTAACGGCGCAGAGGGATGTTTGGTATTTTGTCGTGGGAGTCAGAAATTCTTCTGATGATAGCGCTCGGGTATATGTTAATGGCACTCAAGTTGCCGTAGATTCGGATTTAACTTCCGCGACAGCATTATATGGCTCCACTGGCGTAGCGACTAACATTGGGATGCGTGTCGGAGGTACAAATTTCTTTAATGGCATAATTGACGAAGTTCGTGTCTATAACCGGGCTCTTTCCGTGGCAGAAATTGCCTATCTTTATAATCGTACCGCGCCAGATGTACTAAGAGGAGTTACAAAACGAGCCAACAATACCGGCCTAGTCGGTTTTTGGAATTTTGACGACGCCGATGCCGGTACCACGGTTAATGATATGAGCGGGAGCGGGAATCTGGGAACAATGTATACCACCTGCTCCACCACCGCGGGAAGTTTGCATACCACAGCCGGAAAAATTGGTAACGGAGCAAATCTTGACGGAAGTAATGATTGCATAGAAGTCGACGCCCTACTTAACGATATATCCGGCGCCACTCAAGGGGCCATCACTTTTTGGGCAAAACTTGACTTGGATAACGCCGCTCAAAATCTTCCATTTTCTATATCTAATGATGGCAGCGCTACAAGAACAGAGGTTTTTATAGACTTTGATGCCAGAACTGGCGCTGCCGGTGATCGATTTCATGCAAATTTGACTGTTGACGGCACAGAACAATGGGACATAGGTACGGCAGCAGATAGCTTGGATCAGTATGTAGGACAATGGGTTCATATTGCCTTGGTTCATGAGGGCACGACTCCAATACTTTATGTTAATGGAATCCAACAAACAGTAACATTCGTTAGTAGTCTTAATAAAACAAAGTGGTTTAAGGCAATTTTGACCGACGCAACAACGGATTCAACCGCGGCTAATATGGGATTAATTGAACTAAATGGCAGTGATCTCGTTCCTTTTGATGGCTCTATCGACGAAGCCCGCATTTACAACCGCGCTCTTTCGGCGACGGAAGTTAAGAGTCTTTTCGAAGACACAAAGCGGCTTTTCGTCAATATGCCTCAAAATGATCAGCTTACGGACGGCTTAATTGGTTTGTGGTCTTTTAATGGACCGGATGTCAGCGGCACAACGGCTTATGACAGGAGTGGCAAAGGAAATAACGGCACCTTAACGAGCGGCCCAACCGTTGCTCCCGGCATTGTTGGTCAAGGACTAAATTTTGACGGAAGCAATGATTATGTGACGATGGGGGATAATGTTTCCAACGCGATTTGGACGAGTGTCAGCACCGCCTTTTCCACTTCTCTTTGGGTAAAGCCAGCCCAAAGCGGAGATGAAATATCGGATTCTCAATATCTTATTTCCAAAGATCCTAGTTCTGGAGTAACGAATAGACTCTTCTATTTTGCGGTCGCCGCGAGTTTGGACACATTCTATGCGGCCGTTGTATCTTCTAATGGAGCTACGACTAGCGATTGCGCGGGCGTAACTCCACAGAGAGGAACTTGGTATCATGTTGTTTTAACTTATAATACAACCAACGGATGCGTGCTTTATGTAAATGGGGTATCGCAAAATACCGACGCGACAACACCGGCTCTTACAACCGGCAACAGCGAAGATACCGAAATTGGATCTATAAATGGCGGCACTTTCACATGGGGAGGACTGATTGATGAACCGAGAATATACAACCGTACGCTGACAGCCGCGGAAGTGGCACAAATTTACAAATCCGCCCGCCGTGAATAGCAATCTATTGAATTCGGGGTAGATACTAACGGTTTCGCAACCCCTTAATACCAACTTTTTACTATTGGACTGATTTGGAGGAGTATAGTAGCCACTATCATCAATGATAGTGAAAGAATCCGAGACCTCCTCTTCTAACCTTCCACTATCATCAATGATAGTGGCAAAATCCTAAACCTCCTCTTCCAACCCATCACTATCATCAAGGATAGTGCAAAATCCGAGACCTTCTCTTCTAACCCACCACTATCATCAATGATAGTGAAAAAATCCAAGACTGCCTCTTCTAACCCGCCACTATCATCAATGATAGTGAAGTATACGAATATGTGGTGGCCTACGAGGAAAATGGCACAAAAATATCGCCTGCCGCTATCATTGATGATAGTGAGGGATTCAGTCTTAAAAAGCCCTACTTCCTTATCGTGGGAAGTATTTAATACATTATTATTAACAGTAGCGGGAACGTTGCGCGCTATCTTTTCCGTATTTTCGGGACACCTGCGGAATCGCGCAAGCCAATACCCGGAGGTCGCGGCGGATTTGTTAAGAGATCCCAAAGATCAATATCGCCAAACAATCCTTCTGTAAATGACTTTTCAATTTTTATTTTACCAACTGCGCCACCATATTGTCTTGGGCCGCCATAAAACGCGAGGTAGCTTTTATAGTTTTTGCCGGCACTAAACACATTTTTCTTAATGGTGCTGATAGTGTTAGGGGATAGCCACAAAATTTCGCTAATTTCTTTGTAGCTTTTGCCGGATCTTACAAGAGCAAGCACGCCCAACCGTTTAAGTATCGTTTTCTTTTCCGATTCGCTGATCAGTTTTTCTAAAATTTGCCCCACTTTTTCTTTGGACGTTTCCTTGGAAACTTTATTCACTACTTCTTGCCACAAACTTTCCATCCACAATTCAGCCGCCCTTCCCCTGAGCGGCGCGTTTTCTATATCGCGGGCGCCGGGGGCGCTGTCGTTTTTATTATTTTTCATAACTGACATTATAACCCACCACTATCATCAATGATAGTGGCGAAATCCGAGACTGCTTTTTCTAACCCATTCTTCTAACCCGCCACTATCATCAATGATAGTGGAAAAATCCAAGACTGCCTCTTCTAACCCCCCCCCACTATCATTGATGATAGTGGGATATACGAAAAAGGGGATTAGCCCTCGTAAAAATGTCGTCTGCTGCTATCATTGATGATAGTGGCGTGTGGATTGATGGGTTTGACTTAGAAAGTCTTCAAAATATTTATCCACAGTTGCTATTGCCGTGTATTTCGTAACTTTGCTATGATTACTTTATGGAAAACAAACCAAAAAGAAAACTTCGGGTCGTGTTAATTTTGACGGTGGCGGTCGTGCTATTATTGCTCGGTTATTATCTATTACAAAACGGCTTCTCGTTAAAGGTGCCCATATTGGGTTCATCAAGCTATCAAGCGATATTTTTGACCAACGGACAGGTATATTTCGGCAAAGCGTCCAATCTCAACTCCAATTACGTAACCCTGCGGGACGTCTATTATTTGCAGGTTAGCCAAGTTTTACAGCCGGTGCAGGGCAAGAAACAGCCGGAACCTCAACAAACACTTACTTTAGTTAAGTTAGGCACCGCGGAGCTTCATAAACCAAAAGATGAGATGAAAATAAATCGTGACCAGATTTTGTTTATTGAAGATTTAGAAAATGATTCTCAAGTAGTTCAGGCGGTAGAGAGGTATAAAGCGGGTCAATAGAGTAAGGTTATAAAAAACGCCCTGTGGGCGTTTTTTAGTGGAGATTGGAAGCGGCTTTGATATTGTCCTGTCGTAAAAGCAACCTTGGGCGACAGATGGTTAAACTCAAAAGTGCCCTTCCCTCTTATGCCCGTCTTTAGTTATACTGGCCATATAATGATTGCTAAAATTATTAAAAAGGTTTACTTGGTTGGCATCGGTGGAATCGGGATAAGTGCTCTAGCGCGTTATTTTTTGTCTGAAGGCTGGCAAGTAAGCGGTTCAGACCTCTCCCCCTCCGACACCACAAAAGAGCTTCAAAAAGAAGGCGTGAAAGTTTACATTGGGAAACATTCTGAGAAAAACTTGAAATCCTTCGTGGAGTTTACCCTGAGTAAATCGAACGGGCTCAGGACGACAAGCGAGACGCTTGTTGTTTATAACCAGGCAATTCAGGAAAATAATCCAGAGCTTCTGGCTGCAAAAAAATTAGGCATTCCTTGCCAGACTTATCCCGAAGCCGTGGGGGAACTCACTAAAAAGTACAAAACTATTGCCATCGCCGGCTCTCATGGTAAAAGCACCACCACGGCTTTAGTGTCTTTGATGCTTATAGCGGCGGGCTTTGATCCAATGGTAATTATCGGCACAAAACTGAAGGAATTCTCTCCCGGTGTCCTTGCGAGGAGTCCCGGCGTTAGTCGCGGACGACGCGGCAATCTCCCCTCAATGGGATCGCCACTCCGCCAGCTGGCGGATCGCGATGACTCCTACGGAGTCAACTTTCGGAAAGGCAAAAGTCCTTCGACCACCGCAAATGCGGGGCAGGCAAGCTCAGGACAAGATGCTTGGCTGGTCTTGGAGGCCGACGAGTGGAAGGCGTCGTTTTTAAACTACTCCCCCACTCTGGCAATTATTACTAATATCGATAAAGAGCATTTGGATTTTTACAAAACGTTTACTAATGTAAAACGCAGCTTTCAAAAATTTATTAAAAATATTTTACCCGATGGAACATTGTTTATCAACGGTGATCATTCTAATGTTCTCAAGAACATTAGAATGAGACCAAGCACCGTTATATTTTCCGAAAGCAACAGGGTGGCGGAGAAAATTAAAAAAGTTCTGCAAGTTCCCGGCAGACACAATGTTTTAAACGCCCTTGCCGCCTACTCCGTCGGAAGATATCTGAAAATTCCCGAAAAAATTATTCTTAAAGCTCTGTCGGAATACCGAGGCGCTTGGCGCCGGATGGAATACAGGGGCAAATTTAAAATTAAAAATTTAAAATTAAAAATTTCGGTATACGACGATTATGCTCACCACCCTACCGAAATAAAGGCCACCTTGGCAGGACTTAAGGAGAAGTACCCTAAAAACGCGATTATATGCGTTTTCCAGGCCCATCAGGCCCAAAGGCTTAAATTGCTATTCAAGGACTTTAAAACTGCCTTTAAAGACGCTGACAGGGTTATAATACTGCCTACTTATGAGGTAGCGGGGCGGGAAAATGCGGTAATTGGTAATTCGAAATTGGTAATTGGGAAAACGTCCGAAAAGCTCGCGAAAGCAATCGGGGCAACTTATGTCAAAAATCCGAAACGAGAATTGAAAAAAGTTTTAAAAACCCTATTGGCTAAAACCCTGCCTACCGGCAGGCAGGCCTACTGGCTAAACCCTATTATCGTAATGATGGGCGCCGGCGACATTGTAAATCTTACCGATTTTCTAATTGTAAAACAACACCCCTAATTCTCACGAATTAGGGGTGTTGTTTATTTTTTATTTAAGGGTAAAATAGAAAGATGTATTACGATTCCCCAGAAAAATTTAAAGAACAGTGCGGTTATGTGATTAACGGCGAATGGTACCCCCGAGTAACTAAAATCATTGATATAAAATCTAAGCCGGCCCTTTATTATTACTACGCGGCAGCTCCGAGCTATGCCGCGGCCCAAGCTCAAACGGAAAAATCCGCCGTCGAAGGGACTCTGGTTCACGAAACCGCCGAAAAGATTTTAGTTGGAGAAGACCCCATTGTGGATCTTTCTATAGCTCCGGCCATCGCCGCGTTGAAAAATTTTCTTGCCAAAAATAATATACAAGTTGACCGCAGCCATATTGAAAAAAGAATTTTTAATCCCGAGCACCGCTATGCCGGAACAATAGATGCTCTGGCTTTAATTGATGGCAGGTTTGGAGTTCTGGATATCAAAACCTCGCAGGATTTTTATCGGGATTATAATCTGCAAACTTCTGCTTACATGGATGCGCTCTCCCGTGATCCTTTGATGGCCGGATTATCCACCCGATGGATTTTAAGGATAGATCAAATTAAAAATTGCCTGAATTGCTCCGCGACTCTTCGGCCAAAAGGCGGCCGTGATAAAGTCCGGGAACCTAAAAAGGGCCCGGCTTGTCCAGACGCGAATCATGAATGGTCGGAGCTGACTGGCGTGATTGCCATCAAGGAAGATCCTTATTGGAAAGCCGACTTTGAGGCATTTTTAGGAGCGAAGAAGTTGTGGGAGTGGGAGAATGACTATATGCTGAAGAAAATTGGATATATCAAGTAGACGAACCTGCTAGTTTCTTAGCTTTTTAGATAATTAGAAATTAGGAATTTGTAAGATTGCTGCATCCGCGACCGAAGTCGGGACTCGCAATGACGAGCGAGGTTTTTGAATCGTAAAAAAAACCGCCCGAGAGGAGCGAAATTTCGTTTGTACAGCCTGAAATGCCAAGATTCGACGCTGATTTTCACTTCAAACCTCCTTTCAACCTTTCAATCTACTAGAAAGGATAGTATCAGACATTTATCAATTTTGCAAGTCTTTGTCCTAGTCTATCTAACGATCGTTAGATAGACTAGATTTTTGGTCGAGGGCGCCAAAAATCTGAACTACTGGATCCCCTCGTACTCCCGCAAAGTAAGTTCGGAATCGAGCTGCTTAATGGTTTCTAAAGCAACGGAAACGACAATCAAGATTGCGGTGCCGCCGATGGTTAGGGTTTGTATTCCAGTGAGAAGGCTGGTCAAGTTTGGCAAGATGGCGACCAAACCAAGGAAAACCGCGCCGAACAGAGTGAGGCGCCTGGTAAGTTTTCCTAAAAATTCTCCGGACGGCTCGCCGGGGCGGATGCCCGGAATGAATCCCCCGCTCTGCTGAAGATTCTTGGCTATCTCTTTCGGATCGAAAGTGACCGCGGTGTAAAAGTAAGTGAACAAGACCACCAATGCAAAGTAGACGCCACTATAAAGAATCTGATTGTTTAAAAGTCCATTAACCAGATTCTGGACTCTCACCGAAGCATCGGTAGAAACGATAGCTAAAATTTGTCCGAAGAATTGAGGGAAAAGCAATATGGAAATGGCAAAAATAATAGGGATAACGCCGGCCTGATTTATTTTCAGAGGTAAATAGCTTGATGCCCCTCCGTAAACGCGATTGCCGCGGATCCGCCGTGAATAAGCAATGGGGACCTTTCTTTCTCCTTGGTTTACAAAAACCACCCCGGCGATGATTAGAATACTTAAAATGATAAAAGCGATATAAGTCGGCAGAGTTGCCGGATCAAAGGAAAGAACGGCATTTCTAATTATGTTCGGCAGACCGCCGACAATACCGGCAAAGATTATCAAAGAAACCCCATTGCCGATTTTTTGCTCGCCAATAAGCTCGCCGATCCAGGTAAGAACCATGCTGCCGGTGCTGATAATAAGCACATTCATTAAAAGTTGGGTGACGGATAATTCGCCGAGTATGCCCTGGCTTTTAAGTAAATTAAGAAACCCGTAGGACTGGAGCACAGCCAGCGGAACGGTCAAATAGCGGGAATAGCGGTTAAATTTTGCTTTACCCGCGGCCCCCTCCTCGTAGTACATAACTTTCAAACTGGGGAAGATCATAGTCAGAAGCTGCATGATAATAGTGGCAGTGATGTAAGGTCCGACGCCAAGCATCACAACGGAAAGATTACTCAAGCCGCCGCCGGAAAATAAGTTAAAAAATCCGAAAATTTGGCTTGAATTTAAAAATTGATCCAGCCGAACAGCATCAATACCGGGAATTGGGATAGTCGCCAAAACTCTGAAGGCAAGCAAGCCCAAAAGAACATAAAAAACTTTTTTTCTAAGGTCGGGAATTCGGAAAATTTGCAGTAGTTTGTTTATCATCTTAGGGTTTAGAGTTTTCTATACCCTCTTTGTTACTCGCGATCACTCTGCCTCCAGCGGCCTCTATTTTTCCTTTAGCAGAAAGAGAGACCGGAAGACCCTCAACCGTGATGGGCTTTTTAATTTCTCCATTACCCAAAACTTTCACTTTCTTTCCTAAAATCTTTTCATTAACAACACCATTATTGGAGTATTTTTCCAAATCCTCAACATTAATCACGTCCAACTTGGGCCTCGGCTTATTTTTTATGCCTCGCAATTTAGGCAAGCGCTGGATAAAATCTCTTTCGGCCGGCCTAATTCGGCGGCCCGCTCTGCTCTTTTGCCCCTTAGTCCCCTTTCCCGAGCTAGTGCCGCGTTTGCCACCCCGCCCAACTCTGGGTTTTTTATCCTTTAATTCGTGTTGCGGTTTTAATTGGTGTAATTGCATACTTTTAATGGCCTTCGGCGTTTTAGACTCTTTCCATTTTTAACTTCTTAAGCGCTTCAATCGTCGCTAAGGCGTTAGTCAGCTTATTTGGAGTTCGCCCCAGGCATTTTGCGGTAGCGTCCTTAATTCCCGCCAAAGATAAAACTACCCGTACGGCGCCGCCCGCTCTCAAGCCATGCCCTTCCACCGCCGGTTTTATTTTTACTCTGGCCGCGCTGAATTTCGCCTCCACTTCATGAGGAATAGTCCTGCCTTTTAAAGCAACGATTAAGATATTTTTTGTGGCGGCATTTTTAGCTTTTGACACCGCGCTGGCAACGTCTAGTCCCTTAGCAACTCCTACCGCCACTTTCCCCTTTTCATCTCCTAAAATAACCGTCACGCGGAAACGAAATCTTTTGCCGCCGGCAACAACGCGAGTAACGCGACGAATATCCAGTACCTTATCTTTCATGCCAAACGGATTTTGTTCTTTTGGTTTTCTAAACATCATAGTAATAATAAATTATTTATAGCTTCAACCCCCCTGATTTCGCGCCTTCGGCCAACGCTTTTACTCGCCCATGGTATCTATAAAAGGATCGATTGAAGATCGCGGATTTGATGCCCGCCTTTTTAGCTTTCTCGGCAATTAACGCGCCGAGACCTTCGGCGAGTTCCAACTTCTTTCCCTTTTTATTAAGCTCTCGGGTGGAAGCAGAAGCAAGCGTGTTTCCTTTTGAGTCATCGATCAGCTGGGCATAGGTGTATTTATTGCTTCGGAAGACCGACAATCTGGGCTTTTCGGCAGTTCCAAAAATTATCGCCCGGTTGCGCTTTTTTCTTAATCCTCTATTTAAATTTTTTCTTAAAAGTTTTTTCATCCCGTTAGAGGCAGGTCGTCAAAGACGACCGTAACGCGGCCGATTTTTTTACTCTCGACATTTTAGTATCTTGAATTGTGTTATTTGTGGTAATCATTGTTTTGTTGCCTCTAACGGGATTCATCACCTTAGGCTGTCGCGCCGGTTCCCGCTACTTTTTTCCCGGCTTTTCGACGAACCACTTCGCCTTGGTATCGTATCCCCTTGCCTTTATAAGGTTCCGGAGGGTAAATCTTGCGGATTTTAGCCGCAGTTTCTCCCACAATAGATTTGTCCGCTCCGGAAACCTTAATAACGCCCTTCTCTATTGTTAATTTAACGCCTGCCGGCGGGGTATATTTCACCGGATGGGTAAAACCAACATTTAATACCAAACCAGAACCATCCATAGAAGCTTTGAATCCAATGCCCTCCAGCTCCAATTTCTTATTGAAGCCCTCCCCCACGCCCAGAATGGCATTCTTTGCCAGAGAAGCAATAGTTCCCCAATTTGCCCGGCCTTGTTTGGTGGACTGTTGAAGTTTAAAGGTCAACTGGCTATCGGATAATTCAGCAGAGATAAAAGGCAAAACCTTTACCGTTAATTTTCCTTCTTTTCCGGAAAATTCTAAAACGCCGTCATTTTGCTTGACTTCAACTCCCTGCGGTATAATAATTGGTTTTTTGGCTAGTTTGGACATGTTATTTATAGTGAGCTTGTCGAACTACCATATTTCAAATAATAATTGTCCGCCCAATTTCATCTTTCTGGCCTCTTTAGTGGTCATTACGCCTTGAGGAGTAGAAACCGCGGCGATGCCGTAACCCTGCTTGACCGGCCAGAAATCTTTATAGCTGCCATAGAGCCGCCTGGAGGGCTTACTTAATATTTTAATGCCATTTATAACACCGCGGCCATTTTGGTCGTACTTAAGTTTAAGTTCCATCACCCTTTTTGGCATCCTGCCCTTCTTAGTGACACTTTCCAGATAGCTGTTTTTAGCGAGAAGTTCGGCCACGTTAAAATCAAAATTTATGTGATGAACTTTTATCACTTCTTTGTGGGCTTTTTGAGCATTTTTAATTTTAATCAGTAAATCTATAAACATATACTTTTATTGGCGTGGGTTACCACGAGGATTTTTTTACTCCCGGTATTTCTCCCCGACTAGCCAATTCTCTAAAACAAATTCGGCAAACTCCGAATGCGCGCATATATCCACGCCTGCGGCCGCATCGAAAACATCGTCGGACAATACGGCTAGAAAATTTGGGTTTTTTTTGAGCTCTGGCAACTACTGATTTCTTGGCCATATTACTTCTTAATTTTTACTTCTTTCTGAAAGGGCATACCGATTTCTTTATAAAGCGCCATTGCCTCATTTCGGTTTTTTATCGCTTTAGGAACTACCGTAATCTCAATCCCAAAATTGACTTTCGATGTCTCCGGAGTCATTTCCGGAAAAACCAGGTGGTCTTTTACGCCAAAAGACAAATTACCGTTTTGGTCAACGTTTTTCGGATCCAATCCCCGAAAATCCCGAACGCGAGGTAAAACCACGCTGATAACCCTATTCAAAAACTGACCCATTCGCTGGCGGCGCAAAGTGGTTTTTAAACCGACTATCATTCCTTCCCGCAATTTAAACCCCGCTATTGATTTCAGAGCCGGGCGGGGCATCGGCTTTTGACCCGTAATGGTCGCGAGGTCGTTGGTCAACGCCGGCAGAACTTTGTCGGAAAAATTTGGTTGCGTAGAAAGACGGCCCACCCCGACATTTACCACTATTTTTTCTATTTTTTTTAAAAACTTCTGATTAATCATGTATTAGTTATCGCTAGAGAACGCCTTTGCATTTTTTGCAATATCGAACTTTGAGCCCGCTGTTATTTCCTCCGCCAGAGGCGTTTGCCTGTCCGGTAGGCAGGCCTGCCTGTCCGGTAGGCAGGGATCCGTCTCCGGCGGAGAAACGATAGCCAGTCCGAACCGCCTTCTTGCAGTTAGGACAGAATAGCATGATTTTAGAAATATTTAAAGGACGCGGCAAAGAAAGAGTTTGCCCTTTTGCTCCTTGGCGCTTAGGGCGTATATGCTTTTTGAACATATTCAAACCCTCCAACAAAACAGCGGAGTTTGACACATCAACTTTCATCACTTTGCCGCTTTTCCCCTTATCTTTGCCGGAAATTATTTGGACTATGTCTCCTTTTCTAATTTTCATATCAAAATTTAAAAATTAAATAGTAAAATTTTGGTAGCCAATTTTTTGAATTTTTTATTTTTAATCCGTGATTTTGATTTTTGCATTTTAATATTTGATATTCTAAAGCAGTTCTTCTGCCATTGAAGCAATGCTTTCAAACCCCTTTTCTTTTATTTCTCTTGGCAATGGGCCAAAAAGTCGCGTGCCTCTGGGCTCTTTTTTCTCATCAATTAGAACAACGGCATTGTCGTCAAAGCGCACATAAGAACCGTCCGCTCTGCGCAGAGCCTTGCGTTGTCTTACTATCAACGCTTTCACCACGTCCTTTTTTTTGATTGCTTTTCGAGGTTCAGCTATTTGTACGGAAGCGATGATGATGTCCCCCACCTCCGCGTAACGGCGCCGGCTACCGCCTAAAACCCTAAAACACCGGACGGTTTTCGCCCCAGAATTGTCGGCAACTTTTAAAATAGATCGTTCTTGTATCATAATTTTTAGTGTTTAGTATATATGGAGTAATGGGGTTTTAGTGACTGCTACCCTAAACGCTATACCCTACCAATGATTTTCCATCGTTTTTCTTTGGACATCGGCCTAGTTTCTTCGATGGTCACCTTATCCCCCACTTTGTACTCCTTATTTTCATCGTGGGCTTTCAAACGCTGGGTAACTTTGTAATATTTTAAATATTTGGAGTGTTTCCGTTCATGGGTAATAGCCACCACCGCGGTTTTCTGCATCTTGTCGGAAACTACCACCCCCTGCAATTTTCTTTTTCTTGGCGGGTTTTCCACCCCGTTAGAAGCGGAAATAACATTTTTATTTTGTTCCATTTCTTTGTCCATATTTTACTAATTATTTTTTATCATCCGATTTCGATTGGCCGTTCCCAAGCGGGGTTCCATGTTGGTTTATTAGAGTTAGAAACCGAGCAATGCCTTTTTTAACCTTTTTTATTTCTTTGACATTCTTAACTTTCCCGGAAGCAAGGTCAGATTTCAAACTCCAAAGACGGTCGCGGTATTCTACCACTAACCCTCTCAATTCTTCAACCGGCTTAGCTTTTATTTGTTCCAGTTCTTTTTGTTTCATGGTTCTAATTACTATCTGCTAATTACGCGCGTTCTTACCGGCAGTTTATGCCCGGCTCGCCGCAATGCTTCCTGCGCGATTTCGGGAGCAACGCCGTCCATCTCAAATAAAACCCTCCCGGGTTTCACGTGGAAGACATAATGATCCACGGCGCCTTTTCCGCCGCCCATAGTTACCTCCGGCGGACGTTTAGTAATGGGCTTATCGGGGAAAATGCGGATCCAAACCTTGCCCTCTCTTTTAATAAAATTACTGATGGTGCGGCGGGCGGCTTCTATTTGTCTGGAATTCACATACGAAGCGCTCTCCGCTTTCAATCCAAAATTGCCGAAAGCAAGCGTTGTGCCTCGGGTTTCCACTTGGCGAGACCGCGACCGGCCCTTCATCCATTTTCTATGTTTTACTTTCTTTGGCGCTAACATAATTTTATTCGCATTATTTGGCAGTAATTAGCATTATTAGCGATTACTCTTAAACACGTCGCCTTTGTAAATCCAGACTTTAATTCCTATGGCTCCGTAGGTGTTAAAAGCAGTCGCTTGGCCATAATCGATATTGGCGCGCAAAGTTTGCAGTGGCAACTTCCCTTTGGCCAGCCACTCGCGACGGGCAATTTCCGCGCCGTCTAATCGGCCGGACAACCTAATCTTGGCTCCTTGAGCCTCGCGATTTTGCATTATATTTTCAAGATATTTCTTAATTGTTCGTCTAAATGGCAAACGCTTCTCTAAATCCCAAGCAATTGATTGAGCGACATACTGAGCGGCGATTTCCGTTCGCTTCAGCTCTTCAACATTTAAGCTTAATGAGAATTTGGCTTTTTGATTTCGCTTGAGAAAAAGCTTTTTTAATTGCGTTTCAATCGTTTTAGATAATTCCTCGATTCCTTTTCCGCCCCGTCCGATTACTAAGCCCGGTTTAGCGGCTTTAATGAAAATTTTATAGGAATTGTCAGAACCACGCTCAATTTCAATGCGAACAACGCCGGCAAGACCTATTTTGTCGTTCACTATTCGGCGAATCAAAACATCTTCTTCAAGCTGATTCTTGAATTTTAAACCCTTGGGCATCCAGCGAGAAACCCAATTATTGATAATACCCAAGCGATACGAAAATGGATTAATTTTTTGTCCCATAGTTTTACAGTATTATACGCTCTTTCTTTGGAAAATACGTTTAAAGAAGCCAGCCTTTTCTTTTGGTGTTTCTTTTCTTACTTCCTCCATTTTAGGCCTCTTAATTTCTTTCTTGGCCTTTTCCTTTTTAACCGGCGGATTGATTACAAACCGGCTGGCAAACGCGCCTTCCGCTTCTTTTAAAACCAAAACCACGTGGCTCATTTTTTTATGAATCGGGGTCGCGCGTCCCTGTGCTCTCGGCAAAAATCTCTTAAGCATGGGCCCTTGATTAACCAAGAGCGAGGCAACAAAAAGCTTGCTCGAGTCCATTTTTTGATTTTTGGCATTAGCCACCGCCGAGCGGATTAATTTCAACAATGGCTTGGCGGAGCGCTGTAATCTTAATAACAATTGAGCTTCCGCTTCCTGTACTGACAGCCCTTTAAGGGTATTGGCTAATAGCCGCACTTTACGCGGAGCGATTTTCAGGTAATTTATTTTCGCAGTGGTTGTTGCCATAGTGAGCTTGCTTGCCCCGCCTTTGCGGTGGTTTGACTATTTTTTCGCCGCTCCCGGGGCCGCTTTAGCGGCTTGCGCTTTTTGTAATTCCGCTACCTGTTGAGACGCCTCCAACTCTCTTTGCATCTTGCCGCCGTGTTTCACAAACTTACGGCTAGGTGAAAATTCACCTAAATGATGGCCGACCATTTCTTCTTTAATGGAGACTTCTGTGAAACTTTTTCCGTTGTGAACGCCAAAAATAAAACCAACCATTTCCGGGGCAATTTCCGATGAACGCGACCAGGTCTTGATAACTGTTGGCTTCCCGCCTGAGGCGGCTCCGCCTTTAGCGGATAAAACAGCTACCTTTTTTAGGAGCTTGGGATCTACGTATGGGCCTTTTTTGCTTGATCTACTCATTTTATCGTACTTTTGGCCTTCGCTGGATTATCCACTTACTCGACCATTTCTTTTTATGGCGTGTCTTGTGGCCTCCGGTAACTTTACCCCACATAGTCTTGGGGCGTTTCGTTCCTCTGGGTTGTTTTCCTTCACCGCCGCCATACGGGTGATCGCAAGGGTTCATAACCGAACCTCGCACTGTCGGCCTAATGCCCAGCCATCGGGAACGGCCGGCTTTTCCGACATTCACCAGATTATAATCGGGATTGGAAACTTGTCCAACTGAAGCCCAGCCCTCGGAAGAAACTTTACGAATTTCTTTAGACCCCATTCTCAAATCGGTCAGACCGCCCTCGTGAGCTAAAACCTCGGCATAGGCCCCGGCTGAACGGGCAAGTTTCCCGCTTCCACCGGATCGGATTTCCACATTATGCACGAAATAGCCGATCGGGACATTTTTTAGTTTTAAGCGATTGCCGGTTTTCAACGGAGCGTTTTCCGAAACAATGAGGGTATCATCCACTTTCAAATCTTTCGGCGCCAAAATATAACACCGCTCGCCGTCTTTATATATCACCAAAGCAATAAAGGCGGTACGGTAAGGATCATATTCAATAGTTTCAACTCTGGCCGGAATATTTATTTTATTTTGTAAAAAATCCACCGTTCGATAAACTTTCTTATTGCCGCTACCCTGATGACGCATGGTTATTACGCCGCGGTTATTACGACCGGAATGGGTTTTTAATTTTTTCGTCAGCGCTTTATGCGGCTCGGACACGGTTAAAATAGAGGCATAATCAATGCCGGTCATGTGTCTTCGCGATGGGGTTGTGGGGTTATAAGCTTTCATAGAATTAAAAAGTAAGAATGAAAAATGAAAAATTTAAGTGTCCTTCGGACAGATTTAAATAATTTTTAATTTTAATTTGTAATTTTACCTTTTGCATTTTATATTTTAATTTAATGAGGAAGTATATCCAGTTTTTGTCCTTTTTTCAATGTCACGATAGCTTTTCGATAGCCCGGCTTCATCCCGGTGTATCTTCCCGATCGGCGAGGTTTAGGCCTTGTATTGATAACGTGCACGTTTTCCACGTTTACTTTATAAATACCTTCTACGGCTTTTTTAATTTCCGGCTTAGCGGCGCCGTCTTCAACCAAAAAAACATATTTACCCAAATGGCTCATCTGGGTCGCTCGCTCGCTGATTATTGGATGTTTGATTAGAAACTTGTTCATGGTGTTAGCGGTGTTAGCATGCGAATGCCTAGTGCGAATGTTTGCGAATGATATGCGAATCGCAAATATTCGCAGTAATAATTCGTGATAATTCGCACTAGGTATTTGTGTGTCATCTTATTTCCGCCACTGCTTTCTGATCCATTAAAACATTTTTGTACTTCAATAAATCTTCAACATTCAACGAGGCGCCATTCAAGCTCTTGGCTTTGGGAATATTTCGCGCCGCCCTATAAATATTTTTATTTCCCGTCGCTGGCACTAAAAGTGCCGGTAAATAATTTTTGACAGCGCTGAAAGCGGATTTGGTTTTCGGCTTGTCTAATTCCAAAGAGTCTACGACTCTCAACTGCCCGTCGGCCAGTTTTTTCGATAAAACGGAATAAATAGCCGCTCGAAGCATCTTTTTATTGATTTTTTGGGAGTAATCCTTTTCTTTTATCGGGCCGTGGGTAACACCGCCGCCGCGCCAAATAGGCGACCTGATGGAACCGTGACGGGCTCGGCCGGTATGTTTCTGCTTCCATGGCTTCCTGCCTCCGCCTCGCACCTCTCCCCTGCCTTTGGTATGCGCCCAAGGAAGACGGCGATTAGCTTGCTGGGCAAGCAACGTCTGATGCACTAAGTCGGGGTTCCAAGGACGCGCGAAAATTTTATCGGACAATTCCACTTCTCCAATTGATTCCCCTTTTAAGTTGTAGATTGCTGTTTTCATAAAGTGTCAGGTGTCAGGTGTCAGGTGTCAGGATTTCCTTCTTGACACACGATACTGACACTTGAATCTATTTATATATTTCCACCTTGCTTCTATTTGGATTTCCGGGAACGCCGCCATTTAAATAAACGGTTTTGCCGCTTTCGTCAATGTCCACTACTTTAATGTTTTTTAAAGTGATTCGTTCCATGCCCATGTGGCCGGCCATTCGACGGCCCGGGATAACCCGTTGAGGCGTAGTATTGCCGATAGAACCAGGGCCGCGGTGGCGGTTCTTTTGACCATGAGTTTTCGGCCCGCCGTGGAAGCCGTGGCGTTTTACCACGCCCTGAAATCCCTTGCCTTTAGTAATCCCGCTAACCATCACTAAATCGCCTGTTTTTAAAACGGAAAAATCACCGCTTTCAATTTTGACCGGCGTTACTCCGAGTGCCTTATCGTCTTTGAATATCTGACCCATTCTTAACTTTTTCCCGGTTAGTTTTTCCATAAATTGACCGATCCGAATCTACTAAGCAATCCTAATCTACAAACTAATCCGAATTTACTAACATTTTTCTTTTTCGGCAAGTTCGGATTATTTCGTTATTTTCGGATGAATTCGTGGGTTGGGATCGGGCTCTAATAAAAATACCCAGAGCATAGCCCCGAGTGTTTTCTTATTTCGGACTACATCTCTATGCTGGATTATTCTAAACCATCTTTATCTCAATATCAACCCCGGATGGCAAATTGAGTTGTGAGAGAGACGCGATGATTGACTGGCTGGGATTTAAAATGTCAATCAAGCGCTTGTGAACCCGCAGCTCAAATTGTTCACGAGAATTTTTGTCTATGAAGGTTGCTCTGTTGACCGTGTATTTTCTTATTTCGGTTGGCAGAGGAATGGGGCCGATTACTTCCGCGTCGTGCCTTTTTGCCGTGTCTACGATTTGGCGCGCGGAATTATCAATCAGCTTACTGTCATAAGCCTTAATTCTTAATCTCAATTTTTCTTGTTCAACTTCCTTGGTTTTCGGCATAGATTTTACTAATTACTAATTGATTGAAACTAATTAGGCTAATGGCGAATTCGCGAATTAGACATTAGTAAATTAGTATTATATTCGTAATTAGTACCCTATTTAATGATCTTGGTCACCACTCCAGCGCCTACGGTTTTGCCACCCTCTCGGATAGCGAACCTTTGCTTTTCTTCCAAAGCAACTGGGGCAATGAGCTTAACACCGAGTTTAACCGTATCGCCGGGCATCACCATTTCCGTGCCTGTTGGCAAAGTTACTTCGCCGGTAACATCCGTAGTTCTAATGTAAAATTGCGGCTTGTACCCTTTGAAAAACGGAGTGTGCCGTCCGCCCTCTTCTTTGGAGAGGACATAAACTTCCGTATCAAACTCCGTATGCGGATTAACACTGCCCGGTTTTGCGAGAACTTGGCCGCGCTCCACGTCTTCTTTTTTAAGACCGCGAAGTAAAACACCGACATTGTCGCCGGCTTGGCCTTCGTCCAGTAATTTATTAAACATTTCAATGCCGGTAACGACGGTTTTTTGGGTCGGGCGGATACCGATAATTTCTACTTCCTCGTTAATCTTGGCCCTGCCTCGCTCAATGCGGCCGGTAACCACAGTACCGCGGCCTTCAATTGAGAAAATATCTTCAATGGGCATCAAAAACGGTTTTCCGATGTCGCGGACCGGTTCCGGAATGAATTCGTCCAAGGCCTTAACCAAATCTAAAATTGGTTTAACGGCCGGATCATCGAGAGTCTTGGCTTCCAAAGCCTTTAAAGCTGAACCGCGGATAATCGGAGTGGTGTCGCCCGGGAATTCATATTTTTTCAAAAGCTCGCGGACTTCAGACTCAACTAAATCAATGAGTTCCGGATCGTCCACCATATCCACTTTATTTAAGAAAACAACCAGGGCCGGCACGCCGACCTGGCGAGCCAAGAGAATGTGTTCTCTAGTTTGAGGCATCGGGCCGTCAGCGGCGGAAACTACCAAAACCGCGCCATCCATTTGAGCGGCTCCAGTGATCATGTTTTTAATATAGTCGGCATGCCCCGGAGCATCAATGTGCGCGTAGTGGCGCTTTTCGGATTCATATTCCGAGTGATGTAAAGCGATAGTGATACCGCGGGCTTTTTCTTCCGGGGCGTTATCAATATCATCAACTTTTTCCTCTTTCTTCGCGAGGCCTTTCATAAAAAGGACATGCGTCAAAGCCGCGGTCAAGGTAGTCTTGCCGTGGTCAACGTGCCCGATTGTTCCGACGTTTACGTGGGGTTTAGTTCTTACGAACTTTTCTTTTTCCGCCATGTGTTTTTAATAAATTTATTTAGTTTATAATACGACTTTGATTATTAATGACCTGCCTTCGTTCCGCCGTCGCTAAAGCTATGGCGGACACAGTAAAACTTCGGCGGGCAAGCAATATTACGATTCTACGCAACCCTCTTATTATTGTCAAGCGCGTGATTGTGCATAAACTAATACGATTTCAGAATCCCCCGTCATTGCAAGTCGGCGTATGTACTGACGCGTCAGTACATACGCCGAAGCAATCTCTTAATAATAAAAAAGGCCGAGCATTTTCAATGCTCGGCCTTGAGTGGTTACTTGGCCTGAAACTGCCGCATCGCCTTCCTGATGTCTCGGAGTTCCTCGAGGATTAGACCTAGGAACATCAGCAAGAGCATACAGGCAACGCCTGCTCCGACACCAATCTGTACGTTCTTGAATCCAAGTCCGAAATGGACTCCGACCGACAGACCAGCCACCAACATAGTGACGAGCACCATACCGCTTGAAACCTAAACCCAAAACAATGACCTAGCCGGATTCTACCATAACTCTCTCTGGTTTGTCAATTAAGTGTCCACATTACTATATGCCTACGTCATATATATAACCAATTTACGAAAGAATCCGCTGATAAGCCAAAACCCCCGTTAACGGGGGTTTTGGCTTTCGCTACAGAGTCGAGACCTCTTTAATATGCTGCTCAATCAATCCTTTTGGTATGCCCCGTTCATAAAGTATGGAATCGCTTGGAATTTTCAGTCTCTTTAATATTTGCACCGCGCTACATCCTCGAGTATCAGCCATTGCGTAACTATTACCCAAACTTTTATCAGGATTTTTTGTTGTGAAATGGGGGCCGTTGAACCATTTATGATGATTAACGTATTGGTCATTGGAATCAGCCGGGGCTCCCGGATCTGCTATAGTCGCCGGGCAAAGATCACGGTCATCTGCGACTGTGTCATTGTCATCATCCGGATCGCAAGCGTCTCCCAATCCATCTCTATCTAAATCTGACTGATCTGGATTTGCGACATTGGGACAGACATCTGCCTGATCGGAGAAATTGTCATTGTCCGCATCCGCAAATTGGGTTACCGCGCTATATCGCAGACCGCTGACGGTCATACGGGTTATTCCATTGACGGTCTCCTGTTTACAAGTAAAGGTGCGAGGAACTCCGTCGGGGAAATTCGTGAAAGTTTGAGTATTGGAGGCAGAAGAGCAAGGCATTTTAACCTGGTGGGCTTGCTGATTTGTTTCGCAACCGGCGGCGCCTTGCTGCGCGGAAAGATCTACTTTAGCGGGGCCGTCAACTATGCAGACATCTGTCGCGTTCGGGTCAGTAACCACGAAAGTAATAGATTTGCCTTCCGGCATTGGCGCGACAACTCCAAAAACCTGCACTCCTCCGCCGCTACCCCCACTAACTGACGGGCCAACATACAAGATTCCTTCAGGCGCCGTAGTGCCACGAGGTAAGTTGATGGTTACTTCATTTCCGTTACGGTCAAAAGCACGAACCGTTATAGTACCGCTTGTCTTGTCATATGATGTTTCAACTCCAATTATTGGGAGCTCGGAAATCACCACAAGTCCGGTTTTATTGTCGGATAGGGCTTTCTCTACGGAATTAAGATGACCATCTCCGTCATCATCAAAGTCCGCATCGATAGTCAGTTCCTCAACGGTTGTTCCTGGTGTAAAAATTGGGATCAGAGGACCAACTTTCATATCAGCAGGAAGCTTTAGCACTGGATCGTTGAAAAACAGAAACCCAAAAAGGATGTTTTCGCCCGCTTGAGCACAGCCAGCCTTAGTCGCGGCGCCAGAAATTTTGAGGATCCATTTTCCTTGATCATTAGCCGTAGCTTCCCCGCATCGAGTTGCCTTATCCGCGCCAAGCGCTACCAGTGTCATTTCATCCGAGGGGAGGACAAGAACATTGTCCTTTTTTATCTCAGTAATGGTAATAGTCATGGCCGCCTCCGTCAAAGGAGTGACTTTTATACTTTTAACAGTGAGAATGCGTTGATCGGATCCGGCTTCGAAAAGACGCCAATTGGCAGTTGCGAAGGTAGCATCAGTCACAGTTAAAACTACATCTGCGAAGTCTGGATGGGAAACTTTGGCCGAAATTTTATCTCCTTCGGCGCTTGCGGAAAAAATGACATCTTTAGTAAAATCCATGGTCACTGGCCAAATTCCGGGCAGAGACGCAAGCAAAGTCTTTACACCATTCACTACTTTATAAATAGAAAGCCAGCCCACTCTGTCTGGAGAATTTCGCGAATCCATATTCACCTCGACGAAATACCCGTTGTTGGCATCCTGTTGGCGAATCTTTATGAATGGCGAGAAACCGTGGGTGCTGTACCATGGCGCGGTAAATTCAGCCGTGTAATCAGCTGTTCCACTCGGGGAAAGAGGCACGCTTCCATTGACCAAGAAAGTATTCGCAACGCCAAGCCAGTTGGGGAAATAAAGAGCTTTTTCTCCTGACGGAAGTGCAGTTATTCTCGCCGGACCACTGACGGGCACTCCAGAAGACCAACTACTATCAATCCAAGGAGATTGCCAAATAAAGTTGCGCTCCACAGCATCGTTAAAATTAGGGATGTTTAGAACCTGTGTGAGGGTGACTGGAGTTGCTTCGGCATAAGGAATGGCGGTTTGGACAAGTATCTTATATATCACCAACGCCCTCCAATCCGTCCCCATGCCAACGCCGCCAAATTGGGACGCATTGGGATCTGTTTCTGTAACTACTATGGAATCTTTTTTATCTTCCAGCGGCGCATTTTTACCAGTTAGTGCCACGACTATTTTATCGCCATCAACTTTTATCTGCATAACTTGTTTGACCCACCAATACTTATAATCCGGAATGTCCCGATAGCCGATTAATACCTTACCTCCGGCTGGGGTAATGCGATAAAGACGCAGGACGATTATATTTGGGCCGGGACCTCGATCATTGCCATTTCCCAAACTTGCCTCTGCAAGATACTTAAAATTGTCAGCTTGATTTAAAAATGAAAAGCGAACGATCCCATCGCTGCCGGAAACAAATTCGTAAGTAATATCTTGGTCTCTTACCCATGTTGTATCTCCTGTATGAGTCGAGGCTGTAGCATCATTTCCGTAAGGGCTAAAAAGAAGAGCCTTTTCCGCAACTGGGCGAGGATCGGGAATAGAACCGCCGTTCATCACCGTTTGAATGTCTGATGCTGAAAGAGCGAAGTTGTAGTATTTAACCTCATCAATGAGGCCACTAAAGGTATATAAGCTGTCAACCGGATACCACTTGCCAATCTTGAAAGTGTGGCTCGGAAAATCATTCAATATAACCATCGGTTGAGATCCAACGGCAACGCCATTAACATAGAAAGTCACGGCAGAACCGTCCCATACCCAAGTTACATAACTCCAGATTCCCGCGGGTACCACCCCGGGCGAAGAAAACTTCCAACCAGTACCAGCCGCGGGAGAGTACATGCCAATACTGCCATCTCCGTGAACCACTGTCAGGAATGTATATTGCGAGCCCAATCCGACAATGTTTTTGGACACAACCCCCGCGTAATCCTTGAGTGTATTCGGGTTGACCCACGCGCCTATCGTCAGCGATGCTCCGATATTTAGATTGGGCGCTGCGGGAATCTCAACGAAATCATCAATGCCATCAAAGCTGAATGCCTGCCCCGTGTTGCCGGGCGCAAAGGTCGTGCCATTTTTCAAAGCACCGTGGTTTCCATCGGTTGCATCATTGGCGTCGCCTTCTGCGGGCCAGAAAGCAATTAAACCAATTTTGGGGATTATCGAGACTGCCCCCCATGTTCCGGGAGCGGCATTATTAACCGTCCAATCCGGAGGAACTGTGTCGTCCTCGTAACCGGAAAAATCCTCGGAATAAAGAGTTGTCTGACTTTTAGCTAAATTTGTTATTAATAAGACAGTTAAGCCGGCAATCAAACCGACAGCCGCGACGCCGACTATCCATTTATTTTTATTAGTTGCGCCCATGTTTTTTTATTTAAAGTTATTTGGCCGACTTTTATTATTTTTTATATTGATTTAATTATACCAAAACAGCCCGCTGGCGGGCTGGGGATAACTTTAAATCTTAGGAAGTCGGACTTCCTAAGTTTTCCTACTTTTTGCCCTCTTTAATCAAGGCCGCGACATTCGCCGGTACCGCCTCGTAATGATCAAATTCCATCGTAAACGATCCCCTGCCTTGGCTCATCGAGCGTAAGTCTGTGGCGTATCCAAACATTTCCGAAAGTGGTACTTTGGCATCAATAACTTTGATATTAACGCGGTCATTCATCGCTTCAATACGCCCGCGTTTAGAGCTAAGATCTCCTGTAATATCGCCAAGGAAATCCGCCGGAATAAGTACTTGTATTTTCATAATTGGCTCAAGAATAACCGGCCTTGCTTTATTAGCCGCTTCCTTGAAAGCCATAGAACCGGCAATTTTGAAAGCCGCTTCCGAAGAGTCAACTTCGTGGAAAGAGCCGTCGAAAAGAGTAACTTGAATATCAATCATCGGATAACCGGCCACGATTCCTTTAGCAATGGCTTCCTTGACGCCTTTTTCGGTTGGAGCTACAAATTCTTTTGGAATTGAGCCGCCTTTAATTTCGTCAATAAATTCAAAACCTTTGCCGCGTTCCATCGGCTCCACTTTCAGCCAGACATGCCCGTATTGCCCTTTACCGCCGGATTGCCGGATATATTTTCCTTCCGCTTCGGCAGTTCCTAAAATTGTTTCTTTATAGGCGACTTGGGGCCGTCCAACGTTTGCCCCAACTCCAAATTCCCGCCTCATGCGGTCAACGATAATTTCCAAGTGTAATTCTCCCATGCCGGAAATGATTGTTTCTCCCGTTTCCATATCCCCCGCGACGCGGAAAGTCGGGTCTTCTTCCGCTAAACGATGTAAAGCAATGCCCATTTTTTCTTGGTCGGCTTTGGTTTTTGGCTCAATGCGAATACCGATAACCGGTTCCGGAAAGATGATTCTTTCCAAAACAATCGGGCTATCCGGACTGCAAAGAGTGTCGCCGGTAGTGGTATTTTTTAAACCAACAATGGCTCCGATTTCTCCGGCATAAATTTCATCTATTTCTTCCCGTTGATTGGCGTGCATCTTTAAAATACGCCCAACTCGCTCCTGGTTATTTTTGGTCGAATTTAAAATATAACTGCCTCTTTTTAGAGTTCCCGCGTAAACTCTAAAAAAGGTTAAACTGCCCACAAACGGATCACTGGCGATTTTAAAAGCAAGGGCGGTAAATGGTTCTTTCTCATCGGGCTTCCTAAAAATTTCCGTTCCGGTTTTCGGATCGGTTCCTTTGGCCGGGGGTAAGTCCGCGGGCGAAGGAAGATAATCAACCACCGCGTCCAAAACCAGTTGAACACCCTTATTTTTCAATGCCGAACCGCAAAGAATCGGGATGATTTTGGTCTTCAATGAAGCGGCGCGCAGAACTCTTTTTAAATCCTCCAAAGCGGGTTCTTTGCCGTCAAGATAATCCGACATCATCTTGTCATCCTGCTCAACAATTTTATCCAATAGCTGATGGCGGTATTTTACCGCTTCCGCTTTAAAGTTTTCAGGAATATCTTTTTCGATAATTTCTCCACCTTTTTCTCCTTCAAAATAATAAGATTTCATCCTTAACAGATCGATAACGCCCTCAAAAGCCGCTTCCGCGCCCATCGGGATCTGGATTGGAATCGCGTTGGGATTCAACCGTTCCTGAATTGATTTAATATCGGCAACAAAATCCGCTCCCATTCTGTCCATCTTGTTAATAAAACAAATTCTGGGTACGCCGTATTCATCGGCATAACGCCAGTTGGTTTCCGATTGCGGTTCTACTCCGCTTACTCCGTCGAAGACCACCACCGCCCCGTCAAGAACGCGTAAAGATCTTTTGACTTCAACGGTAAAATCAATGTGGCCCGGAGTATCAATAAGATTTAGACGATACTCATCTTTTTTATCGCCATGTTGGTAGGTGGGGATCCAAAAGGCAGTCGTAGCCGCCGCCGTAATGGTGATGCCGCGCTCTCTTTCCTGCTCCATCCAGTCCATGACGGTATCGCCGGTATGCACCTCGCCGATTTTATGGGACACACCGGTATAAAAAAGAACCCGTTCGGAGACGGTAGTTTTTCCGGCGTCAATGTGGGCGATGATGCCGAAATCTCGGACTTTTTCGATGGGATATAATCTCATAATACTAATTACTAATTGAAGCTAATTAAGCTAATGGCGAATTTTTTCGGATATTCACTAACCGCTTAAAACTTACTTCTTCTTTACCAAAATTTATAAGTATTGCCAGTTCTAAATTACTTATTTTAAGATAATTAAGTACTTGCAAAACGTGGTTTCTAGAATACCTTGTCCCGGCTTTAATTTCAACCGCAACCTTTTCTTCTACTAAAAAATCAAGGAAATTTTTACCAATTATCTTATTTTGAAAACTTAATGGAAAGTATGCCTGTTCCTTAAATAATAATTCGGCTGCCTTAAAGCTTTCGGCTAAGGCTCGTTGATAATACTTTTCTAATTGGCCTCCTCCTAAAACGTTGTGGACTTTAAAAGCACAACCGACAATCCCATAACTTAACACTGGGTGAATGAGGTCAATTTTTCTATCATTAGTCATTCGTGTAATACAAATTACGAATAAACTCTAATATACTAATGGCTAATTCGGGATTCGCCATTGGTAGATTAGTACCGCATTAGTAATTAGTAAAAGCTACCAGGAGAAATGAGCAAATGCTCTGTTCGCTTCCGCCATTCGGTGGGTGTCTTGCTTCTTCTTGATTGCCGCCCCTTCGTTTTTGGCTGCCATTAAAATTTCTTCCGCTAATTTTAATGCCATTGGTTTCCCCTTTTTGTTCCTGGCGGCTTGGATAATCCAACGAACGGCTAAAACAAATTTCCTGTCCGGTCGGACTTCAATAGGCACCTGATAATTGGCGCCGCCGACACGGCGACTGGCAGTTTCCACCGCGGGGGCGGCATTTTCCAACGCTTTCTCAAAGACTTTTACCGGATCTTGTTTGGTTTGTTTTTGGATATCGTCAAAGGCATTGTAAACCACCGACTCGGCAACGGATTTTTTGCCGTCTCTCATTATATAGTTGATAAACCGGCCAATGGCTATGCTGCCATATTTCATGTCTGATTTATGCTCTTTTTTGTAGTTTACTTTTCTGCGCATATTTTTTATTACTAATTACGAATCTTCGCTAATTAATCGAATGGCTAATTTGCCTAATTAGTTTCGATTAGTAATTGGCATTACTCTTTTTTGGGTCTTTTCGCTCCATACTTCGACCGTTGCTGTTTTCTTCCTTCTACTCCGGCAGTGTCTAAAACGCCGCGGACAATATGATATCGGACGCCGGGTAAATCTTTTACGCGGCCGCCCCGCACCATTACAATTGAGTGTTCCTGCAGATTGTGGCCCTCTCCCGGAATATAGGCGGTGATTTCCATGCCATTGGTTAAACGCACGCGAGCAACTTTCCGTAAAGCGGAGTTCGGCTTCTTGGGAGTAGTGGTAAAAACCTTTACGCAAACTCCGCGCTTAAAAGGCGCGGCCACGCCCAACGGCCGATTCTGTAAATAATTAAAATACTTGCCCATGGCTGGGGCTTTGGATTTATAAACCGTTTTCTTCCTGCCATTTCTTATTAACTGCCTGATAGTTGGCATAGAAGCTATCTTAACAAAAAATGATTCTACTTGTCAAAAATGGCGCGTCGGGTTCAAAGCTTATAGGTCTTATTCGCACGAATAAGACCTATAACAAAAATAGCAAATCGGTTTCGCTTCGAGTTTCAAAAGAGAACCGCCGACCCGACCAATAACCGATAAAGCCAGCTCACTATTGGACTGATTAGTTGGAAGCCGAAGAAAATAAATAAAATCAAAAGCCAAAAACCGTAACGGAATAAAAACTCCCTAACTCTATAAAAGCGATCCGGCAATAAAGCAAATAAAATATTAGAACCATCCAACGGCGGCAGAGGGACCAGATTGAAGACCGCCAGCACCACGTTTATTCCCACGATAGTATTTAAAAGAATCAACAGGTTGGGCGTTATCGCTTGCGTCTGAATAATCGGCAGGAATAGTTGTAAAATTATTCCGAAAATTGCGGCAACTACGAGGTTGCTTAATGGCCCCACTACGGCAATCAGCCCACCTCCTCTTTTGGGATTTTTAAGATTGTCGGGGTTTATAGGAACGGGCTTCGCCCAACCCAAGACAAACGCGCCGCCGGAGAAAATAAAAAGCGAGATTGGCACAATTAACGAACCAAAAAGATCCAGATGCTTTATCGGATTCAAGGTCAGCCGGCCGGCATCTTTGGCGGTCGTATCGCCAAGCCGCAAGGCCATAGCGCCATGAGCCACTTCGTGAATCATCACGGAAAAAATCAAAACCGCCAATTGGAAAACTAGCAGCAAAAAATCATTGGGCATTATTTAATTATGGCGAAGTCGGAGAAGAACCGCTAGGGTAAGAGCCACTGGGGTATTGGTCAGGGCTTGGATATGATCCGCTTGGAGCGGGGTAAGAGCCGCTCGGATACTGTTGTTGGTACTGCTGCTGGTATTGCTGTTGATATTGCTGTTGGTAATCCTGCGTTGGAAAATTAGCCGGTGGTGCGTAGGAGCCGCCAGATGGCGCTGGTGTATATGAACCGCCGGGAACGCCACCGGGAAAATCACCAGGCGCGCCGCCGGGCAATCCACTTGCGGGCATTTCACCCGGAAATCCACCGGGAGGAGCACTGCCTGGGAATCCACCACTTGGTGGGGCTACATTGCCAGGAAATCCGCCTGAAGCCGGAGGAACGCCACCGCCATTAGGGCGGCCGCATTCTTGCGGATGAGACTCGCAGTAAGCTTGGCATTCGTCCGGGTCTTTACAGCCACCCGGTCCGGTAAATCCGGCAACTTTATCGTCCACGGAACGCCCACGTTCGCCGCCATTAGGTGACGTAAAATTTTTACAGGTGTCAATATTATTTAAACAAAAGTTGGTGCATTCTTCCTGCGATTTACAGCCACCGGGGCCGCTAAAATCGCCACCGCCCCCGGGGAAACCTCCGGGAGGCCCTCCCTGTCCTCCTCCCGGGAAACCCCCTGGTCCCCCAAAAGAGCCGGCGAAATTTTCGAAGCAAGCTTGTATCTTATCTCCCAAGTCACGAGCAAATACCGGCTCACCTGCCAACATCTTATTCAAAGTTTCCTCGCCGACAGTTTCTTTAAAACACTGAACTACCTCCGGCGGCATAGTATCAAATTGTGCCCGAAACTGCTGCATTCCTTCCCGCATTCTCGCCAAGTCTTTCTCCGGCATCACGCCGTGCTCGGTCGCCCAATTAAAACACTCCTCCTGATTAGCCTCGCAGTAAGAATCGCACTGCTTTTTGCTTCTGCAATTACCCGGTCCTTTCCCGCCAGTTTTTTTAATCATTTCCCTTTCTTCCTCAGAAATAAATCCTGCCTTTTCCGCGAAAGCGACGCATTCGTCTAAATGATCGTCTTCTGAACAATAATTATCGCATTGTTCGCGATTACGGCAATCTCCGGGCGTTTCGCCTTTCTGCATAAATCCCATGAATTTTCGGGCTTGGTCAAGTTCTTCGCCCTCTATAAAGCCGGCTTCTTCAGCAAAGGCCAGACACTCCTCAATATTATCCGGATTATTGCAGTAGGTCTCACACGTATTTTTATTGGTGCAGGCGGCGGGCGGTTTAACGCCTCGTTTCAATGCTTGTTGGAATTTCTTCGCTTCCTGCAACTCTTCTGGAGCAAGAACATCATTTGTGTCCGCGAAAGCGATACATTCATCAAGATGATCTATGCTATTGCAATAAGTTTCGCAAGAGGATCGTGAGGTGCATCCGCCGGGCCCGCCGTCAATTTTGCTGAATTTCTGCGCGTCTTGAAATTCATCTTCCGTGACAAGGCCGTACTCTTTCGCAAAAGCAAGACATGCATTGATGCGCGACTTATCATCGCAATAAGTCCGACACTCTTCTTCGCTCCCGCAACCGCCCAAGGCATTCACGGGGTATTTCACGTCTTCTAGAGATTTGGTTGGTTTGGGTGCAGGCTCGGGGACGGGAGCCGGGACCGGCGCAGCTTCTTTTTTCAGTTCCGGCTCTGGAGGAGCGGGAACTTTCCCTCTTGTAATGCCGTCTTCCGGAGGAAGAAGCGCCAATTCCAAAATATTATTTTTGCAGTCGGTGATAACCGCCTTCATCGCGGGAGTGAAGTCTTCCGGATCAAAAAACGAAACGTTCTTGCTGTTAAAGATTGTCGGACACCCCGCGAGGCCTCCTCCGTAAGGATTTTTACCGGGCGCTATTAGAGAAAATTCGCCGATGCCGTCCGGATCGCTGATTGCTAAAACGAAAAGAGAGCCGTCTTTTTTAAGACTGACCGAGGAATTGCGAGCGGAAGACTGGCCGTAAGCGATAACAAAGCTGACTAAAAACCCGAGCGTTATAACCGCAAGGGATAAAAATTTTCTATCTAAGTGGGTTCTCATATTTAAAAGGGTTAAATTTTTCGACTGGGTTTAGCTCCGGAACTTTGTTTTCTAAAGGATTGGTGGCGGGAACTTCTATGCCGGAGGTAAGCCCCTCCAAAACCTCAACCGGATTTTTCTTTTCCGGGCGAACCAAAAGATAAATGGCAACGACCGCGGCAATAGCCAGCAAAACGACGACTCCCTTGATTAAGCCAGATTTTTGTTCCGGTGTCATAAGCATAAGTATAGCAAAAGGTTTTGAATCGGGTAGTACATCTGTGGATAAGTGGATAAAAAGTTTATTTCAACGCTGGTTTTCTTGCGACGAGATGGTAGTTCGTCTTTCCCGCGTCAAATAGTTGCGTGGAAAATCCACTGCTGGAAAATAGATTTTCCAATGACAATGGAGAATGAAAAGCGCTTCCCAGTTTTAATATTTTTTCCAAAATAATTATTAATTTCCCCAAAATTGTTGAGGGATTGAATTCTTCAATAATAATTTTGCCGTCCGACTTTAAAATTCTTTTAATCTCTTTAATGACTTGCGCTTGATTTCGCGTGTGATGAAAGGCGTCTACCAAAATAATTCTATCCACGGAATTATCGGCAATCGGCAGATTTTCTCCGTTGGCGATTACGCAAGAAAGGCCAAAATGCTTCTTGCACTGCTCAATCATTTTTTCTGAAACATCTATAACGGTGATGCTTTGGACTTTGCCAACTAAAAACTTAGCTATTCTCCCAGTTCCTCCGCCTAGATCGACAACGACATCCGATGTTTGAAAATCGGCAAGAGTTTCTATTTTTCTAAAAGTTTTCCGCGCGCCAAAATGAAATTTTTCATATACCGGCGCGACAAGATTAAAAAAGGATTTCATGTTATTTCACCAAAAATTCGTAAATATAGAATCCTAAAATCGCGACGCCGAGATGAAGTCCGATCAAAACCGGCTTAGAAGTTAAAATAGATAAAATATCCATTCCCGCCATCAGATTTTCAAGATTTTTCGGACTTTGTTTCTCGTCACTGCGTTCTCCTTGTGATGTTCTGACTAAAAATTAACAAAAATAGTGACAAAAGTAAATGATGTACTTCTTGTCTAAGATCAGATTTTTCACTATTATACTAAAAGACTTTGCTTCCACGCCCGCGAAAGCGGGCTTGGGCAAGTCCAATGGAGGTGTCGCATACCGCCGCCTATGGCGGGGTAAAGCGGCCTAGCTTGTCCCGCTAACGGCGGGATGCGCGATAAAATGCATTTTGTTTATATTCCGAAAAGTTTAAAGGACGGTAGGTTCTATATTGGCTGTACGACTAATTTGGATAAACGATTATCTATTAATAATTCGGGCAAAACAAAATCTCTCAAAAATCGGCGGCCGCTAGAAATAATTTATTTTGAGAAACACGATGATCAGAAAAGAGCGTATGATCGCGAAAAGCAAATAAAAAGTTATCATGGTGGAGAAGCGTTCAAAAAATTAATAAATAACGGAGGTGTCGCATAGTGGCCTAGTGCGCGCGCTTGGAAAGCGCGTATACCGCAAGGTATCGAAGGTTCGAATCCTTCCACCTCCGCACTAGATTTTCCCCAAGAATCCGCCGGTTGGCGGAGATTGGTTGAAAAATCAATGCCCCGCCAACGGCGGTGGCCATCAACATTTTTTACTTGTAGTGAGCGTAGTCGAACTATCGAGAGACCGCCTTAGCCGAGGCGATTGTGAGACCGAGATGCTTTGATAAAAAAGAAAATAGCCGCTGGGCGAACCATGCGGCTTTGCTGTTGAGATGAGATTTACTCATCCTTGTTCGGGTCGATGCCAAGCTCTTCCAGTTTTTTTGTAATGTACTGAAGCGCAGCATCAAGTGTTGGAAAGGTATCTGCCGGAGGTTTTTCGAAGCCAATACCATCTGCGATTCCGCTAAAGTAGCTTATGGCCGTACCGCGGCTGATTTCGTTAAATACTCCTGGCTGATGATTGCCGATTTGCCACGAGGCGCAACGATAGTATTTTGCATCCGGCGTATCGGGATTAGCCTCGGGCGGTGAAACCATAATCACTGGATCAAAGCCGCTTCCGCAACGAATCATTTTGAACATCACCATCCTCCTTTCAATGTTCCGCCAGTATATTAGCATAGCTCTATCAATAATGCAAGCCTAAGAAATATAGTGTGGGAAATGAGAAATGGGGTCAGCCACAATATTATAGCTATAATATTGTGGCTGACCCCATTTCTCACGAAAGAAATCGGAAAACAAGTTTCTACGGAAAAATCATTTGGGTGAGAAGTAAGATAAATGGGCAACTCATCGGGCAATTTCTTAAGTATCGCCTTCAAATCTTTTACAGTAATGTGCCCGGAGCAGAACTCTTTCGGCATTTTCTTCTCCTTAAATGTTCTGCCAACATCTTAAACAAAAATCCCGCTTTATTCAAGCGGGTTTGAAAAATTTGCTTCGGAGCAAGTTTCATGATAAAGTCATTTCGGTTCCTTTAGAGGTGTGGAGATGGGTAAGTCAGAAATGTCGCTTATTTCTAAGAACGCAGAAGTGCTTTTCACGGAATGCGAAAATGGCTTTAATATTAAGAAATTTGATACCAAAGAAGGAAAGAAGAAAAAGCTTATTTGGAAGAAAAAAGTTCTTTTCATTACCAAAGAAGAAGCAGAGAAAAAGAATTACGGCGTTATGGGACCGGCGCAAGGACAAAATCTTTACCACTGCCTCTATATGGCTTCGAAATACGCAAAAGATTTCGCCGAGCGAGTTTGCGCTTACAGCGTCAACACCTCTCCTAAAAATAAAGAGTTTAAAATAGAAGTTACTTTGCGTCGGGGCTATTTCTTTTTTATCCCCTCGAACAATCCGGCCTGGGTTTGGAGTTCGAATTTTCCCTTCTCGCGCAATTCTCGAACACTTCTAACTCCGAAATAACTCATCGCCGATCGAAGCCCATCTAAAATATCCCCTACTCTTTCTTTGACTGTCCCGATAATTGGTACCTCTTTGGCTATTCCTTCCGGGCGGCGGATCCTGTCCAAACTGCTTCGATTAAGCCTTTTTAATTGAGCCGCGAAAGAAGCCGAGCCTTCATAAATTTTAACTTTGATGCCGTCTTTATTGAGATGCGGATGAGCCTCTGACTCTTCCGTGCCGATAAAAAACGATCCCGACATTACCGCATCGGCGCCGGCAATCAATGCCTTCGCAACGTCTCCGGGGCTTTTCATTCCGCCGTCTCCAACAATCGTCTTTTTGTAATACTTGGCAATGGCGGCGCATTTCGCAATCGCGCTAATTTGAGGAATGCCGACTCCCACCTCGCGCGTTCGGCAAGCCTCCCCGGGCCCTTGTCCCACCTTTACGACATCCGCCCCGCATTCAAATAAAAACTTCGCTCCTTCGGGAGTAGAAACATTGCCAACCATGATTGGCAGTCCGGGAAAACGTTTTTTAATTGAGTGGACTGCTTCCTGGGTATTAACCGAAAACGCGCGCGCCGTATCAACCAGTAGCATGCGGATATCTTTTTTAACCTGCGCCTCTACTTCAAAAAGATGTTTTTTAGTAAATTCGCGGCCGACTCCGATACTGCCCACTTTTAAAAACCGCCCATTTTTATCACGGGTAGCTCTGGGATTATGGTGTTTATAAAAAAGTCCGTGAGCGGTAATCAACCCAACCAGTTTCCCCCTTTTGTTAATGAGCGGCAATTTTTCAATCCGATTTTTTCTTAAAATTTTAGCCGCATCAATAAAAGAAACTTCCTGTTGGGCGACATGAAGCTTGTCTTTCCCGCCCATTATGTCTTTAACTTTTTTACTGTTGTCAGTTTCGTAACGCCAATCTCTAGTGCTAAGAATGCCAATTGGTTTTTGAGAGCCATCTATTACCACTAGACTGTAAATTCCAAATTTTGCCATTAATTCTTTCGCTTCTCCCAAAGTTTTATGAGCTTTGACGGTAAGCGGATCATCGATCAAAGCACATTCGGACCGGCCGATTTTTTCGAGCATCTCCAATTTCTCTTTTAGCGGCAGCATTTGGGGAATAATTCCAAGACCGCCTTCGCGTTCAATCGCGGTTGCCATATGCACGCCGGTAACGCATTCCATGTTCGCGCTGATAATTGGGATTCCTAATTCTATTTCCGGGGTCAGTCTCGTGCTGAAATCTTGAATTTCCGAACGCGAACGCACGTCGGAATAAGCCTCCGGCAATGCCAAATCGCCAAAAGTAACGTTAAGGTTGGGGTGGAGTCCCTTGGAGAGTAAATATGCGTTTACTATTTCCTGATTGTTTAGCATGAAAAAATAAGTCCTCACTAATGATAGTGGAACAGTTGATTTTTTCCAACTCGCCATGTTCATAAGTTAGCCACTGAATTTATATGGGCTTATTCGCACGAATAAGCCCATAACACAGAAAATAAAAAATCCCCCGTGTCTATTGGGAGGATTTTTTAAAAGCGCAGTCTTTTATGATCCCGAGCTCGTCTTAAACAAAAAAACCGCTGTTTTTTTTAACAACGGTTTTTATTCGGACTAGATTTTAGCTTCTAGTTACTGGATTCTAAAATTCCTCGCCTCCCATCGGCGGCATTTGCCCGCCAGCCGGAAAATTCTTCTTTTCCGGGATTTCAGTAACCGCCGCGCCGATTGTCAGATAGTTTGCGGCAACGGAAACGGCATTTAACAAAGCGGTTTTGGTAACTTTCAACGGATCAATAATTCCTGCTTGTTTCAAATCCACGATCGCCTGCTTAGCGGCGTCAAAACCGTTCCAACCGGCTTTTTTCGGCAATCGGTCAATAATTGAATCCGGCGACTGGCCGCTGTTGGAAATAATAGACCGAATCGGCGCTTCACTGGCGGCAACTAAAATTTCGGTAGCAACATCCGTTTGGCCGCGCAATTCGAGCCCGGCATAGAAAAGCGCCATGCCGCCGCCCGGCACTATCCCCTCCTCCATGGCGGCTCTGGTGGCGGCAACCGCGTCTTCCACTCTCTGCTTCAATTCTTTTTGAGCGGATTCGGTTGGAGCGCCCACTTTTATAACAGCGACACCACCGGATAATTTACCGAGGCGTTCCTGTAATTTTTCTTTATCAAAACCGGAATCGGTTTTTTGGAGTTGCGCTTTAATTTGGGAAACGCGGCTCTCGATTTCTTTTTTATCGCCCTTACCTCCCACAATAGTAGTCGTGTCTTTATTGCAAACTACCCGGTGAGCGGCGCCAAGATCATGCAAATCCACCGTATCCAATTTCTTGCCGAGATCTTCGGAAATAAACTGGGCGCCGGTAACGACAGCGATATCTTGAAGCATTTCTTTGCGGCGATCGCCGAATCCGGGAGCCTTCACGGCCAGAACGGTAAAAATGCCGCGGAGTTTATTGACCACTAAAGTCGCCAAAGCTTCGCCCTCCACTTCGTCGGCAATAATCACCATTTCTTTTTTGCCGCTTTGCACGATTTTTTCCAAAAGCGGAAGAATTTCATTGATCGAAGAAATTTTCTTGTCGGTTACTAATATGTAAGGCTCTTCCAGCGCGGCTTCCATGCGCTCGGCATTGGTAACCATGTAGGGAGAAATATAACCGCGATCGAACTGCATACCTTCAACTAGTTCATGAGAATTACTGATGGTATTGGAATCTTCAATAGTAACCACTCCTTCTTTTCCTACTTTATTTATAACTTCGGCGATTAGTTTGCCGATTTCTTTGTCTTTGGCGGAAAGAGAGGCGACTTCTTCCAATTTCTTTTGATCGTTTACCGCTTCGCGCTGGGCTTCCAGTTTTTTAATCAAAACTTCAGCGCCTTTTTTAAGATCTTCGGCGAGCTGGATAACGTTAATGTCTTTGGACTTCAGCGCTTTTTCCCCTTCTTCTATTAAAGCGTGCGCCAAAACGATAGAGGTCGTCGTACCATCGCCAACCGCGTCGTTGGTTTTGTCGGCCGCTTGCTTAATCAATTCCGCGCCAAGATTTTCAAATTTGTCTTCCAATTCGATTTCTTTGGCAACCGTAACGCCGTCAAAAGTAACTTGCGGCGCTCCATAGCTCTTTTCCAAAATAACCGCCCGGCCACGCGGCCCTAAAGTGGCGCTCACCGCCCGCGCTAATTTGTCTATTCCCCTTTTCAACGCTTCCCGCGCTTTTTCGTTGAATAAAATTTGTTTTGCCATATTTGTCTAAAATTTATTTATAAATTTTAGCTACAAATATGAGCATCCCGCCAACCTTTATTTTTATAAATCCGTGGCGGGGAGCCATACTTATAGCTATTCGACTATTGCTAATATATCTTCCTCATTTCCGACCAAATATTTTTTGCCATCAACTTCAATTTCATCCGGGCCATATTTCTTAAATAAAACCTTATCTCCTACCTTCACCGACATTGGCATTCGCTCGCCTTTTTCGTTTAATTTTCCGTCGCCGACGGCAATAACTTTGCCAAGCATCGGTTTTTCTTTTTCCGCCGAGTCGGGCAAAACTATACCGGATTTAGTGGCTTTTTCTTCTTTAAGCGGTTCTATAAAAACGTTATTTGAAAGTGGTTTGAAATTCATGGGGTGTTATATTATTGATAGTATAAGCAAATTTTGAAAACTGTCAAGCCCCAATATCCCAATATTTTATTTCCCTTTTCCTAGTCTATTAAACGATCGTAAGATAGACTAGGTTACAAAAAAATTGCCCCGTTCCGACGAATCGGAACGGGGCAAAGCCTGCCTGCCGGCAGGCAGGGGCTAAGGATCACAGGGCTGAAGCTCAAAGAGTCCTAGTCCTAAGAACTAAGAAACTTGTGCCATGGCGAACGCGAACCCACTATCACGACGCCACCCGTAGGCAGACAAGTCATAGTACGCGTAGAGCCACCGACCCTCGTCGTCGCGGTTCGCGCGGAGGAGGTACGGAGAGCCAACGGAATCTTCTATGGGTTCGTGCATTGCGACGATATACCACAAACCCATGGCTTCCAGCTCCTCATCCGTGAACTTCTCACGGATCAAACAAGCCACCTCGGCATTCGGCTTTTCAAGCTTACGCTTGTTGGCCTCGGCACGGATCT